>Ga0268264_10000095_pt1 | contig 230806 bp, 182 predicted proteins | sample KBSSwiS32_FD_190357 | JGI IMG/M metagenome (GOLD analysis project Ga0268264, IMG submission 190357) | Switchgrass rhizosphere microbial communities from Kellogg Biological Station, Michigan, USA - KBS Switchgrass S3-2 (SPAdes) (version 2) | ecosystem: Host-associated > Plants > Roots >... | reverse complement strand
GCCTGCTCCAACACCAATAAACACGTACGTGTGTGTTGGAGAAAGTGTAACGCAGAACGAGCTATCTTCCAGCGTTGTCGCACAGGTGCGACGAGCAGCGCGTCACGCAATCGCGCGTTCAGCTCCGGGAGAGACCCGCAGGGATTCGTACAGTTCAGCCAGGCGTCGGGCCATTATCGCGGAAGACCAAGTGCGCGCGTAGGTTCGGCCACGCTCAGCGAGATCGCTCTGAAGCGCTGCGTCCTGGAGTACTTGCACCACAGCAGCCGTGAACGGCTGCAGTTGCTCCTCGACGACCAATGCACCGCAGCCGGCCTTCAATACCGAGCGGGTGCCGAGTTCCGCTGTAGAAACGACCGGCGCGCCTTGGGCCATCGCCTCGAGAAGCACGAGGCCTTGTGTCTCGGTGCGCGATGCGAAGACGAAGACATTCGCCGCGGCGTAGCAATCGAGCAGTCCGGTGTTGCGGTCGAGGTAGCCGGCGAAGTGGACGTCCTTTTCGAGGCCGAGACGGGCGACCAATTGCCTAAGTGGCTCACGAGCAGGCCCTTCGCCCGCGATGACGAGCATTGCCTCGGGTACGGTCTTTCGGACCTCGACAAACACCTTCACCAGAAACTCAATATTCTTCTCGTGCGCAACCCGACCCACATAGGTCACCAACGGCCGTCCCGCCGGAATTCCCTGCTCGCTTCGAAACCGCTCGGCGATACCGGGATTGAAACGATCTGCGGGCAATCCCGTGGGGAGCACATGAATGGGCGTTGAGACTCCATACTCGAGCAACACGTCGCGCATCGGATCGGACGGTGCAATCAGCGCCTGGACATCCGCACACTGGGAGCGCGTAAAGCTCCGCGCGAGATAGCGCCCGATGCTACGCGGCAGTACCGGCACGTAGTGGTGCAGGTACTCCTCGAAGAAGGTGTGGTACGTCGCAACACAGGGCATGCCATTTCGCCGGGCAAACCGCGCGGCAGCATAGTGAGCGATAAACGGCGTCTGGATGTGGACGACATCCACCTGCCCGCGAGGAATGGTCGAGAGGACCCGGTTCAGGCCGCCCCACTGCATGCGGCGATCTTCAGGGTCCTTAGGGACACCGGAGGAAGGGACCCGCAGAATGCCAGGCTCGTCCGGGGGCGGGCCCCCGCCCGAGGGCGCGCCAGATTGAACATAACTGGGGACGACCAGCAACGTCTCCACGCCGCACGTCCCCAGATCCTGGCGGAACGTGCGGATGGAAGTAGATACGCCGTTGACTCGGGGGAAATAGACGTCCGAAACGAACAGTACGCGCACAGCGTTAGCCGAGCGCTAGGCCTAACTCAGCCAACGACGCACCAATCACCGCCCCGACCAAGACGTCCGTCGGGTAGTGAAGACCCAGCACCACGCGCGATCCGGCGATGAGGGCAGCCAGCGGCACCAGCACCCAGGACAGCTCAGGGAAGTGAGCTGACACCTGCCAGGCGAACGACACCGCGTGGAGGGTATGGCCCGAGGGGAAGCTGTACCGATCGAGCGGCGCACCCGCAAGCGCGATCGACGAGTGAGTAATGAACGGCCGCTCGCGGACGAAGACCTTCTTCAGCAGCTTGTACAGAATCACACCCAGGATTCCCGTGATGGCCATGATGACCGAAGGCTTCACGGCTGCCGATCCGTACAGCAGCGGGAGGGTGAAAATCAGCACGTACCAGATGACGCCGTCGCCGAGGCGGCTGGCGATCTGGAAAATCCGACAGGGGAACGGCAGCAAGGCCCCTCGGTTGAGTTGCCTGCAAATTCCATATTCGACCGCGTCGAAACGGGCGATCAAGGCATTAACACTGGCCTTCATAGCTGCCTTCCGAGCCACGGCGATGCGACTGCGCATGGCTTCTTGACCCTAGCTTCTATCCCCAGCGCGTCAAGGCGATGACGGAAGTGTGAAAGTTTCATTGCGACAGGGACTTGGGTGTGTTTTCGTTCACTCCACCTCAGATAATCCACGTCGACACACTGATTTCTCGTGCCATCATGGTACGACAACGCATGAACCCACGGGAGCGACCCAAAAGAGAGAGCCAACACCTGCACACAGGCGCCCCAACCGCTTTCCATCACCCTTCATCGGGAACGACGGGCCGTCAGCGCTGGCTGCCCTCCCTCGTGGCGGTCCTGACCTGCTGCGCCGCTCACGACTGCGATGCCATCGACCGCGTCATCCTGGAGGTCGGACAACTCTCGACAGCCAGCGTTCAGGCGAAAGACGCCACTATCACGCTGGACGTGAGTTCCCACGACAGCAACCCAGCGGCCCGCGTCCAGCTTGGCAAACTCCACGTGCCACAGACGGGCACAACCTTCAGTGATGTCGACGTAACCTGTATCGACCTCCTAATCAAAGATCCGTCGTTCGCGTGCAACCGCGGAAGCCTCGCTGCCCACGGTGGCCCGACGGGGCAGTTGGCAATGAATGCGAGCGGGTCTTACGACGCCTCGAACGGAGCAGTTTCCATCAGCGGCTCCGATTTGAAGGTCGCCGGAGCCGTCACCCGCTTCACGGGCAAGCTCCAGTGGGGAACGTGGACGCTGACTGCCGCGGGTGACGGGTTGGATCTGGTCGAGGCTGGCAAGCTCGCCCAACCGTGGTTCCAACTTCCCCAGGGCGACACCTTGAGCGGGCACGTCAATTTTGAGGTGACTGCCAGCGGACAATTGTCGGGCAAGACGGTGGCGCACCTGGACGCCAACACGTCTGATCTCAACTATTCGAACCAACCCGGCACGACCGTGGCGCAGAATCTGACTGCCCGCTTCACGGGCAGCGCGACGCACGAACAGGGCAAACTGGCTTCCGACATCAAGCTGCAGAGCTCGGCGGGCCAGGCCCTGGCAGGCGCGGTGTTGTTGGATTTCGCCAAGAACCCGCTGAGCCTGACGGCGCACGTTGAGCCGGACGGCAAGCACGTGAACCTGAATCGCATTCAAGTCCACCAGACGGATTTGATCGACGCGACTGGATTCGCCCGGATTGCCCTCGGCACGGGCACTGACGCCGTCGCGAGCACTCGCGCTGGATTCAGCACGGGCAACGACGCTGCCACGGGCGTTCGCCCCGTCTCTGATGCGGGTGCGGCCTCTGCCGGCGGCGCGGGCGGCGCGAACGGGGTGACCATCGAGCAGGCGCACTTCGACATCCAACGCCTGGAGTTTGCAGCCGCGTATCGCAGCTTTCTACAACTGACGTTGGCAACAACGGACTTCGGCGCGCTCAATGTCGGCGGCCGCGCCATTGGCGACATCGACATAACAAACGACGCGCTGACATCCGTCAACGCCCGCATAACAAACGTCAGTATGGCCGATGCGACCCGCCGCCTGTCGTTGGCCAACGCCAACGGCGAGATTCATTGGTCATCGGCGACAACAGCGCCACGGGTCCAGATCCCTGCGGCGGGAAACGCGCCAGCGACGCCGTCCGCTCTGGTCACCGCGGCGATGGTCACAGCGGCAACTGCCACCGCCCCAACGGCCGACGCAACGACGGCCGCGGAACCGGCAACTTCAGCGGCCCAACCACCGCCTGGGCCGCCTCAGCCATCCCAACTCAGTTGGAGCGCCAGCAGCCTTTACGGTCTCATTGGCGGCCCGGTGCAGATGGGTTTCATTACTTACGGCAGCCGCTTCGCCCTGACTGGCAACACACGGTTCCCTCTCTTCGATGGCGCCCTCGTCGTCCACAAGCTGGACGTCCGCAACTTCGGCCCCGACGCGGAGTTGGAATTCGATGCCCATCTCGAGCCAATCAGCATGCCCTTGCTGTCCAAAGCCTTCGGTTGGCCCATCCTGAACGGCCAACTCGCTGGGCGGGTGCCGGGCGTCTCTTATCGGAACCGCGTGCTCACCATGCAAGGCGACCTGAGCGCGAACGTCTTCGACGGCACTATCGTCGGTAGTCGCTTCAAGCTCAACGACCCGCTCGGCCCTTGGCCGCGGCTCGATGCTGATGTGACCGCCCGTCGTCTCGACCTGGACATGCTGACGCACACCTTTTCCATCGGCTCCATCACCGGCCGTCTCGACGCCGACATCAAGGGTCTGGAACTGTTCAACTGGTCCCCCGTCGCCTTCGACGCGCGTTTGCAGACGACCCCTGGCGACAAGTCCGAACACCGCATCAGCCAACGCGCGGTCACCAGCATTTCCAGCGTCGGAGGTGGTGGTGGTGGCGTCACCGCCGCACTGCAATCGGGCGTTCTTAAGTTTTTTAAGACGTTCCACTATGACCGCATCGGCATCAGCTGCCAGCTGAGGGACGAGGTGTGCCTCATGAACGGTCTGGAGCCGGCGAAGGGTGGGTACTATCTCGTGAAGGGACGTGGGCTGCCGCGTATCGATATCATTGGCAATGCTGGCAGGGTGGACTGGACGCAGCTCGTGTCACAGATTTCGGCCAGCATGCATTCACAGAACATCACCGTCCGTTGAGGAGACCGAGATGCGAAGGCTACTACCATTCAAATTGCTGGCGCTGAGCTGCCTGTTGGCAGCCTGTGTGACAGTCAACGTCTACTTCCCCGCGGCCGCGGCGGAGCAGGCTGCCGACCGCATCATCGACACGGTGACGAGTCAGCAGAAGTCCAACGAGAACTCCACGCCGCCCAAGTCACCGCCGCAGTCGAGCGTGGCGCCAAGCACGGAGCGCCCAATGCTGTTAGCCGCCGCCGGCGCGTTGCTCAACCTCCTGATCCCGGCCGCCGAAGCGCAGGGCAGCCCCAACCTGGATGTCTCCGACCCGCAGATTCGCGCTGTGACCGCCTCCATGCAACAGCGCTTCGGTCAGCTCCAGAAGTACTTCGCTGAAGGCGTGATCGGCCTGACCACAGACGGCCTGGTCGCCGTCCGCGACCAAAACTCGGTGCCGCTCGCAGAGCGTGCCACCGTGACGCGGCTGGTTACGGAAGACAATCGTGACAGGGAAACGCTGTACGCCGAGCTGGCGAAAGCCAACAAGCACCCCGAGTGGGAGCCAGACATCCGCCGCACCTTCGCCCGTCGTTGGGTCGAGCGCGGTGCCCAAGGCGGCTGGTATTACCAGGACGCCGGCGGAAAGTGGGTGCAGAAGTAACGCGCCAGTGAGACCAACGCCTGCGGTGGTGGCAGACCCGCCGCAGCGTTGAGTTGCGGCCACCGCGCCGGCGCGAACAGTGGCGGAGCTCGGCTTCCCTGCAAGCTTTGGGCGTCCCATCGCTGCGAGGAAGCAAAGCAGCTCCAAGGACCACGCGCGGCATAGCGGAGAGGGGCTGTGGCGTCGGCTTGTGCGCAAACCAACACGGCGGCACAACAATCAATTCGATCTAACCGAACGTCCGATCCCAATCGCTCTCGTCGGGTTCAGCGCACTCAGCCGACGCCACAGCCCCTCTCCGCTAGGACGTGCCGAACCCGTGGCACCCTCCCCCCGCCGAAGGCGGAAAGATTTCAGCCGCAGCCTCATTTGCGGGCCGCGCCGCCGCGCGATCAGCGCAAAGGCTACTTGCCGTGCGCCTTCACCCGCCGCAGGACAGCAGCGGCAAACGTCTCCGCCGACTCCGCCGCGTGGACGAAAAACAGCGACGGCTCCGTCATCTCCAACTCCAGCAGGCACGGCGCGCCAGCGTCGTCGCGGATCAGATCGACCCGAGCGTACAAAGGCGTGCCGAAGGGCACGACGCTCACCACCTTCTGGGCCAACCGTATCTCATCATCCCCCGGCACCCGCGGTGTGATGCTCTCGGCCGCGAATAGCGCGGAGGTGGCAGCGCCACCCGGCGGCAGCAGCGGGCCCTTCCGGATGGCGTGACTGAAGCGCCCTTCGAAAAACATCAGTGCCGTCTCGCCCTGCTTGTCCACCCGAGCCAGGTACGGCTGCAGCAACACGCTGCGCCGTGCATCGAGCAGCCGCTTGGCGTGCGCCAGAGCCGCATCGAACTCGGTACGCCGGTGACGCTGCGTGTCGCGGGATCCGGCTCCGACGGCCGGCTTCACAACCAACTCGGCGGCCTGCGCATGCACCTCCAGAAAACGCCGCAGTTTGGCTGCAGGATCGTCTCCAGGCTCAATGAAGGTGCTGGGCACAACGGCCGCGCCGGCAGCCGCCAGGTCAGCCAGGTAATGCTTGTCTGTATTCCAACGAACGAGCGGCAAAGGGTTCAAGACCCGGGTCAATGAAGAAGCCCGCTCAACCCAGGCGAGAAACTCCGTTACGCGCTCGGCGTAATCCCAGGCAGAGCGCAGGAGAGCGGCATCAAACGAGCCCCAGTCCACCTTGGGGTCGTCCCACTCGGCGATCTCCACCTCGCACCCGGCCTTCTGCAAGGCCATGTTGAGAGGCGGCTCATCTTCATCCAACCCGCGCGCCGGGCGGGCGGTGACCAGCGCAATCTTCAATTAACAACCCTTCAATCACGAGTCCCCAAGCCGCGATTCATCAGCATCACGGCCACCATGAACATGACAACCACCGCCGCGGTCATGAGGCCGAAAGCCATCCCTACATTGACGTCCGAGGTACCCAGGAATCCATACCGGAATGCGTTCACCATATAGAGAATCGGGTTGGCGTACGAGAGCGAAACCGCCCAGGAAGGCAGCAGGCTCACCGAATAGAACACGCCCCCGAAATAGGTGAGCGGCGTCAACACGAAGGCCGGAATGAAATTCACCTGGTCGAAGTTCTTGGCAAACAGCGCATTGAGAAACCCGCCCAGCGAAAACGTAAGCGACGTCAGAAGCACGGCGCCGAGGATGATCAGGATGTGGTGCACGTGCAGATGCGTGAACAGCAGGGCGACAGCCGTCACCGCGGTCCCAACGAGCGCGCCCCTGACCAGCCCACCCGTGCAATATCCCGCAACAATCAGCCAGTTGGGCAGAGGCGAGACCAGCAACTCTTCAATGTGCTTGCCGAACTTGGCGCCGAAGAAGGAGGACACGACGTTGGCGTACGAGTTGGTGATCACCTGCATCATGATCAGCCCGGGGGCAATGTACTGCATGTAGTCGTAGCCGCCCATCGCGCCGACACGCTTGCCGATGAGCGAGCCGAAAATGACGAAATACAACGTAGTCGTCACCGCGGACGGCACAATCGTCTGCCCCCAGATCCGGATGATTCGCCCGTACTCCCGGATGACAATGGTCTTGAATCCCACCCAGCGCAGGGCCGACAGGTTCAGCTGCGGCTCGGCCGCTGTGTTCACTGCCACATCCATCACTGTGCCGCCGCGGCGGGCGCGGCGCCTCGCTCTACCAGTCGCATGAAGATCTCCTCCAGGCGGTTGACCTTGTTGCGCATGCTCAGCACCTCGATGCGGGCTGCCGAGAGCTCGGCAAACACCTCGTTGAGGCTCTGCTCCTTCGTGATCTCTACTTCGAGCGTGTGGTCATCCGCCAGCGTGGCCGTGAGCGCGTGGCTCAGCTTCGGGGCCTGTTCCAGCCGGTCGCGCAGGTTGAAAACGAAGACTTCGGTGTTCAGGCGCCGCAGGAGCGAGCTCATGCGGTCACGCTCAACAATACGCCCGCCATCAATAATGGCGATATTCCGGCACAACGTCTCCGCCTCTTCCAGGTAGTGAGTCGTCAGGATGATCGTGGTTCCCTGTTCGTTGATTTCGCGCAGGAAATCCCACATGGAGCGGCGGATCTCGATGTCCACGCCGGCGGTGGGCTCATCCAGGATCAGGAGGCGCGGCTCATGCATCAGTGCCCGGGCAATCATCAGGCGGCGCTTCATGCCTCCTGAGAGACCGCGCGACATGTTGTTCCGCTTTTCCCACAGCTGCAGCTGCCGCAGATATTTCTCGGCCCGCTCGCGCGCCACGGCCCGCGGAATACCATAAAACCCCGCCTGATTGATGACAATCGTCAGCGGGGTCTCAAACATGTTGAAGTTGATTTCCTGCGGCACCACGCCGATGCAGGATTTGGCCGCCTCGAGGTCCCTGTCGATGTCGTGGCCGAAGACGGCGGCCGTACCGGCGGACTTGTTGACCAACGAGGTCACGATGCCAATGAGGGTCGTCTTACCGGCCCCGTTGGGACCCAACAGCGCGAAGAAGTCGCCCTGCTCGACATCGAGGTCGACGCCCTTCAGCGCCTGGACGCCGTTCTTGTAGGTCTTCGTGAGACCCCGGATCGACAATGCGTTGGCAGTAGTCATTACTTCGCAAAATACCGTTGTACGTACTCTTCGTAGGTCCCTTTGTCACTCGCCTCGATCGAGGCCTGCTTCGCCAGCGACTCGGCTGCCTGGGACGCAAACTCCGCCAGGCGTTCCTCGTTGGGTGGATACAACCCGAGGAAATAGTCCTTGTGGGCCTTGGACATGCGCAGCGCCAGGTCGAAAAACGACTCATCCGTGGTCGTGAGCTCTTCCATCAGCCGGGCCGACGGGGTCAGCGCCACGTCGTTGACCTTCGCCGCCTGCACCGCCAGGGCCTGGGAGTACGGCTTCGCCGCATCACCCATATCCAGCACTTCGCAGATTCCCGACATCTGGTCGAGCAACTCCTGGGCCCAGGCCTGCATGGCCACGGCGCGCCCGTCGCGCGTCAATGTGAGTCCCGGCTCGCGACCGCGACGTGCCACGGTGATGTGATTCTGATCCAGCGCGTCCTGCTCCGTATCCCCGATTGGCGGACTGTCCTTCAGCAGGCAGAGAGTCAGGAACGCTTCGAGGAAGCGCACCTTGTTCTGATTGACGCCGACGGGGTCAAACGCGCTCACATCCAGCGCGCGGACCTCAACATACTCGACACCGGCCCGCTGCAGCGCCTTGGTCGGGCGCTCGCCGGAGCGGGCCACCCGCTTGGGCCGGATGAAACTGTAGTATTCGTTTTCGATCTGCAGGATGTTGGAATTGACCTGCTGATACTGACCGGCGGCGTCCTTGACCCCCAAAGCTTCGTATGGAGGATGCACGGTCGAGATGGCGCGCGACAGATCGCGCACATACTCATCCAGGCTGTTGACGGAGACACTCAGCCCCGCCTGGTTGCGATTCCGATAACCAACATCACTCATGCGCAGGCTGGTTGCGTACGGCTCATAGGCCGTGTTGGCAGTGAAATCCGCCAACCCGGCATTGCGCCCCTTCAGGAAGGACTTGCAGACCACCGGCGACACGCCGAACAGATACAACACGATCCAGCCGTAACGCCGGTAGTTGCGCAACAGGTCGAAGTAACTGGCCGAAATGAAATCCTGGCCCCGCTCGCGGGACTCGCGGATGTCCGCGTACGCTTCCCAGAAAGGCAGCGGAAACGAATAGTTGAAATGCACGCCCGAGATGGCCTGCATCATCCGGCCATAACGCAACGACAGGCCACGGCGGTACACGGTTTTCATCGTGCCCACGTGTGACTTGCCGAACTGGGCGATGGGAATGTCCTCATCGCGCTTGATGGCGCAGGGCATGCTGGTGGCCCACAGCAGCTCATCACCCAGGTGGCGATAAACGAACTGGTGCAGGTCGAGCAGGTACTGCAGCAGCTCCCAGCTGCGCGTGAAAGCCGGGGTCACCAGCTCGATCAGCGATTCGGAAAAGTCGGTCGTGATGTGTACATTCGTCAGGGCCGAGCCGAGGTCGCGCGGATGCGAAGTGGTTGCCAGGACGCCATCGGGGCGCACACGCAACGACTCCTTCTCGACACCCTTGCGCCCGCCCTGCAGGATCTGAGGCTGGCCACCGTTCAACAGAGCCGACAAACGGCGCTCAAAAACCCGATCGATGCCTGGCCTGCTCATGGTGCGGCTACCTTACCGCCGCGGCTGTGCGCCAGACGTATCGATTTGGAGGGATTGACCTTGGCCAGCATGAGGTATTTGCCTGCAATCTGAGCGTGTTATACGAAAGGGGTTGCACCCTGCAAGGGGCTGCGCCTTCTCGAGGGCCCGGCATCTTGTGCCTGAAAGGAGCTCGAATCAATGATCGGTATCATCGGCGGCACCGGCCTGTATCAGATGGACGAGCTGCAGGTCACCGCGGTCCGTGAAGTCACGACACCGTTTGGCGCACCTTCATCTCCGATCGTGCTGGGAATGCTGCAGGGACGCAATGTCGCCTTCCTCGCCCGCCACGGACTGCACCATGACCTGCTGCCGAGCGAGGTCAACTATCGGGGCAACATCTGGGCACTCAAGAGCGTGGGGGTGCGCACTCTCCTGGGGGTCTCCGCGGTCGGGAGCCTCCGGGAGCCGATCCGCCCGGGCGATCTGGCCCTGCCGTCTCAATATCTCGACTTCACCAAGGGCCTGCGGGCATCCACTTTCTTCGGACGCGGCCTGATCGGGCACGTCTCGATGGCCAATCCCACCTGCCGTTATACGAGTGGGCTGGTGGCAAACGCGGCGCGGGCGCTGGAGCTGACCCTCCACGAGGACAAGACCCACGCGGTCATTGAAGGTCCCCGGTTTGGAACCCGGGCCGAAAGCATTTTCCTGCGTAACAATGGCGCCGACCTGGTGGGAATGACCAGCGTTCCGGAGGTGTTTCTGGCGGTCGAAGCCCAACTGGGCTACTGCACGATCGGCGTGGCCACGGACTACGACTGCTGGCTGGATGATCCCGAGCACCATGTATCGGCCGTCGAAGTCGCCAAGTTGTTCCGCGGGAACCTCGAGCGCGTCCAACAGCTGCTGGCCAATGTTGTGACGGAGTATCAGGATGATGAGACGCGGGGGTGCCGGCACACGCTCGAGGGGGCGATCATGACTCCCCGGGAGCGGATGACGGGGGAGCAGAAAGCGTTAGTGAGCTTTTTGAGTCAGTAGCTCGAGAGCCTTGCTCGTCAGCGACAACCAGCTGGTGCTGGCCGTGGCTTCCTCCAGCTCCGTGGCCGTTTGCCGCAACAGTGAGTCGGCTGACAACGCTTCCAGCCGGCTCGCGGCATATTCATAGCCCAGCTGGATCGCCTGCTCGAAGGCGGACCAGTTGAGCATGTCGATCTGGGCCAGCGGCGGTTGCAACAGCAGGTCGGTCTTCTCACGGTGCGCCGCCGTCATGGCACTGCTGTTGACCATGCCCGCGCGCCACAGGATCTGGAAGATGTTGGGGTAGTTGCGGCGTACCCGCAACCAGCTCAGCAGCTGCCACGGTAAGGGCACGTCGACTTCTTCATTTTTTGTGGTAAAGGCTCGATCCGCGCCGACGTCTACACCAATAACAGGGCCGCGGCCCAACTCGCGCATGGCGTCCACGGGGAGGTTGTTCATTGTGCCGCCATCCACCAGGACTTCGCCGTTGTGGACTATCGGCGGGAGGACTCCGGGGATTGCAACAGAGGCGCGCAGCCACAGCCACAACAGTCCGCGTCGGTGGACTTCGCAGTGACCGGTCGTGAGGTTGGATGACACACAGAAGAACGTGAGGGGGAGATCCTCGATGTCGATATCGCCGCAGTCCTTGCGCAGGAGTCGGCTGACCTTGCGGCCGGAGACGAGAGATACGAACGGCAACGTGTAGTCGCGAAGTGGCTTGGCTTTCACGAACGCAGCGTGGAAGCGCTCCTTCAATTCCTCCACGCTCCAGCCTTGCGCGATGCCGGCGCCCAGGATGCCGCCCATGCTGGTGCCACCCACGAGATCTATCGGTACGCGCGCTTCCCTCAGCGCCTTCACGACGCCGATATGGGCAAATCCCCGAGCGCCACCGCCTGACAGGACCAACCCAACGCCGCGCCCGGTGAGCATTCTCGCCACGCGGTATGTATCGGAGGCGCCCGTGATGTGATGGTGAGGAATATTCGGCTGACCGGCGAGCCAACGTTTGGCTGAACCGCGGCTGATCTTGCCGTCGTGCAGAAGAATCAGCTCCGCTCTTTGGGGGGCCATGCTGGATTCACGGGCGTTTGCGAGGGCCTCCCAACGACCGGCCGGGGCGTCAGCACGCGCCACCAACAACAGCGCATCGGCCTGTCGAACGCACAGGCGGCTCCAACGGCCCGGGGTGGGATCGCCTACGTACACCACGAAGTCGTTGGCGGTCTCCAACTTGTGGAACCAATGGCTGGTGTGGGATTCGGCGCGAACGCTCCAGACCAACTCGGTGCGGCCGAAGCGGCTCAACGCTTTCACGAAGTCGCTTGCGAAGCCACCGACATCTACTTCGACGCTTTGCGGCAGTATCGTGAAAGTGCGGGCGCTGTTGCGCGGGCCACGCGCACGGCTTTGTGTTTGCTCCAGGCGATCGACCGTGAGCCGGGCAATGCGCAGCATGGCTTGGGGATGCCGGCCGAACACGGCGTTGAAAGATTCGCTGGAGATGCGGGCCAGCTCGGTATCCCGCAGTGCAGCAACGCTGGCAGACCGGGGCCGGCCTGAAATGAGACCCATCTCACCCACGGTGGCCCCCGCCAACACGCGGCCCATGAAGCGGCGCCGGTCGCGGTTTTCCGGGTTGTCGCCAGCGAAGACGCCCAGGCATCCGCTGAGAACCACAAACATGGCGTCAGAAGGTTCGCCCGCGGCAAACAGGGTCGAACCGCCGGGCAGGGACAGCCACTCGGCGACGGCCGCGATCTGCTTGAGAATCACGGGTTCCAGTCCGGCAAATAGCGGCAACGCGCTGAGAACGACGCTCAGGTCGGAGCGCCGCAGCACGGTCTCTTCAGGAATGTCCCCCTCCATGCCGCATCATGGCGCGGCGGGAGGGTACGACGTTAGTCGCGGGAACGGATTGTTAGACCGGGGTCACACACAGGCGGTTACATCGCAGAGCGCTGCGGAGAGGCCGGCCGCGTGTCAGCGCCGGACGGTCTGCAGCGGCGAGGTCGCCCACGTGTCAGCGTCGGACGGCCCTCAGTGATCACGCGGCACGGGGGCGCGCGAGCCCCTGCGCCGTCAGGCCAAAAATCATCGCTCGATAATGGCAGTGACGCCCATGCCCCCTGCGGTGCACGCGGAAATCAGGCCGCGGCGGGCGTTGGGATCGCTTGCCAGAAGCTTGGCCAGCGAGCTGACGATACGGGTGCCGGTTGCCGCGAACGGGTGCCCGATCGCGATGCTCCCGCCCTTCACATTGAGCCTGTTGCGATCGATGCTCCCGAGCGCAGCCGACAGCCCCAGGACTTCCCGGCAATACTCGGGCGATTCCCAGGCCTTCAACGTGCTCAACACCTGGCCGGCGAAGGCCTCATGGATCTCGTAATAGTCGAAATCCTGCAGCGTCAGCCCGGCATCCTTCAACATGGCGGGGACGGCGTGCGCAGGGGCCATCAGCAAACCTTCCTCGCCGCTCGCGAAATCAACAGCCCACGCCTTGCCGAAGGTCAGATAGGCCAACACCGGCAGGTTGCGCTCAGCCGCCCACGACTCACTCGCGAGCAACACAGCGCTTGCTCCGTCAGTCAACGGCGTGCTGTTGCCCGCGGTCATGGTGCCGCCGTGGAGATCAAAAGTCGGGCGAAGCTTGGCGAGCTTCTCGATGCTCGTGTCCTGGCGGATGTTGTTGTCGATTTTCAACCCTGCGTAGTCAACAACGAGGTCGCTGTAGAATCCCTCCTGCCACGCCGCGGCGGCCTTCATGTGGCTCTCGTAGGCGAGTTGGTCCTGGTCTTCGCGAGAGATCTTCCAACGCTTGACCATCAGCTCCGTGCTCTGGCCCATGGACAGGCCTGTGCGCGGCTCAACCACCGCCGGAAGCACCGGTTTGAAGTGTTGTGGCCTCAGGTTCAGAAAGGGCATGAAGCGCTGCAAGGCTGACCGGCCGCGGAAGCTCTGCAGAAGAATCTGTTGGTAGGCGCGCGGGTAGACAATGGGCGCGTCGCTGATGGAGTCGGTGCCTCCGGCGATGCCGGAGTCAATCTGACCCAGGGCGATCTTGTTGCCGATCATGATCGCGGCTTCGAGACTCGTGCCGCAGGCGCGCTGCAGGTCCACTCCGGGCGTCTGCGGATGGAGTCCCGCGGACAACAGCGACTCACGGGTCAGGTTGTAATCTTTGGTGTGTTTGATCACCGCGCCAGCGGCCACATCCCCCAACCGAACCCCGGTCAGTTTAAAGCGGTCCACGACCCCGCGAAACGCGGCGGTGAGCATGTCCTGGTTGCTGGACTTGGCGTAGGCGCCGTGCGCCCGTGCGAAGGGAATCCGGACGCCACCGACGATGGCGACGCGTCTGACTGCTGAGCCGACGAGCATTGAGCCTTCCCTCCCCGACGACAGGTTCAACTAGGCAATTCGGAGCATTATCAATCATTTCCATCATGTGGGCACGTGCTCAGGCTGCAAGCTTTTGCAGCTGCGATCACTGGGCTATCCTTCCCGGTTCCCTCCCCCCGCGGGGATTTCCCTCTTCAGGGATATTGAAGAACAGAACCTCCAACCCGAGATTCATAGCTCCCGGCCGGCCAGAAGGCGTCATTCCATGCAATTGAAAGATCCCACCCTGCTGCGAACCCAGGCCTACATCCATGGCGAATGGGTCAACGCCGCCCACCACGCCACGCACGAGGTTCACAACCCGGCCACCGGCGAAAAGGTGGGCACGGTGCCCGACATGGGCGCGGCCGAGACCCAGCGTGCAATCGACGCGGCCCACGCGGCCTTTCCAGCCTGGGCTGCCAAGACGGCCAAGGAGCGCGGAACCATCCTGCGCAAGTGGTTCGACCTGATGATCGCCAACCAGGACGACCTGGCGACAATCATGACCGCCGAGCAGGGCAAACCGCTCGCTGAATCCAAAGGAGAGATCGCCTACGCGGCCTCCTTCATTGACTGGTTCGCGGAGGAAGGCAAACGAATTTATGGGGACGTGATTCCAACACCTCAATCCGACAAGCGGCTGGTGGTGTTGCGTCAGCCTATCGGTGTTGTTGCCGCCATCACGCCGTGGAACTTCCCGGCAGCAATGATTACTCGTAAGGCCGGCCCTGCACTCGCCGCCGGTTGCACGTTCGTCTGCAAGCCTGCGCACCAAACACCCTATTCCGCCCTCGCAATGGCCGAGCTGGGCCGACGCGCAGGCATCCCCGCCGGTGTGTTGAATATCGTGACTGGAAAGGATGCCATCGCCATCGGCGGTGAAATGACTTCCAACCCGAAGGTGCGCAAGATCACCTTCACCGGTTCCACCGGTGTCGGCAAGAAGCTCATGGCGCAGTCGGCCGGGACATTGAAGAAACTGTCGCTCGAGTTGGGCGGCAATGCGCCGTTCATTGTGTTTGAGGATGCGGATCTCGATGCGGCCGTGGCGGGAGCGATTACCAGCAAGTACCGCAATACGGGGCAGACCTGTGTTTGTGCCAACAGGTTCCTGGTGCAGAGCTCGGTGTACGAAGCCTTCACCAACAAGCTGGTGGATGCGGTCTCCAAACTGCGTGTGGGTGACGGGCTGAAGGGCGCAACCGATCAGGGACCGCTCATTGACGCCAAAGCCCTGGCCAAGGTTGAACAACACGTCGCGGATGCCGTGTCCAAAGGCGCCCAGCTTGCGCACGGCGGCAAGCGCCATTCCCTGGGTGGGACATTCTTCCAGCCGACAATTGTCACGGGTGTTACCAGGGACATGCTGATGGCGCGCGAGGAGACTTTCGGTCCCGTGGCTCCCCTGTTCCGTTTTGAGACAGAAGCGGATGCGATCCGGATGGCCAATGACACTGAATTCGGCCTGGCTTCCTACTTCTACACACGCGACCTGGCCCGCTCCTGGCGCGTCGCCGAAGCCCTGGAATACGGCATCGTGGGACTCAACACCGGCCTGATCTCGAATGAGGTGGCCCCGTTCGGGGGGATCAAGGAGTCGGGGATCGGCCGCGAAGGCTCCAAGTACGGGATCCTCGACTACACCGAGCTGAAGTACCTGTGCGTGGGAGGACTCACCTGAGACTGTATGCTCACTTTTGCGTACCTGTCAGGCGACAGGTAGTGCGCAACGTGTGGCATACGGTATCGTGATCCCATGCGCTACATAAGCTCACCCGACTTCCATCGGGACGGTGCCGAACGGATCGGCATATTGCTGGTCAATTCGGGCACTCCGGCCTCGCCGGCTCCCAAGGACGTTCGCAAGTTCCTCGCGGGACTGCTGGGTGATCCGCGTGTAGTCGAATTGCCGCGGGCGCTCTGGTGGCCCATCCTTCACGGGGTGATCCTGCCGTTCCGGCCGTACCGCTCAGCCAAAAAGTACCGGAAGATCTGGACCAGAGCGGGTTCGCCGCTGCTGGCACTGTCTGAAAATCTGCGCTCGGAGCTGATTGGAACGCTGGCGCAGCGGATGTTGGCACCGCTCTCCATTGAGCTGGGCATGATGTACGGTGGCGATCCGACCGTTCCGCAGGCGCTCACCCGACTGCGTGAATCCGGCGCCCAGCGAATTCTGGTCGTTCCGTTATTTCCGCAGTACTGCGGTGCGACGACCGGCGCTGCGTACGACCAGGTCAACAATGAGCTGCGCCGGTGGCGTTGGCTGCCTGAGCTTCGGTATGTCGCGGAGTATCACGACTATCCGGGGTACATCGACGCCCTGCGGGCATCGGTGATTCAACAGTGGGATACTCACGGCCGGACTCAACATCTGTTGATGTCCTTCCACGGCATCCCGGAACGCTATTTTCACAAGGGTGATCCGTATTTCTGCAAATGTCAGAAGACGGCCCGGTTGCTTGCGGATGAGTTGCTCCTGAAGGACAACGAGTGGAGCGTGAGCTTCCAGTCCCGCTTTGGCCGGGATGCCTGGCTGAAGCCTTACACGAGCAACGTGCTCGAAGAGATGCCAGGCCGTGGGACACGGCGCGTGACTGTTGTGTGCCCCGGGTTTGCCATCGACTGCCTGGAGACGCTGGAAGAAATCGAGATGGAGAATCGCGATATTTTCATGGCGGCCGGCGGCGAGCAGTTCCAGTATGTGCCGGCGTTGAACGCACGCCAGGAACATGCGCGTTTCCTGGCGGATCTCATCGCACGTCACTGCCAGGGATGGACGCATGTTGAGCTCGGGCTGCGGCCCGCGGGCGCCGCGCGCGGCGCGTCCGCCTAAGGAGCCGCTTCAGCGTCGTGCTCGGGCGCTTTCACGAGATCAGCATTACGACCGCGGATATCCGCGCGTCGGTGGAATTCTATGAGCGCCTGGGATTCACCCAGGCGCCCACGACGGATACCTGGTCACACCCGTATGGTGTGCTGACTGACGGCAGGCTGTTCATTGGTTTGCATCAGCGGCGGGCACCAACACCTGCCCTCACGTTTGTGCTGCCGGGTGTTGCGTCGCATTTGTCCATGTTTGAAAACCACGGCGTGGCGCTGACTGTTTGCAAAACGGGCGACGAGGTTTTCAATGAGATCGGGTTTCTGGATCCGTTCGGGCAGCCGGTGACGGTTCTGGAGGCTCGGACGTACTCGCCGGTGGCGCGCGAAGAGCATGAAGTGTCTTTGTGCGGCTATTTCAGTGAAATCAGCATGCCGGCGCGCAACTTCGAGACGGCCCGGGTGTTCTGGGAGCCGCTGGGGTTTGTTGCAACGGATGAGGCGGAGGACCCTTATGTCCATCTTGCCTTCACCAGCGACCACCTGGATATTGCGTTTCATCGACCGCGCACGTTCGATGTCCCGATGCTGGTTTTCCGGGATCCGGAAATGCCGGCGCGCGTTGCCCAACTTCGGGAGCAGGGCGTTCGGATGTCTGAGTCCATGGAGCTGCCTCGTGGACTGGATCCTAACTCCAATGCGTTGATTGAGTCGCCGGACGGGACGTTGCTGTTACTGCTGCACGACCCGGGCTAGTTCGCGCGTCTCACTCCGACGCTATTTCCGGCGTCGGCACCCCACCTCGACGCCTTCCACGGCGTCCGAAAACAACGTCGCTTAGCGCGTCCAACATTGCCCTCTCTGTGGCCTCGAGACCTTTCTGGAGGCTCGGAATCAACGCACAATTAGCGCCATCTCAGTTTCACCTATCGTCACGCGCAGCATGATTCGCTTGCCCAAGTTGATGTTGGGAGACAACCTTCAGCAATTAGTTGGAATTGCAACAGCAATCACTGATGACTACTCAGCCGTAGTTGAATGCAACGCTGAGCGACTAGTGACTGCTGAGCCGGTAGCACTCTGCCTGCTGGCCGCCAGCTTCGCTCGTTTGGAATCGCGCGGTCAACGTGTGCGAATTCGAGGATTGCACCCGGAAGTCAGACAAAATCTGGAGAGATTGGACGTATTGGCGGACTGGCTTCGGGAGAACTCTCCACAGATGGCTGATATCTCAGCAGACGCACCTCAGTCAGACTTTCGCGCATACAGAGTTGCGAGCGGGCAGCAGGCAGAACAGATCGCAAATGTGCTCAGCCGCGAGATTGCAGCTTTCATTCCGAGTGATGACTTCCATGCACTGGTTGAGAGGATCCGACGCTGATCAGATATCGCGTGGTCGAGCAACCACTGCACTACGTGATCACGGAATTGCTGGACAACTCCCTGAATCATGGGAAAGCGGGAGGATTCGGCCACGCGCGAGCATGGGTCGCCGCACAATACTATCGTGTTGGAGATCTCCTGCGCGTCGCCGTAGTCGACGATGGCTGTGGCTTCCTTCGAGCATTGCAAAATCACCCGGAATTGGCTTCCAAATCGCATGACAAGGCCATTAGCCTCGCTTTTCGACCTTTTGTATCCAGCCACAAGGATGTCGGAGTATTCAGCGATTCCAGCCATCAGGGCCTTGGGCTGACTGTCTGTCGCGATTTGTGTCTGAGGGCCAACGGCAACATTAGCGCCGCTTCAGGTACTTCCTGGGTTACGAGCCCGGCGGTGCCCTCCGAGAAGTCCAAGACACTGGACCCCGGCTATCGAGGTGTAGTGGTGATGATGGACTTGCATCGACGCGCGCTCACACCTGGAAGCATTGGAGAGATCCTGAGACGGTACCAACCAAGTGAAGATTTACCCATGCGGTTGATTTAATATCCTGATCCCGATTGTAGCCACCTGATGGCGTGAACATGTCCATTGCCTCTTTCGAAACAACGGTCAGGGTTAATTCGGATCCTTCGATCTTTGCGCTCGGCACTCGTGGCTCCGCAATTCCACTGAGGCAGCAGGTCGAGGTGGCACTGCAGAACACGAAGGGCGACATCTGCCTGGACTTTGAGGGCATCACGGTGACCCAGGGCTACATGGATGAGCTCCTGGGGGTTCTGATTCTTCGCTACGGTCCATCTGTCCTCGAGCGAGTCGCTTTCAAAGCGTGCTCTGAGGATGTGAAGGCCGTCATTCAATTCGTGGCGAATACGCGTGGCAGGGACTTCAAGCAACGTACGGACAGCGTTGGCATCAGCTAGCGTTGGTGCGTAGTCGCTTCGTGGGCTACGAAGTTGAATCTCACCTTCATTTCATCCTGGACTGCCAGCGCGCCCAACATGGCGGTGAAGGGCGTCAGGCCTAGATCGGATTGTTTGAGTGGGAGCTCGCCGGAGGCTGTCAGCTGCCCGTTCGCCAAAGAGTAGGTTACGGGCACGGAGATAATGTGCGTTTGGCCGCGGACGGTGATCTGGACGTCGGCTCGCACTTGCGAGCCGGGCGTTGGGATGTCGATGTGTTGGGCGGTCAGTAGGATTTCGGAGTATTGCGCGCCGTTCAGGAGCGCTTCGCTCAGCATATTGCGGCGTGTTCCCTCTTTGGCTGAATCCGGTACGTCCTTCGGAAAGTCGGGGCCTTCCTTTGCGCGCAGGTCCGGCTCGTCAATCGCGAGTTGGGCCACCGGGATGTGCAGCTCGAATGTTGAGTGCGAGACATCTTCCGGCACATAGAAAGTGCCGGTCACATCGTGAGACGCGATTACGTGGTTGTGGCCGACTTTCGCGAGGGTGCCGCCCCGGAACGCAAGGATGGTCAGCAGGGACTCACTGGAGGCAACGTCGAAAGGACGTCCTTCGTGCCGCTGAGTGGGGGCGGGTGGCGCTACGGGGCCTATTTTCGCCGCCGAGGCAGGTTCCGGACCCTGCGGCCGGGTGGGACATCCCGCCAGGGAGGTAAGGATGAATCCGGCGGCTGAAACGCTCAGAAGCAGGTATCGGCGTTCGATTCGCATGTAATATCAGTCTCCGAAGCAACAGGGCCGCGCGAGCTACGTGAGATGAGCATTCGAAACACATCCACCCGGTGGGGGCACCTCGCCCAATTCCTGCATTGGCTGATTGTCATACTGATCATCACCCAGGTGATCCTCGCCAGCATTGCCGAGGACCTGCCCATCGGGCCGAAGAAGATCGAAGTGTATGCGTGGCACAAGTCGGTGGGCATCACCATCCTGAGTCTCGCCATCATCCGCCTGCTGTGGCGGTGGGCGAACCCCACGCCGGAACTCCCCTCCACCCTCAAGCCGTACGAGCGCGCGCTCGCGAAGGTCACCCATTTCGGCTTGTACCTGCTGCTGTTCGCGCAGCCGCTCACCGGCTGGATGATGACCTCAGCACGTGGGTTCCCGGTGAGCTGGTTTGGGTTCTTGCAGTTGCCGGATTTTGTTCCGAAGAACAAAGCACTCTACGAGGCCATGAAGGAGACCCACGATACGCTGGCGTTGGTGCTGTTCGTGATCATATTCCTGCACGTGGCCGCCGCCTTGAAGCATCACTTCTTCCTGAAGGATGATGTGCTGCGGCGGATGTTGCCGTTTACAAAGAAATCCTGAGGATCTTCAGAGCATGAGACTGTTGGTTTCGAGTGTTGTTTCTCTTCTGGTCACCTCTGGTGCATACGCCGCCGACGCGCATTACGCGCTGGACCCGGCCAAGAGCACCCTGGAATATCAGTTCACCCAGGCGGGCGCGCTGAACAAGGGGAAGTTCAAGAAGTACACGGTCACGCTCGATGTCGCAGGAGATGCGCCCAGCAAGCTCGATGTTGTCATCGAGATGGGCTCACTCGATACCGGCGACCAGGAGCGTGACGACACGCTGAAGACGGCCGATCTGTTCTCCGTGGCCAAGTTTCCGCAATCGCGCTTTACGTCGACCCAGATCACCAAGACAGCCAACGGCTACGACGCAGTTGGAAAGCTCACGATCCGGGGTGTAGCCAAGGACGCCCACGTTCCGTTCACATTTTCGCCCGCCAACGGGTCACTGATAGGCAAAGTAACCATCAAGAGACTCGATTACGGTGTCGGACAGGGCGATTGGAAGGCAACTGACCAGGTAGGTAATGACGTTGCGGTTACGTACGCCCTACACCTCGTCGCTCACTGACAGCCGAGCAGATCACGGCGGGCCCCGCCCGGCCCAAGGCCGACAACGGTCGGCCCGTCACTGGCGGTATGTGTGTAGTTTCGATGTGCAAAGGTCGTAAATCGATCCCATCAAAACCTGTACAGAATGAGTCATCGCAATCTCGATGCCCTTGAGCGCGGCTTCCTTGATGACCCGTGTCAGAGCATCGAGTTGCTCCGGTGTCAGATTCTCCGGGAGCTTGGTGGTGATTTGAACAGAGGGCACCTCTTCCACGATCTCGCGGAGAACGTGGTAGACGCAGTCGGCCTTGGCCCGCATCAGGGATTCATCGTCTCCAAACAAGGAGCCGATGGTGACCAATCCATCCACGGTCTTTTCGTGAGTCTGTTCCCACTCACGCTCGGTACCGAAGGCGACATGTATGACTTCACCCATACTGGATCATCCGCGTGGCCTGCTAGAGGGCATGCTCGCAAGTTCCGTACCCTTTATATGGGTGAGCCATCGCGCCGCTTCATGCCGTCCGGCGTGGCCATCATGTCTACGTCCGGGTCTGAGTAGTAGACGTGGTCGCCAGCGTCGCGGTTGCTGATCTCCAGATAGACGGCCGGTTTGTCACTGCGATTGATGAGTTGATGACCATCCTTCGCACCTGCAGCAAAACCGGCGCACGTGCCGGCTGTCAGGGTCTGCTCGCCGCTGTCGGTTCGTAGTACGACTTCGCCTTCCAGCACGAAGATGAATTCCTCTTCGTGCGTGTGCCAATGGCGCATGGACGACTCTTTGCCCGGAGGCAAGGTCGTGCGGTTCACGCCAATCTTCTTCAGCCCGAGCTGCTCCCCGAGCTCCCGCTTTTCACGGGGCATTACGCGGGAGCGGTAGGGCTCCGGGTAACCCGTCCTGGATTTGGGATCCACTGACAGTGGATCCAGCGCAGGTTTGATCAATGGCATGTGGGGCTCACTTCTTGCGCGCCGCCTGCTTCGGCTTGGAGGATTTGGCCGGCGCCTTTTTCGCGGGAGCTGACTTCTTCATGGGAGACTTGCGGGCGGCCGCTTTGTTCCCGGATGGTTTGGAGGCGGATTTCCTTGCCGCCTTTTTGGCAGCGCCCTTCGCGGCGGCAGACTTGCCCGCGGGGGCCTTGCCAGCGGCAGTACCGGCGGCCTTGCCGGCTGACTTTGCGGCGGCGGATTTACCTGCCGACTTTTTGCCGGCCGATGACTTCGCGCCGGCCGAACCCTGAGTGGCTGACTTACCGGCAGATGATTTCGCGCCAGCCGAATTCTGGGCGGCGGACTTACCGGCAGATGACTTCGCGCCGGCCGAGCTCTGAGCGGCGGACTTCCCTGTGGCTGACTTACCGCCAGAGGATTTACCTGCGGACTTCTTGGCGGCTGCCGACTTCTTCGGAGCGGCCTCCTCGATTGCCTCGTCAGCGTCGTCGGCGTCGTCAGCCTCGGCACTACCGGAGTCGGCCCCGTCATCATCGGCCTCGACTGCGACAGGCGCCGCGGTGACAGGCGACTTCGCCGACTTCTTCCGGGCAGCCTTTTTCTTTGGCGCCGGCTCATCATCATCTTCCGCCGCGGATTGCGCGGAAGCGGTCGATACGGTTGCAGGCGCGGCGACGGGCTTGCCTTCGTTACCCCGCAACTGATCGAGAATGGCCGGATTCTCCAGCGTCGAAACGTCCTGCAGGATTTCCTCGCCGCGGGCGATTGATCTCAACAACCGGCGCATGATTTTGCCCGAGCGCGTCTTGGGCAGGTTGTCGGAGAACCGGATGTCATCCGGCTTCGCAATGGCACCTACCTGCTCGCCCACCCAGCCGCGCAACTCCTGCACCAACGCACTGACATCTCCCGTCGGGCGTTCGCCACGCAGAACGACGAAGGCAAACACCGCCTCGCCCTTGACCTCGTGCGGTCGACCAACAACGGCGGCTTCGGCAACACGTGGGTTGGCAACCAACGCTGACTCAATCTCCATGGTTCCCAGGCGATGACCTGCCACATTCAACACGTCATCGATGCGGCCCATGATCCAGAAGTACCCATCCTTGTCGCGACGAGCGCTGTCGCCGGCAACGTAGTACTTATTGTTGAACTTCTCCCAGTACGCAGCGATGTAGCGATCATTGTCGCGCCACAACGTGCGCAACATCGATGGCCATGGTTTCTTGATGACGAGATAGCCGCCCGCCTCGGGTCGGGTCACGGGCTTGCCGTGATCATCAACAATGTCAGCCTCGATGCCCGGCAATGGAAGGGTGCAAGAGCCCGGCTTGGTCGCTGTTGTAGCCGGCAAGGGCGCGATCATGATTGCGCCCGTTTCCGTCTGCCACCAGGTATCCACAATGGGGCAGCGCTCCTTGCCGATCACACGGTGATACCACATCCAGGCCTCGGGATTGATGGGCTCGCCCACCGTACCCAACAGTCGCAACTTTGAAAGGTCGTACTGTCCCGGCCAATGATCGCCGAGCTTCATCAACGCACGGATCGCGGTGGGCGCCGTGTAGAAAATAGTAACGCCATGGGTCTGGCAGATCTTCCAGAAGCGCCCGGCATTCGGGGTCGTCGGCGCGCCTTCATACAACACAATGGTTGCGCCATTGGCCAACGGCCCATAGGCAACATAGCTGTGCCCGGTGACCCAGCCCACATCGGCCGTGCACCAGAACACATCGTCTTCCTGCAGATCAAACACCCAGCGGCTCGATACTTTCGACTGCAACAGGTAGCCGGCGCTGGAGTGCTGAATACCCTTCGGCTTACCCGTGGAGCCGGAGGTATACAACAGATACAGCGGATGCTCAGCTTCGACCCACTCAGGCTCGAGTGTTGGTTGATGCCCCTCGATCGCGTCGTCCCACCAGATATCACGCTTCGGATCCATGACGACGCGCTTGCCCGTACGCTCGAGCACGATGACCTTTTTGACGCTGGGACAACCGTCCGCCAGCGCCTTGTCCGCGGCCGCCTTCAGCTCAACGACGTTTCCGCCGCGCCACCCGCCGTCGGCAGTGATGACGACCTTGGCCTCGGTGTCGATGATTCGATCCCGCAGCGCAGGAGCGGAGAACCCACCGAACACCACGGAATGAATGGCGCCAATGCGGGCGCAGGCCTGCATCGCGATCACGGTCTCCGGGACCAGCGGCATATAAATGATCACGCGGTCGCCTTTCTCGACGCCCTGCGCGCGCAAAGCACTTGCGAAACGACAAACCTCGGAATGCAGCTCGCGATAGCTCAGGTGGCGCGTGCCGCCGTTCTCAGCCTCAAAAATGATTGCAGTCTTGTGACCGCGTTCCGCCAGGTGCACGTCCAGACAATTGAATGACACGTTGAGGCGCCCGTCGGTAAACCAGCGATAGTTCGGCGCATCCGAATCATCGAGAACCTCGGTGAACGGCTGGTTCCAAACCAGCTCCTTGCGGGCGAGATCGGCCCAGAAGCCGACGTAATCCTCAGCTGCGGCGCTCCGGAGCTTCTCCAGATCCTCTGGCTTCAGGCCAGCCTTCGCGGTAAAGACTTCCGGCGGGGGGAACGACCGTTCTTCCAGCAACACCGACTCGATGTTTTTAGCATCCATATATATCTGCCCCCTTTTCAGAGCACTGAAACACTCAACGTGTGCATATTTGAGCATAGCGGAGTCGCGAACGGCACACTCGATCCGTGTGTTGTCGGTTGCCGCTTGGCATGACCCCTTTTTATGGCGTAGAACGGCAGCTAACCCTGCGATTTACTAGTGCTCATCGTGCGTTCCACATACTCGTACTGGCTGGTAGCGCTGCTTCCGTCGCTGCTGCTGACGGGCTGCGGTTCGGGTACTCCTACGCGTGCGGCGCTCGCCCAAACCTGCATGCAGGTCGGCGGGGCCCGCGAGAGTACGGTGAGCGTCCGAGCGCCGGACGATGGGACTTTGCACGTCCGAATCCAGGAGCACGGCATCTCCCTATCCGCCAGTCTGGACGGCGATGCCGAAAGCGCGGGCGAATCACCTGTTGAGCGCCTCGGGACACTCGAGCTCGTAACGCGCACAAAGCGCGGTGACGCGCATTCGATCATAGTCAAGGCAATTGACTCGCCGGATATCACCGGCGAATTTTGTGTGCGCGCGGATTTGATTGCGCCATCCGACCGCGCACGCACGTCCGCCGCGACTGCATTCGCGAACGCCGGGCGCGCGACCCGGGCTCACGATTGGAACACTGCGTTCGATCAATACCTGGCCGCCGCCCGCCAGTTCGACCAACTGCGCTTGCGACATTCGTCCGGCGCGGCCCGGCAGGCCATGGCCGAAATTGCTTATCTGCGCTTTGACAACAAGCGTGACAGCTACGCGCTCGCGACGGAAGCATTGGCCAACTATGGCGACGACGCGGAGCCGTTCACGAAGGGCGCTTTGATCGGACTACAGAGCAAGGCGCTGTTCGAGATGCCCGGCCTCGACATCGGCGAAATCGCGCCCCGTATGCGTCACTTGCTCGCAGCAGCCCGCAAGTTCCTGCGCAGTACTCCATTCGGCTCGCGGGAGTTGCCGCGGCTGCAGATCATGGCGGGCTTTCTCGAATATCGCCTGGAAGCCCGCGGACCGGCACGCGCCGCTTTCTCGGACGCGGCTCAGAACTGTCGACGGATGCGCGACTGGGATTGTTACGCACTCGCGAACCAGGATCTGGCGGCGTTGGCTTATGAGAACAAGAACTACACCACGGCGCTGTTTGCTTTTGGCGACGCCCTGAAGCAGCTCCCGCCGGAGCTCGATCCCAAGCTGGCCGCCGACATCTGGGCCAACTACGGATCGATGCAGGGGCGCGTGGGCCTTTTCAGCAGTAGCCAACGCTCGTATGCCACGGCCATGCGTGTATACGGTCAGCTCGGCGATTGTCAGGGTGTGCGGCGGAGCCTCCAGCATTCCGGCAACCTGATGGTTCAACTCGGAAGCCTCACCGACGCGAAGAATGACCTCCAGGAAGCAGTGTCGCTCGATTGCACCGACCTGCTCGCGAAGGCCGCGCGCCCGAGCCCCACGGCAACCACCACTGCATGGTGCGTTCGACTGCTCGATCCCGCGGGGCTCGCGACCGAAAACAAACTGATCATGCTCAACTCCCTCGTTTCGATGGGACATGCGCTGCAGTTGGAAGGCGATTCAGCGCGAGCCATGCATTGCCTCGATGCCGCCATCCCCTATGCGGCACCCGGCCGCCCGCAAATGCGACTCGCAAACGCCCGCGGCGAGGTCCTCCTCGAAAACAACGAGGCCGCCGAGGCGCGCAGCTCGTTCGAGCGCGCCCTGCAGATCGCCGACGAGGCCAGGATGCCGGCCGGGCACGAGTATCGCGGCTACGCGCAGCTCGGAATTGCCAAATCAGTGCTCCTGGCTGGTGACTCCAACGCAGCCGTCCGCGATGGGTTGGATGCCGCGGAAGCCGGCGTCAAGCGCGGCGACATTGACCAGACTGTGACCGCCCTCCGCGTCATCGCCGCCGGCTATCGCGGGATGAAGCAGCCCGACCAGGCTGCGAGAACACTGCAGACCGCGGTCGACCTGATTGAAACCGTACCGATTGATGAGCTCGATGGCGAGAAGCGCGCGACCTACCTCGCCACCCAGTACAGCGTGTTTTCCGAGCTCACCGATCTGTATGCCTCTTCGGACGCGGATACCGGCCTGCTGGCTTTCGCGACCTCGGAGCGAGGCCGCGCGCGCAGCCTGCGCTACGCGGCCAGCCAGTCACGAGGCGACACGCCGATGGATCCCACGACTCTGCCGGAAGCCCGCTATCAGCGGATGCTGCAACATGTGGTCGAGCTGGCGGACTCAAAAACCAACCTGCTGGATGCGCTGTCCCAGGAGGCAGTCCACGAGCGCAAGACTGAGGATCCCTTTGATCAACAGCTGCTCACGCGCACGCTCACACAACTGAAGGCAACGCTCGTCGAATACTCCGCCGGCCCGCGCGACATGTTTGCCTTCGTAGTCAATGAAGGCGGCCTGCATGTTGTGCGCCTCGGCAATCGCCAGGCCATCTCGACAGCCGCGGCCGAGCTTCACGACCGCCTGCTCGATCCGGAGTCTCCGCGGTCCGAAGTACGCTCCGCCGCGCAGCAGCTCGCGAAGTTGGTGTTGTGGCCACTCACGGCCCACTTGAGCGCCAAACGCCTCATTTTTGTGCCCGACGAAGGGCTGCACACCATTCCATTCAACATTCTGCCCTGGTCGCAGTCGCCTTCCGACCAGTTGGTTCTGCAACACGCGGAAGTTTCAATAGTCCCGTCGGCGCTGTTTCTCACCCGACTGGAGGCCAACATCCCACCCCGTGTCAGCGCCCCGCGCGTGGAGTTGCTGGGTGACCCCGTATTCAGGATCTCCGACTGGCACACCGAGTGTGCCGACCCCTTGGGCAATCAGAAAACCGCGCGAACCACCCGGGCTGCCTCGGACTGGACTGAATCCCTGCCACGACTGCCCGGCAGCCGCGCTGAAGTACAGATGATTGCGCGGCTCACCCAACAATCCAGGCCGTCCAGTCACGTGGAGATGCTCCTGGGATGCCAGGCCGTTCCATCGGCGCTTCGTCGGGCAGCGAGCGGGCGCGTGGATCTTCTGCATATTGCAACTCACGCGCGTGTGGACTCTCAGCGTCCCCGCCTGTCTTCGTTGGCGCTCACGCCGGAAAACAAGGACGACAGCCGCTCGGGCGCATTCGGCCTCCTGGATATTCTGGGCCTGAAGTTGAGTACCAACCTGGTGGTGCTCAGTGCCTGCGAGACATCCAGGGGGCGCCTGTTGCCGGGTGAAGGCGTGCTCGGTCCCGCGCAGGCCTTCCTCCAGGCCGGCGCCGGGGCCGTGATAGCGAGCTATTGGCGGGTTGACGACCTCTCTACCTCAGCTTTCATGCAACGGTTTTACAAATACCTGCTTTCCGAACGCCTGCCGGCGGCGACCGCCCTGCGCCGGGCACAACTGGAGGATGCGGAGAGCTCCGGCACGAACGATTGGGCGGCCTTTTCTCTTTACGGCTGGCCTGACAGCTCCATTTAACCTTGCTCTTTCGGGCACCTTTCAGCGTTCGCGCTCAAGATTTCCTGAGATAAGGAAGGAGGTCGCAGCAGTGATCTCCCGGCGGATTCATTGCCACCGCCCACTTCAGGAGATCACCCCATGCCTTCTTCCCGCAAATTCATCCTGGCCTCAGCCATCGCCGCGCAGTGTTTGGTTGGAAGCCTGGCCGGCTCCCCCGCGCAGGCTGCTGACATTCCGGACAATTTCTTCCAGGAATGGACGGTTTCGAAGAACTGCACCGAGCAACACGCCGGCCTCGCCGCCCGCGTTGCGAAGGGCCTGAAGTTCAGGATTTCCCGGGATACCAAGGCCGCTGATGGAAGTTATGTCTTCCAGACAGAAAACACGGGACAGCAGCGCTGGAACGCCAACTGGGGCGGCATCAAGCTGCAATACCGTCCGGGGCCCGAGATGAAGACGTTGCCGGCTGATTTCGAGTGCATTCCCGGGCAGGAAGCGAGCTCTTCCTTCCTCGCCATGTCCAACTATGCGCAGGCCACGGAGCCGCAGTACGAGCAACGCCATTGGTACGCCCTGGCTCGCATCAACGGCCAGTTGGAACATATTCTGATTTTCCCCAGCACCTCGGCGTCGGGCCCGAAGGCCGTCATTGTCATGCAGTCAGTGACGGCGTCGAACTCGATTCAGCTCGATGACAACGGTGTAATTCACCTCGACTGAAGACCCCCCGATCCGCCCTGAGTGGGCGAGCCTCGGGCGGGGCTCGTCCCACTCCAGGTGACTTTCGTCCCATAGATACCGCCTGTCGTCCATATATGGCCTAGAATACGCCGCATGACGCGCCGCACCGTCCACGTTGCCGGCCTGTGCGGCCTGCTCACCACTCTCGTCAACTCTTTGGTCCCGTGCGTGTGGGCTCAGGGGACGTCTGCGAGCACACCGTTTCAGTGTCAACCTGTTGCGTGCTCAACACTCTCGCCATCGCTTCCCGTGGACGACGCGAGCAACAACGACTGCGCGTATCGCGCGGGCAATCTCTGGTGGGTTGACTACGTTGCGGGGTCACTCACCTGGAGCGACCATAGGCCGGTCAAACCTGTCATAGTCGCCATATTCGATGATGGCGCTTTTATCGATCACGAAGATTTACGCAACCAGCTCTGGACCAACGACGCTGAAGCACACGGCAAGCCGGGCGTTGACGATGATGGCAACGGCTATGTCGACGACGTCCATGGATGGGACTTCGTGGATAACACCCCGGACGTATCTCCCAAGGGTGAATGCCAGTCGCGAGTGAGTCACGGCACGATGATGGCCAGCCTGGCTGCGGCCGAGCGAAACAACGGCACCGGAATTGCAGCACCGGGATCCGACGGCGCGCATTTGATGATCCTTCGGGTCGTCGGTTGTAACCGTGGCGTCAACGACGACGCGAATCCTGAACGCCTCACACGGGCACTGGATTATGCAACACGGATGGGAGCGCAGATTTTGAGTTTCAGTTCACACTGGTATGCCACGACGCCTGAGCTGGACAAGGCGTTTGCGGAAGTCGCAGAGAAGCGTGACGCGCGTCACCCCGCAATCGTGGTCGCAAGCGTCCCCAATAAGGGCGAACCGCAGGCCGGTTATCCGGCGGCGTACACCTTCCCGAGAATCGTCCGGGCAATCCCTATCGGAAACGACGACATGATCTCCCCGGGAACGACCGTAGCGCCTGCGGGGCTCAACCTGGGGGCACCCAGCGCGTGCGTGATCGGCGCAGGAAAATCGCCCGATCACTACAGGGTGGAACAGGGAAGCTCGAACTCCACAGCGATTCTATCGGGATTACTAGCCGGCATATGGGCGAGGCCGCCCTATGATAAATTGACCACTGACGAGTTCCTGGCAAGGGTCGTACAAGGGCGGTTGGTCGCATCTCCGCGGCGTTCGAAGCCTGGGTCACGGACCCCGTACCAAGACGGGGTGCCGATAGCCGATGCTTGTCTTCTGGAAACGGAGCGCCGGAAAGCTCGCGTTTGTCCCCAGCCAGGATCGCAGCGGGAACCGCGTCCATGAACTATACAGAATCACCGACGGCAGACATCCGCTCTGAAAAGCCGCTCGAAAGGAGCGAAAGCGGCGATTTGTCCCTCGTGGAAGCCGTTGCCGAGCGCACCGGCCTGCAAAATCAACTTTACGTGAGATATCGGAGGCCTTTGCTACAGGTATTCCTCCACAGGCGTATCGCACGCGATGCGGCTGAGGACCTGTTGCAACGCACGTTCCTGCAGGCGATCAAAAAGATTCGCACTGAAGGACTGGATGACCCGAGTAATTTGGGAGGCTATCTGTATCGCACAGCCTGCAAGCTTGCTACCGCCTACTGGCGGGGGGAGCTTTCCAGGCGGCACGACAACGATCGCGAGCTGCTGTCGAATCTCAAGGACGAAGCTTTGTCGCTGGAGGAGCGACTCGACCACGAGCAGCTGGCGAAATGTGTTCGCTTGCTTCTGGAGCATCTGCCCGTGGCCCGCGACCGCGAAGTGTTGGAACGGTATTACCTCCATGAAGAGCCCCGCACTGTCATCCGAGAGTCTTTGCAATTGACTGACATGCAGTTCAACCAGGTCCTCTGGCGCGCCCGGCAGCGCTTTGGCGACATCCTTCGCAGGCACGGCCTGGCCACCAGCGAGGCGGCGTCTGCGCAATCGACTCGTGAGGGATAGGGAGGACCATGGACCACATACAGTTCAAAACCAATCAGACTGCCGCCGGCTACGTAGCCAACGGCCTCGACGAGCTTACCCAGGAGGCATTCGAGCTCCACATGATGGGTTGCTCCGAGTGTGTCGCCGACGTGGAAGTCTGGCGGGCCATCAAGTTGGAAATGCCGCGACAGCACGGCAACGTGCGCACGCTCACGCCACGGCGCAAGCTGGCCGCGTTCAGCGACTGGCGCATGGCGGCCTCCCTGGTCGGCGCCGGAGTGCTCGGCGCAACTGGAGGCTGGTTGGGAAAAGCCACAACGGCCACGGACCTGGACTCGACTCGGACGGTGGTGTTCAACCTCCCTTCCGTGTCACGCGGTGCGGACGATTGCACCGCTGTGCGACTAGCGTCAGACACCCGCTTAGCCGTCCTCCGTGTGCCGGGGATTTCCAAAGATCTTCGTGTCGTCGCGCTCGACTCGGAAAAGCGCGAGCTGCCAGCAGGCGATTACACGTCCCGCATTCAACCTGACGGCAGTCAGCTGTTGCAGATCAATACGTCGCTGTTGGCCGGCCGCCAGGTCCACCTGGAAGCCCGCCGTGCGGATGGCACGGGCGAGCCACTGGGCTGCATCACGGGGTCACTGCCTTAACCTAACGGCAGTTGTCCCAGCCGCTCTCCCTGGCGGCGCAGGAAAGGTCCGAACCCGAGGTGGTCATACAGGCCACCGAGGGCAGACAGGTCGGGTAGTCGGCGTCGAAGTCCTTCAACGCCGATGCCTAAATCCATGTCACAGGTGATCCGCGTGAGCCGCTGAGCGAGGTACACATCCTCCCGGTGCTCGCGCAGCTTGTCGATGAGCGTCTGCGCGCCGCGCAGTTTCATCGCAGCCACGCGCGACAGATTCCCGTACAGATCATCCAGCGATTCGAATTCCTTCATGAGCGAAGCGGCCGTCTTCGGCCCAACGCCCGGCACACCCGGAATGTTGTCGCTGGTGTCGCCGGTCAACGCCAGAAAATCAGCGAATCGCTCCGGAGCCACACCGTAGTGGCGCTCGATGTCGTGATAACCAAACTGATCGCGCGCGCCATAATCCCAGAACAGGTCACCGGCCCGCACCAGTTGCGCCAGGTCCTTGTCCCGCGTGATGTACGCGGAGCGGACACCCGCATCCCTCATCTGACACGAGAGCGTGCCGATGATGTCATCCGCTTCGTACTCCGGGTGCGTGAACACCGCCAGCCCCAGGCGTCGGCAGACTTCGCGGCAGTGCTCGAACTGCGCCGCCAGATCCACCGGATGCGGCTCACGATTGGCCTTGTAGGCGGGGTAGATGCGGCTGCGGTAGGAGTTGGGCAGGCGCTGATCAAAGGCAACGGCCATGTACCGTGGCCGCACGCGCTCGATCAGGTCACCGATGAAGCGCGCAAAACCAAACACCGCGTGGGTGGGATTGCCGTCGCGGTCGACCATGCCGGGATAAGCAGAGTGATACGCGCGGAATACATACACCGACGCGTCAACGAGGAAAATCAACGTCGCTGACTCACGACAGCCAGCGTTGGATGCGGTCGTGCAGCGGGCTCGTACGGGGGAAGTGCGCGAGCAGATACTCCATCTGGTCGGCGAGCACGCGCCGGCCCTTCAGGAAAATATATTCCGCGTACGTCGGCGTGAAAGGCACGGCAATGAGTTGCATCTTCGCCTGCTCCGGAGTACGCGAGGCCTTCTGATTGTTGCAGCGCCGGCAGGCCGTTACGACATTCGTCCAGATATCGACGCCACCCTGGCTGAAAGGCCTGACGTGATCCCGCGACAATTCACGTGTTGGAAAACGCATGCCACAATACATGCACAGAAACGCATCACGCCGGAACAGTGTCTGATTGTTCAAAGGTGGAACATAGTCGTGCCGGGTGTTGCCCGGATTGCCCGTGTGACCAACTGTCGCCACGATCGAGTTGACTTCGAGCACCGTGCGCAGTCCACTCGCAGCGTTGACACCGCCATAAAGTTTGTAGAGAGGAGATCCACAGGTATAAGCCACCTGTTCCTGATGGTAGAGTCTCGCCGCTTCCTTGTAGTCGATCCATTCGAGAGGCATGCCGGCGATATCGGTGCGCAGGACCAGTTGCGAGAGAGAACGGGCCCCCGGGCTCGCGACGATCCGCAAGTCATCCTGGTTGCCGAGGTCGGCGCGGTCTAGATCTATGCCTAGCATGGGCGCTGTAAGATAAAGCACTTTTATGCAAGAATTCAACAACGCAACGTCTTAATTCGCCTGAGAATTTTCAAATGCCAGTAGTCATTGGCGCGCTTCGCGAGAGCGCGCCGCAAGAAACGCGCGTCAGCCTCACGCCCGAAATCGTCGGCAAATTCGCCCAGGCGGGTGCCCAGGTCCTCGTTGAGAGGGGCCTCGGCGCGCTGGCGCGGTTTCCCGACGATGCCTACAAGAACGTTGCTTGGGCGGAATCGCCGACAGCGGTCCTGGATCAGGCGCAGGTCCTTCTGACTGTACAGCCTTTGTCTGTCGAACAGATTACGCGCCTCAAATCGGGGACGGTGGTCATCGGCTACATGCAGGCCTATAGCCGCAAGGCCGAGGTGAAAGCCCTGCAGGAACGGGGAATCACCAGTTTCGCCATGGAATTCGTGCCCCGGATATCGCGGGCACAATCCATGGACGCGCTGTCCTCACAGGCCGCCATTGCGGGCTACAAGGCCGTTTTGATAGCAGCCGATAATCTGCCCAAATTCCTGCCAATGCTCACGACTGCTGCCGGCACCATCCGGCCGTCGTCAGTCCTCGTTATTGGCGCCGGCGTTGCCGGACTTCAAGCGATTGCCACCGCCCGTCGCCTCGGGGCCGTCGTCGAAGCGTATGACGTCCGAAGCGCCACCAAGGAGCAGGTGAAGTCCCTCGGCGCGAAGTTCGTCGATACGGGCGTCAGCGCGGATGGCGCCGGCGGTTACGCGCGCGAGCTGACGGCTGAGGAAAAAGCCAAACAACAGGAAGTCCTGGACTCGCGCATTGCCGCTTCGGATGCAGTGGTCACGACCGCGGCCGTCCCGGGACGCCCGGCTCCAAAGCTCATTTCGAAGGCCGTGGTCGAGCGGATGAGGCCGGGCTCGGTGATCGTGGATATTGCGGCTGAGCAGGGTGGCAATTGCGAGCTCACGCGGGCTGGGGAAGTTGTCGATCACAACGGCGTAAGAATTATCGGTGCCGTCAACCTGCCCGCGCATCTCGGCTACAACGCCAGCGAGATGTATGCGCGCAATCTGTTCAACTTCCTCAAGCCCGCCATCAACAAGAGCGGCGATCTCGAGATCGACTGGAACGATGAAGTCTTCGCGCAGTCGTGCCTGACGCACGGCGGCGCAATCAAGCACGAACAAACACGTAAATCCCTCGAGGGCTGACATGACCGGCATCATTGCACTGTATATCTTCATGCTGGCGGCCTTCACCGGCTATGAGGTCATCTCGCGTGTGCCGGTCATCCTGCATACGCCGTTGATGTCAGGTTCCAACTTCGTCCACGGCATCGTGCTCGTTGGCGCGATGGTTGCACTGGGTGGGGCTCACACTCCGCTCGAGAAAACGATTGGCGTGATCGGTGTCCTGCTGGCGGCGGGCAATGCCGTTGGCGGCTATGTTGTGACCGAACGCATGTTGGAGATGTTCAAGTCCAGTGGGGCGCGTAAGGGTCCGAAGGCCGGAGGTTCGCACTGATGGAGCCTGACGTCCTCAGCAGGGAAACCCTGATTCAGGCGAGTTACCTCGTCACTGCCGCGCTGTTCATTCTCGGCCTGAAGCGCATGAGCTCGCCCGTCACCGCCCGCAGCGGCATTCTGTGGGCCGGCGCCGGCATGTTGGTGGCGACGCTGGTGTCATTCCTGTATCCGGGAATGACCAACTATGAGCTGATCGTGCCCGCGATGTTCGCCGGCGGCGCCCTGGCGTGGTGGAGCGGAAAGCGCGTCGCCATGACTGACATGCCGCAGATGATTGCGCTCTATAACGGCATGGGTGGCGGGGCGGCCGCGGCGATCGCCGCAGTGGAACTGTACCGCGGTGAAAATACCGGGTACGCCACTTCGACGCTGGCTGTCGTTGGCGGAATCATCGGGTCGGTGTCGTTCAGTGGCAGCGCGATTGCGTTCGGTAAGCTGCAGGGCCTGATAACGAAGAGTATTCGCTTCTCAGGTCAGCAGATTTTCAACATGCTCCTGTTGCTTGCCGCGCTCGTTCTGGGAGCAATGGTGGCGTTCAACTTCAACGCAACGCCCCCCGTCATCACTGCCTTCTTTGCACTGGCGTTACTCCTGGGCCTGACGATGACTCTGCCTATCGGCGGTGCCGACATGCCGGTAGTCATCTCCCTCTATAACGCGCTGACCGGTTTGGCGGTGGCGTTTGAAGGCTTTGTTCTCAACAACGCGGCAATGATCATAGCCGGCACGGTTGTCGGATCTGCCGGTACGTTGCTCACGCAGTTGATGGCGAAGGCGATGAATCGCGGGCTGGGTAACGTGTTGTTCTCCGGTTTCGGCGACACCGGCGGCGAGGCCGCGGCGGGCGACGTCACTGGCAGCCTGAAGCCGATCGAGGCCTCCGACGTGGGCGTCATGATGGCGTTTGCCTCCAAGGTCATCATCGTCCCCGGCTACGGCATGGCCGTCGCGCAGGCGCAGCACAAGATCTGGGAGTTGTGTCAGTTGTTGATTGACCGTGGCGTGACAGTCAAATTCGCCATCCACCCGGTAGCGGGCCGCATGCCGGGTCACATGAACGTGCTGCTCGCCGAGGCCGGTGTTCCGTACGACCTGATTTCGGACCTGGATGAAATCAACTCGGAGTTCGAAACCGCCGATGTTGCGCTGATCATTGGCGCCAACGACGTCGTGAACCCGGTCGCGCGCAATGACAAATCGAGCCCGATTTACGGCATGCCCATTCTGAATGCCGACAAGGCGAAGAATGTCATTGTGATCAAGCGTGGCAAGGGCGCGGGCTTCTCGGGTATCGAGAATGCGCTGTTCTATCTCGACAACACCCGGATGTTGTATGGAGATGCGCAGAAGGCGGGCGCGGAGTTGATCCAGGCTATCAAGGCGGTGGGGTGAACGTGAAGCAGAACCCGATGGTTTCCTGCCTGGTTGCGCTGGCCATGATGGGCGCTGAGGTGGCATCTGCGGCGGGGCCGAGCCTCCTCCAGGGCTCGACGCGGTTCGCGGCGGCTCAGCCAGCGAATACGTCGGCGCCGACGACCGCGGAATCTGCTAAGCGGCCGACGACGACCGCGGAGGTCATTTCATCGTCGACCGCAGGCGACTGGCGGCCGTTGGATCCGCAGAACACGTTGTACATGGAGCTGCCGGCCGGCCGCGTGATTATCGAGCTCAACACGGAGTTTGCCCCACACCACGCCGCCAACATCATTGCCCTGGCGCGCGAGGGCTACTACAACGGCACTGCCATCGTTCGCTCCCAGGACAATTACGTTATCCAGTGGGCCGATCCCGACGGCAAAAAGCCGATCAAGAACGCCCAGAAAACCGTGGCGGCTGAATTCGAACGCGCCGCTCGCGGAATTGCGTTTACTCCGCTCGTGGATCCCGACACATACGCTCCTGAAGTTGGATTCACCGACGGCTTCCCAATGGCGCGTGACCCGAAGTTTGGTCGCGCCTGGCTCGTCCACTGCTACGGCATGGTGGGCGCGGGCCGTGACAATGACGTGGATAGCGGTGGCGGCACCGAGCTGTATGTTGTCACCGGCCAGGCCCCTCGCCACCTGGACCGCAACGTGACATTGGTGGGCCGGGTGATACAGGGAATGGAATTGCTGTCCGCGCTTCCCCGTGGCACCGGAGCGCTGGGTTTCTACGAGAAGCCCGAGCAGCGGGTGCCGATCAAATCAATGCGAATCGCGGCGGACGTGCCCGCGTCTCAGCGCGCGGAGCTGGAGGTGTTGCGTACGGATACGCCAACATTCACGGCATATGTAGAAGCGCGCCGCAATCGCCGCGAAGAATGGTTCAAAGTGCCAGCCGGCCACGTTGACGTGTGCAACGTGCCGATTCCCGTTCGCCCCAAACCCTCGCACTAACCCGACACCGGCGGCATTTGTTGGCTCATCTGCGGGGCCGCGGCGGAGGCCGTGATGGCGGAGGCCGTGATGGGGGTGCCGCACGCGGTCCGTGCATCTCCATACTCCTCATGCGCCGCTCGCGCGCACGATCAATCATCATCTGACGCTCGGCCGGCGAGGCATTCCGCCAGCGCTCGCGTAGCATCTGACGCCGTTCCGGCGGCAACTGCCGGAAGCGGTGAAAATTCTGCCGCACGGCATTCTGTTGATCCGGCGGCAGCGACTGAAACCTCTGCCAACGTTCTCTCAAGGCACTACGCTGATCGGGCGGCAGATTGTGCCAACGCTGAAAACGCTGCTGAGCCTGCCCACGCTGCTCAGGCGTCATGCCCAACCAACGATTGCTTCCTCGTGCCAACGCCTGCTGTCGCTCCGGCGTCAACGTGTTCCAGTTGTCGTTGAACTTACCGAGCAGCTTCTGTTGGTCGGCAGACAAGCTGGACCACGGCACGCTTTGAGCGGGCTGAGCAGGAGCCTCAGCCGGCGCTGGGGGCGGTGTTTGTTGCGCAAATGACGGCGTCGCCGCCCCGAGCAGCGCCAACACCATCCATCCTGCCAACCCCTTAGTCATTTTTCTTGTCTCCGGACGCAGGAGGAGGGTCCCCCGCGGGGGCCTGCTTCCGTGACGGATCGTTCGGGTCGGGCGCCTTTGCGACCTTACCGATATCCGTCTGCGCCAGGTATTCAATCCAACTTCCATCATCCGCCGTCTGTGAATCCGCCCCGGAATCGACACTACCCAGAAACTCCAGCAGATCGGAATCCGCTGTGGTGTCTGCCTTTTTCTGATCCTGAGCAGCCGCGGTTTCACACAGTGCAAGCACTGTCAGCCCCACCAGCAGGCGCAAGCGCGTGCTGGGGGTAGCTCTAGGCACCGGTGCTACTCGCCTCGTTTGAATCTGATTGATCCACCGCCCACTCGTAGAACTGACCCGGATCCGTCTCATCAGACACGAGGTCGAGCGCGTCGCTGTCCGCCAGTAAATCGAGATCTTCCATACCCGCACGGCCGCTGCCTTCCGTCCCCGAATCACCCCTATGAGAGTGCGGCCAGAGAACAAACGCAACCAGCACCGCTGCTGCCACCGCTCCCGCGGCCGGCATCAACGAGAATCGCCGCCATACTGAGGGGCGTTTTGTCGCCTCCTCGATGGCGGCATGGCGCGCCTGGTTGAGGCGCGACCGGATTCGGCCGTCGACACGCTGAACGCTGTCCGCGAGAAGCTCACGGGTGCGCTTCTCGAACTCGCTGTTCGTGTCGTTCATCGGGCCCACTGGGGCGGGCGGACTCATGTCCAGAAATCTCCGAGTTGCGCGCGAAGCGACTGCAACGCGCGGAAGTAATGTGTCTTGACGCTGCCTTCAGAGCAACCCATCGCGGTCGCCGTTTCGGCGACGTCCATGCCCTCGAGTGTCCGTAGCATGAACACCTGTTGCTGACGGCGAGGCAGTGCCTCGATTGCCTTCTCGAGCGCGTCCATGGTTTCGGAAATCTCGAGCTTGCGGGGCGGCTGCGGATCGAAGCTCGGCGCCTGGGCAATGGGGTCCTGCTCTTCGTCGTCTTCGTCATTGCCGCGGAACGGCAACCACGAGATCACGCGGCCCCGGACGGTGCGGCGCCTCTGCATGTCCCGGATTCGGTTTTCCAGAATCCGGTAGAACAGCGGCTTCCACTCTTCCGCCGGCCGATCGGAATACGCACGCGCAAGCTGCAGCATCGCGTCCTGCACGGCATCGAGCGCGTCATCTTCATGACGCAACGCTGCCTGAGCGATCTTGAAGGCCTTCAATTCGACGCCGGCCAGAAACTGGTTCAGCGCACGCGATTGGCTATTTGTAGTCGAATCCGACAGTTCCACGTCGCCGTGTGATGCGGACGGCATGCTATAAGGCGGCGCGAGCGTAGCAAACCCAGACATGGGATGCATAACGCACGTGCGCCCGCACTGGTTGACTCGGCCTTGCAGGCTGCCGGGCCCCGCGAAGCGCAAACCATTGATTTCCCGCGAAGCGGGACCATTGATCTCCCGCGAAACGGGATAGTTGACGATAGTACCGCATGACCGGACCCCAGGTCTTTCGCGTCGCGCTCGACATGCCTTTGCGACGCCTTTTTGATTATCTGGCGCCTGAGGCAGGCCCTTCGGCGGGCGACGTGCGGACTGTTAATCCGTTGGTCACCGGTTCGATTCCGGTCGTGGGAACGGAATCGCGGGCTGCCGATGGCGGCGCGGGCGCCCCAGCCGGGATTCAGCCCGGCATGCGCATCCGGGTCCCCTTTGGTCGCCAGCGCCTGGTCGGCGTGATCATGGAGATCGCCGACTCGTCCGATCTGCCGGCGGACCGGCTCAAGCCGATCCTGGAGGTCCTCGACCCGCAGCCCATCCTGGACCCGGCGGCGCTGGGACTGCTCCGGTGGGCGGCCGAGTACTACCACCACCCCATCGGTGAGGTGATTGCCGCGGCGATGCCCAAGGCACTGCGCCTTGGCGCCAGCACTTCTTCCAAAGAGGAGCGATGGAGCCTGACCGCCGCCGGGCAGGGAGCTCACGAGCAAGGCGAGCCTCGCCGTGCCCCGAAGCAACGCAAGCTCCTCGAATTCCTCGCGGCGAAGGACGCCGCAACTGCCGATGCCCTGACCGAGCACCTTCCAAACTGGCGAGACGCAGCCAGGCAACTCGTTGCTCGCGGCTGGGTCAACTCCATGGAAGTCGAGCCCGCCGCGCCCTATGTCCCCACTTCCGCGCAGGCGGAAGGCCCACCACTGTCTGATGAACAACGGCACGCCGTCGAAACTGTAAGCGCAGGCAGCTCCGCATACGGCACGTTCGTACTTCACGGGGTCACGGGAAGCGGCAAAACCGAGGTTTATCTACGCATCGTTGAACGCGAGCTCGCTCGAGGCCGCCGCGCTCTGGTGTTGGTCCCCGAGATTGGGCTGACTCCTCAGTTGGTAGGTCGCTTTGCGCAACGGTTCGCCGTTCCGTTGGCGGTACTGCATTCCGCGCTGACTGACCATGAAAGACTGCTCGCGTGGCGCGAGGCATTCAGCGGACGCGCCCGAATCGTCATTGGGACTCGCTCGGCCGTGTTTGCTCCTGTATCTGACCTCGGGGTCATCATTGTCGACGAGGAGCATGATGCATCGTTCAAACAGCACGAGGGCGGATTCAGATATTCGGCGCGCGATCTCGCCGTCGTGCGTGCACAACGAGCAGAGGTGCCAATTGTCCTCGGCTCCGCCACACCCGCGCTGGAGACGCTAAATAACGTAACGAACCATCGGTATGTACGCCTGACGTTACCACGGCGCGCGGACCAAGCTGCGCCACCGCGTATGGCGCTCATTGACTTGCGAGCACATGCCGCGCACGCAGGAATATCAACACCCGCGGTTCAGGCGATCGAACGACACATCAAGGAAGATGGGCAGGTCCTCGTCTTCCTGAATCGACGCGGCTACGCCCCATCGCTCCTTTGTACGGCTTGCGGGTGGGTAGCGCCCTGTACCGAATGCGACGCTCGCCTTACCGTACACATGTCGGCTGGCCGGCTGCGGTGCCATCATTGTGGAGCCGATGGTGAGCTTCCAAATCGGTGCCCTCAATGCGGATTCGCTGTAAAACCCGTGGGCCAGGGAACCGAGCGCATCGAAGAAACCATGGCGAAGTTGTTTCCAGACGCGCCCCTCGTCAGATTGGACCGCGATGTAGTCCGAAAGCGCGGCGACCTGGAAGAGGCCATGCGTCGGATGGCATCAGGGGAAGCGCGCATTCTCGTTGGCACGCAGATGGTGACCAAGGGACACGATTTTCCCAATGTCACGCTGGTTGTTGTGTTGAACGCGGACCAGGGATTGTTCAGCACCGATTTCCGCGCACCGGAACGTCTGGCCCAGACGATCGTGCAGGTTGCGGGCCGCGCGGGCCGTGGGACACGCCCGGGCGAGGTGCTGGTTCAAACTGAATTTCCCGGTCATCCGCTCCTTTTGAACCTGCTGAATGAAGGCTATGACGGATTCGCGCGCGCGGCCCTGGAGGAACGGTCTCTGGCGTCCTGGCCCCCGTTCAGCCGTCTGGCGGCGGTGCGTGATTCGGCCACGACCGCGCATCACGCTTTGGAATTTCTGACCGAGGCTCGGAAGATTGCCCGGCCGCCGCGCAACGTGAAGTTGCTCGGCCCGGTGCCTGCCGCCATGGCCAAGCGCGCTGGCCGGCATCACGCGCAATTGTTGGTGGAAAGCCCGGAGCGTAGCGCCTTGCACCGCTTTTTAGATGCGTGGCTGCCTGAAGTTGAGCATTTGCAGAGCGCGCGTCGCGTGCGCTGGGCATTGGATGTCGACCCGGGCGAGTTGTTTTGAGCCCTGGCCGGCGCGCGGCACGTACGTTGCGCATCGGACGTCGAACCAGGTGAGTGTTTTGGGCCGCGGCCGGCGCGCGGTCGCGTGCTGCTCGAACCCACGTGCATGTCAGCTCGCGATACTGCCACCGCGGCCCGAAAACAGCTGAGCCCGTCGCATCATCGACGCGCTATCCGGCGACGCCCTCGAGGATGCTGAGCGATGACGCCGTCCTCACCACCCTCTTCAACCGCAGCCCCGCCCGCGCAAACAACTGCCGGAATTCGTCCTTTGTGCGCTCCTTGCTCCCCATGATCACCATCATGTTGATATCCATCAACTTGCCCCAGTCAAAGCGGTTTCCCGCGGCAACAACATGATCAATGACGAGCACACGGCCGTCGTCGGCCATCGCTTTCCGGCAGTTCTGCAGAAGGCGCACGCTCTTGTCGTCGTCCCAGTCATGAATGATGTACTTCATGACATAGGCATCAGCGCCCTCGGGCACTGATTCGAAGAAGTCTCCGCCTATCGCCTCAGTACGACCCACGAGGTCTGAGGCATTCAAGGCCCCCGACTTCACCGCCTCCTCGATCACCCGCGGCTGATCAAAGAGCACTCCGCGAACCTTCACATAACTGCGCAGAATAGAAATGAGCAGATGTCCATGCGCTCCACCGACATCCACCACCTTGCGCAGCTTGCCGAATGCATAGGCCCGTGTGACAGCGGCGTTTTCCATGACGGAGAGGCTGGCCATCGACGCCGAAAACATTTTTTCCTTGTCGGGATGTTCATGCATCCAGGGAAACGCTGGAGCGCCATGGACGTGCTCGAACGCGGATTCGCCCGTCCGGACGGCATGTTCCAATGCACCCCATGCCGACCAGTTGTAGTCGTCGACGAGCATCAACGCGAAATTTCGGAGCGACTCCGGGTGATCGCTTCGGAGGGTTTGCGCTAAGCGGGTAAGGTGGAAGCGTCCGTGAGGATCGGACGCGAATATTCCGACGCTGGCGAGAGCACGCAGGACACGGCCAAGGTACGGTGGGTGCGCTCCCACCTGTGCAGCGAGTTCGTTAACGGTTAGCGGCCCCGCCACCAGCGCATCGGCAATGCCGAGCTTCGCCGCCACAAACACCAGCTGAGATTGCCAATAAGCGGCGATGCGCTCGAGCATGGCGTCATGCGCCCGTTTCGGTAACCTCATTGACGGCCTGTGGCCAAACCTTCCTGGGTATCGCTCTGCACATTCTATCCTGACGGCCTTCCGTTACGTCTTCACTCGCCCAGGAACAGCCAGCAGCGTCCAGCCGGGACGTCGGTCCTCAGCGAGTCAGGTAAATGACTCAGACTTTTGTACCCCAACTGCCGTCGCCGTGCCTGCGCAACCGAAAACGCATGCGGGTGATCGGCCGGCGCGGTGCGCCGAACCAAGCCCGAGCCCGACCGGCCAAGTCGGCCCCCTCGAGTTAAACTGCGGGCCCATAAACTGGGAGCCTCCCCGGAAATAGGACCAGCGGGCTCCCTTTGGCGGAAACGATTCCTTGAAGCAGCAACTCGAGCAACTCCTGCAGACCGCCGTCAGCGGCCTGGTGGGAGGCATCCTTCCCGAGGCTCCCGAGCCTGGCGCCGTCGCGGTCGAGCGGACCCGCGACCCGAAGCACGGCGACTTCGCCACGAACATCGCATTGCGTCTGGCAAAGCCGGCGCGCCGAAATCCTCGCGAGCTTGCGCAGGCGATCATTGCCGCGCTGCCTGCGAATTCACTGGTTGCCCGTACCGAAGTGGCCGGTGCCGGTTTCATTAATTTCTTCCTGACGGCCGATGCCTACGCCCGCGAGCTGACGAACATCCTCGAAAAGGGTGACCGTTACGGGCAATCGAATATCGGAAATGGCGAAAAGGTCATGCTGGAGTTCGTGTCAGCGAACCCCACCGGTCCTCTTCACGTCGGACACGGACGCCAAGCCGCCTACGGTGCGACGCTCGCAAATCTTCTGAACGCCGTCGGCTACAAAGTCGCGCGCGAGTACTACATCAACGACGCGGGGCGGCAGGTGGACATCCTTACCGCCAGCGTCTGGCTGCGGTACCTCGAACAAGGTGGCGAAGTAATCCCGTTCCCCTCCAACGGCTACCGCGGCGACTATGTGAAGCCGATTGGTGAGCTGCTGCGCGCGAAGGTCGGCGCTCAGTTCCATCGACCGGCTGCCGCCGTGCTGGCAAATCTCCCGGAAGACACGCCGGAGAATAAGGACGTTTACATCGACGCTTTCATTGAGCGTTGCCGTGAGTTGATTGGTGGGGATGGCTTCTACACGGTGTTGGAGCTGTCACTCGAGCGCATGCTCGCGGACATCCGGGATGACCTGGAGCAATTCGGTGTCACCTTCGACCGCTGGTACTCCGAACGCGCTCTGGGCGAAAGCGGCGCAATCGACCGCGCCCTCGAGCGCCTCAAAACCCAAAACCGCCTGTATCTGAAAGACGGCGCGACCTGGTTCCGCGCAACGGAATTTGGTGACGAGAAGGACCGCGTAGTCGTTCGCGAGAACGGCGTGAAGACTTACTTCGCGTCCGACATTGCCTATCACCTCGAAAAACGTGAGCGGGGCTTCGAACGACTGATCGACGTGCTGGGCGCCGACCATCACGGCTACATCGCGCGCGTGCGTGCTGGCCTCGAGGCAATGGGCGAACCGGGTAACTGCCTGGAAGTGAATCTCATTCAGTTTGTCAGCCTGTTCCGCGGCGGCGAGAAGATCCCGATGGGCAAGCGGGAAGCCCAGTTCGTGACGTTGCGCGAGTTGCGCAGTGAAGTGGGTAACGATGCCTGCCGGTTCTTCTACCTGATCAGCAGTCACGATCAACCGTTGGACTTTGATCTGGAGCTTGCGAAGTCACGGACGCGCGACAATCCTGTGTACTACATACAGTACGCACATGCGCGCGTATCTAGTGTGATGAAGCAGGCTGACGCACGTGGTTACGAGTACGATCGGGAGGAAGGGCTTGCCGGCGTTGCTTTCCTCGTTGGAGAAAACGAGCAGGCGCTGTTGAAGTCGGTTACCCGATATCCGGAGGCTCTGGAGCTCGCTGCGACGAACCGGGCGCCGCATGCGCTTGCACACTACCTCCGCGACCTGGCGAACAACTTCCACACTTATTACAACGCTGAGCAGTTCATCGTTCCTGATGCGAAGATGCGTAACGCTCGACTGGCGTTGGTTGAGGCGACCCAACAGGTTGTCCGTAACGGACTCACCCTGTTAGGCGTTTCCTCTCCGGAGACAATGTGAGGGCCAGTACACGCGACTATAAGCGCCGCCAGAAGCCGTCTCTCGAGCTGTGGAAGATGCGCGAGTTCGGGATGGGCGCGCTGGTGGGGATCATCCTCGCCGGTAGCGCCACCGTGTTCATCATGAACGCGCGCCAGCACGAAGCGGCTGCGCGCGAGAAAAACGAGGCGCCCCACCCTGAACCGCGTCGCAAAGCCCCCACGGACCCGGAGGCTACCGCCACAGCGGCGGCGGGCGAGAAATACGACTTCTACGAAATGCTTCCCAAGTTCGAATTCGTCGTACCTGAGAAGGACAAGGACGTTAAGAGTGATGTTCCAACGGCAGCGAAGGTGGAGCGCCAGGGCGTCTACGTCTTGCAGGCGGGCTCGTATCGCAACGAGGCCGATGCCGATCGAGTTCGCCAGCAGCTATCGATGCAGGGCATTGACGCCAAGGTTCAGCGCGTGGCTGTCGATGCCGATGTCTGGCATCGCGTTCGCATCGGCCCCATCACCAACCTGGATCAGCTCAACAAGCTGCGCAAGCAACTGCAAGCCGCCGACGTCGACGCGCTGGTCATTCGCGTCGGCGACTAATCGAAGACCGAGCGCAAATCCGAGACCATAAGGGCACGCTTGAAATAGCGTTTAAGAGTTATCAGCCTGGCTCCTCGAACGCGTTGCTGCCAATGCGGTGCCACTTCGCCGAATTTCTCCGTGAGAAGAGTGACGAGGTTCTCCGCTATTGCTTCGGTGTCTTCTTCTGCCGGGTCTTCCACTTCGCGCTCGGCAGCACGAGCCTTCTTCCAGGCTTCCGTTTGTACATTGATCGCTTCCTTTTGCAAGTTGATCGCCGCCTTCAGCTCCAACAAGCTCCCAGACTTCGGCAGGAGAATCCCAAACTCCGCGTACTTGTGGCGAATCAACTCGGCAAAGAGCGCCTCGAGTGAATCATGCTGTTCGGGCCGCGCAGCCCGCCCATCAGCTCGTTTCAACATGCCGGCTTGAAGACCGAGGGCAGATCCGGTGCAACAATGGCACGTTTGAGCCAGAGATCGAGGTTCGTCAGACTGGCCTCTTGAATTAGTTTCCGCCAGGTCGGCGCCACTGTGCCGAATCTTTCCGCCAAGAGATCAATCAGCGCCTCCGCCTTACCCTCCGCCTTACCCTCCGCCTTGCCCGCCGCCTTGCCCGCCGCCATTGCTTCCGATCTAGCCTGGGCGACCAATTCCTTCTTCCACGTGTCCATTTGCGACAAGAACATTGTCTTCATCTCCAACAGGTTAATAGACTTTGGCAACTCGAGCCCATGTCTCGAGCACGTCTCGCGAATCAACTCCGCGAAAAGCGCCTGCAGCCGCTCATGCCCCTCATGCTGACTGAACCATGCAATCAACTCATCCATCGTCTCGTCGAACCCGACCGGCGAGTAATGCTGCTCGATACGAAACAGCAGCGCGACCAGGCTCGGGCTTCGCGCCAATTCGTCCTTGGGAAAACTTCCGATATCCAATAAACAGTACCGCGACTGGGGTTGCCAGCACCACAGACTCGAGTCGGAGGAGAGTGCGATCAGATCTCCGGTTTCTCCCGCCGCCTTCCAACGTCGCTCGCCGTTGTAAAGCACCAGCAACAGCAGCGGGGGCACTCGCGCACCAGCCTGCAGTCGCTGCTCAACGATTACCTGTTGCCAAAGCAATCCCTGATAGACCCCGGTGCGTATTGCCATCCAATGATCGCTCCCGCTCTGAAACTCGATCAGAAGATACAGTTGGACGCCTCTACACTCACGCATCGGCAATCTCCAGATAACATCAGCCTCGCGCCGCCGCGCCGAACGGCGGTCGGGGTGGAACTTGGCATTGACACGCTGCAGTCCGCAGAAATCCAGGCCCGCAGCCACGTCACGAGGAGCAAACTCCCGCACCAGCCCCTCCACCATTCGTGGATCGGAGAACATTCGGTGATATATCGAGTCTGAGTCAGACATGAATGGGATGCATACGCGCAAGATGGAAGTTGCCATCTCAACGCGAGCTGCCGGCGAAGACAACTATGCATTCGTGATGAAAACACGCAAATTTGACGAGAGCAGGCGCGATGGCGCGCTACCCCCTGCTGGGGAGACGCCGCTGATTAGACGGCGTGTTTCACCGACGAGGGTAGCCGACGCTGTGGGCGGGAGGTGTTGCGCACGCCAGCCTGCACCGCGCAGAGGCGGGCCGCAGCCCTCAGTTCAGGTCGCGGCGCATCGGCTTGCGCACCTGCCGCGCCAACAACTGCTCCAGCTGTTCCGCCGGCACCGGCCGCGAGTGCAGGAAGCCCTGCGAGTGGTTGCATTTCAACTTGCGCAGCAGATTGAGTTGCTCTTCCGTCTCGACGCCTTCCGCGATGGCAATCAGGTTGAATGCCGAGGCGAGGCCGATGATGCTGGAGACGAGCGTGCCGCTCGCCGGGTCTTCGGGTAAGCCGCTGATAAAAGACCGGTCGATCTTCAACAGATCGACCGGTAACTTGGACAACAGGCCAAGTGACGAATATCCAGTTCCGAAATCGTCAATGGCCACTCGCATGCCGGCGGTTCGCAGTTCGCGCAGCTTGCGGCTCGCTCCCTCAACATCGTGCAACAATCCGGTTTCAGTGATTTCGAGATCCAGTCCGTAGCCGCCGTTGTTACAGGCGCTGGCCGCGGCCAGGCAGTTTTCCACGAACGTACGGCGGCGGATCTGTTGGGCTGACACGTTCACAGCAATGCGCAGCGGGCCCAGCCCCATGCGCGTCCAACGCTTGCAATCCTCGGCGGCCTGGCGGAGGACCCAGTCGCCCACGGCGACAATCATTCCCGACGATTCGAGCACGGGCAGGAATCGGCCGGGCAGAGTCAGGCCCGCCTGGGGGTCATTCCAACGCAACAGGGCTTCCACGCCATCGATACGGCCGGTCGAGATATTGAACTGCGGCTGGTAGTGCAGAACAAACTGATCCTCATCCAACGCGCCACGCAGGCTGTGCTCCAGGGCCAGGCGTTCCGCCAGCTCGCTGTGCATTTCAACCTGGTAGTGCAGATAGGGCTCGCCCGACTCCTTGGCCCGCTTCAATGCTGCTTCCGCGCGCTGAGTCAGAGTGCTGGCGTCCTCACCGTCTACGGGATAACGCGCAATACCTGACTTGAATGACGCCCGGATCGAACGCCCTTCAATTTTGAACACATCCTTGAATACGGTGCTTTCGAGGAAAGTGGTCACGCTCTCGGGCGAAGACTCATCCTGAGGAAGTACGAGCACGAACGTGCCACCACCCAGGTAACCGACCCGCGTGTCCTCGGAGAGGTGATGTTTCAACTGCTCTGCTACCCGTTGCAGCAACAGATCGCCCACGTGGCGACCAAAAGTATCGTTCACGTTGCTCAGGTGCATGACATCGAACGCAACGACGGTCGGGTTCCCCTCCGGTTCGGAGCGGTTGCGTAACGCCTCATCCAGGCGCTCACAGAAGAGCGCGCGCTTGGCAAGGCCCGTCAGCGCATCGAAGTATGCGAGGTACTGGGCCGTCGTTTCTTTCTGCCGGTACTGAAGCGCAAATGACAGGTTGGAAACCATATCCTGTAACAACAGGAGCTCTTCATCTCCGAGGTGATCTGTCTCGCGGGACGCAAGTGACAGCACGCCAATGCGCGCGCCATTGACACTGAACGGCAACGCCACCACCGACTTGAAGCCTTCCGCCAGCATCTGTTCGCGACGGGCCACCGGCGGTTCCGATTTGGTCAGGTCAGTGGTAGCCGTGATCTCACCCGTGCGCAAAGCCCTGGCGACCAGGCTGCCGTCCGGCTCAGTGCCGTCGCCAATCGGAAAGACCACTTCACGACTGTCAGTTTCAGCACTCACGCCGAGCTGATACCAGGCCACCGCGCGGCTTCCATCGGGCTCGACCAGTGAGATCATCACGTCCTCGTAGCCACCGACCTGCAATGCCAGCCGGCAGGCCTCCCGCAGCAGGGCATCCCGCTCGCGGATCCTGACCACCGCGGCGTTGATCCCGCTCTGCATTTGCAACATGCGGGTCAGCCGCAGAATCCGTTCCTGTTGATGTTTGCGCTCCGTGACATCTCTGTGGGTGCCGCGATAGCCCGACACCGCGCCATCCGGTCCCACGAGCGCGAGCAGATTGCCTTCCAGCCAGCGCGCTTCGCCGCCGGAGTGTTCCCAGCGGCTGAGGATTCCTGTTGCAGTGCGGCTGTTCGGTGAGAGCGCGTCCAGTGCATCCACAAATGACTCGCGTTCAGACTCCAGGAGGAGCGTGTCAACCGGTAGACCGAGGACCTGACCCACCTGTCGACCCAGCATCCCGCGAACGGATTCGCTGCTGAAGACAAACCGCCGGTCAGCATCCAGCTCCCATATCCAGTCCTGAGACGTGTCGACAATGTCCCGCAGGCGTTGTTCGCTTTCCCGGATCTGGCGCTCGGCGATCCGGCGCCGAGCGCGCTCACTGACTTCGCGCAGGGCACGGCGTACGGCCGGCACGAGTCGCGCGGGATTGGATTTCAGGACGTAATCGACCGCGCCCTTGCGCAGCGCCTCAATGGCCCGCTCTTCGCCGATCGTTCCCGACAGGAATATGAAAGGGACATCCGGTGCCTCGGAGGTGGCGATCTCCAAAGCGGTGAGCCCGTCGAACTGCGGCAACGAGAAATCGGAAAGGATGATGTGCGGGCGAAACCGATTCAGTGCTGTTCGAAAGCTCGGCTCGGAATCCGCCCGGATGTGGACGCAGCGGATTCCTCCGCGAGCGAGCTGATGAATAGCAAGATCGGAGTCGACGCTGACGTCTTCGACGATCAGCACACGCAAGCCGTGCAGCTCCAAGTTGCGCGACACTCCTGTCTGACACTCGATGGATTGATACAGGCAACCGGGATCCGCTGCGGTTAAAGACAGCAACGTGAGCCTGGCAGACCCGATTTGGGGTTGTACTTGTTCGAGTTACTGCAGGCAGGGGGCTGAATATCTCAGCCTCCGGGCAAATTAATCTTCAGAGATATTGCGGAAGTCGACGCCGAGGGAGCGCAGCTTGCGATACAGGTGGGTCCGTTCCATCCCAACCCGCTTGGCGAGCTGGCCTACCTTACCATTACATAACAGAAGCTGTTGCTGTAGATAGGCGCGCTCGAACTGTTCGCGGGCTTCGCGCAGTGGTAACGCCAGCAGGTCCTGCTTGACCAGGGGCTCCCCGGGAGGGGCCTGGACGGCGAGCTCGCGCTCGATCTCCTCGAGCCGGATCTCTTCCGCGCCACCCTGGATCAACAGTCGGTGGACGAGATTCTTGAGCTCGCGAACGTTATCCGGCCATGGATAGTTACGCAGACGGTTCTGGGCGGCCACGCTGAACCGGCGGAACTGCAACCCTTCATTATCAACCAGTCGATCGACGTAATGGCGCAGGAGCTCCGGGACGTCCTCCGCGTAGTCGCGAAGGGGCGGAACGCGCACGATCAACATGTTGAGATGGGCCAACAGGTCCCGCCGGAACGAGTCGGTGCCCGCACGGTTTTCGACACCCGGCTGCGCGGACGACAGTACCCGCGCGGCCAACCGCACCGGTTCCGTGCCGCCCAGGCGCATGAACTGCCCGGACTCGAGGACTCCCACCAGCAGGCGTTGAGCCGTCGGCGGCAGGTCTTCGATCTCATGAATAAACAGTGTGCCCTCGCCCGCCTCTTCCAGCAGGCCCATTTGCTTCGTGCCACCCTCTTCCTTGCCGAACAGGCGGCCTTCGACATCCACTTCACGCAGGCTGCTGGCCAGTAGAGTGATGAACGGATGATTGGCACGTGGGCTGCGCTCATGGAGATAGCGGGCAAAGGCTTCGCGGCCGGACCCCGGCTCACCAATCAACAATACGGAGGATGGATTGGCGGCGATCTGCTGCAACTCCGTGCGCAGCTGTTGCATCTGTTTGCTTTTTCCGACCGGGACCATCAGGGCCGGTGTGAGCAACTTGCCCGACTGCCGCTTGCGCTTGCCCGCATCCAGCGCACGTTCGACGGTCCGGAGAAGCTTCGCGAGTGACAGCGGCTTCTCCACGAAATCGAATGCACCCAGGCGGGTCGCCTCGACGGCGGTTTCCACGGTGCCGTGCCCTGACATCATGACGACAGGGCAGCCATCGGAGGTCGAAGCAGACCACTCGCGAAGCAGGGTGATGCCATCAACATCGGGCATCCAGATATCGAGCAACACGAGATCTGGAGTCTGACGCGCGCGCGAGGCACGTGCCTGCACAGCGTTTGCGGCTACGTCTACCTCGTACCCTTCCTCGGAAAGGATTTCCTTCAGAAGGCCACGGATATCGGCCTCGTCGTCAACCACCAGGATGTGCGGAATAGTCATGCCCTTTCCCTCCTCACCGCTGCTCTCGCTCTAGTTCGTCGGTTGAAAGTCGCCCGGGCCGCGCAGGCTGCGGCGCTTTCAACCCGTGGACAAAAGGCGGGGCTTTTGTCCACTTCGAGCACCCCCCGCCGCCGATCGTGTGCTGTCTTTCACCGGTAACACGACGCGCACACGTGCGCCGCCCTCGGGTCGATTGTCCGCATCGATCCGGCCGCCGTGCTCTTCAACGATCTTCTTCACGATGGCGAGCCCCAGACCGGTCCCCTTCGGCTTGCTCGTGACATAGGGGTCAAAGACCCGTCCGAGCAGCTCCCGCTGGAATCCCGGGCCATTGTCACACACGGTGAGCACCGCGTACGAAGCATCGCCCCCGGATTCGAGCCGGCTGGCGATTTCCAGAGTGGGCGAATTGACCCCATCGAGCGACTCGAGTGCATTCGTCACCAGGTTGTTGAGGATCTGCCGGATGCGTCCCCGGTCGGCCTCGATGCCTTCGATACTCTCATCGAGGTCCAGCCGGATGGTGGCACGCGGGTCCTGTGAGCGGTACAGGTCCGCGACCTCGGTAACGAGCTGGTTCAAGCTGAAGCGCGTGATTTTCATCTCGGGCGCCCGCGCATATTCACTGAACGCATTGACCATCTGCTGCATGGCCTCAACCTGGGACACGATGGTGCGGGTCGAGCGATCCAGTATCTCCGCATCCGCGGGGCTCATGCTTGCCAAAAACTTCCGCCGCATGCGTTCCGCCGACAATTGAATAGGTGTCAGCGGATTCTTGATCTCATGCGCGAGCCGTCTCGCCACTTCACCCCACGCCGCATCCCTCTGTGCTGAAAGCAGGGCCGTGATGTCGTCGAACACGATGACGTAGGCCATGTCGGCGCCTTCGCCAGGCATTGGGGTACATGCGCACATCAAAGTCCGGCGGCCGGCGGCCCCTTCGAGCTCCAGTTGCTCACGCCATTCGTCACGGCCGGCTGCGAACCTCACGGCGATGGCCGCAACAAACTGGCCCAAGCGATCATTTCCCGCAGCCAGCTCGGGTAGTGAACGACCCGTTGCGACCCACAGTTCCGTTCCCAGAATGGCGCCCGCCGCCTGGTTGGCCATGCGCACCGTCAGCGTCCGATCCACCGCCAACACCCCGGTCGACAGTCTCGCGAGAATGATCGCCAGCCTTTCGCGCTCGCGTTCCACAGCCTGCTGACTTCGCGTCGCCTCCTCATGCGCCCGCCGCAGACGCTTGGTCATGTCGTTGAACGAATGAACGAGAAAGCCCATCTCGTCCCGGGACGGGAGCGGGAGGCGAGTGCCGAAGTCACCTTTGCCCACCGCCCGGGTGCCCGCAATGAGGTTCTGCACGGGACGCACCAGTCGCTGCGCGAAAAAGATCGCGCCGTAGATAGCGGCGAGCATCGCCAGCAGGAGCACCAACGTCAGTGTGAGCCGGAATCCCGATTTCAAAGCCTCGCGCAGCGCGGCCAGTTCGCCGTACTGAGAATAGGAACGCTGGACCGCTTCGGATAATGCGGATATCTGCGGAGGGACCTGATAGATCGCGACGACGTAACGTGTGTCGGACTTGCCCGATGCCGGTGCGTCACTGAGCGGTGCAGCGGTCCGGATGAAGTATTGGCCGTCAGATTGAGGCTCGAGACTGACGTACATGCGGCGCTCCCGGATCTGACGAACCAGATCCGAGGGCGGACGGGACGGCAGTGTCTCGAGTGGATTCTCGACGCTGGCGGCGATGATTCGCTCGTGCTCGCCGAACAGCACGATTTCGATGCCGCTGGTGGCGCGCCGTTCGTTGTCGATCTTCTCCTGGATTTCGCCCGGAGCACTGGTGGCGAGGCTGTGCGCCAGCTCCTCCGTCCGGACGGAGTACTCTTTCATGCGCAGGTTCAACGCGGCACCCGACAACACCAGCGCATCACTCAACCCCTGCTTCACCTCCACCTTGAACCAGCTGTCGATGCCGCGATTCAGGAAGTCGAGCGAGAACAGATACACAATCAGCAAGGGCGCAATCACCAGAGCCCCGAAAATACTGACCGTCCGGGCCGTCAGCCGTGAGCCGGGAACGTGCTCGCGATAGTCCCTGAAGAGTTGCCACAACTTCCTCGCCAACAGGACAGTGAGCGCGACCACGCCCGTGATATTGAGCAGCAGGATCCAGGGTTGCAGGCGATCGAACGCGGACGAGTTCTGAACGCTCTTGGCCAGCAGGAGCAGCGCGCCGACGCCAACGGCGCCCCAAAGGAAAACCAGCGCGGGAATTCCCCACGCTTTGCGTTCAGTCTGGCCGTTGTTCAGACCGGGAGAGACCATGAGTACCACTCACTCACACGTCGAAAGTCGTCGGTCCAGAAGAAGAGCGCCCGTAGCGAGGCCGGCAACTTTCCCCGTCGCACGCCGGCACGCACGCTGATGAGATAGCTTCCACCATTCAACTGCGGCTCGACCAGTATCGGCCAACTGTCGATGCGCCCCAGATAGGTAATGGCTTCATCCAACGTCGGAAAGTTCTCCTGCTGACCCGTCTTCACATCTCGTACGACGTACCGGTCACTCACAGCGTGATACATCAGTTCACGCCTGAGTGTCAGGTCCACGATGGTGGCGTTGAACCACAACCGGCGCTCACGTTCGATCCGGGTGTCCAGCTCAAACGTCAGTGTCACGCCATCCCGGAGGGCGTCTTTGATCTGTGGATTGATCGGGTACTCGACCCGGGCGTGAAGCAGAAATACCCCGTTGTCGATGTTCACGTACGCGGAATGAACCTCCAGGACGCCGTCTAAAGCGTCGGCGTACGCGCCCGTCGCCCACAGCGAAAGCAGGACAATGAGGGCTCGTAGCGCCCCGGTTCTTGTGAAGAAGGCTGTCATGATCGACGACGGAACAACTAAGCTGTGACCCCTCGCGGTTGTTCAGGTTCCGACGGCCGTTGTCTTTTCGACACAAGCATAATAGAAGCCGTCGGTCCCCGCCTGAGAGCCTGGAACAAGCTGTATCCCTAATTTTCTGTCCAGGGCCCCGGGCGCCAGTGCAACCGCGGGAGGCATGGCCGCAACGCGGGCGGACGGCTCATCCGCCAGCAATCGACCCACCACTTCCTCGTTTTCGGCAGGTAGTACAGAGCAGGTGCAGTAGAGAAGCCGGCCACCGGGCGCCAGCATCCGGAAGGTCGACCTGAGGATCTTTTCCTGGGTGGCAGTAAAGGCCGCGATGTCCGAGGCACGGCGCAGCAGCTTGATGTCCGGATGACGGCGGATCACGCCCGTCGAAGAGCAGGGAGCATCCACGAGGATGCGATCGAATAACCGCTCAGAAGACGCTAACGGTTCACGAATGTCGGCGATCTCGACCTTGGCGTTCCGCTTCAACCTCTCCAGGTTTTGACGAATGAGGGCTACGCGGTCCTCGTCTACGTCGACCGCGACCAGATCGAGATCAGGTGTGGATTCCAACAGGTGCGCCGTCTTGCCCCCGGGAGCCGCGCAGGCATCCAGCACTCGCATTCCCGGCTGAACGTCCAGCAGCTTGGCCGCCAACTGCGCACCAGCGTCCTGTACCGATACGACGCCGTCAGCGAACCCGGGCAATTGGGCCACAGCCACTGGACGCTCCAAGCGGATAGCCGCGGGAGCCCATTCAATCGCGTGAGCAGCGATATCCAGCGCCGCCAGCTCTTCCAGATAGCTGGCGCGAGTCCTTCTCGAAAGATCCACGCGCAGTACCAATGGCGGATGCTCGTTGTTGGCTGTCAGGATGCTCTCGTGCTCGTTGGGCCACGCCGTCTCCAACAACTTCACGAGCCACTGTGGATGCGCGGTTCGGCCCGATAGCTTGCGATCAACCTGTCCTAACAACGTCGCCTTTTCAGCGACAAACCTGCGCAAAACGGCATTGACCAGGCCACTTGCTCTTCCCTGACGGAGGATCCGCGTGGCATCCACAGCAGCGTGAGCCGTCGCCTGCGGCACGTTCCTGGAGTATTCGATCTGGTGGGCACTGACGATGAGGAGCGCGCGGATCTCGTTGGGAACTCCATCGGGCCGCGAAAGGAGACGGTCAACAGCGGGCGCCAGACGCAGGAACCAACGAAAGGTCCCGAGTGCGATCGCCCTGACGGCGGCACGCTGCGAAGACTCTTCAAACGCGCGCAGCGCTTCATCCGAGGAGCGACCGTCGAAGACCACTGATGAAACTGCTCGCGCGGCGTCCGCTAATGCCGCGGCGCCGGGAGCCCAACGGGAGCGCTCAGCCAAGTCGACGCCCCGTCAGATCCAGAGTGTTCATCAGATCGCGGGCGGCTACCGGCCGTTTGCCGGGGCGTTGCAACTCTTTCACAGCGAGCCGGCCACGACCACAAGCAACAACTATGGAGTCGCCGCGGAGCTCCACGACGCTGCCTGGCGTGTGAACTGCCTCGTGGCTCCCCACGGAGCTGTCGGTAGCCTCGGCGGCGTAGATCCTCAATTGCTCCCCCTCCAACCGCGTTTCCGCAATCGGCCAGGGGTTGAACGCCCGCACCTGCCGCTCAATCTCCACGGCAGGCCGTGTCCAATCGATCAGCGCCTCCGCCTTATCAATCTTTGAGGCATACGTGAGGCCATCTTCGCGCTGTGGTGTCGAAACAGCCCGATCCTCGGCCAATTGATCCAGAACCTCGACCACCGCCGACGCCCCCAGGACGGCGAGCCGATCATGCAGCGATCCGCCCGTATCCTGCGGCGAAATGGTCACCTTCCGCTCCAAAAACACCGGTCCTGTATCCAACCCCACATCCATGCGCATGATGCTCACGCCACTTTCCGCATCCCCAGCCAGAATCGCTCGCTGGATTGGAGCGGCGCCTCTCCACCGCGGCAGCAGTGACGCATGAATGTTCACGCAGCCCAATCTGGGAAGCTCCAGGACGGCCCGGGGCAGGATCAGTCCATAGGCGACGACCACGAGCACATCGGGCTGCCACGCGGCCAGCTCGGCCCTGTCAGCCTCGGTTTTGAGCGTGACGGGCTGAGAGACGGGAATCCCGAGCTCGAGGGCGGCGACCTTCACGGGACTGGCGGCCAACTGCCGCCCCCGGCCTTTGGGCCGGTCAGGCTGCGTCAGCACGCCCACGACGGTGTGGCGCGACCCCACCACGCCCTTGAACGCGGTCAGCGCGAAATCAGGCGTTCCAGCGAACGCGACGCGCAGGGTCACCCCAGGGATCGACGTCACCGAATCGCGGCTTCGCGAGCGCGACTCGCGCGCTGCTTGCGCTCTTTCTCCAGCTTTTTCCGAATTCGTTGCCGCTTCAGATCGGAGAGATAATCCACGAACAGCTTGCCTTCCAGGTGATCCATCTCGTGCTGGATGCACACAGCCATCATTCCGTCGAAGTTGTCCTCGATCGTGGCACCCGTGCGGTCCTGCCAGCGAACCCGGACTTTCGACGCGCGCACCACGCCGTCAAAAATTCCTGGTACCGATAGGCAACCCTCCTCGGTCTCCTCTTCGCCCTCGCGATAGAGAATTTCGGGGTTGATGAACACGCGCGGCTGATCGCGGGAATCGGAAATATCGATGACCAGAACGCGCCTGTGAACGTCGACCTGGGAGGCCGCCAGCCCGATACCTGGAGCTGCATACATGGTCTCGAACATGTCATCGACCAGCCTGCCGAGCTCAGCATCAAATGTCGTCACCGGCTGGGCACGCGTGCGCAGGCGCTGATCGGGGAATTCCAGGATGGTTCTGATGGCCATAACACTAATTTCCGCTACGTTTTCAATACACTAGAACGGCCGTAAAACCCCCGGCGGGCAACCTCGGCCGTGATCCAGCGCACAAAGTTGACATTAAATCGTGTGCCGGCCCGTCTGCCCAAAGTATAACAACACGGATGCTGGACCTGTTGTGTGTGGGGCCTTGCAGCCCGCACAGCCCTCCAGCGTATCCGCCCGATCGAGGTATCGCAGTGTCAAATAAGATTCCTTCGGTTCGCGAATTGAGCGCTGGCCGAAAGCTCCCCGTTGCGCCCGCACTCGCGGGGCTCCTGGCGCTCATGACCGTTACCGGCTGCTCTTGGTTCCACCATAAGAGTGACGAACCGGCCGTGGCCGCCCGGGCGTCGACGCCTGAGGTTCCGGACTCAGCCGAGGCCCTCCCGGCCGACGAAATGACCGCTACCGAGGCCGCCACCAGAGGCGCCGGTGCTTCCGCGTCCGCATCCTCGGGGCCGACTACCGTCGACGCTGGCGTGCTGGCGCCGAACGCTCCGAAGAGCTACGTCGTCAAGCGTGGTGACACCCTTTGGGGCATCGCCTCCACGTTCCTTCGTGATCCCTGGTTATGGCCTGAGGTCTGGTATATCAACCCCCAGGTCGCCAATCCCCATTTGATCTATCCCGGTGACACGCTCGCGCTGGCATTCGGCAAGGACGGCCGGCCGATCATTCGGCTCGAACAGGGTGGCGCAGCCCGCCTCGACCCCCGTCTGCGCAGTTCACCGCTGGATGGCGCCGTACCGACGATTCCGTATTCAGCGATTTCCGCCTTCCTGTCGCGTCCGTCAGTGCTCACCAAAGAGCAGGTACAGGACTCGCCACACGTTGTTGCATTCCGGGATGAGCACGTAATTGCCGGTACCGGCCATACGGTCTATATCGCCGATCTGAAAGCCGAACCCAACGCTCGCTTCAGCGTCGTCCATGTTGGCGATGCTCTGCGTGATCCTGATGACAACAAGGTGGTTGGTTATCAGGGAATCTACACGGCCACCGCGTTGGTCTCGCAGCCTGGCGATCCAACAAAGGCGCTGCTGATCGACACCAGCCGCGAGACCATGCAGGGCGACAAGGTGTTGTCGGCCGACCTGGAAGTGCCGCTGAATTTCATGCTGCGTGCTCCGCGCAACGATGTTCACGGCCGCATCATCTCGGTGATCGATGGCACGCAGGACATCGGTCAGTATCAAATCGTCGTGATCAACCGCGGCAAGCGCCACGGCATCGATGCGGGCCACGTGCTCGCTGTCGACACCGCCGGCAAGACCGTTCATGACGTCTATGGCAAACAGCCGGCCGCCGCTCGATGGCTCGGCGGTGTGGGCACCTCCTTCACTCCGAAGGTCAAACTGCCTGACGAGCGTGCCGGCACGGTGCTCATCTTCAAGTCCTACGATCGCGTGAGCTACGGCCTGATTGTGGGCGCGGCCGACGTCATTCACGTTAAAGACGTCGTCCATAATCCGTAATTCGCGTTAGTTTCTCCTGGCTGCCAGACCGCCATCGCCTCACTAACATGAGGCGATGGATGGTCTTTTCATTCGCGCCGCATTCGCACGTGCGCCGGGCCTGCGCGCTTCACATGTAGCCGCTCTTCTTGGCGCCGCGGAAGGCGAGCTGACACGTTGCCTGGAACCACGGAGTCTGGCCCGGGTCCGGCTTCCGCCGCAGGCACTCGCCTGGCTGCGCTTTCCCGACACCGCCGAGTTGGATTCCGACCTCAGGTGGATCAGCCACAACGGCGCGCATCTGTTGACCAGCACCGACCCGGAATATCCGCCGCAGCTTCGCCAACTCGCCGACGCGCCCGCCGCACTGTTTGTACTGGGCGATCTCCAAAAGCTCCTGACGCCCCAACTGGCAATGGTCGGATCCCGCAGCGCCAGCGCAGCCGGGTCCGACACGGCATTTCAATTCGCGGCGCAGCTGGCTCGCGCGGGACTCACCATCACCAGTGGCCTCGCCACCGGGATTGATGCGGCCAGCCATCGGGGCGCCCTGTCCGTCGAGCAGGGAACCACGATCGCGGTCTGTGGCACGGGCCTGGACGAGGTCTATCCGATCCAACATAAGGAGCTCGCCGCGCGCATCCGCCAGCACGGCGCCCTGGTGTCGGAGCTGGCACCCCGGACACCCCCGCGACAGGCGAATTTCCCGCAGCGCAATCGTCTGATCAGCGGCCTGTCCCAGGCCACGCTCGTGGTCGAGGCCAGGCTGCACAGCGGCTCGCTGGGAACGGCCCGGCACGCCCGGCGGCACGGCCGGAAAGTGCTCGCCATACCTGGATCCATCACCAGTCCCCTGGCCCACGGCACACACAAATTGATCCGCGACGGTGCAACCCTGGTGCAGGAGCCCGGGGAGGTGCTGCACGAGCTGGAAATTTCTCTACCAAATGAAGGACTTAGGTCTGGCCGTAGCACCCGCCGCCGCGGCCTGCCAATGGACAAGGGGTATGAAATGCTGTTAGATGCCGTCGGCTTCGGGCCCGTCGGCGTTGATATTCTGGCGATTCGCACCGGTCTGCCGGGTGAGTTGATCAGCTCAATGTTGCTGGTCCTGGAGCTCGAGGGGCGAATCGCCTCCTACCCTGGCGGCCAGTTTGGCCGCATATCCAGATGATGACCGGCACCGTTCTCGACATCCTGATTTACGTGTTTGACCGCTACATGCTCGACGAGGTACCCGAGGTGCCTGAACGCGAGCATCTGGCGCGCGACCTGGAACGCGTGGGCTTTACCCATGCGAATGTGGAGCGCGCGCTCGATTGGCTGGCCGACCTCGCCTCGGAGCGCGATCGGCCGCCGCTGGCGATCGGACCCATGGCCAGCGGCGCACTGCGGATTTATTCCGATGGCGAGCTGGCGCGGTTGTCCACCGAATGCCGTGGCTTCCTCGTCACCCTGGAGCGGCTCGGCATTCTGTCGCCCCAGCAGCGCGAGATTGTGATCGATCGGATGCTGGCGCTCGATGCCGACGAGCTGGACACGGAACAGTTGAAGTGGGTGGTGTTGATGGTGCTGTCGAGCCAACCCGGGCAGGAGCAGGCGTTTGAGCGTTTGGAGGATCTGGTATCCGATGTCCATCCCAACACGCCGCATTGACCCGTCCGCGCACGCGTTGACCAGCAGGTCCGCGGCTCGTCCGCGGTTTTTTATTTTCAGGAGCCGGCTCCGTAGGTAATGGCAGACAATCTCGTCATAGTCGAATCGCCCGCCAAGGCGAAGACGATCAAGAAGTATCTCGGCAAGGATTTCGAAGTACTTGCATCGTATGGACACGTCCGGGACCTGATCCCGAAGGAAGGCGCCGTCGACCCGGATCACGGGTTCGCCATGCGCTACCAGATGCTCGAGAAGAACGAGCGTCACGTCGATGCCATCGCCAAGACCCTGCGCAAGTCAAAGACACTGCTCCTCGCAACCGACCCTGACCGCGAAGGCGAGGCCATTGCCTGGCACCTGAAGGAGCTCCTGCAGGAGCGCGGCGACCTGTCCGGCAAAACCGTACAACGAGTCGTCTTCTACGAAATTACGAAGAACGCCATTCGTGAAGCCGTGGCGCAGCCACGCGACCTGGCGTTGGATCTGGTCAATGCCCAACAGGCCCGGCGCGCGCTGGACTACCTGGTGGGATTCAACCTGTCGCCGCTGCTGTGGAAGAAGGTTCGGCAGGGCCTCTCCGCCGGCCGCGTGCAGAGCCCGGCTCTGCGCATGATCTGCGAGCGCGAGGCCGAGATCGCGGCCTTCATTGCTCAGGAATACTGGACGATTGACGGCGAAGGCTCGCACTCGTCACAGAATTTCCCCCTCAAGCTCACGGAGTACAAGGGCGCGAAGGTCGAGCAGTTCAGCTTCGTCAACGAGCCTCAGGCTCGTGAAGTTGAGCAGACAATTGAAGCCGCCGCGCGCGCTGCTGCACGGCCCGGGTTTCAGGGCCTCGGTGAGTTGCTCGTCCACGCCATCGACAAGAAGCAGCGTCGTCGCAACCCGGCCCCGCCGTTCACGACCTCAACGTTGCAGCAGGAAGCTGCCCGCAAGTTGGGATTCAACGCGCGCCGTACGATGCGACTCGCTCAACAGTTGTATGAAGGCGTCGATATCGGCGAAGGCGCTCAAGGTCTAATTACCTACATGCGTACCGATTCGGTATCGTTGGCTGCTGAAGCAGTCAGCGAGATCCGCGAGGTCGCCGCCCGCCTGTATGGCAAGGACGAAGTAGCTGAAGAGCCGCGCGTCTACAAGACGAAGTCCAAGAACGCTCAGGAAGCGCACGAAGCCGTTCGCCCGACGTCAGCTTCGATTACGCCTGCGCACGTTGAAGGCAAAGTAGACCCCGACCTTCACAGGTTGTATTCGCTGATCTGGAAGCGCGCTGTTGCTTCCCAGATGAGCCACGCCGTGTTCGACACGGTTGCTGTCGATATGCTCGCCGGCCCTGACGGTCCCCAGCGCCACATGTTGCGCGCCAACGGATCCACTCTGATCAAACCGGGCTTCATCGCGGTTTATCAGGAGGGCATGGACGACGCAAAGACCGATGACACGGATCACATCCTTCCCGCCATGAAGGAAGGCGACTACGTGTCGTTGCTGACGTTGCGTGGTGAGCAGCATTTCACTGAGCCACCGCCGCGATATTCAGAAGCTTCGCTCGTGAAGGCGCTCGAGGAATACGGTATCGGCCGTCCCTCCACTTACGCGTCGATCATTTCGACGTTACAGGATCGCGAGTACGTGGAGATGGATGCACGGCGCTTCATCCCCACGGACATCGGCAAGATCGTCAATCGATTCCTCACTGATTACTTCAATCAGTACGTCGACTACGGGTTCACGGCCTCCATGGAAGACGAGCTCGACGCGGTATCCCGCGGCGAAGAGGGATGGACCACCCCGCTCGAGAAATTCTGGAAGCCGTTTGTCGACCAGGTCGACAACATCGAGAAGAACGTGACCCGCGAGCAGGTGGCGCTGGCGCGTGAGTTGGGCAAGGACCCGGCCACCGGCAAGCCGGTCAGTGTTCGCATGGGCCGCTTCGGTCCCTTTGTGCAGATCGGCACCAAGGACGATGAGGAGAAGCCGCGCTTTGCGGGTCTGCGTGCCGGCCAGAAGATGGACTCCATCAACCTGAGCCAGGCGATGGAGCTGTTCAAGCTGCCTCGAACGCTGGGCGAAACAGCGGAAGGCGACACGATCACCACCAACGTCGGCCGCTTCGGTCCTTACGTGAAGTACGGCAGCAAGTACGTCTCACTGAAGGACTTCGACCCGTACGATGTGACTCTCGAGCAGGCGCTCGAAGTGATCCGGTTGAAGAAGGAAGCGGATGCCAACCGCACGATCAATGACTTCGGTCCGGACGGCGACGGCATCCAGGTGTTGAATGGACGCTACGGTCCGTACGTCACCAACGGCAAGAAGAACGCCAAGATCCCGAAAGACCGGGATCCCAAGTCGCTGACACTCGAGGAGTGTCGGGTGTTGATTGAGCAGGCTCCCGAGCGCGGTGCCGGACGATTCGGCCGCGGTCGGCGCGGCGCGGCCGGCAAACAGGCCGCCGCGGGCAAGCCGGCTGCCGGCGCGGAGGCCGCTGCCGAGGGCGCGAAGGCGGCGAAGGGCAAGAAAGCCGCAGGCAATGCGGGTACCCGAGCCAAGTCGGGCGCCAAAGCCAAAACCACTGCCCACTCGGGCAACGGTGCGGAGGCTGGTGGTACCAACGGCACGCATGGCAACGGTACTGAGGCCGGGGCGACCAAGGCGAAGCGGCCGCGGCCCAACACGCCTGCCGCCAGCGGCAGTGCGGCGGCAAGTGCGAAAACCGGAGCGGCCAAGAAATCCGCCACGAAGAAAGCGCCCGCCAAGACGGCGGCTTCAGGCAAGGCATCGGCCGCTGCCGGCAGCACGCCACCCAGTGCGCCAGCGGCGTCCAAGGCAAAATCAACAGCCAGCCGACCTCGCGGCGAGGACTAGTGTCGCGGCAAATCCCTGAACAGGGACTATCCCTGAACAGGGATTTGCCGCGCGAAAACGACTGTTGGCGCGGCCCCGGCCGCGCGGATTGGCTGACGACTGTTTGATCAGCGTGAGCCGGCCGCACGCGCCGCGGCCACTGTTTCGCGACCGACCAGAATGAAATATCGCCACACCTTCCACGCGGGCAACTTCGCCGACATACACAAGCACGTCACCCTGCTTGCGTTGTTGAATGCGCTGAAGCGTAAGGAGAAGGGGTTCGCCTATCTCGAAACCCACGCCGGTCGCGGCGCCTACGAGCTGGCCCAACAATCCGTCGAGATGATCGAAGGGCGCGGGCGCTTCGACCAGGGCGACTACCAGGCGGACGAGCTCCGCGAGTTTGCAACTCTCATCGACGGCTTTCGCTCGCACCGGACTCAAACACGTGCGTATCCCGGCTCGCCGGTCATTGCGGCACTGCAACTTCGGCAACAGGACCGCGGCATCGTGACGGAGCTCGTGCCGTCCGAAGAGCGGATACTCGAACGCGAGATCGAGTTCAGCACTCGCATGCGGGTGGAACGCGCCGATGGGTTTGAACGGCTTCGCGCGTGGCTCCCGCCTCCAGAACGCCGCGGCCTGATATTCATCGACCCGCCGTACGAAGAGAGCCGGCAGGATTTCGACCGTGTTACCGCTGCCATTGTTGATGCGTTGCAGCGTTTCAGCACGGGCATCTACGCCGCATGGTATCCAATCAAGGAGGAACGCGAAGTACGCGCCTGGCTGGAGGGATTCTCCCGGCAGGTCAGTGCGGAAACCATCGTCAGTGAGCTTTGGCTATATCCTCGGGACTCCAAAGTAGCCCTCAACGGCTCCGGCATGCTGATAGTGAATCCGCCCTACCAACTGGCGGAACGCATGGAAGCCTGGCTGCCGGAGCTGCGAGCCCAGCTCGATGTTGGCCATCCCGGCGGTACCCGCATCACGAAGCTGAACCGTCCGGCGTGACCTCGGCCGCTGAGTAAGGGCAGAATGCCCGGATGAGCGACTCATATGGAGTGGTGGGACATCCGGTAGCCCACAGCTGGTCCCCCTTCATTCACGGACTGTTTGCCCGCGAAACCGGCCAGTCCATGACTTATCGTCTCTACGACTTCACGCCGCAGGAGTTTGAGCCACGGGTCCGTGAATTCTTCGCCCAGGGCGGCCGCGGACTGAATATCACGCTGCCGCATAAAATATCCGCCGTCGACGTCGCCACAGAGCTCACTACCCGCGCCGCTCACTCGGGTGCAGTCAACACGCTCGCGTTGCAGAAAGACGGAACACTGCTCGGCGACAACACCGATGGCGCCGGTCTCGTCCGCGACCTCTGTGACAACCTCGGGCTCGTCATCATCCGCCGGCGGATTCTGATTGTCGGAGCAGGCGGAGCCGCGCGCGGCGTCATGGCACCGCTGTTGGCTCTCGAGCCGAGCGAGATCGTGATTGCCAACAGGACGGCCGAACGAGCCGAAAACCTGGCGAAAGCTTTCCAGAAAATCGGGCCGGTCCAGGGAGTCGGCATCCGTTACATCAGCGGCGGCGCCTTCGACCTGGTGATCAACGCGACCTCCGCCAGCCTGACCAACGATCTGCCTCCGATGACCAACGCGATCATCGGTCCGGAAACCGTCTGCTATGACATGGCCTACGGAAAAAACGACACGCCCTTCGTGCAGTGGTCACTCAAACAAGGCTGCTCACGCGCCGTGCAGGGCTGGGGCATGCTCGTGGAGCAGGCCGCCGAATCCTTCCGCGTGTGGCGCGGTTTGAAGCCCAGCACCGCTGGCGTGTTGACCGCCCTCAAGGAGCGGGCGCTCAGCGCATAGTCACCAGCTCTTCGGAGCTCGTCGGGTGAATGGCGACGGTGTCATCGAAGTCTTTCTTCGTGGCTCCCATGCGCACGGCAACGGCAAATCCCTGGATCATTTCATCGGCACCCGGACCGATCACGTGCACGCCGACCACACGCTTTTCCGGTCCAGCCGTCACCAGTTTCATGTCGGTCCGCGGCTTTCGCGTCGTCATCGCGTGATACATGGGAACGAACCCTGACCTGTAGACGGTGACCCCCTCATCGCCGTACTTCGCCCGCGCGGCATCCTCAGTAAGACCCACCGTTCCGATGGGCGGATGGCCAAACACAACAGTGGGAATGTTGGTGTAATCGAGATGCCGGTCAGCCTGTCCGCCAAACAAGCGGTCGCTCAATCGTCGACCCGCGGCGATTGCCACCGGCGTCAATTGCGCTCTTCCCGTGACATCACCCACGGCATAAATGCCGGCGGAGCTGGTGTTTTGAAAGGTATCCGTCTCAATGAAGCTGTAGGCATCGAGCTTGACGCCCGCGCTTTCGAGGTTGAGCCCTTCGACAGCCGGCACGCGGCCGATCGCGCAGACAACCGTATCGAACGGTCCCAACTTCCGGCCATCCCGGACTTCCAGCTCCAGATCTCCGGTCGCAGTGTGAGTAATGGCATGCGGCCAGGCGCCGGTGGCTACCTCGACACCCTCGTCCCGCATCGTCTTCACCATGCATTCGCCGAGCATGGAGTCGAAGTCCTTCAATGCCTTGTGCCCGCGCAGTACGAGAGTGGCATGCGCACCCAGGGACTGGAAAATACCGGTGAGCTCAACGGCGATATAGCCGCTGCCGACCACAGCAACACGATCGGGTCTTTTCTGCAGCGCGAAGAAGCCGTCGGAGGTAATGCACAGGTCTCCGCCAGGAATCGGCGGCAGCATCGGACGACCACCCACGGCGATAAGAATGTGCGGTGCGGTCAACTCTCGCTCGCCGACTTTGACCGTCCGACCGTCCACGAAGGTCCCGTAACCGCGCACCACCTCAATGTGGCGCTTTGCCAGGTTTGTCTCGTAGATGGTATTGAGCCGGGCTACGTAGGCGTCCCGCTTGGTCTTCAGGAGAGCCCAGTCGTGGGGTTCGGCAGGTCCCAGCTGGAAACCGTAATCCGCCGCATCCTCGAGGCCGTCGGCGATATCAGCGGCATTCCACATAATCTTTTTGGGGACACATCCGAGGTTCACGCAGGTGCCTCCGAGGGGAGCGGGTTCCACGATGGCCACCCTGGCACCGTACTCGGCCGCGCGCTGTGAAGCCGCAAGCCCCCCACTGCCAGCCCCGATCACCACGAAATCGAATTCCTCGGCCATAGCCACCTTCTCGAACCGCAAACCGCGAACTGAAGCGATTGTGACATGGGGACGAGCTTCCGCAGGCCCCACCCCCCCTTCGGACTGCCCCCTCTCCCCAGTTACGCCATAGAATGGGTCCAATCCCACTGCCGAGATTCGCATGGATAACCCGCTTCTGGGCCAAGAGCCCCTGCCTCCCTTCGCGCGTATCCGACCCGAGCACGTTGAGCCTGGCGTGCGCGAGCTACTCGAGCGTAGCCGTGCCAAGATCGACCAGATTGCCTCTGTGCAGCGCCCCACGTTCGCGAATGTCGTCGAGCCATTGGAAGAGTTGCAGCATCGGGTTTCGAAGGTGTGGTCACCCGTGAGCCATCTCAATGCGGTGATCAATTCGGACGCACTGCGCACGAGTTACAACGCGTGTCTGCCTCTGCTGTCGGCGTATCAGACCGATCTCGCTCAAAGCGAACCCCTGTATCGCGCTTACAAGACGGTCGCGGATCAGGAAGGGGATGCATTGGGACCTGTGCAACGGCAGGTGATAGAGCATGCGCTGCGTGATTTCCGCCTGGCCGGTGTTGGTTTACCGCCGGAGCGCAAGGAACGCTTCAAGGCCGTCATGCTGGAGCTGACCCAACTGCAGGCCAAGTTTGAAGAGAACGTGCTCGATGCCACCAATGGCTGGAGCTATCGGGTCACCGATGAGTCGGAGCTGAAGGGGCTCAACTCGACGCTGATCGAGCAGGCGCGCCGCCGTGGACACGAGCAACGGGTCGAGGGCTGGATCCTGACTCTCGATCAGCCCACCTATGTTGCGGTCGTGACGGACGCTGAGTCTGAAAAACTCAGGCGCTCGTTCTACGAGGCGTGGAGCACGCGCGCGTCGGACAAGGGACCCAACGCCAACCGTTGGGACAACTCGGCGGTGATGGAAGACATCATGCGGCTGCGTCACGAAGCAGCTCAACTGCTGGACTTCCGCAACTACGCCGAATACGCCCTGTCGACGCGCATGGCGCACAGCATCGAGGAAGTAATGAAGTTCCTCCTCGAGCTGGCACAAACGGCGCGGGCCGCGGCTCAGAAGGAGTTCGCTGAGCTCGAGGCCTTCGCCGGGCGCAAGCTGTCGGCCTGGGATGTTGGTTTCTACGCCGAGCGGCTGCAGCGCGAGCGCTACAGCGTTTCCCAGGAGGAGATGCGGCCTTACTTTCCCCTGCCGCACGTCCTCACCGGCCTGTTTGAAGTGGCGTCCCGGTTGTTTGGCATCCGGATCACCGAAAAGCAGGACGTTCCGGTCTGGCATCCCGACGTGCGCTTTTTCGAGATACAGGGGGCCGATGGCCAGCCGGTGGGTAGCTTCTATCTCGATGCCTACGCAAGATCCAACAAGCGCAGCGGTGCCTGGATGGATGAGTGCGTGGGCCGCAAGAAGCTCAACTCGGGATCCGCGCTGCCGGTCGCCTACCTGGTGTGCAACTTCCTGCCACCCAACGCCGGCCGCCCCGCCCTCCTGACTCACGATGACGTGCTGACTCTCTTCCACGAGTTCGGCCACGGCCTGCATCACATGCTGACAAGGGTGGACTACCCGAGCATCGCGGGCATCAACGGCGTGTCCTGGGATGCGGTGGAGCTGCCGAGTCAATTCCTGGAGAACTACGCCTGGCATCCGGACGTGCTGCGCCGGATCTCCAGTCACGTGGACACACGGGCTCCACTGCCGACTGAAACCCAGCAGCGCCTGATTGCGACCCGGAGCTTTCACGCGGGCCTGCAGATGATGCGACAGTTGGAATTTGCGCTGTTTGATTTTCGGTTGCACGCTGAGTACGACCCCGCGAAGGGCGCCCGCGTGATGCAGACTCTGAACGAAGTCCGCGGCGAGGTCGCAGTGGTTCCCGTTCCCGAATGGAACCGCTTCCCCAACAGCTTCGGGCACATCTTCGCCGGTGGCTACGCAGCCGGTTACTACAGCTACAAATGGGCCGAAGTGCTCGCGGCCGACGCATTCTCCGCGTTCGAGGAGAACGGCGTGTTCGACAGCAAGACCGCGCGCCGTTTCCTGGATGCCATCCTCACCCGGGGCGGCAGCCGCGATGCGTTGGAAGCATTCATGGACTTTCGTGGCCGGCGGCCCGATGTCCGCGCGCTGCTCAAGCAGCACGGGATTCTCGCAACCGGTGAGCTGGCCGCATGAAGCCCAGGGCCTCGCTCTGGGTGCCGGTTCTCCTGCTCGCCGCCCCTGTGTCGCATGCCGACACGACATACGTCATTGAGCAATTGGTTGTTGGCGTCACCGCCACAGCCGACGCGGAGAGCGAACGCATCGGCCAGGTGAAGAGCGGCGACAAGCTGGAGGTGATCGAGCGCGACGGCGACGAAACGCACGTGAAGCTCTCGAGCGGCAAGGACGGTTGGCTCAAGAGCTCCTATCTCACCAACGAGCCGCCGTTGCAGACGCGCCTCACCGAGCGGACCGCCGAAGTGGAGAAGCTCAAACAGGAGACTGACAAGCAACGGCAGGAGACTGAAAAGCAACGACAGGAAGCCGACAAGCTCAAACAGGATGTGACTCGCCTGGAAGCCGAGGTGGCTGCCGCCCGAGTGGCGCATAATGCAACCTCCGATGCGCCTCCAGCGCCCGTTCGCGACACCGTGTTCCTGCGCGATCCGGAACGACAAAGCTCCACCTCCTGGCCCGTGCTGGTGGGCGCGTCCGCGGTTATGTTGTTCGTTGGTTTTGTGGCCGGCTGGAGGACCCTCGATCGGCGAATCCGCCAGAAATACGGCGGGTTGAAGATTTATTGAGACATGGGTCACGAAAGAACGAGACTGCAGTGGGCCTCGACATAAAATGGACGCAGATGCAGCCGGCAAAAACCACGCTTTTTGCCGGCGGAAAAGAACCCGGGCTCCGCGCGGCCGGGGCCGCGCCGGTGAACATGCAGAACTGCAAAAGTGTGCGGTGTGTCGCTGGTACTTCCCTCAAGGGGTGTCCTAGACTGCCGACGATCGATTATTCGAACACGGGGACGGCGAGACAGCCGCGCGGACTACACGGGAATGAGAAGCGTTCGGCGTAGTGATTTTGACGTTACCAACACCGTCCAGGTGAGCTCTCCTGATGCCGTGCTCGCCGCCATCAAGACTCTGTTTGTCCCGACGTGGCCCACGCTCTCGCTCGCACCGCTCGAACAGGCGTTCCAGCATTTCGAAAGATTGTTCGCCGGTGAAGTGCCCGGTTACCTGGGCGTCGACACTGTCTACCACGATAGACAACACACGCTCGACATCACGCTCGCGCTTGCGCGACTGCTCGTAGGATACGAACGCCAGCACGATGAGAAATCGCGCCTGGGTGGAGATCGAGCCCTGCTCGGATTGATCACCGGACTGTTCCACGACGTGGGTTATCTGCGTCGGCTGGATGACCGTGAGATCAATAACGGCGCCGAATTTACCCGCACGCACGTGTCACGGGGCGCGCGGTTCCTCGAGGAATACCTGCCGGTGATCGGACTCGCCAACGCGATCCCGGTCGCCACCGAGATCATTCACTTCACGGGCTACGAAGTCCCGTTCGCTCAGATCAAGGTCACTGACCCGCGCGACATCGAGGTGGGTCACCTGCTGGGCACGGCGGACATGATTGCGCAGATGGCGGATCGTTGTTACCTGGAGAAGTGCCGGGACCGGCTCTATGCCGAATTCGTCCTCGGCGGGGTGGCCCTGCCTTTGGCCGCCAACGGCGGACGGCAGGTGAAGTACGCCTCCGGCCTCGACCTGCTGCGCCAGACACCCGAGTTCGTCGCTGAAGTGCGGGCCAAGCGCCTGGACGGTGACTTCGGGGCGGCCTACCGGAATCTCGAAATCCTCTACAACGGGCGCAACCCGTATATCGAGGCGATTGATCGCAACATGGACTACCTGCGGCAGATCCTGCGCAGTGAGAACTGGCGCCTTCTTCGCCGCAACCCGCCGATTTTCGCCGCAGCCGCTGATCCCATGTCAACGATGCGGGGGTTGATGCTGGGGTACATCAAGCGGGTGTGGGCCGCCAAGCACGACGTTCAATAGCGTCTGTCTACGGCGCGTCTACCGCCAACACATACCGCTGATATAACTCCGGTAACCGGGCCAACACGGCGTGTTTGCCTGGCATGTCAGCTTCCTCGATAGCCTCCCGCAACACATCCAGACCCAACACCTGCAACGCGGGTACTGAAACTGGCGCGTAGCTCAAGTGCCAGGGTTCGGGCCGCACCCCGCCCTGCCAGGTTGCATACGGGCGGAAGAATCCAAACCGCCCCATGTTGGAATCGAGCCAGCCGCCCAGCCGTTCGAAACGTCCGCCAGGCTCGTACTCCTGCGCAATCATCCGTGCGCGCTCACCCGGCCCGAGCGCCGCGGCATCCAGTACATCAACCTCGGATCCCCAGTGATGGCGGCTGGCGCCCGGCAATGCCGACCAGATCAGGATGGCATCAATCAATGCATTTTCATGTAACTCTGCATGAACAATTTCCACGCCGGCGGGATCCAGCAAAGGTCGCTGGCCGTTGAATTTCGCGCTCCAGATGGCCAGCTGACGGTTGAAATCCCGGAAGGCCGAAGCAACATACAGGTCTATACCTGCCGTCCGGGCATCCTCGCGCATCGACCGCAACGCTTCGGCCGCACGCGGGTGCAAAACACATTGGCTTTCAGCCACATCACGCACATGCGTGGCGACCCTCCCGGTAACTTGTAAGGAATTCAGGGGAGGCAGTGAGATTTTTGGCTGTGTAAGACAGTCTTTCATTCAATCCATCCGCATGGAGTTACTCGTATTCGTGCCGCAATGCGGGTAGCCCAGGCCTCCGGCGGCGGGTAATATCCGTGAGGAAATCATAAGGTGACCGGATCAATCGCTGAAATGCTGTCGGAAGCGCTGTGTCAGCAGTGAGCCTCAAGTTGAAATACGCGGCCGCAGCCTTCCTGGTTGTGGTCCTCGCCGTTGCCGTGGTGACGGGCGTACTCGGTTGGCAACATGACGTCAGCACGCGACTTCTCGGTAATGTCGCAGAAAATACAGCACGCGACCGTGTGGCAATAGAGCTACGTGCGCGTGCTGCCGCGACGGCGGCACATGCGGCTGACACGGTGTCAGGTGCGGTACGGGCACGCGATACCGCCGGTATCAGTCGTCACCTGCAACAGTTTGCTGACGATTCGACCGTCAGCACCATCACGGTGACAGATACCGAGGGCAATGCTCTCTACCGCTGGAAGCGGCCCACATCTCATCCCGGAGCGCTGGAGTTCGAAGCCACGGAGCCTGTACGGGAGCTGGTTGAAAGCATCCCGGGCGTGAAGACCCCGAAAACATTTGGTCAGCTGACCATTGCTGTTGAACAGGTTTATCCGGTCGGCGCCACCACGTTACGGGGCCGGATCAGCGCCGCGGATGCCGACCAGCTCCGTCTCGCTCTCATCATGGCGGGTGCGTTTGCCCTGGCTGCCGGCCTGATCGGCGCGGCGCTCGCCTGGCGCGCCGGTCACAAACTGGAGCAACCGATCGCCGCGCTCATCAAGGGAGCCGACCGCATCGGCCAGGGCGACTACACCCGGCCGGTGGATGTCCGCCGTCGCGACGAGTTGGGCGAGCTGCAGCAGGCGCTCGAGCGGATGCGCGGGCGGTTGCGGCAGTCGACAGTCAACAAGAACTACCTGCACAGCGTGCTCAACAGCATGACTGATGCCGTGTTCGTAACCTCACCGGACGGCGTCGTCAAGGTGGCAAACGCAGCGGCATGCAAGATGCTCGGCTACGCGGAAGAGGAGATCCTCGGCCGCGGCATCGTCGCCGTGTTGGACGAGAGCGAGCGGACGGGCTTCGATCTGCAGCAGGCGGCTCACGAGACCCGCGAGACGGTCGTGCGTACCCGCGGCGGCCAGACGATTCCAGTGTCTTTTACCGGCTCGCGCATCGAGACGGACGATCCCCAGTTCCAGGGCAATATTTTTGTTGCCCGAAACATCACGGACCGTAAGCGGGCTGAGCGCCGCATCCGCTACCTCGCCCGCTACGACGCGCTCACCAAGATCCCCAACCGGATGCAGTTCCAGCACCTGCTGCAGCAGTGCATTGCGCGGGGGCTGCGCAGTGGCCAGGTGGTGGCCCTGTTGTATCTGGACATGGATCGGTTCAAGGAGGTCAACGACACCTTCGGCCACAACGCCGGGGATCGCCTCCTGGAAGTGCTCGCCGAGCGCCTGACCCGGACCCTGCCGAAGGACACGGTGATCGGCCGCCTGGCCGGCGATGAATTCGCGCTGTTTGTGGACGGGCTGCCGGCGGATGCTGACAACCGCGGCCCGATTGCGCATTTGGCCCGATCGATCCTGACCGAGGTCATGCGCGGGTTTCAGCTCAATCAAAACGAGGTGTATCTGACGGCGAGCATCGGCGTGGCCTTCTGCCCGCGTGATGCCGAGAACGTTATCGACCTCATCCGCAACGCGGACGCGGCGATGTATTACTCGAAGCAGAACGGCGGCAACACTTTCGCGTTCTACTCGCCTGAAATGAATGCCGCGGCCGTCGAGCGCCTGATGCTGAAGAGCAAGTTGCGCCGCGCGGTGGAGCGCGATGAGCTCGTGATCCGCTATCAGCCGAAGATCGACTTGCGCAATGGCCGGATCATCGGGGCCGAGGCGCTGTTGCGTTGGCGGCTGCCAGGTCATGGCGACGTACCGCCCTCGATATTCATTCCGCTCGCCGAGGAATCCAACCTGATTCTCGACATCGGCGAGTGGGTGCTCAACCGGGTGTGCATGGACTACAGGAACATGCAGACGGAAGGGGCCAACCCCGGCCGCGTGTCACTGAACCTGTCCCTCAAGCAGTTGCGCCAGGCGAGCTTCATTCTGCGTTGCCGGGCCGTGTTCCGGCGCCACTCGGTCTCACCGACCTCGTTCGAGCTCGAGATTACGGAAACGACCCTCATGGCCGATGCCAAGCGCACTGTCCGGCTGCTGGACGAGCTCTATGCAATGGGCCTGCACCTGTCCATTGATGACTTCGGAACTGGGTATTCCTCCCTGTCAGCCCTGCAGCAGTTCCCCATCGGCACCCTGAAAATCGACCAGTCCTTCGTGCGCGACGTGAGCGAGGACGCCGGAGACGCCACGATCGTGAAAACCATTATCGAGATGGGCCGCAGCCTGGGGATGGAAGTCGTCGCCGAGGGTGTCGAATCACTGCGCCACCTGGATTTCCTGCGCCGGAACTCCTGCCACTATGCGCAGGGCAAGCTGTTCGGTGAGCCGTGCACGGCAGAGGATCTGCTGGCGCTTCTGATGCGGCAGGCGAGCGGCACCGTGCCGTTCGCACACCTGCTGCACCATGCGGACGAGCTCCACAGCCGCTCCGCCTGAATAAGTCGTATACGAGCCGGGGCGCGCAGCCATCACGGCGCGCCTCTCAGACACAGGCTGCGCGTCCCGGTTAGAATCCCTGTATGCCGTTCACTTCGACGATGCGCGACGTGTCAGCTACACGTCGCTCGCGCGTGTGGAGACGGGCCGTTTTCTGGGCATTTCTGGCCCTGTGGGCCGGCATCGCGTACTGGCAAACCAACAAGCCGATGCCGCCGGGAACCCATGTTGATTCCGCCTGGGCGCCCATAACACCCCGTGACGTCACCTTCATCGCCGACATCACCTCGGCGGATGCCTATGGCCGCCAGAATTCCAGCCAGGCAATCTTTGACGAAGTCCTCGGCGTCATACGTTCCGCACACAAATTCATCGTCCTGGACTATTTCCTGTTCAATTCGACCCTGGGCAATGGGGCCGGCGCCCCTCCGGCGTTCCGGCAGCTGTCGGGCGAGTTGCGGGATGCGTTGATCGAGCGTCGCCGTAACGACCCGGAGCTGCAGGTGCTGTTCATCACCGACCCCATCAATGAAGTCTACGGCGGGGTGTCATCTCGTGACCTGCGGCTGCTGCGGGCGGCGGGGGTCCAGGTCGTTGTGACCGACCTGGACGTGCTGCGCGACTCCAACTTCATTTACTCGAGCCTGTGGCGGCTGGGAATCAAATGGTGGGCAGGCGGGAACGATCACGGCCCGGCCCCGCATGATGCGGACAGCGGCTGGTTGCCCAATCCGCTCGACGAAAGCGCCGACCCCATCTCGTTTGGCGACTGGACCCGGTTGCTGAATTTCAAGGCCAATCATCGCAAAGTGGTCATTGCTGATGACGGCCGGGACGGCCTGGTGACGATCGTGGGGTCTGCCAACCCGCATGATGCCAGCAGTGCGCACTCCAACGTGGCATTGAAGATAGCCGGCGCCGCCACGTTGCCATTGTTGGAAAGCGAGCTGCAGGTGGCGCGCTTCAGCGGTTGGACCGGCCAACTACCGGCCGCCGTCAACATTGCCTCGACCGGCAACGCCGGCAGCGCGCCCAACGCCGGGTCGAGCAGCATTCCAGGCGCCGCGGCCAGCGCTGGCGCCAATGGACAGTCTGCCCCAGCTGCCGCAAGCGTTGGCGCCAATGGGCGCGCTATCCCGGCTACCACCAGCGTTGGTGCCAATGGGCGGGCCGCCCCGGCTACGGCCAGCGTTGGCGCCAATGGATCGGTTGCCTCGGCCGCCACTGTCAGCCGCGGGGCTTCGCGGTCGGCAGCGGCCGCTCACTCGACTTCGGCGCCGTCCGCGGCGAACACTGATGATGGCCGCCTGAAGGTCGTGACCGAAGGTGGCATTCTCGCCGAGCTGCTGGAGCGGATCGACGCCTCCCGGCGCGGCGACAACATCGACATCGCCATGTTCTATGTGGCCGACCGTGCCGTCATCGAGTCGTTGCTGGCCGCGAGTCGTCGTGGCGTCGCGGTCCGACTGATCATGGACCCCAACAAGGATGCCTTCGGGCACAGCAAGACCGGCATCCCTAACCAACCCGTGGCCAGTGAGCTGGTTGCGGCCAGCGATGGCGCCATCCACGTTCGCTGGTATCGCACCCATGGCGAGCAGTTCCATACCAAGCTCGCCATGATCTATAACCCCACCCGGTTCTGGCTCACCGTGGGCTCGGCCAACTTCACACGCCGCAACCTGGCCGATTACAACCTCGAAGCCAACCTGGTTCTCGAGCTGCCACGCACCACTGCGGTTGCGCAGCAGACCGTCGATTATTTTGAGAGCTTGTGGAGTAACCGCGCTTCACTGGGCATCGAGTACACGGCCGACTTCGGCTCCTACGCCGACCCATCCCAGTTTCACTACTGGGTTTACCGGGTAATGGAAGGTACCGGCGCTTCGACTTTCTGAGCGTGCACTGCTTGTTCAGTGTGAGAGGCAATGTCAGCCATGGCGTGGTTGGCCGCTTCTTCAAACGCGCCAACGACATCCCCCAGCCTGTTGGCCGCCGCGGCGGCGGAACCCTCCGCCACGAAGCTGCTGATCACTTCGCGACCGGTGCGCCGGCCGACTGTGCAGTCCAACACAACGTGAACCTCGGGCACGGTGCCTGCGGTGTAATCAGCCTCAAATCGGCGGATCACGATTTGGAGCATGTAGTCGGAGGAGAATGCGCTACCGGAGTCCTGCACTGTGGCCCATTCACCGCTGGTGCGAAGTGTGTCCACTGCCAGCGATTCAACGACCGAGGGCAGGTCGGCTGGCCAGCGGCTGGCGATGTAGTAGCTCATCTTGTGGTCCGGTTGGACCAACACGAGGTGATCGGAGTCGAGGCCGGGGGCGGCCATGGGGCGATTGACGTGTAGGGAGGCCGTCGCCGGCTTGGTGGGCGCCTGCGGATGGGGTGCGGCGCGCATGACATACACCTGCGTGGCGGGGGCGTCGCTATGGAGCCCGCCGGAGCAGCCAGCAAGCGCAACAACGGTCGCCATGCCAGCGGCTGCCTGGAGACTCGCGATGAGCCGCGCGACGCGGGTGCCCGCTGTTGGCAGCTGGCAGCGATCGCCGCCAGCCCGCCGAGGCGGCATGCCTACAGGCGAGCACACAGCATGCGGATCTCCAACCCGGCGCGGGCTCGTCGGCCCTCCGCCCGCACGATGTACCCATCGCAGCATCACTTAGCTATCTCCAACCCCACCTGCTTTGGCTGATACAGCAACTGCGATGGGTTCTCCTTCAAACTGGAGGACAACTCGCGCAGCTCCTGCGCTGCCGCCCGGCCCTCCCGCAGCAACCGCTCGAGCTCCGGCAGACCGTCCCGGGTGAACGAGCGCAGGTCCTGGCGGTTGTCGCCTATGAGCTTCTGTATCTGGTCAGTGGCATTGGCGAGGTTGTCAGCAACAACGTGCACACGCTGGACGGACGCCACAACTTCGGGCCCGGCCTGGTCAACAATCTGCCGCGCCCCGTGCGCCGAAGCGGCCAGATCGGTCGTCGCGGCTCGCAACTGGCTGACGAGCTCATTGACGTCGCGCAGGGTCCTGGGCAGCCCTTCACTGGCCTTGTCGATGTTGGCCAACGCATGGCTGATGGCCGTGATGTTCTGGTCACTGAGCGCACGGGCGGCCCGGTCAACAACCTCACCCGCCGACGCCAGCACATCCGGCAGGCGGGCCAGGAATACATCAAACCGGGAGCGTGCGGAGCGGATGACCGGATATTCGATTCCGGGCACCAGCGGCGGCACGGGCAGATTGGGGCTGATCTGCTGCAGGTCAATGAACAACAGGCCCGTCACGCCCTGCAGTTGCAGCTCCGCCAGGGTCTTATCGGATATCGGGGTCGATGAATCGATGTCCACAATGACCTGGACGCGCCCGGCATCCCGGGGATCGATGTGAAGTTGCTGCACACGCCCCACGCCAACACCGAGATAACGCACGGCGGCGCCGCGCTCGAGCCCGCTGACACTGCCGTCAAAGTAGATTTCGTAGCGCCGGAAGGTCTTGTGATCGCGGCTGTCCGAATACCAGTAGATGAAAAGCGCGCCGATCAAAGCCACCAGCAGTACGAACGCGCCCACCGCGGCGTAATTGGCTTCACGCTCCATGCTTATCTCACTGCACCGACCGCGCGCTCGCGCAACCGGGCATCCCCCCGCTCACCGTGGAAATACGACTGGATCCAGGGGTTGGGATTCTTGACGATGCCATCGAGCGTATCGATTTCCATGTGGCGGTCGACGATCACCCCGACACGATTGCAGGTCCGGAAGATGGAGTCCAGATCGTGAGTGATCATCACAACCGTCAGTCGCAGCTCCTTCTGCAGGTACAGTATCAGGTCATCAAACTCGGCGGCGCTGATCGGATCCAGCCCCGACGTGGGCTCATCGAGAAACAGCAGGCGCGGATCCAGGGCCAGCGCGCGCGCCAGGGCGGCCCGTTTGATCATGCCGCCGGACAGTTGCGCCGGATATTTCTGGCAGGCATCCGCCGGCAGGCCGGCCAGCCGTATCTTGAGCATGGCCAGCTCATCCCGCTCCTGGGGTGAAAGGTGAAGATGCTCGAGCATCGGCAGTTGCACGTTCTGCAGCACTGTCAGGGCGCTGAACAGGGCGCCCTGCTGAAAGGTCACGCCGTAACGTGCCTTCACCGAGCGCATCTGGTTGATCGACATCTTGGTGATGTCCTGCCCCTCGACCCGAATGACACCCGCCTGTGGCCGTTGCAACCCGAGGATGCTTCGCAACAGCACTGACTTGCCGGTGCCCGAACCACCCACGATACCGAACACTTCGTCCTCGCGAACCTCCATGTTGAGACCGTTGTGCACGATCTGCTTGCCGAACCGGTTGACCAGTCCCTGCACTTCCAGGACCGGGTAAATCAAATCCCGATCTCCATGAACAGGACCGCGAACAGGGCATCCGCGAGGATGACCAGGAAGATGGATTGCACGACGGCCACCGTGGTGAGCCGGCCGAGCTCGCGTGAGGAGTCCCGGACCTGCATGCCTCGAAAAGCGCCTGCGATGCCGATCAACAGTGCAAACACCGGAGCCTTCCACAGTCCCACCCAGAAGGTCGTCGGCGTGATTGCCTCATTGACGCGGGTGAGGTATTGGGTAATCGGTATATCCAACAGATAGCGGCACAACACGGCACCTCCCATGAGGCCGATGATGTCAGCGACTATCGTCAACAGTGGCAGGGCGATCATCAGGCCGATCAGACGCGGCAGGACGAGTGCCTCGTAGGGGTCGACTCCGATTGCCACCAGGGCATCGACTTCTTCGTTGAGCTTCATGGAGCCGAGCTCGGCCGCAAATGCGCTGCCCGAGCGGCCTGCAACGATGATGGATGTGAGCAGGACACCCATCTCACGCAGTACACCGATTGTCACGAGATCGACGACGAATATTTCCGCACCAAAACGGCGCAGCTGCTGCGCGCTCATGTAAGCGATGATCACGCTGATCAGAAAGGCGATCAGCGCCGTTATGGGCATGGCTGTTATGCCGGTGTCATAGATGTGCCTGGCGATCGAGATCGGACGGAGGCGCTTCAGGCTGGTAGCCGCTCCCCCGAGGGACGAAAAGATGCGTCCGAGAAACGCGAGCGCGGTCATGAGATCCCGCCACTCGCGCACGGAGAACAGACCGATCTCCGCAAGACCCGCTTCGGTCAAAGGCGCGAGCCCATTCTCGTGCGGCACTGGCAGCGGCTGATCGCAAACAGGCCGTTCGCCCTTCAACGTTGACTCGATCAGCCGTAACTGATCAGGCTGAGGCCCCCGGAACTCGACCTCGGCGCCCGATGCCTGCGCCTTCTTGACGAATTCGCGCAAGCGCCACGCACCGGAAAGATCCAGCGCGGCGAGACTCTCGGTTCCAATGGATACGCGATGAGCGTTGGAGAGATCGACAGCCGCCAGCTCTGCATCAATCTGCGTGAGCTGCAGTGCCCGCCATTCACCGGTCAAATCAACGTCGAGGCCTCGTTCGGTACGCCGTACCCCGACGAGCATGTCAGGTGTCGTCGCGGTAGCGGCGTATCCTGATTGCGGCAAAGACGAGCGCAGCAGCTACTGCGAGCCCGAGCCACAGATCGATATTCAGGAAAGCCTTGCCCATCTCCACATTGTCGAAGAGGTCGGCGAGAGAGACAACCCGTCCGTGGCCTACCCCTTCGGGGGGAGTGGGGTTGACGCCGAGCGCATTCCAGATTCCCCAGGTGCGGTATTCCAACAGGCGCGAGATATGGTGGGTGCCGAAGGCGATCCGCTCCACGATGATGGCGATGACGGGCGGCAGGCTGGTCCACAGGAAGACGTTCTTGCGGACCCAGGCGGAGACCAGAATCAGGATTGCCGCCAGCGGCGCGAACCACAATATGCATACGATCACCGCGAACAGCATCAACCCCTGCACCTTCAGCCAGGCGACAGTGTTCCAGCCGATCGCGACATCGGGCAATGAGCCTGCGGCGACGCGGGCCGACCAGATCAGCTGGAACAGTACTCCGGAGACCATCGCCAGCAGGTACACACCGAGCGGCAGGACCACGAGGCCAACGAGCAACTTGGACAGGACTGTCGTGGCATCGGAGACGGGCAGCGACTTCCAGAACAGGATGCTGCGGTCTTTGCGCTCCGCGTACAGACAATCCATCAGGTAGAAGCTCGCCACGATGGACATGATCAGATACTGGGGCAGAGTTTGTGCCCAGATCATCAGGGTGAACCAGCCCAGCCGGTTTTCGGGGGTGAAGAATTTTGCGCTGTTGGCTTCGGGGTCGAGGTTGCCGAGATGAATCGGGAACGCGGTCAGTGTCATGAGCGCCGCGACAATCAGCGGGGTGATCCAGAGGCTGCGGTGCTCCCAGAGCTCGCGGCGGATGAGGGTGCCATAGACTCTCGCCATGGACTGCTGCACCGGCGTGATGGCTGCCGGCGCTGAGTCAGCCGTCGTCGCTCCGGGCATGTTCATGTTTATGTTCATGCTTGTCCGCCCCCCTGCATTTTGGCGACAAACAGGTCGGCCACGGAGGGTGCTCGAAGCTCTCCCAGCGGAGCCAACTCCGCGGGGCTCCTGCCCTCGAAGAACATCGCCACGCGCCCAAACACTTCGCGCTCGTAGAACGGGCCTAGTTGCCTTGCACGTGCTGCATTCTCGGACGTGACGGTGAGTTGTACGAAGCGTTCGGCCATCGCGTCCACGGCCGTATCCAATACGACGTGACCGCGGTTGATGAAGATCACGTCGGTCAGCAGATTCTCGATCTCCTCGACCTGGTGAGTTGTGAGAACGATGGTGCGTTCCTTGTCGAAATAGTCGTTCAGCAGGGTGTCGTAGAACTGGCGCCGGAACAGAAGATCGAGACCCAACGTGGGTTCGTCGAGCACGAGCAGCCGCGCATCAATCGCCAGGATCAGTGCGAGATGCAGCTGGGTGATCATGCCCTTGGAGAGCTCGCGGACGCGGCTCGTCATTTTGATGTCTGTCTTGCGCAGGAAGTCGGTTGCTCGGGACCGGTCGAAACGGGGGTGGACTCCCGCCACAAAGTCGAGTGCCTGGCTGACACGGAGCCAGCGGGGCAACACGGCAACGTCCGCGATGAAGCAGACATCCCGCATGAGCTCGTTGCGCTCGGAACGCGGGTCGCGTCCGAGGACACGCAACTCGCCGTCGAATTGGGTGAGGCCGAGGATGGCCTTGAAAAGGGAAGTTTTGCCGGCGCCGTTGGGACCGATCAATCCAACGATGCGTCCGGGTTGGATGGCAAAGCTGACGGAGTCGACCGCGGTGGTTGACCCATAGGACTTCTTGAGTCCACGCGCTTCGATTACAGCTGACATGTTTCGCGTTCCTGGCCGCGGTGGGTCGGCGTCCCCTGGCAGTCTGCGCTTCGTTTGGTCGAAGTCATTTTTCAGATTTCCCCGCGCTGGCGCCATCGTCATTCTTCGAGCCGCCTGCCGTCGTTGGCCAAGGGGCATTCGGCGCGGCAGCGCCGCCCTGTAACAACTCGGTCGCGGACAGTCCCAGTCGTTGAATTGTGGCGTAGACCTTCGGCCATTCCTCGTCGAGGAATCTCTGCCGCTCGTCTTTCATGAGTGCCTTGCTGGCACCCGTGCTCACGAACATTCCCAGTCCCCGCCGCTTCTCGACCAGTTGCTCGTCTACGAGCTGCTGATATCCCTTCAGAACAGTCAGCGGGTTGAGCCTGAACTCCGCAGCGACGCTGCGGACCGAGGGTAGCGGGTCCCCTTCCTTGAGGGCGCCTTCCAGAATCATTGCCACCACTCGGTCCCGCAGTTGCCGATAAATCGGCACGCTGTCATCCCACTGCGGATCCATCAATGCTCCGGGGCTCATGGCCGTTACGGCTCGTTAGCCGACTAATCTACCAAAACAGCCGGCTGGGACTGACCGAACCACACGTGGCGTTGCTGGATCGTCAGCTTGGCAATCCGGGCCACCGGGGTCAGGCCGGGGGCCGTAGCGGTTGACGTTACGAAGCTCCAGCTCATCACCGCAGTGATTGCGAGGGCACCCAAGCCGCATGCGGCAGCCTTCAACGTGGCATTTAAAGCGTTCATGGTCGTTTCTCCTTGGTTCCGGACGACTCGAATCTGCCCTATGCATTTCGTCGTCGTCATGGTGTTGTATATGACTACATCACTACACTAGTGTCAAGGCCGATCACTGAAGATTTCTGAAGAGCGTTTGGCTTCATTAGCTTGACCTTGGCATTTCGTTTATGTCGCACGGTCTTGGAAGCAGAGAGGGGACAAAAGGTTGGAATCGCCGTCTACCAGTGGAGTGCCCAGGTAAATCAGTAGCTTGGGAGCCACCCGGGTCGGGCGTGGCCTGGGACGCGGCGTGCGGGTAGAGTGAGGGACGATGAGCACTGATGACGATGGCGAGCTCATGCTGCGGTACGCGCGCGGTGACATGCGCGCCTTTGAAGCCCTTTACCAGCGCCACAAGAGCGCCCTTTACCGCTATCTCGTCCGCCAGACGCGTAACGCAGAAACCGCGAACGACCTGTTCCAGGAGGCGTGGAGCAAAGTCATCGTCAGCCGCGAGCGATATGAACCGAAGGCCCTGTTCCGTACGTTTCTATTTCGGATCGCGCACAACTGCTTCATCGACCACTGTCGGCGGGCTTCCGTGCGTAATGAATCGAATGGTGGCGAGGACGGCTGGGAAAGCATGTTGCCGGGTTCTGAACAGGATCGACCTGACACGCGCGCTGAGCAGGCGCAGCTGACTGCGCACTATCGCGCGGCCGTGGCTGCGCTCCCTGCTGAACAGCGGGACACTTTCCTGTTGTACGAATCGGGGTTGTCGTTGGAGGAGGTTGCGTCGGTCAGCGGTGTTGGGCCTGAAACTGCGAAGAGTCGCCTCCGCTATGCGGTGACGAAGTTGCGTGCGAGCCTGTCTGCTATTGAGACAGGTTCGCGCGGGGCTGGGGATCCCGGCCCCGGGGTGGGTGTGATTCAGGAGCCAGGCGTATGACCGATCCTGAGCAGGATGATGTTTTCGAGGCTTACCTGAAGCGCCGCGCTGTGTTACCGGCGCTCGACCATGAGCTCGAGCCGCCTGCGGCGCTCGACGAAGCGGTGTTGGCCAAAGCGCGCGAGGCGATTCAACCTGGCGACGGGTCGCCAATTCCCGCTGTCGCCAAGGCTGACGCCGATCGCGCGGCTGTCGCGAGCGCAGACGTCGACAGCGCGGCGACGCCGCCGCGAGCGGAGCCTGGCGCCAACACAGACACGAGTCGTGCCGCGGCGGCCGCGCGACCGGAAGTGCTTGCCGCGATCACTGTCGCGAATCGTGTCGCGGCGGCTGCGCGGCCGGAAGTAGTGCTTGGCGCCCCTACCCGGTTGCCAATGGGCCGGCCGGCGCGTTGGGCTGTGCCGGTGGCGTTGGCGGCAACCATATTGTTGTGTTTGTCGGTGGTGATTAACATCAGTCTCAACACCAACCGCCCCCGCTCCAGCCCGACCCTGGAGCGGGCAGCTGCGGCTCGCGCTGACTCAAAAGCCAGCGCGTTGTCGAACGCTACCGCTGAATCCAACGCGGCGGCCGGAGTTGATGCGCAGGGGTCCGGCGCTGCTCAGGATAGGTTCGCGAACAATGGAGAGCGCCCGCAGAGTGTGTCGGGTGAGATTGCTTCGCGCGAGGTTGTGCTGCCTCGAGCGAAGGTGGCTGGTGTGCAGGCTCCGCACGCGCCGGTTGAGGTGGAGTCGGCTTCGTCAGCCAATGCTTCTTCCGCCGACGCGGAATCGGCGCTGTCCACAATGACGGCTTCAATTGCGCGGAGTGCGCCAACAACAGGAGTGGGTCAGGGTCCCGCTGCAACAGGTCAAGGCTCCGCGGCAACAGGCCAGGGCCCCGCGGCGGATTCCGCCGCAGCGACAACTTCCCGTGCAGCCGCGCCGCCGGCGCTTGCGTCCGCTCAGCGTGGCGACGCCTCTGGTGCCACTGCTGAGGCCAGTAGTACGAAAGCAGCTCGAGCGCCCGCTGACGAGCCGCGGGTGGCGGCGGCGGATAAGGCGGTGATGATGGCGAAGCGCGCTGGGGTTGCCGCGCCCGAATACACGCCGGCGCCGGAGGCGGCGCGCGCGGCTGGTAAGGGCCCGGTCACATCGGAGGCGGCGGTGGTGGCGCGGGTTGCTGATCAAGCGGCGTCCAAGTCTGAGGCGACATCAGCGCCTGGCCGGGCAGTAGCCAGCTCGCAGGCGGCAGCGGTGGCCAAGGCTGCGGCGGCGCATCCGGCTGATCCGAAGGTTTGGCTGCAGCAGATAAACGCTCTTCGCGCGGCAGGAAAGAAGGACCAGGCGGAGGCGGAAATGCGGCGTTTCAAGGCGGCCTTCCCCGACTACGCGATCCCAGCTGCACCGACCGCGCCAACCGCGGCTCCGGCAGGCCCTGTGCCACCTATCCCGGATCGGCCGAAATAGCCGAGGGCACCCGCCGCCCCATTGCAGTAAAATCGCGGGCCCTTTCGTTGGAAAAAAGCGCACCGTCATGAAGCCAGCTTTGAACGTCGCGATCACCGGCGCCGCCGGTCAGATCGGCTATGCCCTCGCATTTCGCGTCGCCTCTGGAGCGATGCTCGGCCCGGATCAGCCGGTTAACCTGCATCTCCTGGAAATCACTCCGTCCCTGCCGGCGCTGCAAGGCGTCGTCATGGAGCTGAATGACTGCGCGTTCCCGACGCTCAACAAGATTGTCGCAACGGATGACGCCAAAGTTGCCTTCCGTGATTGCCACGCTGCGCTGCTCGTCGGCGCACGGCCCCGCGGGCCTGGCATGGAACGTAAGGACCTGCTCCTCGCCAACGCGCAGATCTTCTCCGCGCAGGGCAAGGCCATGAACGAAGTCGCCGACCGCAACGTTAAAGTGCTCGTGGTCGGCAACCCGGCCAACACCAACGCGCTGATCGCCCGCGCGAACGCGCGCGATCTGAACCCGAACAACTTCACTGCCATGACGCGCTTGGATCACAACCGCGCGCTCAGCCAGCTCGCCGAGAAGACCGGCTCCCACGTGACCGCCATCCGCAAGATGACGATCTGGGGCAATCACTCCGCGACGCAGTACCCGGATATCAGCCATGCCCTGGTCAATGGCAAGCCGGCAAAGTCGCTCGTTGAGCAGAAGTGGTTGGAAGAGACCTTTATTCCAGTTGTGCAGCAGCGCGGCGCCGCGATCATCAAGGCCCGCGGCGCGTCGTCGGCCGCTTCGGCCGCGTCCGCAGCCATCGACCACATGCACGATTGGTTCGCCGGCACACCGTCCGGGGATTGGGTGAGCATGGCCGTGCCGTCAGACGGCAGCTACGGCATCAAGGACGGTGTCATCTACTCCTATCCTGTGACCATCAAGGACGGCGCGTACCAGATCGTCCAGGGATTGTCGGTCGACGAGTTCAGCCGGAAGCGGATGGACGCGACGGAGAAGGAACTGCGCGAAGAGCGCGACGGGGTCAAAGACCTCCTCGGCTAACGGCACGACCCTACGCGCGCGGCGCGGACGGCATTTATTGCCTTCCGCGCCCAGCGCTGGTGCATACGAGACGAAGGTTGGGGGCGCCCGCCCCTTACCATAACCCTATCGCCGCGCATCCAAACGCAAATGAGCGCGCGACCCCGATCCCACACCGCATTTGCCCGGCCCCATGTGCGGCGTCGCGCGCCCTGTTTGACCATGTTGACTCTCCTTCGCTGCCGCGCGCACGCTGGCCACCGCGGCCGGTAGCGCAGCGCTCCGACCGCGAGCCCTGCGGCGGGCGGGCGGAGCAAATGCGCGTAAAGTGCGTTGGTCAATGCGCTTTAGGGCGCGCTGGATCGACGGTGAGCAGGCGGATGCCTGCGCAAAAGGGTGCAACGCATGCGTTGCACGGGTTGGCCGCGAGGACAACCCAGGATCGACGGTGAGCGGCCGGCGGCCGCGCAAAAGGGTGTAACGCATGCGTTGCACGGGCGGGCCCGCGAGGGCTGCCCAGGATCGACGGTGAGCAGGCGAACGCCTGCGCAAAAGGGTGCAACGCATGCGTTGCACGGGCGGGCCCGCGAGGGCTGCCCAGGATCGACGGTGAGCGGCCGGCGGCCGCGCAAAAGGAGAACTCATGCTAGGCGCGATCATCACGCTACTGCTCGTCGCGGCCGCGGCCTACGCCGTAACGCAAGTCGGCGGGGTTATTACGCTGCTGTTCATCGCAGCGGTGCTCGTCCTTGCTTATCGCCGCCTGTCGCTCCTGGCGTTCACCACCACATTCACTGTCCTGCTCGTCGCCTACACCTGGCTCGGTGAGCGAAGCACGCCGGCGGGGATCTGGATGGGGTTTCTCTGGTTGCTGCTGGCGTCCCTTTGGCTCCTCAACGTGCGGCCATTGCGCAAAGCGATCATCACCCGGCCTTTCATGAAGGCCTATTTGAAGCTCCTGCCCCCGATGTCTCAGACAGAGCGCGAAGCACTCGAGGCTGGGACGGTGTGGTGGGACGGCGAATTGTTCACCGGAGCGCCGAAATGGTCGAAGCTCCTCTCAGCGAAAGCGCCTGAGTTGTCGGCTGAGGAACAAGCCTTCCTCGACGGGCCCTGCGAAGAGCTCTGCAAGATGCTCGATGACTGGAATATCACGCACGAGCGTGGCGACATGCCTCCGCACGTGTGGGAGTTCATGAAGTCACGCGGCTTCTTCGCCATGATCATTCCGAAGAAGTATGGCGGACTGGAATTCTCTGCTTACGCGCACTCCTGCGTGCTGGTCAAACTTGCCAGCCGCAGCACTACAGCTTCCTCCACCGTCGCGGTGCCCAACTCACTCGGCCCAGCCGAACTGCTGAATCACTACGGCACGCAGGAGCAGAAGGACTACTACCTCCCGCGTCTCGCCCGTGGCGAGGAAATACCCTGCTTCGCGCTGACGGGGCCGCGTGCGGGTTCGGACGCCGCATCGATTCCAGACACCGGCGTTGTATGCCGCGGCATGTGGCAAGGCCGTGAAATCGTCGGCATCAAACTCAACTTCAACAAGCGCTACATCACGCTTGCACCGGTTGCGACAGTCGTCGGTCTCGCTTTCCGCATGTTCGATCCTGACAAGCTGATGGGCGACAAGGTGGACATCGGCATCACCTGCGCCCTCATTCCCCGCAATACTCCCGGGGTCACGATCGGCCGCCGTCATTTCCCGATCAACATCCCGTTTCAGAACGGCCCGATCCAGGGCAAGGATGTGTTCGTTCCGCTCGATGTCATCATCGGCGGCCCCAAAATGGCCGGCTCCGGTTGGCGCATGCTCGTGGAGCAACTTTCCGTCGGCCGCTGCATCTCGTTACCCTCCAACGCAACCGGCGGCTCCAAGGCCGGCGTCTGGGCCACGGGCGCTTACGCGCGGATCCGGCGTCAATTCAACATGCCGGTGGGCAAATTTGAAGGCGTTGAAACTGTCATCGCACGCATGGTGGGCCTGACCTATACCCAGGATGCCGCCCGATCGGTGACCGCCGGCGCGATCGATGGGGGCGAGAAGCCCTCCGTGCCTTCGGCAATGCTGAAATATCACGTCACGGAGATGGGCCGCCAGGTTGCCAATGACGCCATGGATGTCCACGGCGGCAAGGGAATCTGCATGGGACCGCGCAATTATCTGGCGCGCAGTTATGAGGCCATTCCCGTAGCAATCACGGTCGAGGGCGCGAATCTCCTCACCCGCAGCCTGATCATCTTCGGCCAGGGGGCTATTCGCTGTCATCCGTTTGTGCTGCGGGAGATGAATGCCGCGCGCAATCCAGACCGCAAAAAGGGCGTCGACGAGTTTGACCGCGCATTGTTTGGTCACATCGGGTTTGTCATTTCAAACTCGGTGCGGTCGTTCATCATGGCGCTCACGCTGGCGCGCTTCGCCAGGGTGCCGGTCAAGGGACCCACGGCCAGGTATTTCCAACATATTGTCCGCTACAGTGCCTCGTTCGCATTTTGTGTCGACGTGGCGATGTTGACGCTCGGCGGGTATCTGAAGAAGAAGGAAAATCTGTCCGCCCGCCTCGGCGACATCCTGTCCTGCATGTACCTGGCCTCGATGGTGCTCAAACATCATGAAAACCAGGGGCGCCCGGAACAGGACCTGCCCATTGTGGAATGGGCGTGCCGCAACCTGTTGTATCACGCACAGGAGCAGATGCACGGGTTCCTGCGGAATTTCCCCAATCGCTTTCTCGCAGGCGCGATGCGGTTTTTCGTGTTTCCGCGCGGGCGCACCTACTCGGCGCCCGGTGACCGGCTGGGGAGGAAAGTTGCAGACCTGGTGACCAGCGCAACGGACGCTCGCGAGCGGCTTTGCCATCACATTTACTGGACGCTCGAGCCCGGCAATGCGCTGGGGCTGTTGCAGGAGGCACTGATGCTCGCACAGACGGTTGAACCGCTGGAAAAGCGGATTCGCGTTGAAGGCGTGAAAACGGGCAAAGTGACGGCGCTCGATCTGCCGGGGCAGATCCAACAGGCAGTGGCCGCGGGTATCATTTCGGAGACGGAAGGTGCCACGCTGCGAGACTATGATCGCAAGGTCATTGACCTGATCAGTGTGGATGACTTCGCGCAGCACGAGTTGGGCACCAAGGCCGAGCCGGCACCGCAAGCGACCGCCGCAAGATCCAGCATCCATGTCGCATGAGCAGAAGCCCCCGGCTCCCGGCAACCAACTTCCAGATAAACCCGCGGCCTCCGGAAGCCAAACCGCCGCGCAACCAGCGGCAACGAAACTAACGCCCGCGACGGCACGAGAGATCGCGGCCGCCGCGGTCGTCCCACAGCTCGCGAGCGCGAGCTTGCCAGCCAACATGGGACCGACGGCTCATTTGCCGACAGCCACATCGACGGGAGCCGTGGCGGTCGCGGCGGAATCGGCGGACCTACACGGCGCGCATGGGGTTGAGGCCTGTGCCAACTGTGGAGCGTTGGTGACGGGTCACTTCTGTGCAAACTGCGGCCAACGCCGTGAGCACGAAATTCATTCCATCTGGCATTTCACCCAGGAAGCGACCGAGGATCTGACGCACGCTGACTCGCGCTTGTGGAGCACGATGATTGCGTTGCTGTTCAAACCCGGGCTTCTGACACGCGAGTTTCTGGCGGGGAGGCGGGTCAAGTATCTGCCGCCGCTGCGGTTGTATCTGGTGCTGAGTGTCCTGTTTTTCCTGGTTCTGGGCTCCGGCAGCCACGAACCGAAAGCCATTTCGTACCAGGCCAGCGATGGCAAAGTAACGTTCTCGATGGTGAACCCGGATGCAGCGGACGGCATCGCCGCGAGGCCTGGGGAAACACCCGAAGCCAGGGCGGATCGCGTCTGCAATCCCGATTATGACGGGCCAGGGGCCAGGTTCGTCGTGCCTTTCCTCAGGAAGGGCTGTCGCCAATCTCTGCGGGATAACGGGCATACCGTTGGCGAAGCCACGTTGCACAATATCCCACGTGCCATGTTTATCTTTGTGCCGGCGCTGGCGATTGTCATGAAGCTGATGTATTGGCGGCCGCGCCGTTACTACATCGAGCACCTCCTGTTCTTCGTACACAACCATGCATTCATCTTCGCGTTGTTCGGTCTGTATGCACTGGTTCTGCGCATCGTGCCGGCCGCGCTGGACGACTGGATACAGTTGGTAGTATGGGGATACACCGCGTATTACCTGTTCGTCTCGATGCGGCGCGTGTACGGACAAGGACGTTTCATAACGTTCTTGAAGTACACCGCGCTGTCATTCACATATCTCTTTGGAGCCGCGCTGACGCTTGCTTTGACAGTAACGTACAGTGTTTACGCGCTTTGATGTAAGCGTGTCGCCCGGTGCCAACACTGTGTTCCCAACACAGTGACCGACGCGGTGATAAGCTTCACCCGCGGCCAGCCATTGGCCACCACCACTCGTTTACGGAGAGATTTGCCATGCGTATGTTTGTTGTCACCGCCGCGCTTGCACTCGCAGCCACGGTCGCTTCGGCCCAGGACCGGATGGCGTCCCCGGCCGATGCTCAGGTTTACATCATCAGCCCGAAGGACGGCGCCAAAGTCTCGAGCCCGGTGACGGTACAGTTCGGCTTGAAGGCAATGGGGATCGCGCCCGCGGGTGTGAAGATTGAAAACACGGGTCACCATCACCTGTTGATTGACTCGGACGCACCGACAGATCTCAGCCAGCCGCTGCCTGCTTCCGAAAAAGTCGTGCACTTCGGCAAGGGCCAGACGGAAACCACCGTCAAACTGACTCCGGGCAAGCACACGCTGCAATTGCTCCTCGGTGACAGCACTCACGTGCCGCACAACCCACCGGTCATCTCGAAGAAGATCACCATCACCGTCACGAAATAATGATGACGCGGCAGGGGCCGCGATAATTGATGACACGGCAAGGGCCGCGATAGTCAATAACGCCACCGGTCGCGATAGTCGATGACGCGACAAACGGGGAGACGGGCCATCGCGTAAGATGGTTGCCATGCGTCGCGCTGTTCTTCATGTTGACATGGATGCCTTCTATGCATCTGTAGAACAGCGCGACAACCCCGAGACCGCCGGCAAACCCCTCATCGTCGGCGGCACCAACGGCCGCGGAGTCGTCGCCGCCGCCAGTTACGAAGTCAGGAAGTACGGCGTTCACTCGGCCATGCCCATGAGCACGGCCCTGCGCCTGTGTCCCCACGCGATCTGTGTCCGCCCCCGGATGGATCGCTACAAAGAAGTCTCGAGCCAGATTTTCGCGATTTTTCACGAGGTGACACCGCTGGTTCAGGGGCTCTCACTGGACGAGGCCTTCCTGGACGTCACCGAAAGTGCCGCCTTGTTCGGAGATGCCGTCGCCATCGCCCGGCGCATCAAGCAGCGCATCCTGGAGACGACCGGGCTGACGGCCTCGGTCGGGGTCGCGCCCAACAAGCTGGTCGCCAAGATTGCTTCTGACCTCGACAAGCCAAATGGCCTGACCGTGGTCGAACCAGAGAGGGTTCACGCGGTACTCGATCCACTGCCGATCCGGCGGCTGCCCGGCCTGGGCCGGAAAACAGGCGCCAAGGTCGAAACGCGGGGAATTCAAACGTTCGCAGAACTTCGCGCGGCTCCCGATTCGGTGCTGTGGCCGTTGTTCGGCCGATACGTCCAACGCATCCGGGACCGGGCATCGGGGATCGACGATCGTCCGGTTGAACCCGATCGGGAAGAGAAGTCCATCAGCGCCGAGGACACGTTCGAGAGGGACGTGGGCAATCCGCGCCTCCTGCGCACGGAATTGGCGAAGCTCGCCGACCGTGCCTGCGAGCGCATGCGCAAGAAAAAGCTCATGGCGCGGTGCATCGGGATCAAGATCCGGCGCGCCGACTTTTCCACCTTTACCCGCAGGCAGGTGGTGGCGCCGCCGACACACGATGGGGGTACCATCGCGAAAGTCGCGAATGACCTGCTGACGCGCTGGCTGACCGAGAATCCGGGGGAGAAACTTCGGCTGCTGGGGGTGGTCTTGAGTGACCTCAGCGCTGCATCTCAGCTCGACCTGTTCGACGACTCCCTCACCTCGTCGGGGCGGGTGGACGCAGCCCTGGACGAGGCCCGTGCGCGATTCGGCAGTCGAGCGCTACGGCGTGGAAACACGATCAAGTAACATCCGCCCATGTATCTCTCCTTTTTCGGCCTGAACGAAAAGCCGTTCGCGATCACGCCTGATCCGCGCTATCTGTATTTGAGCGAGCGCCACGCTGAGGCCCTGGCTCATCTGCTGTACGGCATCAATGAGGCCGGCGGCTTCGTGCAGCTCACCGGCGAGGTCGGCACGGGCAAAACGACAATTGTCCGCTCGCTCCTGGCACAGACCCCCAAGAACGCCGAGATCGCGCTCATCCTCAACCCGAGGATGACAGCGCCCGAGTTCCTCCTGACCATCTGCGAAGAATTGGGAATAGGCGTGCCCGATGCGGCGACCGAGAGCCTCAAGGACCTCGTCGACATCCTCAGCGGCTATCTGCTTCGCGCCCACGCGGGCGGGCGTCGTGTCGTCGTGGTCGTGGACGAAGCACAGAACCTCGCGCCTACCGTGCTCGAGCAGGTTCGTCTTCTCACCAACCTCGAAACCAACACGCGGAAACTGCTGCAGATCATTCTCATCGGCCAACCGGAGTTGCGTGAGCTCCTCGCACGGAACGAGTTGCGGCAGTTGGCCCAACGCATTACCGGCCGCTATCACCTGAATCCACTCACGCCCGCCGAAACCTCGGCGTACGTGCGACATCGCCTGCGCGTAGCTGGCGCCACCACTGACATCTTTTCACCGGGCGCGCTTGCTGAAGTACATCGCCTCGCCACCGGCGTCCCCCGCGTAATCAACGTTGTTTGCGACAGGGCACTGCTGGGTGCCTATTCGATGGATCGCCATCGGGTAACTCCGACACTGGTACGAAATGCGGCTTCGGAGGTGTTCGGGAAACGCTTCACGCCACACTGGTTGCCGTGGATAGGAACGGCGGCCGCGGCCAGTCTGTTGACCCTTACTGTCGCGTTGCTGTGGAGCTTCAAACCTTGGAGCAACTCGCACGCGACTGCAGCCTCTTCTGCGGCAGTCCATGGCGAAACGGCCAAAGTCGCCGCGGTCACAGCGCCCCCGCCGGCACCGGTGCAACCGGCGGCTCCCGCCAAGCCGGGGCTCTCGGGACACGAGCTGACCGACCTGTTGGCCAAACATGCCAGCGAAACCGACACGGACAGCGCATTCACCCAGCTGTTTGGGATCTGGCGAATCCAGTACGTTCCCGCCAGCGTGGACCCCTGCAGCCAGGCCTCGAATCAGGGTCTGGAGTGCCTGAATCAGAAGGGCTCCTTCGGACAGTTGCGGCTGTATAACCGACCAGCCATCCTGGTGCTCAGTGACAATGCCGGGGCCAGTCATCAGGTGGTACTGACTGCATTAGACGACGAGCATGCGACGGTACAGTTGGGGGGAGCCAGCCAGGATGTCAGTATCGGCGAGCTGTCACGCTACTGGTTCGGGGATTTTGTTATGTTGTGGCGGCCGGGCACCAGCCAGGTAAAGTCTCTCTCGCAGGGAATGCGAGGAGATGATGTACGCTGGCTCCGCCAGAGTCTGCAGCGGGTGGAAGGTGAACACAGTGACGGACCGGTGAGCGACGTGTTCGATGAAAACCTCAGTAAGCTGGTGCGTGATTTCCAGCGCCAACACCGTTTGACGGTGGATGGCATCGCGGGCGTGCAGACACAGATTGTACTGGCCAGCGCGGTGGCTCCGCCGGACTCGCCATTCCTTTACCTGGCTGACGCACACGGCGGTTAAATGTCGTTCATTCTCGACGCACTGAAGAAATCTGAAACCGACCGGCAACGGCAAACGGGGCCCGCCCTGTTTGAAGTGAAGGTCGCGCCGCCAAAGGCGGGATTTCCAGTGTGGGCGATTGCCATCGTGGTGCTGCTCGTCATCAACATGGTGATTGTTGGCTGGATGTTGTTGCGCAGGTCATCGAAGGCCGACGAGGCGGCACAAAACACGCCACCGGCGGCAGCGAGCCAGCAGGCACCAACACAGGGCAACAACAGGGGCACGTGGTCGCCATCAGTCGCGACGATCCCGCCGCCAACCAACATGGCGCCGCAAGGAGCCCAATACAACAATGCGCCCCAGCAACCTTATGGGACGCAAGGTGCGCAGCAGGATATGCGCGCACCCGGCAATCCGCAGCAGCGCGGGGAGCAGGAGTGGCAACAATCACAGCGCGGCTCCGGTGGAGGCGACCAGAACGAGCCCACCCTCGGCAGCGGTGGGGCGAACACCGGGCGCTTTGCGGCCAATGAAAACGGCCGGGGTGGCGACAGCGGGGGACGGTTCGGATCCAATGGAAACGGCGGGGGCGCAGGGCCCAACGGAACGCCCGGCGGCCTTGGCGGCCCCGGGATGAACGGCGGTGGCGGGGTCAACAGCGGTGCCGGGATCAACAGCGGTGCCGGGATCAGCGGCGGTGCCGGGAGCAACGGCGGCGCTGGAGGCGTGGCTGGCGGGATAGGCCGCGTCGGAGGTGCCGGTGCGAACGCGGACAGCAGCAGCGGCAATCCTGACGACTTTGCCCCTGCCCAGGACCCCGGCTCGCCTCTGTTCAAAGGTCACGTAAAGAGGGGCACCGAGAGCGGGTTGATGCTCTACCAGGACCTGGCGGTTACGAACGGTGCCAATCTTCCGGAATTACGCCTCGATATGCACGTATATGACCCGAAACCGCAAGCTCGGTTCGCGCTCATCAACATGCACAAGGTGACCGAAGGACAGATGGCCGGTGACGGCGTGAGAGTGGAGGCCATCACCCCGGAAGGCGTGGTCCTCTCCCACAATGGCACGAGGTTCCTGCTTCCCCGCGAGTAATCCCGCTATCGGATCAGCCGGCATATCCGATTGCCGTGCGCGGACTACTCGGCGATGTACCAGCGACGATCTACCTGCTCAAGGGTAAAGGTCTGGTACGGCAACCCTTGTCCGGTCAGGTCATAGACCGCCCGCTGACCGGCAGCTTCATAGCGAGGCTCCAGCCCCCGGACAATATGTAATGTCGACAATAGCAGCTGCTGCGTTCCCATACCGTTCTGGCAGCGGTTAATCAGGGCCTGCAGCGCCTTTTTCCCAGTGACTTTGCGGAAGTTCGGGCTCATTTGCGATTCATAGTAGGCGTCGCAATGGCCCTCGTTCAGTGACTTCTCCGCCGCTGTGAGCAGCTCCAGGACGGCCGAGGTCGCTGACGTGGTGGCAGCGCCGCCGCCGGAGGAAGGCGAACGCCCCGCAATCAGATCGTCGATCTGCGCCTCGATCTCATCCGGGACGGCGGCCTTCCAGTCCTTGCCGTAGGGCCGCAGGGTCACGACATTCACCACCTGCACCTTGCCATGGTCCTTAGGCTGCCGACCGCTGACCATCACGTGGACGCGATCACCCTTGTCCGGAACGGCGGCAAGCCCCTCCACCGAGGCGTATTCCCGGCCGGTCAGTCGAAGCTTGTGGGCGAGCGTCGCGTAGAAACCTGCATCGGTCAGGCGCTCGATCTCATCTAGCGGCATTCCCTGCCCGAACAACCGCGAGCGGACAGCGCCGTCGCCGCGCTCAGCCTCCAGCAAACGGAGCACTCGCAGGCGCAGGGCCCGTAAATCATCTGGATGGAGAGTCTGTGCTACGGCCTCGGGATCACCGCTGGCGACCGCCTGCAGGAATGCCAGAACGGCTGTCCTCTGCGTGGACGAAACGCTTGCGGGAGCGCCAGAGACCGGAACCCAGGCCAGCGCCGCGAGGAGCAATAAGAGCGCACCACACTGACGCATTCTGACCATGCCTGACCCCCATCCGCAGGTCTCGGAGGATAGCGCACCGACCAGCCTGGCCTTGGCCTTCCGGAAGGCGACCAGAATCACAGAATCCGGGTGCCGAAGGCGACAAGAATCCAATGCCTGCGTCATCGTGATTCCGCTTGCGAATCGCAGCTTTGCGTTCGCTCAGATCCATGAACTTTCAGAAGTAGCCCTACAGTGCATAATTTGGCGGGAACGCCCGTCGTGACCGATGAGTCACGAACACCGGTCCCGACTGGCGAAAGCCTGGTCGTGTTGACCCGTGATCCGGCGTTGGCCGAGACCCTGAAGGCTCTCGGCGCCGAACACAACATCGTCACCGTCGATGCCGAGTCCGACCTGGCAGGCGAGCTCGTGGGCAAGAGCGTGGCGATCCTCGATGCTGCCGCCGTGGCTACTCCCATCGGGCGGCTGACTGACAAACTCCAGTCACAATTCCCGGACCTGGTGCTGATCGTCGCCGGCACCATCAGTGATCAAACAGCGCTTGCGACGCAGATCACAAATGGAACCGTCTACCGGTTCCTCCACAAACCCGTCTCCGAACAGCGTGTGAAGCTGTTTGTCGAGGCCGCCTGGCGCCGGCATGGCGAGGAGATTCCGGCCTCGGGGGTTCCCGAAGAAAGTCCCGCCCCACCCCGGACTGCACTTTTCGTCGGCGGCGCGGTGGCAGTCGCGCTCCTGGCAGCGGGTGGTTGGTTCATGACCCGCAAGCCCGCTCCGGCGCCCGTCAGCAAGACCGTAGCGACGACCGAGCGGGACGAACAGTTCGAGTCTCTTCTCTCGCGGGCGGACGCCGCCCTCGCCTCCGGCACGCTCGTCGCGCCTTCTGGACAAAGCGCCGTCGATCTCTACAAGCAGGCGCGCCATCGCAATGGCAGTGATCCGAGGCCTGCGGCCGGTATTGAGAAAGTCATCAACAAGCTGTTGTCAGCGGCAGAGGACCAGCTCGGCGCCCAACATCTCGATGAAGCCCAGAAGCTCACCGACCAGGCCCGCGCCATCGAGCCGGATCATGTCCGGGTCGCATTCTTGAGCACGCAGATCGGCAAGGAGCGCGAGCGCTTCGTGTTGAATCAGGCGCGCCAGGCCGCCTCCAGCGGCAACATCGAGGCGGCGATTGCCGTTCTCGACGGTGCGGGCAAGGAAGGCAAACACTCCACGCTGGTTGCCGAAGCGCGCGAGGAGTTGGAGCAGAAGAAGCTCGAAGATCGCGTTGGGGACTATCTCAGCAAGGCGGCCGAGCGGTTGCGCGCGGGCCAGCTCGTCGAGCCGGCCCAGGACAATGCGCGTTTTTTCATTGAGTCGGCGCGGGCGGTTGCGCCGAACGAGCCACAGGTGAAGCAGGCGCAGAAGCAGCTCGAAGAGCACCTGGTGGCCCAGGTCCGGAAGTCACTGGCCGCCGGCAATGCGGAAACCGCGCAACACTGGATCGACGCAGCCGCCGACTCCGGTGTCAGCCGCGATGAAATCACGGAGCTGACCAAGGAAACTCAGCGGGTGCAGAGTAGCGCGAAGGCTGATGCCATGGCTCGGCTGACACTCCTGTTCAACCAGCGGTTGAGCCAGGGCAAGGTCATCGACCCGCCCAACGACAGCGCGAAATTCTACCTGGCGCAACTCGTTCAGTCGGATGCAACTCATCCGTCAACGGTGTTGGCGCGGCAGGCTTTGGCGAGCCGCACGCTCGACGAAGCCCAGGCGGCGGCGCATCGCCAGGACTACGCGGGAGCCAAACGCTGGCTCGCAGAGACACGGGAAGCCGGCACTGACGAGGCAAGCATCAGTGCAGTTGACCATGACCTGACGCAGGAGACGACCAGACACGCCACCGAAGTCGTGTCGGCCGCGAACCTGGAGTTGGCCAAATACGTGGCACCGGTTTTCCCGGCCGCCGCGCGCGAGCATGACTCGAGCGGCTGGGTGGAAGTTCAGTTTCTGGTGAAGGCGGATGGTTCAGTTTCAGATGTGATCATCACGGGTGCAGAGCCGGCGGGCCTGTTTGAGCAGGCCGCCGTCGATGCTGTCAGAAAATGGCGCTACAAGCCCGTGGAGCGCAACGGACACGCGACAGATCAGCGTGCGCGCTTACGGATGAAATTCGCATTGGGTAAATAATGGCCAAGACGATGCCAGCACGGTTGCTCGTGGTTGACCAGGACGCTCGTTACGGAGAGTGGCTCAAACATCATTTGGGCGTTCTCTGTCCGGAATCGCCGGTCACTGTTCTGCAGCTCTCCGACTTTGAGCGTTGGAGCCGGGAGCTGTCGGGCCGCGATTGTGATGTTCTGATGTTGGCTGCCTGCTTCGGGAACAGCCCGGAGGATCCCAGGGCACAGGGGTTGGACTTGTTGCGGCAGCTGCGCGAGAAGCCGCACTTTCCGGCCGTCATTGCTGTCGCCGAAGAGGGCAACGAGCTGACGGCGGTTCGCGCCATGCAGCTCGGCGCGGTCGACTATCTGCCCAAGCGGCTGCTCACACCGGAGCGGCTGAAGACGTCAGTGAAGCTGGCGCTGCGGATGATTGAGAAGCGCGTTGCGCGGCGGCTCGCCAGCCTCCAACACTCGATGGACGGGGAAAGCAGGTCGGAGGTTCTGCCGATCAGGATGGCAGTGGTGTCGACGGATGCGGCCGAAGCCGCGGACGCCAAGGCTGCCGAGGCGCTGTTGAGCAAATCGGCAGGGGCGCCGGTGGACAGCAAGGAAAGCTCGGGCGACATCAGCCGTAACATCGGGATGCAGAGGTTCGCCGAAGCCACGCCCGGCGGCAACGGCGAGCCCTACCCCGCGGCAAGCGCGAAATCAGGCGATGCCGCGGTGGCCCCCGCTACGGTAGCCGCTTCCACGAAACCCGCCCTCGCAACCGGTTCCACGCAACCTGCCAGGGCAGTGGCTACAGCCGCCACCGGGGCGGCCACCGTTGACCCGGCCCCGTCTGTCTCTGCGCCTACAGCGGTCCAACCGCCCGAGGCCGACGCGCGCAGCGCCGAGATATCCAAGGGTGGACCGGCCAACGAGGCCGCCGCACCCGGAGTTGATTCTGCCAAGACCGACTCAGCCAGACCCAACTCAGCGAAAGGCGAATCGCCCAAGCCTGCTTCAGGCAAAGTCGAAACCGCCAGGCCGCGCGAAACAAACACAGCGCCCGCGGTGCCGTCCGCCAGGGCCCCCGGCGGCGAGTTCATGCCGGCCAACTTCATCCCCGGCTATACCATCCACGCCACCATCGGCGAATCCGAAAAAGCGGCCGTATACGTCGCGACGAGCGCCGCCCGAAACGAGAACGTGGCGCTGAAAGTCAGCAAGACCATCCGCGACGAGGTCGCGGGCCGTCAGTTCCTCGAGCGTGAATACACGGCGATCGTAGCCATCCGCGACCCATCGGTCGTGCAGATCTATGACTACGGCGTGCATGCCGGTTACGAATACCTCGTCATGGAATATCTGCCTCGCGGCGATCTGAAAGCGCGGATGCAACAGCCACTGACCGAACAGGAAGCCCTCCGTTACGTTGCACAGATCGCTGCTGCACTGCAGGTGGTACACCACGCCGGCCTGCTGCATCGGGACCTGAAGCCACCCAATGTCATGTTGCGCGAGAATGGCGATGTGGCATTGATCGACTTCGGCCTGGCGCGTGCTCTCGACGGGAGTACGCCGAGCACGCGTACAGGCGTGTTGCGTGGGTCACCGTATTACATGAGTCCTGAGCAGGCGATGGGCGAGTTGCTCGACGCCCGTTCAGACTTCTACAGCTTAGGGATCATGTTCTACGAGATGTTGACGGGAAAGAAGCCGTATACGGGCGGGTCGGCGATGGACGTGTTACAACAGCATGTCAATGCGCCGCTGCCGATGTTGCCGAAGGCATTGGTCCATTACGAACCGTTATTGCTGAAGATGCTGGCGAAGTCGCGCGAAGACCGGTTCGGCAGCGCCGAAGAGATCCTCGTCGCCATTTCAGCCCGTCGCGAGGCCGACCGGGCCGCTCGCGAAGCGGAACAGGTGGAGTCCACCGCCGCCTGAAGATCGACGTGGCGACCACATCAGCCGCGACGGGCCTTCCGCCGCTGCAGTGTTCCCGCGGCGCGGCGACGCGCGCGGGGAGGCGATCGACAGGTACTGGAGCGCCCGCAGAATTGGATTTCATCCTTATTGGTCATTGTCTTAGGACCATTCCGTTCCGTAACATGGAGTTGCACCTCGTCCCACGGGGGGACGTGCCTTAGATAAAGGAGATCGTCCGCCATGCAGCCGCTGGCCACAGCGTCGAATGCACGCCGACCGGCGTACATCATCGAAGTGCTCGCGGCGGCGGTCGTATACTTCGCCACCTCCCGGCTCGGCCTCGAGTTGGCCGTGGTGGCCAAGCAGGTCTCCATCATCTGGCCGGCCACCGGCCTGGCGCTCGCACTGCTCGTTCTGCGGGGACGGCTGATCTTTCCAGCCATCTTCCTGGGCAGCTTCGCCGCCAATGTCCTGAATGACACCTCCATAGTCGCCTCGATCGGCATCGCCGTGGGCAACACTCTGGAGGCCGTACTGGGCGCGACCCTGCTGCGTCGGGCAGGTTTCCAACCCTCGATGCGCCGACTGCATGATGTGGCGTCACTGTTCCTGCTCGCGGCCTGCCTCAGCACAATACTCAGCGCCACAATCGGCGTAATGACGTTGTGTTTGAGCGGCACTCAGCCGTGGAGCAACTTCACATCGCTGTGGTCAACCTGGTGGATCGGAGATGCCATTGGCAATCTGGTCACCGCCCCCTTCATGTTTGTCTGGGCCGACCAGGCACGCAATCGCTGGCGGCTGCAGCGCATTGCCGAAGGCATGCTGCTGCTCGTCTCCATGGGATTTCTGAGCCTGGCCGTATTTGTCGACCACGGAACGGAAGTCCCGTACCCGGTTCACTATCTCATTTTCCCGGCGGTCATCTGGGCAGCGTTGCGCCTGGGCCAACATGCCACGGCCACTTTGGTATTCGGCTCCATGGCGGTGACCATCGTGGCGACGATCGCCGGCCGAGGGCCTTTTGTTACACCAAACCTCGGCGCCAGCCTGTTGCAGGTGGCACTCTTCATGGCCGTCGTCGCGGTCACAGGGTTGTTTCTGGGAGCCGCCACGGCGGAGCGCAATCGCGCCGAGCGTCGCAGAAGCGAGGATTACCAGCGACTGCGCCTGAGTGAAGAGCGGCTGGCCCGCCAGGCCGAAGAGCTGGCCGCCGCCGATCGCCGCAAGGATGAGTTCCTGGCGGTGCTGGGTCACGAGTTGCGCAATCCCCTTGCGCCACTGCAGAACGGCCTGGAGCTGTTGACCCTCGGCGGGCACGATCAGGCGCTCGTCACCCACGCGCGCCAGTTGATGGAACGGCAGTTGCGCCACCTCGTGCGTCTCGTGGACGACCTTCTGGATGTCGCCAGAATCCGCTCAGGCAAGATCGTTCTGGAGCTCGAGCGCGTCGAGATCGCTCCGATGATCACCAGCGCCGTGGAGCTGGCACGTCCCATGATCGATTCCCGTGGTCACGAGCTGCAGGTGATTCTCCCGCCGGAACCTCTCTGGACTGACGCGGACAGGATCCGGCTTCCGCAGTTGTTGGCCAACCTCCTGAACAACTCCGCCAAATACACCGACGAGGGTGGCAGCATCACACTGAGCGTTGCGCGGTTGGAATCGCATATCGTAGTCAATGTCCGCGACACGGGCATCGGCATGAACGAGGAGGCACTCGCCAACGTCTTCGAGTTGTTCGCCCAGGCGGCCGGTACCACCCACGCCGTTCAAGGCGGGCTGGGTGTTGGATTGAGCCTGGCCCGCAGCATCGCAGAGCTGCATGGTGGAGTACTGACAGCCCACAGCGAAGGGCTCGGAAAGGGCAGTCAGTTCATCCTGCGACTTCCCGCCACCGAAGCACCCGCTGCCCATCCTGACATCTCAGGCGCTCAGGCCGAGCCGGGCATGCGACAACGCATCCTGGTCGTCGACGACAACGTGGACGCCGCGGAAAGCCTGGGAACGATGCTCGCCTACTCAGGCCATGATGTCCGTGTTGCACACGGCGGCGTCGAAGCACTCACCGCCGCGCGTGAATTCGCGCCCAATGTGATGATTCTGGATCTGGGGATGCCCGAGATGGACGGATACGAGGTTGCAAAAGCAGTTCGCTCGGACCCCAGAATTGCGGCGACCCGCCTGATTGCATTGTCCGGCTACGGCCAACCCGATGACCGGCGCAGAACGGCCGATGTCGGTTTTGATGAGCACCTGGTCAAACCTGTTGAGCACGACGTACTCAACGCGGCTCTCAACTAGAGCCGCTTGCTCATCGGCAGGAACTCGATCACAACACCCGGCGACACCTCGTACTGGACCTGCTGCACGCCGGCATAGCCACGCGCCGAATACAATCGGATCCCCGGCAGCGTCGACATCAACTCAACACGTGAGAAACCGCGCAGGCGCGCCTCGGCCTCACACTTCTCGAGCAGCATCGTGCCGATGCCGCGCCGGGCATGAGCGGGGTCGACAAAGAATGCGCGAATCTTCGCCGGCTCAGTCCCGGGATCGAGCTCGGCCGCGTCCCGCTCCCGACGCTTGTCGCCACCGAACAGCGTCTTTCGAAAGCTCCAACCCCCGCAACCAACGATGACCCCCGCTTCTTCGACGACGAAATAGGTGCCATCGTTGATGAGTTGCGAGTCGACACCGAAGGCGCCCTGAAGAGCGCCTTCAACCTGTTCCGGTCGATAATCCGCGACACTGAGACCGCGCGCTGAGCGGGCGATCAGGTCGTGGAGCACGCCGCGATCAGCGAGCGTTGCCGGACGTATCGTGAGCATGACGCACTCCTGCGAAATCCGCGCAACACCCATCAGCATCGCCGCATCGACCCCGGCGCGGTGAACCACCGCAGTTGCCGGCAACACACAATTCGAAAGCACACCGACGACGATTGCAGCCGTAACAACCGGTGGTCATGCCGCCGCCCGCTGAGCGCCTGATCCTGCCTCGCGCAGACGCGATGTCAGGCTCGGCGGAGGCTCAACAGGCGAGGACTCGTTCCCGCGGACGGAGGTCCCACACCTGGACCCGGCTTTGAGAATGTTTCGGGCCGCATTGACGTCCCGATCGTGCCACTCACCACAGTGCGCACATTCCCAACGCCTTACAGCAAGCTGTCTGAGACCGCTGGGACCACTGAGAACTCCACAGCTAGAACAGCTTCGCGAGGTGTTTCGCTCGTTGACGACCTGGACGGTTCTGCCGGCGCACTCGCCCTTGTACTGCAAGAATCGTTTGAGTGTGCCCCATCCGGAGTCCAATACGGATTTCGCCATCCGTGTCTTCGCCAGCTTCAGGCTACTCACATCGCCCACGACAATCTTCTGATAGGTATTCACCATCCCGCGGCTGAACTGGTGGCAGGCATCCTGCCGACGACGCCGGATCCGTCGATGCAGCCGCTTGGCCTGCCGCACATGCCCTCGTCGTTGCAGGGCACCGATCCGATGTTGTCCATCCCGGTAAAACCGGATTGCTTCCAAGCGCTCCCCGTCGCTCGTTACGGCAACATCCTTGATCCCGAGATCCACTCCCACCGACTCCTTCGGCGCCGCGGTCTGCTCAACGCTCACCTCCACGGGCAAGCACAGCCACCAATCTCCGACGGCATCCTGCGCAAAGCAACCCTGCTTCCAGCTCACCCCCTCCAGGCGCTCACGCTCAAATACACGAAAAGTCTTCCCGCAGAAACGCAGCGCGGTGCCCTTGCGCTTGAGGCTCGCCGCCTTGAAGGGGATCCAACCGAGGCTGCGGCGGGCTCCGCGACTGACCCGCCAGCGCAACTTCAGGCGCCGGGCTGCCACGCGCTTCTGCGCGTACCCCACGCAAATGCATTGGATGGTGGCCGAGCCGATGTGTTGAAAATACTCGGTTGCACCGGCCGTGAGGTGGCACAAGTCGTAGCCCGAGAGCCACTTGCGCTTGCGATCCGTACGGGTGGCCGTGGCGAGAGAGATCTGATTGCAGTAGTTGAACACGCCGTTCACTTCGACCGCGGCCGCATTGAGCCAAGCATGAGACTCCGGACGGACCTTGAATCGCAGGGTTCGGGTGAACGGGACTGACATGGGTCCATCATCCAACGCCTCGATCCGTCTGGCGATATCCAGAAATTGCCCAAAACATCGAGAAATGCGGCCGTCGCTGCTCACGGCGAAGAATCTCTCTCGGAACGACCGGGAACGAGAGCGCCACGACCGGATCAGTCACTTTTCACGCGCGCTCGTGCTCCACGCATTGCGCAACTCGCTCGCGGGTCGTCAACATCTCTGTTAATCCGTAGTTTCACCGGCAGGGGCTCCCTCGATTCTCTCTGCTCAAACCCGAGTGTGCCACACGTCCCGCCGCACCGAGCTTGACACTACGGGGTCGGGAAAGGTGCAATGCAGGCTCGGAGCTTGCTGGCGAACCAAGGGTCGCAAGACATCCTGTGAATCCGATGCATCTCGTTGATACGACCCTGTTTTACTCACCTACCAGCGGCGGCATCCGGCGTTACCTGGACGCCAAGCATGCCTGGCTGAAAGCCAATACAGCCTGGGAGCACACCATTGTCGTGCCCGGTCCCGAGGACCGCGTGGACCGTGGCGATGTGTGCACCCTGAGTGGCTTTGTCGTGCCCGGCTCGTTCAACTACCGCCTGCCACTGAATCCGCAACGCTGGACCGACCTGCTGCTCGCGCTCGAGCCGAGCCTCATCGAGGCCGGTGACCAGTTTCATCCCGCGTGGTGCGCGGCTCACGTTGCCCGCCGCCGCGGCATACCCGTCGCCGCGTTTTATCATTCCAATCTGCCGCAGATCATCAGCCGAAAAGCCGGCGGCCTGGGCGAGCGCGCGGTCGGCCGCTACGTGAAATGGCTCTATGAGCGCTTCGACGTTGTCTTCGCTCCGAGCCGCCTGATGTGCGCGTATCTGAATCACCTGGGTGTCCGTCACACGCTGTATCAGCCTCTGGGCGTCGACACCAATGTCTTCAGCCCCGAGCGGCGCAAAGCCGATCTTCGCGACGAGCTCGGTCTGTCACCCGATTCACGCCTGCTGGTCTATGCCGGCCGGTTTGCCGGCGAGAAAAATCTCCCCGTGCTGTTGCAGGCCTTCGCGCGCTTGGGCCGTCCCTATCACCTGTTGATGGTGGGCGGAGAGCGGGAAGCCCGTCCCGAGAGCAATGTCACGATCATTCCCTATCGCCGTGACAGCCGTGAGCTGGCGGAAGTGTTCGCTTCGGCGGATGCGCTGGTGCACGCCGGAACGAAGGAAACGTTCGGACTCGTCATACTGGAATCGATGGCCTGCGGGCGTCCCGTCGTTGCTGTCAATGCCGGCGCGATTCCCGAGTTTGTCGACGACAGTGTCGGCATTCTCTGCTCACCCGACAATCCAACCGCCATGGCGGAAGCCATCGCGGCGCTGTATCAGCGGGACCTGGACACGTTGGGTGCCGCGGCGCGCGCGCGAGTTCTCCAACGTTATACCTGGAACCAGGCTTTTCAGGTTCAGACGATGGCGTACGCCACCCTCGTCGGCTCGCGGCGCCCGACCGTGGCACCCATCGAAGTCAACGAGCTGGTGACCGTCTCACCGCATGATCAGCAATACACCGCTGAATAGCAGTATCGCGCCCAGGATGCGCACGGTCGAGATGGAGTGTTGGGGGAATCCGATCCAACCGTAGTGATCGATCACCAGCGACGCCAGGAGCTGGCCGAGAACCACCAACGCCAACAAGGTTGCCGATCCCAGCCGGGGGGCCGCGATCACGGTGACGGCCACGTAGAACGCACCGACCAACCCACCAAACCAGGCCCAGGTGGGGACGGCCGCGATCGCTGTCCGGGCTGGAAGCGGCGTGCGCATCAGCAACAGATAGAACACGAGCCCCACGGTGCCCACCAGAAAGCTGACGAGCGTCGCCATGCCTGGATTACCGAGGCCGTGCCGGAGCGTCGAGTTGATACCCACCTGGATGGTCAGGGCCATGCCCGCGACAAACGCCAGAATGAAATAAGTCATCGTGTTGGATTACCGCCGCCGCAGTGTCAGAAGCAGGGACTTGCCGAAGCGGCTGGAAACCATTGACAACACGATGCGCCAGAATAATTTCTTACCCCATGGCACCATGCGCGGCGCAATAGCCCGATAAAAGGTGGTCGCCACCTCCCGGTGCAGATGCGCGGAGCGCGCGGCAAAAACCCACTCGCGCCGTCCGCTCCAGATCCGATACTGGCCCGGGCCAACCTGCTCGACGGTCGCATCCTCCAGAGCCTCGGGCAAACCTCGGGGAGCCGACCCCACGAATGCCAGGGTGGCGATCTCATCGGACCGATCGATCGTACGGCCGATGAGCGTGAGCCCGAGCGGCCCTTCATCACGGCGACAACTCACGCCGCCGCGGAACCTCACGATCCGGCGTGCCTCATCCATGGCGTTGCAACATCATCGCGTGCGCCCGACACGCATGGCGAGCGGCCAGGTCACCGTGCGGATGGCTCGCGCGTCGCTCCAAACCGGCTCGAGCCTGCGTTCCAGCTCGGCAACAGGATCGACGCCCAAGGCCTGCGCATAGCGCGAAACCGCGGACCAGCTTCGCAGGTATCCCAGCAGATGAGCACGCTCCCACCGCTCCTCCATGTTGAATGATGGAGCCGAAACTTCCGCGAATGGAAATGCCAGTGAACGATAACCTTCCTCCACGAGAGCCCGCTCGGGCGGCCAGTAAGGGCCAACGATGTCGTAATAGAACTCCTGTATCAGGGCATCCACCGCATCGCCTTCCACATGTAGCACACCATAGGTCCAGGCCGCTAATACACCCGATGGTACGAGCACCCGCTCGACCTCACGGTAGAAAGAATCCAGATCGAACCAATGCAATGCCTGTGCGACCGTCACGAGGTCGACCGACTTCGAGCCAAGACCGCTGTCGTCGGCCTTCGCGACCCGATATGTCACGTGACTGTGTGGCGCAGCAGCGGCGATCTGCTGCTGACTGCCGTCGGTGGCAATGACTGAATCGAAGTGCTCGGCGAGGGCCACGGAGGCCTGCCCGGTACCGCAGGCGCAGTCCCAGGCGATCCGACGCCGTGGACACAACTGCGCCAGATATTCGAACAGCGCCGGCGGGTAAGTCGGCCGGAAGGCCGCATATTCAGCGGCCAGTCTGGAGAAGTGATCCTTGAAGCTCATGGGAAACCGGGCATTACGCGTAATACCAGCAGCTATTGTACCGGGCAGCCCCACTTCCGGTACGCTCGCACCCTTTGGAACACTTCAGGCCCGTGAGCTCCACTCTTCTAGAACCCCGCCGTGGGCTGACGCTGGTCCATGCAACTTCGCTGGTTGTCGGGATCACCATCGGCACGGGCATTTTCCTCAAAGCGGCCGTCATGGCCCAGGCGGTGGGCACCCCGACTCTCGTCCTGGGTGCATGGATGGTCGCTGGTCTCATCGCCATCTTCGGCGCACTGAGCTTTGCCGAGCTGGGCGCCCTCCTTCCTCACGCTGGCGGCGAGTACGTCTACCTGCGCGCGGCATTCGGGGAGGTTCCGGGCTTTCTGTACGTGTTCAACAGCTTCCTGGTGGGGGGCGCGAGCATCTCCGCGTACGGCGCCGCGGTCGCGATCTTTTTGGGAGACATCTACCGTTTTGACAGTGTTTGGTTCGAGAAGACCTTCCACATCGTCGGCTCCGTCTACACGTTCCAGCTGGGTGTCAGGCAAGTCATTGCTGTTGGTGTCATAGCCCTGTTCGCTCTCATCAACTGCGCCGGCGTGCTCCTGGGCGGCCGCGTGCAGACGATCCTGACTTCCGCCAAGGTGATTTCCATTCTGGCGGTGGCCGGGGGTGTGTTTCTGTTCAGCACGGGCGCGGATTGGAGCAATCTCGGTGACCCCGCGGGCACCAGCACCGCCGCCGGTCTGAGTGGGTTTGGCGCGGCCCTGTTCGCGGCGCTGTGGGCCTACAGCGGTTGGCAGTTCCTGCCCATGGCAGCGAGCGAGGTGCAGGAACCGGAACGCAACCTGCCGCGCGCCATTGTCGGCGGTACATTGCTGGTACTTGCGATTTATCTGTTGGTCAACGTGGCCTACCTGTACGCGCTGCCGTTCTGGCAGGTTACGAGCTCCAACTCCACGGCGTACCCGGATGCGCCCTCCGTTGCGGCGAAGGCGGTCCAGACATTCCTGGGCGCGAAAGCCGCACCCATGGCCGCTCTCATTTTTCTCGTATCCTCGATCGGTGCACTGAACGGCACGATCCTGGCGCGAGCCCGAGTGCCCTATGCCGCCGCTCGCGATGGCCTGTTTTTCGAGAGCTTTGGCCGGCTGAACCCGCGCTCTCGAGTCCCCGTCTTTTCCATCATTGTGGTGAGTATCTGGGCGGCACTGCTCGCGGCATCCGGAACATTCGACCAGTTAACCAACATGGCGGTACTGTCGTATGCAATCTTCTGGACGCCGGTAGTACTGTCAGTGATTGTTCTGCGTCGCAAAATGCCGGATGCCCCGCGTCCGTACCGGGTCTGGGGCTATCCTTTCGTGCCGCTTGCATTCGTGCTCGTGATGGCATGGATCGTCGTGAACGCGTTGCTCACGCGTCCGGCCGAATCCGCCGCCACGATCGTGTTGATTCTGCTGGGACTGCCGGCCTACCCGCTGTTCAAGCGCCGCCGTCAGAGTGATTCCAGGTCCCAGACTGTGAACGGGGAGCCCCTGCGCAGCCAGAATCCACAACCCGCCTCGCGAAAGTGAGGCCGCAGCTTCGAGCGATACCACTGGGCGCTGCGTAGATACACGTTCGAGTCCGTGCGGCTCTGGTCGCAGTTGAGTTGCCAGTCCACCTTGGTCAGCGCGGTGAAGTACAGAACACCGCGGCACAGCTTGCCGAAATTGCCGAGCGCGCGCGCCGCGGTGTTCGAGTCGAGGTACTGCAGAACGTCGTAACAGACGACAACATCAAATGGCGCAGCGGGCTTGTACGTCTCGATCTGCTCGTGCTGCCAACCAAAGCGCTGACAAAGATATTCACTGGCCTCGATGCCGGTGTACGAAGACCGCGGCAGGTAGCGTTTGAGCCAGGACTTCAGCAGCCCCGTTCCGCAACCTGCATCGAGAATCCGCCGCACCGGCAGCCCGGTGTGCAGCGCATAGGCGGCGATCAGGCGCGCCCGGCTCTGCATTTCCTTCTTGTCTGTTACCGCCGTCTTGGGATCGAAATAGAAACGCTCGTAGTACGCTTGGTCGAAGGCCATCTTTTCTTCATCGTAATCAACGCCTTGGGACCCACCAGAGCCGGGGTCACAGGCCCAGCTCGACGAGCAGCCGCTCGGGATCCAGCGGCTTCGGGAGGCAGGCGTCCGCCCCCGCGCTCATTATGCGCTCGACGTTCTCCGCGCTGGGAAATCCCGTCATGGCGATGATCCGGACGTGATTGAGCGTCGGACGCGCACGCAACCGCCGGCAAACCTCGAAGCCGTCCATGCCCGGCATCATGAGGTCGAGCAGCAGCGCGTGTGGCCGGAACGATTCGACCTTCACACCGGCCTCGAAACCATCCCGCGCGATCTCGATCGCAACCTTCGGATCGCGCGAGCGGATCATCTCGGAAACAAACAATCCGACCTGGTTGTCATCATCAACAATCAACACGCGCTCGGGCCGGCCCGAGTTGCGTGGCGCCGGTGTTGAGCCCCGGCTGCGCGCGAACTCCTCAACATCGCGCAACAGAAACCGGCGATGTCCGCCCGGAGTCGTCAGTGAACGCAACAGACCGCGCGCGGCCCACTGGCGCACAGTCACTGGATTGACCATCAGCAATTCGGCAACTTCATTGGGTGTCAGATGCGTCTTGTGCTTCGATTTCTTCATGATTCTCGTTTCCCATCCCTCCCCAGTAGGTGCGCTTCCCGCGACCCGGTTCCATTGGCACAGACCAGCGTGGGCTTTGTGCGATGCAAACATTCGAGCGATAAAATCGATTCAGTCGATTTTTTATTCTTAATTTGCTTCGTTAACGTCCCTCGTTAACTTCCTGGTCCGCCTCATCCATTGCGGCAATACACCAATACTAACCCGATTGCATGCCAAGTTGGATTGCGGACCAACATCCTGTTTCCGGGCGCCCCCCTGAACCGCTCTGCGGTCATTTTCTCCAACGTTTGGACCTGCCTACTTGCAGCTCCAGTAGTACTCACGGTACCGCAATTAACCCCTTGTGCGCGACTACTCTGTATCAATTGACTTTTCGCAGTCCGAAAACCTCTCCCAATTGCGCGCCCGGGGCCAGTCCCGGCACTATCGCAAGGCAGGTGACAACGATTGGCCTCATCTCGGATACCCACGGACTGCTTCGACCTGAAGCGGTGCGCGCGCTCGCGGGCGTCAGACACATCATTCACGCCGGTGATATCGGAGGACCTGAGATCCTGAACGAGCTGCGGAGGATCGCCCCTGTTCATGCGGTCAGAGGCAACAACGACAAGGGACCGTGGGCCGCCGAGATACCGTTGTACCTGGCATTGGAGCTCGAGGGTGTCAACATTCACGTCCTCCATGACGTCAAGGAAATCGACATGTTGCGCAGGCAATGCCCGCTCACTGATGCGGCCGCGGGATTCGCTGTCGTTGTTTCCGGGCATTCACACAAACCCACGGTCAGCGAACGTGACGGGGTCACCTTCGTCAACCCTGGCAGCGCCGGCCCGCGACGCTTCACGCTGCCGATCAGTGTCGGATACCTGGACATCACAACAGGTGGGCCGCGGGCCCGTATCATCGAGATATTGTGAGCGAGTCAGCGGTCTGAGTCAGTGGCGGTGTCCGGCTATTGCCGCTCCAGGGGCACGGGGGTAGATTCCGCTCGTGACTGCAGAAACTCCTGACTCCCTGATCCATACGGCACCGTCCGAGCGCCGCCCGGCCATCTGGCCGTGGCTGGTCATGCCCCTGATCACGCTGCTGGTGTTTTACTGGCTGTACAGCCTGGACCAGGTCAGCGGCCAGGTCGGTGGCTGGAAAGCCCGCGGCCCCGCTTCAGAAGCCACGAGCGCCGAGTAAGGGCACCCGGGCTCCGCGCGGCCAGCCCCCTTTCAGGGATAGCCCGGTTCGGGGATGGTCCCCGTTCGGGGATAGTCCCCGTTCGGGGATAGTCCCCGTTCGGGGATAGTGCCGTGCCGAATCGAATAATAGGCTAGCGTCGCGGGCGCTCGGTGGTAGCATACGCGCCCCCAAAATGAGCCCTACCCCCTCCAAAAAGCCCCGGATCCCCAAAGTCGGCTTCGTCAGCCTCGGCTGCCCGAAGGCCCTCGTGGATTCCGAGCGCATCCTGACCCACCTTCGCTCCGAAGGTTACGAAGTCTCGCCGAGCTATGACGCGGCCGACGTCGTCGTCGTCAACACCTGTGGCTTCATCGACTCCGCTGTAGACGAATCGCTCGATGCCATCGGCGAAGCGCTGGTGCAGAACGGCCGTGTAATCGTCACGGGATGTTTGGGAGCACGGCCGGAACGCATCCTCGAGCGTCACCCGCGCGTTCTCAAGGTCACGGGACCGCACGCCTATGAAGAGGTCGTCGGTGCGGTGCACGAGCATCTCCCTCCGTTGCATGATCCGTTCGCCGATCTGGTCCCGCCGCAAGGGATCCGCCTGACACCGAGGCACTACGCTTATCTCAAGATCTCTGAGGGCTGCAATAACAAGTGCACCTTCTGCATCATCCCCGCCATGCGCGGCCGGTTGGTAAGCCGCCGGATCGATGAGGTGTTGAGAGAAGGCGAACGGCTCGTGAAAGCTGGCGTGAAGGAGCTGTTGGTCATTTCGCAGGACACGAGCGCGTATGGCGTGGACGTCAAGTACGCGTCGGCATCGTGGCACAACGAGCCTTACGAGACCCGGTTCATCGATCTCGCCCGCGGACTGGGGTCACTGGGAGCCTGGGTACGACTTCACTACGTTTACCCGTACCCGCATGTCGACGAAGTCATCCCCTTGATGGCCGAACGCCGCGTGCTTCCGTACCTCGACATTCCTTTCCAGCACGCGAGCCCGAGCGTGTTGAAGCGCATGAAGCGGCCGGCGCATGGAGCTGACACCCTGGACCGTATCCAGGCCTGGCGCAAGGAATGCCCGGACCTCGTTCTGCGCAGCACCTTCATTGTGGGCTTCCCCGGTGAGACCGAGGCCGAGTTCGAAGAGTTGTTGCAGTGGCTCGACGAAGCGCAGTTGGATCGCGTGGGATGCTTCAAGTATTCGCCGGTGGAAGGCGCAACCGCGAACGCGCTCGCGGACCACGTTCCGCCCGAGGTCCAGGAAGAGCGCTACGGGCGATTCATGGAGCGTGCGGCGCAGATCAGCGCCCAAAGACTTGCAGCCAAAGTCGGCCGCAAGATGCGCGTCCTGGTGGATGCGGTGGAAAAGAACACCGCCATCGCGCGGAGCGAAGCCGACGCTCCTGAGATCGACGGCGTGGTTCGAATTCAGAAAGGCGGCAAGCTGCTCGTGGGTGACTGGGCGGATGTCGAAATCACCGCCGCGGACGACTACGACCTCACCGCTCGATTAATTCAAAAATAACACCTCATGCGCCAAACAGCGCGTCCGCTCTAACGCTGTTTTGCACCAGCTCCGCGCTGAACTCGTTTGCCTTCACGCCTTGCGTCGTCACTAAGGTTAAAAATGTAGCCTTTTTCGTCCCCGTTACCCGTCCGAATGTCGCGATCTTTTGACGTAATTCGCGCGCATATTTTTTGTCGATCGTGAACTCATTTGTCGAGAACTTCATCTCGCAGACATTAATCACCCCATCCTGTCGATCGATCAGCAGATCGATCTGCGCGCCGGCATCACCGGCGCCAGTGGACTGATGGCGCCACGCCGAGATTCCTGCGCGTACGCCCCCGATGCTCAAGGCATGTTTTATCTGCGGCACGTGCCTGAGGCACAGATTCTCGAAAGCGTATCCGCTCCAGGCCTGCCAGGCGGGCGTGGAATGAAGATGCATCCATTGTCCCGCTCCATGCAACGGCTCGCGCCCGTTCTCCACCCAGCGCAGATAGAACAACGTGAATTCGTCGATGAGCCGATAAAGAGGCTCGCGCTTTACGCGTCCAAAAGGCTGCAATTTGCAGATGAAATCGGAGGATTCGAGCTCATCCAGGATGGTGGTCATGTTACCGCCACTCATCTTGCTCGCACTGATGATCTCATTCCGCGTTAGCCCCGACTGTTTGCGAGCGAGGGCGCGGATCACTTTCAGATGACGCTCGTGATGCTCGAAGAGGGCCGCATACAGGTTTTCAAATTCGTCGTGCAGCGGGGCTTGCGGCGCGAAGAACATGGCGTCGATGTTCTGCGCGGCGGAGCGACCTTTGCGCACATAGCCCAAGTAGTAGGGTATCCCGCCGACGGCCATGGTCAGTTCGAGTATTTGCCGACGATTGAGTTGCATGCCGCGCGAGATCAGGAACTGCTCGGTTTCGTACAAAGAAAACGGATGCAACTGCATCCGGCGCGTGACGCGATTGTGCAATCCACCTCTATCGCGAAGCACTTTGGCGATCATCCACGAAGCCGCCGAGCCGCAAATGACCACGATCAGATTGTTTTGCCGTGTTCCCCACGAGTTCCAGAAATATTCGAAAGCGCCCAGAAAGCCGGAGCGTCGCGACGCGAGCCAGGGCAACTCGTCGAAGAACACCACTTGGCGGCCGTTTGCCGAAAATTGTTCGAGATATCGACTCAGGGTCTGGAAAGCTTCCGGCCAATCACGCGGCGCCGCATACGGGATGCCCCCTCTGGCTGAGAGCGCTGCCGCAAAATTGGCGAGCTGTTGCTTATACGTCGCTTGGCGGGTACCGGTTAGTTCGAAGCGCAATTCGGCTGCGAAGAATCGCCGGATGAGATAGGTCTTTCCGACCCGGCGTCTGCCGTAGACAGCAATGAGCTCCGGTCGCCCAGAGTCGCGTGCGTGCCCGAGTTCCATCCATTCGCTCGCGCGTCCGACGAAAGGTGGTAGAGAGACCTCGTGCCGTGACATTTATATTTCGCCACAAGTGTGTTCGCAGCCAGGTTATGGCGAAATATAGCACGCTCGTATTCCGCCATAAGTGCCTTTTATAGGAAGATATGGCGAGTTTAGCCGATAAATTCGGGTGACCTTACGAGCGATCAGGGTAAGGTGCGCGTGTGGGTGACTGGGCGGATGTCGAAATCACCGCCGCGGACGACTACGACCTCACCGCTCGCCTATCGCCCATCATTCCGGGGCAACAGTAACGCCATCAGATACAACCCCTGCGCGGTCGCGTGGAAGGTTGATTCCGGACGCAGTCCCATTCGTGGCCGCATTCCGCCTTCCCAAAACAAGGCGCGGCCACCCGGCAGAGGCGTAATGATATCGGCGCCGGTCCAACCTCCATCGGCTTCCTGAGCTTCGAGAATCCGCCGTACCCAGACGGGTTTGACCTCATTGCGGCGACCCGATTCGATGAGCGTCCAGACTTTCTGCAGGTAGGCATCCTCCACCCGGTAATCCCAACGCAACTCGCTGAGGATCCCGTCCTGCACCGTGCCGATGGTTCGGGCCGTTTCCGCATCGGGGTTGCAATGATTATTCTGAACGAAGCGCAACCCCATCAACTGGTGAGTCCTGCACCAGGGATTTCGCAGCCACGCATATCTCGCTTCGCAGGCCGTTGGACTCAACATCTGCTCCACGGCTGGATCGAAGCGCAAGAGACCATTGCAGGTGATGCCATACGTAAACAACGCCTGGTAGGCGTCGGGCCAGCCTGACAGGTCGAGTCGCGCCGAACGTGCCTGATCACGGCCTGACGAGTCAAAGAAGAAACGCGACAGGTTGTCCCGGGCCGATTGCGCCTGGTAGACATTCGCAAGCGCCTCTAGTTGTGCGTCTCCAGCGAGTCGACCGGCATCACGCACAAACAACCACAGCATCGGGTTGTTCTCGCGCAAGACTGTTTCCTGATTGCGCTGAATCCACGCTGATGCGCGGTCAAAGCTGGCGCGCGCCTCGGCGGGGGTCGGAGCCACCACTTCTTTCGAGTTCTGGTGCTCGCAATATACAAACGCCAGGATGCCCGCCAGAGCCAGTGAGGCGAGAACCCATTGCAAAGGCCTCTTCAAATTGTCAGCGCCGGCATCGCCCGACAGGCGGCATTCGCCGAGTATCGTCCGGAAGTGTTACGCGCACGTGATCACGCAGCGGCAACGGCTGGCGCTCGCACACTTCACTTAAATCCATCCAGTGTCCGCGCTATGGTTTCCGTAATGCCGATTGTGTGATGCAGACGGCACAATCGTCCGCTGTCGCACAATCGTCACGACATGTTTCCGATCGACGACATAGCCTGCGCGCCGTCCTGATCCAACACAGGGAATGTGCCCATGATGCGCGGTCGTGGTTTCGGCTGTCTGTTGTTTCTCGCAGGGATGCAATGCGCACTCGCTACGCCGCCAACATTGTTCAGTCAACCGGCTTACGAGAGCCCGGTCCGTGGGGATCCCGGCGACCTGTTGCTGCTGGCCGGCTCGGGTTTGGATGCAAACGACACTGTTGTTTACGTGGTCATCACGGATCCCACGCAGTCGCTCACACCACCAGCTGCAATCCCGTCGGCATCCGACGGTTCCATAGGCACGGCGCCAGTGATCAGCGTCGCCGACGTCCCCAATTCAATTACCGTCAAACTTCCGACCGTCCTGCGCACTGATGTCCCTTACGCGTTATGGGTTCAGAACTCGCAGGGCGAGTGGAGTAATGCGGTCAGTATCAATGACGCACGGCCGTTGTGGATATCGCCGGATTCGATTTATGCAACCGCCGCGATGGCGTCATTGCCGCGTGAGCTCAAGGTCATCGGTCGCAACCTGCAGCCCGCTCCGGACGCCGTCACACAGGTTCGATTGCACGGCCCGGCCGATTTCGTGCTGCAGGCGGTGAACGATAACGATCCGGCGACAACCATCGAACGTTACGTCGCCAAGGTCGATCTGCCGGACAGCTTGCCCACGGGTAGTTATAGCGTTGAAGTCAGCCGTGATGGCCTTACCTGGGCAGCGCTGGATGCAACGCCGCTCACGGTTCTCGCAGACCCCGTACCACTCCCGAAATTCAAGGTCAGGGACTTCGGCTGTGTTCCGGGAGACGGCATCGATGACACGCAGTGTGTTGCATCCGCGATCACAGCGGCAAAGAGCAACGGCGGCGGCATAGTCTGGTTCGGAGTCGGCGTGTGGGATCTGAATTATGCCGGCGCGCTCAAGAATGCCGGCCCTGTCACGGCCGATGGCATCCTGGTCCCGGTGGGTGTCAACATCTCAGGAGCGGGCGCACAGTCGACCATCGTACGACGTGGCACGGGCTGGAGCGCCGCCACACCCACATTCACGCTTCAAGGCAACAACGTGGTTCAGGGCATTAAATTTCAGGATGCCAATGTCTACACGGCCGCGTCGAATGCCGGGCCGATGCTGCAACTGGGGGTGCGCTGGAATGCCGCGCATCTGTACAGCCAGTCTGATCCAACGACACTGAGCAGCGTCACTATCACGAACAACACGTTCGATGAGCCGTTTGTAGCCATTTACAGTGGTGGCATGCCCGTGGATCACCTTCTGGTGACCTACAACGATTTCGGCGCCTACGCCAATGCGGTGCTCATGACCGGTGACGGCAACAACGTGAATCAGCCATTCCGGATCGATGATTCGGTCTTTCTCTACAACACGTTCGAGCCGGGCAGCTACTTCAATCCCAGCACCGCGCAAGGCGTAATCGCCACTCAGTTGGGTGCCGGCCACCACGTCGACTTCAGCAACAACGTTGCCGACGGTACATCGACGAACTACCTGTATGACCCCGTCAACGACGCGAAAGGCTGGCGCGCGGCGCACTTCTGGTCCGACCGCGGCAATCAATCGGAAATCCTGGTGTCACAGAACGTTGCGAGCTGCACTGGAGATAAGGCCGGGGACGGCGAGGCCATTACGACCGATGGCAGCACGTTCACGGACGGCTTGGCAGCCATCCAACAGGTCGCCGGCGCCTCCGCAAACACAGTGGTCATCCCCGGGCCGCTGCTCCTGCAGCAGACGGGCAAGACCCTGCCGGGTGGTTACTTTGCGGGCTACTGGGTTCAGATCACCTCCGGAACCGGAAAGGGCCAGGTGCGCCAGATCGTCTCCTATCCGCTGGATGCGGCCGGACAGCCCGTACAGCCGGTGGCTTTCAACGTGGCTCCCGCCTGGGACGTCATTCCGGATTCGAGCAGCTTCGTGGCCGTCTCGCGGGAGTACTGGCAGTTCTACATCGTTGACAACCAGATCGACCAGCGGCAGCCCGCGTGCACCAAGGGCAACCAGAACCGGCCTTCCGGGGGAACCATCGGCTTTTATGGCCAGACATCGGACTCGGTGATGGAGGGTAACGTGCAACACGAAACCTCCGGCCTCAGTCTCGGCGCGAAGTACAGTGTTACCGACTCCTCTCTCGGCACGGTGCCGGCAATCAGCCTGTATACCTTCATTGATGTTCGCAACAACATCGTGGACGGAGAATATGACTGGCCGTCCGCCTGCAGTTGGGGCGGCATACAGGTAACGGATGGAGCATCACCCACGGCGGGTTTCACGCCGCCGGTGGAAGACTATGCCGTGACGATCGCTCACAACACGATCAATCAGGCCGACGGCCTCCACGGGGGCGCGATAGCGCTGACGCGCGGCTGGTTCGCCGGCCCGAGTCCCGGGACCTGGGACCTCCAGGACAACACTCTCATATTCGGAAATACCATCAGCAATGTATCCGGACGCGCCTCGGCCCTGGTGACGGGCCCGCTCGCGTACACGACCTCGCCGTACAAGAATTGCCCAAACGATAGCGTTGCCCGGATGGGTATTCACCCAGGAGATCCGACGATCTGGCATACGGTGGTATCCGACAATGTGTGTACCAACGTCACGACGGGCTTGACTGATACCGGCACCGGTACTCAACGCGTGTGTCGCTCGACCGGGACGAATTCCTGCGAATGCCCGGCAACGGCGGTCCACTGACTGTAACAACCTCGTTCCATCCTAGCGGGCCGTGCGACTGAGAGACCGCCCGACGAGATGGCCGAGACGTCGCGTTACCGCCCGGATATCGATGGACTGAGAGCCATCGCTGTCCTGCCCCAGGGCCGGTCGTGAGCCGGTAAAAATCGCTATTCGACCGTCACGCTCTTCGCGAGATTGCGCGGCTGATCGACATCCGTGCCTTTCAGGATCGCGACGTGATAGGCCAGCAGCTGCAGGGGGATCGTGTACACCGCCGGGGCCTGGAAGTAGCTGATGTGCTTCGGCATCTCGATGACCGTCACACCATCGCTCGGATGGATGCCGGCCTCGGGGTCGGCAAACACAATCAGCTCACCGCCGCGGGCACGCACTTCCTGCAGGTTGGATTTCAACTTCTCCAGCAGGTCGTTGTTGGGAGCCACGGCGATGACCGGCATGTCGGCATCCACCAGAGCGAGCGGGCCGTGCTTCAACTCGCCGGCCGGGTAGCCTTCCGCGTGGATGTAGGAGATTTCCTTGAGCTTCAGGGCGCCTTCGAGCGCCACCGGGTACAACGCACCGCGGCCCAGGAACAGGGCGTGATGTTTGTCCGCGAAGCGTTCCGCGAGCTTGTGGACTACCGGATCCAGCTCCAGGGTCTTCTCAATCAACCCCGGCAGCTCGATCATCCGGTTTACGAGACTGCGCTCGCGCTCGGAATCCGCGCCGTTGTGACGTGCAAGCGCAATGACGAGCATGCCGAGTGCCGTCAACTGCGTGGTAAAGGCCTTGGTTGAGGCCACGCCGATCTCCGGCCCGGCGCGAGTCAACATCACCAGCTCGGACTCACGGACCAGCGAGCTTTCGGGGACGTTACAAATAGACAGCGTGGACAGATAGCCCGACTCTTTGGCGAGGCGCAGAGCCGCCAGCGTGTCAGCCGTCTCGCCGGACTGCGATATCGTCACAAACAGCGAGTCGGCCGGAACGAGCGGGCTGCGATACCGATATTCGCTCGCAATATCGACTGCGCATGGCACCTTGCTGATCTGCTCGATGAAATAACGCGCGGTTGCGGCGGCGTGGTAGCTCGTGCCACAGGCGACAATGTGTACGTTGCGGGTACGCTTGAACACTTCGGTTGCGAGAGGTCCAAAGGCCGCTTCGAGCAGGCGTCCGTTTGCAACACGTTCCTGCAGCGTGTTGGCCACCGAGCGCGGCTGCTCATGGATTTCTTTGAGCATGTAATGGCGATACGGACCTTTCTCGGCCGCATCGGCAGACAGCTCGCTCTCACGGATCGGACGCTCGGCCGTGTTGCCGTGCTTGTCGATGATCCGAATGGACTTGCGCCGGATTTCGGCGACGTCCCCTTCCTCGAGGAAAATGAACCGGCGCGTGACTGGCAGCAAGGCCGCGACGTCGGACGCCACGAAGTTCTCTTCCACGCCCAACCCGATGACCACCGGGCATCCCTCGCGAGCCAGGATCAGCCGCTCGGGATCCTCCTCACTCACGACGGCAAGTGCATAGGCTCCTTCGAGCTCCGCCACCGTGGCACGGACGGCTTTGAAAAGGTCGCGAACCGTCTGCAGATGACGGTGGATCTGGTGGGCAATCACCTCAGTATCGGTTTCCGAGGTGAATGTGTAGCCCGCGCGCGTGAGCTCTTCCCGAAGCTCGTCGTGATTCTCGATGATGCCGTTGTGCACAACGGCGACGCCGTCGAGAGAAAGCTGAGGGTGCGCATTGCGCTCGCTCGGGACGCCGTGTGTCGCCCACCTGGTGTGAGCAATACCGATCTTTCCGGAGGTGGGCTGCTGCTCGAGGGCCTCATCCAGCATCCGGACTTTACCCACGGTCCGCAGTCGCTTCAGATGCTGTGTCCCGTTCAGCACGGCAATACCGGCCGAGTCGTATCCCCGGTACTCCAGCCTGTGAAGGCCCTCCAGGAGAATGGGGACTATGTTCCGCTCAGCGATCGCTCCGACAATTCCACACATGCTGCGAGATGGCCTCTGTTGATCCGTCCGCCATGAAAGCCGGACCGGGCCACGCAGTTTGCCTCAATGCCGCCCACGCTGCGAATTCGCCCGGGCCGATGGTTATGCGCGGTTCAAGACCTTTAGCTTAGCAGCAGCGAGGTGACATATTGCAGTGTCCAGTCTCCGGGTGTCACGCAAGCTTAATCGCGTGGCAGCCAGCCCCCACGTACCCTCGCGCCGGAAATTTTGCAGCACCGGCCGGACATGCGCCCAATCTACGGACTCACCCTACTCGTCTACGCGATCGCGGTGCTGGTCGTCGGCACCGCCCTGGTGGGCCACTTTGGCTTCCCGCTGGATGACTCCTGGATTCATCAGAGCGTGGCTCGCAACTTCGCCAGCTTCGGCTCGCTGGGTTATCTGCCTCACCAGCGCTCCTCCGGCTCGACCAGCCTGTTGTGGACCTTGATCCTGTCCTGCAACTACACACTGCTGCCCGGTGTCAGTCCGGTCATTTTCACGCTCGCAATCAACACTGCGCTGCTGATGGCCTCCGGGATGTTGTTGTTGCGGACTGCCCTGCGCGACGGTCTGGGACCGATACCGGCGGTGCTTCTGGCAGTGGCACCGGCTCTGGACGGCAACTACGTCTGGCTGGCGTTTACAGGCATGGAGCACCTGTTGTTCGTCACGCTGTCCATCGGGTCCATTCTGCTGTGGCTCGGCTCGCCGTCCCAGGAGCAATCCTGGGGCCGCGCGATAGTCAGTGGCGTGTGCATGGGTCTGTTGACCATGACTCGCCCGGAAGCGGTGGTACTGCCGTTGACCCTGCTTGCCTGCAGTGTCCTCTTTCCGGGCATGCGCAAGTTCACGTTTGCTCAGACCGGGGTCGCCGCGGCGATCGTGCTCGCCCTCGCCGCGATTCCGATTGGAGTGAATCTCTATAACTCCCATTCACTGCTGCCCGTGACCTTCAAGGGACGACAGTTCCTCTTTGCCGGTCACGGCGGCCCCCTGACTCAACGAGCACTCCTGGTGGCACAGTGGCTGTCGCGCCCCTTCAAAGCCATCATGGCCTTCGACGGACTCGGCGTGAGCCGGGCCGCCCAGGTGGCGATGCTGTCAGCCTTCCTCGCGCTCACCGGACTGGCCCTGTCTGGTCTGCGTGTTCTGATCCAACAGCGCCGCTGGCTCACGCTGAGCGTCTGCTCGTGGGCAACACTGCACGCTGTGCTGTTTGCAGTAGCACTGCCCGCTTCAGGCCACGGTGGCCGATATCAACCGTTGTTCCTGGCACTCACGCTGGCTCTGCCGGCTTTCGGTGCCTCGGCTCTTCTCACCCGGCACCGGCTGTTGTCCGCGGCAGTCCCCGCGCTGTTGCTGCTGGTATTCGGATCAGTGTCCCTGCCGCTCTGGCACGTTGTGTTGGCCCGGGGCGTGGACCACATTTCACGCACGCATGGAGCCGTTTCCGCCTGGCTCGATCAGAACCTGCCGCGCGAGCCGTTCGCCGTATTCGACATCGGCCGGATCGGCTACGACCGCGGCACTCGCGGCGCGGCTTCGTTGATTGACCTGGGCGGGCTGACTGACCCGGCCTACATCGACTTTCTAACCAGCCGGCGGGTCGCCAAATACCTGGCGGACCACGAGATCCGATACCTGGTGCTGCCCGTGAATCCTCAGGGTGAATCCGGGATTGGCGCGGCGCTGGGACTGATCGGCGTCGAGTCAGTGCACCGACGCCTGTTGACTCGCATCTGCAGCCCGGAGGCTGACTGGCAAATAGCGTGGAGCGAAACCCGCAGCGCTTTTCAGTGCCAGGAGGTCGATGCCGTTGAAATCAACTCCGCGCCCTGGTCAGACTCGCCAGCGCGGTCCGGGCCTCGTTGACCCCCTGGAAGGTGTCAGGCCCATTCGAGGCCGCTTCCAGATTGCGCCGTGCCCGCTCGGTGAGACCCATCTGCAGTTGGGCCATGCCGAGATGGTAACGGATGACCCGCGCATCTGGTGAGCGCTCCGCGGCCCGCTCCAGCGTCGGCAAGGCATCCTTGTATTCGCCACGCTTGAAGCGCACCCAACCGACCGTATCCAACAGAGCGCTGTTGTCGGAAGTAACAAAGTTGTCCGTCAGTTGGCGCGCGCGCTCGAGACTCGGGTCATCGTCCGATCTGTAGGTGACCAGCAGCATCGCGAGGTTGTTCGCCGCGAATTGCTTCGCCTTTGGGTTTTTCTCGTACAGAGCTTCATAGGCCGCGATAGCGGCGTCGACTTTGCCCTGCTTCTCGTAGACCCGCGCGGCATCCCCGACCAGGGTTGGATCGGTTGGCGCGAGCTCGAGAGCCGACTGGAACACATTGGCCGCGCCGGCTTCATCGTGCTGGGCAAGCTTCACGAGAGCGAGATTGCGCAGTGGCTGCCAGCGCTTTGGATCTGCCTCACCCGCACGCTGGAACAGGGCTCCCGCGTGGCTCAGGTCCTTGCGGGTGAAATACAACTCACCGAGCAGATTGAGCAGATCGACGTTGCGTGGCTCCGCATCCACCGCCGCCTGAACCTTGCTGAGTGCCGCATCGGGAGCTCCCCGGGCTACCTGTACCTGAACCCAGGTTGTGAGCACATCGAAACGGCCCGGTTGGAGTTTGAGCGCGGTGTCGAGATCCTGTTGGCTCGCGTCCCAGCGCTTCTCGCGCGCGGCGACGAGCCCGGCGTAGTAGAAACCGGCCGGCGACTGCGGCTGACGCGCCTTCAGGTCATCGGCCAGAGTGCCGGCCTCTTTCAGGCTGCCTGCGGACAGATACGCCTTGACCAGGGCCTCTCGGGCGGCGAGATCGTTGGGGATGACTTTGACCGTCTCCTCCAGGAGCGCGAGCGCCTGTGGCGCGCGATCGGTGCGCGTCAACAGCTGTGCGATCTCGATACGTATTGCAGGATCGGCGGGAGCGACGCGCATGGCCGCACGCAGAGCTTCCTCCGCCAGCCCGGTCTGGCCTTTGGCGAGATACGCGGTTGCCAGACTTCGCTGCAGGGATGCCGAGTTGGGTTGATTGCGTAACACGGCGCGCAGATCGGCAATCGCGCCATCCGCATCGTTCTGCTTCATTGCCAGCGCGGAGCGCAGAATCAACGCATCATCGTCACGCGGATTCTTTTCGAGAACCTCCGCCAGCAATTTGCGCGCGCCGGCGGCGTGGTTGCGATGGATCTCAATGGCCGCCATCCGGTCACGCGCCTGGAGGCCTTTGACGCCCGTGCCGTCTTTGGTCACAACTTCCCGGTAAACCGCGAAAGCCTCGTCCACGGCATTCGCTTTCAACAGCAACGCACCGAGTCCCAGCCGCAATTCCAGGTTGTCGGGATCGTGAGTGATGAAGTTGCGTAATGTCTTCTCGCCCTGCTCGCGGGAGCGCTGCGCCGCAATGAAATCCACCAGCATCAGCTTCGCGGCGTCCGACTTCGACTGCTGCTGACTCTTTGAAAAGGCCTGGACGGCCTCTTCCAACACCTTCTGGGCACCCTCCAGGTCGTGGGTGCGACTGAGAAACACCGCGAGCTGGGAGCGCGGTGTCAGCTCCAGCGGCTCGAGGTCGATGACCGCGAGCATCTGCTCCCGGGCTTTCTGGTTGTCACCACTCGCCAGGAACAGGTTGGCGAGGACTTCGCGCAGCTCAACGGACTTCGGCGCATGGACGAGGGCTTCGCTGATCAGCACAATGGCGCGCGGATACTCCTTGTCATCCGCATACAATGCCGCGAGCACTGTCAGTGCGCTTACGTTGCCGGGCGCAATTCTGACTGCGTTCTCGGCGTCGGCGCGCGCTTCTTCCGGTTGTTTGAGCTGTTGATGGGCGGCCGCCCGTACAGCCAGCAGATCGGCACTGTTCGGATGGAGCGTCAGGCCCGGATCAATGAGAGTCAACGCGCGCTTGGAGCCACCGGAGAAGACCAGCATCTTCGCCGCGCCGGCGCGCGCCAGATCCTGACCCGCATCCGCATCCACGCTGGCCTGATAGAAGCCGTAAGCGTCGCGGATGTTTCCCCGGGCCTCGGCGACCTTGCCATTGAAATACAGGGCCTGCGGGTTCTTCGGCTCGATCTGGGAGGCATTGCGGAACTCGACGCTGGCCTTATCGAGATTACCGGCGGCCAGCAATTCCTGCCCGCGCCGCAGGTGACTGTTGAAGCGGGCGCGGGCGCCGCCGCACCCACTGAGTGCCCCCGTCATCGCTACCACGAGGAGACCGGTCAGCAGCGCAACGGAACGCTTGTTTTTCATGAGGCCGCAAAGCTTAAAAGCCGCCGGTGACGGTTCTGTGACTCTACCCCCGGGACAGAGGTCGCCCTGTAATCGAACCGTCGTATTCCGCTTCTACGATGCCCAATCTTCCAACAACGAAGCTCCTAAATGTCCACGCTTCAGACGCAGTCGCGCTCTGCGTTGCCGGCATACGCTTTACTGGCGCTGGCATTCGCCGGCGCGCTTCTGCTGTTTGCATCCGCAATCGAGCAACTGTATGCCATCTGGAATGCCCAGCCGGAATACAGCTACGGCATACTCATACCGGTCCTGTCGGTGTTCCTGATCTGGCGCCAGCGCGACGAGCTGAAGACGCTGCCGTTCACCGGTTCCTGGTGGGGATTGGGACTGATTCTCCTGGGCCTTGCCCTGCGCCTCGTCGGGGCGCTGAGCACGATGCCGGCCGTCGTCCACTACGCCCTGTTGTTGGTTCTGTACGGGCTGGTTCTCTCATTGGCCGGCCCTGTCGTATTCCGGCGGCTGCTCATGCCGCTGTTCATTCTGGTCTTCATGGTGCCCCTGCCGCCCGTTGTCAGTGAGCAGCTCTCGACCCAACTGCAGCTCATCTCCTCCCAGATTGGAGTCATGGTGATCCGGGCCGCGGGCATCAGCGTGTACCTGGAAGGCAATGTCATCGATCTCGGTACCTATCAACTGGAGGTCGCCGAGGCCTGCAGCGGCCTGCGCTACCTGTTTCCGCTCATGACGCTCTCGTTCATGGTGGCGTACGTGTTTGGTGGCCCGATGTGGAAACGGGCGCTGGTGTTTCTGTCGAGCATTCCCATCACCGTGCTGATGAACAGCATCCGCATCGGTTTGATCGGAATTACGGTGGAACATTGGGGCACCAAAATGGCGGAAGGGTTCCTGCACGATTTCGAAGGCTGGGCCGTCTTCATGGTCAGCGCCTTCTGTATGTTCCTGCTAGCGCGCGGGCTGTCAAAGATCGGCCCGCAAACAGCGCCAGCGAAAAGCCCGGCGCCGGCTGCACGGGCCGCACCGGCTCTCACGCCCCGCACGCTACCCAAGCCCTTCTTTGCAGCCACGGCCATCCTGGCAGTGGGCGTCACCGCTGAGTTCGCCATCCCGGAACGCCCTGAAATCGCGCCAGCGCGCACCGAGTTCGTGGATTTTCCCAACACGCTGGGAGCATGGTCCGGCACGCGGGATACGATGGAGGCGGTCTATCTGGATGCGTTGCGCCTGGATGACTACCTGCTCATGGACTTCCATGGCGCCGAGGCTGCTTCGATCAACCTGTACGTCGCGTATTACCGCTCACAGAGATCCGGAATGTCGGTCCACTCGCCACGGCGCTGTCTGCCGGGTGGCGGATATGAGATTCAGTCGTTTGAGCGCCGCATGGTGCCCGGAACCGACGGCAATGCCGCCTGGCCCGTGAATCGCGTGATCATCGCGAAGGGCGGCCAGCGCCAGCTCGTGTACTACTGGTTCCGGGAGCGCGACCGGCGACTGACTGATGAGTACGTGGTCAGGTGGTATCTGTTCTGGGACGCGCTCACTCGCAACCGGACGGATGGCGCGCTGGTCCGCCTCGTGATGCCGCTCGACAAGGACGGCAACGAAGCCGACGCTGACGCAGCCCTGAGCCGGTTTGCCAATCTGGCGGAAGCGCCCCTCAGCCGCGCGGTTCCTGACTGAATACCCGGCGCCCGATCGGGCGTGCGGGATTGCCGCCAACGATGGTGAACGGTTCAATGTCTTTTACGACGACGGCCCGTGCGCCAACGACAGCGGCTCGCCCCACTCTCACGCCGGGACCCAGAAAAGCGTCGGTCCCCACAAACACGCCGTCTTCGATGTGCACCGGCGGTTTGATCAAGGGCAGAGTAGGATCATTCAGATCGTGCGTGCCCGCACAGATGTGCGAGCGATAGGAAATCGTGACGCTGCGACCGATCGTCACTTTGCCGAGACTGTAGACGAACACATCCTCGCCGAGCGCGGTCCAGTCGCCGATCTCAACATTCCAGGGCATGTAGAGGTGGGTGGAAGGATAGATGTTGACGTGCGCTCCCACCCGCGCGCCAAACAACCGTAGCACCCCGCGTCGCCAGGCAAAGCAGGGGCGCGGGCTCAATCGGATCAGCCAGCGCCCCAGTGCCCATACAACCCGGCGCGCCTGCTCGCTTCGGGAGTACTTACGGGCAGCCTGATTGGCCGCATGATTAACCGGAAGCATCAGACGGGAAGACCGCGGCGGCGGCGCTCAATCTCCGCGCCCTTGCACGCAATCATGTACTCGTACATGGCCTGCAGCGTTGCGTAGGTCAGTCCCGCTTTGCCATCCAGGAAGCCCCGTCGCCATGCGTAGTAATAGGCAAACTTCACCAGCGGGCGCGCCGGCATGCGGAAGAAAATATCCTTGAGCGCGCGGCGTCGCTCATTCGGATCACTGGACCAGACTGAGCCTGCCGGCGCGGCTGCGTCATCGCCTCCGCGCCTGACTTTCGCGGCCTCGATCGCTTCCATGTCCGAATAGCGGTTGTGCCGCTCGATCCAATGCGAGACGCCATGACTGAAGGGGTAGTGAATGATGTGAGCCGTGAGCTCTCCGATCGGCCCATCGACCACGGCGACCGGATTGACGAGGCGCTCGTAACGAATTCGATCCGGGCGAAACAATCTGACCAGCCACGTCGGATACAACTGCGCGTGCTTGAGCCACCGGCCCATGAAGAAGTCCTTGCGCCGGATCCGGAACGCGGCTTCGGGAGCCCCGGGCTGCGCCACCTGCAACGCCTCGCGGTGCAACTCATCTTCACAGCGCTCATCCGCGTCCAGATATAACACCCAGGGGTGACGGAACGGGATATTGCTCACCGCCCAGTTCTGATGCGCTGACCAGTTATCAAAAGCCCGGGTGACCACGCGCGCGCCACGCTGCTCGGCGATTTCGCGCGTGCGGTCTTTGCTCAACGAATCCAGCACGACGATGTCATCGCACCACGCCAGCGAATCCAGGCAGGCGCCGATGTTGATCTCTTCATTGAGAGTCAGGATCAGAACCGAGACGCTCATTGCGCTGTCCGCCGTTGCGCGGCTGCGCGCGACATGCCGTACATGCACGGCAAAATCGCCGGATACAACATGCGGAATTCCGACAGGTTGCCGTTCATCATCCGGTAGAACAACACCCAGGCGGGAAAGACATAGCAATTGAGTATCAGAAAGCGGCGCCGCCAGTCGCCATCTTCAGGCGTGCGCCGCAGCTCATTGAGCGCTGCCAGCGGGAACACCGCAGCCAGGCCGAGCGAGCAAAGAGTCGTCAATGACAGCATGCCCCGGTCCAACAGCACGGTATGCGGATCGAGATTCACTCCACCGGCCGCGGAGGACAGCGGCCCGGGGAAGAAGTGACGGATCGCTAGGTACTCGGCGACAAACGCTACGGCAAAACCCGCAATCCACGCCAGGCGCTCGCGCAGGCTGATCGAGGAGTCACACCAGCCCCACAGGGCGACGAGCGCCACCATGTGAAATGAAGTCTCGCGAAACAGTCCCGTCACCAGGGTGAGCACCAGAGCGAGGCCGCGCCGGCCGCTCAAGAGGAAATAGATCGCCAGGCTCAGACAGGCGAGGCTGGGCATATCCGCCGGATAGAAAACGTACAACCCCATCACCACGGCCAGCCCGTACGGCACCATGAAATAGTGCCAATCGAACTGCCCGCGGTCTCTCAATACGAGAGACGCTCCGATGAAGGCATACAACGGTGTCACGATGCCCGCGGCGACTCGCAGTGGATGCAATCGGATATCGCTGCTGTGGAACAACCGGCTCAGTGCCTGAGCGAGGTCATACAGAATGAAATTTCCGAGAAACCGGGCGTGATGCACACTTCCCGGCACGAGATACTCGCGCTCGAACTCCGCGAAGTCAGCGAGCGCGGAGTGGCCCTGCTGAATCACCGTCGTGCTCACATCCGGCAGAAACTTGAACAGCACCAGCTCGATGGCGCAACCCAGCGCCGCCAGGGTGAGCAGCTTTCCCGTCCAATCGGAGGAAGAGGCTGTCATGTCTGGAGAACACCCTCCGGGGGCGCCTCAATGGCCGCGGGCGCGATGGCAGCGAGCAACTGCAGCCAGGTCTGCGCGGCCCGTTCCGCGGTGTAGTGGCTTTGCGCCAGAGATCGAGCGTTGCGCCCCATCTGCGCCACCTGCGCTGGCCGTTCCAACATTGAAACCAACTGCCGCACGAGCCCCTCGCTGTCTCCCACGCTCACGGTAATTCCGCATTGGTGCTCGCGAATGACCTTTGCCACTTCCCCGTCGGCCGCGCCGATGAAAACAGACGGCCTGCCCGCGGCCAGGATTCCATACAACTTGCTGGGTACGATGAGCCCTTCCAGTTCGGGCAGGAGGCTGATGACGTGAACGTCCGAAGCGGCCAGGCTGTCCTGCAACCGCTCCGGGGGCTGGAACGGCAGGAAATGAAAATGACGCAGGCGATCGGCGGTCACCGCCTGGCGCAGCGCCTGGACTTTCGCGCCCGACCCTGTCAGCAGAAAGGCAAATCGGGAGTCTTCACGCAGCAGGCGCGCGGCTCCCAGCAGTGTTTCAAACTCGTGCGCGCGTCCCAGGTTGCCCGAATAGCCGATGACAAACTGGTCCCGCAGGGACAACCCGCGTCGGGTCTGGCTCTGGTGGGTTGGCAGTGGTGCGACCTTGCGCGTGTCCGACCAGTTGGGAATGACCCGGATGCGCCGCGGATCGAGATTTCGTGCAATGAGGTGATCCCGCATGCGCTCACCCAACACGATGTTGGCGGCCGCCCGTCGCAGCGACCCATCGCGAATACCCATGAGAGCCTTGCCGAGCCACGCTGGCTTCAGCGACATCCCGAGCGCCTCGGCCACTTCGGGAAACACATCCTGCAACCAGTTGACCATGTGCGCGCGTCGCAACTGTGCAGCACGCGCGACCACTACTGAGATCATCGGTGGATCCGTCTCGGCAACGACAACATCGCCCGCTGAGAGCACGCTGAGCAACCTGGCTCCCGCGGCCAGATGAAAGCTCAGGTAATCAACACCGCGACCGATGAGATTTCCGCGGCCCAGGCTCGCGGTCGCGACCCGATGGATGTTCACGCCCTCGACACATTCAAAGGCGGGAAGGCGGGCGCCGGGATTTTCGTACAGCTGCCGCGAGGTCACCACTGACACGCGAACACCCGACTGCGCGAGACGAAATGCCAGATCGCTGGTCATCCGGCTCGTCGCGGATTCGTCCGGATGAAAGTAGCGGTTCACAAACACGAGCTGGGCCCGCGGTTGTGCCAGTCTCGACGTTGAATCAGCCATGAGATGCGTCCTCGGCGAGATTCAACGTTCGCCCCAGGCGTCCGACATACGATCGGAACGTAAAGGCTCCGTCATCAATAACCGTGGCGCGGCCGGCCTCCGCCAGCTTGCGCCGCAGAATCGGATTGGCACCGACCCGATCGATACAGGTCTTCAGCGCAGCCGTATCGCCGTACGGAACGAGCAGGCCGGTGCTCTCGTGTTGAACCACATCCACCGCGCCCTTCTCACTCGCCGCGATGACGCACGCACCAAAGAACATCGCCTCGAGGAATACGATGCCAAATCCTTCCTTGGCGCTCGGCAGGACAAAAGCCAGGCACTGGCTGTACAGGGTGGCCAGCTCGGAATCCGGGACAGAGCCCACGAAGTGCACCCGGTGCGCCACGCCGAGGCGCTCCGCCACACCCTTGATGAAATCAACATCATTGCCCCGGCCTGCGATGATGTACTGCAGCGAGTCATCCTCGACCATTGCGAGAGCTTCGAGAACCGTCGGGATACCCTTGTAACGATCGCCACGATCCATGCGCGTTACCGAGAGGATGAAGCGCGGCGGAAGGTCGGGCGATGAACGCGCCGTAATACTCCGCCACGACTCACTCAACGCGTTGGGGAAAATCGTAAACCGTTCATCCGCCAGTTGCGGCACCTGAGACTGTATTGCCTGTCGGGTATAGCGGCTGACACACAGGATCGTATCCACGGCCCGCAGGGCACGCGCTCGCAACCCTGTCAGACCGGTCCAGACCTCGATGCCGTGGGCGATCAGGATGACGCGGGGCTTGCGTTTCACCTGGGTTGCGGCAGCAACCAGCCACAAGAGGTTGATGTGTCCGACCACAATGACGTCGTGGCCCCCACTCAGGATCTTCGCGAACGCCTCCAGGGCGAAGCGCGGCTTGTTGTGATTGAAAACGCGGACCGACGTGGAGGACGGCTCTGACCAGCTCGACGACGCTTCGAAGCTGTCACCTAGCGAAAGCACCTCGCTGGTCATTCCCAACTGGTCGCATGCCGTGAGGAAAGTACGGTTGAAACGCTGGATTCCCCCGTCGGCATAAGTTGCCGACACGACAACGAGAGCGCGTGGCGGCGAGTGAGCGCGGGATGTTTCCGCGGTTTCAACCTGGTCTCTCACGCCGCCAGTCTGGGGGCCGTTTCCGGCAACTGTTGTCTCAGGTCGTGCCGTGCCACGAAGCACAACAACATGAGCGTCGCCCACAGCACGGGGTGCACATCGCGCTTGCCGCTCAGATGGATGCGGAATAACTTCTCGACGTGTGCCTTATCCAGCGGCAGGCGTGACATCACGTTGGGATCGTGAATGAGGCTCTCGGCCCACGAGCGCAGCGGTCCGCGCAGCCACTGAGCAATGGGCACTCCGAACCCGCGCTTGGGCTGGTGGACCACCTCGGCCGGCAGGTAGCGGCACAGGACCTTCTTCAACAGGTACTTCGTCTGGCCGCCGCGGATTTTGAAGTGCGCCGGCAGACGCATCGACCACTCGACCAGCCGGTAATCCAGCATGGGGCAGCGCGCTTCGAGCGAATACGCCATCGTGGCCACATCCACCTTCTGCAGGTAGCTGTTGGCGAGCATGAAACCCTGGTCGAGCCGCATGCCGACCTCGGCCTCGCTCAGATCGACACTGAAGCCGGCGGCGAACTGCTCGAACCAGGCAGTCGAGCCTTCCGTTGACTGCAACACGCTCGAATCCACCAGCGGCCCGAAATCCTTGGCGCAGCTGCGCAGGTAATTGAAGATCTGCACCGGATCATCGAAGCGCAGCGCGCCGGCGACCAGCTTGGCTTTGTGTGTTGGCAGCTGTCGCAGGAGAGTCCGCAGCAGCGCTCTGGCCGGCTCCGGCAACCGGTTGAGCCGCGCGAGTTGTCCCACGTGCGAGTAATAGTGATAGCCGCCGAACAGCTCGTCGGCGCCATCGCCGGTCAACGCAACTGTGACTTCCTGGCGCGCGAGGCGTGCGACGGCCATGGTTGGAAAGGCAGAGCTGTCAGCGAAGGGCTCATCAAAAGCCTCGACGTACGCAGGCAGCAACGCCAGCAGATCGGCGACCGCGAGCTTTTCTGTCCGGTGCTCCGCGCCCAGAATGTCCGCGATACGCCGAGCCGCGGGACCTTCGTCGTATTCCTGCTCACTGAAGGAAATCGTGAATGCCTTGGGCCGTGACACACCACTCGCGCGCATGGCCGCCACCACCATCGCACTGTCGACTCCGCTCGACAGAAAGGCGCCCAGCGGTACGTCACTGATCAGCCGCGACTGCACCGCACGCTTCAGATACTCATCGAGCTCGTCGGCCAGCTCGTTCTCATCGCGCTTCAACAGCGTCGAGTCCACGGGGATGTGCCGGTAATCCCAGTAACGGACCACTTTCACACCACGCTCGTCGACGGTCATGTAGTGAGCCGCGCTGAGCTTGCGCATCTGGCGATACAACGACAGCGGCGCGGGGATGTAACCGAGCTCGAGATACATGCGCAGCGCCTGGCTGTCGATTTCATGTGCGCCGGGGCTCAACGGCACGACCGCGGCCGGGCGCGAGCCAAAAACGAAAGTGCCGTCGATCCAGCTGTAATACAGCGGTTTGGCGCCGAGACGATCCCGGGCCAGAAACAAACGCCGCTCAGCCTTGTCCCAGATGGCGAAAGCAAACATGCCCTGCAGCCGCTGCAGGCATTGGATTCCCCACGCACGGTAGGCTTCGAGCAGCGTCTCCGTGTCGGAGCTGCCGTTCCACTGGCCTCCCGGCGCAGTGAGTTGGTCACGAATCTCCATGTGGTTGTAGATCTCACCATTGAAAACGATCACACAGCGGCCATCGGATGAGACCATAGGCTGATGACCGGATGGAGACAGATCGACCACGGACAAGCGGCGGTGCCCGAGACGGACGTGTGAGTCGTGCCAGGTTCCGGAGTCATCGGGACCGCGGCTCGCCAGCTGGCGTTGAGCATTCGCAAACACAACGGGGTCCGGCAGACGGCCGCCGGAATTAAACGCGCCTACGATTCCGCACATGGGAGTTCCAGTTTGTTTATTTAGTTTTGCGCCTGGGACGGGCGACAGGCGGGCAGACAACCCTCAATGGCCCGAAAGTATAGGAGCCGACTGTGAAGGATTTATTGGAGGGCGGTGGTCACGGAGCGGGCAATTCCCTCGGCCGCGGCCCTGATTGACCACCGCGTGCTCTCGGCGCGCGCGGCCGCTCCCATCCGCTGCAGAACCGCAGAAGAGCTCGTCATGGCCTTACGGATTACGCTGGTCAGTTGTTGCGTATTGCCGGACTCGAAGGTCCAACCCGTCAATCCCTCATTGACGAGATCCCGGGCGGCGCCGACCCGTGTGCTCGCGATCACCGCCCGGCCCGAGGCCATGGCCTCATTCAGGCCGAGACCCCAGGTCTCACTGCTGGAAGGAAGCACATAGAGGCTGCCGATCCGGTAGACCGACGGCATGGCCTGTTGGTTCTGGAAAGGCAGGAAATGGATGTTGGGATGCCCAGCGGTGCGCGCGCGCATGTCCTGCTCGAGGGGACCATTGCCCACGAGGACCAGGTGCCCGGAAGTGCGGGCCTGCAGAAACGCATCCAGCAGCGCGAAGGGATTCTTCTCCGGGATGAACTTCCCGGCAAACAACAACACGGGCTCGCCGGCCGGGATTCGCAGATTGCGCAGTTGCTCGGCGGCCCGGGCTGCGTGCAGACCGTCGGCATCATCGAAACGGTCTGTGTCCACGGCATGGGGCGCGAACGCGATACGGTGATCTTCCAGGCCGCACCAGCGGAAATAGTCCTTATTGTTGGAGCCCACCGCGATGGCAACATCCACATGCTTGTAGATCCATCGCAGCCACATGCGTCGGGCGTGGGTGCGCAAATCCTGCGCGTTGTTGAGCAACGTGGAGTCGCCTCGGAAGAACACCGGAATGTGCCCGCGGAAATGCCGCATTGCACCCAGGTGAGACACGAAGTTCCAGCCGAACACCAGCACCGCGTGCGGCTGCCATTTCTCGATGCTGGGAACCAGGGTGGGATTGCGCAGGCCGAGGAAGGTGTTGGAGCGCGGCCTCCGCGCCACGTTCGTCACGAACTCGTAATCGTAGCCATCCAGCAGCGGAATATCCCACTGCACGCCACGCCCGAATCCCGGATCCGCTACCTGCCCGGACGCACTCTGGGACCAGGTGAAGAATACCCGGGGCTGAATGTTGGTCGACGCAGTCAGCGCTTTGAAGATGGGCGCGTAGTACTGGATCGGATGCGTGGAAACGATTGCCAGGCGGATGGATTTCATGCGTTCAGCACACCGGGCCTGCCGAAAGGATCGGTGACTGACGGGCGAGAATACCCGCTGAATATGCGATTTCCGTGACAGCCGGCGTAACTGTCAAAAACCTGTAGACCGTGGTTGCAATAATCACCGCCCATGCGTTACCTGAAGTGGATGTGTCTCGCCCTGCTGCCGCAGCTCGCCGGCGCGGCCGCGCCCGTGCTGTTTGCGACACCGGGTTATGAATCCGCCGTCTCGGCCGAGGCGGATGATCTGCTCATGATTGCCGGCTCCGGATTTCAAAGCTCGGACCGGCTCGTATACGAGGCCCTCTCCGCCGCCGGCGCGGGCGCGCACCCGCAGATTCCAACCGGAGCGCCGGACGGCACGCGCGGTGTTGTTCCAGCAGTCGAAGTCGGCACGGGCGGACACGCCATTACGGTCCGGCTTCCGGGGGTTTTGCGCGCGCATGAGATCTACCGTGTCTGGATAGTGACGGACGACGGCGATTGGAGCCGGCCACTCACCGTGAACGATCCACGACCTCTGTGGATCAGTCCCAACCGGGTCTATTCAACAGCGGACCTGGCTGGACTGCATCGCAGGATTCGCGTCATCGGGCGGAACCTCGAGACGCCGGATGGCAAGCCGTTTCTGATCCGCCTCACCGGACCCCAGACCCAACAGATGAGCCGTATGGAGTCATCTGAAGAAACCATGGCGCATTTCGTTGCCGAAGCCGAGCTGCCCGCCCGCCTGCCGCCCGGCAACTATCGGGTGAGCGTGAGCCGGGACGGACGCAGTTGGTCTGACATGCCGGATGGCGCCCTGGAGGTCGCCGCCGACCCGCCCCCTCAGCCCGAATTCAATCCTGCGGACGCCCGCTTCGGCAGCTGCAAGCCCGATGACGAGCAGGATGACACGGCATGTCTGAGCCGCGCGATCGAAGCTGCGCGAGCCGCCGGCGGTGGCACGATTTCCCTGTCCGCCGGACGTTGGATCGTTTCGCCGACCGCACTGCCCGCTGAGAACAGGCGTGACGGCTTCGTGCTGGCGCCGAAGGTACGACTGCGCGGCGCCGACCCGGAGAAGACGACTCTCCTGCGCCGGGATTTCCGCGCCGCGCCCGCCCCGGGGGCGATACTGACCCTGACCGGCCAGACTTCAGTTGTTGGTCTGACGTTCCTGGAAGGCGAGCCCTACACCTCACCGCAGGAGGCGCGTCCGGCCATTCAGCTGGGCGTGGTGCCCGGGCCCGGTAAGATCACGCCGGCCATTGAGGATGTCACGATTTCCAACAACATCTTCCGCCGTGTCGGAAGAGCGGTGCAGGGCTCCGGTCGTCCCATGCGGCATCTGTTCATCACGCACAATGTGTTTGCCGCCTACGACAACGGACTGCTGCTCACCGGCAACCGGGTCATTGTGGAGCAGCCATACCGGATCGATGACTCCGTGATCAGGGATAACCGCTTCATTCCCGGCAGCTACCTGGACCTGACGCAGAAACAGGGCGTGATCGCCAGTCAGCTCGGCGCGGCCTCCCGTCTCGACTTCAGCGACAACACGGCCGATGGCACGGACGTGTCGGGACTGCAGAACCCGGATGATCCCGGCGGCTGGCGGGCCGGGTTTTTCTGGAATACCAACAACAGCCAGGAGCGCGTGCTGGTGGCCCAGAACAACGTCAGTTGTCCGGGCGACAAGGTGGGCGACGGCGAGGCCATCGCCTTTGACGGCAACGGCAACACCTTCGGCTTCGAAGCCGCCCCCACGATCCGCTCGGCCGGGCCCGATTCGCTCACGGTCACCGGTTCGTTGCGGCCCAGTCAGTTCGGTCGGCAGGTCCCCGGTGACTACTACACGGGGCACTGGATCTCGGTGGTCGAAGGCAACGGCCTGGGTCAAACGCGGCGAATTACCGGCTACTCGGCTACAAAGGACGGCTCTGGCGTTACCTTCCAGGTTGCACCCCGTTGGGACATTCCACCTGCCGCCGGTGGACGTATTCTCGTTGGCCGCCAGTTCTGGCAGGTCTACATCGTCGCAAACCGCGTCGATCAGGGTCGGCCGCCGTGCAGGAAATCAAACCTCTCGGGACCCAGGGGAGGCCAGATCGGATTGTGGGGCCCGACCGCCGATTCCCTCATCTACGGTAACCGGCAGACCGATTCCGATGGTATCGGTTTCACCCAAGGCTACAGCGCGCATGTGCCATCGTGCCCGACCTGCGAAGGCGCCGGGACGTTCGTGACCGCCCTGGAAATCAAACACAACACGATCACCGGTGAATATGACTGGTCATCCGATTGCAGCAAATCCGGCATCGGGGGCCTTTATGGAGCCTCTCCTACCCCCGAGTCGCCGCCGCCCATCGAGAGCTTCGGCATCGTGATCGCGCACAATTCCATCACACGCGCGGATGGTTTGCACGGCGGAGCCATCGGCATTTCGCGGGGCTGGTACGGCGGCCCGCCGCCGGCGAACTGGCCGCTGATCGAAAATCTACTGATTTTTCAGAACGAGATCACGGACCTCACCGGGGCACCACCGGCCAATAAATGCCGGTTTGCCTTGCGCAAGCGGGTGGGAATCCACCTGGATGAGCACGTGCGGGATGCGGTGCTCGACGGGAACCGGTGCATCCATGTGGACACTTTTGTCGAGGACCTGGGAAAAGACAATCGGCGGGAATGCGCTTCAGCCGGGTTGAGCAGTTGCGAATGCCATGGGAATTGACGGCTCCTCGCGCCGGCGCGCCAACATCAGGTGCAGAATCCCGATGGCCAGCAGTGACCTCATCCAGGTCACGTAGGCAATGGCAATACTCCCCTCGAAGCCCAGGCACACGTATTTCGCGGTCACCAGCAGAATCAGAAACCGGGTGACCGAGCGTCCGCCCCGCGACATGCTGCACCGGGCGCCGATGAAACCCAGCAGCAAACCGATGAACCCCATGCCGAAGATGATTCCGGGCCAGCCGAAGTTCCAGTAGAGCTCCCCGAAATGAGACGGCGAAATGTAGGTGTCGGCTTCGCCATGAATGAAGGTGTGGTTGAATTCCTGACCGACGGCGACGTCCGGCTTGTCAGGCCACAACAACCTGGGAATGAACGCGGTCGCCAACGCAACCAGGGTCCGCCCCTCCTGAAAGGGAGTGTCGACACCCGTGCGCTCAACGGCGCGCTCCACATTCCCTTTCAGCGAGGCCCGCTCCAGGAATGTGAGGGTATGGTGCCGGGATGAGTCGTCATCGTCCTGTTGACGGCTGGCCAGCACGATATCAATGACCTTGCCGATATTCTCAACGGCCTGGGTGCGAGTCATGCCGCGCTCGCCGGTCACTTCGGATCGATACGCCTGAAACAGCGGAAACATCAGCGCAATGAAGACGACGCCGGCCAGAAGCCACGCCTTGGGCAGTTTGTTGTCCATGAGGATCTTGGCCAGGATGACCAGGATGCCGCCGAGCATGCCGAGGCTCTTGATATCGCAGACGAAGCCGAGAATGACCTGGCTCACCACGACAACGATAATGAACAACAACCACGACACGGTGCGGAAGCGCGCATACGCGTAGGCCAGAATCAGGATTCCCAGCGGCTCGGCCAGCGCGCCGAGCATGACCAGGAAGGTCATTCCGGCCCCCATGCTCGCAAGTCCCCTGGCGGTGGCCGCGTTGGTTTTTTCAGGGACCACCCACACCTGGACATAGAGGGTCGCCGCGGCGCCGAGCAGCCAGAGCGCGACGCCTACCACGAGCAGCATCCCTCGTGACCAGTCCTTCGCCGTGGACTCGACACTGGCCGGTGTTCCCAACTTCACACCGATCAGATAGCCCGCCAGGGTACAGACCGCTCCCAGCAACAGGCCACCCTCAGTGGCGCTGAGGAATTCACCATCCAGGGAAGTGGATTCCCCGCGCAGCAGTGTGACGAGCTCCTGCGCCGCGAAGAATGTGAAGTAGACGGCCAGGAACAGGCCGAGCAGCACGTAGGCACCGTTGAGGTTTTCCATCAGGAGTATCGGGGACGTGCACACGGCCAGTATCAGGAACAGATAGATCACCTGTCCGCTCGGTGCGTTCGCCTGAGCTCCGATGAGAGCCATGAGCACCAGCAGGAGCAGATTCCCGATGATGTACAGGCCGGCCCGCTGACTGGTGCTCAATCCAAACATGGTGCGTCAGGCCGCGAAGCTCAGGGCGGGGAGATAGCGCGGCAGGGTCACAAACAGATGTTGCCGCGACCACCGCAGAATGGCTCGTTTGGCCGGGACTTCCACATAACGCATCATCAGCCAGGCCAGGCCCGAGCACAGCGCCGTCACACAGCCTGCCGCAACCAAATCCGGAAGGCCGAGGCCGCGGGTGAAATACGGAATGAGACTGACGCCGATGTACTGATGCAGCAGGTACAGCGAATACGAAATCCCACCGACGAAGAGCAGCGGACGCACGGCCAGGAACTTCAGGCGCCCTGAAACGAAGCCCGCGAACGCCAACACCATGGCGGCGGCGGTCAGATGCTGTGCCAGTGTCGTCAGCGGAGTAGCGACCGCATATTCGACGAGCGCCGCGAGCGCGAATATCCACCAGCCGGGGCGATAGTCTGAAAAGACCAGGTAGAACGCCATGCCGATCGTGAAATAGGGAATGTAGGCGGACAGAAACACGTGATGCGCCAGCGTGGCGAGAATGTGCCACCCGGGTATGTTACCCAACAGTGTCAGCACCGTCCCGGCCGCGCAATAGGCAGTCCAGCCGGTAACGAACCGGCCGTGTGTCAGGGTGTAGACGATGCCGATGCAACAATAGAACTGCAGCTCGACCACCAGTGACCAGTACGCGGGCTCGACCAACTTGACATCCGGAATATATCCCGACAGGAAGGTGAGCCCCAGCAGCGCATCTTTCAACGTCGAATGAAATTCCGCCGGCCCGAGTGAGTTCGCGATTGCAAATGTCATAAATGTCGCAACCACGAACGCGGGATACAGACGCGCGATGCGCCGGACCCAGAACTCGAGAAGATGATCACAACGCTCGAGCGTCATGAAGATCACGAATCCCGATATGATGAAAAAGAACTGCACGCCCATGGCCCCGAGATCGAGCCACTGCGGATAGCTGTAATGATAACCGTACAGACTGGGCGCATGGTCGGGCGGCGCCCAGCGGCTCAGGTAGTGATGGACCACCACGCCGAGGATCGCGATGGCACGGAAGGCATCGAGCTCCGGCAGTCTCGATTCCGTGTGTGTGGGGGTGCTGCCTGGGCTCATCCCGCCAGCCTATGACTCCTACTTTTCGCCCTGATTACAGGACCGTCGCATGACCCAGACCGGCCGTGTTGGATTGATCCCGCTGCTCGCTCTCGTGCTGGCCGCCTGCGGCGGCGGCACGACGGGTACGGCCTCGACCACCAGTGGCGCGCAGTCACCCCCGGCACAGACCTCCGGCGGCTCGACCACCACGACACCCGACCAGCCCGACTCGCCGACGACTCCGACAGATTCGGCGCCGGGATCATCGACCGACACGGGCACGCCGTCCGGTTCAACAGGGACGGGTACGTCATCCGGCCAAACCGGCACGGGCAGCTCCGATCCAACGCCGCCGGCGGACCCAGGCGCGCCCGCGGACGGGGGAACGCCGCCATCGCCATCCAACCCTTCGCCGCCATCCAACCCATCGCCGCCATCGAGCCCTTCGCCTCCCTCTTTCGTCCGCGAGCGCCATCGGGCGATCTTTATTGGTGACAGCCTGGCCGCACGCGGTTTTGGCCCGGGTGGCACCGTCGTCAACACAGCGGGAGTGGGCTTTGTAGTCAGCGGTGGCCCGTCCAACCCGATCGCAACCATCACCACAACGGCCAACCACGCGCTGATGCCGGGCAACTATGTTCAGCTCTTCAGCGTCGGCGATCCCACCTATGCTGCCGCCTTGAATGGCGCAGTAGTTCCCGTGTTGACGACGCCATCCACCACGCAACTTACTGTCTCCGCCACGTACGGCGGTCAGACCATGCCCAACGGTGATTACAGTGCTGGATACCAACAGCAACCGTGGCTCGTCAGCTCAATCAACCAGGCCACTGATCAAAGCTGGCTGCAATGGCTGAACCAGTACATGGGCGGCTACTTCACAGTGGTGGCCAGCTACGCACAGGGCGGAACGATCTCGGGCGTCGGGGTCACCCTCCTCCCCAAGATCCACGCAGGACCCAAGGCTGAATATGCGTTCATTCAATACTGCACGAACGACGTAAACGCCGGCTCGCCCGGTCCCGACGGATGTCTCGCCAACATCGAGACAATCGTCGCCGCCGTCGAATCCATGGGGATGGTCCCGATTCTTTGCACGCCTCCCGCGCTCGGGGACCCGGCAGCCACTCCATCGGACCCCGCGAGCACGGCCAAGGCACAACAACTGCAGACCATCCTCAGCCGCGAACAGCAGTTGGCGCGGGACGATCCCAACCTGATCCTGCTGGACACGTATTCGGCGACCGTCACACCCTCCGACCCGGCCGGCCATTTTCTACCCAACTTTGCGCCGATAGACGGAATCCATCCCTCTTCGTTCGGCGAAGTGCAGATGGCACGGACTCTCTCGACCTACCTGGCGACCCTGCTGCCAATCACCGCCAGCACGGAGACCACCAACATCCTGTCAAACGGTTTGATGGCTGGTAATAACGGCACCGTCATTTCGACGGCCAGCAACGTGGTAGATGGCAGTGCGCCTACTGGCTGGTTGGCACGTGGGACCGGCGGGACGAGCGCGACCCCGACTTCTTTCGGGGTCTCCGGAAACAACACACACACGGGAACGACCGGATATTCCCTGGATGTCACCGCCCGCGGCGGCGCGGCAGGCGGCGGCTTCGTTGCCAGCACCAATGGCGCAGGCGGCTCGAGCTTTTCGAGTCAACTCACCCCGGGGAGCTGGTACCAGTGCGGTTTCCAACTGGGCGCCATCACCGATCTCACCCACATCAATCTGTCCGGCCAGGTATTCATGAACTACGGCGGTGGCAATACGCCTTCCGTGTACTTCATGAGCACCAACTCCCGCTACGACAACGGCATCCCGATGGCTGCCGGTGCCACATTGCAGCTCGTTTCGCAGCCCTTTTATGTTGCGCAGACGGCTTCAGCCGCCTATCTGTTCATCAATGCGGTGCTGACGGACGCGGCTGGCAACCAACAGTGGTCAGTGAGCGGGGCGTTCTGTCGCCCTGTGAGGAGTCCCTACGAGTCGTGAAGGGACGCTCGCACAGATACCAGAACACCGCTGCGATGAGGAGCTGCAGGGCGACCATGCCAGCCATCCCCGCACCTGGAATGAACCGATTCACCACCGAGGCCACGATGTTCAGATTGAACTGGTGAACCAGGTACAGGCTGTAGGAGATGGTTCCCAGCGCCGCGACCGGCCGCCACAGCCGGTAGCGCGACACGGCCGGGCTGACCGGCCGTAGCACGAGCAGTCCGAGGGCGAAAACACAGGCCATTCCAACTTCGACATATGCTCTGCGATCCAACACGGCGGCGGAATCCCATGGGAGAACGTGGTACAGACACCAGGCTCCCAGCAATACGAGCGTTGCTGTGTAAGCGGCGCGTAACCTCGCGTCACCGGTCAGACACAGTACGTGAAACAGCATCGCGCCAAGCGCGAAGTGCAGCCAGTACTCGATGAAAAAGCCGGTCACCCAGGGCCCGGGCCACGTCCACACCCAGGCGAGACTGACGGCCGCGAGGCACAGCACTACCGTGGATATCTGTATTCCGCGACGTACGGCAAACAACAGCGCCACCGCCATCACCAGGTAGAACTGATCTTCGTAATTCAATGACCAGAAGGCCGCTACCAGCAGTTTCGGGTTCTGCGCCGCCTCCGCGACGGGATGGAACAGCAGCGACACCCATTGCGTCATTGTCAGGTTCTGAATCCAATCCAGCACGGGACGATTGAGATCATTCGGGCCGCCCGTTGCGATCTTGACCACCCGCGTGAAGACAAAAAATACGATCGCGAAAAAGTATGGCGGATAGATTCGATGGAGCCGGCGCCACATGAAACCGCGGAACGAAGCATTGTTGCGTCTGCAGGTCTCGGCGGAAGCAGCGATGCAATAACCGCTGATCACGAAGAAGGCCATCACCGCGTAACGCCCGGCGCCCTCCCATCCCGAATGCGACATGACGACGACCAGAGCAGCGAGGCCGCGCAGTCCATCAATCAGCTCATATCGGAACGGCCAGGTCCGCAACTCAGGCAGGCGCATGCTCAGCCACTCCGGACGAGCTCGCCGTAGCCTCCTGCATCGTGCGATGCGCGAAGAATATTGCAGCCAGCAATTGGACAGAGAAATACACCGGCACGGCCATCGCCGCGCCTTTCAAGCCCGCAGTCAACACCCCCAACGGTGTTGCGATCACTGTCGCCGCGACAGCGATCAGCTGCACGGTCAGAACACGCTTCGTCTGACCGTAGGCATAGCAGACTCTCTCGAACACATAGGAAGTTGCCCGGATCGCGTATCCGGCACCGATCCAGGGCATCAGCTCCGAACCGCTGCGGAAGTTCCTGCCCACGAACAGGATCGCCAGAAGCGGGTGTCCGAACGAACAAATGATGACTCCCACGACACCAATTCCCGCAACTGTGGCCACCCACATGCGGAACAACCTGCGCGCCCTGGCGTGGTCTGCGCTTGCTACAGCCGCCTGATGCACCGGTCGCAAAGCGAGCTCCACCGTGCCACCAACCAACGTGAATGGCGCATAGGACATTCCGTAAATGGCTGCATAGAGACCGGCGTCTGCGACACTGAGTATTCCGCCGATCACATAGCGATCGCCGAGATTGCTGGCCCAGCCGACGATGCCCATTGGGATGAGTGGAATCGCGTAGGTCCACATGCGCGCGTCCAACGCCTCGGACGCCTCCGGGCTGCTACTTGCGCCCGGCTGCTCGGGCGGCCAGATATTCCTCGAAAACAACGCGATCAGAATCGCCGCCGTCACCACGTACGCCCCCAACACGATCTCGGGGGTTCGTCCCGCGATGAGAACCGCAGCAGCCGCGACGAGAGGACGTGCCCAGGTATCCGCTGTCACCCAAAGCGCGTAATGACGATTGCGGCGGGCCGCATTGAGCAGGCTGACATTGGCGGAGCGCCAGCAGTCACAAGCCAGCATCAATACGAGGAGAACCACCAGCAGCAGTGATCCGCCTCCCCAGATGACAAACGCGCAGCCACCGATCAGGGCCACTCCCAGCAACCAGGGCGTCATCTTCAGAAAACAGCGCCGCAGTGATCCCAACAAGTCCCGGGCCGACCCCCGGGACGCAACCGACGGGTAGTAGTGAATTGCCGCTTGGGTCAGTGGAGTGGAAACGAGACTGATCGCGAGCGCAGACATACCGAGAGCCAGTGAGACGACACCGTACACGGCGGGCGTCAGGAACTGCGTGAGTACGCGAACACCTACAAGAGTGCCCAGCGCGGTCAGCGCCGTACCGCCAATGATCCAGACAGCGCTGGAGAGATGCTGCCTCATGTGGCCAGCACTGCCGCGTCGTTGCGCAGAACACGGCGGTAAAGATTCTCGGCCTGTTCCGCTACTCCATCCCATGACAGGCGTGCACGCACCGTTTCACGTCCGCGTGCGCCCATTTCGGCACGCAAGGAGTCCTGGGAGAGCATTTCGCAAACAGTCCGGGCGAGTTGGCGGGGTTCGCAGTCAATCACTTTGCCGGCCCCCACTTCAGCAACGAGCGATGCGATGCCGACTTCAGGAGACACGAGCACCGGGCAACCTGCCGCCATGGCCTCAGCCACGACGTTTCCGAAGTTCTCGGAGTAGGACGGCAGAACAAACAACCGGGCCTCGGCATACAAAGCCCACTTGTCCTGGTCAGCGACCGGTCCTATGAACATCACGCGGTCGCTCAACCCGAGCTCCCGGGCGTGGGCTTCGAGCCTGGATTGATAACCCTCATCGTCATTCCCCGCAATGACCAGCGGGATATCCGGAACCCACTGCCATGCGGTGATGAGCCGGTCGAGCCCCTTCTTCCAACTGATCCGGCTGAGGAACAGTGCATATCGCGCCGGCAGATGTCCGTAGGGTCCGGCTGCCCTGGCCGGATGCAGCGCGGGAATCTCGACTCCGTTTGGAATGCAGGTGACTTCGTGCAGCGGCCAGCCGAAGGCGCGCAGCTCGTCCGCTTCGATTTCCGCCGTGACATGAACGCCCGCCGCCCGAACGAAGGTGCCCCGCTCGATCAGGTTGATCCACGCATTTTTCACCCAGGCGTTCTTTTTCCGAATCAGCTCCCTGACCAACATGCCGCGTGGCGCGGTTATATACGGTACGCCAGCGCGCCCGGCGGCGCGTGCAGCAGCCCAGGTCGGCCAGAGAAAGATGGAATGCAGGTGAACGACATCGAAGCCGCCCACCGTGCTTTTCAATTCATTCGCGAGTTGGGGGGCCCAATACAGGCGCCGCATTGCCGGCACCGGGAAATAATGAACCCACACGCCGTCGAGATTAACCGGCTTACCCACCGGCACGTCCAGGTTGTCAGGACCGTCGACGCTGGTGGTGTAAACGTGCACGTCGTGACCGCGACGCACGAGTGCGGTCGCGAGCCCATGGACAGAGCGGATGGGCCCACCGTAACGGACTGCCGGATAGTACGTGGGCACGACATGCAGAATTCGAAGCGAGCGCGCCGCGGTTGGGAAGGACGCAATCGCGCTCATGGCAGGAGTCGCCCTCAGCTCGTGGCGAGCGAACGCGAGTGCGAGTGATCCTTCAACATCAAAGGCAGTAGCCCGCCAGCCGCCCGATCCCGGATCACCTGCTCAATGAGGTCCGCATCGATCTGAGGCCGCTGGTCGGAGAAGCCGTACACCAGGGCGGTGTCGCACACCATGTTGACCAGGCGCGGCACGCCACCCGTGCACTCGTGAACCAGCTCCAGGGCCTCGTTGGAAAACAGATCGGGCGCGCCCCCGGCCAGCCCGACCCGATGACGCACGTACCCTTGCGTCTCGTCCCGCTGCAGTGCCTCGATGTGGTGGTCGATGGAAATGCGCTGCGCGAATTGCCGCAGACTCTGCAGCCGCAGCGTCTCGCGCAGCTCCGGCTGCCCGATCAGGATGGTCTGCAGGACCATTTCCTTGCCGGTGTTGAGATTTGAGAGTACCCGCAGCTCTTCCAGACCGTTGACGCCGAGATTCTGGGCCTCATCGATGACGAGAATAATGCGTTGGCCGTCCTCGAGCTCGGACCGGGCATGGCGCACAAACCGCCGATACAGCTCGCTCGGTGACAACTCGCCCGGATCGAGCTCCAGCGCCTCCACGATCCAGGGCAACAACGGGCCCATGGCGGGATGGGTGTTGGTAATAAAGGCCGGTTTGATCTTCCGGTCGAGGCCGTCCAGAAAATGCTGTACGACAGTTGTTTTCCCACAGCCCACCTCGCCTGTGATCAGCGCGAAACCGGAGGCTTCGGCAATCACATATTCGAGCATGGTCAGGGCGTTGCGATGCCGCCGGGCCATGTACAGGAACGCGGGATCCGGTGCCAGTGAGAAGGGCTTCTCCCGCAGCCGGTAGAAACTCTCGTACATGCGCTCAGTACGCCCGTTTCTCGGATTCGGAGGAGCGGTTGAGCACCGTTCCGATGATCCGGGTAGTGCCCAGCAGCTCGATTACGCGCGCGACATCTTCACGTCGGGTCTTGCGCTCGTTCACGACGAGCACGACTGCATCGAGCAGCGGAGCAAGCATCAGCGCGTCATCACTCAGCAGGACGGGAGGCAGATCGACAATCAACAGGCGGCCCGAATCACGATCCTTCAGTTCATTCAGCAACCGTCGGGTGCCGAGACCTGCCAGCGTTTCCGAGCTGGCGGCCACCGGTGCCAGAGTCGGCAGGACGTAGAGTCGCTCAACTCCTTCGAGGGCGTAGCAGACGCGCCTGGTCGGATCATCACCGCCGAACCAGCTCTCCAACCCGAACTCGGGATTGATACCGAGCGTGTTGGCTATGCCCGGCCGGCGCAGGTCCAGATCCACCAGCATCACGGTCTGATTGGGCTCGGCGGCCAGACTGAAGGCGAGATTGATCGCAGTGAGGGTCTTGCCTTCACCGTTGATCGCGCTCACGACGCCAACGGTGTTCAATCCGTTCGCACGCGCGCGTTGCAACACCTGCGTGCGCAACATTCGATACGCGGCGCCGGCAGGATGCGCTTCAGCAGGAGGAACCACCCGCCGCTCGCGCAGCGTCTTCCAATCGAGCGGCAACCGCGAAGCAAACTCGACGGGAGCAACGCCAAACTCCCGGTAGAGAGTGGTTCTTTCCAGGCGCGCCTCATCGGTCGCGGCCGGATGCACCCGTTGCGTCTTGGAAAGATCGAGTGCCCGCTGAATTCTGTCCATGTTGCTACCTCTAAAATCCCAGGCGCCGCGCCCACGTGAACCACAGGACATCCAGGGGCTGATAGAAAAAGTGGGTCAGCGCCACAAACACAAACAGGCTCGCGACCGCGCTTCCCCACGCAATTCGCAGCCTGCGGCGCGAGACGATCCGCTCTGTCTCGGTGCCGATGTAAGGAACCAACGCGAGCGGGGGCACGCCCGTGAGCTTCATCAGGTCGAAGCGGCCCCGCACGCTGCTGTCGAAGGTCTCGAGCAGCCACAACACACCGGCGGCCAGACCGCCACTCAGAATCACTCCGGCAATCAGGATCAACGTACGGTTTGGGCTGACCGGCTCTTCCGGCGGCAACGGCGGCTCGATCAGCGTGAAGCGCTCGCCTTTGCGGTCGGCCTCCAGGTTCTGAGCCACCTTCGCCTCCGACTGTTTGGAGCGCAGCTCCTGATACTTCAGCCGCGTGTTGTCATAGTCGCGGGTGAGCTCCCGATACTGCTGCTCGACTTGCGGAGACAGAGAGATGTTGCGTGCCAGCTCTTCCGAGCGCGCCCGCAACTTCGCGGTCTGCTGCGTCAGCGCATCCATGTCGTTCAGTGTGGCAGCGAGCTGTGCCTGGATCTGGATATAAGCCGGGTTATCAGCATCCACCGGGCCCACTTTGGAAGTGGGCCCGGGTGTTGCCGGGGCCGGCGGCAACTTCGCGACCTGCTCCTGCAGGGAGTCGACTTCACGTTGCAGCCGGATCCGGTCAGGGTGCTCGGGGCTGTATTTCGCCTCGGCCGCGGCGAGAGCGGCCCGTGTATTTTCCAACCGACGCTGCAGGTCGTTGTGGTCCGCATCGCCGGCACCCGCGCTGCCGGACTTGTCCTTGGCGGACAACTCTTTCTCGAGCCCGTCGACCTGGCGCTGCAGGCGCACGACATCCGGATGGTCCGGGCCGTAGGACGCACGCGCGCTGTCGAGCTGCGAGCGGGCCATCTTCAACCGATCGTTGGAGGTGAGAATGCGTTCGCCCGTCTCCGAAAACACCACGGAGTTGGGTTTGATCTGCGCGAGCTGCGCTTCCAGGTACACCTTCTGCTGCTCGAGGGAGGCCTGGCGGGCCGCCTGCGTGCGCAGCTCCTCGTCCGTGTGGTCCAGCAACTGCATGTTGAGCTGGGTCAGCTCGGGGAGCTGATGAAAGTGCTTGTCCTTGAATCGCGCCAGCTCCGCTTCGAGCTCGCCGATGCGGTGATTCAGCCGGTCGCCTTCGGACTCGAGGAAGGTCGCGGCATCCCGCGCCAGCTGGGTGCGGTTGTTGAGATTCTCATTCAGGTACAGGGTCGTGAGCTCGTTCGCCACTTTGGCGGCGAGATCCGGGTTCCGGCTGGTAAAGGCCACTTCAAACGCGATGGTGGCCGAGGTGGGATGGCCGCTGCGCGGGTCGATCACATCGGCGCTGATCATTTTCAGGCCGATGTCCTTGCGCATTTTCGCCAGCAGCGCTTCGCGGGTATCCGTCGCCCGCTCTTTCGCATACAGATCGTAGCGGCGGATGATGCCGAGCAGCGTTTCAGTCGTCATCACGCGCTTGCTGATGACCTGCACGCGCTCATCCGCGTAGGAGGTCACCGTGGAGCGGACCAACTCCTGCGGCATCTCCTGCTGCTCAATGAGAATCGTCCCGGCCGACCGGAATCGGGAGGGCAGAAACAAGGCCAGCGCCACGGTCACGAGCAGACCGAGCGCAAAGCTGGCGATCAGCCACACGCGGCGCTGCCGCGCGATGGCCAGGTAACCCAACAATCCTTTCGGCGGATCAACAGTGCTGTTCATCGTGTGCTCACCACGAGCGGGAGATCGGATGGGGAGTCCACGTGAGACTCATCGACGCGCGCCATGACTGCACGGTCTGATTCGAGTTGCCGATAGTCTGCGTACGCAGGGTCTCGATCTGTGTTCCGAGGGACCAGGTCTCGAGCGGCCGCCAGTTGACGGACAGCGCCACGCTGTTGTAGCTCAGGCGATCGAGGCGCAACAGAACCGCTGTTTCGTTGTTCTTGATATGAGAGCCCATGAGGGTCGCACTCAACATCGGAGTCAGCGGCTGGGTGTATGACGCCTGGTACTCTTCGCGTTCGACCAGAAAGCCAAAGCCGTAAGGCACGAGGCTGCGCGTGTAACTCAGGCTCCCGCGGCTCAACTCGCCCGTGCGAGTAAGAGAGATCTGTGCATCGGTACCCGTGCTGCTCTCGCCCGCGAGGACGCGGGAGCTCTTCCCTATGGACGCATCGAGACGGACGCGCTCGGTGAACTGGTAGATCAGTCCGGACTGCAAGCCAATCGAGCGGCTGTTGTTACCTTTGCTGTCGCTGTCGAGCTGACTGCCATAGGCACTGACGGTGATGCTGCCGAGCTCGCTGAATGCGTAGCGCTCACCCAGACTGCCTGACGTGTAGCGGTAACCGGGCAGCAATTGCGCCACCCCGCCGTGGTAGCTCACATCCTGGTAGCTCAACTGGGCGAGCAGGCTGCGGCGCTCGGTTTGATTCCAGGTCCAGTTGGCGCCGGCCTGACCCATGCGTCGATGGGTATTGCCGTTCACGATGCCGGTTTCCAGCAACTCGGTCGTCAGCGTGCTCTGGTCCCAGTAGGAAGCCGTCAGGCTGAGAGCGGCGGTCTCCCGCATCCAGTTGAGAGCGGCCCAGAGGCTGCGGTCGTCACCATTGCCGATGGATTCGTCCGTGTAGCGCCGCAGGGCGTAACGGGGCTCGAGAGAGTAGTTGAGATTCTCGACGGCATGTTTGAAAAGCAGGTCCGCCGTAATGACTCCCGCATCACTTCCCTTGCTGTCGCTCAGGAGCTGCCGGTTGCTGTCGTAATCGGCCGTGGCGCTGTAGGTCGGCGTGATTGACCACTCCGCGGCAAGCGCGGATGACATCGGCCCGCCGAGCGCACAGCTACCCAACGCGCCCGTGTATGTAATCTGTCTCATGAAACGCGAGAAACCTGACCTGAAAAAGCCCACGGCTCACGGCACTACCACGGTGTCGCCGCTTTCGAGCTGGATGTTCTGCGGAAGGCTGTGACCACGTGCGACGTCCGAGTACCGGAAGCTGAATGCCTGCTGCTTCCCATTGTGACGGCGGAGGATGACGATATCGTTGATCGCTGCGTAGGGGGTCGTGCCGCCGGCCAGACTGATGGCCTGCATGACATCCAGAGGGTTGGCGAAAGGAAATTCACCTGCGTGATTCACCTTTCCCAGCACATAGATCCGGTTGCCGCCGATCTGCTTCAGCGCCACGGTTACCACCGGGGTGGGGATGTACTTCTGCAGTCGATCGGCCAGAACGGCCCGCACGTCCTCCACCGACTTTCCGCGGGCATCCACCTCGCCGGCCAGCGGGAAGCTCAGGTAGCCATCCGGACGAACGAGCACTTCCTTCTGAAGATCCGTCTCCTTCCATACGGAGACGTCGACGACATCACCGGGCTGGAGGTGATAGGCGGGCAAAGGGTTCGTTGAGGCAGGCTCCGCGGCACCGAGGCGTGCAACGGACAGCAGCAACACGACGAAGCAGACCCTCGATGAGCTCATTTTCGTTTTCGACTTTCAGGTGCGAGATGGAAACTGGCGCACGGGCAGCGCGCCAGTTGTTAGACACTTGTCATACTAAGCGTCGCAGATGACGCTTTCGTTTCGTCTGTCAGAATCCGAACGAGCGACGATTCCGGGAGACGAGGAAGAGGCCGAAGATGCCCGTGAGCAGCAGCAGGCTGCTGGCCGGCAGCGGCACGGCGTTCGGCGTGAAGGTGAGACTGAGAGAATACAGGCCGACATCGAACTCGTCTGCGGTAGTCGCCACGATGTGCGCGAAGTAGTTGCCGGCCGTGACCTGGAAGGTCTCCGTCTTCGTGGCGTCCTTGCCGGACCAGGACGAGAGGACATCCGCGCCGGAAGTTGCCTGGAAGCTGAGCGCGTCCAGCGATTTCTGCCAGGGGAGATTCTGAAGAGTGGCCGTTATGTAGCCGTCACCGGGTGCGCTGAACGACATCACCGACGACTGCGTGCCGGTCACCATGGTCGTATTGGACAACAGCATCATGTCGGCGCGCGCCTGGGGTGCCTGTGCCATCCCGAGGGCCGCCAGCAGGGCGAGCACTCCGGCCCGCGGCAGGGATTTCCCGTCCCCTGCCAGGGGCTTCAAACAGCGGCTCAAAGACTTCATCGACGTTCTCCTTTCAGAAGCTCAGGGTGATCGTTGGATACGGCCAGGTGCACGGGCTCGCGGACCGGCTCGGCATCGGGGTGTGGCCGGTAGACGTACTTCGCGTACAGGTACTGGCGGAGCGAGTCGGACAGCTCGGCGCTCGTCTGGCGGCGGCGCTCGGTCCGGTCGAGCTCACTCAACTTCAGGGCGGCGTACGGCTCCTGCGTGCCGGTCAGGGCCAGCAGCGCGATGTCGTCGCGATCCACGCGCCGATCAACCTCGACACCGTTGTTGATGATTGCTTCGAGCCGCGTGGCGTCGATGTCAAAGAAGCGCAACAGCTCGGCGCCTGACTCGACAAACACCGGGACCAGGTTGCGGCCGTGCACCTCGCCGTCGTACAGCGGCCCGAGCCGGGCCAACATGTTTTTGACGGCAAAGCGAATCACGTCGGAATCGCGCACTCCCAGGCGCGTCGCGAGCTTCTTCACTTTGCGCACGTCCGCCGCATTCATGCGGATCGAAACCGCCTGTTTTCGACTTTCGACCACTGTGTACCCACCCTGTAAGCGCGTTGTTTTCTGCGATGCGTTTAACAGTAGGTGGACTGTGTTGCAGTCCCTTGTCGCTTAGATGACGTTCGCATCGGATTTGTGTGCGGACGCGTCGACGGACGGCGTGCGGGTCACGTCACACATGGCAAGCAATCGAGGTGCCGCTACGACGGCAGTCGCAGTCCGACTAAAGACTCAGGCAAGTTGGATCAGAGCCGGATGCGGCCTGGAAAGGCGCGGCGGCAGGCAGACAGACGAGCAGGCGCGGCCTGATGACCGCGCCGTGGTCGCGAAACGATCAGCGGGGCGTGTTGGAGCCGTCGACAGCGGCTGGCACTACGTGCTCGTCAGCCTTCCCTCGCGACTCAACCACGTAGTTTTCGAGCTGGGTGCGCTTGATACGTGTAAACGGTTCAGAGGCCGCCGCGCGGCTCCACAGCGTTTGTTTTTCGAGGTGCGTGAGTACCTCGTCATCCAGCTTGTACAGCGCCTTGTTGTGGTCCACACAGGCTTTCAGTTCCTGATCGCGGGTGGCCAGCGTCTGCTTCGCCGCCGTCTGGGCCGTCTCTACGTCCTTCAGGTTCTGCAACGTCTCGCGGAATTTGGCGATGACCTGCGCCAGTTTCTCCTTGGTCTGGGCCAGCTCCGGGTCGTTCTGTTTCTGCTGCTGGCGGGCTTCGATCTGCCGCAACGCCGCTTCGGAGGCCTTGGCTTTCTTGTCCAGCGCCTGTTGTCCGTTCTTGAGGGTGTCGCGCTCCTTGCGGATGTCCTCCAGGTCCTTTTTCAACTTCGCGTTCTCAGCCTGGAGGCCGGTCCGCTCGGAGGCCAACTGTTGCATCTGCTGCATGAGTTGGGCATTGGCTCCGCCACCGGACCGGGCGGATTGAGCCTGAACGGCCGGCGCCACGGCCAGCAGGGCAAGCGCGGCCGGCAAGGCCACGAACGCGTGTAATACAAATGTCTGCGAGCGCATCGGGACACCCTCAACCATGAGCGGAAATGGATAAATTGACCGGATTGGGCCAGTCGGCGGGTGGCGGCTGGCTGACGCGCATTTTCATGACCTCGGACTCGATCTCGCTGTCGCGTGCCTTGTCGCCGCTCGAGGACACGACCACCCGCTCAATCGAGCCATCGCGCCGCACCCAGATTTTGATGTTGGTCTTGAAGTTGCCGTTGCGCACCTTCTTGTTGGCGCCGAGCTGGTCGAGGATTTCATTCTTCAACAGGCCGGCGTACCACTGGTAGACGCTGCCGCCGGGTCCCGACCCGACGAGATCGCGGCCGCCCTTGTTGCCCACGAGACCAAAGGCATCGCCACCGGCGCCGCCTTCCGCATCCAGTCCCAGGTTCTGACTGGGTGGAGGATCGTTGGAGGGCGTGGGCTCCTCGGGCTTCTCCTGCGGATCGGGCACATCCACCTTTTCCTCCGGCGGGGGTGGAGGCGGTGGCGGCTCATCGGGCGGTGGTGGCGGCGGCCGGATGAGATGAACTTCCTGCACCACTTTTTTCTGTTGCGGGACGGCGCCGGTCACAATGTGGCGAATGAACAGCACGGCAACCGTGCCGAGCACGAGTACACCCAACACGGTCACGATGATTGACCGGTTGTTGCGCTTCTTTGCCATACGCGCTACTTGACGATCCTCTGTGTCACGAGCCCGAGCTGCGAGATCTCGAGGCGGCCCATCAGATCCAGCACATCCACCACGCGCTGGTATTGAATCGTCGAGTCGGCCTTGATGATGACCGGCAGGTTCGGGTTGGCGGCCTTCAGCTGCCGCAGCATGTTTTCCAGCTCCGGCATCGTGACCGGGAAGGTGTCCAGGTAAATGGTGCCGTCGGCCGTGATGGTAATGGCCTTGGTCTTGTTTTCCGCAAGGCTCGGCTGGGCGCTGGCCTTGGGCAGATTCACCTTGATGCCCTGTACGGTGGCCGTACAGAGAATGATGAAAATGATCAGCAGCACATAGGCGAGATCGAGCATCGGCGTGACGTTGATCTCGTCATATACGTCCTTATCACCACCGCCGCCGCCTGACATCTTCCGGTTCCTACTTACGAGTACGTTTCAGCGATCCGGGTGACGAATTCGTCCACGAACACGCGCATGTCCACGCCGATCTCTTTCACGCGCGTGTTGAGATAGTTGTAGCCGAACAGGCACGGGATGGCGACGCCCAGACCGAACACCGTCGCCACCAGCGCCGCGGCGGTACCAGGGGCGATGGCGTTGATGTTGACTTCACCCGAGGCCGCGATCGCGGCGAAGGTGATCATGACGCCGACGACCGTTCCGAGCAGGCCGAGGAAGGGTCCGCCGGAGATCGAGATCGTGAGCCACACCATGTTGCTGTTGAGACGCTGCGTCATCCGGGTCATGGAGCCATCCATGACGGCCCGGATCGCTTCAATCGACTGAGCCGACAGGATCCGCGCGCGGTCAGCGCCGACGCCCTGCCCCTCGAAGCGTTTCAGGGTTTCCTGCATTCCGTGGTGATACAGGCGCCACAGGGTCGAAGTGCCGTATTCCTCGCTGTCGCCGTCGCTGCTGGCGGCAAACGGATCGGTGTCCGTTCCACCGGTCTGAGTCCGCCGCTCCAACGCCGTGAAATCCGCTGACAACTTGTGAAATTCCACCAGGAACTTCGCGTTACCGCGCTGGATCCGGTTCAAGGATAGGGTCTTGAACAGCATGATCAGCACGGAAGCTACAAACATGACGCCGAGGACGCTGATGATCACCCACCCGTCGACCGTGACGTTGCGCAGGGTGGTCGCGAAATAGGACTCGCCGCCACTGCTGCTGTCCTTCTGGGCGTCGCTGCCGTAGACAACCAGCGGCGCGACCATGCCCTGGCTGCGTGCGGCCGCTTTGACCCAGTCACCCGAGCGGGCCACGTTGGAAACCTGGAGCTCATCGAGGTCGCCGCTGTAAAAGTTACCCTTCGCCGCGGAGCCGCCGACAGTGAGTGCGCCGCCAATCTCCCTGGCTTCCGCGGCCGCATGGCCGGCATCCGCGCCGTCGACGAACAAAGTCAGGTTGCCGTCGCCGATCCGAACGGCGAGGTGATGCCATTCACTCGTAGTCAGCGCGGCAGTGCCGGTGACTGTGACGGGCTGGCCAGCGCCGTTGTAGCGCGCGAACGCCGTTGAGCCATTGATGCCGAGCACCAGCTCGCGACCCTGATCCGCCAGTTGCGCGACGTAGGCCTGTGACTGCGCGGCCTCGAAGCGAACCCAGGCCGACACGGTCAGGCCTTTTCCGGCGGCGAGGTGGACCGCGCCATTGGCCGGGATGGCAATCGCCTGCGCACCGGCGAACTTCGCACCGGACCCGATCAGGGAGGCGGGATTCACTTCCGCATCAAACGTGGTGGGATCACTCTTATACGCAGTCGAATCCTGCGGCGTGCCCTTGGCGGCACCGAAGTGATAAATCAACGCCTGGTTGGTGTCGTATGTGCCGGATGGATCGGCCGCGGCCGGCGCGCTCTTGTTGCCGTAATAGAGGAAGACTTTGTCAGTGTTGACTCCGCCCGTGAGGCGCGGCACGCGCACCCACACAAAAGCGAGCTGAGCCTGCGGGTCGAATCGCTCGATGTGATATTTCAGCGGGGTCTTGTCGTCGGCCGCCACGAACCTGAAATCCGAGCCGTCCGGCTTCGAATCCGCGAAATACTGGAAGTTGCCCAGGCTCAGGCGGATGAGCACGGGGACCTCCGTGGGCGAACCCGGTATGTCGGACCCCGCCGCGGTCAGATCAAATGTGAGCTCTTTGCGGAAGGCCCAGTCGTTGTTCCACCAGGCGCGCGCCTCGTGGCCCCAGCCCGCGCCGAAGGCTGCCAATGCAATCAACAGCCAGGCGCGCAAAAATCGATCCTTCACGACAGGTCCCCGGAATTCGCAGCCGTTCATAGTGAGCTTCGGATGTGACATCGTTTTGTCAGAACCGGGCGTTGACATCGAGCTGCAGAATGTCATCCCCGTAGCGCGCACCATCAATCTCGTTGCCGCTCATGTAGCGCAATCGCAACCACGTGTTTTTCGCAACGCCGAATGTGGTCCAGAAGTAGTAACCCTGGGTGTTGGTACCACCCTCGTGGAAATCAGCGTCTGTCCAGGCATCCAGCACCGCGTCAGCTTTGACGTACCGGTAGCCGACGGCCACACGCCAGGCGGCGAAGCGATCGACGACGGGCCGGCCGAAGCTGACTTCGCCCACGTAGCCCTTGTTCTGTGGCGAGGTCACCTTCTGGTGGGTCAGAGCCTCGACGTCGGACTGGTTGTATCCGATATTGCGGACGCCCTCGCCCGTCACAGCCAGCGAATAGCCGGGGAAGGTGTGTTCATAGTTCGCGGCAATGTCGACGAGGCGGAAATGGGCCGCCAGCGCGAACAAATTCACCGTCGGATCAATGTCGCGAACGTTCGAGATGTCGTAGACCGAGTTGCCCTGGCGCAGGAATGCCGGCGCCGTGTAGTTGAGCAGCGTCGAATCCACGTCATTCATCCTGCCGGTAACGTGCAGGAAGTCGTAGTAGGCGCCCGCGAAGCGGATGTGGTCGGCGCCGCCATTGAAGCGGAGGTTAGTGCCGATCTGGCCGCCGACGAGCCACTTGTTTTCCTGGTTGACGAGCGGCACTTCCAGCATCGGGAAGGCGCCCACGGTTGCGTACACGTGTGAGCGGTCAGACTTACCGTCACCCCATCCGAAGCGCAGAGTCTCCGCGACACCTTCGAATGACAAGTCGCGTGCGAACACCAGCTCCGTCGGTGCAAACCACGGACTCGGTAGTCTTCCGCCCTGCAACGTCGAAACGGACAGGTTGTCCCGCGTGTTCGTGTTCCACTGGAGGTAAGCCTGATCGAATCCGACTGTATAGCGCTGACCGTATTGGCCGAGCGTCTGGCTTTCAGAGCCCGGGTCGACCAGCGAGCCTGAAGCAAGCCGGACATAAGCCGTGAGATACGGGTTGATATCAGCCTCGGCTCCGAGGCGCGCCCGCAAACGAAGGCGGTTACGGTCCTGGGTCGTATTCAGGAATGGGTACTGGGCTCGGGCATAACCGCCCGCCTGGTTGATCGCGTTGTAATCGAGAAGAATTTCCCGCGTGTTGTCGCGGGGGTACCAGTCGTTCTGCTCGCGCAGTGTTACGTCGCCGAACATCTTTACGCGCGACAGCCACTCAGGCAGTGCCGCGGGCACGCCCCATTTCTCGTCCTTCGCTTCCTTTACTACATCCGCTACCACTGCGGGTTTGACTTCGGCGGCAACTTGCCTGCTGATCTCGTCCTTGACGATCTGCGGCACATAGGGCACGCGGACCGCGTTCTGCTCTTCCTTCGCCTGTTGCGCGTTCCTGGCAACCGCGGCAGCCTGGTCCGCGGCGGCTTTATCCTGTGCCTGTTTGACCATCAGCTCGGCCTGCTCGCGCGTCAGCAAGCCCTTCTCGACGAGCGCCTTCAACAGGTTGATGACCGTGTTGCGCACTTCCTCGATGGACTGTCGCTCCTCGGTACCCTCCACTGCATGCGCGACGGGCGCCAGCAACATCAAAGCGGCCAGGCCGCAGGGTGCCCAGTGATTACGCAACGACATCCGACTAACTCGATTTGGACGAAGCCCGTTAGAATGAAGCGGGGCGATTACGTTTCCATGACAAATGGCGACGTCACGGCGAAAGTCTCAGGTGCGAGTCCTGTTTCATATCGTTGCAACATCGTGGTGTAGGCAGACTCCAGGTTCCGGCAGAAGCGCCTGGTGTCGAACAGCGGGTAGCGGGTCCTGTTGTGCGCCAGACGGTCACGCACCTCGCGCAGTTGCTCCGGGTGTATCGCGAGCTCGAACGCTTTTTCCGCGTACTCTTCCAGACTGTTGGTGATCAGATCGGGCAGCCCCACCGCGCGCAGGATGCTGGCCGCCACCCGGCCCGGAAAGGCTCGCCCGATACAGGTGAGAACCGGCAGGCCCGCCCAGAGCGCATCGCTGGATGTGGTGTGTGCGTTGTAGGGCAGCGTGTCCAGAAACAGGTCGGCGAGCCTGTGTCGCGCAAGGTGCTCCGGGGAGTCCATCCGCGGGGCGAACACCAGCCGCTCCGCGCCAACTCCGCGACGCTCGGCTTCGGCGCGCAGATTGCGAACCGCCGCGGGATTGTCACCCAGCAGCCACAGGACGCTGCCGGGCACCCGCTGCAGCAGTTGCATCCAGATCGTGAAGATCGCGGGCGTCAGCTTGTAGTTGTTGTTGAAGCAGCAGAACACGAAGCCGGACTCGGGAAGCCCGGCTTCGGCGCGCGTGGATGTGCGGTCAGCGATCACCCGCTTCGCGTCGGTGACCTGGTAACAATCAGGCAGATAGACCACCGCCTCAGTGCAGTGTGCCTGCAGCTCCGGCGGCAACACGGTGCGGTCGGCGAGGAGATAGTCAATCTGCTCGAGGCCCATCGTGCCGGGATAACCGATGTAACTCACCTGGATGGGGGCCGGCCGCCGCGACAGTATCGCGGGCCGGCTGTCGCCCGTGTATCCCTTGAGATCGACCGCAATGTCGATCTCCAGAGACTGCATGAGGGAGGCAACCTGCGCATCGCTCTCGTTCCGCACATCCACGAAGCGGTCGAACGCTCGCTGCAGCCGTTGCCGCATCGGTCCGGAGTCATCCGGACCGAACGAAATCGCCGTGATCTCGAATCGCTCGCGATCGTGCGCTTCAAACGAGCCCGCCATCAGCAGCGCGGTGGCATGCTGATGGTAGTCGGCGGAGAGGTACGCTACCCGAATCCGCTCGTGACGATATTTTCGACCGTCCCACGCTGATCGGCAGTTGGGTGGCATCCGGTCCGCGGCCAGAATGCGCGCCGCCTTCAGATGCAGCTCGGGAGATTCGTTCATTGCGAGCAGCGTGAAGGGTTGCACCACTGCCTTGCCGGCCTCGACACCAGCGACGATTCGATCGCGGCTGGCCTCGTAATCCGCCCAGTCGCAACAGGCCATGCGCGCGCCGGCGAGCGCACCGGCGGCGTAGTCGAAATCCGGAGCGAGCTCCAACACACGAACGAGAGAAGGCACTGCCTCGTCCGGGCGACTCAGCTTGACGAGCGCGCCACCCCGCTGCTCGTGTGCTTCGGCGAGTTGTGGATCGAGCGCTATCGCCTTATCGCAGTACTCGATCGCCTCCGCCGTCTGATTGTTACCTAACAGGATGTTGGCGAGGTTGCTGTAGGCCGCGGCGTAATCAGGCCTGAGCCGCAACGCATTCTCAATGGCGCCAGCGGCTTCCGTATAACGCCCGAGCCGCCGCAGGGCGCCGCCCAGGTTGTTATAGGCCTCCGGGAAATCCGCTTTGAGCTGAATGGCGCGCTCGCACAGACGCAGAGCCTCCTCCGGGCGCTTCATTGACAGCAATGCGCTCGCGCAATTGCTCAACGCCTCGGGGTTGTTCGGCTCGGCAGCGAGCGCGCGCTCATAGCTTTCGACAGCCGCGCCATACAGTTTCAGTTGCTGAAGTGCATTTCCGTGACTCACCAGCGCGGGCTTCAATGCCATGGCGCGCTCGTAGTGCGCCAGTGCCTCGCCCGCGCGGTTCAACTTCAGGAGCACATTGCCGCGGTTGTTGTGCGCCTCCGAAAACGACGGATTGAGCAGCAACGCGCGCTCATAGCAGTCGGCCGCCTTCTCATACTCGCGCCGTTCAAAGTGCGCGATGCCCAAATTGTTGTAGCCAATAGCGTAGTTGGGGTCGAGCTGCAGCGCGCGCTGGAAGCTGCCGATGGCCTCTTCGTGCCGACCCAGGCGCAGGAGCGCCTGGCCGAGGTTGTTGTGACCGCGCACGCTGTCCGGCTCCAGATCGAGCGAGCTGCGGTAGGTGCTTTCGGCTTGCGCGAACAACCCTCTCGCGAGGAGCTCGTTGCCGCGCTGGCGCAGCACCGCCGCGCTCATTTTCTCTGGCGCTTGATGCATTCTTCGTCGGTGGGCTTGCAGTCTTCCTCACCCAGCCCGGTCACGAAGACGTCCAGCCAGCTCAGCGCCGAGGCAGCCAACGGTGCCGCCTGGTCCTTGTTGTTGAAGGCGTCCATCGATGATACCGATGTTGTCGAAGCGCTGGCCGCACTCACTGCGCCCGACACCGACGCTGTGACGTTGCTGACTGCCGGCGGAACACCCGTCGCCGTTCCACCGAAGTTGATGTTGCTGGCACCGATGACCGTCGCCGCAGCGACGTTGATGTTGCCCGCCGCGCCGATACCTGCGTCACCCGCATCTACCGCGCCGATCGGGGCAATCAGGTTGACGTTGCCCAGCGGCTGGTCCGCACCCGTTGAAATGGTGCGAATGCCACTACCGGCGACCGCGGCGTTGAACACCAACACCTGGTTACCCTTATCGTCGACGGCAAACGTCGGCGGCGGTAACGACAGAGACGTCTTGGCGCCGTTGCCTGCATCGATGTTGCCTTCGTTGGACCAGATGACGATGTTGCCACCGCCAAGGGTGAAGATTCGTGAGCTGTTGACGTTGACATCGCTCTTTGAATAGATGTTCACGTCACCGTAGCCCTGCGCCACGATACCGAGCTGAGAGGGGGGCTTGATTGTGCCGGAGCCGGAGGGCGGGCTGGCGAGGCCGACATTCAGCGAGCCACCGGGAACCAGCAGTGAAATGTTGCCGCCCGCAATGCTATAGACCTGGCTGTAGGTCAGATTCAGACTGCCGTCATACGGATCCGCGGCACTGCCAGGCGCCACGTTGCGGCTGCCCGGAAACAGCGCGTCAATCGCCGCGTAGCCATTCTTATAGCCGGGACCGTTCGGCTTCCTGGCCTCGATGCCGGATCGGTCGAGCTCGCTGAAGAACACCTGATTGATCAACGGACGCTGCAGATCGGCGCTGAAGGCCGCAAAGGCCTTCTCCGCGTCATCGAGCGACAGTTTGCTCTTGTTGCTCACTTTTTCCACATAGGCAACCAACATCTGCTCATCCGTGGGGGACTTCTCGATGATGTCAGTCAGGAATTTCGCGTAGTCCGGATCCTGCCCCAGGCCCGCGAGCATGGTGATGTCCGCGCCGTGTGCGACATTCAGGTTGGGGTTGGACAAATCTCCGACCGTGTTGACGCCAGTGGAGAAGCCCAGGTCGATATTGCGGCCCGCAAGCAGGTCGAGCCGGCCCGATCCGCCGACCTCCACCACGTTCGATGAGGTCGTGATGATCGTCCCGTCGTTTCCGAAGGCAGGCGGATCCGTGAAATCACGGCCCGCGGAAATCAGTGTCAGGTCGTCGGAATGCAGATTCTGACCGTGGTAGGTCAGGCCCACGATGTCCCGGCCCGCCTCGATGCGACCGGCTTTGGGCACGCTCAACTGCAGATTGAGAATGTCCCGGCCGGCCACCACGGATGCCGGTAATGAATCGTTCACGTGGCGATCGGAGCTGAAGCCATAGCCGTTGTTTCCTTCGCCCAGCAGGTTGAGCGCTCCGACATTACCCGGATTGGTGACCGTGGCGATCGCCGCATCGGGCGCATCCGAGATGTATATCGAGGTCTGTACCGGGGCGATGAAGTCCCGGCCCGCAAATATCTGCAGTTGTCCTGTATTCGAGGGAAACAGTGATGCCTGCGCCGAGACATCGCCAGTCAGCGAAGTCAGTGACAGGGAAGCCGGATTGATGTTGAACGGCACCAGATTCCCTGTCAGCACGGCCGGACCGACCAGCAATCCAACTGAGCTGCCCACGTCACCGGACGGATGAAACGATATCGTACCGCCCGTGCTCTGTGCATTGAATGCGGAATCCGCGCCATAGGTATAGAAGAAGGAGGTATTGGCCCCGCTTCCTCTGGCCAGCGGTTGCAGCACCGTCGTTGGATTGAAGACGCTCGTGACCAGCACGTCACCTTGCGCCCACAGTGAGACCTGCGCGGTTTCGATTTCGAATACCGAGCCCACCAGCGGGTTGCCGTCGGTACCCCCGAGATTGCCGGCGAACGAACGTCCCGCGCTGAGTGTACCGACTCCGTTGGCGACGAAGAACTGCCCGCTGGTGACATCCTGTCCGGCGTGGAGCGAGAAGCCACCGCTGTTGTAATGAGTCTGAGTCGTGTTGAGCAGCGCGAGACTGTCGGATGCCGCGGCGGACACATTGGTCACATCGTGGCCAGCCGTGATCCTGACATCACCGCCGCCCAGGGAAGCGATGCTCCACGGATCCTGATCGAAAGCAGCCAGATTGAGACCGTAGAAGCCCAGGCCGTTCTTGACACCGCGTGCCTGCCAGTTGGAGGGCGCCTGCGGATCGAGCTGGTCGAAACCGATCACATCGTTGCCCGCGTTGACCAACAGGTTGCCGCCGTTACCCAGGAAGTAGATCGGTTTCGGTCCACCCTGGAAATTGGCGGAGATCGCAGGAGTGAGCACCTTTCCTTCCTCGTCCGTGAGCATCCGGCCGATCGTATAGGCCGAGGCTCCGGTATCTATCTGAACGTTTCCGGAGGCGACGAGATTGATGTCCCCCGTTCCAGTGCGGACCCGAGCGCCGGTGGAAAGCTCCAGGTTCGCCGCGGTGCCTGCTTTGGTCGCCAGAGGATTGGCGCTGGCCAGATCGGCGCCGGCTACGAAGCGCAGTGATGATGACGGGGTCGTCAGCACTGAGCCCGCCACGCCGTCGGAAATCGAGGCGCCGATGTTGATATTTCCCGTAGCGCGCACGGTGAGGTCGATCGGGCCGCCGAGGCCCAACGAAGCCAGGTCCAGCGCGCTTCCCAGAGACAGATCGCCGGTCTGTTGGACCACCACACCCGCCTGCACGAGGAGCGTTGGGCCCGTAGTACCGGGAGGAGGCGGAATCGTGCCGGTCAGCGGCATCTTGAATCGATCGGCGAGAGCACTGTTGGCCAGCGCCAGGAAGCTCGTCACGTCCGTCTGAATCTGAGCGAAATTCTGGGTGAAATCGCCGCCGTCGCGATAAGTGGGCAACACCGGCTCGAGAATGATCTGATCTACGCCGGTAATGTTCGCGGCGTAGTTTCCGATGCCAATGTCACCAGTGCTCACAACCGCTGGTGCGCGAAGGAGCAGCGAGCCTGGCTGCGCCGGTCCACCGACGGAAATCACACTGCCATTGTTGAGATTGATGAGCCCATTGACGGTGGACAGCTCCACCTGGCCGCCGCGGCCGTCGGCTTTTGTCCCATTGGCGAGCAGCTTGCCCGTGGACTCGAGAATCAGGCCGTTGCCCGCGAACAGGCCGATGGAGCCGCGCTGCCCGCCGGACGGTGCGTTGATCGTCCCGGCAATGTCGATGACACCCGAATCAGCGGTCAGGTTGACCTGGTTGGCGTTGAGTGTGCCGGCCGCGGTGAGGTTGAGATCGCCGTTCTGGACGCGAACATCAATCAGGTTTGTGAATCCACCTGCTGTCAGATTCGCGGCCAGGGGCGACAAGCCACCTGTCAGCTGACCCGCGCTGAGCCAGAAGCTGCCACCACTCGCATCCGCAGCGGCATTACCCGTCAGGCTGCCATCCAGGGTCACCGCTCCACCACCCGATATTGACAGGAATCCGGCAGGCGCCTTGCCGGCACCCGAGACATTGATTGACGAATTGCTCGCCAGAGTGACTGCCCCGGTGGCTGTGAGATTGACGATTCCACCTGCGGCGCCGCGGACCTGATCGCCGGCACTGACGCTGATGCCGCTCGCGTCGATGACCGCACCCGATTCCACGTTGATGGAGGATGCAGTGGACGTGCCACCCGCTCCCGGTTTCACCGTCAATGAGATACTGCCGCCGGGCACGATGATCGAGCCGGAGTCCTGAATCTGATTTGCCGCCAATGAAAGATGACCGCCGAGCGAGCCCGTCAACGACGACGCGGCAGGTGCGGTGCCGGACTGTTGCACAGTCAATGTGCCATCGGGTACGGCGATGGTCGTTTCAGCACGGCTTTCAGCAGTCACGACGGGTGTCGATAGCGTTAAGTTGCCGCCTGCCGCGAGCGCACCGACGCCCTGACCAACCACGGCGGTGGAAGCCTGCACAGTCGTTTGACTGTTGCCGTTGATGTTCAGGTTGCCCGGTCCGACATTGAACGTGCTGGCCGTGAATGACAGTGCGCCTGCGCCAGTCGTCGGCGCAGGCGGCGGGCTCGTACCGAGACCTTCGAGAGTCACTGTCCGGGCGCCGAGGATCGAGCTGTCGCCGGTGACATTGTTGATCGAGTTCGCGATCAGGCGCAGCGATCCCAACGCGGGAGCCCCTGATCCGTTCACTCCCAGAGACACCGCGGTCTGCAGATTGATCGCATCTGCGCTGGCCAGACGCAAGGCACCAGCCGTTTGCATCTGCGCCAGCAGACTCGAATTGATCTGCAGGGAGTCAGTTGATGTGCCGCTACCTACGAATCCGATCGAGTTCGACGCCAGCGACCAGCTCGCTCCGGGCGCGTTGATGGTGCCATCAACAATCACGCTCTGAGGTGCATCGAGGGAGACCGCTCCGCGCGTGCTCAAAGTGGCTCCGCTGTCCACGCTGACCGTGGCGCCGCCGGTAACGGGGCCGCTGCCTGCAGCACGTACGGGCGCCGCAATGTCGGAAACTGCAAGCAGTGCGGCTCCTGAATTCGTTGCGGTTCCATCCGCCGTCTTCAACGTGAGCTCCGTCTCCTTCGGGACCGTCGTGGGCGCGGTGCCGGAGAGCCCCGAGGTCGAAGCAACAGTGGCGCCGGATTGAACTTCAATGGACTGATTCGCGACCGCGAGCACCTGGCCTGCGCTCACCTGCGCGCCGGCTCCGATGGTCACTTCGTCAGCCGTGACTGATACCGAAGTGCCGTCGAGTGAACGCTGGCCGCCGAGGATCAGATTGCCCGCTTTCCAACTGCTGATGGTGGGCGCACCGATCGACACACCGGTCACGGCCGCCTGGCCATCCGCCGGTGTGACTGTCAGGTCGGCGGAGCTGATCTCGATTGTCGCTGCGGCGCCGTTTTTGCCGGCCGCTGAGTTCACCTTACCGAATGCATTCAGAGAGTGACTCGCCGCGAACAGCAGGCTGCCGGCGTCGGCCGGCAACGTGACGGTGTGTTTTCCAGCTGCCGCTGCTGCCGCACTGAAGAAGTCAGTGGCTGTGCTGAGCTCGTATTGAGCGAGTTGCTGCGAATACGAACCGGGCCTGATGGAGAAGCCGATATAACCGGAGGATGACTGCAATCCGGTGTTGCCAAACGTCAGATATCCCGCGGTCACTGGCGTGCCATCTGTCAACGCACCGATCGTGCCGGACTGCAGACTCTGGAAGCCCGGCTGCACCTGGACAAGGTAGGCACCGGGCAGCAAGGCGAAGCGTGCCGGCAGAAGCGCATAGGTTCCGGCCGCCAGGCCCTGCCCGCCGCTCAGGTAGACACTCGCGCCCGGCTTGACGTTGGATCCTGTAAATTCCTGAATATCGTATGGCGCGTATTGCCCCATCATCGACGGAACGACGGCGTACAAACCGGCGGCCGTTGCGGCAGCCTGCCCCAGAGAGTCGACTTTTCCGCCGGTTCCCGGCACCCATTCGTAGGTAGACAGCTCGCCGCCACCGCTGACATCGATCGTCGCGTTCTTCGCGAACGATACATTCGGCGCGTTGAGGTTGACCGCTCGGGTCGGAACTCCATTGATTACGATGGTGCTGTTGCCCGGGGTGTATACCCACTGTGTTTCGCCCAGAACGGTGTGGCCATACAGAAGCGTGGATCCATCGGCGCTCACCGAAGTCAGACTGCCGTCCAGCAAAGAGAGCGAATCCGTGGCGTTGAAGCTGATGACGCCGAAAGGCGCCATGATCGTGCCGCTGCTGGAGATATTAGACGCGTTCACCGTCAGTGAGCCGGCGACGGAGAACGGCGTTGAGAGCGAGGCGGGGCTCTGACCCGCGGGCAAGGTTGATCCGAAGACTACGTGGCCGGAGGTCGCGGAATCTGCAATGGTGAAAGAAGTCTGAGTCGCCGGAAAAATGCGCTCTGCGTTGATTGCGAGATCACCCGCGACCGCCAGCGTGCCGTTCAACTGGATGGCACTGACCGGCTGAAACACTACATCACCGGAGCTGTTGAAGGTCGCCGAGCCTACTCCCTGCAGCGAGATCAGGCCGGACAGCGCTATCTGTTGCGCATTGACGGCCAGCGATCCCGAACCCCCGAGAGCCGTGGCAGGTGTCACAATCGCGGTGTTTGTATCGGTGATGGATACATAGGGCGCATTCAGAACCGAGCTCACGCCGAAGCCGACGCTGATATTCGGGGCATCCAGACTGATGGAGCCGCGCATCGTCAGTGGCGCGCTGTTATTGAGCGCTATCGTGTTATCGGCCTGCAGCTTCAGGAAATCGATACCGGAAGCGGCGACCTGCGTAGTGCTCAGGCGCGCGATGTTTCCGTACGAGGCGCTGGGCGCCGTGCCGACAGATCCTGACACCAGCTCGATGGTTGCCGGCGCCGCGGACGGCGGATTCTCGAAACCGCCCCCGCCAACCGGGTGCATGCTTATGGGGTTTACGTCTACCTCCAGCGTGCCACCGGCGAGCGTGCCTGCATCACCGGCTCCCGCGTGTGCCTCCAGGGAACCCAGCAGTGAGATGGATTCAACCGATCGCGCGAGTATCGAGCCACCGGCGCTACCGACGGCGATGTGCCTGTATCCGCCGGTCCCGCCGATCACACTTACATCGAGCGGAGCACTGGCGCCGGCCACGTTGATGAGCGATCCGGCATCGGCAACGATTTCGCCGCGATTGGCAATCAGGCTCACGCTGCCGCCGGCCAGCACGTTGCCCAGCCGCAGATTCTGAGTGTTGGGTTTCAGCAAGGTCGTGCCGCTGACATCCAGCACACCTCGAGCTCCCAGCTCCAGGCGCTGATCAGGCAGGAATCCGTGGTCATTGACGGTGTTGGGCGGATCAATCTGCGCGACGATGCTGCCACCGGCTGCCCGCACGACCCCGTCAATGAGCAGGCTTCCCTGGCTGACGAGCCGGATGCTGGAGAGCGCGTCGGCATTGATACTCGCACCCGCTTCGAGATTGAGATCCCCGATGTCGATGGACGCCGGCGCCCCCAGCGGCGCGATGACCTGAAAGATCAACGACATGGGTTTGCGGTTGTATTCCGGTAGGAGTTGCGCCTGCGCGAATCCAGTTACCGTGCCACCGCCGCTGCGAGTGAGATACCCGGGATTCAGCATCAACGTCTGAGCCTGCGCGTTGATTGTCGTCCCGGAGGCGATAGTCAGGACGTTGCGATCGTCCGCGTCAACGGCCAGCGGGGCGGTCGCGGTGAGCGAAATGTTCGCGAACCCGTATTTCGAGAAGAGACTCGATCCCACGCCGAAAACACCGCCAGGCGCGGTCGCGGGCGCTGTTGGATCCGTCAGAGAGAGAACAGGCAGATCATCAACGCGTTGCGCTGACGTCCAACTGTCCCCCTGTGAGACGGAGATGCGCGGCGCTGCCAGGGAGAATGTACCTCCAGAAGCGCCCTCTACGCCAAACGCGTCCAGTGAGTTGTTGTTGCCGGTCTGCAGCGCGGATTGATACGGGGAGGCATCAATGATGATGGATCCGCCAGTACCGCCTACCAGCGTATTGTTAGCCCGAAGCCAGGCGCCGCCACTGGCCCTGAAGCTGACATTGTCCCCGATGATCAGCTCACCGCCCGAAGTGGTGGGCGAGTTGCCGGGATTGAGGCTCAGGGAGATGGAGCCGCCATTCTGATAAAGCACGCCTGGTGTCGAGACACCGAGAAGAGGCGAGTCATTCGACCACTGTCCGCGCACGTCGAACGTCACCCCGGAGGCAATGTCGATGCCCAGCCGACCTGCACCGGGGAGCGCCGAGGTAGCCGTTTCTGCGCTCAGAAGGCTGATGCTGCCACCCAGAGCCTGAATATCGGACGCGACCGAAATCCTCGCGGCCTCGACCTGCAAGGAACCGCCAGCACCCAGATTCAGCGGCATCCCGGCAGACAATGTGACCGTCGCATCGCTGAAGATCTGCGTCTGTGTGAAACCACCGTCGGTGATGTATGAAGATGAGAGCAGAGTTGTCTGCCGCGGCAACGGCGCCCCATCAGCAATAGCGAGCGGCGGAATGTTGTTGGAGAACGTCACCCCGGGTGCGAAGAAATCCGGCAGGCTGGTGTTAGGGTCCGGAATCGGAGTCGACTCGCCTATGACCAGCGTGCCGCCCCTGGCGATGCCATTGCCGCCGGTGACATTCTTCGCCAGGTATCCCGTCAGGCTTTCGGCCGGGATTTTCGTCGGATCCCGCTGATACAGACCGTTGACGGCTTTGCCGGTCAGCGAACCCTGCAACGACATGGCAGGGGCGGCGAACGTCACCGTTCCCGCGGAGAATCCCTGGAAATATCCAGGGCTCACGTGACCGAGGCCCGGTGTTGGATTGGTGATCTGAACACCAAAGCCGTTGTAGTTCACCGTGTAGGTCGGATTCAGCACTCCCTTGTAGAGAATGTTGGGGTCGGCCGAGCTGATGTCATAGAGCTTGCCGTTCGCGCCAATGAGTTGTGTAGTCTGTGAGACTCCGGGCGCATACGTCCATTTGCCCCCCGAGACATCGATGCTGGATCCCTTGGCCATCACCACATCGCCTTCGGACTGGAAGCTCGCCGAGCCACCTGCGGAAGTGCGTTGCAGAATGGTCTGCGGAATCGCCTGCAGCGCCGACTGCCAGGAATCCTCGCTGATGATGGCGGGCTTGCCGTTGCGGACATCGACGATGACAGTCTGCGCCTGGAGCGGGCCGCCCCGCTGCAGCGGATCATCCGCGAGCTCGTTGCTGCGCAACTGAATGGTCACGAGATTCGACGACATCGGCACGCTGGCATTGCTGCCGTGCAGATCGATGTTGGTGCCAGCCTCAACCCGGATCTGCGCGGCACTGTTGCCGTTGGTGACCAGCCCCCGGTCGGGATTGGCGGCGGCCACAGCATTCAGCGTGCCGCCGGGCGCCGTGATTTCGCCCCCGATGTCGATCTGCTGGCCACTCAGTTGAATGGTGGACTGGATCTGCTTCTGGCCGACCACGGCAGGGGTCGTGTCCGACAGATCGGGAAGCACATCGATCTGGCTGCTGGAACCGATGTTGAGAGTGCCGCCTTCGTTGTTGCAGATGACTCCCGTTTTGCAGCTGTTGGCGCCGGTGGGAGCTAAGAATTCACCTGCGGTAAGGATCACCGAGCCGTTGGCAGCTACGGCGGTCGTGGCCGAGATGCGGCCGTTCTGATTCACCGCCAGTCCAGCGAGAGAAACGTTTCCGCGCGGCGCCGAGAGAGTGGCGCCCACCTGATTGGTGGTGGTGCCGGTGGGAAGGCACGGGTCGGCACCCGCGCAGGGCGTGTTGCCACTGACTTCGACAATCAGCCCGCGCATCGAGGGATCGGTGCTGCCGGCAAGGTAAAGCGACTGACCCGCGGCGAGCGCAACCTGGCCACCGGGTGCGGACAGAGTGCCTCCGTTGGTTACATTCTGCGCGGCGAGCAGGATGCGGCCACCATTGGGATCGGTGGCGTTCATCCGGGCGCCCGGCTGCACGGTGATCTGCACCGGTTGCGGCTTGCCAGTCGCGTCCAGAATGGGATTTCCCGAGGAATCCGTGATGTAAGTTCGGCCGTCAGAGGAAAACGCCGAACCGGGGTTACTCTGCTTGCTCGGAGCCAGAATGCCCGAGGTCAACTCGTCATCCCCTTTGGTCATCCCGAGGGAGGAAGCGACCAGGCCAGCGACGTTGACCGAGGAGCTCGCTCCGAAGACAAACCCGTTGGGATTGATCAGGTATACCTGACCGTTGGCGGTGAGACTGCCGAAGATGGCGCTGGGACTGGCCTGGTAGATCTTGTTGAGCGCAATCGCCGTGGAGCTCGGCTGATTGAAGATCACTTTGCCGTCGGCGCTGATGTTGAAGGACTGCCAGTTCAATATCGCCTGGTCGGTGGTCTGATTGACCGTCAGCGTGCTGCCGTTTGAGACGGCGGTCGCTGCGCCCGATGTGACAAACCCCGCCGGAGGCGCGGTCATTCCAGGTGTTTTGAACTGCGGTGCGCAAACACCGGGTGCGCAGGGCACGGGGAGTGTTGCTGCCTCGACCGCATTGCCGCTCAATGCAGCCGCGACGGTCAGAAACGCTGCAACGGTGGTGAGCGAAGACCTGCGAAGCGCGCGCGCCCAGATGGAAAATGACATCCAGTTCATTATCGCTCTCTCTAAAACGTGCTCTTCAGATCAAACAAGATGCGCGGCTCGTTCTTCCGGGTCCGCGTGGTCTCATTCAGGGGATCGGCGATCGTCAGCGTGCCGCTGATGAAATGACCGGGCAGCAGATCCAGTCCCAGGCCCCAGCTGCGCAAGGTGTCCGCGGTGGACTCGCTGCTGAGCGCGTCATTGCGATGACCGCGGCCGGCATCGAAGAAGATGAAGCCATCGCCGAGGATGAAGCCGTGGGGCGCCCACTGCGGCGACTGGAACTGGATGCTGCCTTTGTAGGCGCTGTCACTCAGGATTTCCGCCTCGAGATAGCCGCGCACGCCATCGGCGCCGGAAAGCGAGGCCTGCTCGTAGACAACCAGCGGCTCGAGCGATTCCTGCAACGTGCCCCGTACGATGAGCTGCATGTTGAGCGGCAACCGCTGGGTGAACGCGAGGTTCGAGCGCAGATAAAAGTAGTTGCCGTGCGCCAGGTAGCGCGTGGTTTCAAAGTTGGTCGTGCGGTTGCCCCAGCCACGCGGTCCGGCATTCGCCGTGAAATCAAAGGAGATGAGCTGTGAGGCGAGCTGCCACGAACCCTGATAGCCCAACGAGGCATTGAGATACGAGATGGGCTGAATGGTTGTGGTCGGCCCGGTCGCGTCATCGACGGGAGTCAGGCCGATCGTGTTCCTGAAATGCTTGTACTCCAGGCCGAGCGTCAGGGACTGAATATTGCCCGGCACATACTCGAGTGGAATTCCGAGGCGCGCGCCGTAGACCTGGCCATCACCCAGCACTCCCAACGCACCGCCGGTGCCGCTCACCGTGGCGACATCGCTGGACGAATTAATAAAACTGACACTCGGGTGCAATCCGCCCGCAACAGGACGGAAGCCGTAGTTGGCACTGACCACACTCACCTGCCCCGTCTTCTGGGGCGTGAAGGTGTATTGGGTGGACAGGCTGTCGAGCTCGCCGAACAGGTTGTTGTAACTGAGCGATGCGGTCGCGCGCAGGGGCTCGGTATCAGGCGAATACTGGTTGTTGAAATCGATCCCGCCGTGCAACGGCAGGTGATCATCGACTTTCAGCGCAACGTCCATGGTTCCGGGGACCGGACCCGCTTTCAGGACCGGAGTAACCGATTTGTCGGTCGTCTGCGCATTGACGTTCGCGAGCTGCGTCTGCAGCTCCTTCATGTTGGGGACCGTACCCGGCTTCACCGCAGGCAATTCATCGAGGATCTTGCCTTCGGCAAAATAGCGGGCACCGCTGATGGTCCGCACCCGGGTTTTTCCTTCCGTGACCCGCAACCGCACGATTCCCTCATTGATTTCCTGCGGTGGAATGTCGACAAAGACCGTCGCGTATCCAGCATCGTGATACGCCTTTTCGAGCGCACCCCGCGCGGTATCTACATCGTCGATCGTCTTGCCATCGCCGAGCAGCGGATACAACACACCTTCGATATCGCGGTTCGACATAACGGTGTTACCGAGCACGCGGTACTCGTGCACGTCGAATCGCTGAACCGGTTTGTCCTCAGCCAGGGCAATCGAGCTCAATCCCAGGATCAACAGCAATGCCAGGCCGACGGGCGGACGTACTCTCACGCGTGTTTCTCGTAGCAAACGAGCGACGATACGTTCTTATTATTTAGGAACTGTGAATGAAAAAGCCGGCCCCTCGCGAGAGGGGCCGGCAGTGGACACTTATGTTCTTCTTATTGGAGAACCGTTGGCGGATCGATCAGATCTGCTCGCCCGGCACGGCGCAGCTGTTGCCTGCGCGTGAGTACGGGTTGACAAACACCTGCGCTGTACCCGCGCCACCGTTGCTGTTCAGCGGGCTGGCAGGAACGTTGCCACCGACGCCCGGGATCGCCAGAACGTCCGGGATCGCAGGCAGGTTGGCCAGCTTCGGCAGGCTCGTCTGCAGGTATTGAGACAGAGCGAGCGAGCCGCCCGTCACGCCGGTCTCCGGGACCAGAGTCGCTTCGAACCACCAGCCGTAACGGCCCGTGGCAGCAGCCTGGTTGCTCGGAGCAACGCCGTCGATCGAGGCGAGGATCACGTTGGTGAACTTCGTGCCGTTGGCCGGGTTGAGGATCTGGTCGATAGAGGCGTAAGCGATCGAGCCAGGGGTGCTGTTGACCGCGTTCATCTCTTCGCCCGTGGAGAAGTTCACAACTTCACCTGGCTGCGGGTTCGGCATGCTGACGGCGCTGCCGCAGTGATAGCCGAAGAGGAACACGTTTGTGGACGTGCGCGTGCCCGAGCCCGGCTCACGATTGATGCGCGTGATCTCGGAGGGCGCGGAGGAGATCGGAGCGCCGGAGATGGCGTCCGGAACGCTCGACCAATCAGAGTAGTTGCCGAGGATGATGTTCGCAGCTGACTCACGGGTCAGATTGACCTGGGAGAACGTCTGGCCGCTCTTGTTGACCACCAGGCCGAAGACCTGGTCGTACAGGCGAACGGTCGGGAGAGCCTTCATCTGGGCCGGGGTGGCGGTTCCGAAAGCAGCAGCCGAGTAGTTCGAAGGGAAGTCGTTCGCAATCAGCAGGGCAGGCTCAACGTCCGTTACGCCCAACTGAACGGTGTCAGCAACCACAGCGCCAGTCCAAGCGTCGGTCGTTCCCGTCTGGGAGGTCACGCCGTTGACCGTGCAGGTGTTGGTCGTGCCGCTCGCCGTGCAACCGGCGATGTTCAAGCGCTTGATCTGCTTGTTCGTGACAATCGGCAGAGCGCCGACCACCGAGCCACCTTCCGTACGGTAGTAAACGGTGATGAGCGTGTTGGCAGCCAGGTTCGGGATCGCGATGGCCGTGAAGCAGGAGGTGGCGAGGAAGTTGCCGCTGCCACCAGAGGACTTGAGGTTCAGCGTGTTGGCAGCGCCACCGCACAGGTCATTGGTGATGGCCTGTGTGACGCCGGCCTGAGCAGCCGACGAGCCGGCGATAACGAGCGAAGCGGCGGGAGCATTGGCCTGAGCGAGGGTGGGAACCGCCGCACCGGCGTAGCCCGAAGCCACAGCAGCCGCAACAGCCGCAACGATCATTGGATACTTACGATTCATGATTAATCCTTGATTCCTTAGATACTAGGGGTCTCGAGGGGGTACTCGAAATCTCAGACAGCAGCGGCGCGGCGACGGCCGACGCCGAACAGTCCGAGGAGGCCGCTTCCGAACAGCCACACAGCAGCAGGCAACGGAACCGTCGGGCCGCCACCGCCGCCGACCTTCAGCGTGCCGTCAGCCGTTACGGTGATGTCAGTTCCGAGGATGTACGACTGCACCTGGCCAGGGTTGCCGTTGCCGGTCAGTCCGTACAGAGTGTTGGTCGTGCCGAGAGCGATACCGGCCTGGTCGAATTCCGTGCCGAACAGATCGGTGGAACCACCGTTGCCGCCAGTAGTCGGGCCCCAGACGTTGGCGCCAGTCGAGCCGTCAGCCCAGTTGTACACCTTGCCGCCAGCCGTGTAGGAGGCCTTCACGTAGGTCAGGTCGCTTTCGATGCCGTTGCCCATGGTCTGCAGCGTGGGCGACAGGAGACCCTGTGCGATGTTGCTGCCAACCGAGCCGAGGTCATCGAAAATGGAGATGAAGCCACCGGGCTTCTTATAGCCGGTGCCGCTGACCGAGCCGGGGAACTGAGCGCCGTACACGGCCCATGTCAGGGTGTGACCGGCAGAGTTCGCGGCATTGATGTAGCTGGTGAGGGTCGAGGTCGCGGCCACTGAGAAGTTGGCGGCGATCGAGGTGTTGAGGTTGGCACCTGACACCAGGCTGGCTGTTGGCAGCAGGCTGGACAGGGACAGGCCGGTGTCCTCAGCGAAAGTGGTCTTCGCTGTTGCATCGGACACAAACACCCACAGGTCGGAATTGCCGCTGGACGGCAGGTTCTGCGCCTGGGCGGTGGCGAAGCCCGCCATGAGCGCGCCAGCCACGGCGAAGCGAATCAAAGTTTTCATGAAAAGACTCTCCCAATGGATTGGAACTGATATCGACTTCCTGGGTCACAAGGCAACGCTGAAACGATGGCGGCGTCCTTGTTCGATTGCGGGCATAGAGTCAAGCAAGCCCGTTACGGTTGCATGAAGTTAATGTATCAATGCAACCAGTGAGTGCGGGCGTGTTTGTACGTCATGTGTATGACACTCGAAAACATGCCCTCAGTTGGTCATGGGAAGGTTCACGGTGCGCGGGACTCCATCGCGCACGAACGTCAAAGACATCGATTTCGCGGTTGTTCTGAGTGTGTTGGCCAGAGTCTGGGAGTCGGTGATCTCGACGCCGTCGACCGCCGTGAGGATGTCGGAGTCCTGCAGGCCATACTGGCGTTGGAATCGTTTCGCCGGATGTATGACCAGTCCGGTCGGGCCGACGTTGGTCTGCTCCACATTCAATTGCGAGAACCAACCCTCCGCTGCGGTGATCACGTCCGGATCGTCCACGTGCTTCGGGGGAGGCTCGGTCTGCGCGACTTCAGTCGCGCCACCCGCGGGCCCGAACAGGTCCTGCTTCGGCAACCGAACGGTTTCCAGCTTGCCGCTGATATCAATGACGACCCGGTCGGCAAACACCTGGACCAGGCGGCCGCCACCGGCCTCATCGAGCGTGGCGCCCGTGCGGTACAGGTGAGTGGGTTCGCCGGTAACACCCAGAATCGCGTAGCCGCGCTCCGGATGGCGGGACGCGACGACGCCGGTGAGTTTCAACGCGAGATCGGTGTCCGGCGCATGCTCAGGATCAACTTTGACGACCGGTGCGACCGTCTCGCCGAACAGGTGGGCGTTCAGAATCCGGTGGACATCGAGCGGCGGCTCCGGTGTTGGAAGCGCAGTCGGCTGCGACGGTGCCTGCACCTGCGAGGCGGCATGCAGTGCCCACACTGTATGACTCACATCCAACGCCAGCAGCCCGGCGATTGCGATCGTCGCAGCCGGTGGGGCGTAGCGGCGCCATTTGAAATTCTGTTCCAGACGGCGCCACATTTTTTGGATCATCGCGGAGAATGATGTCGGCGATGTGACGCCGGACGGTCATCAGGGCTCCGTATGATGGCCGGATGTCTGCTCCCACCACCGCTTCGCTGTTACAGGGCGCTCAGCGCGCGCTGTCTGAAGGAAATCCCCGCAAGGCCGCCGATCTGAGCCGCAAGGCGCTGCGCTACGAGCCACGCAATTCGGATGCTGTGTATTTCCTCGGGCTCGCTCATGCCCTGAGCGGTGAGCTCGCAGCGGCAATCGAGCGCTGGCGACAGGTCATGGAAGTCAATCCTTACCAACCGGAGCTGCGTGAGAATCTGGCTCGGGCGTACTACGCGCAGGCAGTGGACGATCATCGGGCCGGTCGCTTGACCGCGGCCCTCACGGGCTACGAGCAGGCGCTGACCTTGATTCCGGGATTCGCCGTAGCCTGGCGCGATCGCGGTCGCGTGTTGGAAAGCCTGCAGCGGTTGTCAGATGCGCTTGCCAGTTACGAGCGAGCGGTGGCGTTGACTTCCGATGATGCTGGCTCGCTTTCAGGGGCGCTCAGCGTCAGCGTGCGAACCTGCAATTGGCAGCTGGCCGGCCGCAGCCTCCAGCAGTTGCGCCAACTGCCTGACGGCCTGAAGTCGATTCATCCGTTTCTGGCCCTGAGCGTGATTGAGGATCCGGCGGAGCTCGCAACCATCGCGGCCGGGCGCGCGCTGCCCACTGCATCCGGCAGTGCGCCGGAGCGCCGCGAAGGTCGGATTCGGATCGCCTATGTGTCGTCGGACCTGCGTGACCATCCGGTGGCTCACCTCATCGTCGGCCTGTTCGAACACCACAACCGTGAGCGATTTGAAGTTCATGCGATTGCTCTCAATCCCGGCGCCGACGAGCGGCTGCGCCTGTCGGTAGAGCACTGGCACGATGTCGCGCAGCTTTCCGATCTGGAAATAGCGCAACGGATGCGCACTCTTCAGATCGATATTGCGGTGGACCTCAATGGCCACACCATTGGCGCCCGCCCCGGGATATTTGCGCATCGGGCAGCACCGATCCAGGTGAGCTATCTCGGCTACGCGGGCACCTCCGGCGCGCCCTACATGGACTATCTGGTTGCCGACGATGTAGTCATTCCACACGGGGATGAACGCTGGTACACGGAAGAAGTGATCCGCCTGCCGGGCTGCTTCATGCCGAATGACAGCCAGCGGGTCATCGGTGCGGCACCGACGCGCGAGCAGGCGGGACTGCCGCCGGAAGGATTGGTTTTCTGCGCATTCACGAATGCCTACAAGATCAACCCGCCCTTGTTTGATATCTGGATGCGCCTGCTGCGGGAGATTCCCGGCAGCGTGCTGTGGCTGCGTTCCATGGGGCCCGAGCCAAAAGACAATCTGCTGCGCGAGGCCGCGGCACGCGGCGTAGATGCGCAGCGCCTGGTGTTTGCCCCTCATGTCGCGAGTATTGCCGAGCACCTGGGCCGCCATCAGTTGGCGGATCTGTTCCTGGACACTCTCCCTTACAACGCACACTCCACCGCCTGTGATGCCCTTTGGGTAGGCGTCCCTGTGCTTACCTGTGTGGGGCGCACGTTCGCGGCCCGAGTTGCTGCAAGTGTGCTGACTACAGCGGGATTGCCGGAACTGATCACAAAGAACCTGCAGGAATACGAAAGCCTGGCGCTGCAGTTGGCTCGTGACCCCGCGCAATTGCAGGCATTTCGCCAGCGGCTGACACAGAAGTCAGCGTTGTTCGATACGCGCGCCTACTGTGAAAGACTGGAGAGCGCGTATTCGAACCTGGTCAGTAACCCAGCTCGCGCCTGAGCGGACCGAATGTGTCGAGCGCCCGCTGCCGCTGCTCGGGTGTCAGCACCAGCGCAGCCTCGCCCGCCTTGCCTGAGCGCATGAACCTCATCCCGGCATCAATCGAGGACTGCAGGTACGGTTTGTAGAAGATCCCCACATTCCGGTTGCGGATGTCGACTTCCTCGATCGCGCGCATCCGCTGGAACGAAGAGTTGGCCACCGCCCGCGCAATTTCCTCGTCGGTGCGCTCCAGTCCCAGGAATGAGCAGATCTGCCGTGCTCCCCGCTGTGTATCGGCGAGGAGATCCTCATAACGCACCGGAAGGACTGGGAATGGATATTTCGTGCCGAGCCAACTGACCACGTGCTCGTCCCAGGCACCCATGCGCGAGTGGATCCAACGGGGATCGCCGCGGGAAGCCAGGTATTGATCGACGTACAACTGCAATGAGCTGTTCGCACCATCGGTACGACTTCGGCGCGAGTAGTGATAGTTCGAGAGCATGACATCGGCGGGGTCACGCACGACGTAGATTGCGGCAGCGGTGTGATCAGCGAGCGGCAGCTCGTTTGAAAACGGAAAGTGGGTCTTGATGAAGACGGGTGTCGTGGGCGGATCGGGCACCTGCGGCAGCTCGTGGATATCGGGCGCCAGCCGGTTGAGCGATTCAGCCGAATCCTGCAGGCCGAAGGCGAGGTTGCACACCAGAAAGCGGACCCAGGTGTTGCCGCTTTTAGGGTATGACACGATCCAGACGATCGTTCTCATGAAAGCATGCTCAGATAGGCTGTTTCCAGATTGCAGCAATACACGCGCGTGTCAAACAGCGCTGATTGCCGCGTCAGCCGTTGGCGAAGCGCCTGCAATTGCGAAGGGTCACGTGCCAGCTGCAACGCCCGGTCCTCATACTCCTGCAGATCCTTTGTGATCAACTCCGGCAGTCCTGCCGTTGTCAACACGCTGCCCGCCGCCCGAGCCGCATAGGTTCGTCCCGAACAGGTGAGCACGGGGACCCCAGCCCACAACGCATCACACGCGGTGGAATGCGCGTTGTAGGGAAAGGTGTCCAGATACAGGTCTGCCAATCGATGGCGGCCCAGATGCTCGGCCATGCTCGCCACGTGCGGAGCAAACACCAGCCGCTGCGCGTCTACGCCTCGCGCGGTGGCCTCCTGTAGCAAGCGAGACGGGGCATTCATCGCTCGCAGCCACAACACACTGTCCGGGATTTGCCGCAGCAGCCGCATCCAGACATCAAACACAGGCGGGTTGATTTTGTACGCGTTCGTGAACGCGCAAAACACGAATCCGTCCGCCGGAAGACCTGCCTGCTCGCGCGTCGGTGCCGAGCCGATCGGCCGCTGGCTGTCATTCGGCAGACAGCAGCCGGGCAGACGGATCACTTCTTCCGTGTACCAGCGCTCGTCCCCAGGCGGAATGACTACGGCGTCGGCAATCAGGTAATCCATAAAGGGCGCGCCGGAGGTGCCCGGATAGCCCAGGTAGTTCACCTGCACGGGAGCCGCCCGATGCGCAAAGATCCCGGGCCGGCAGCCGTCGGTGTAGCCCATCAGGTCAATCGCAATATCCACCTGCAGCTCGCGTAAGGCTTCCGCGATCTCACTGTCACTGCGGGAATCTGCATCAATAAATCGATCGAATGCGGCCGTCACGCGCCGGCCGATCTCGCTGCCATCGCTCGCACGCAGCGACACGCCGATGACTTCGAAGCGCGCCCGGTCGTGCTGCTCCAGCACGCCTACCAACAGATGCGAGACAGGGTGATCACGGAAATCGGCCGAAATGTAGGCGATACGGATGGGCTTCTTTGCGGGCCGGGGCGAGTCAGGCCATTGGACCACCGGAGCCAGTGACTCGCCTGGCGGAGCAAACATCCGGGCGGCTGCCAGACTCAACTCCAGCGAGTCCGCCACCGGCAGAAGCGACAGCGGATAAGTAACTCTCCGGCCCGCCGTCAGTTGACGCATCAAGCTGTCTTTGAGCGAGGGGTACTGTGACCAATCCACGGCCTGCAGTCGCGAGTACAGCAGGCTGCCGAGCACGTAACTTCGTTCCGGCGTGATCTTCAGCACTTCTGCCAGACAGTCGGCAGCTTCGCTGTGCTGCTTCATCTGCGCCAGTGCCGCGGCTTTCCCCACCAGGCATTCCGATCGGTCCATACCCCGGGCCGCGGCCCGATCGAAGTCGACTGCTGCTTCCGACAGCCGGGTGCGCAGATTCAACAGGGCCAGTGCCCGACCGAAGAGAGCTTCGCCATCATCGGGTGCGAGCGCGAGCGCGGTGTCGAACGACTCCAGCGCCTCCTCGTGGAGGAGCAGATCGAGCAGCGTGTGGCCACGATTGCACTGGGCCACTATGAATCCCGGCCTGAGTGCCAGTGCCGCTTCAAAGCTCGCCAGGGCCTCGCGCAATCGGCGCATGTCCCGCAGCACATTGCCCCGGTTGTTGAGCGCCTCAGGAAACGCCGGGCGAATTTCCAAGGCCGCATCGAGGTCGCTCAGGGCTTCATCCAACCGCTGCAGCGTCCGCAACGCATTGCTGCGATTCGTGAGCACCGCGGCAGAGTCGGGCCGAATGCTCAGCGCCTGATCATAACAATCCAGCGCGGCCGCGGGCTCGTTGCTCGCCAGGAGCGCGTTTCCCTGTTGGAGCAGGTACCGCGCCAGTTCCGTTGCATCAGCCGACTGCAACATCAAAGGTCTCTGGCATCAGTCCCTGCCCCGCACGTTTGTGCATGACCTCGTAGGCAGCTTCCAATCCGCGCGTGTGACCGGCGGTGTCAAAGAGCGGTGCGGTAGTCCGGTTCGCAGCCAGTCGTGCTCGCAAATCCTGGCGTTTGCGCGTATCGAGAGCCAGCCCGAGAGCGAGGTGGCCATATTCCTCCAGGCTGTCCCCAATCAGTTCCGGCAGCCCGACTGCCGTGAGCGCGCTCGCGGCAACCCGACTGGCAAAGCCACCACCCGCGCAGGTAATCACGGGCACACCTGCCCACAACGCATCACAGGTTGTCGAATGCGCGTTATAGGGCAACGTGTCGAGATAAATATCCGCCAACCGATGGCGACCGAGATGTTCGGCCATACTCGCAACGTGAGGTGCGAACACGATCCGCTGCGGATCTACACCGCGGGAGGCCGCCTCTGTGAGCAGGTTGGCACGAACCTCCGGGCCGACCGCGCGCAGCCACAACACACTCTGTGGCACCTCTCGCAGCAACCGCATCCAGATATCAAACACCGGAGGATTGATTTTGTAGGCGTTCGTGAACGCACAGAACACAACCCCTTCGGCCGGCAGCCCGGCCTGCTCGCGGGCAGGCGCGGCGGCAATCTGGCGGAGCTCATCGTTCGGCAGGTAACAATGAGGAAGCCGGACAACCTTTTCGGCGTAATAGCGCTCGTCACCGCGGGGGATCACGACTCCATCCGCGAGCACGTAGTCGATGTAGGAGGCACCCGAAGTACCCGCGTAGCCCAGGTAGTTCACCTGCACCGGGGCTGCGCGATGGGCAAAGATTCCCAGCCGCATGCCCTGGGTCAGCCCCATGAGATCGACCGCGATGTCGACTTCGGCTTCGCGCAGGAGACCGGCAACTCGAGCATCGCTGCGATCCGCCACTTCAATGAACTGGTCGCAGCCTGAGCGAACGCGGCGTCCCAACTCGCTATCTTCTGCCGCACGCAGCGAGATACCGAATATTTCAAACGCGGCGCGATCGTGTTTTTCCAGCGTGCCCGCCAGAAGATAGGAAACCGGATGCTCGCGAAAGTCGGCGGAGATGTAGGCGACCCGGATCTTCCGGGTCGCGCGCGCCGCGGGTGCTTTCGCCTGCGGTGGATGCTTATCCTCCACGTAGGCGCGAGCGCACGCCAACTGAATCCGCGGCGACTCATCCAGAAGCAACAACGACAGCGGGTTGATGACCCGGTGATTGGCCTGCAGCGACTGATGCAACTGGCGGGTAAGCGCCGGGTAATCGGACCAGTCGCAGAGGTCCATGCGCAGATGAAACAGATTGCCGGGCGCATAGGCATGCTCCGGATCAATCTTCAGCAACGCCGCGAAGGCCTGCGCCGACTCACTGTAGCGACGCAGCTCACGGAGCGCGGCTCCCCGGTTGTACAACGAGTCCGGCGCCTGGGGCGACAGCTTCAACGCCTGGTCGTAGTGGGCCAGTGCCTCTTCGTTGCGCCCGAGAGCGAGCAGAACGTTGCCGCGGTTGTTGAGCGCCAGCACCGAATCCGGAACCAGGCGCAGCGCCTGATCGTAGTCGCTCAGAGCCTGCGCGTACTGGTGCAGATTCCGAAGCGCGAGCCCCCGGTTGATCCATGAATCCACGTGATCAGGAGCAACCTGCAGCGCGCGCGAGTAGGTCTGGACGGCATCTTCATACCGTTTCATTCCCAACAGGATCAGCGCTTTGTTCTCGAGCGCCTGGGCATCATCCGGCTGCGCGCGTAATACGCGTTCGTAACTATCCAGCGCTTCGGGAAAACGCTTCAAGTCGCGCAACGCATTGCCGCGGTTGTACCACGCAATCGTGTAGTCGGGTCTCAGGCGCACCGCCTGGTCGAGGCTCGCCAGGGCTTCCCGCGTTTTCCCCAGTGACAACAACGCATTGCCCAGATTCGAATGACCGGCGAATTGCCGGTTGTTGATTTTCAAAGACCGCTCGAGCCATTGAATACCCTGCTGGGTATCACCCGCTTCCAGTGCCAGGAGCGCCCGCAGATGCCATGCGCCGTAGTGTTTGGGATCCGCCCGCAGAACTTCCGAGCACAGTGCGTCAGCCTGAAAAGGCCGACCCTGCTGGTGCAGGGCCACTGCCTGTTGGAACGCCAATGTCAGGTGTGCCGCACCCTGATTGCCTGCACGTGACGCCATGGCCGAAGCGTCAGCCCGCGCGAGCCTTCAGAGAGGCCAACGCAGTGCGAGCCTCGTCGGCCCCGACGAACTTTGCTGAACCATCCACGGCCGCCTCGAGATCGGTACGCGCGCGTTCGGTTTGTCCCGCACGCAGTTCGGCCATTCCGAGGTGATACCGGATTTCCTTTGACGCAGGCGATCGCTCGGCCGCGCGACTCAACACCGGGACCGCCTCGGCGAACTCGCCACGCTTGAAGTGCACCCAGCCATTCACATCGAGCAGAGCACCGTCACTCGAGGATGAAAAGGGGGCGGTGAGGTCCCGGGCGCGATCCAGGCTCGCGCGATCGGTCTTGTAGTTTATGAGCAGCGCGGCAAGGCTCCTCGCAACCTGCGGCTGTGGGCTGACGCGATAGGCGGTGTCATACACACCAATCGCATCATCGACCCGCTTCTCGCTCTCATAGACCCGGGCCAGTTCATCGAGAACCTGCAGCTCCGTTGGCGCGACTTTCACGGCGGCCTGGTATTCAGCGATCGCTCCCGGTGCATCCTTCTGCGCCAGCCGCACGAGCGCGAGGTTGCGATGCGGAACCCACCAGTTCGGCAGTGCCTGTACAGCGCGCGACAAGGCGTCCGTGGCGGCTGGAAAGTTCTTCTGTCCCGCATTGATTTCGCCCAGCAGATTGAGGAGTGCTGCGTTGGTCGGGTCCTGGTCTGACGCGCGCTTCACGAGGGTAATGGCCTGCGGGCCCTGCCCGCTCACCATGTCGAGCCGCGCCAGGGCTGACAGCACATCAAAGGACTTCGGCTCGATGGCCAGAGCCTTCTCCAGCTCCTGGCGACCCTGATCGGCCTGGTTCATCGCCAGGCAGGCAATGCCGGACAGGTAGAAACCCACCGGTGACTTCGGGTCTGTCAGTTTCAGGTCGGCGGCAGCGGATCGGGCGCTGTTGAAATCGTGTGAGTCGAGGTATGCGCGTACGAGATCCGCGCGAACCGAAGTGTCGGTTGGCGCCCGCCGCACGGCTTCCTGTAGAACCTCAATCGCCTGGGCCGACTTCCGCATCCGCATCAACATCTGACCCAGCTCCACGCGGATGCTGTTGTCAGTGGGCGCCTGTGCCACGGCGGCTTCCATCGACTGCTGAGCCAACTCGGGCTGGCCGTTTTCCAGGTACGCTCGTCCCAACAACCGCTGAATACCCGCGGCCTGGGGATTGTCACGCAGCAGCGCGCGCAGATCGACGATCGCGGCAGCCGGCTGGGTATGAGCCATTTCCAGGGATGCACGCATGGCCAGGGCGTCGGTGTCACGCGGATTCTTGTCCAACACCTGCGCCAGCAGCTTGCGAGCCTCGTCCTCGCGGCCTTCGGTGCCGGCAATTACGGCCAAGTGGTTGCGGGCATTCAGACCACTGGGGCCGAGATCGTCACGACGGATGATCTCCTGATAGACGGCGATCGCATCCCTGGTTGCTTTCTGGCGCTCGAACAGCCCGGCCAGGCCGAAACGCAGACCATAGTCATCCGGCTGATGCGCAATGTAATCCTGCATCAGTTTGATACCCTGCTCGGGTGAGCGCTGGCGGCTCAGAAAATCGACCAGGGCCAGTTTCGGCGGATCCTTGTCAGGCAAGGCCCGCACAGCCTCTTCCAACACGCGCTGGGCCTCATCAGTCTTCCCCGAGCGCGAGTACAGCACGGCGAGGCGGAAGCGGTACTGCGGATCCTCGGGCGCCAGCTCGATGATCTCGTTCAGTTGCTGCTCAGCGGCCTCGGGCTCGTGCGCGGTCAGCGCGAGGTCCACCACCATGGCGCGCAGGGAAATCGACTTGGGATCGCGTGCGAGCGCGCCCTCCACGAGCGTCCGGGCGTTGGCGAGCTCGCCGGCCTGTTTGTAGAGGCCGGCGCGCACCTGTATCGCCTCGACACTGGCCGGCTGCAACTTCAACGCCTGGTCGGCATCCGCGATGGCTGCCGGGAGATTCCCGGTCCGCGAGAATGCGGTGGCTCGCAGAACCAACAAGGTCACATCATCCGGGTGGGCCCGCAGGCCCGGCTGAATGAGTTTCAGGGCCGGCTGCATCGAGCCCTGCAGAATGAGGAGCCGCGCGAGCTGGCGCCGTGCCTCGAGGTTGGTCGAGTCCGAATCGAGCACCCCCTGGTAATCGGCAAAGGCTTCGCGGTAGCGCTCCAGGTGCATGAGCGTGGCGCCCGCCTTCATCATCCCCGCCTGGTCCTTGGGCAGGATCTGCAGCGCGTTGCGATATTCGACATACGCCTTGGCGTAGTCACCCTTGTCGAAATACTCCTGACCGCGTTTCATGTGGCTCTCATAGCGTGATTGCGCGCCACCGCAGCCGGCGAGTACGCAACCCGAGGCGACAACGGCGACCAGCCACGCAGAGCCACGCGCAATCAGCATGAGAACAGTCTCCGGCGGAAGAACAACAGTCCCAGCAGGAACACGAGCAGGTCAGGACGAATGGCACCGCCACCGCCGCCTTTGGAGGGCGTGTCGATGGAATTGACAACCACCGTAACGGACTTGGACACCGAGCCGCCGGGTCCGTCACAGCTCAATGTGAAGGTGGTTGTTGCCGTCAACGCGCCTGTGGTGAAGGTATCTGCGGCTTTCTTGCTGCCCGTCCAGCCATTCGAGGCCGTGCAGGATGTGATGTTGGTGCCACTCCAGGTGAGAACAGTCGTGCCGCCGGAGCTCACACTCGTGGGATTGGCAGTGAAGGTATCGAGCGTCGGGGCCGGCGCTGTCTGCACCATCATCGAATAAGTACCCGCCTTGTAGACACCGGTCGTCGCATCGTTGCCCGGCTGCGCGAGGAAGTTCACTTCGTAATCGCCGGGCTGGGCCGGGAAGCCGAAGGTTCCACCGCCAAAGATCGAGCCGACCTTCGAGGTACCGTGCGTCACAATCGCCGCGAGCTCCCGGAACTTGGTGGGGAACCCGACGTCGCCCACAATTACCTGGTAATTGCCGGCTGCGGTGATCGTGATCTTGCGCACCGAGAACAGTTGCCCGACGCCCTGCGTCGTGGCGAAAGCAGCGGTTCCGCCCGATGTCAGATTGATACCGAACAGGCCGGCCGCATTCGTCGTGTTGGTCGAGGCTGCCGGCTGCGCGAAGATCAGGATCGTGGCGGGCCCCGTGGCCGCCGGGGTGAAGTTGACTGTGCCGGTCGCCGGCGAGTTGGCAACGGACGTACCGATCGAGATCTGCGAGCCGGTGACCAGGGCTCCACCCTGGATCACGGCCGTGTTCAGGGAGTTGAACGGCGCGGGATAGCCGAAGTCGGCCATATCAAAGGTGTAGGCCTGGGCGCCCTGCAGCGAAGTATCAAAGCTGTAGGCGCTCAGGGTCGATGTCTGACTCTTATCGACAGCGGCCCGCGCGACACTGAATGCTGTTGTCTGGCCGGTCTGCAGCGCCACTGCGTAACTACCCGTTCCGCCGGCTGGAACCACGCCCAGACCAAACACCTGGTACGTGGCTGCCACTGCCGTAAACGTCTGGGTTCCCGCCGCATTCAGGGTTGCAACGCTCTGCCCGTTGAGGGTCGTAACGACTCCGAACTGCTGCAACCCGGCGGGAAGCTGCAGATCCGACGCCGTCAGCGTGTAACTGGCGGCCGTCAGCATTGGCGAGCCGAGCAGGATGACCTGGCCGACGGGAACTGTCTTTGAATAGACCGGCGTAGTTGAGCCAGCGGGGCTCACATTGACGCCATACAAACCGGCAATCAGGGTGGGAGTCTGGCCGTTGTTACCCACGGCAAAGACCCGATAGTTTACACCGGACTGCAGATTCGCGGTCACCGACCCCGCCGTTGCCAGAGTCGTCACGACCGAACCCCCCTCCTGCACGAGCGCCAGGGTGAGAGTGTCCAGCGGTTGTGGCAACTGCATATCAGTCAAAGTGACTGTGTAGGTGCCCGAGGTCGATACCGTGAACAGGTCATTGATACCGCTGCCGTTGAGGGGCAGGTCGCCTGCAGGAGGCGCGAGGTTGTCACTGAAGTCGTAAAGAACATTCGACTTGGAGTCCGTGATCCGGATTCCGATGCTGCCGGAGCTGGGGGCATCCTGCTGCCCGACCACGTGGACCACGTAATCGCCGGACTTGCCTGCGAAAGTAACACTGCCGGCGGCGTCGAGCGTCGCGACTATGGTCGCGCCGCTGGTGACGGCGAGCTTGACCGATTTCAGGGGCACCGGATTGGAGCCGGTGGCACCGAAGTCGGTCAACGTCAGTGTGAAGTTGTCAGTCGATGAAAGCGTAAACGGATGTTCAGCGGGCACCGGCGCGCCTTCCAACGCGACTGTGCGCACTTCACTCAGGAGAGGCGCATCGGCGTGAGCGCTGGTCACAAAGAACGTAGACCCAAAGACAACGGTCAATAGCATTGACCTGATCGACTTCCACGACATTCGTCGCAATCCCTGTTGTTATTGAAAGGCTGAGGGGGACGAACTGTAAGGCGTCTGCGTGACGAGTGCGTGACGCCAGATGATGTTAGGTGCTGATGCCCATGAGCGCGCGGCCCGCGATGACAGCCAGTGTGAGAGCTACAAAGACACGCGGCATCATGCGTTTGAGATCGACAGTCAACAGCATTTCGACCACGTAAAGAAGAATGACCGCCTTCGCGATTCCACCCGGCAGATCGGAGGGCAATGACAGCGACCCCGGCAGGTTCGGTAACACGAGTGCAACAAAGATAACGATCAGATCGAGGGTGGTGAGCTCAAAGCGCCGCGTGGGGGACAACATGAAGCGGACCAACGCGGCGGCGCCGGTGATGGCAATGAAGGTCCACGACAAGGTCGTCAGGATGGGCGGCTTGTCCGGAGTGGTCTGGTCCAGATAGACCAGAAGAACCACACTCATATACGCCACGCCCCGTTCGAACCAAACCAGCGACCGCTCCGCGCGCCAGGTGGTCAGGAGCAGCATTGCAATCAGGAGAGCGGTACAGAGGACGCCGAGATCCTTACCCACGTGGCCGCTCGATACTACGACGGTCAACGCGTACACCATCAGGCACGCGATCATCACAATCAGCGCCAACGTGGGAATCCGCTCTGCCGAGCTGCCCATGTGACTGCGCAACCCGGCGGCCGGCTGGTGGTGCCGCAGCCGCCAGCCCGAGCGGGTGGCCCGCTGCAGGGTCCACAGGACTCCGCCCGCGAACGCACAGAACGCCAGGATGATTTCCGAGTCCAGCTCGAACCGCAGGAAGTAGGCCAGCAGAACCAACGCGACCTGCAACAGGTAGATCAGAAAGACGGCCTCACGATGCTCGAAGCCGAGATTCAACAGGCGATGATGCAGATGATTGCGGTCGGCGCTGAAGGGCGAGCGGCCGGCCCGAATCCGCGTCAGCATGACTGTCAATGTGTCCATGATCGGCAGACCGAGGAGCAGCAGCGGCAGTGCCGCGCTCAATGCGCAGGTCTCGCCCTGCGTGGCCAGCAATGCCAATGCGCCGACACTCAGCCCCAACATCTGGCTGCCGCAGTCGCCCATGAATACGCGGGCCGGATGAGTGTTGAACCGCAGGAACCCGAGCACCGCGCCCGCCTCGATCAGGGCGATCGCGGTCACGGCGGAATTGCCACTGGCCACGGAGAACAGCGCGATCGCGCACAGGCACAGGAGCGCCATTCCCCCGGCCAGGCCGTCGAGCCCATCCGCCAGGTTGATGGCGTTCGTGATGCCGATGAGAAAGACAAAGGTGATTAATGTCGAAATAGCCGGCGGCACGCCATCCAGGCCGCCGAAGGCCAGCGGGCCGATGTTGATATCGCCTACGTACATGCAGATTCCGACGGCGATGACCTGGCCGGCGAACTTGGCGCCATACCCGAGGTTGACGCGGTCGTCCCAGAGGCCGAACAGGACCAGCACCAGCAGACCCAGGAGAAGTCCCCTGACCGGGAGGCTCAATTCGACGGTGAGCAGCGTTGCTATGAACAATCCGGCGGCCATTGCGAGACCGCCCACCCGTGGCACCGGCGCGGAATGGACCTTGCGGGGGCCGGGCGCATCGGTCAGGCCGATGGCCGGCGCCCAACGGGCCAGCAGCGGAATCAGGGCCGCTGTGACCGATAGCGCGACTACGAATGCAAGGAACAGTTGCACGAAAACCCCGGCGTTTTCCGCAGGCTAGCGTCCGCTTGCGACAGTTTGGTTAAAGGTCGGTGATCTGCTACAGAAGTAGCGGTTCATACCGTTCACGCGATACAGTGTCGAATGCAGATTACCCAACGAGTTCAGAAGGTTGCCCGCGCCTGCGTGGCCTGCTTTGTCATGCTGACGGTCGCGGTGGCGGCCGGCGGCGCGCCCACCCCCGCCGGTCCCGGAGCCACGATCAAGCAGAATCTCGAGTCGCGCTTTCCCGGCACGCACGTGCTCGATGTGCAGCCGACGCAGATTCCGGATTTGTATGAAGTGTTTACGGGCGATCAGATTGTGTACACCGATGCGGCCGGTGATCGACTGATCCTGGGACCGATGGTGGATACGAAGAGTCATGAGAATCTGACTCAGGCGCGGCTCAACGAGCGCGGCAAGATCGATTTCAAGACGCTGCCGGTTGCGAAGGCAATCAAGATCGTCAAGGGCAACGGCAGCCGCACGTTCGCGGTGTTCTCGGATCCGGACTGTCCGTATTGTCAGCAGTTGGAGAAGTCACTGCTGAACGTCACCGACACGACCATGTACGTTTTCCTCTTTCCGATCGCAGCGTTGCATCCGCAGGCGCCCGAGAAAGCCCATGCGATCTGGTGTGCTCCGGACCGGGCGGCGGCGTGGAACAAGTGGATGCATGAGAAGGCGCTGCCGCCGGCCAAGTCCTGCGCCGGAGATCCGGTCGATTCACTGCAGAAGCTGGGAGACGAGTTGCATATCAACAGTACGCCTACCATCTTCTTTGCGGACGGTTCGCGCGTGGCCGGAGCCCTTCCGGACAAGGAGTTGGAGAAGGCGCTGAGCGCCGCATCCGCGGGACGGCAGAAAGGCCCGACGTCATAAAAAATGAGTCAGACTGTCATCTGACACCCGCATCTTCCCGAGCCTCATTGAACATACTGTGGTGAGTCAGGGAATGTCTTACAAAATGCCTTACAAAGCGCATACGTTTGCAGTCGCGGTGCTTGCGATCGGGCTCGCCGCGCTGCGTGTCAGCTCGGTGTCAGCCGCTGAATTGAGCTACGAACAAACAGCCGCGGGCCGCACGGGCAGCGGCAAGGCCACGAGTTACCTGAGCCTCCCTGTTTCGGACACCTACGGCAACTCGTTCAATGCGCCGACCCCCGCCCAGGTGGGCTCGACGGGCTTCGGCTTCTACGACGATTTTGTTTTCTCGATTCCGGCCGCGGCCGCGGATGCCATCACGTCGACCATCGACTTCGCGAACGTGCTGGGGATCAACAACCTGCAGACGCGCCTCTACAACTTCAACGGCAACCCGAATCTGCCGGTTCTCGGCTCTCCGGTAGGCGGGGCGATCGATGCGTGGAGTGACACATTCAATCTGGCTCCCGGCACCAGTCAGATCGTGAATGTGCTGCCGATGACTGTGTTGGCCGCAGGGACTTACGTCCTCGAGATCCGCGGCAATGTGGTCGGCACCCACGGGGGAAGCTACTCAGGCAACCTGAATCTAGTGCCGACGCCGTTGCCGGCGGCATTGCCGTTGTTGCTGTCAGGGATGGGATTGTTGGGGTGGCGCGCCGCCCGGCGCCGCGACTAAGGTCGGCGAAGTGTGATGGCGGCAGAACTGCGCGAGCTTGCGCACTGCCGCCCGGTATTCCTGATCGACCCACGAGAATTCCAGCCAGAACTCACGCTGCGCCACGGGAGTCGTGGTGTTGCGGCTGGCCACGAACATCCTGAGAGCAGCGTTGCGATGGGCCGCGAGGTCACGCACCACGGCTTGCAGGGTGCCCAGCTCATCGAGAGCCCGGCGGGACAACAGTCGCTTAGGCTTGAGTGACATCAACCGGCGAACGTACGCAGTGCTTCAAATTCAGCTGTTGTTTCATCGAGCTCGGCGATCACTTCACAGTAGCGCCGCCAGGCATACCGCAGCTCGTCGGCTTCACGCGGCGTAACCCGCTCGAGATTTCGTCTGACCCGCTCGTGCTCGTTCTGGATGCGCTGATGGCGCACTTCCAGACGATCGAGCCTCTCCCAGAAACTCGCGCCGAGCCATTCAGCCCGCTGTTCTTCGGACGCGCTCATGGGCGACCTCCCAACCATTCTTGCGGGACAGACGTTAGCCCAGGAAAGCTACATTCGCGTTGCAACTCGCCGACCCTTCGGAAATTATCCTCGGGTTTATCACTCGGGTTCGTCACATTCAACGCAGGCTGGTGCCCGCGTAGATGTCGCGCAGACTCATACTCATCTGCATGGCACGCGATTCAATCACTGCATCCAGTGCTGTCAGCTCGACCGGGCTCCAGTCTTCACTGCGGCGGAAAACAATCACCTGGGGTGACCGCTGTGCGATCAACAGGTATTCCTCGAGCGCGGCGACACGGCGGTAGTTGAGCACTTTCTCACGCCGGTCGATGTCTTCCGTGATCGGCGAGAACACTTCGACAATGACGCGGGGATCGGTCACATACGGCACATCCAGAGCCGCCGAAGTAAATGGGCCACGCGCAATGACGACGTCAGGCCGGTAGAAAAGATCCGTTTGTTCAACTCGCAACCGCAGCCCCAGATTTGAGGCAATGACGGTCGAGATGCTTGCGTCGAGTTGATCGCGAATCAGCCGCAGCACATTCTCTACGATGACCTGGTGCCGTGGCATCGGCACCCGCATTTCGAACATCTCACCGCCTATGAATTCGTGGCGCACGCTGGCGCCGCCTTCAATCGCCAGGAATTCCTCGACAGTCAGCGGATGGCGCGGCCCGTAACCGGGGAGCTGTTCGAGGACGCCGCCGCTTTCAAAGTCGCCGCTGTTGAGTATCCATTCGGCGAGCTCCTCGCGCTGGTAGCGAGTGAGCGCGCGGATGGCCAGTTGCAGGGCGGGAATGCTGGCTTCGATGTCGGCCTGAGTGATTCGCATGACTGCTGTCCCAACGTCCGTGTTGATGGGAACAGTGTAGGCAGGCCGGCGCTGCGAAGCAGCATCAACAGGCTGCGTGTTTGCGCAGAAATGCGCCGGGGCGCGGCTGCGCGATCAGACGGTGGCAGACGCCCTTACTTCTTCGGCTTCGTGGGCCGCGTCCAATTGTCGATGGTGACCTGCCGCGCCCTGGCGACCGTCAGCTTGCCAGGCACAACCTCTTTGATCACTGTCGACCCGGCGGCGATGGTGGCGCCAGCGCCCACCTTGATCGGCGCAACGAGCACACTGTTGGACCCCGTGTGGGCGTCATCCTCAATGACCGTGCGATGTTTGTTCGCGCCGTCGTAGTTGGCGATGATCGTCCCGGCTCCGATGTTGACCCGCTCGCCTACCGTGGCATCGCCCACGTAAGCCAGGTGATTCGCCTTCGAATCATTGGCCATCTCGGCATTCTTCACTTCGACGAAATTGCCGACGTGAACCCGGTTCGCGAGCTTCGAGGTCGGTCGGGTGCGTGCGAACGGGCCGATGAGGCAACCGGCGCCAATCACGGAGCTATCGAGCACGCAGTTTGCGAACACCTCGGTGTCGTCCCCGATCTCGCAATTGCGGATCACGCAATTCGGACCCACGCGAACGCGATTTCCGAACTTCACCGTCCCCTCGAGAATCACGTTGATATCGAGGGAAACATCCACTCCGTGTGTCACGGAACCCCGGACATCCAGCCGGGCCGGATCAGCGACAGTCACGCCTCCGATCATCAGCGCATGCGCCGCGCGCTGCCGGTAGGCCGCCTCGACCTCCGCCAACTGCGCTTTGTCATTCACACCGAGCACTTCAATGTTATTGCGCGTAATGAGCGGATTGACAGGGGCTTTATCCGCCACCGCCAGCGCATTGACGTCGGTGAGGTAATACTCGCCCTGGGAGTTGTTGTTCTTGAGCTTTTTCAGCCATTTCTTCAACAGCTGCGCCGGTGCGGCCAGCACACCCGTGTTGCATTCCTGGATCTTCAGCTCTTTCTTCGAAGCATCTTTCTGCTCGACGACCTTCTGAACCTGCCCGCGCGCATTGCGGACCACTCGTCCATAGCCGGTAGGATCCGCAACAATCATCGTGAGCAGGCCCACCTGCTTCGGTCCTGCGAGCGCCAGCAACTCGGTCAATGTCGCAGGGGTGATCAACGGCACATCGCCGTACAACACCAGTACCAGGTGATCATCTGGAATGTCCGGGGCCGCCTGCATGACTGCGTGGCCAGTACCGAGGCGCTCAGCCTGCAATACCCAGGACACCTGCTCGTCTTTCAACGCCTCACGGACACGATCACCGCCGTGTCCATACACCACGTAAGTTGAGGCTGGCTGAAGCGCCCGAGCGGCGTCGATTACGTGTTTGAGAAGCGGACGCCCGGCCAGCGGCTGCAGCACCTTCGGCAAATCCGACTTCATCCGCTTGCCCTGGCCGGCGGCCAGAATGACGATTGAAAGCGGGGCGACGGACATGTGAGCCGTAGCGGCCGTCTCCGCTCCTTGGCGCCGGGATTCTTTCTTCGCCATAGCCGTATCTCAGTAGTTCCAGACAGTGGTTACAGTACCCTGGGGCCGGGCAGCAGGCTGGCCCTCGAGCTCTTCCAACTTCTCACGCATGTGGACGCCAATCGACATCTGGGGATGCGAGGGCGTCTTGTGCTCACTCGACTCGCGTTCCTGAATCAGGCCGGCCGCCTTCTTGAAGGCCGCTTCGAGGGTCTTCGTGGTCGGGACCGAGTCTTTCAGAAAGGCCTCGCCAAAGTACGTGAGATCCCTCTCATCATCGCAGCCGAAACTGCTGTGCTCCGAATCAGAGGCTGTGATGACGAGGGTGTCATCGCTTTTCAGCGCATCGGCGAAGGCGCCCGAATAACAGGCGGAGACAATGATGACCCGCCACTTGATACCCGACTCGTCGAGCGCGCGCTGCAGATCGACCGGGCTCAACTGCAACAACGGCAGCGTCCCGTTCACAACCGCGAGCCCTTCCTTCGACCCATGTGAAGTAAGCATCAGCACCAGCACGTCCTGCTCCACGTCCATGCGCGAAGCGATCAGCTTCAGCGACTGCTGCACGGCGGAGACTGTCGCCAGCGGATAGGAATCGCGGTCGTCGTTGTCGTTGATCAGATCGACCGAGCGGTCCTCGGAGCCGAAATGCTCGCCGAGCACCTGCTGCGCAAACAGCTCCTCGCGCTTGAAGATGTCCTGCTCGCCGTCACCGGCGAACCCGAGGTAGAAGACATTCGGGTTGGCGGGATCGCGGGGCTCCATGTGCTCGGTCGCGGCCACCAGCCTCGCCGGCTGATCATATAAAAGGGCCTCTTCTGCGGAAGTGTCGTCAGCCTGCGGCTCCTCGACATCATCCGTGAGCCAGAGCCGGGTATCGAGATCGAGCCCGCGCATGACAAAGGGGGCGGCAATCACGAAGACGATCGCGGCGAGGACGGCTCCGGCGCGCGCTGTTGTGTAAGCCGCTTGTATGGCACGCACACTGAGCAGGATCAGATACAACACAGCGAGCACGAGCTCGAGGGCCGGATGGCTGTCGACCGGCGAGAGATCCGTCAGGAACCAGAAAACAACAAAGACATACGGCGATACCGACAGGACCGGTATCAGGAGGGAGCGCGTATCACCCGTACGTGAGTAGGCACGGCCCACCAGCGCGCAGGCCAGGAATCCGAGCAACAGGTAGAAGGACCAGTCATACAACCCGTCCAACCTGAGCTCGGAGCCGACTTCCGCGTGGAGCGTATCGAGCGCTGCCCACACCAGCAGGTTCAGAATGAACAGCGAGGCGAGCTGGTCAAAAGTGCGGGCAAAACGATCCGGGCCTAAGCGCCTCAGCAGGAGTAACGAAAACCCGCTCCGCAGATTCCGGAGCAGTCCGGAGCGCAGGCCGTTGGATTCTATGGGACTCGCGGTCAGCTCCGGCGATTACGCAGCTTCTGAATCAACCTGAGCTGCTCGACGGCGCGCAGCAGTTCAGCCTGCGCCTCGGCGATATCGATCTTGCCGCTCTTGTCCTGCAGCGCCTCTTCGGCGCGCTGCTTGGCTTCCTGCGCCTTCGCTTCGTCGAGGTCCTTCGCGCGGATCGCGGTGTCGGCCAGAACAGTGACCTTGTTCGGCTGCACCTCCAACGCACCGCCTCCAACAAAGAAGTGGTGCCGTTGGTCATCCGGCGTCTCTACCGTCACTTCACCCGCCTTGAGGAGGGTGAGCAGCGGTGCGTGGCGCGGGGCAATGCCCAGATCGCCCTGCGACGCCGGCGCAAACACCATCTTGGCATCGCCAGAGAACAGCTCGCCTTCGGCGCTGACAATGTCGACGTGGATGGTGTGTGCTTCTGCCATGTCTATTCTCTATATGAACGGGCGTTACTGAAGCGTCTTGGCTTTCGCCACGGCTTCTTCAATGGAGCCGACCATGTAGAAGGCCTGCTCGGGGAGCGAGTCGAATTCGCCGCTGAGGATGCCCTTGAACCCGCGGATGGTGTCCTTGAGCGGGACGATCTTGCCGTCCTGGCCTGTGAACACCTTCGCGACGTTGAACGGCTGCGACAGGAAGCGCTGCACCTTACGAGCGCGGAACACGACCAGCTTGTCCTCTTCAGACAGCTCGTCCATCCCTAAGATCGCGATGATGTCCTGCAGCTCCTTGTAGCGCTGGAGCACGGCCTGCACACCGCGAGCGGTGTTGTAGTGCTCTTCACCAACAACCAGCGGGTCGAGCTGGCGGCTGGTGGAGTCCAGCGGATCCACCGCAGGGTAAATACCCAGCGAGGCAATCTGACGGGACAACACGACGGTCGCGTCCAAGTGGGCGAATGTCGTGGCGGGTGACGGGTCGGTCAAGTCGTCCGCAGGAACGTACACCGCCTGAATGGAGGTGATCGATCCGGTCTTCGTGGAGGTGATGCGCTCCTGGAGCACGCCCATCTCTTCGGCCAGAGTCGGCTGGTAACCCACCGCGGAAGGCATACGACCCAACAGGGCCGATACTTCGGTGCCTGCCAGGGTGTAGCGGTAGATGTTGTCTACGAAGAACAGGACGTCACGGCCAACGCCGCCATCTTCGCGCTTCTCGTCGCGGAAAAATTCGGCCATGGTCAGACCGGTCAACGCCACGCGCAGGCGGTTGCCCGGCGGCTCGTTCATCTGGCCGTACACCATCGCGACCTTCGAGTTCTCGAGGTTGTCCTTGTCGATAACGCCCGACTCGATCATCTCGTGATAGAAGTCGTTACCTTCGCGGGTGCGCTCACCCACGCCGGCGAACACCGACAGACCGCTGTACTGCTTGGCGATGTTGTTGATCAGCTCGAGCATGTTGACGGTCTTGCCCACGCCGGCGCCGCCGAACAATCCAACCTTACCGCCCTTCGCGAACGGTACGAGCAGATCGATAACTTTGATGCCCGTGACCAGCAGGTCCTGGCCGCCTGCCTGTTCGTCGAATGCAGGAGGCGCGCGGTGAATCGGCAGCGTCGAAGGAGCCTTCACATCGCCGCGGTTGTCCTGAGGCTTTCCCAACACGTCCATGATGCGACCGAGTGTGGCCTTGCCTACGGGCACGTTGATAGGAGCACCGGTCGACTGCACGACGAGGCCGCGCTTGAGGCCTTCCGAGGCGCCCATGGCGATGGTGCGAACCACGCCGTCGCCGAGCTGCTGCTGGACTTCGAGCGTCAGGTCGACGTCCTTCAGCTTCAGAGCGTCATACACCTTCGGGATGGACTCGCGCGGAAAGGCGACGTCCACGACGGCACCGATGATCTGCGTGATTTTGCCTTCGGCCATAACTGACATAAACCTATCTCCGATTCGGCCAGCCGCACCACTTTTCATGGCCTGCGGCCAAACTTTCAACGGGGTCGAAGCGACCCCGAAAATATAGCCGGCGCTACGCGCCGGAAAGAATCATACCGCGGCGGCGCCGCCAACAATTTCCGACAATTCCTTAGTAATCGCGGCCTGGCGGGCCTTGTTGTAAACCAATTGCAGTTCGCCGATCAGCTTGCCGGCATTGTCGGAAGCGGCCTTCATCGCGACCATGCGCGCGGCCATTTCCGAGGCGACGTTCTCAACGGCGCCCTGATAAACCTGGGATTCGACGTACCGCATCAGCAGTCCGTCGAGAATGTCCTTGGCATCGGGCTCGTAGATGTAATCCCAATGCTCCTGCAGGTCCTTGTTGTCGACCGGCACCACCGGCAACAACTGCTCGACGACCGGCTGTTGAGTCATGGTGTTCACGAACTTCGCATTCACCAGGAACACGCGGTCGAGCTTGCCGTCCGAGTAGGCATCGAGCATCACTTTGACGGTGCCGATGAGATCCTTGATGTGCGGACGATCGCCCAGGCCGGACACGTTGGCCAGGATCGGCGTGCCGAGACGGCGGAAGAACGCCAGGCCCTTGCTGCCAAGAATGGTCAGGCTGACCTGCGCACCCTTGCCCTGCCACTCGCGCATGAGAAGCAGAACGCGCTTGAAGACGTTGGCGTTCAGACCACCAGCGAGTCCACGATCCGTGGACACGATGATGATCCCAACTGCCTTCGGCTCGCGCTCCTGCAGGAACGGATGACGGTAGTCGGGATTGGCCTCCGTGAGGTGGCCGATCACGTTCCGCATCTTCTCCGCATAGGGCCGCGCCAGCTTCATGCGCTCCTGCGCGCGACGCATTTTGCTCGTGGCCACCATCTGCATGGCCTTCGTGATCTTCTGAGTGCTTTTGACACTCGCGATCTTGGAGCGGATTTCCTTCGTACCGGGCATGGGTTTTTAGCCTCAGTACGTGCCCGTGGACACGAATGCTTCGATCGCCTTCTTCAGCGCAGCCTCGTTTTCCTTGCTGAGCTTCGGAGTGGCATTGATGTCGTCCAACACCTGTTTGTGATTGGACTTCACGAAGGACTGCAGTCCGTGCTCGAAGTCCGTCACCTTGTTGAGCGGCACCTTGTCGAAGTAACCGTTGTTGACCGCGTAAATGGTCAGTGCCATTTCAGCAACCGACATCGGCGAGTACTGCTTCTGCTTCATCACCTCAGTCGTGCGCTGACCGCGCTCCAACTGGCGGCGGGTGGCTTCGTCGAGGTCCGATGCGAACTGGGAGAACGCCGCCAACTCGCGGTACTGAGCGAGTGCGAGACGGATACCGCCACCCAGCTTCTTGATGATGTCGGTCTGAGCGGCACCACCGACGCGGGACACGGAGATGCCGGCGTTCATCGCGGGACGGATGCCGGCGTTGAAAAGGTCGGTTTCCAGGAAGATCTGGCCGTCGGTGATTGAGATGACGTTCGTCGGAACGAACGCGGTCACGTCACCCGCCTGGGTCTCGATGATCGGCAGTCCGGTGAGCGAGCCGGTCTTACCCTTCACCCGGCCCTCGGTCACCATCTCAACATACTGTTCGTTTACACGAGCGCTGCGCTCGAGCAGACGGGAGTGGAGATAGAACACGTCGCCGGGGAACGCTTCGCGGCCTGGCGGGCGACGGAGCAACAGGGAGATCTGACGATACGCGACGGCCTGCTTGGACAGATCGTCGTAAATGATCAGGGCGTCTTCACCGTTGTCCATGAAGTACTCGCCCATCGTCACGCCGGCGTAGGCCGAGATGTACTGCAGAGCAGCCGGGTCGGATGCAGACGCGGCAACAACAATCGTGTGCTTCAGAGCGCCGTGCTCTTCGAGCTTGCGCACGACGTTGGCAATGGTCGACTGCTTCTGACCGATCGCAACGTAGACGCACTTAATACCGGAAGACTTCTGGTTGATGATCGTGTCGACGGCCATCGCGGTCTTGCCGGTCTGGCGGTCGCCGATGATCAGCTCGCGCTGTCCGCGGCCGATCGGAACCATCGAGTCGACGGCCTTATAACCCGTCTGCACCGGCTGGCTGACCGACTTACGATAGATAACGCCGGGAGCCACGCGCTCAATTGGCGCAGTCTTCTTCGCGGCGACGGGACCCTTGCCGTCGATTGGCTGACCGAGCGCATTGACCACGCGGCCGAGCAGCTCAGGACCCACGGGCACTTCCAGGATGCGGCCCGTCGTCTTGACGGTGTCGCCTTCGGACAGGTGCTTGTAGTCACCCAACACGACCGCGCCCACCGAGTCCTGCTCGAGGTTCAGCGCAAGCCCGAAGGTGTTGCCCGGGAACTCGAGCATCTCACCGTAACGCACATCGGCCAGGCCATGAATGCGGGTGATGCCGTCGGTAACCGACACAACCGTGCCGACGTTGCGGGCTTCCGTGACGCCTTTGAAGCTCTCGATCCGCTGTTTGATCAGATCGCTGATCTCGGTTGCCTTGATAGCCATGAGTTGTCCTGTTACGAAATTTTTTAAGCAGCCAGCTCGTAAGCAATGCGGTCGAGCCGCGAGCGTACGGAGCCATCGATGACCAGATCGCCGGCACGCAACACCGCCCCACCCAACAAGGACGGGTCGGTTTCACAATGCAGGCGGACTTGCCGCTTCAGCCGGCGCTGCAGAGCAGCCGACAGCGCGTCGCGCTGACTATTCTCGAGCGCAGCAGCGGATGTGACCGTCACATCCACAACGCCCTCGGCTTCGTCCTTCAGCTCGTCAAACAGAGTCGAAATCTCGGGGAGGTAGGCGAGACGCCGGTTCTCCGCGAGCGTTTGGACGAAGTTGCGGCCTTGCTCGTTGAGCTCGGGACCGGCCAGGTCGATGACGAGCTTGGCCAGCTCCGCCGTGGTGACAGACGGATTGCCGAGCAGGTTCTGCACGCGCGGATCCTTCACGACAGCGGCCGCCCGCTGCAGCGAATGCGACCAGGGGCCGAGGACTTTATGCCCCTTGGCCTCTTCAAACGCCGCGCGGGCGTAGGGTCGTGCGACTGTGATTTTGTCGGCCATGTGAGTCCTAGATCTGCGTCGCCAGCTTTGAGAGCAGGTCCGCGTGGGTCTGCGGATTGATCTCGCGCTCCAGCACCTTCGAGGCGGCGGTCACCGCGATCGTGGCGACTTCGCGGCGCAGCGCTTCGCGTGCGTGCGAGGTTTCGAGCTCGATCTGCTGTTTGGCCTGTTCGACCAGACGCGCGCCCTCGGAGGTTGCAGTGCCTTTCGCCTGGTCAACCAGGTCGTTGGCCTGACGCTGTGCCTGCTCGACGATCTGAGTCGCACGCTCGCGGGCTTCGCGAAGAATGGCGTCGGCACGGTCACGCGCCTGAGCCAACTCCTGCTGTCCCTTGTCGCCCGCGGCGAGACCCGCCGCGATCTTCTTCGAGCGCTCTTCCATGGGACCGAGAATCATCGGCCATACGACTTTCATCGTGAACCAGATGAGCACGACGAAAACGATCATCTGGACGACGAGCGTTAGATTGATATTCATTTATCAATGCCTCTCGGCTGAGGGGTGGCTCAAATTTCCGCAAGGAAATTTGCAATGGACAATTACTTCAGCCCCGCGAGGAACGGATTCGCGAACGTGAAGAACAGCGCGAAACCGATACCGATCATGGCGACCGCGTCGACGAGCGCCGCGACAATGAACATCTTGGTCTGCAGCATTCCTGACAGCTCGGGCTGGCGCGCGGAGCCTTCGATGAAGCGGCCACCGAGAATACCGAAGCCGATGGCGGTGCCCAGCGCACCCATGCCGAAGATGATACCGACGGCCAGTACGGTCATGGCCTGGACATGTGCAACGTTTTCCACTTCAAAACCTCCTGAAAAAACCTGATTCGAAAAATTAGTGGTGCTCGTGGGCCATCGCCAGGTAGACGATGGTGAGGACCATGAAAATGAACGCCTGCAGCGTGATCACCAGCAGATGGAAGATCGCCCAGACCAGCGCCAGCAGGAACTGCACGACCAGCAAGGCCCAACCGCCGGCGGATCCCAGTTGTTCGATTCCCGCGAGCGTCAGGGCCGCCAGCAGCAGGAAGATCATTTCACCCGCGAAGAGGTTGCCGTACAGACGCAGCGACAGTGAGATCGGGCGCGCGATGAAAGGGACCACTTCCAGGATGAGGTTGGCGGGAATCAGCAGCACTTTGAGAATCGGGTTCTTGGCGCTGAACGGCTGCAGGGTGAATTCACCGATGAAACCACCGAGGCCCTTCATCTTGATGCTGTAGTAGATGATCAGGAAGAACACGGTGAGTGACAGCGCGAACGTCACGTTGAGATCCGTGCTGGGCACGACTTTCAGGTGCTCGAATCCCGCGCCGTGCGCGATCGCAGGCAGCAGGTCGACCGGCAGGACGTCCATTGCGTTGAACAGCAGCACCCAGCAGAAAATCGTCAGTCCGAGCGGGGCGATCAGCGCGCTGGCTTTGTGTGAGAAAGCGCCTTCGACCTGCTCGTTGACCTGCTCGATCAGCAGCTCAATGAAGTTCTGGAACTTGCCCGGTACGCCGGTATTGTTCCGGCCCTTGCGCGCGGCGAGATAGAAGGAGCCGCCGAACAGGACGGCCAGCAGAACGGAAAAGAACACGCTGTCCCAATGGATGACGGACCAGTCGACGATGCCCTGAGGATCCTTGTTCTGCAGGAACGTCAGGTGATGGAGAATGTACTCGTTTGCGCTCGACGGTTGTTCTGCTGCCATTTAGCGTCCGACTCTTTTCATACTGAACCCACCCGACGAGGGCAGCCCCTTTGCCAGGGCCACCCAGAAAACGGCAAAGGTTGCGATGTACGAGCCGAGCATGGCCAGCGGTACAACCTTCATCGTCTTCAACACCACTACAAACAACACAACCACGACAGCGACTTTCGCCGCTTCCCCCGCCAGGAACGCGCGTATGGCGCGCTGCGGGTCCGTCGCCGCCTCCCTGCCAAAAGCCACAAACGCCATCGCGAGGCTCGCGATGCTGCTGATCCCGCCTCCGAGCAGCGCGGACACCGCGGCACGCGAGTCAGCGAGCCCCAAGCTCACGAGCGCGCACAGCAGAGTCACGGCCGCCTGGCCCAGCACGACGCTGAGAGCCAGCCGCCGCGGATTGGGCAGGTCGATCGCGATCACCGCATTCCCGTTGTAGGGGCCCGCGCCAGGAGCGAATGTCGCAATGGGGGCCCGGGGTAAAAAGCCGGCGGATTATAGAGACCGCACGCGCGGCAGTCCACATAGTATGACGAGTCGATCATCCGTCCCTCGCACACCCGCCGGAAGTGTTCCAGTTATGGTGGCTAAGCATCGGAAATCAAGAGCTTAGGCGAGTCTGAGCAGACGGCCACATGCGTTCGAAAAAGCCGCCGGCCGTGTTGGCGCGTCCGTCGCGCGCCGTTATGTCAGTGGATGTGCGCGAGGATGCCGTCGAGCTCGTCGAGGCTGTTGTAACTGACGACCAGCTTGCCCTTGCCGCCGCTGGAATGTTGGATCGCAACCTTGGCGCCGAGCTTCTCGGCCAGCTCCTGCTCGAGACGATTGACGTTGGGATCGCCCGGCGGATCCGCCTCAGCGCGGTGGGACGGCGATTGCTGCAGACGCCGCACGAGCGCCTCGGTATCACGCACCGACAGGCTCTTCTTGATGACAATCAGGGCCGTTTCGACCTGCTGCTTGCGATTCGACAGCGCCAGCAAAGCCCGAGCGTGGCCCATTTCGAGCTCGCGCTTTTCCACGTGCTCGGCGACCTCGGGAGCCAGCTCCAGCAGGCGCAGCAGGTTGCTCACACCCGCTCGGGACCGGCCCACCGCCTCCGCAGCCTGCTGATGGGACAACGCGAATTCGTTGATGAGCCGCTCCAGCGCGCGGGCCTCTTCGAGCGGATTCAGATTCTCGCGTTGAATGTTTTCTATGAGAGCGACCGCGATGGCGGCTTCGTCCGGGATTCGACGGATGACCGCCGGGATCTGACTGAGGCCTGCCATCTGAGCTGCGCGCCAGCGCCGCTCCCCGGCGATGATTTCGTAGTGCTGAGCAGATGAAGCAGCACCCGCCGGTGCATCTATCGGTCGGACGACGATCGGCTGCACCACGCCCTGCGCCTTGATTGAGTCCGCCAGCTCCTGCAGCGTTTCCTGCCGCATGTCGATACGCGGTTGGTATTTTCCGCGCTGCAGAAGGTCGAGCGGCAGCTTCGCAAGCTCTTCACCCGGCGGCGCTGATGAGGCGGTTTGCGCGGCGGCTGTGGCGGGTCCGTTGACGGCTGGAACGACGGGTGTGGAGCGCGAAGTGCCCAGGAGGTCCGCCAGCCCCCGGCCCAACGTGGGTTTCTTGTTGATCATTTCGCGATCATAACGAATTGGGCACGACTTCAGCGTTACCCGACTCATCCGCAGCTTCGGCGCCTTCTTCTCCCGGCGCGGCGGCTTGGGTTGCCGTCTGCTGCTCTTCCTCTTCGCGGCGGATCATTTCGCCGGCGAGGGCCAGGTACGCGAGCGCGCCACGTGACTCGCGGTCGTGAAACAACACGGGCTTGCCGAACGACGGCGCCTCGGCGAGCCGGATATTCCGCGGAATAATCGTCCGGAACACCTTGTCGCCGAAATGCATGATCAACTGGGCGCTGACTTCGTTGGCGAGGTTGTTCCGCGGATCGAACATCGTGCGCAGAATGCCCTCGATTTCCAGGCTTTCGTTCGCCGCGCTCCTGATCTGCTCGATCGTACCAACGAGAGCGGATAATCCCTCCAGTGCGTAGTACTCACACTGCATGGGGATGAGAACGCTGTCCGCCGCCACGAGCGAATTCACTGTCAGCATATTCAGTGCGGGCGGACAATCGATGAGGATGACGTCGTAGGATTCACGCAGCGGCGCCACTGCATTGCGCAGCTTCGTCTCACGGCCGGCCATCATCGTGAGCAGACGCACTTCGGCCGCAGTCAGGTCCTGGTTGGCGGGCAGAAGATCGAATCCACCCGGATCCACGCGGACCAGCGCGGCGCCGATCTCGACATCGCCCAGCAGGACATCGACCGAGCTCGACTGGAGCTGCGATTTGTCGACACCACTGCCCATGGTGGCGTTTCCCTGCGGATCCAGGTCGAGCAGCATCACCCGCCGCTTGGTGGCTGCCAGCGAGGCGGCCAGGTTCACTGCAGTGGTCGTCTTACCGACCCCACCCTTTTGGTTTGCTACCGCGATGACCCTCTTCATGGGAGGAGAGTGTACGCGGGGCGGGCCCGCGTCGCAGAAGTTGCTCTCCGGACCGGCCTGATGAACCATTCCTCGCACGATTGGCCTCAAAGTGAGACAGACCATGCAAGTGGAGCTGGACCGGGGAGACCTCAGGATCCTCGATGTGCTGCAGGAACATGGGGATTTGTCGGCTGCCGACGTGGCGGAACGGGTGGGCATGACCCCGTCTACATGCTGGCGACGGGTGAGCCGGCTTCAGGAGCTGGGCGTCGTCAAAAACCGCGTCGCGGTCCTCGATCGCGAGAAGGTCGGATTGAACGTCATGGTGTTTTCGCGCGTGAAGCTGGCGGGCCACGGGCGGGACGCCTTGCTGAAGTTCGAGCAGGCTGTCCGCGAGCACCCGGAGATCCTGGAGTGCTACACCATGATGGGCGAAACAGATTTCCTGCTGCGGATCGTGTGCCGCGACATCAAGGCGTATGAGGCTTTCTTTCTGGACCACCTGTCGAGGTTTCCAGGGGTGCAGGAGGTGAACTCATCGATTGCGATGGCTGTTGTGAAGGAGACGACGGCGCTGCCGCTCAACACCACGGGGCGCTGAAGTTTTCGCTAGGGTTTCCGGAGAATGATGACGCACCGTGACTCCTGCAACCCGGGAATGGTCAGCTCGCGCGAGCCTTGTTGTTGCCATTGCGGCGGCAGGCCGTTGATTTCGTCCTGCGGCCATTTTCCCTTCATTGCGAGGACTCGCGTGTGCGGACCGGACAGCTTGTCGATGCTCGCAACCAACTCGGGGAGCGGAGCGAACGCGCGGGCGACCACGGTGTCGAAGACTCGACCTGCGATTGTTTCCGCCCGCCCATGCAACCCCTCGACATTCGAAAGGCCCAGAGTACGCGCGGCGTGCTGCACAAAGCGGATCTTCTTGCCGTTGGAATCAATGAGGGTAAAGCGCCGCTGCGGGTTCAGCACGGCCAGGGGCAGACCGGGGAACCCGGCGCCGGTGCCAACATCCGCCACGCTCGTTCCCTGCAGATCCGGATGAATGGCGAGACTGTCGAGCAGATGATGAGTCAACATCTGGTCGCGGTCGCGGATGGCGGTGAGGTTGTAGGTGCGGTTCCAGCGCTCCAGCTCATCGAGCAGGTGAACGAGCCGCGCGGCATCCGCATCACTGAGTGTGACACCGAGAGCCGCGGTGCCCTGGATCAGGTGTTCGACTATGCTCAAAAAAGCTCCCGCAGGATGATTGCACGATGAGAGAGCCGGCACTGTGAGACTGCTGCTCGTTGAAGATGATGCCATGATCGGGGAAGCGCTGCGGACGGGCCTGCGGCGTGATGGCTTTGCCGTGGACTGGGTGCGGGACGGTGATTCGGCGGACCAGGTTTTGCGCACGGAAGCCTTTGACCTGCTGTTGCTGGACCTGGGGCTGCCGCGCAAGGACGGCCTGCAACTCCTGAAATCCCTGCGTGCGCGCAACGAAATGCTGCCCGTACTCATTATTACTGCACGGGATGCGGTATCCGATCGCGTGCAGGGCCTCGATGCGGGTGCGGATGATTACCTGGTCAAGCCTTTCGACCTCGACGAGCTCGCCGCGCGCATCCGCGCTTTGCTACGCCGAAAGTCCGGGCGGACCGTGCCGGAAGTCGAGCACCTCGGTGTCACCCTGGACCCGGCATCTCATCGGGTCACGAAGGAAGGCCGTGAAGTCACGTTGTCACCGAAGGAATTCGCGCTGTTGCACCTGTTGATGGAGCGGCCGGGAAACATCCTGTCGCGTCCCCAAATCGAAGAACGTCTGTACGGTTGGGGTGAGGAAGTAGAAAGCAACGCGGTGGAAGTACACATTCACAGTCTCAGGCGCAAGTTGGGATCCGACTTCATCGTCAATGTCCGCGGCGTGGGCTACCGGGTCCGTCCCGCATGAATTCAGTTCGCGCGCGGCTTCTCATCTGGCTGTTGGGCGGCGTCCTGTTTGTTGGCGCGGTTGGAGGTTGGTTCGTTTATCGTAACGCGCTCGCCGAGGCGGACGTGTTCTTCGACTACCACCTGCGGCAGACCGCGCTGCTCCTGAGCGATCAGCCCGTTGAATACCTGTTGACTCCGGACATTCCGCAGACCACCGCGGACTACGATTTCGTCGTGCAGGTCTGGACGCTCGACGGTGTGCGTGTCTATTTGTCTCGGCCCCATGCGGTGTTGCCCGCGATCACGACACTGGGGTTTTCAACAGCCAGCACCAGCGAGGGCCGGTGGCGCATGTTTGGTGTCCAGGCACCGACGAAAGTCATACAGGTTGCGCAGCCGATGCGCGTGCGCGAGCGTCAGGCAGTTGAGCTGGCGCTACGGACGCTGACTCCATTTGTTCTGTTGATGCCGATGCTGGTCCTCTTCATCTGGTTTGCCGTGGGCCACTCGCTGGAGCCGCTGAGGCGCCTGACCTCGTTGGTCCAGTCCAGGAAGGTGACGGCGCTCGATCCCTTGCCCGCGGGCAATCTGCCGGGGGAAGTTCAGCCTCTCGTCGGTGCTCTCAACGAGCTCCTGCGGCAACTCGGGGCTGCCTTGGAACGGGAGCGGGGCTTTCTGGCAGACGCCGCTCACGAGCTGCGAACTCCACTGACCGCCTTGCATCTGCAGATGGGAATGCTCGCACGGGCGGCGAACGAAGCGGAACAAGCGGATGCGATGGAAAAACTGTCTGCCGGTGTGCAACGGGCGATCCGACTCGTCGAACAGTTGCTCTCGTTGGCCCGACAGGAACCGCGTGCGGACGTGGTTCGCCGGCGGCTGCGATTTGATGACCTGGCTCGCGACGTCGTGGCTGAGATGGTGCCGCTGGCGGATGCCCGGAAGATCGATCTCGGTATTTCCGCTTCGCAGGCTGCATATGTCCTCGGAGATGCCGAGGCACTTCGTACATTGGTGCGGAACCTCGTCGACAATGCTGTCCGCTATACACCGATGGGTGGGCGGATCGACGTTTCAGTGCAGGATGCCGACGCGCCCGGCACCAGTCACGGCGCCGTCCTGCGGGTGGTTGATACGGGACCGGGCATCCCTCCGGATGAACGGAAACGTGTTTTCGACCGGTTCTACCGTACGCCCGGCACCTCGCCGCCGGGAAGCGGACTCGGCATGGCGATCGTGAAGACCATCGCCGATGCGCATGGCGCAGCAATCGCGCTGGACACCGACCCCAACACGCACGGCCTGTCCGTCACGGTGTCCTTCCCCTTCTGCTAGGAGCCTGTCTGACTAATGGGCGGGGCGCGCAGCCCGCCGTCGCGAGGCTGGGGGACGGCCGCAGCAGGCGAACATTAGTCAGACAGGCTCCTAGGCCCCCTCGCCAGTGAGAGGGACTTCACGTCTGCGGAATCCCGCGGATTGCGATTGATGCGCTGCATTTAATGTATGTGTACCTGATCACACTTCCGCAGAACTCCGAAGGGTAGCTTTGCAGCACGGTGTGTCCGCGGACGGATCAATGGCCAACGAAAACCAATTGCTCGAGATGTCCGCCAGGATCCAAACCGCGGTGAACGGCGTCATCGCCCGCGGCTGCAAGCTGCCCGCGTAGACCGCAACACCGGCGCCCCGAACATGGCTGTACTCGACCCTCGTAACGGCACGGTTGTCATCCGTGTTGTCTACGATGGGGCGCCCATGGCCGGCAAGAGCACGAGTGTCGCTGCTCTCGGCCGGGGCCTCGGCTCTGATGTGTATTCGCCCGGCGAAGTGAGCGGGCGAACGCTTTATTTCGACTGGCTCGACTACACCGGCGGACAGTTCGAAGGCCGCCGGATCCGTTGCCAGATCATCAGCGTGCCGGGTCAGGCCGTCCTGGCCCCGCGCCGGCGGCGTCTGCTGGAATCAGCCGATGCCATCGTGTTTGTCGGTGACAGCTCACCCGCGGGTTTCATTTCGGATCGCGGTTACCTGAGCGGCCTGGCGCGCGTGTTGAAACAGCTTCCCGGCCCGCCGGTGGGCCTGGTGCTACAGGCCAACAAGCGCGACCACCCCCACGCCATCCCCTTGGATCAGATCCGCTCGATGACGGAATCGATGGGGTTGCGCATCGGCGTGGTCGAGTCAGTTGCCAGGAACGGCGTGGGAATCCGCGAGGCTTTTGTGTCTGCCATGCGTATCGCGTTGGAGCGGGTGCGGGAGCTGATGCGAACGAAGCAGCTGTTGGAGGCACGTCCTCAGGCCGATACGCCGCAGGAGCTGCTCGCACTGTTGAAGAAGAGCGAGGAAGGCAACAGCCTGCAATACGCGGCTGAAGTCGAGTTGATTCATGCGCGCGTGAGTGATGTGCGTCCTCAGTCAATTGTCTCGGAGGCTATTGCGCAGGCCACACGTGAGAACGAAACGGTTGCCGTTGGTCATGTGCCCGCGCCACCGGACGCGCGCGTCGAGAGTGGACTGGTATGGCCGCCCGTCGATGGACGAGCGGTGCTCCACGAAATTGCAAAAGCACACATCCAACTGAGCTGTTCGGCGCAAGGTGACTGGTCCGGCGTCGCTCAGGATCGGTGGCAGATTTACTCTGCCGCGTCCGCGGTCTTCGACGACATCAACGCCGGCAGGATGGTGTTGGTGGAGGCAGCCCGTTCCCATGCCAACGGCGATTGGTCACAGGATCGGTGTGTCGCGCTGGCCAATGATGGGCAGGGACGCTGGCGCTTGTGGCAGATCAGCCGCCTCGGCACGGCCGAAGCAGCTGCCAAGCCGCCTATTGCCGCTGTAAGCGCCTGATCTGAAAGGCCAACCGTCTTAAGGATCCCTTAAGTCTCCGCCCTCAATATACGCATCAGGGCCTTCGGGCCAATGTGCGAATTCTATTGAGTGGAGACCGTCATGAACGTCAGCGCGTTTGTCAGAAATCAGATGTTCGGTGTACTGCTCGGCGCGGCTGCCGTAGCAGCTCCCGTAGGTGCGTTGTATGCGCTGGGCGCGACAGGCACCGCACCCGCCGCTGCAACTCAGCCCGCCCCCGTTGTCCCGGCACCTGCGACCGGCAATCCCAACGCCGTGCTCCCGGACTTCAGCACCATGGTGCAGAAGTACGGTCCGGCCGTCGTCAACATCAGTGTTGTATCCAAGGTCCCGACTTCCTTTAACCCCGGTGACCAGGGTGACTCCGGCGATGATGACGATGACGACTCCGGCCAGGGCCAGCAGGGTCCTCAGGGGCAAAACCCGTTTGGTCCCAATAGTCCCTTTGCTCCTTTCTTCCGTGGCTTCCCCATCCAGCCTCCTCAGCAGGGGCCCATGCATGGTGAAGGCTCCGGCTTCATCGTCAGCCCCGACGGCACGATCCTGACCAACGCGCATGTTGTGAATGGCGCGAGCGAGGTGACCGTGCGCCTGACGGATCGCCGCGAGTTCACCGCGAAGGTCATTGGTGTCGATACCAAGAGCGACGTGGCGGTCATTCGCATACCGGCGAAGAACCTGCCAACAGTCAAACTCGGCGACACGCACAACCTGAAGGTGGGTGAATGGGTCGTCGCGATCGGTGCGCCGTTTGGATTCGAGAACAGCGTGACCGCGGGCATCGTCAGTGCGAAGGGCCGTACGCTGCCTGACTCCGGCTACGTGCCGTTCATTCAGACCGACGTGCCCATCAACCCGGGTAACTCGGGTGGTCCGTTGTTCAACATGCGCGGCGAAGTGGTTGGCATCAACTCGCAGATCTACACCCGCTCAGGTGGCTATCAGGGTGTGTCCTTCTCGATCCCGATTGATGTCGCAATGGGCGTCAGCACGCAGCTGCAGACCCATGGCCATGTGACGCGCGGCAAGCTCGGAGTCGTGATTCAGAACGTCGATCAGGGCCTGGCGGACTCGTTCGGGTTGCCCAACCCCGAAGGCGCGCTGGTCTCGAGTGTCGAGAAAGGCGGCGCCGCGGCGCTGGCCGGTGTCGAGCCGGGCGATGTGATCCTGAAATTGAATGGCCAGCCCGTGAACCAATCCAGCGAGTTGCCTGCTGAAGTGGCGGCACTCCAGCCTGGGAGCACGGTCAAGCTGGAACTCTGGAGGAACCACGCTTCCCGTGAAGTGAGCGTCAAGCTCGCTTCAATGGATGACAAGCGGACTGCGTCCAACGTCGACCATGGTGGGCAGTCGGGCGGCAAGATTGGACTTGCGGTGCGACCGTTGACTGCTGAGGAGCAGCGACAGGCTAAGACGCAGGGTGGCCTGCTCGTAGAGCAGGCAAAGGGGCCCGCACTGAACGCAGGCTTGCAGCCTGGCGACATCGTTGTCGCCGCGAACGGCGCTCCGGTGTCGAGTGTTGAGGATCTGCGGTCGGCTGTTGAGAAGTCTAAGAGTCATATCGCGCTGTTGGTGCAGCGGGGTGAGAACCGGTTGTTTGTGCCGGTGCGGGTTGGCTGATGAAGGCCGGTGACGATCCAGCGGTGCTCGCAGGCTGACCGGCGCGCATCGGCCAGCCGTTCGATCAACGTTGTTCCAGGGCGGGCAGGCGATTGCCCGCTGGGGCCGGCTCCCTCACTCCCGGGGGGTCGGCCCTTTTTCTGCCAGCGCTTCTTCCAGCTCGCTCGTGAGGGGTTTCAGGAAGAACGACTCTTCCGGCATCACACGGGCTTTGATTCCGCGTTTGCGGAGCGTCTCGGCGACGACGGGTCCAACTGCCGCCACGACGGTGTTGGAAAGCGCTTTGAGTATGGTGGCTTCGGGCGCTATGGAGAACAGCCTTTCGACTTGCGGCGTGCTGGTGAAAGCCAGCGCGTCGATTTCGCCCGCTTCGAGGCGGGTGACGAGGTTCTGCACGGCCTCGTCATCCGCCGCGTCGGCGTAGACGTACGGCGCAACTGTGGACACGGTCGCGCCTGCTTGCTGCAGGAAGTCGGTTAGCGGCTTGTTGGGTTCTGTACCGTAGAGCTGCAGGCCGATCCTGCGGCCTTTCAGATCCTGTGATCGGAGGCTGTTGATAATCCCTTCGGTTGTTGGAACCTCGGCGGCGATGTCCGGCTTGAAGCCGAGCTCTCGTAACACACGGGCTGGCTTCGGACCGCGGGTGATTTTGCGGACCGGGCCGAGCGCTTTGATGAAGGTATCCTTCAGCGCCGGCTCGCTCCTCTCAATGCACGATAGGATGCGACGCAGTCCTTCGCCTGTCAGCAGAATCAGATCGTCGCAGGAACCGCTCGCGAACCGGCGGCTCCATTCCAGAACAGGTGCGGGATCCGGCGCATCGAGGATGGCCACCATCGGGCAACGGACGACGGTGGCGCCGCGGCGTTCGAGCATCGACGCGAAGATCTCGACTTCGCGCGTCTCGGGGATGGCGATGACTCGGCCTTTGAGGGGTTGGGTGTCCATGCGACTTATCTTACGCCGTCGCCGCGGGTGAGGATGGCGCCGATGCGCCATCGAGGACCCCTCTGTATACGCACGGGACGAATCCCAGCGGAGTGTTCTGCGCGACGCGCGACATCGGGGCAGGCGGCGCCACCTCGCCGCCTACCCAGATATCGCCCCCTCGCTGCCTAATCAGCTATCGCGACTGCCCCATCGATCGCGACGCTCGATGCGGACGGCAACGCCCACGTCAGCCATTGGCGCTGTAGAGTTAGGACCAGGACGAATGCCAATGCAGCGAGCACTCCGAAGGTAGCGAAGCCGAGCTGGTAGCTACCTGTGCTTTCTCTGGCAATACCCATCACTACCGGGAGGTAGAAACCACCGATGCCGCCAGCCGCTCCAATGATTCCGGTCATGATTCCCGTCTTCCCTTTCCATCGATGCGGTACCAACTGAAAGGTCGCGCCGTTCCCCAGCCCGAAACAGAAATACAGCGCCACGAGCAGAGCTATGCCTCCGGCCAAAGGCGGCATCAGGGTTGCAAAGGCGAAATTGCACAGCGAGATGGCAACCAGCAGCACCAGCAACACTTTGACTCCGGACAAGCGATCGGCGACCAGGCCCCCTACCGGGCGAATCATCGCGCCCGTCAGCGAAAGCAAGGCCATGAGGAACCCGGCATCGAGCTTGCTGATTTGATATTGCGTGGTCAGGAGGAGGCTGACGTAGGAAGACATTCCAACGAAGCCGCCGAACGTGATGCTGTACACGAGCATGATCACCCACGTGTCACGCTCACCCAACACGGAGAGGTACTTGCGCGGCAGCACCGCGAAAGCAAGAACAGCGCCCAGCGCAGGCAGAAGCAGTTGTCCTGTTTTGCCGGCGCCGAAGACCCCGGCGTTGACCAACAGTACGAGGGCAATCAGACCCACAATGGAGATTCCGAGGCCGGCGAACGCGCGTGGGGCACTGCCCGACTTGGGGCTTCGGTCTTCTGCCCAGAAAAATACCGCGACTGCGGTAAGCGCAAGCAGAGGGATCACTGCCATCGTGGCACGCTGCCAGCCGAAACTCTGTGCCAGGCCAGGAAACAGAAATCCGTCTACCACTGCTCCGATGTTGCCCGCGGCCGCCAATCCAAGAACGAGGCCTTGTACGCGCGGCGGATAGCTGCTGCCCGCCATCGGCAACGCGATGGCGAAACTGGCACCACCAACACCGAGAAACACACCTAGAACCAACAGCAGTGTGTAGGTGGGAACAATCGGCAGCAGCAGAACAAACGCCGGTATGGATGACAGTCCTATGCCGAGCAGCGCGAGTGGCTTGCCATTTGTCGACTGGAACAGGTTGCCGAACGTCACGCGCACGATGGATGCCGCGAGGACGGGCACGGCCACCAGGAAGCCGGACTGGATGGGCGTGAGCGAAATCTGTTTGGAAATGAACGGCGCCAACGGGCCGAACATCACCCAGGTGGTAAAGCCGGTGTCGAAATACAGGAAGCAGGCCAGCAATGCCTTCCAGTTACCGCTTCGAAGTGATGCGACCAGATGACCCATTGTTATCCCCTTCGCCCAATTGCGTGCGCAAAAAAAAACGCCACCGCTCGGTGCGGATCGCTAGGGTTGCGTTCCGTTCGAGGCGGCGGCGTTGCCTGGCTGGCCCGTCAGCGGGCCAGTGTGTTGGGAGTGAGGATGCAAGCGATGTGCCATGGTGTTAGGGCGCGTTTGAGGCGGCTGCGGGGGCCGTGCTGCCCGTCAACGGGGCGCATGACAGTGGTTTTGCACGATGTTAGAGCGGGGGACGACGACCGAACGTACTGCAGGCCGGACACCTTTTCGGAATCGCAGCCGCAACCGTCGCCTCGCGCTGACGGCTGGCCGCGGCCGTGACGCGGATCGGATGCGGCTACCGCTGGGTTTCGAAGCTCTGGGGGTCGAAGGCCCCGCCGTCGAAGAATCGTTCGATCTTGGTGTCGTCCGCGGGAATGTCCTCGCTGATCGACGCCAGCGCGGCCCGATACAGGTCGGGTCGGTAGGTGGCGCGCACTGCCGCTACCTGGTTCGGCGCGAACTCGATCTGCTTCCACCGCAGCATCTGCTCATAAAACCACAAAGCGTGGCTCACCCACGGAAACGTCGCATTGTGACGCGAAGGGGTGAAGAAATCTTCCAGCTGAACCGCTGGAGTGTTGGTTGTCAGTGTGAGGCGGCTGCCGAGCGCCTGCTGCAGCAGATCCGCGGGTGCACCCACATAACGTGGCTGAGCCAATAGCTTTGCCAACTCTGCATGATTTTCCGGCTGGTCACACCAGCGTGATGCGCGATATATCGCGCGCATCAGCGCCGCCAACTGCTTCGGATGTCGCTGGGCCCACTCCAACCGACAGCCAAGCACTTTCTCCGGGCTGGACGGCCATATCGCCGTCGTCGGCACTACGATAGTGCCGACTCCTGCCTGCACAGCAACGCTGTTCCAGGGTTCACCAACGCAAAAGCCGTCAATTTGACCGGCTCTCAATGCATCAACGAGAAACGGCGGCGGTATGACGACCAGCCGGACATCTTTATCAGGATCAATGCGTCCCGCGGCAAGCCAATAGCGCAGCTCATAATTGTGACAGGAGAACGGATACACCATCGCAAAGGTGAGCGGCTCTGACCTGCGTAAAACAACCCGCTCGAGCGCAGTGGCGTGGACGCCCGGCTTCGCGCCAACCGTAGCGCCCTCTTGCGTCATCTGCTCCCACAGTCGCAGGGACACCGTGATGGCATTGCCACCGAGCCCCAGGGCGAAGGGCGCGATGACGGGCACCCGGACGTGTCCGATACCGAGAGTCGAGGCAACGGTCATCGGGCCCAGCATGTGAGCAGCGTCGAAGTGCCCGATCACCACCCGGTCCCGGATATTGGCCCACGATGTTTCACGAACGAGCGCGAGCTCGAGGCCCTCTTCCGCCGCGAAGCCTCGCTCGGCGGCAACCACCAGGCTCGCGCAATCCAGCAGGGGCATGAATCCCAGAATCACTTTCATTTCAACAGCCTTGTGGCCGTGACCAGGCTCTGCGCAACTTCGGCGACGCGTCGGTTTTCGTTCATGGCTGCCTTACGCAACAGGCCGTACGCGGCCTCCTCGGTGATACCGCGCTCTTTCATGAGAATGCCCTTCGCGCGTTCAACGATTTTTCGATCCTCCAGCTCCTGTTTGGCGCGCTCCAGCTCGTCGCGCAACTGGCTGAATGCATTGAAGCGGCTGACGGCCATATCGAGGATGGATTTGACCCGCTCTTTGCGCAACCCGTCGACAACGTACGCGCCAACCCCCGACTCCACGGCCGCGCGGATCATGTCGGTATCCGAGTGATCAACAAACATCGCAATCGGCCGCTGGACGCAGCGTGAAACCTGGAACATCTGCTCCAGAACATCGCGGTTGGGGTTCTCCAGATCTATGAAAATGACATCTGGATCTGCGTCGACTATGCGCCGTAGCAGGTTCTGCATGTCGCGCACGACAGAAACATGGGTGTACCCAGCCTCCCGCAATCCCTCTTCGAGGATTGAGGCTCGTGTGACGTTCTGATCCACCAGGAGGATTCGAAGCGCTGGGTCGGACATTCCGCGGAAGCTGCAACGCTTGTGCCATTTGGCTGCCGACCGCTGTGGAGGGGCATGAGCTAGCCCTGCGCGCACAGGCCTGGTGCAGGCCAACGGTCGTTTGCCCCTTCAGTGACCGCCGTCGGCAACGTTGAGCCCTCCTACAGCGACTCGAGGGGTGGCACGCGGGTTGCACCTGCTCAACCACACATACGACCCACTATTGGGTCGAGGGCAACGCCGCCGATTCAACTACGCTTTGATGCGTAGGCGAACCGCGCGGCGTTTTTTTTTGCTGAGGCGCAAATGAACGTACGCTCGAAACTGCTGGTGGTTGGCAATGGGATGGTGGGGCATCGATTCCTGGAATCGCTGCCGACTAATTCATCATTCGACGTCACTGTGCTGGGGGAGGAGCCGCGGCCTGCATACGATCGTGTGCAACTGTCCGCGTTCTTCTCGGGTAAGACCGCTGACGACCTGTCGTTGGTTTCGCCCGGTTTCTTCGCGAACAACGGGATTGCGCTGAAGCTGAACGAGCGTGCTGTCGCGATTGATCGCGCGGCGCGCAGAGTGCGTACGTCCAGCGGTTTGGAGTTGGAGTACGACGTTCTCGTGCTCGCGCTGGGATCCTTCCCGTTTGTCCCACCCATTCCTGGGCGCGACCGCCCGGATTGTCACGTGTATCGGACGATCGAGGACCTGGAGGCAATCAGAGCGAGTGCCACAGGAGCGCGCGTGGGTACCGTCGTCGGCGGCGGCCTGCTCGGCCTGGAGGCTGCCAAGGCGCTGCGCGATCTCGGACTGGAGACAAACGTTGTTGAGTTTGCTCCGCGGCTGATGGCGATACAGGTTGATGACGGCGGCGGCGGCATGCTCCGCCGCAAGATCGAAGCGCTGGGCGTTCGGGTGCACACCAGCAAGAACACGAAGAGCATCGAGGCCGGTCAGAGTGCCCGCCATGTTATGAATTTCAATGATGGGAGCTCGCTGGAAACGGACGTTATTGTGTTTTCGGCAGGCATACGCCCGCGCGATGACCTGGCCCGGGCCAGCGGGCTGGTGGTGGGTGATCGAGGCGGCATCGTCATCGATGACTATTGCCGGACGTCGGACTCCGCCATTTACGCGATCGGCGAATGCGCGCTCTGGCGCGGCCGCACGTTCGGTCTGGTGGCACCCGGCTACGACATGGCGCGGGTCGCGGCGCAGATGATCGTCACGAAGGCCAACGCCACGGGGGCGATGTCCGCCGACGGTGGAACTGCGGCTGCGGCGCATGCGGTGGCAGCGGCCTCGGCGACGGCGGTGACCGCGGCCCCGGCGATGGCAGCGACGTCTGCGATGGCGGCGGCACCGGCGATGGCAGCGACGTCTGCGATGGCAGCGGCACCGGCGGTGGCAGCGGCACCGGCGGTGGCAGCGGCACCGGCGGTGGCAGCGGCGCCGGCGATGGCAGCGGCGTCAGCGGTAGCAGCGGCATCTGCGATAGCGGCGCCGCCGGCCTTTGCCGGCGCCGACATGAGCACCAAGCTCAAACTTCTTGGCGTCGCAGTGGCCTCCATCGGCGACGCGCATGCCGCGTCGCCCGGTGCGAGGGCGTACTCGTTCGTCGACGAACGCCGCGGGGTCTACAAGAAACTGGTGGTCAACGAGGACGGCAGCCGGCTGCTGGGGGCCGTGTTGGTTGGCGACACGGATGACTACGGCACTTGCCTGCAGATGATGCTCAACAGCCTGCCGCTGCCCGAGCATCCGGAAGACCTGATTCTGCCGCCCCGCGCAGGCACGAAGGCGACGGGTCTCGTCGCCCTCCCGGCAGAGGCGCAAGTCTGCTCCTGCAACAACGTCAGCAAAGGCGCCATCTGCTCTGCCGTCGAAAACGGCTGCACTACCCTAGGAGCGCTGAAAAAGGCCACGCGCGCTGCGACTTCATGCGGCGGCTGTGCTCCTTTGGTTACGCAGGTATTGCAGGCGGAACTGAAGCGAAAGGGTATGTCCGTCAACACTCACCTGTGTGAGCACTTCAGCTACTCGCGTCAGCAACTCTTCTCCCTCATTCGCGTCGGCGGTCTCCGCACATTCGATGAGACTCTCGCCAAACATGGCCGCGGGCTGGGATGTGACATCTGCAAACCAACGGTGGCATCCATTCTGGCTTCTTGTTGGAACGAGTTCGTGCTCGGCGCGGAACGCGCCTCCCTGCAGGACACCAACGACTACTATCTCGCCAACATGCAGAAGGACGGCACGTATTCCGTCGTGCCTCGTGTACCCGGCGGCGAGATCACACCTGAAAAGCTCATCGTAATAGGCGCAGTCGCCCAGAAATACGGCCTGTACACCAAGATCACCGGCGGCCAGCGAATCGATCTCTTTGGCGCACAGGTCCACCAGCTTCCCCTCATCTGGAAGGAGTTGATTGCCGCCGGCTTTGAATCAGGCCACGCGTACGGCAAGGCCATGCGCACGGTCAAATCCTGCGTGGGCTCAACCTGGTGCCGTTTCGGTGTCCAGGACAGCGTGGGGCTCGCCATCGAGATCGAAAACCGATACCGGGGACTACGGGGTCCTCACAAGATCAAACTGGCGGTCTCGGGCTGCACCCGTGAGTGCGCTGAAGCACAGGGCAAGGATGTTGGAGTCATTGCCACCGAGAAGGGCTGGAACCTCTATGTCTGTGGCAACGGCGGCATGAAGCCACGCCATGCGGAGCTGCTGGCCGCTGACCTGGATAAGGACACTCTCATCCGCTACATCGACCGCTTTCTGATGTTCTACATCCGGACAGCAGATCGATTGCAGCGGACATCGACGTGGCGGGACAACCTCGAAGGCGGCCTGGAGTACCTGAAGGGTGTGGTCTGTCGCGATGAGCTGGGAATTGCCGCGGAGTTGGAAACGGACATGGCCCGTGTAGTGGCGAGCTACGAATGTGAGTGGAAGAAGGCGGTCGAAGACCCGGCCACGCTCCGCCGGTTCAGACACTTCGTCAACAGCGAAGAGACCGATCCCAATGTTCTGTTCCTGCAAGAGCGCGGCCAGATCCGGCCGGCCACGCGGGAAGAGCGTCGCGAGCTGACGGAAGCAGTAGCATGAGCGAGGGTTGGACCAGAATCTGTGACTTGGAAGATGTGCTGCCCGGGACCGGCGTCTGTGCGCTGATCGAGGGCAAGCAGGTCGCCATCTTCCGGGTCGCCGACGCGGTTTATGCCATCGACAATTTCGATCCCGCCAGCGGGGCGAATGTCCTGTCGCGTGGCCTCGTAGGTGACATCAAAGGCGAGCAGGTCGTCGCTTCGCCGATCTACAAACATCACTACAACCTGACAACCGGCCGATGTCTCGAAGACGAAACCCGGTCGGTCCACGTCCATCGGGCCAGAGTGCTGGACGGCCGGATCTGGGTGAAAGCGGGCGGCGAGACGACGAAAACCACGTGCCCCTACTGCGGAGTTGGCTGTGGAATCCTCGCACGGAATGTCAACGGGACCGTCGATATAGCCGGAGATCCTACGCATCCAGCCAACCTCGGGGCACTCTGCTCGAAAGGTTACGCGCTCGGGGAGACACTCGGCCTGGAAGGCCGCCTCCTCCATCCCCGGATCGACGGTCAGCCAGTGACCTGGGATCAGGCGCTGGAAACGGTCAGTGAAGGATTTTCCCGGATCATCGCCGAGCATGGCCCTGATGCGGTTGCGTTTTATGTATCCGGGCAACTGCTGACCGAGGACTATTACGTCGCCAACAAGTTGATGAAGGGTTACATCGGTAGCGCCAACATCGACACAAACTCACGGCTGTGCATGGCGTCCACGGTCGCCGGCCACAAGCGCGCCTTCGGCGAAGATGTGGTTCCGGTGTGCTATGAGGATCTGCAGGTTGCTGACCTGGTGGTACTGGTTGGGTCAAACACCGCGTGGTGCCACCCGGTGTTGTTCAGGCGACTTGCGGAGGAGAAGGAGCGGCGGCCGGAACTTCAGATTGTAGTCATTGATCCACGCCGCACGCCGACGTGTGAGATCGCTGACCTGCACCTGCCGATCAAGACGGGGACGGATGTCTGGTTGTTCAACGGGTTGCTCGCCTATCTGCGTCGTCACGGTGCCCTCAACTCTGCCTTTGTGGCGAGCCACACCAGTGGCGCGGCACAGGCTCTCGAAGTTGCGGAAGTAGATGCGGCCGACGTCGTAACAACATGTGGGATCGACCAGAGCCGACTCGACCAGTTTTATCAATTATTCACCGCGCACGAACGCGCGGTAACGGTTTTCTCCCAAGGGGTCAATCAATCCTCTGCCGGAACCGACAAAGTCAACAGCATCATCAACTGCCACTTGCTGACGGGCCGAATCGGACGCCCGGGAATGGGGCCGTTCTCGTTCACGGGCCAGCCAAACGCCATGGGGGGCCGTGAGGTAGGCGGCATGGCCAACACGCTGGCTGCGCATCTCGATGTGGAGAATCCGCAGCACCAGGCGCTGGCTCAGGGCTTCTGGAGCAGCCCGCGCATCGCCTCAAAGGAAGGCCTCAAGGCCGTTGATCTCTTTGAGGCAATGTATGCGGGTCAGATCAAGGCCGTGTGGATCATGGGCACGAATCCGGTCGTCAGCATGCCGGATGCTGATCGCGTGCGCGCTGCATTGGCACGCTGTGAGTTGGTCGTGGTATCCGACTGTGTTCAGAAGACTGACACGACGGCGTATGCGCATGTGTTGCTGCCTGCCGCCGGCTGGGGTGAGAAGGACGGAACGGTCACCAATTCCGAGCGGCGGATCTCGCGGCAGCGTGCCTTCCTCGACCTGCCTGGCGAGGTCCGGCCTGACTGGTGGATTGTATGTGAAGTCGCCAAAAGGATGGGATTTGCGGAGGCCTTCAGCTTCCAGCGGCCGGGCGAGATTTTTACCGAGCATGCGAAGCTTTCGGGTGTGAGCAACGAAGGCACCCGGGCATTCGACATCTCTGGCTTATCTGCACTGACCGCACCGGACTACAACCAACTGAAACCGATTCAGTGGCCGGTCAACGGGCGCAACCTCCAGGGGGCTCAGCGATTGTTTGAAGATGGGCGCTTCATGCACCCCGACGGGAAAGCCCGGTTGATTCCCACGCCGGCGCGCGCGCCCACCCACGCTGCAAACGATGAATTCCCAATGGTGCTCAATACCGGTCGCGTCCGGGATCAATGGCACACCATGACGCGGACGGGCCGTTCGGCACGACTCGCGGAGAATCTCCCGGAGCCTTTCGTGGATATTCATCCGCAGGATGCGTTGCTGACTGCAACTCGCGAAGGTGAGTTGGCGCGGGTGATTACGCGATGGGGTTCGATGGTTGCACGGGTTAGAAGCAGCGGTGAGATCGCGCGTGGCTCCGTGTTTGTTCCCATGCATTGGAATGACTGCAATGCCTCCCAGGCGCGAGTCGGAGCACTCGTCAGCCCCGCGGTAGACGCCATTTCGGGCGAGCCCGAGTTTAAACATACGCCCGCTCGCGTTGAGCCCTATCCGGTTCGCTGGTACGGGTTTGTGATGTCACGGGCGGGCCTGCAACGAATTGAAGCGGCCTGGTGGACGCGCATTACCTCGACTCAGTGCACGCGATATGAGATTGCCGGGCGCGAAATACCTGCTTCATGGTCCCAGTGGGCGCGGAGCCTGATGGAAGCAACGGGCGAGTTGATGGAGTACGAGGACCGCACCGTTGGGACATATCGTGCGGCCTACATTGTGGATGATCGGTTGGAAGCCTGCGTCTACGTTGGCGAGCTCCCGGCGCGATCTCTCATCACGCAGCTTTTCAGCCTGTCGAAGCTGGAAGACACGCACCGCCTGGCACTGATGACAACGGGCGCGGTCATCGAGGGTGCGGATCCGGGTCCGCTCGTTTGCTCCTGCTTCGCGGTGGGCCGCAACACGATTCTACGTGCAATCGAAGCGAACGGTTTTACGCAGACGAGTCAGGTTGTTTCGTGCTTGCGCGCCGGGGGCAACTGTGGGTCCTGCTTGCCCGAAATCATGGGCCTGTTGGGCGGCACGCCGAACACCATCCCGGTTTCAACCTCGACGGCCTTGCCGCCGACCAGGTAGGGTTTGAAGCGCCACTGTTGTAAGGCATCCGTGATGGTTCGAGCCTGATCGGGAAACGAGCTGATGAAGTGGATGAACTTCACCTTGCCACTCGTATCAATCACGACTCGCACGGGAATGGAGTTGAAACGTCGATCGGTCAGTATTGGATCGACACGATTGAGGACGTTGGTGCCGGTTGCATAGTCCTTGATGCAAAGTGGAGTAGCCGAGTCTGCCAGCGTCATCGCGTTCATCCCGTCGATCAGATGGTCAATGACCCGCGGGTCGGTACTGGTAAAGGTAAAGTGCACCGTGTGGCAGCGGACCTGCGTAACGAGCAGTGTCCGGTGTAGCTCGGTGACAGGCGAAACATAATCCAACCTGGCAAACCGCCTACCGGCCAGTGTCATCTGCGTGGGTGGCCGTTCAACCTGGTTGTCGGCTCGCAGATGCGCCGCGGTATAGCTCACCAACTCGGTTGCATTGGAGCTCGTGGCTGCAAAGAACGAGTCCTGGGCTTCAATCAGCAGATTCCCCAGATGGGCATCGGCGGGCTCTATCTCGGCGAGCACATAGTAGCCGCGATCCGAGGGCGGCGGCCCCGCGAACTTCTGCTTCCAGCCCGTGGCAAACGGATAGGTCAGTTGAAAATAGCTGCTGTGATACTCACGGTCCGTCGCCCTGCCACCTTCGGGGACGGGTGTAGTCGAGTCGCTGGCGCTCGACCAGGCGCCCTTCACCAGAATAACCCCCGCCGGCACTTTGGCCGGCGGGGTTGGCGCAGGAGAATCGCCAGCTTCTTGCGCAGCACTCCACGAACCAACCGGTGACAGAACAAGGAGACGTGCAAGTGTGATCTGGCCGAGTGTGATCGGGCCAGGTTTGATCTGGAGTGGGCGCATGGTGCTTCTCTACAGAGAACGCAGGAAGTTCAACACGTCCTGCTGGCTGGCGGTTGACAGCGAATTGAAGTTGGACACGGTCGCATTTGCTTCCGAACCGCTGCTCGAGTGCGCTCTGATAGCGGTCAGGAGGTTGCTGGTGCGTCCATCGTGCAGGAAGAAGATTCGCTGTCCGACTCCCCACAACGGTGCCGTACGGAACTGATCTCCGCCCGCGTTGCCTTGCGAGACGTTGTCGTTCAGCCCGGTCCCCATGTGGTGAACTTCAAAGTCGGAGAAGGCACTGACCGCAGCACCTCCCAAAGAGGGAGTCACGTTGGATGCCTGTGTGGATCTGAGCGTCGGTGTGTGGCACACGGAGCAACCGATCGAATTGAACACTGCCGAGCCGTGCGAGATCGAGGTGGCTCCGCCGGGAACCGTGGTCGAAGGAGTCGGTGGGGCCAGCAACTTCATGAACATCGTGAACGCAATGAGGTCACTGGGAATCGATGCGTTGGTGGCGAACTGATCCGAGCCCGTCGTCGCGGCGAAGTTGGTGATGTCCTCGGGATAACCCTTCCGGGCGAGGTTCAGGCAGTTGGTGGGCAATCCACTGCCCAGCACTTCCTCGCCCGGCAGCGGCCGCTCCTGCGGAAAGATCTCGTTGCTGATGCCCATTTCCACGTTGTAGGCCTCGCCGGCGAACAGCTCGAGCGATTTGTTCTGGGCCTTCCAACCGAAGCGGGCGATGGTTCCATCGTTGCCGTTGCGATTGAAAGTGCCGCTGATTCCGAGCCCGTTGCCGGCCTGTGCCGACTGGTTGTTCAGCAGGGTGGAATCGTCGATGTTCTCCACCAGGCCGGCGCCAAAGACGGGGGTCGGGATGCGGAATATGAGGTTGTTGGCCGCCTGCGCCAGGCCGAAGCTCGGTTGCTGCAGGTTGCAGGCACCCGCATCGCCGCGCCCTGAGACTGTATACAGGTCCTCGACACCGCCATTGGGTGCGGCCGTGTTGGCCGTGCCATTGGCGTTGAAGAAGAATGGAAAGCGCGCTTCACGCGTGGGCCCGTTCGCGGTGATGAAGGACGGAATGGAGTTGGTGCTGGCGCTCACTATGCCGGCACTGATGACCGAAGCCTCGGGGTTGTTGGCCGGACTCGAGCCGCCGAACGTGGGCTGTGAATGGCAGGCGGCGCATTGATTGAAATTGAAGCGCGGACCGAGACCCGTGCCGGCGGTGCCGCCGGAGACGTTGTCGACTTCCTGGAATCGATCGAGACCGTCGTTGAAGAACTCCAGCACTCCCTGTGGAGTGTTGGCCGTAACGGACGCAAGAGGCAACGGGCTCGTTGCCGTGGCGCCCGTCTGGCCATTGACGGCGCCGGGTCGAACCCCCGGGTCGGTTTGAGCGGATGCAGCGGATATCAATAGTAAACCCACGGCGAAAGCCGCCGGCGGCTGGATGCGCGACATGTTGGATACTCCCTGACCCTCCTGATTGGAGGGAGCATCAGACTCAGTCAAGTTGCGCCCGCGACGGAATAGTCCGTGAGATCCAGCACTGTTGGATTCAGTGCCGCCTGGATCGTTCGATCCATGGCGGATGCGTGGACTGTCGAAGGATCGCTCGCGAGCGGCTCGCTAGCCCGCTTTATTCACGAACGGGAAACGCGGGTGCCGGCGGCGCCTCACTCGGGGAGGGTGTTGTCGGCACCGCCCGTAAACCCATCCGTGGGGGGCTGCGGGAAAAACATCCTGTTTTTCACGCTGCCGACAACACCCTCCCCGAGTGAGTCACCGCTTTCAGGCCGTGCCGTTCGTGAATAAAGCGGGCTAGAGCGGGCCGGGCGCGTGCGAGTACAGGAGCGAGATTGCTTCGGTACGACGGTGGATGCCCAGTTTGCCCAGGATGCTGTGGACGTGGTTTTTGACGGTCGGCAGCTCGATGCCGAGTGAGCGGGAAATCATCTTGTTGGACATTCCCTGCTGCAGCAGGCGAAGAATCTGCGCTTCCCGCGCAGTCAGAGCGCTCTGTGTACCGCGGTTGCTGCTCGACAGTGCTGCCACGCGCCGAAACAGCGAGCCGGCGATTTTGGGCGAGCAGTGGATTTCGCCGCGGGCGGTTGCTTCGATTGCCTCCAGCATGTCGGTGATGGAGGCGTCGCGGGTGACATAACCGGAAATTCCCAACTGCGCGCAGCTCAACACCTCGGCTTCGTTTTCCGCCATTCCCAGCGCGACGATTCTCGTTGCCTTGGTGTTCGCTCCGTCGATGCGGCCCAACTGCCGCGCCACGGAGAAGGCGTCTCCCATGGCCATGTCGAGTAGTGCTATGTCAGGGGTCAGCCGCGGGATCTGCTCCACGGCATCCGTGGCCGACTCCGCCACGCCAACGAGAGTTATTTGTTCTCGAGCTTGCTCGAGAACCCTGCCGAGAGCTTCCCGGTACAGGCGTATGTGGCTCGCGACCAGGACGCGAATCCTCATGATCAACCCTCCCGATGCGCAGGCACTCGCCTGCTCCTTGTCGGACCGGGGGCGATGCTCGCACCCCCCGCGCTCCATGCGCCGGCGCAGTAATCGGGCAGCCCGGGTGGGTTGTCAATAGACCTAACGTCAGTCCAACTTGTAAGTGGCTGGATCTGAGTGGTTAAGGGGCGTTCCTGGGATCCGACTGTTGGTGTGGCAGGACGGCCCGGGACACTTGTCGCCCGCTGTCATTTGACTCCGGGCATCAGCCTCTTCAGCAGGGGCGTCAACAGCAACATAAGGCCGCCCGCGATGGCGCCCCACCAGAAGATCTTCAGGAACAGCGCCGGCAGGGACGCGAGGTTGGTGGCGTCATAATCTCCTGACAGCCGGCCCGCCAGGTTGGTCCCCAGGGCGGTGGCCATGAACCAGACACCCAACACCTGGCCGACGAAGCGTGTTGGCACGAGCTTGGTCATCGAGGAAAGTCCCACGGGCGACAGACACAGCTCGCCCCAGGAATGCAGCAGGTAGGTGAGCACCAGCCACGTCATGGCCACCTTCTCCCCGGCGAGCACGTAGCCGGCTGCGAAGTAGATGACCCCAAATCCCATGCCTAAGAAAATCAGCCCGGCGGCGAATTTGGCCGGCGCGGACAGGTCGCGGTCGTGTCGCCCGAGAAACAACCAGAAGGCGGCCAGAACCGGCGCGAAAATAATGATGAACAGAGGATTGACCGCCTGCAGGACACCCGCGGGGACCTCCCACCCGAACAGGTGCCTTTCGGTATATCGCTGTGCAAACAAGTTGAAGGACGCGCCCATCTGCTCGTAGCCCGCAAAAAATATCGCGCAACCAGCGAATAACGCGATCATTACACAGGCTCGTTTGCGCTCTACCGGAGTCAGCCCCGCGAAGAACAGCAGATAAGTGAAATAGGCGAATGCCAGGACGCCAATTCCCCAACTGACGGCGGTGGAGAGCAGATTCGGATCGAGGGTGATTGTGCCGGTGAGCTCGAGCACCACGATTGTGGCGACGGCGGCCAACAGCAACAGGATGGGAAGCCAGGAGCCCCGTTTGGCATCCGGCGCCAGTGTTGTGCCGGCATCGCCCAGGTAATGACGGGTCTTGAGGAATTGCGCGAGCCCGAACAGCATCCCCACGGCCGGCAGAGCAAATCCGAAGTGCCAGCCATATTTGTCAGCGAACAACGGCACGAGCAGCGAGCCGAGAAACGACCCGGTGTTGATGCCCATGTAGAAAATCGAAAAACCGGCATCGCGCCGTGACCCGCCCTCGGGATAGAGCTGAGCCACGATGGCGCTGATGTTGGGTTTCAGAAGCCCGACACCGAACACATTGAGCAGCAGCCCCACGAAGAAAATCTGCGTCGTGCCTGAAATCAGGGTGGCATTGCCGACCATGATCAGTACGGCCCCTGCCACCACGGCGCGCTGCTGTCCGACCAGGCGATCGGCGATGTAGCCCCCCAGCAGCGACAGCAAGTAGCCGATCCCCAGATACAGGCCGTAAATCGCACTTGCGGTCCGGTCGGGAATGCCCAGGCCGCCCTTGGCCGCATCCACCATGTACAGAATGAGGATGGCCCGCATGCCGTAGTAGGTGAAGCGCTCCCACATCTCCGTGAAGAAGAGTGTGAACAATCCCCGCGGCTGGCCGAAGAGCTCGCGCTGCGCCGTTAATCCTCGCGCAGCCGATTCCAGAGCCTGGCTCACGAAACTTTGATTTCTTTGCTGTCGGAGGTCTCGCGGCGCATTTTCAACATGATCCTCGCCATGATCAGGCCGCCTTCATAGAGCAGGTACATGGGCACCGCCATGATGGACTGCGAGACGACATCGGGTGGAGTCAGGAGGGCGGCGACGACGAAGCAGCCGATGAGTACATAGCGGCGGCTGTCGCGCAGCTTTTCCAACCGCACGACCCCGGTCAACACCAGCAGCACGACGGCGACCGGCACTTCAAAAGCCGCGCCGAAAGCGAGAAACATCGTAATGACGAAATCGAGATAGGCGTTGATGTCCGTCATCATCGACACACCGTGCGGCGTCGAAGCGGCGAAGAACTGAAACATCACGGGAAAGACGAAGTAATAGGCAAACGCGATCCCGACATAGAAGAGGAAGATCGCGGAGACGAGCAGCGGCACGGCGAAGCGCTTCTCGTGCCGATACAGGCCCGGCGCCACGAATGCCCACAACTGGTAAAGAACCACCGGCATCGCCAGAAACGCCGCCACGAACAATGAGAGTTTGAATGGCGTCGTGAAGGGCGACATCACCGACGTCGCAATGAGTTGCGTGCCCTTCGGAAGCTTCTCACGCAGCGGCGTCGCTACGAAGGTGAAAATCTGGTTCGAATAGAACATGCACGGCAGAAACACCAGTGCCACGGCGGAGATGGCACGGATGAGCCGGTCCCGCAGCTCCAGCAGATGCGAGATCAGCGTTCCTTCGGCCAGCTTTTCTTCAGGTTCCTCGCTCATGGGGAGGAGCATACCCTGCGGCAGTGGTGCCCTGATCGGGCTTGTCGGTGGCAGTCACGCCGGCGTCCCTGGCGGGGACGTTATCCCCAGCGGGGACGCCGACCCAGTCGTGCTGGCCGGAATCGTCGGCCGGGGCGTCGCTGGTCGGGGGCGGCAGGGGACGTCCTTCCGAGTCGGTCGGATGGGCGTGGGAATAGTGGTCGGGGTACTGCTGGTGCTGAGCTTGCGCTGGCGGTTGCCCAGCGATTCCCTCGGCAGTCGCGGAGATCGAGTCGGCCTGCGAAAGCGGCACGCCGTCAGTGGCCGAAGGCAGCGGACGGCCATCCGCATCGTGGGCGTGCGAGTAGTTGTCGGGGTAGGTGGGCTGCGCTGGGGCCGTGGCCTCTGCGGCAGCTGGAGCCGCCTCCGACACGGCCGCCGCCGGTACCGCCTCAGCAGGTGGTGGAGGCTTGATCGCGGGGGGCTTCGACTTGCGAACCTCCTCCAGATTCACCTCTTCCTCGAGCTGTTCCCGAAATTGCCGCGCCATACCCCGGGCGCGGCCGATCCAACGGCCCACCTGGGAAGCTACGCGAGGCAATTTCTCGGGACCCAGCACAATGAGTGCCAGGGTGAAAATGAGCGCAATCTCTGAGAAACCGATATCGAGCACGAGGGCGCAGCCCTATAGATCTCAGACGCTCCGGTCGGAATTCTGGCTGGTGTCCCGGGCCTTGCGGGTCTCAGCGAACTCAGCGTCCTTGCCCTCGGGTGGAATCTGCTTCGGCGGATTGATCCCTTCGTCCTCACCCTCGTTCATCGACTTCTTGAAGCCCCGAACCGCAGCGCCCAGGTCAGACCCGACGGTGCGCAACTTCTTGGCTCCGAATACCACCAAAACGACGAGCAGGATAATCACCAGCTCTCTCATTCCCATGCCGCCCATAAACCTTTACTCCTGCTTTAGGTCCGCAGAAAAAACCCACGGATCATAGGACAAATGAGCCCCACGGACGTGGAAAGTTCTCCAGATTCGCTAGTCCCCCACACTTGTCACCGGAGTTTCCAGCCAGAACGTCACGGGACCGTCATTGACCAGCGACACTTGCATATCGGCCCCGAATACGCCCGCGGCTACGGTCCCATGGGACGCCCGGGCGCGGTCCAGTAAATAGTCAAAGAGGCGCTTCGCCTCCTCCGGGGCCGCCGCCCTGCTGAAGCCCGCCCGGGTGCCTTTCTGGGTGTCGGCGGCCAGGGTGAATTGGGAAACCAGAAGCAGCTCGCCCTGGATGTCGCGCAGCGAGAGATTCATCTTCCCCTGCTCGTCGCTGAAGATCCGGTAGGTCAGGACCCGCTCCAGGAGCCGGTCCGCGGAAGCCGTGGTATCGCCGCGCTGCACACCAATCAGGGCAAGGATGCCGCGCCCGATGGCACCGACGGTCTCGGAATCGACCGTCACCGCAGCCCTGTTTACACGTTGAATGAGCGCAATCATGGAACAACCATCGCTATGTCATTCGCTTTGTGTGGAATTTGCCATGACGAGACCGTAACATTCGGGGCCATTTTTGAGTGGGGTGGAGTGATCGATGACGCTGCAGTGGCTTCGTTCGAGCGTGCTCGTTGGCGCGGTGGTTTGCGCTGGCATCGTCAGCACTTCGGTGACGGCCCAGGAGCCGCCTGCTGGTAATCCGCAGAAGGGCAAGCAGATCTCCTACACCTGCCTGGGGTGTCATGGGGTCGATGGCTATAAGAACGCCTATCCGAACTACAGCGTCCCTGAGCTCGAGGGTCAGCACCCCGAGTACATCACCGCCGCGCTGAAAGAGTATCGGGACGGTGATCGCGCACATCTGACGATGCACTCGCAGGCCTCGACACTGACCGACCAGGATATCGCCGACGTGGCTGCCTACTTCTCCGGCAAGCCGCTGACCGCGGATGCCAAGCCGGTGGGTGAAATCCCGGAGCCGGCGAAGATCTGCACCTCCTGCCACGGCCCGAACGGCGTTGGAATTACCTCGCAGTATCCAACACTCGCCGGCCAGCACCCGGACTACATCGTCCGCGCGCTCCAGGAGTACAAGCACGGCGGCCGCAAGAACCCGATCATGATGGGTATGGCGCAGACCGTGAAGGACGAGGACATGGCGGTTATTGCTGAGTACTTCAGCAAGCAGCGTCCGTCACTCGCTACCGAAAGCCGTCCCTACACCAGCTTCGGCCACGAGGCCGCTGGCAAGTAACCTTCCTCGCGGCGGTTGGCTCTACGCCGACCGCCGCTGATGGACCACGGCTCGGGGCGGGCCACCGCACCGCTGACACGTAGGCCGCCCGCGCTCAGCACCACCACCAACACGATTGCGGCCGCGAGCAACCTCCGCCGGTTCCTACTTGGCGCTCTTCAACTTGTTGAGGAACATCGCCACCGTTTCCAGGTAGACATCCTCGTTGGCTTTCTTGCGAAAGCCATGGCCCTCATCTTTCGCGGCGAGGTACCAGACCTCCGCGCCCTTGCTCCGCATCCGCCATACGATCTGTTGTGCCTCGTTGGCAGGAACACGCGGATCATTCAGACCTTCCACAACCAACAGCGGACGCCGGATCAGCGCCACCTTGTTGACGGGTGAAATCTGATTGAGGAAAGCGCGCACCCTCGGATCGCGCTCATCTCCGTATTCCGCGCGCCGCAACTCACGTCGATAAGGCGCCGTATTCTCGAGGAACGACACGAAGTTGCTGATGCCCACTTCGTCGATGCCCCCCTTCAACCTGTCGCCGTACGCGGCGAGCGTGGCCAATGCCATGTAGCCACCGTAAGAGCCGCCCATGACCGCAACATGATCGCGATCAAACATCGGTTGCAGCCCGAGCCACACAATCAACGACCCGATGTCCTTGACGGCATCCTCGCGCAGCACCCCGTTATCCAGCTTGAGAAACGTCTTCCCATAACCGGATGACCCGCGCACGTTGGGTTGAATGACTGCATACCCGAGCTCGTTCACGAGGAACTGCACGAATGGATTCCAACCTGCCCGGGATTGCGATTCCGGGCCACCGTGAATATCGATCACGACAGGATGCGGCCCGGCGCCGCGAGGCCGGTACAGGTACGCCGAGATCATGCGTTGACCGCCAGCCACGCGGTCCCATGTTGGGTAGCGGACCAGCTCGGCAGGAACAAACGAACCAACATCCAGCGGCCCGACCTCACTTCGCGTCCAACGCTCGAGCGCGTTGTGGCTGAGATCGTAGACATACACGTCGCGTGGGGACTGCGCGGACTCGGCCGAGAATGCGAGGCGCCGACCGGTCTTGTCGAAAGTGACATTGACGACGCGGCCATCGGGCACGCCGGGAGGCGACTGCTCGAGCTTGCCGATCGTGTCGAGGATCGTCAGCTTGCTACGACCGTCCTCATTGGCGACATAAGCGATGTAACGACCATCGTTACTGACATCAAAGTCCTCAATGTCCCACGGAATCCTGTCCGTGAGCTTGCGCACCTCGTGCGACACGGGATCCACATAGCGCAGCTGCGCAAATTCACCGTCCTCGTCGGAGGCCAGGTAGATGCCGCGGCCATCAGGAGCAAATTTGGCTGTCTTGATGCCTACTTTGTGCCCGCTTTCATCCACAGAAGTGATAGTTCCCGTGTAGACATCCGCGATGTATAGATAGCTCTCGTTGATGGAAACGTATTTCCACAGGAGGAGCTTCCGGTCGTCCGGTGACCAGTCCAACGGGTACCAGGTATCTTGCTGCCCACCGGCGACGAGGCGCGGTGCGCTCGTGGATCCTCCGATATCGGCGACGTAGACGTCGTAGCTGATCCCGTCGCGCTCGTTTCCGTAGAAGGCGACCCGCTTGCCGTCATGCGACCAGACCGGGCTGCCATGCAGGAACTTACCCTTGGTCAGCTGCTGGACATTCGCGCTGGATGAGTAGTAATAGAGTTGAGCGTTCTCATCGCCGCCCTGATCCTTCAGGAAGACGAATGCGTTGCCTTGTCCATTTGTGGCCGCAACGCGCGGGGCACGGGCCGCGCTCACTGGGTCCGGGTAAAAGGTGAGCTGCTCACGCATGCCAAGGGGCGTGGCGATACGATGTACCTGTTCGACGTCACCGAACCTCGTCGTAACCAGCATCGAGCCATCAGGCAGCCAATCCAAGAAAGTCGCCTGGCGTGATTGTCGGTACAGTCCCAGGTGCTCCGCGAGTTGGGTGTCGCGGGGCGGGATGCTTTCGTAGATGAGGTTGCCGCGCTCCTGGCGCGCCGGGGCTGTTTGCTGCGCCTGGGCCGGAAGTCCCGTGAGCGTAAGCACGCCAACGGTTGCTGCCGCGCTGGCTGCTATCGCAGCGGATGCGGCGAACGATGTGAAACGATTTGCTTTGGCCATCTGGTCGCAGAAATGAATGAGTTCGTATTGCTATGTTGCCCGAAACGCTACCGTCCATGAACCCGCAGTCTGCGAAGCCGAGAATTACTCGACATCCTGACGGAATTTTCGCAGTAGACGCCGAATATGTGCGCCCTGGATACGCCGCTGTGCACATCATCCAGCACAACGGGCGGGCGGCATTCGTCGACACAGGGACGAACCACTCGGTTCCTCACCTGCTGGCAGCCCTCGAAGAGCTGGGCATCGCGCGTGACGCAGTCGACTACGTGTTGCTGACCCACATTCACCTGGATCATGCCGGTGGCGCGGGCTTGCTCTGTAGTCACTTACCCAACGCGCGCGTGCTCATCCATCCGCGCGGTGTGGCTCACATGGTAGATCCCTCGAAGCTTGTCGCAGCGTCACAGGGCGTGTACGGAGCGGAGGCCTTTCGGAAGCTGTATGGAGACGTTCTACCCGTTCCTCAGGACAAGGTCGTCAGCGTGACGGATAACTATCGTTGTGATCTCGGCGGCCGCGAGCTGTTATTGATTCATACGCCGGGTCATGCGCTCCATCACTACTCCATTGTCGACCGTAAGCATTCAGCGATCTTCTCCGGCGATACGTTTGGACTGTCGTATCGGGCTCTCGATACACCGCAAGGTGCGTTTATTGTGGTGACCAGCTCACCGTCGCAGTTTGATCCGGATCAGTTGAGTGCATCGATCGACCGGCTGATGTCTTATGAGCCCGAGTCGATTTACCTGATGCATTTCAGCCGCGTGACCGGGACACCGCGCCTCGCGGCCATGCTGAAGTCGCAAATCCGCGAGTTCGTGCGGATTGCACAAGAGAGTGACGCGCAGCCGGATGCGCACAACTCCATCCGTACGGCGATGATGGAGATGTGGATGGAGTTGCTGCGACAACAGGGCAGTACACTCAGTCCCGCGGAAGTGTCCGACTGGCTGGAAGGCGACCTGGAGCTGAACGCCCAGGGGCTCGTAATATGGATGGAGCGGCAGCGGAAAGACCGGGGTGCGCCGAACCGGTAATCGCGCAGCGATGCCCGGGTGTCGACGTGAGCAGGCAAGCGTCGCATCCCGCACAACTGGAGGACGATAATGGATTCCTTTAAAGCCTTTCGTATTCACGAAGAAAACAAGAAGGTTGTGGCCCGGTTCGAGCAACTGAAGCTCGACGACCTGGCCGAAGGCGATGTCGTCGTCCGGGTGACCCACTCCGATATCAACTTCAAGGACGTGCTGGCCGCCACCGGTGCTGGAAAGATTCTCCGACGTTATCCGCTGGTGGGCGGAATCGACTTCGCGGGTATCGTTGAATCCTCCGAGGACTCGCGTTACGCCCCTGGCGATCCCGTGCTCGTGACAGGCTCCGGATTGTCAGAAACGCATGACGGAGGTTATGCGGAGTTTGCGCGCGTCAAAGGCGAGTGGGTCATTCCCATGCCGCCGGGATTGGATGCGGCAAGCGCCATGGCGTTGGGCACAGCCGGCTTCACGGCTGCCCTCGCAATCCACCGCATGGAACGCAACGGCCAAACTCCAGAGCGTGGACCGGTTGTTGTTACGGGCGCTTCGGGCGGAGTGGGCAGCGTCGCTATCGACATGCTCGCCGGACGCGGTTACGAGGTCGTGGCCGTGAGCGGCAAAGGCTCGTCGCACGAGTACCTGAAGACGCTCGGTGCGAAAACCATCCTCGCGCGTCAGGAACTGGAGATGGGCACGCGTCCTCTGGAATCGGTCCGCTTCGCCGGAGCCATCGATAACGTGGGGGGCGACATGCTGGCATGGCTGACGCGAGTCGTCGATTTCTGGGGCAACATCGCCAGCATCGGGCAGACCGGCGGCGCCAAGCTCGAAACGACCGTCATGCCATTCATCCTGCGCGGTATCAGCCTCATCGGCATCAATTCGGCGGCGACTTTGCGGCCGGTACGGCTCGAGGTCTGGAAGCGGATTGCCACTGATCTGAAACCCCGTCACCTGGACCGCATTGTCACGCGGACAATTTCATTCGACGAGCTGCCGGGCGCCTTCGGTGCGTATCTCGATGGAACGGTCACCGGCCGCACCGTTGTGAAAATAACTGAGTAAAATTTCCGCCGGTTACTCGCGGGTAGATTTGGCCACTAGAATGGCGCCATACACGAGAGGATGACGCCATGTCCGAAGCAGCAACGAATGCACCCAAAGCAAAGAAGTCAGTAGCACTCTCCGGAGTCACGGCCGGTAATACGGCATTGTGTACGGTCGGGGTAACGGGCAATGATCTGCATTACCGTGGCTATGACATCCTCGAGATCGCCAACACGTGCGAGTTCGAGGAGATTGCTTACCTGCTGGTGCATGGCAAGTTGCCGA
>Ga0268264_10000094_pt1 | contig 231083 bp, 214 predicted proteins | sample KBSSwiS32_FD_190357 | JGI IMG/M metagenome (GOLD analysis project Ga0268264, IMG submission 190357) | Switchgrass rhizosphere microbial communities from Kellogg Biological Station, Michigan, USA - KBS Switchgrass S3-2 (SPAdes) (version 2) | ecosystem: Host-associated > Plants > Roots >... | reverse complement strand
AAAAAGTTTCCGAAGTAATATCTTTGGCAAGGTCAATATCAAGCGTCCGCCGAAAGGCATAACCCAATATCTTCGGATAATAAAAGTCATAGAGCTTTGCAAAGCTTCCGCTATGGATCTTCGCTTCTCTGATCAGTTGCTGTTGCTCTTCTGGGCTCATTTATTGCTATAATATAATGCACATATTACGGAAGGTTGCATATGACAAAGGAACACCAACATTTGCATACATTCGGGGGGATAAAATAACAACAAAATCAATCACTTAGCTCAACAATTAGCCTTAGATCTGCCAAAAGTCGGTTCGAGAAATCTCCACTCCGGGGCACAAAAAGAAAAAAGGCTTTAAGTCATTGGACTTGAAGCCTTTTTAGTTTGATCAATTTTTGCTTTCGTTAGAATTTGCCATTGTTGTTTTTCCAATCTTCTTTTGCCGGAACTTCCTGCACTACGTCCCAATGTTCGGCAATCTTTCCATTTTCAACTCGGAAAGTCAAACTTTTCGATTAGCAATACTTTTGTTGGCAGAGGTTTAATAGTCATCATCAGGAATTATACAAACAAGTTTCCGACTACGATTGAAACAACAGGCTACATACTTCATGCCACTGTTGGTTGAATAATAAATGATTTTTGAAATTTCTTCGCCATAAATGTGTATGGGATTAGATGCCAGATTTATACTGTCAATATAAGTAAGGTTAAAATCTTTAAAGCGTTTTAAATAGCCCCGGATTCCGTTAATGTCTTCTCCAAGAAAAACTTTTTTATACATTCCGCTGTCGGCAGTTGGGTTACTTAAAAAGTTTTCAAATAATTCTTTTAAACTTTTTGTTGTTGGAATGTCAGGATCCTTTCGTGATTGCATTTTAGACAAAAGCCTTACGCTGCTATCTACCAGAGCTGCAATTCTAGTAGAGGAAATACCCGACCATTGATTACAGAAGACAATTATATCGAGGTCAATATCCGGAAAGCGCATAATATCAGACGTGAATCCTGTTCTGAAGCCTCCTGAGTGTTCAACCATCAAATGGCCGGCATGTGGCTGAATAAACCACCCATAACCATATCCGATATATGAACCGTCATTAAGTGTTCCCGGTTCAAACATATCTTTACGACTTTGTGCGTTTATCAAGCGGTTATTTTTAAGTGCTGCATCCCATCTTATCATATCAGGTATTGATATTATTACTCCCACATCACCTCTTGCTTCGGCGGCGGAAGATATATCATATCCGTTTTGAAGAAGGGATAATGAGTCGTTCCATACATAACCCGCTGCACGGTGAGGAATTATTCGCCGGTTATCGTAAACAAAAGATGAATTCATGCCCAAGGGCTTGAATATTCTTTCCTCTAAAAATTGTGCATAGGTTTTTCCGGTTATTTTTTTGATGATAAGCCCAAGATCAAAAGGTCCGCTGCTGTAATGAAACATTTCACCCGGCTTAAAACGAAGCGGTACTTTTTTTTGAGCAGCAAACATTTTTTCATCCGTATAATTTTCAAGAAAGTAACCTGTTTTTTCATCCCAATCATCACGTAGCCCTGAAGTATGATTCATCAATTGTTTTACAGTAATATTTTGCCATGTTGAAGGAAGGCTGTCTAAATATTTGGAGACAGGGTCATTCACTGAAATTTTCCCATCCTGCTGCAGCAATAAAATTGCTGCGCAGGTGAATTGCTTACTCATCGAAGCAATTTCAAAAACAGATTGACTGGTAACAGGTGTGCTATCTTCCAAGTTTGCAAAGCCATAATATCCTTCCCTGAGAATTTTTCCATTCTTAATAATTGCGATGGCTACGCCGGGAATGTGATTTTCAGCCATAGCTTTCTCAACGTATTTGTCAATTGTATCCTTTGTTTGAGAAAAGGATTTATCAACCATGAAAAAGGCAAAGCAGAAAAGGAGGTAGTATTTTAACATTTTAAAAAAATAAGATGTAAAAAATAAGCCAATAGAAACTTCGGTGAATAAATTTCTGCCAACATTATATTTCCGCTATTATATATACGCTCCTTCTAGCAGGAAATAATATTTTCAAGTTATTATTTTTGAGCCTTTTAGCCAAAAAAGTGCGGTTTTTACCAGGTAGCACAAATGCAAAACATGATCTTAACCAAACATCTACCTTTGCGGTACTATGATCTCTTTTCTCGCCCGCCATTCCGTGGTTGATGTCCATTACCATCAATGCTTCCAGGTCGTTGTCAGTCTGAAGAACCCCATTGACAGCGTCATAGACGGCAAAGCACACCAGGGGCTCAGCGGTTTCTTTGTGAACCAGTACATCACCCACTCCTGCCAGGCGCAGGACACGGAAGCGCTGGTGTATTTTATCGATGCCGAAAGCTACCAGGGCTGGCAGCTAAAGAACATGCTGGACGGCAAACCCTTTATACCGATCGACGCCATACCTGCAGTCACGGATACGGACATGGCCCGTTTCGCCGAGGACCTGCTCAACCGGCTACTGCCGGGATTCTCCTCCCAACACACTATCGACGACCGGATCAGGGAGACGCTGACATATATTGATTACCGTTTGGGTGACCGGCTCTTATTGGATGAGGTCGCGGGCCAGGTCTTTCTGTCGGCAGAGCGCTTCCGCCACCTGTTCGCCCAGGAGACCGGTGTACCTTTTTCGCAATATGTTCTTTGGAAACGCATCAAGCAGGTGATCTTTCAAGTGCTGCAGCATGGTCTGTCCATGTCCACCGCCTCCATCCAAAACGGCTTTACCGACCAGGCCCACTTTACCCGGCTTTTCCGTCGAACCTTTGGGGTTTCCGCCAAACAGCTGCTCAAAAACAGCCGCTACGTACAATTCCTCACCCCCTATATCGAAGTAGCTTTGCCTTCATAAAACAAAAACGTTTATGAAAGCGATACAAATTCCTCATTATGGAGGGGCCGACGTGCTCCGGCTCGTCGACCTTGACCGTCCTGTTCCCAAGGACGGAGAAGTTCTCATTCAAGTAAAGGCCGCCTCGCTGAATCCGGTAGACAGTAAGATCAGGAACGGTTATTTAAAAGACATCGTGCCGCTGCCCCTGCCCCTGGTGCCCGGCTGGGAGGCCTCCGGTGTGATAGCAGAAAGTCGGATCGAAGGTCTCAATCCCGGGGACGAAGTCGTTACCCGTGTACCTTTTCAGCGCGGAGGGGCTTATGCCGAATATATGATCGCGGGCGAAGGAGAGGTCGTGCTCAAACCCAGGGAATTGTCCTTTACCGTAGCTGCCACATTACCCATCGTAGCCGGCGCCGCCTATACCCTTTTGCACAAGATGACCAGCGTCAAAGCCGGGGACCGTGTCTTTCTGCTGGGCGCTGGCGGCTCTGTTGGCTTGTATGCTGTGCAGATGGCCAAAGCCTTAGGCGCGACCGTGATTGGCACCGCTGCGGGTGAAGACCTGGACGTAGTCCGCGGCCTTGGCATCGATCAGGTCATGGATTATACCATTCCCGGCTACCTGGATGCCGTCCGTGACATCGACCTGGTTCTTGATTTTGTAGGGGGGCCGATGCAGGAAGCATCGATGTCCGTCATCAAGGAAAACGGGCTCCTGCTTTCCACCGTCAACCCACCGGCTGCCGACAAGGCCGCCGCGGCTGGTATACGTGCCTCCTTTGCCATGACGAACCTGGATCAGAGCGTAATGGAAAAAGTGCTCGATATGGCGACCCGGGGTGAGATCAAGAGCCGGATCGGAAAAGTCCTGCCGCTTGCTCAAGCCGCTGAAGCCCATCGGCTGATGGACCAGCGCGCAGTAGGGGGCAAGATCGTACTTGAGTTAGGTACTCAATTGAGCAGTTAAATGTACAACGGCCCTCCCATGAAATCGGGGGGGCTTTTTTTTACGCTTGTCTTACCGCCGGATTATTATCCGGTGAAAGACCGGCGGTCTCCGGAACTTACCAATAAACGCCAGGATTGCAATCGTTATCAGAGGGATATAGATAAGTAATACATTCTTTACGCCCAAGGTAGCAAGTAATAATACTACCCCGGCCAATGAATAGTAATGTTCCCCGTGCACATCATAAACCTCCCCATGCCCGAGTTCATTAGCAATAAATAAAGTATAGAGAAACAGAGCGCTTACTACCAGCAATGCGATCAACGGTTTTTTAGCAGCATGGAGTGGCTTTAATTTTTCAGTGCAAACAGTCGACCGGGGAATGATGCCACTTAAAAATTCAAATATTTCCCTCAATCTTCGCTCATCGGTAATACGCAGGTGTTCTTCTGAATCTTTGCCAAAAAGTACCTGAATGTAGCTTTTTCCCTCCTGATATCTTATCTCTTTAAGGTAGGGGAATGGTATCCCAAGCGTCTTTTTCGCAGGAATATCTTTCATCTTTAGCGCCTTGGAAAATTCATCAATATCTTCTGTCCTGGGATTACATTTATAGATATAATTATCAATAACAGCGATTATTTTATCATTCGCCTTTTCTTCGGTTGTCCAGATCTTGACCATGTGGGGGCATTATTGCTGCAATATAAATGAATATTCAAAAAGATGAATTGTGTTATCCCGGGCATTTTCTTACCTTAATTAAGGTATTTGCTGCAGGTTCGTTACCTTAGCACAACGACTTTTTCGTATGAATCATCCGCTCGACAGGCCCCAAACTACGCTCCGGAAAACCTTATCCAACACCAGCTTTCCGGCAACGACGCACATTTACCATTCATTTGTCGACGAGCAAAAGAAGTTGATCGCAGTCGCAAATAGAAATTATGCCCAATGGTCCGGTCGAAATATCTCCATGCGATCGGAATCGCTGCTCCTCTATGACATGAGCACCCTTGCGTGGATGGGCTGCATTGATACATTGAAATTCTCCGTAAATGACCTTTCTTTTCATCCTGATTCAACGGTTATCGCCGTCGCAACAGGGGACTATGACGGCGGTGCTTTTTTCGAAGGCACACTTTTACTTTGGAATTACCTTACCGGTGAGCTTCAATCTGTCATCATAGAAAACAGGGAAGTGACGAATTGTGCATTTATAGAGGAAGGCAACAAATTAAAATTTACTGTGAGCCCAACGGACGACCTGGACGATGCACCCTTTGTCGCAACGACATATGAAGTCGATTATCCTATTATCGCCAAATTAAGTCTGGATCGACTGACACCCTCATCCAGCACCCAACCTACCCGTTTTCCCAGGATAGACCAATACAAAAACAACATCCGCCAGGCGGAACATCGCCTTTCTGAACTCGCCAATCAGGCCGGAGGTCATTTTGCCGGCAAGAATATGATCTGGGATCTGGTTTTCCTGGATCACCAGCGAATCGCAGCGGCACGAAACCAATCGACTGTCGAGATCTGGGATATCAAAACAGACGAGGTTGTTGAGATCAGGCTCCCAAAAGAGGGGGATTGTGTACAGTTGTTTCTAAACACTTCGAATCAAACATTGCTGGTGAATTGCTGCACTAATGGGCACCCGCGCCCTCCGGAAAATACAATCTTCTCTATTGACCTGGCATCCCTGGCCGTGAAAGAGATCATCACTTGCTGCCACATCCTGTCAAAGAACAGCGAAAACTATTTTCTCGCCAGGCAGACAGACCATTCCAATCATACGGCAGAAGATTTTATCCTTGACCCGGATTATCGGGTCATTTGCAGGAGGCGACTAGGCCTTTACGATCTATTCAATCACTATCTGCGAATAGACGATAAAGAGTCATTATATTTCCTGATCGGGGACCCGCCGGAACAGCATCAGAACAAGATATTGTGTTCCATTGACCCGAATACGACCAAGACAACGCGGATTTGGCGGATAGAAACTCAACCGGAGCATTTCAACGAGTTGACCGGTACCCGCTGGAGGGATTACCTGATCCTGAGCGGCCATAGATTTCAGCCGCTTTCTAGTTTCGACGAACTTTTTGCCATCCATCCGGTCAGTGGCAAAGAGATCTGGCACATTACCCTCTCCGGACGAGTAAGCACCATGGCTGTTATAGAAAATATACAGCTGGTGGTGGTGGCATTAACGAATGGACAGCTCGTCCTGATCGACTGCGAAAATGGGCAAACAAAAGAAGCAGTGACGCCGGCGCAGAATTATACATTCGAGCGACCGCTGTCCCTTGCCGTAGACGGAACCACATTGGCAGTGGGCCTCACCAATGGTGAGATCCGCATATATGATGTTCCAAAAGAAATAAAGAAGTTAGATTATTGACGCTCTTTCCGAAGGATGTTACCCAAGGCGGTGCAGGCCCAGCCGTTAGTGCTATCGATGAAGAACATGCCAATGAAAGTATCGGTCGTCGTAGATTGGTAGCTGGTGGTCCAGCTCCCACCGCCGTCGATGGTCTTATAAATAGCGCGATCCGCCTTGTAATAGCCCGTGGTGGCGTCGAAGAATTTGACAACATTGACACCCCCGCCATTAGGATAGACATTCTTCCAGGTAAGGCCCCCATCGATGGTCTTAAATACCCCATTTTGTGAAGCATAGAATCCTGTCAGGCTGTCGACGAACTGCAGGGTATTATAACCGGGCAGGGTGTTGCCCGCGACAAAGATATTTTTTTGAACCTGCTGCCAGCTGGCTGCGCCGTCCACTGTTTTTGAAAAAGCGGCATCTCCGCATAGTATGAATCCTTTGTCCGGGTTTAGAAAATAAACGGGATAGTCTACTCCTGTCCGGGTAGATTTGAAGTTGCTTGTCCAGGTCTTGCCGGTGTCGGTGGTTTTAAGGAGTCCTGCATTAATGTCCCCATAATAGCCCGTGGAAGGGCTTGTAAAGAATATGTTATATGCATTGGAAGTTGGTAAAGACAGTAATGACCATGTATTTCCTCCGTCCCTGGTAACCTGGAGCTGGGATGGGCCCTGCGCAAATCCGTATGTGCTGTTAACAAAGAACAGGTTGCTCATCCCACCAGTATTTATGTAGGTATTGGGAATTCTCGTCCAGGTCTTTCCGCTGTCCAGGGATTGCCACAGGTAGCCATCCGCGACGGCGGCGAAACCTTTGGATGGGGAAGTGAACCAGATATCAATGACGGGCTGGGAACTGGCGGTCTTACCGATGGTCTTCCATAAATAAGAGGAGCTGTTTGGCCGGGAAGTTGTGTCAGGCGTACTGTTGCCGGAAGGGCCGGGGTTGGATCTGCTACAGGAAAAAAGGACAAGGGAGAAAAGGAACGGCAGGATAGGGGCAACTTTCATGAATGGGTGTTGAATAGGTCTGTTCGAATGTTTGAGCGTAAAGATAAGGGGAAAGCTTTTTTTATAACATATGTTCTAAAGAAATATGTGATTTTCCGGTAAGGGTAGCGAACGTTTTTTGTGTCATAGAGTGATTATCTGTCTGCAAAGGAGTTTTTAAATATAGGAATTGGTCAATCGTTCAGCGCAGGGGCTCACGCCTGAAGATATAGAATCCATTTTTATTACCCGGTATGCGGGTTTGTATCGTTATGCCTATACCTTATTGAAAGAAAAGGAGGCTGCCCGGGACGCTGTTCAACAAGTATTTGTCAGTATATGGGAGAAACGGGCTGAGATACGGATCTCTGTCTCTCTGGAAGCATATCTTTATCGGGCGCTGTTCAACTATTGTATGAACTGTAAGGTTCGTGATCGCAAATATCTGGACCTGGGGGATCATCTGCCGGAACATTCCTACCCGATGGCAGACCTGGTCCTGGAATGTAAAGAGTTACAGGTGGAGATCAACCGTGCTATTGACAGCCTGCCCGCTCAGTGCAAGATAATTTTTCTCAAATCGAGAATGGAAGGGAAAAGCTATTCGGGGATCGCGCAGGAACAGGGTATTGCCGTAAAAACGGTGGAAGTCCAGGTCAGTAAGGCATTGCGGATCATCCGAAGCAAGCTGGAACAATACCTTGCGCTTGTCATCCTGGCCGGTGTTTTGTTCACCTATAAAAGTAGCTTATGGCAGCTGTTCCTCTTATAGTCAGGTATCTTAAAGGAGAAGCTTCACCTGAGGAAGCCCTGTATGTCGAGCAATGGGCCGCCTCATCACCTGAACACCAGGACCTGTTGGATGAGGTCTGGCGTGAATGGCATATGGCGGTGGAACAACGGGTGGAAAGCATTCCCGATCCTCACAATGAATGGCAGTCCTGCCGGCGCAAGATCTCTGAAGGAGGGACCGGGAAGGTTTCGCCGGCTACCTGGCTGAGATCTCACTTATGGCAGGCTGTTACGGCCTTCCTGCTATTAGCAGTTGCCGGATGGCTGCTATATGTCAGGATGCACCCTGCTCCCGGTGCGCCGGGGCCGGCCACGCCTCCCGCGGGTCCCCGGCAGGCGCCTGTAAAGGATAGCATGCGGAAGCAGGAAGGGAGAAAAGAAGATCGTACTCACCTGTATGATTTCAGGAATATCGCTCTCGAAGAAGCCGTCCGGGTGCTTTCCAAAGACTATAATATCCGTATTGTCGCCAAAAATCCCCAAATATTAAAATGCCGGTTCACCACCTTATTTGATCATGAATCCCTGACGTATATCCTTGACGTGGTTACCGAAACATTAAACATACGCTATGATTACAGCCCTGACAGGAAAACAATCTATTTATCGGGCAAAGGGTGCGAGTAGCTTATTTCTAAGTTTGTTATTGGTAACCGCAGGAAGCTTTGCGCAAAAAAAGTATCCGGCCGAAGCGACCAATCCCACCTTTTCTTTGTATGGCCGGATCAGCCTGGACTCACTGACCAGGCATATCCATCAGCACTCTGCCTTTCGTTTTTCCTTCAACTCCAGGAAGATCCGGGGTGAGAAACAAATAACCTTTGTCCGGGGCAATTATTCAATGCCCAGCCTGCTGCAGCGGATCCGGCAAACCACGGGCTTGTACTATAGACGGTATAAAGAGCACGTGATCTTCCAGGACAACCAACCCCCTGGATGGATAACCGAAAAGCATGGGGGCGGCGCCATTAAGGTGGCAGCCACTACCAATAAGGCAGCCATCGTAAATACTAAGGGGGCTATCGTAAATACTAAGGCAGTCATCATCAATGATGCTATTCCGCCAATCAGGTCTCCGAAGCTTCGATATCCTCATCCACCCATACAGATGGCGGGTCCGGGAGTAACCGAACGCAAAAAACATGCTATTCCCTGGCTTTTACAGGCCGGCTTCTTTACTTCTGAGACCCTTTATGGAAATCTTCAGGCAGAGGCGGGCATTCGGCCCATTCATCTGCTGGTGTCTTACGGAACGGATCTTACCAGGCATGCCTGGCAGATGGGCCTTGGATCTATTATCCACAAGAGTGAAAACAACCAATGGCAATTATTCGCCACTTACTCCCGGCTTAGGAATACATATCGTCTCACGGATACATTCAATATCATCGGCAAGATATACCAGGTTAAAGGCTCCTGGTATGTAGCAGGCATGAACTTCTGCACCCGCATGTCAGGCCGCTGGATGTTGAAGGCAGGGGCGAGCGCCAATTTATTAAAGACCTCCTATTGGCTTGACGGGCAATTATCAAATGCGGTTAACCAGCTGCCCTTGAACGATAATCCCGACACCCGTTACCGCCTGCTGAAGCCGCCATATTATCTGATAAATACTTTTGACAAGAACAATCCTGTCAATTATAAAGCCTGGATCGGACTTTCCCTCGGAATATATTATAATATACCTATCTGACAGGTGGATCGGACAATTTTCCCGTTCTTAACGAAAATTTTCATGCCAGTGCGTAAGGGTAGATCCATTGAATTGTGTCCTGCATCTTCTAAAGAAACGATATGCCGGACACGAATACCAGGCGAAAGATTGCGATCATTGCCGGGGCCGGGCCTGCGGGACTTACCGCCGCCTACGAATTGCTGCAACGGACGGATATCTTACCGGTGGTACTGGAAAAGACTCCCGATATCGGGGGTATCAGTAAAACGGTGACGTATAAGGGCAATCGCATCGACATCGGCGGTCATCGTTTCTTTTCCAAATCGGGGCGGGTAATGGACTGGTGGCTGAAGATACTGCCATTGGAAGAACCGGAAGGATCAGCATCGGCGGAACGGATGCTATTGCGTCGTCGCCTCTCCCGGATCTATTTTTTACAAAAATTCTTTACCTATCCTGTTACGTTGTCTTCAGATACGCTTCGGAAGCTAGGTTTGATCCGGTCTGCTGCGATCTTCTTTTCCTATCTCAGGATACGTGTTCGGCCATTAAAGGAGGAGCGTTCACTGGAAGATTTCCTGATCAACCGATTTGGACGAACCTTATATCTTACTTTCTTTAAAGATTATACGGAAAAGGTTTGGGGCATCCCATGCAGTAAGATCGCGCCTGAATGGGGAGCGCAACGGATCAAGGGGCTTTCTGTTGCCAGAACCATCAGGCATGCCCTCGGGCAATCCTTCAAACGAACGCGAAAGATCACGGACAATATCCGGCAGCAAAACACGGAAACCAGCCTGATCGATCAATTCCTTTATCCAAAATACGGACCAGGCCAGCTATGGGAAGAGGTCGCCCGTCAAATCCGGGAAATGGGAGGAATGATCATTCGGGAACAGGAGGTCATCGGCACCCGAACGGAAGGAGACCGGGTGGTCCAGGTGCGGGTAAAAGATCTCCCAACAGGCACTGTCCGATCAATGGATAGCGATTATTTCTTTTCAACGATGCCAGTGCAGGAGCTCGTACGGAATATGCAGCCTGCTTTGCCGGAATTTCTCAGGGAGATTGCAAATGGGTTGATGTACCGTGATTTTATCACTGTCGGTCTGCTCCTGCACAAGACAGCAGCCCGGGAACTGCCCCACGACAGAAAGTATGACCTCGGGGCATTAAAGGACAATTGGATCTATATCCAGGAAAAGGAAGTAAAGGTCGGGCGGTTACAGGTCTTCAATAACTGGAGCCCCTTTATGGTAGCTAAGCCGAAGGATACTGTCTGGATCGGGATGGAATATTTCTGCCAGGAAGGGGATGCACTCTGGCGTATGGAAGATAGTGACCTGATCCGATTTGCCTCCCGTGAACTGAATGTTATCGGCCTGGCCAATGAACAGGAAGTGCCGGACGGCACGGTGATCCGGGTTGAGAAAGCTTACCCCGCCTATTTCGGCACCTATGACAGGTTTGACCTGCTGCGGGAACGGCTGAGCCAGTTTGAAAACATGTTTCTCATCGGCCGCAACGGTATGCACAAGTATAACAATTCGGATCATTCCATGCTCACTGCGATGACAGCGGTGGACAATATCATTGAAGGCAGGAAGCACCCTGCCAATATCTGGTCGATCAATACTGAACAAACTTACCATGAAAAAAAAGCCTGAACATGCTTCCTTTATTTCGTATATATGGAATGACAGGGAAAACCGATGTCTGCTCCTGCTGGCCTGCGGCTTGCAGATCCTCCTATGGCTGATCTATAAATGGTGCTTGCCCGGACCGGATTATTTTCTCGATTCGATCACCTATATGGTTTCTGCCATCCACGATTATCGGGTCTTTTACCGGCCTATGGGCTATGCACGTTTCCTTTCATTGCTGCATGGTTTTTCCCCATCATTCAACTTCGTAGTTACGCTGCAATATCTGTTGATCGGCTGGGCAGCATCTGCCTGTTTTTTTTCAATCGATTACCTGTTACGCTTTAAACATCCCTGGCTGAAACGCCTGTCGTGGGCATTGATGACATTGCAGCCCATGCTGATAGTGCTGGCCAACCTGCTTTCAAGCGACTGCCTGTTCACTACGCTTACGATCGTATGGTTCACGCTGCTTCTTTGGATACTGCTCAGGCCGTCCTGGTGGGTGCTGATCGCGCAGGCCCTGGTGGTATTGCTGGCCTTTCAGGTACGTTACAATGCTATTTATTATCCTCTTATTTCTTCTTTGGCATTCATGCTGGCTATCAGGGCCAGCTTTGTATATCGCGTGGTGGGGATCGGTCTTACTGTCCTGCTGATCAGCGCCAGTTATCGTTCCACCCGGGCCGAAACGGAAGAGGTGACAGGTGCAGATGTCTTCAGTGGGTTCAGCGGATGGCAAATGGCGAATAATGCGTTGCATCTCCTGCCCTATATACGCTGCCAGGAAGAAAGTTTCGACGATCCGGATATGGAGCTCCTTCACCGATGGGTAATGGCATTTGCGGACTCTATTGCACCCGGGAGCCGCCAGGCAGTATATAATGGAGAGATCGGTACGGCCTATCTTTGGGACAATCATGGTCCACTTAAACAATATCTCTTCAATTACTGCCAGACCACCCGGCAAACTTACCTGCAGGCCTGGTACCAGGTCTCTCCCCTCTACGGTCAGTACGGGAAAACGTTGATCATCCGTCATCCCTGGCTCTTCCTGCGTCGTTTTGTCTGGGCCAATACCCGTTCATTTGTTGTCCCAGGCGGTGAATGCCTCTCGCGGTACCACTGTTCTCCCGTCAAAGTGCCGAAAGAAGTGGATGACTGGGTCGGGTGGGATACCACCCGGGCGGAGAGGCCGGAACCGCACCCGCGGTTTGAGGCCCTTCAGAGCCGCCTGATGGCCCCTTATCCAGCCCTTCATGCAGTGGCCGGGCTGCTTTGCCTTGCAGCGCCTCTCGTATGGTGGATCCTCCGGAAGATTAAAAGATCCTCCCGCACAGGTACGGGTGAAGGATCGAAACTGCTGCTGCTGTGGTATCTGATATTCCTGTCGAACATTGCCTTCAGTGTCACGGCGGCGCCGGTTGCGCTGCGATATGAGGCTTGCTGGTTTGTACTGGGAGCAGGGCTTCCCCTTTGGTTCATCGCTGAGAGCCTGAAGCTGCTGCGTACCGCTGCATGCGAATGAAGTATTACTCAGGAGCCGCTACCACTTTTATGACCCTGTAAACGGCGATGCCACGCCGGCTTACTTCCGTCTTGTTTATTATGCGCAGCCCTTTATCAGGGAATACGGTTTTTCCATCCCAGTGCGGCATCAATGCATCCTGCAGGGTTTTGTACAGATCGTATGAAACTGTCGTAAATTTTATATCGTCTCCCAATGGTGCGAGCACTACAGCATTACCCCATGCCATTTGGGGTGTTTGGTTATTATCCATTGCCTTCTGGATAAAAGGCTGCCAATATGCTTTTTCCAGTTTTATCAGGCTATCGGCATAATTGGTGTTGTGATAATTCATTACTACATAATTGAAATCTCTGTCAGGCACCGCCTTAGCACCCTGCGCCCAATTTTCATCATGCAGAAAGAACTGGCTGGTAACCGTGGAAATGGATAAAGTTTCCATGTCTGCCATTTTCACGCCGGCAACAGCCTCTGCATCGCTAAATACAGCACCGGCTTTGTCGACGTCCGGAAATGTATTGATGAATAAGAAATTGGATGAGTTAGGCAGATCGTACCCACCTATTTTTTCCAGCAGCGCCCAGAAAGTCATGGTTTTATCTTTCACGCCTTTTTCAGCGACCTTGCTCCAATAGGTTGTTTCCCTCCTGATGAATTCCTCCGTTTTGTCGCCGGGGACATGGCGGTACTGGTACACTGTAATACCCTGGTTCTGCGCACAGAGCTTTTCCGGGCAACAAACAATGAGACCAATGGCTGAAATGCAACAGATAAACATCGGAATGAATTTGGAATGATTCATAATGGCAATTTTAAAAGTTAAAGGAGAAATGAGCCTGTGATCGGAGAAGAAAGCATGTAAAAGATATTCATTTTAATTGGTATATATAATTTTATATATACCAATTGCCCCGTTAGGAAGAAAAAACCTACCGTTGGGCAGTAACCGGTTGTGCCTGTCATGATGGATCATTATTTTGGAGCCATTCAATTTATCCAGTTAATAACCAATATCTTATAATCCTAAATCCAAATTCTATGCAATTGCGAAACAATCCGCTGATCCCATTATTCATTGGCTTTCTACTAATGGCGGCCTGTAAAAAAGACGATCAAAAAGCTCCATCCCCACCGCCCATTCCAAAGATCAGGACTGCTTCCTCCGGCAATGACCTGAGGACCTACACCTATGACAGCAAGGGACGTGTGACCAGGATCGTTTATTCGCTGTATGGCAGAGATGAGTATGCTTACAGCGGCAGCACTGTCACGCGAAAATTTTATGATCTGGCCGATACAGTCACCAGCGTAATGGTCTACACACTGGATGCCAATGGCCGGGCGACGGGCTATACCAGCCCGTCTTCGACAAGCGATGTGATCACCTATACCTATAATGCGGACGGTCAGCTTTCCACCGGCAATACCCACCGAACGCTTGCTGGTGAGCCGGAGCGGAATTGGCATTATACCTATCATTATACCAATAAGAACCTGGATAGCATCGTGATCACCTATACTGACGGGGGCAGTCCTACGGCCAGTTACACTTATTATGATGAATACTATACGGACAAGGTCAGCACCATTGGGAATGATAATTATGGACTGTCATTCCTTGGGGCAGGCAGCAGGAACCCACCGAAGGTTGCGAGAGATATCGGGCACGACAGCCAGGGCAATTACCCGCAGACCACCTACCAATATGAATATGATTCGCTGAACAGGATCACCCAACAGCTGCATTATTGGGGTTCATCTTCTTTTCCGCCGGTCAGTTTTACTTACTACTAGGAACAATGTAGGGAATTGATCAATGTAAATATTTACGATGGGGCAAGGTAAGCACTTAATAAGTAATTTTACTATCATTAAACCTTCCTATTTATGAACCTTTATCCCATCCCGGCATTGTTCTGCCCATTTCCGGGAGCTATCCATCCCAGGCATGAGGAGATCGAGGCGCACACCCATCAATGGATACTGGAATATCAGCTGACGCCAAACTTTGATGATTATTGCAGGTATCGGGCGTATCGCTACCCATTGTTCATCGCGCGAAGCTTTCCTAAAGGAGACTATACCGACATCTGTAACTGGTGTGACTTCCTCACGCTGCTGTTCATCGTTGATGATATATTCAGCGAAGCGGATATTGTCAAACGTAAGGATGCCTATGTCACCTTCGAAAGTCAGTTCATGGAGATCCTGGAGCAGGATAAAAAGCACCGGCTTAAAAAAGACGGACCTTTAGTGGCTGCGTTATGTGATTTCTGGCGACGAATGACCATTCATACCAGCAAGAACTGGCAATGCAAATTCATCAGCGGAGTGAAAATAATGTTCCATGGGTTGGCGTGGCAGTTCAGACACATGATCAGCGGGATACAGCCCGACTTCGAAGAATATATGGGCATCCGGCAATACCTGGGTGCGACCCATCTTTCAACGGACTGCCTTGAAGTGACCGGGAAGATCTTTCTCGGCGACAACATATATGAACATCCTTTCGTAAAGAAATTGACGGAGACAAGCCGTCATATCATGTCTGTGTCAAACGACCTCTATTCCCTCAGCAAGGACCTGTCTCAAACGGATAAAGGCGAATTCAACCTGGTCATCATACTTAAAAACAAATACCAGGTCAGTATGGAAGAAGCTATCCACAAAACAGCCACCATCCATGACGATCTGGTGCGGGAGTTCATCGACCTGACCCGGAGGATATTTATTTTTGACGGGCCTACCAACCATATGTTGAAAAAGTACATTGAAGCATTGGGTTATCAGATGAAGGGGCATGTCGACTGGAGCACCCGCGAAACCACCCGTTATCCACATATTTACATGAACTAAGGGTTTGTAGTATTTGTTCTACAAATTATTCTAATTCGTCCTTTTAATTTTAGGTCACTAATAGGATAAGGTTTAATGGTTATGGTACTGAGTTAGTGCATCCCTGCATAGTTTGTAGGGATTTTTTTATGCCCAAAAGAAAAGAAAATTTGCTTGTTTAAACGTTTAACCAGAACTTTCCATTATGGAAAGGAAGGTTTCCATAAAAGATATTGCTCGCCATCTTGGGGTTTCAACGGCCCTGGTGTCGTATGTCCTGAACAATAAGGCCGGACGGGTGAGCGCGGAAATGGCAGAAAAGATCCGGCAGGCGGCCGCCGAACTGCATTATCGTCCCAACCTCATTGCCCGAAGCCTCCAAAGCGGTAAAACGAATACGCTGGGCCTGATCGTCGCCGATATCTCCAATCCTTTCTTCTCACAGATCGCCCGCATCATCGAAGACGAAGCGAAAAGATCCGGTTACACCGTCGTCTTTGGCAGTAACGACGAGAATGCTGAAAAATCCCAGGCGATCCTGGATGCATTGGTCAACAGGCAGGTGGATGCCCTTATCATTGCACCGGCGGAGTTCACGGAGCCTCAACTGAAAGCCTTACAGGAAAAGAATGTTCCTTTCGTGTTGATCGACCGGTACTTCAAGGATATCCAGGCGAATTGTGTTCGGATAGATAATTACCGTGCTGCCTACAATGCGGTGGAACACCTGATAAAGGCGGGCAGCAGACGGATCGCCATGCTGGCTTATGATACGGGCATGCAGCATATTGCCGACCGTATCGAGGGCTATAAAGATGCGTTGAAAGATAATGGTATCGACTTCCTGGACTCCTGGCTGGTCCGCGCCTCCTATCATCATTTAGAGGACGAGTCGGCTAGCGGCATGCAGAAGCTGCTGCTGCCGCAACCGGCTGTGGATGCTTTTTTCTTTGCTACCAACTCCCTGGCCATCCAGGGCATCCGGCAGATCATGCGGTTGAATATTAAAGTACCCGATGAGCTGGCTGTTATCAGCTTTGACGAAGCTGACGCCTTTGACTTCTTTTACGCACCTATCACTTTTGTCAGGCAATCCCTGGAAGATATCGGCAGGCATGCTGTACAGCTGGCCCTGGAAAGCATTGGCGCCAGGCAGCCTGCTCCGCCAAGGGAGATCATCGTCGATGCCAGGTTGATAATCCGCGAAAGCACTAAAAATAAAAATTATGCGACTGATCAGTAGAAAATGTTTGCGGCTGTTGCTTGCCGTGGCACTCGCAGCAAATATAACGATTGGCTTTGCCCAGACGGGCGGAGCGGGCAAGCCGACAGCAACGGTGAGCAAAGGACATACTTTCAATGGGGTCTATAAGGGCAGCTGCCTTCAGCAGGTGGCATTCCCCATCGGCGGCATCGGCGCAGGCATGTTCTGCCTGGAAGGTACGGGCGCCATCTCCCATATGTCCGTCCGCAATAACCCGGAGATGTTCAATGAGCCGGCTATGTTTGCGGCGATCTCCATCCGGCAGCTGCCGGGCAGCGCCCGGGTCCTGGAGGGGCCGGTGCCGGCATGGAAAAAATTCGGGCAACGGGAGTCGGGATTAGGCACTCCCGGTATGACGTGGGGGCTGCCGCGTTTCCGGGAGGCGGAATTTCTTGCCCGCTTCCCTTTTGGGGAGATCAAGCTGAAAGACGCAGCGCTGCCTTTGGAAGTTCATATCACGGGCTGGAGCCCTTTTATACCTACGGATGCGGATAATTCCAGCCTCCCCGCGGGAGCCCTTGAATATACTTTTCGCAACACGGGCAGGCAGCCGATGGAATATGTATTTTCTTACAACGCAAGGAATTTCATGTCCCTTCCCAATGAACAAGGGAACGAAGCCGCGGCTAACCATATCCGGTCTATCAGGCAGGGATTTGTCCTGTCCCAGGATGCAGGGAAGGACGCTCCGGAAAAGCGGGGCGATTTTGCCATCTTCACCTCCGAGCCGGATGTGAAGGTGGATCATTGCTGGTTCCGGGGTGGATGGTGGGACCCCTTCACCATGGCCTGGAACAATATTGAAAAGGGCAGATTGCAGACGACTGATCCGGTGGAAAAGGATGCGCCGGGAGCTTCTCTTTTTGTCCCTTTCACGCTGAAGCCGGGTGAAGAAAAGAAGATCGTTCTTTTGATGGCCTGGTACGTGCCGGATACACATATGCGCATCGGGGACGAGCCTGCCAATAAGAAGGACAGCACGGTACGGGACGCTTCCCGGGACCTGCCTTCCGCCTACCATAAGCCATGGTACAGCAGTAAATTCAGTGATATACATGCCGTGGCTGATTATTGGCTGGAACATTATAAGGAGCTCCGTCAAAACTCGGCATTATTCAGGGACGCTTTTTATAAGAGCAGCCTGCCGCCGGAAGTGACGGAAGCGATCGCCGCCAACCTCACCATCCTCAAATCCCCTACGGTACTAAGGCAATATGACGGCAGGTTCTGGGCCTGGGAAGGCTGCGGTGACTCCTGGGGCAGCTGTCATGGTTCGTGTACGCACGTATGGAACTATGCGCAGGCTGTTTCCCATCTGTTCCCTTCATTGGAGAGAAGCCTTCGTGAAACGGAATTCGGGGAGAGTCAGAATGCGGATGGCCATCAGATCTTCCGGACCTCTCTTCCCATCCGGCCGGCGGCCCATACCTTTCATGCGGCCAGTGACGGCCAGTTAGGCGGCATCATGAAAGTTTACAGGGAATGGAGGATCAGCGGCGACAGCTCGTGGCTTCGGCAGATCTATCCCCGTGTAAAGGCAAGCCTGGACTATTGTATCCGCACCTGGGACCCGCGCCATGACGGCGCCGTGGAAGAGCCGCACCATAATACCTATGACATCGAGTTCTGGGGGCCGGGAGGTATGACGACCAGCTTTTATCTCGGTGCGCTGGAAGCAATGGGTAAAATGGGTGATTATCTGGGGGAGGACATATCCTTATATAAGGAGCTGTATACAAAAGGCCGCCGGCTCATGGAAAAAGAACTGTACAATGGCGAATATTTTGTTCAAAAGATACGTTGGACCGGCCTCAGCGCTCCTGATCCCGTAGCGGCTGCGAAGAAGTCCTTTGGGGGCGGCTATTCCGCAGAGGCTGTGCAGCTGCTGCAACAGGAAGGACCTAAATACCAGTATGGCGACGGCTGTCTTTCCGATGGCGTGCTGGGGGCCTGGATCGCCAGGGTCTGCGGCCTGCCTGAGCCGGTGGACGCCGCCAAGGTAAAAAGTCATTTGCTGTCTGTTTATAAATACAACCTTAAGAAAGACCTGACGGACCATAGTAACCCGCAACGTCCCGGCTATGCCATCGGCAATGAGGGAGGGTTACTGCTTTGCAGCTGGCCCAGGGGCGGCAAACTTTCCCTGCCTTTCGTCTACAGCGACGAGGTGTGGACGGGCATAGAATACCAGGTGGCTTCTCACCTGATCTTCGAGGGACGGGTTGCGGAAGGCCTGGACATTGTTCGCACCTGCCGGCAACGATACGATGGCGCCGTACGCAATCCTTTTGATGAATATGAATGCGGTCACTGGTACGCCCGGGCCATGTCCAGCTATGCCCTGCTGGAAGCATTCAGCGGCGTACGTTATGACGCGGTGGATAAGACCCTCTATATAAAAGCAAGGTCAGGCGATGCCAGCTTTTTTATCTCCACGGCCACGGGCTTTGGCAATGTGATCGTAAGCGGTGGAAAGGTGACTGTGAAGGTGGTCTATGGCACTATCGACGTAAAAAATATTAAAACCACTTAAATCAGCCAATATGAGAAGAACACTCGTCCTTATCTGCCTGTGCATGACGGGGCAGCTATTCGCGCAACAACCCTCCAAATTCAACGGCATCGAGGCCAATATGAGCAATATCTTCCGGCTTTCGGATGCGAAGACCCGATCTATCAGCCCTGAAAATTTCAATGGCGCCAAAGGGGCAGGCGGCAAAGCAACAGCAGGAATGGGGCAAAGCGCATCCCGCGATCTTGGACAAGGCTGGAAGGTTAGTCCCAGTGTGATGATAAAGGCGAAAAGCACATTTACCATCGCGGAGATCGACGGTTCCGGCTCGATCCAGCATATCTGGATGACGCCTACGGGCAACTGGCGTTATTCCATTATCAGATTCTACTGGGATGACGAGACGACGCCTTCCGTGGAAGTGCCGGTGGGGGATTTTTTCTGTATGGGCTGGGGCAAGTATGCCGCGCTGCAATCCCTGGCGGTTTGTGTCAATCCGGGCAGCGCCTTTAACTGTTACTGGCCGATGCCTTTCCGCAAAAAATGCAGGATCACGATGGAGAATATCGATGAAAAGGATATGATCCTGTATTACCAGGTGGATTATATCCTGACGGATGTACCGAACGATGCCGCTTATTTCCATGCACAATACCGGCGGGTGAACCCGCTGCCTTATAAAGGTGTGTATACGCTGGCCGACAGCATCCAGGGCAGGGGACAGTATGTCGGTACTTATATGGCGTACGGGTCTCATAACAATGGCTGGTGGGGAGAAGGCGAGATCAAATTTTATATGGACGGGGATTCCGAGTGGCCTACCATCTGTGGGACGGGCACGGAGGATTATTTCTGCGGGTCCTATGATTTCGATACGCATGTGAAAAATTCCGCCGGTGTCGACAGGACGGAGTATACGGAGTTCACGACACCTTACTCGGGCCTTGCACAGGTGATCCGTGGTGACGGTCATTATACCATCGCCCAGCGTTTTGGCCTTTACCGCTGGCATATCACCGATCCCATCCGCTTTGAGAAGAGCCTGAAAGTGACGATACAGGCATTGGGCTGGAGGGATGGGGGCCGCTACCTGCCTTTACAGGATGACATCGCTTCCACTGTTTTTTGGTACCAGGCTGAGCCACATGGGGGTTACCCAAAACTGCCGGCGAAGGACCAGTTAGAAGTCAATTGAGCTATGAGCGGCGAGCTGTGAGCTATGAATGGTTCTATTTTATAAAAATGAAGGTTCTCCATATGAAAAAACGATTCTTATATTTTACCATCATGTCAGCACTGTTTACAGGCGCCTGCAATAACGATCAGCCTGCGCAGCAGGAGGACAAGGCGCCTGTAAAATATCCGCAGGGTACTTTTGGCTATGACCTTGATTTCCTTCGTGGGCACGACAGCGTGATCGTACTCCAAAACGACCAGGGAAAGGCGCAGGTGATCGTATCCGCCAAATACCAGGCGAAGGTGTTCACTTCTACGGCCGACGGTCTTAAAGGGCAAAGTTTTGGCTGGATCCATTACAAGGCTTTTACGGGGCCGGCGGATGCACATATGAATGCCTATGGCGGTGAGAACCGGATATGGCTGGGTCCGGAAGGGGGAAAGTATTCGCTCTTTTTCCCCAAGGGTGCGGCCATGGAGTTTGCCAGTTGGAAGACGCCGGCCGCCTTTGATACGGAGGCGTGGAAAGTAACGAAACAGGGCGCTACTTCCGTCAGTATGCAGAAAGATATGCAGCTGGTGAATTACGTGGGAACGGCCCTGTCCCTCTCGGTTACAAGGGACATCACTATCCTCGGCAGAAGCGAGATCGACGACATGCTGCAGTCCCGGGATACGACCCTCAGTGTTGTAGGGTATGGGACTGCCAATACAGTGACCAACACCGGAAAGGAAGCGTGGACGGAAAAGACAGGCATGCCCTGCATCTGGATGCTGGATATGTTCAACCCTTCACCGTCGACGGTGATCATTATTCCTCATAAGGCTGTGAAGGCGGGGGCCGGTGCGGGTGATAAAGTAGCTACCACCGACTACTTTGGGGAGATCCCTTCCGATCGCATCAGGATCGATACAGGCATGTTGTTCTTTAAAGCTGATGGAAAGAGCAGAGGTAAGCTGGGGATCCATCCGCATTTCGCCATATCACGGGCGGGAAGCTACGACGCGCAGAACAAGGTGCTGACGCTGACGATATTTGACGTGGACTCTTCCGGCAAGTACCTGAACCAGGAATGGAAAACGACGAAGCCCCCTTTCAGCGGGGATGCTGTCAATGCATACAATGACGGTCCCCTGGCGGACGGCAGCCAGATGGGGCCTTTCTATGAGCTGGAGAGCGTCTCACCGGCGGCATTTTTAAAGCCGGGACAATCCCTGAGCCATCAGCATATGGTTTTTCATTTTACGGGCGATGAGGGCGCCCTGGACAAGGTCGCCCGGCAGTGGCTGGGCGTGGGCCTGGATAAGGTGAAAAGTGTTTTTTAAGTAGTATATTAGGGTAACAACCAGGATTGTTTATGAGAAAACATCTTTTGCTGCCGCTGCTGCTGATGACTTTGTCCGGCAGCGCCCAGACCTTCCGGATAAATATTGCCAATGGGGTGCAGTCATCGGGCCTCGATGGCCGGCTGCTGGTGCTGCTGTCCAATAACAGTGAGCAGGAGCCGCGTTTCCAGATCAGTGATGCCGCCGGGACGCAGATGGTATTCGGTATAGATGTGGATGGGTGGCAGCCGGGACATTCCGTCCTGGTGGATATGCATGCATTCGGCTATCCCGTTGAGCGGCTGCGAGATGTCCCCGCCGGGGATTATTATGTGCAGGTATTGCTGCATAAGTATGAGACCTTCCATCTGAAGAGCGGTCATACCGTCAAATTGCCCATGGACAGGGGAGAAGGGCAGCACTGGAACACAGCGCCCGGTAATATTTACTCCAGGCCGGTGAAAATACATTTCGATCCTGCCCATAGCAACGAGATCGCCCTGACCATCGACCAGGTGATCCCCGCTATCCCCGAGCCGCAGGATACACGCTTTATAAAGCATATAAAAATACAGAGCAAGCTGCTGACCGAATTCTGGGGCCGCCCGATGTTTATTGGCGCTCACATATTGCTGCCTGAAGGGTTTGACACGCATCCCAATGTCAAGTATCCCCTGGCTATCTTTCACGGCCATTTTCCAGCTGATTTTGGAGGATTTCGCATGACGCCGCCGGATGAGCACCTGAAGCCGGATACCAACGCCCGGTTCCGCATCTCAGGCTATAATAAGATCGTTCAACAGGAGGCCTATGATTTTTATAAACAATGGACAGGTCCTGGCTTTCCCCGGGTCCTGGCTATAGAGATAGCGCATGCCAATCCTTATTATGATGACTCCTATGCCGTGAATTCGGAGAACCTAGGCCCTTATGGCGATGCCATCACCTATGAGCTGATCCCTGAGATAGAGCGTCGTTTTCGTGGCATAGGGGAGGGCTGGGCCCGTTTCACCTATGGCGGCTCTACAGGAGGCTGGGAAGCGCTGGCTGTGCAGGTGCTGTATCCCGACCAATACAATGGCTGCTATGCGGCCTGTCCCGACCCTGTCGATTTCCACCACTATACCACGATCGACATCTACAATAATAAAAATGCCTATTATGTTGAAAGCGACTATAAGAAGACGCCGCGCCCCGGCTACCGGGACTACCTGGGACATGTAAGTGCTATGGTAAAAGATATGAACCAACGGGAGCTGGCATTGGGCAACCGCGGCCGCAGCGGTGATCAATTCGATATCTGGGAAGCCGTTTATTCGCCCAGTGACGAGGACGGATATCCTAAGCGGTTGTTCGATAAATACACGGGCGCCATCGACTCGTCCGTCGCAGCTTACTGGAAAGAGCATTTCGACCTGACCTATATCATTCAGCGGGACTGGCCGAAGATAGGGCAGCAGCTGAAAGGGAAAATTCATATCTATGTGGGTGATATGGACAGCTATTACCTGAATAATGCGGTCTATACGGCGGAGGATGTGCTGAAGAAGCTGCAGGGTCCTGCCTGTGGCTGCGAAGTGGACTATGGAGACCGCGCCGAGCATTGCTGGAACGGCGACCATGCCCATCCGAATTATATCAGCCGCCTGCGTTATCACCAGATGTATATTAAAAAGTGGGCGGAAGAGGTGAAGGCGCGTGCTCCCAAAGGCGCTGATCTCCACTCCTGGAGGTATTAGGGTTTTAAAAATGTGAAGGGGAGCCTATAGAAAATATACTATATGGTTGCAGGATCTCGTTTTTAGGACGGTAACTTAACTCTAAATCTTTAAAACTGATTCATGAAAAACCGCTACTTTCTATGGACTTTCTCTGCCCTCACCGTACTGATCGGCTTTACGGCCTGTAAAAAAGACAGCTCCGGCACTCCTGCCAATACGTCAACTGCCAATGTCAGTGGAACAGCTTTTCAATCATCTGTCACCACGGGTCTTGACTACACTTCGCAGAACAATCTTACCCTGGAATTTTTTCAGGGAAAGGGAACGGATACGAACATTATTACCCTTAATTTCCCGGATACTATCCAGGTGAACAAGGCTTATAAGATCGGCGGCGACAACACGGTGGTATCTTTGGAGTATGAAACTCCGTCCGATTGGTATTCTACGTGGGGTGGTGAGGAATCCGGTACTTTAACAGTGACCTCTCATAACAAGGATTCGCACAATATCCAGGGAACTTACTCTGCTATTGCCTGGAGGGCCGGTGGGGACAGCGTCATCATAAAGGACGGAAAATTCAATGCTAATTACGTAGTATATTAGAAAACCTGTAATTTGATCATACGGAACGCCGCCTGAAAAAGGGCGGCTTTTTTTTGCTTATACTCCTTTAAGAAATCCGAAATCCACTACACGGCGGAGATACTGTTTATCGCGGATGACCCAGGTGAACTCGCTGCCTCCGCCATTAATATTCAGCATATAGATGTAAAAGGTATGCTTGTCGGTGGAGAGGAAGACGCCATTGCGGCTACGGGTAGAGCCGGACTGGGAAAAGCTGAACTGGGGATCGTACAGATCGGAATAGGCGGCTGGGGGGATGGCCACGGTATCCTTGCCGACGACCACGGTGATGGATTCGATGGTGACCTGCGGAGCTTCACCGTATGTGCCTCCATAATAGGGATGATTGTCGATGCGGACCAGGTGTTTTTCCGTGTACATCATCTTATGTTTCGAGGGGAAGAAGACGCCGGTGCGGATGGTGACCTGAATAGTGCCATCCTCGAATGTCATATAGTTGCTGCCATAGTCCTTGACGGGGACTGCCTGTAGCTGGGCCTTGCCGATGCTTTCGTCCACTCCTGCCAGGGCAAAGCTGGCGACGTCGGCCCGGACGCCTTTGTCCGAGATCTTGGAAAAATTATCTTTTTTTACGCGAAAGTCCGGGAAGTCCAGGTCCTGGGCCCTTGCCTTAAGGTTGGCGAGGGGGACAATAGCCAGCAGAAGATAGAAAGGTAGTTTGCGCATGCTGCTAATATTTGTAATTATATTCGATACTGCCCAATAATTCCTTTTTCCTGTTGTAGCAGAATTCCTTCACTTTCAGACCTTGCTCGTTGTATATATAATGCCATTTCTGGTAATCGCTGCTGCCCGCGGGGACCACCAGCATACTGCTGATCCTGTCATCCTCATATTCGAAGAGATAGTCGGGCAGCAGGCGTTGGGCTTTCAGATTGTACCGGACAATGTCGGTAAGGCGGCCGGCAGCGTCATAATAATAGTATACGGTGGGCAGGTCAATATGGTTGCGTGTGGCGCGCTCTTCGACAATATTGCCTTTTTCGTCCTGCACGAGGCGGACAAAAGTAGTATCATTGCTGCCTTTTATCTTCAGCATGACGGTGGGGCGGCCCTTGGCGTCATACTGCCAGAAATGGCGTTCCTCGTCCTTCAGGTGGTTATCTGTCTCCGTGGAGGTGTTGTCGATGGAAAGCAGATGACCGGCAGGGTCATACCGATACTCCGAGACGCTGCGGTAGGTGTCGCTGGAGTCTACGATGCGGGTAGGCCAGCCGGTGGGTGAATAATATGCATAGATCCAGGATTCGGGCGTAGCTGTTGCAATGGTATGGGTGGTGATGCGGGAAAGGTCTTCCATCTCCTGGAGGCCCTGGAATCCTTCGGAGGGCTGACCATTGGCCTCGAAGCTGCTGAGGCTGACGGCCTTTACCTTGTTGTCTTTGTAGAGCTGCCACCCGTGGGCTGTTTGTGCGGTGACGATCAGATCTTTATAGTAGTACTGGCCGCTACAGAGCCTGGTAAGCAAGATCAACAACAGGGATGCGGTAAATGGCTTAAATAAAGTTGACATGTCAGAGCAAGTAACGAAAAAATCCCTGTTTTAATACATGGGAAGCACCTAAGTTCCTTATTTTTATTCAAAATACCCCTTGTGTCGCATTTAAAGGAAAGAAAAGAAAAAATATGTCTTAATTGTAATGCCGACCTCCATGGGCGGTATTGTCATGTTTGCGGGCAGGAGAACCTGGAGCCGAAGGAGACAGTGTGGCATCTTGTGCAGCATTTTTTCAACGACATTACGCATTTTGACGGAAAATTCTTCGCCACGGTGAGGTATCTGCTCCGGAAACCGGGTTTTTTGTCGCTGGAATATATGGCCGGCAAAAGAGCTTCTTACCTGAACCCGATCCGGATGTATGTCTTCACGTCCGCTATCTTTTTTATCATCCTCTTCTCCTTGAGAGGTACGAAGGGCATCCTGGACGAACATGTGGATAAACAGGGGCTGGTGGAACTGCAGCAGCAAAAGACAAGGCTGGAGACCAAACTGGCCAAAGCGGATCAGGACGATAAGGAGGATCTGCAGCGGAGATTGTCAAAGGTGAACCTGCAGATCACGTCCGTCAAACGTGTATACGGGGATAGTACCAGGCGTAAATTCGATGACGATGAGCTGAGCCTGGCCGTCGTGGAGAATATGAAAGACAGCTTGCAGCAATATGACCTGCCGAAGGAGGTCCGCGAAAGGCTTAACAGGAAAGTGAAGGATAATAAGGAAGAGGAAAATTATAGCTTCTTTGGTTTAAACCCGGGCCGGTACAAATCAGTGGAAGACTACGACTCTGCGCAGGCAAAGATGCCGGCGGACTTCAGGGATGCCTGGCTGGAGCGGGTGACCATGCGAAAGCTGATCCATCTGACGATGGCGTACCATGAGGACAAAAAGGCTTTCAAGGAACATTTTAAGGAGAACATCCTGCATTCCTTTCCCAAGATCCTTTTCGTCACCCTGCCGATCTTTGCCCTTATCCTGAACATCCTTTATTTCCGGCACAAGCAGTATTATTATGTAAATCATGGCATCTTCACCATTCATGTATATTGCGCCACTTTCATCCTGTTGCTGTTGTATATCCTGGTGCAAAAGCTTGCCGATGCGGTGAATGTGCAATGGTTCTCCATTGTATGCATGCTCATCATGATAGCCATCTGGTTCTATATCATGATCTATCTGTACAAAGCGATGAGGGGCTTTTATAAACAGGGCCGGTTCAAAACCTTCGTGAAATATTTTATCACCTGTTTTATATCCTTTATTGTAAATGTCATTCTATTCGTACTATTCATACTGATCTCAGTGGTCAGTCTGGGTTAAATATTATTTTATGAGCGAGCAACAAGGTTCTTTCCAGCGGCTGGTAACCATTATGGATGAATTGAGGGAAAAATGTCCCTGGGACAGGAAGCAGACGGTGGAGACGCTCCGTCCCATGACCATCGAGGAGACTTATGAGCTGGCGGATGCCATCACGTCCGGCGATTGGAAGGGGATCCGGGAGGAACTGGGCGACCTGCTGCTGCATATCGTCTTTTATGCCCGGATCGGGAAAGAGCAGGGGCAATTTACCCTGGAAGAGGTGATTGACGGTGTCTGTGAGAAGCTGATCACCCGGCATCCGCATATTTACGGTGATGTTGCAGGACAAAAAGGACTGGTGGCTGTAAATGACGAGGAAGATGTCAAGAAGAACTGGGAGAAGCTCAAACTGAAGGAAGGCAAGAAATCCGTGCTCGGCGGGGTGCCGGTGTCCCTGCCGGCAACGGTGAAAGCGATCCGGCTGCAGGAGAAAGCGGGGCAGGTAGGCTTTGAATGGGATGAGACCGCCCAGGTGTGGGACAAGGTGAAAGAGGAGATGGAAGAACTGCAGGAGGCGGTTGCCCTGAAGGATAAGGCCCGGATCCAGGAGGAATATGGGGACCTGGTGTTCTCGCTGGTCAATTACGCACGGTTTTTGCAGATAGATGCAGAGAATTCCCTTGAGCTGACCAACCGGAAGTTCATTTCCAGATTTACCCGCATGGAGCAGGAGGCGCTGGCGCAGGGAAAGCAGCTGGCTGACATGACATTGGAGGAGATGGATGGCATCTGGAATTCTATTAAAAAGCAAAATACGACGGATTGAAGTCCTTTTTCATTGATATTTACCGCAAGAACAGGTGGCTGTTGCTGGAGGCGTTGGGATTGTTCTTATGCGGATATTTCCTCAACCTGTATTTCGACAGCGACGCGTCTGTCAAAAGTCTTCGTAACTCCATACAATCGTCCCTGCAGGACCGGGAGCAGGATTTTGAGCGCCTGACCAGGGATACGGCCTTGCTGGGCCGGCTTGCAGACCGGGCATATACGGAGCAGGAGCTGACCTATCTCGTAGACAAGCGATACGGCATATTCCTCTATGCCGTGGATACTGCAGGCGTACCTACGACCTTGCAATTCTGGAATGACCAGCGCGCGCTGCCTACTGCCCCACTGTTGAACATGGCCGACGGATATGCCCTCACCCAGCTGGCCAATGGCAAGTATAATGTGATCAAAAAAACGGTGAAGGTGGGGGACAAGACAATGGTGGCGATGGCGCTCATACCTGTCCGCTGGCAGTATTTCATCGCCACGACGAACCTGACGCCGGAATTCACGGAAAATGATGCAGCAGAAGAGCGGGTAGCCATATCGGCCAGCCCGACAGGATTCCCCGTACATACATCGCTGGGGAACGGCGCTATCCTGTTCTACCTGGTCAAGAAACCGGGCTATCACGCACCGGCGCATAACTGGAGCATACCGCTGGTGATCTTACTGGGTGTATTGTTGGTCCTGGTCCTGATCCATAATGTCGCCCATACCATACGTGAAAGGTGGGGGGCTCCCCTGGCCATCGGCTTCCTGATATCAGTGATCCTATGGCTGCGGATCATGGTCTATATCTATCCCGGCATCCTGAACCTGCGGCAATTCGAACTTTTCGATCCCACCATCTACAGCTCCACCGTCATCCTCAGCTCGCTGGGTGACCTTGTCATCAACGCCTTCCTTTTCTGCTGGATCATCCTTTTTATCAAGCGGGAGATCAGCGAATACACCATCCCGCAATCGGTCCATCGCTGGAAGAACTGGATATGGACCTTTATCGGCCTGTCCCTGCTGGTGATCACCACTTTTGGATTTGCCAATATTGTCCAGTCCCTGGTGACGGATGCGAAGATCTCCTTCAATGTAACGAACTTCTTCAGCCTCCTGAATAATTACAGCTTTGTCGGGTTTATAGCCCTGGCTGCACTGGCGCTTGGCTATTTCTTTTTGTCGCAGGTGCTTTTCCAGCTCGTGGGCTACCTGGTCCGTGCGCTCTCTATCGTACTCTATATCATCATTGCTTTCATGGGGCTGCTATGGCTAACCCTTATCCATAACAACACCGGGACGATGGAGCTGGACATCCTGGTGCTGCTGTGGCTGCTGGCCTATACCTGGCTCATGCAGCGGCGGGTATTCTCGGACCTGCGTTTCCGGCTGAATGTATCCGAAGTGCTTTTCTGGCTGTTTATCTTCTCCACTTCCATTTCCGCAGTGATCCTTTTCGAGAACCGGAAGATGGAGGAGGATAAGTGGAGGGGATACGCCGAACAGCTGGCTGCCCAGGCCGATCCCACCAGTGAAAAGATGCTGAGCATCGACTTCAGGTATATCGACAACGATTATCTGTCCTATATATTTCCCCGGTTCAAGGACCCGGTGCTGAACCTGGCTATCAAGGACAGCATGGTCAACCGGAATTTCGGGTACCAAAACCGGTTCGACACGCATATCTATACCTACGATGAGCTGGAGCGGCCTTTATACAATGAACGGTCCATCTCCTATGACACCCTGAACACGATCTATACCACGCCGCAAAGCAAGAGCACGAATATACCGGACCTGAAATATTACGAGAAGTCTTTCGATAAGTATACCTATATCTACCGGAAGGTGGTCCACAAACCCGATACCGCGGGCAAGATAGCGGGATTCCTCTTTATCCTTTCCGAGCCGAAGAGCTATAAGGGTAATAATGCGCTGGTGCCGGAGCTGTTCCGTCAAAAAAGCGAGGACCTTCCTGAGTATTATGCTATTTACAATAAACGGGAGCTTATCAGCGACAACAACGACTATCCCTTTTCCACGCACCTGACGGACGAGCAGATCCCAAGGACGGATTATGCGCATGTCAGGAAAGGGGCCTATGACGAGCTATGGCATCATATATCGGACGACAATTTTGTGGTGGTGGTAAGGCGGGATAATTCGGCGCTGGAGGATATCACCTTATTCGCTTACTTATTCAGCGCCTTCCTTTTCCTGGTGGCGTTGTTCCGCCTGTCGGCCCTACTGATCTGGTCGCGGCTGCACTGGAGCCAGCTGAAGAGCTACTGGCAGCTGAATATCCGGAGCCAGATCCATACGACCATCATCTTTATCAGCCTCTTTTCCTTCATCGTCATCGGCGTAGCGACCATTATCTTCTTTAACAACCGCTATAATCGCAATAACCAGGACAGGCTGAGCAGATCGATGCAGATAATGGTAAACGAGGTGCAGAACAAGATGTCGGGGCAGATCATTTACGGGGACGAATGGACCTTGTACTACCCGGGGGCAAGGGGCGAGCTGCAGAAGATGATCGAGGAGGTGGCGCAGGTGCATAGTACGGATATCAACGTCTATGACCTGAATGGTAACCTGCAGATATCCTCCCACCTTTTTTTATACGATAAAGGCATCCTCGGCAAGAAGATGCATCCTTTGGCCTACTATAACCTCCATCAGCTGAACTCCATCCAATATACCAATAAGGAGCAGGTGGGGGGAGTGCCCTATTTAAGCATTTACAGGCCATTACGGGACGCCAGCGGAAACGCGTACGCTTACCTGAATATTCCTTCTTTTTCCACGCAGAACGAGCTAAAGGAGGAAATATCCAATTTCCTGGTGACCATTATCAACCTGAACGCTTTTATCTTCCTGATAGCGGGCACGATCGCGCTGTTCCTGACGAACAGGATCACGGCCAGCTTCCTGCTGATATCCAAAAAAATGCAGGAGGTGAACCTGGGCAAGACGAATGAAGTGATCGAATGGAAACGGAATGATGAGATCGGGGGATTGGTGAAGGAATACAATAAGATGGTGAAAAAGCTGGAAGAGAGCGCTGCTGCCCTGGCCAAGAGCGAGCGTGAGGGCGCATGGAGAGAAATGGCGCGGCAGGTGGCGCATGAGATCAAGAACCCGCTGACGCCCATGAAGCTTAGTATACAGTATTTACAGAAGGCTATCGACAATAATTCCCCTAATGTGAAGGAAATGGCTTCCGGTGTGGCCAGGACCCTGGTGGAGCAGATAGACCACTTGTCGAAGATCGCATCGGACTTTTCCCAGTTCGCCAATATCGGCAATCCCAAGAAGGAGGTGTTCGACCTGCATGAGATGTTGTATTCCCTCACTTCACTTTATGAGACGACGGAGAATCTCCTGTTCAAGTGGGTGCCGGTGCATCAGAAGATCCTGGTGTATGCGGATAAGACGCAGCTGAACCGGCTGTTCACGAACTTATTACAGAATGCGCTGGAAGCTTGTACGGATAAGACCAAACGGGTGATCAGCGTCAGCGAGGAGGTGCGGGAAGAGACGATCGTCGTGAAAGTGACGGACAATGGGGAAGGCATCCCGTCTGAGATGCATACAAAGATATTCATGCCTAATTTTACGACGAAATCTTCGGGTACGGGATTGGGATTGGCGATGAGCAAGACCATCGTCGAGCAGGTGAAGGGGAGGATATGGTTTGAGACGGTGGAGGGTGAGGGGACGACATTCTATGTGGAGCTGCCTATTCTTAGAGCGACAGCGAACTCCTAGCTCTCAGCTACTTCTTCCTACGCGCCAGGTGGTCCCGGAATTGCTGCAGCGTAAAGCTGCTGAGGTTCCTCTCCGGCGTGAGCATGGCTTTCTGTGCGGCCAGCACACCGTACCTGATGTCCTCATAGCCCTCTGTGGAGTGGGCGTCAGGGTCTATGGATATGAGCACGTTCTTCTCCAGTGCGTAGCCAATCCATCGCCAGTCCATGTCGAGACGGCGGGGGTGAGCATTAAGCTCTATCGTCACCTGGTTGGCGGCGCAGGCATCGATAATGGTCTTATGATTGACGGGATACCCGGGGCGGCTGAGGAGCAGCCTGCCTGTCATATGCCCCAGGATGGTCGTATACGGGTTCTCGATGGCGCGAAGCAGGCGCATCATGGCTTTTTCCTCCGTCATTTTCAGATTGGAATGTACCGAAGCAATGACCAGATCGAAAGTAGAAAGGATATTGTCGGTGTAGTCGAGGGCGCCGTCATTGAGGATATCGCATTCGATGCTTTTAAAGATGACGAAGGGCGCCAGTTTCCGGTTGAGCTCGTCGATCTCCTGGTGCTGCTGCTTAATTCTTTCCTCTGTTAGGCCATTGGCATAGAAGGCGCTCTTGCTGTGATCACTGATGACGAGGTATTCGAAGCCTTTGGCCATGCAGGCGCGGGCCATTTCTTCCAGTGAGTGGCTGCCATCGCTCCAGGTACTATGGCTATGGATGATGGCCCTGATATCTTCCGGCTGGATGGGGGCAGACCGGGGATGGTGGCTGGCGTGTGTGATCGTAGCTTCCAGTTCCCTTGCCGGGGCGGGGATGAAAGGAAGGGGTCCTTCTTCGAAGATCTCTTCTTCGGACCTGTATTTCCTGCCGCCGGGGTCCAGGTAGGTCTTGCCGGTCACGGCGTGCCAGGTAGTGCGGAACTCATCGGAGCAGCTGAAATGGAAGAGGGTGGAATAGAAATGGCCGGGTTCGGGGAAATAGATGTTGATCAGGATGCCCTCAGGGCTGCGGAAGTAATGGATAGCGACCTTGTGGTCGGGTGTGGCTTGTTCCTCTTTATAGCCTTGTGCGATGAAGTAGGCGGTGACCTTTTCTTCATCTGCGGTGGTGACCCATTCCAGTCTGTCTATCACGGGGAGTTGACGGCGGAATTCACCGGCGAAGGAGAATTCTTCGTCGGGAAATGATTCTTTGAGGGCTTTATCTACAATATATGCGAAGGCTTCTACGTCTGCATAGAGGTGACTGCCCTGGGCGCGCAGGTAAAATTCTATGGTCTCACGGGTATTGGCCTGTGTTTTCTCTCCGAAGCCTTTATAGAGGAGGAGGCGGTTTTCCTGGCATGCATATAGTAATTCTCCGATGGACTCTACGCCCATCTCTTTCCATATTGTGGCGATCTTTTTTGGTCCGAGCCCTTTGATCTGCAGCATTTCGATGACGCCGGCGGGTGTCCGCCCGATAAATTCCCGTAAAAGGGGTAATTCGCCTGTTTCCAGGATTTGGGTGATTTTTTTTCCGATTGCGTCCCCAATTCCCTTGATCGAGACGAATTTTGCGGGATCCATGTCTGCCAGCTGGCCGGGCAGTTTTTCGATGGCGAAGGCTGCGGAGGAGTAAGAACGGGTCTTAAATGAGTTCTCTCCGTGTATGTCCATGAGCTTGGAGAGGAGTGTAAACTGGTCGGCTATATAGTAGTTGTCAGGCATGAGATATATCGGTGTTGGATGTAGGACTAAAGGTAGGAATTTGTATGGGATCGGAGAGGGGGTGAGCTGAAAGCCTTGCCGGGTGCGGGTTTCAGCGGGTGATATAAAAGAAAAAGTCCCGAATCTCTTCGGGACTTGATATTTTCTGCCAAACTAAGAAATAAGAACTATTTCTTTTTTGCAGCTTTCTTAGCGGCTTTCTTTTTCGGAGCTGCTTTCTTTTTTGGAGCTGCTTTCTTCTTAGCGGCTTTTTTTGCTGTTGCCATTGTTTTTGAATTTAATTGGTTAGTAAATCAATTTACAATAGTAAAAATAGAAATATCTTTTAAACAACCAAAAAAAATTTTTGATTTGTTCAAAAAAAATTCTAAGCTCCTACTTCTGCAGCATTGATACTAACGAAGGTTTTATCACCTTTTCCTTTCTTAAATTCAACGAGGCCATCGGTGAGTGCGAACAAAGTAAAATCTTTTCCGACACCGATATTCTTACCAGGATGGTATTGTGTACCACGTTGGCGAACGATGATGTTACCTGCAACAGCGGGTTGACCACCGTAGATCTTTACGCCTAAGCGTTTGCTTTGTGAGTCGCGGCCGTTCTTTACACTGCCTTCACCTTTTTTATGTGCCATGATCTGAGAATTTCAAAAGTTATTAACTGTAATGAATGATTGGATTAAACGATATCGCTGATCCTGATCTTCGTGTAATGGGTACGATGACCGTGTTTCTTGCGAAACCCTTTTCTTCTTTTCATTTTGAAGGCGATGACCTTGTCACCCTGTACGTGACCTACGATCTCTGCCTTGATGGTGGCTTTTACGTCCTTGCCTACGGTGAGTGTGCCGTCTGCGTCTACGAGGAGAACTTCTCCGAATTCCACTTTGTCACCTGCATTGCCTGCAACGCGGGGAACGTACAAAGTTTGATCCTTTTGGACCTTGAATTGCTGGCCGGCGATTTTTACAACTGCGAACATAAAAAACAATATTTGGGCTGCAAAGGTATGATAAATCCCCGGAAAAAAAGAAGGATTGACGTAAAAAAAGGACGGGAAAGGCAAAATTACGGGTTTTACCGGGAAATAAGGTGGATAAGGGTTTGGGAGAAAGGGGAAATGATTTTTTGCGGGTTTCAGGAGCGCCAAGGTAAGTGTTTGAAAATGAGCGATAAGCACAGCGGACACCTGGAATATTGTCCATTGAGCTTTTTCAATTAAGTTTGCCGCCATGAACATGAAGATTAAATCACTTCTTGCCAGACCATTTGCTTCATATATATATAAGAGCGTCCAAAAGGGGATGCTGACGGCGGTGAGCGACCAGGAGACGATCTTAAAGGACCTGCTGAGAGTGGGCAGTAAAACCGTTTTCGGGGAGGAGCACCGGTTGGGAGAGGTCAAGACGTACGAGGAATTCAAGCAGGCGGTGCCGGTCCGGGATTATGAGCAGTTTGCGGGCTATATCGGGCAGATCAAGGAGGGAAGGCACAATGTGCTCTGGCAGGGTAAGCCCATCTACCTGGCCAAGACCTCTGGCACCACCAGCGGGGTGAAATATATTCCCATCTCCAAGGATTCCATATCGAATCATATCAATACGGCCAGGAATGCGCTGCTGTGCTACATGGCTTCCACGGGAAATATGTCCTTCTCGGACGGTAAAATGATATTCCTTTCGGGTTCTCCGGAGCTTGAGCGGATCGCGGGCATCCCTACGGGCAGGCTCAGCGGGATTGTCAACCATCATGTGCCCCGGTACCTGCGCACGAACCAGCTGCCTTCCTATGAGACGAATTGCATCGAGGATTGGGAGACGAAACTGGATAAGATCGTAGAGGAGACCATCAACCAGGATATGACCCTGATCAGCGGCATTCCGCCATGGGTACAGATGTATTTCGACCGGCTCATCGGGCTAACGGGAAAGCCTGTGAAGGACATCTTCCCTAATTTCTCCGTACTCGTACATGGAGGTGTGAACTTCGAGCCCTATAAAGCCAAGCTTTTTGAAAGCATAGGAAAAAAGATCGATACCATCGAGACGTTTCCCGCATCGGAAGGTTTTTTTGCCTTCCAGGACGTCCCTGACGGGGAGGGGCTGCTGCTGAATACGAACAGCGGTATTTTCTTCGAATTCATCCCTGTGGATGAATTCGGCAAGGACAACCCTGTCCGGCTTAGCCTGAAGGACGTGAAAGTCGGGGAGAACTATGCGCTGGTGGTGAGCACCAATGCGGGCCTTTGGGGCTATAGTATTGGGGATACCGTTAGATTTGTCTCAACGGAACCTCACAGGCTGGTGGTAACGGGCAGGACGAAACATTTTATCTCCGCATTTGGGGAGCATGTTATTGGCGAAGAGGTGGAATACAGTCTTATGAAGGCTGCCGAAGAGGAAGGACTGCATATCACGGAATTCACGGTCGCGCCCATGATACAGCAGGGCGAGGGCAAGTCCTATCACGAATGGTTTGTCGAATTCGAGCGTAAACCGTCCGACCTTCATGAATTTGCTGTAAAAGTAGATGAGAACCTACGCAATAAAAACATATATTACAACGATCTGATCACGGGAAATATCCTGCAGCCGCTGCAGATCCGGGCGGTGAAAAAACACGGGTTCATCGATTATATGAAATCGGTAGGCAAACTGGGAGGCCAGAACAAGGTGCCGCGGTTGAGCAATGACCGGAAACTGGCAGGGGAACTGGAAAAATACATTGAGTAAAAATGTCAAACGGCGTAACAAAAAAAAGAGTTGCCATATTCGGCTCCACCGGCTCCATCGGGCGGCAGGCGCTGGAAGTGATAGATGCCAATCCCGGTCTTTTTAGTGTGGAGGTGCTGACAGGGCAAAGTAATGAAGAGCTGCTGATCCGGCAGGCCTTACATTTCAAGCCGGATGTCGTTGTCATCGGGGATGAAAAGAAATACCCCAAGGTGAAGGATGCGCTGGCGGCACAGCCCATTAAGGTATTCGGAGGGGAGCAGGCCATCGAAGAAGTGGCTGCCATGGATAATTACGACATCATGCTGGCAGCCATCGTTGGTTTTGCGGGTCTCCGCCCTACTTTACGGGCCATCGACAACGGTAAGGCGATCGCCCTGGCCAATAAGGAGACATTGGTGGTAGCAGGAGATATCGTCATGCAAAAGGCGCTGGAGAAACGGGCGCCCATCATTCCTGTGGATTCCGAACATTCGGCTATCTTTCAGTGTTTGGTAGGGGAGACGAGGAGCCGGATCGAGAAGATCGTGCTAACCGCCAGCGGGGGGCCTTTTCTGGGTAAAAAACCTAATTTCCTCGTAAATGTAAAAAGGGATCATGCCTTGCAGCACCCTAACTGGAGCATGGGCGCCAAGATCACGATCGATTCCGCCACGTTGATGAACAAGGGTTTGGAGATGATTGAAGCCAAGTGGCTCTTCAACCTGCAGCCGGACCAGGTGCAGGTGGTCATCCACCCGCAAAGCATCATTCACAGCATGGTCCAGTTCGAGGACGGATCCATAAAGTCGCAGATGGGGCTGCCCGATATGAAGCTGCCCATACAGTATGCCCTGGCTTTTCCCAGACGTATACCGAACAACTTTCCACGTTATGATTTCCGTAGGCCGGGGACATTGACCTTCGAAGAGCCTGATGTGAAGACCTTTCGCAACCTGACGCTGGCTACGGATGCGCTGTTCAAGGGCGGAAATCTTCCCTGTATCCTGAATGCAGCTAATGAGATAGCGGTATTCGCGTTCCTGCGCAACCGTATAGGATTTCTCGACATGACGGACCTGGTGGAGCGTACCATGCAGCAGGTGCCATTTATCGAGCATCCTACCCTGGATGAATATTTTGAAAGCGATGGCGAGGCCCGGGAATTCGCGGCGTCGTTGATCAAGCTGTAAAAAGGAGTTAAAGTCTGGTAATTTTTGCTGTTTTTTTTCGACAGATGTCTGATAAGGGAAATTTAGCAGATATTTGGCAAGTCTCTTTAATCTATAAAAACATTCTCCTACGGAGCATCTCTGGACAATATGATACTACTAGCAATTGATTGGTCCGCAGTCGGCATAAAAGTGCTGCAATTCATTTTATCGTTCTCTATACTGGTCGTGTTGCATGAGGCCGGGCATTTTTTCCCTGCCCGCTGGTTTAAATGCCGGGTGGAGAAGTTCTATCTTTTCTTTAATCCCTGGTTCTCTCTTTTCAAAAAGAAGATCGGGGAGACGGAATATGGGCTGGGATGGATACCTTTTGGGGGATATGTGAAGATATCCGGCATGATCGACGAGAGCATGGATAAGGAGCAGATGCAAAAGCCGCCCGAGCCCTGGGAATTCCGCAGCAAGCCGGCCTGGCAGCGCCTGATCATCATGCTGGGGGGCGTCACGGTGAATGTGATCCTGGCGTTGGTCATTTTTATTATGATCATGTGGGTTTGGGGCGACCGTTATATTCCTGTCAGCAACCTGAAATATGGCGTGTCGGTGGATAGCCTGGCTACCAGGATCGGTATGCAGGAAGGGGATAAGATCCTTGCTGTAGCCGGCAAGCCCCTGGAACGGGTGGGAACCACCGGATCGGAGATCATCATGAATGAGGCCAAGAGCATCACTGTCGAGCGGAATGGTCAGCGGATGGAGATGGCGATCCCCGCGGGATTTATCAATCAGCTGAATAAGAACAGGCTGCAGGGGTTCACTTATCTGCGCTATCCCATGATCGTGGATTCCATCCTGCCGGATGCAAAGACAAATGGCCCGGCCCTGCAGAAGGGCGATACCGTGCTGACATTTAACAACCGGCCGGCTTACTGGTATTTTGATATGAACAAGGCATTGTTCAGCGCAGGCAAGGCTAAGCTTGCCAGTGTTCCCATCACCGTGCTGCGGAATGGGAAGGATACGATACGGACGAACCTGGCGCTCATCAAAGGAATTAATTATGGCATGTTCACCAAAGATGCAGAGGAGGTCCTGGGATACAAACAGATCAATTACACGTTTGGACAGGCTATTCCTGCCGGGGTGGCGAAGAGCGTACAGACGCTGACCAACTATATCCGCAATCTTAAATTATTGTTCACCTCGAAGGAGGTGAAGACGGAGGATTCACTGGGCAGTGTGATCAGCATTACCAATGTATTTCCGCCTGTATGGGATTGGCAGAGCTTTTGGACCCTGACGGCTATTTTCAGCATCCTGCTGGCTTTTATGAATGTGCTGCCCATTCCGGCATTGGATGGAGGACATGCGCTCTTCACGCTGGTGGAGATGATAACGGGACGGAAGCCGAGCGATAAGTTCATTGAATATGCGCAGATGGTGGGGATGATATTGTTGTTTGCGTTGATGGCGTATGCGTTGGGATTGGATATATTCAGGATATTCAGGAAGTAGAAATTTCGTATCTTTGCAGAACCGCTAATGGCGGGATGGGGCTGCCCGGTTTTGACAGCATAGATCTTTGAAGGTGTAAGCATGCAGTGCTTTGTGTAATCGGCACTTTAATCTCGAAGACTCAAACTTCAAATGGCAATACTCAGTATGCCATGGCTGCCTAATCAGTGATTAGATAGTCATTCGGGCCGCGTAGCAGGTTAGCCTGTTCCCAAGTTATGCCGCCGACTCAAAACAAAACAGGATGCTGCAGTAGAAGGCTGTGACTACTGCTTAAGACCATTCAGCTAAGGAAACAATTGGTGTGTCCGGTTCCTGTTGTTTCCCGACAATTAATGCCGGAATAAGCATGTAGAAAGCTTTTGGAGGTGATGTTTGGACAGGGGTTCGACTCCCCTCAGCTCCACCTGAGAACCCGGCAAAACGCCGGGTTTTTCGTTACTGGCAAGGATTACAGCGGGTTTTTTACTTCGGTTTATATTGGTCTATTTCGGTTAGTTTAGGTATTGTTTCGGACCAAAAAAGGACTTACTTTCGGACCAAATTACTGATATGGCGACCCTCACTCTCAAGCTCAATGAGACCTATAAATCCCAGGACGGCACCTATCCAATCATTTTAAAGATAGAGCATCGCGGCCAACGTCGCAAAATTCCCATCGGCTACAGGGTAGAAAAAAGGCACTGGACCGGCTCACAAGTAAGCGGCCGGCACCCAGATGCAGCATTGATCAATGCGGCTATTGCGAATAAGGAGTCGGAGGCGAAGCGTTATCTGGCAGATTGCCAACTGCATAGTAAACCTATTCACCTGGATCTTATCGGCACGGGGCGTGCCTCGTATTCATTCACAGAGTATCTCGATCATCGGGCGGCACAATATAAAGCCGCCGGCAAGGTAGTCATGAAAAGAAAGGTCAGTCGATTCGCGCTGGAGCTGCGGGACTGCTTTAAACGGGAAGTTTTTTTCGATGATGTGAATCTTGACTGGCTCCGGCGCCTGGAACAATATCATATTGACAATGGCAACGTAGAGAACACCCGGCACAAGAAATTCAAGTTCCTTTCTGAGTTTTACGGGCATGCGATGAGAGAAGGCAAGTCGCCGGCACCCAATCCTTTTAAGGACTATAAGATCGTGACTAAGCCAGTTAAAAAGGACAAGCTGACAGAGGCGGAGATCAAAAAGATAGAGGACCTGCAATTGTCCCCTGGACCGGTGGCCGATGCCCGAAATATTTTCCTCTTCTCGTTCTATGCCAAAGGTCAGCGGTTTGAGGTGTGCGCTACCCTGCGCCGCGACCAAGTGGCAAATGGCCGCATTCACTTCCGCACAAACAAGGGAAATGAATTTATCAGTGTAAAGATCCACGCCAGGTTGCGAGCTATCCTGGATCTTTATCCGGAAAGTGAATTTGTTTTTCCTTACGTTTCGGAGATTCCCACTGATCCGGAAGCATACCTCTCGATGATCTCCAGCTGCAACACCATAGTGAACCGAAATCTGAAAGTTGTGGCCAGGGGCGCTAAAATAAAAACTACGCTGACCATGCATATTGCGCGACACTCATTCGCCTACCAGCTGAAAAAGGTCAGCGATAATGTGAACGTCATCCAAGATGCACTGGGCCATTCCGACCAAAGGATTACGCAAGCCTATTTGAAAGCCCTGGAAGATGAAAGGCTGGACCCGGAAATGGAAAAACTCTACGGCCTATAGGAGGGGGGCTATCTTGTCCCGCCAAACCGGGTAACCTGCCCCGTTCAAATGAATATCGTCGTACGTATAATCCGGGTTCAGGAATCCATCTTTGTAGAAGGCGGTAAATAGGTCAATGTAGGGCAAATGTGAGAAGCTGCAGTAGTCCATCAACCAGTGATTGAAAGCCTCTATAGCTGGCTGCAACTCCGCGTGGGACCTTCCCAGGGGGAAGATCGATTGTACGTAGATCTTCGTTTCCGGCGATGCGTACCAGATCGTATTGACAATAACCTGGTAGTTGACCTTCAGTGTATCCAGCGGCACATTGTTTAGGATATCGTTGATCCCGACGTCCAGGAATATCTTCGCAGGCCGGGCGGCTGCAATGGCCTCTATTCTCTTTCTGATGTGGCACGAGCGGTTTCCGCTGATCCCACGGTTCTTGATCTTTAAAGAATGGAACATCTCATTCAGCGGGAAGCCTTCAGTGATACTATTGCCGACAAAGACGATATCCCCCGTATCGATGGGCAAGGGCTTCAGCACACTTTCGCGGGATTGATTCCACATGTCGAAGTATGCCAGTTGGGATTGGGCAACTGACGGTCCGCTATGGGCGAAGTGATGCCTTTTGAATGCGAAGATGATTGCAGCGGCAAGGCTTACAACGATGTATGCCTTAATGAAGTAGCGTTTCATGCGACGTGGGTTTAATGGTTAAAAGAGCCCCTCCTGAAAAGGAGAGGCACACACTTAGTAGTATCCATTGCTGGCGCAATGGTGTGAAAGAAAATTCAGTATACCCGTCAATATGTTTCTCCGGCGCCTTCACCAGAGGCTATAAAATCAGTTCCCCAGCCCCTAAACCTTATACTATTACACCCCAAGGTAATGTCAAAAAAATGCATTTACAAGGATATAAGTTATATTCTACATGGCATAAGTGGAACTATCTATGGCATTTTAAGTGTCTTTCGAGTAATCGTTTGTGTAATAACGCGTTATTGCGGGGATGAAGAGCGCCGCCTACCGAAAGGTCAGTTTACTTATAAGCAATGGAGTAGTGGAGGATTTCGAACAGATAGCCGTGGATATTCAAAAGAAGGTCTTGGCGGCGGACCTGCACATGCATTTCCGCACGCTTATGGCCAGGGTGAAAGATCCTGGTAAGTGGCAGGTAGGAGAATTGAGGGCCTTATCAGACTTGCTTGAATTAGATCATAGTGTCCTGTTGCTCATGGCAGACAGGCTGTCCATTGAGGTAGAAAAGAAAAAAGAGTCAGCAAAGTCAAAAAAAAGGGGAAAGAAATAGTGTAAGGTTTTAATTACTTTTTAATCTGTGTCGAAATATCAACAGCCGTGTCATGAGCTCCAACAGGCGTGCAGGTTTGGCGAATAACCGTGTAACGCATAAGTATAAACCAAAAAATTATACAAGAAAAAAGTACTACAATTTTTTTGTAAAGAAAAACCAGTGTATTATCTTCGACATCCCTTAAAGTGTCGCATTCATAAACCTGTCCTCTGCATCCTCTCTATTCCCATCTATTACACTAAAATTTATTTTGTTAACCACAAGACCTTTACCGTCATGCAATCACCATGCGCTACCTGTGTCCATCTGAACGAATGCCCTCTTGCATCTTCGGGGTTAAGTCTGGCCCGATTCTTTGTAGAATTTCACCCAGAATTTGCCTTGCTCTTTCCTGACTGCCTTTTGCTTCCCGGAGGGCGTCCCTTTTCAGCAATTCAATTACGATCGCGAAACCATTCTCCAGCCTATCGGCAAGTTCAGGTAAACTAGTCACAATTTTTTGCACAGATTTATTGATCATGGCCTGGGTCTGCTCCTGGGCCATTTTACTTTCGATGCTTTTTATTGTTTCTACCTGCGCCTTATATCCCTCTGCAAGTACCAGTAAAACCGAATTCATCGAAGGTTCCTTTTCCGCTTTTGTCTCAATCTTGTTTACCTGTCCGTGCAGCATTGGACCCGCGCCAACCAAAAGCCAGTTGGCATTTACTTCCGGCCAAAGCCTAAGAATATCTGCAATTATTTCGGCCGACGGGCTATTCCCCTCCTTTTTTAAACGGTTTATCTTTTGCGGTGCGTCATATTTCAAATGTTTAATAGCCAACTCGTTGACAGTAGAAACACCGTAGTGCTTCATTAGCTGTTCAAGCCTGCTAAAAAATCCTTTTAAAATATTTTCCGACATAAGTAATTGCCAATCAGGCAGTTTCAAACTCGTTTTAAATTAAGTTTAAAACATGTTTGTATGTTTCAAACTTGTTTGTATCTTTGAATCAGATTTGAAACAAAATACGAAAACAATGGCAAAGCAGACAAAAAAGGTAGATCAACCCAAGCCGACTCTTCCCTTCGAAGTGATCGGGGCCCTGGCCGACACCTTCGGTAAAGATCCCCTTACCATCAAGCGGTGGATAGACGCGGGCGATGACCGGCTGACCACCGACAAGGCTAAAAAAGTTTTTGCTGAAAAGAATATTGAGTGGAGTTAAACAGGATGTGGAGTACGGATGTGCTCTAAATCGCCCACAAGATAATTCGCGCCTTTTGATTTTGCAAGTACCCCTTTAACTGAACACAAAATCCCTAAATATGAAAACTGAAAAATGTCCTTTTGAAGATCATGCCCGTAACCTAATGAAGTTCGACATCGTGATGATTGTTCTTGTCCTGTTAATCGCCTTCAATATTGCATCATTCTTTATCTGGAAATCTTTTTAAATATCTCTATATGAACCCCTCTCAATCTCTTGCACCCGGTCAAAAAGTTCTGGTTAAAGTGTATAACTCCGCCAAACGTGAATGCGATTGGATGCCCGGTGTGTTCGAGAATTACGTCAATGCCGACGACAGGGACCATAGGCTGAACGTCGCAATGGATAATGGTTGGTATGTACAGGGCGCGGCTCCTGAGTGTGTGAAAGCCGCTTAACATTCTTTAAACCACTTTTTATATGAAAGCCTACAACTACAATTTCTGGAACACTTTCAAGATCGTCTTTGGTTACGCGGCGCTGCTTTATATCCTGGCCGCCATATTTACCGGGTGCTCCGGCAGTCGCTATCCTTATCAGGGTTGCCATGTAGGCAAGACTGCCCAGGTTGACACCACGCACGTCCAGAAAGAAAAAAAAATCGCGATCGCAAAAACTGGCGTCTCGCTGGCCTGAAGCAATAAAACGAACCATCCATGCAAAAGCTCTTAACCGCTGCAGAAGTAGCCCAGGCGCTGGGAGTAAAGACCCAGACAGTCCGTGAGTGGCTTCATGCAGGAAAGATACCGGGGACTATTCTACCAGGCGGAGACATGCGGTTCAAAGAGTCATCTGTCGAGATGTGGATGGAATCGCGGACGATCCGGAAAAAGAAACAGAAAATAGCGTAACCCATGAAACGAATATTCGATTATATCCGTACGAACCTGGAGCCGATAATCCTGGGCGTGATCTTCGGGATCATCATAGTCTTTCTGATCTGTGCCCTTATCACCGCTTTATACTATATAACCCTATGGAAGCATTCACAACAATAGCCATATCCCTGTTCTGCCTTTTCCTTCATTCGCTCTGTATGGTGTGGTGGGAGGATCTGAGGAAAGCGAAGATCAAAGCGCAACGTCAACACGATAACGGATGCTAAAATCAACCTGTCATGAATATCCTTCCTCATTTGCCCCTGTTCTGGCTCGGAGTGCTCAGCGGAATTATTATCCTGGCTCTCTGGCAATCCCTGATCAAGGGAAGACTATACTGCTTTTATCTTTTTTGTGGCCACGGCTGGCAGGTATTGATCGAAGAGATTCGAAGGCCGATACGAGTTATACGTGAGGCCTTGAGCAGGAAGACATTCAACGACAAATTCCCAGGACAGCAAAAAGATGCTGAAGATATTTTTTAGGGCTTTTCATAAAATGGGTTTAATGGTTAGGTCCGGAGATCTGCCGGACCTTTTTAAAAGTTCTTTCAAACTGTGGGGTAGTGTAACGGTAGCACGCTGGGCTCATAACCCAGAGGACCAGTTCGAATCTGGCGACCGCAACGATAGAGGCGGGCATTTCCCCTCTTTCTTTTCATATGGCAAGCAATCGTTAGGGTCAGCCCTATTCTTGGGGCTGACCAATTTTTGAAGTTTCTTATTATTCATCATAAACAACAAACACAGCATGAAAATTATTCTCAAACAGCTACAACTGTCTTACTTCAAAGGCATCCGAAGCCTTACGGTAGACTTTAATGAGCATGTGCAGGATATCCACGGTGCCAACGAAACGGGCAAATCAACCGTTTTCAACGCCTTTTTATGGCTGCTCTTCGGCAAAGACATGGAGGGCCGTACAGATTATCAAATCAAAACCACCGATGATGCCGGCCGGGAGATGCCAAAGATCGACCACGAAGTGACCGGCACCTTTGAGATTGACGGCCGGACGGTTATCATGCGCCGGACGTTGAAGGAAAAGTGGGTGAAACCACGCGGCGCGGCGGAATCTCAGTTCGGCGGGAATGAAACAATTTTCGAATGGAACGGCGTCCCCATGCGCGAAAAGGATTATATCGAGAAGATCAACGGTATCATGAAGGAGGACGTTTTCAAGCTGCTAACGAATCCCCTTTACTTCAATGATGGACTGAAAGGTTATAAAATACCAGACTGGCAGGCCCGGCGTAACGTGTTACTGGAACTTGCCGGCGAGATACGGGACGATGATATCGCCGCCGGGGACACACGTTTTGAAAACCTACTGAAGGAATTGCGCGGTAAATCCCTGGATGAATACAAGAAGCAGCTTGCTGCCCAGAAAAAGAAGATCCGCGAAACACTGGATTTCATTCCCTCCCGTATCGATGAAGCAACCAGAGCGCTTCCGGAGGCCTTGGACTTCGCCGCCATTGACCGGTCTATCCTGGCAATGGAAAAGGAAATTGCAGCCGTTGACCAGGTATTGACCGATGCCGCTGAAGCCCAGAAAGAAAGGAACAACCTGCAGTTGGCAAAACAGAACGAGATATTCCTCCTTAAAAGCCGCCAGCAGGCAATAGAGTCCGAAATCCGGTCACAGTTCAACCAAGATAAAAACGAACGTGAGGCTAAGGTCAGGGAATTGCGGGCTACCGGGCGTGGGAAGGATGCCGAACTAACCAACCTCAACGCGGAATTGAACCGGCTGAACGGTCAGAAATCCGTCCTGGAAGCCAAGATTTCCAACCTGCGGGCCGATTGGGTAAAGGTTGACGGCCAAAAGCCGGATCCCCAAAACCAGGATTTCAAATGTCCTTCCTGCAAACAGGACCTGCCGGCCGACAAAGTGGACGAAAGGAATTCCGTCTACCAAAAGTATGTGGCCGATTTCAACGAGAACAAGATCAAGCGGCTGGCTGAGATCACCGCCTGCGGAAAGGAGATGGCCAGTCAACTCGAAGGATATAACAAAAGCATCCTGGAATCCCAGGGGGGCATCAAAACGGTCGAGGCAGATATCGCAGCACTCCGTATAGAGATTTCCAACCTGGAAGCCGAGACCTCCCGCCTGAATCAGGAAGCCGACAAAACCATTGCGCAGCAGATCACTGACAACCAGGAGGGTAAGGACATCGTCGCTAAGATTGAACATATCGAGGCCGAGATAGCCGCACTGAAATCGGAAGCTCCGGACAATGCGGACGCCAAAACTCTACGGGCATCACTGGTATCCCAACTGGATGACATCAAAAGGCAGCGCGACACTAAGGATCAGATCGAGCGCGGACACAGGCGTATTGCAGAGCTTGAAAAAGAGGAAAAGGATTTATCCCAGCAGCTGGTGGAGATCGAGGGCATTGAATTCATCATACAGGAATTCACTCGCGCCAAGATCGACACCTTGGAGGGCAGGATCAACCACAAATTCAAGTACGCCAAGTTCAAGCTATTCGACCGCCAGGTCAATGGTCAGGAGATTGAGTGTTGCGAGACAATGTACAAAGGGGTCGTATGGGGCACCATGAATACCGCCGCCCGGGTCCTTGTCGGTATCGATATTATCAACGTCTTATCTGCCCACTACGGCGTATCAGCACCCATCTTCCTGGACAACCGGGAGAGTGTGACCAGCATACCGGACACCGAAGCCCAGATTGTAAACCTTATTGTATCACCCGACGACAAAAAATTGCGCGTCGCATAATCCTAACCATGTCAACTGTAAATAACAACGTAGCAACCCAGGCGACCGCAAACCAGCAGCAGCCGGCTCCCCAAAGGACCCGCGTCGATGCCCTGAAGAGTATAATGGCATCCCCGAGCGTACAGGAGCAATTCAAGAACGCCCTGAAGGATAATACCGGCCCTTTCATTGCCTCTATCATCGACCTATACAATGGTGATACTTACCTGCAGAAATGTAACCCCACTCAGGTGGTCATGGAATGCCTGAAGGCCGCGACCCTGAAGCTGCCCATCAATAAGAGCCTGGGATTTGCTTACATCGTTCCCTACGGCAATGAGCCGCAATTTCAGATAGGGTATAAGGGCCTGATCCAACTGGCCATGCGGACGGCGCAATATCGGATCATCAACGCGGATATGGTATACGAGGGGGAGTTTCGCACCATGAACAAGCTGACCGGTGAATTCGATTTGTCTGGGGTCAAAACGAGCGATGTGATTGTAGGATACTTCGCCCATATTGAAATGCTCAACGGCTTTGCGAAGACCCTATACATGACCAAAGAAAAGGTTTTGGCCCATGCGAAAAAGTACAGCAAGAGTTTCAGCAAAGAGTCATCCCCTTGGAAAAAGGAATTCGACGCCATGGCTATAAAGACTGTGCTGCGCAACCTGCTGGGACATTATGGGTATCTGTCTGTAGATATGATCTCCGCCTTCGACAATGATGCTGACGTGGCAGATCGCATCCAGGAAGATGTTGAGAATAACGCCAACAAGTCGCCCATTGGATTTGATGACGCCGAGGTTGTGGATGATCCGCCCGCCAACGCCGGCAGTGGAGAAAATGGAACCAGCGGCCAAGGAACCATAACAGGACCCGGATTCTAATGCGACTAAAGATCATCAATAGCAACTCAAAGGGTAACGCCTACGTCCTGGAAAATGACCAGGAGGCGCTACTCATTGAGTGTGGGGTCCGATTCGATCTGATCAAAAAGGCGCTGGGATTCAACCTGAATAAGGTGGTAGGGTGTATCATTACGCACGAGCACGGCGACCACTGTTGCGGAGTGAAGGACATGACGCATGCCGGAATCAATGTATATGCTACGGCCGGGACGTGCGATCATCTTGTTAAAAAATGGGGCGCCAATCCCCACAGGGTTCACCCGCGCCACACGGAGCTGCCATATAATCTTGGTTCATTCCAGATCATCTCTTTTAAAACAATTCATGATACTGCCCAGCCGTGCGGATATCTTATTAAGCATCAGGAATGCGGCGTAGTTCTTTTCCTCACGGATACCGTATATAGTCCCTTTGTCTTCAAAGGGCTCAATAACATCATAGTTGAAGCAAATTATTGCGACGAGATCCTGGAAGAGAAACGGCAGGCAGGCTATACCATTGAAATGCTACGGGACCGGGTTATAGAGTCCCACATGAGCCTAAAGAATTGCAAGGATCTATTGGCGGCCAATGATCTCAGTCAGGTCAACAACATAGTACTGATTCATTTGAGCGATAGCCACAGCCATGAAACAAGATTTAAAAAGGAAGTGGAGGCCTTGACCGGAAAGGTGGTTCACGTAGCGGACAAGGGTATGGTTATCGAAAACTTTGAAAAAACACCATTTTGAAAGCTGTACTGAATATTAAAAGGGTAGAGGATTGTGCCGAATGGCTGGAGCTTGCGGCAGAAGGGTATACGGCTACCCAGTCTGTTCATTGGCTTATCGATCAGCTCGGGCAGCTCGTAAAGGCTATGGCTTTCATAAACGGTCAGATGGCACTCGCTAAAATGGTATTGAACGAAAAGAAGCGGCGGGCTTATGAGCTACTTGTTAGCAGTACGGTCGCGCAACAGACTTATTTCGCCCCATCCCTGGCAAAAGATTATATCGCAAGCAAGGTATCTGAGGAACAATATAATTACGACTTATGCGAACGGACAAGCAGGACGATAGTGCATACGGTGGAGGCTTTACGGTCCTGTATTTCTGCCCTGAAAGAGGAATTGAAACTGGAACAATACGCAAATCAGCAACATGGGAATTGATCAAATCAGGGCATTGAAAATGGCTGCCGATGCTAAAACCGAACAGCCAGGTATCCGGGCGAGATCCGATAAGCAAAAAATCATCATGAAGATCCTATCGGTGATTTATCCGGCCTATTTGAAGCTCTTTCCCATTTGCAAGATAAAGAGTCCTGTATGTACTGGGAAGGCTACATGCGTCAATCATATAGCGGGCAGAGGTACAAATGAAGTTCTGAATATGGCCACATGGGAGAGCAGCTGCGAGGCCTGCAATGGCTACATAGAACAATTCGATGCCTGGGCCAGACAGAACGGTCATAAAATATCACGTCATACCAAAAATTAAATACCAACATGGCACAATTAACCATTGACGGAAAGAAGGCGCGCCAGATTTATCCATCGGCGGCGCCGGAGTTGAAGACAATTCTGGAGGACACCTTTTCCAAGGACTTTTTCAAACAGGATATTAAGGATCGTATCAAAACCTTTGATGATGCCTGTGAGTATAATAATACCAACCCCAAGGCAAAGAGATTTACGCAGGGCACGAGGAATCAAATTTACCAGGAAAGGGTAGCGGAAATTGTCAAGGCCCTGAATGAAGGCTGGGTACCGAACTACGACAATTCGAGCGAATTAAAGTACACGCCGTATTTCTACTTGGATACACCCGGCTTCCGGTTCTACGATTCGTGCTACGCGCACTCGTATGCGACCGCGGGCGCCGGCTCCCGGTTTGCTTTTAAATCCCGCGATTTGTCCGATTATGCCGGTAACCAATTTGTCAAGGAATATGAATCATGGATGACCCCTTTAAAAGCCGGTGAGGCTTTCAAGGCCGATACGACTGCTGCTTCTACTCGCGCCCCTTTTGCCGGTGATATGAAAGCATGGGAAACGTATATAGTCGGGCGGGTGAAGACATTCGAAAATGCTTGCGCCGAAGTTGGAGAGGATCCCAACGATTACAATTTTTCGGAAGGTACCCCGGACGAGATAGCCTATAAGAAACTGAAGGTAATTGCCAAGGCGCTCAACAATGGATGGGAACCGGATTGGAACAATGGCAATCAGGCTAAGTGGTATCCTTGGTTCTATCTGGATACACCCGGCTTCCGGTTCAACGTTTCGCACTTCACGTACTCGGCTGCGCTCGCGGGCTCCGGCTCCCGGCTTCGCTTTGCTTCAGAGATACTGTCCAACTATGCCGGCAAACAGTACCTTGAGCTGTACCGTCAATACATGACGCTTTAACCATATCAATAACACGCTCAACAAATTAACATGATCAGATCATTTCCCGAGGCCTGCAAAAAGCTAAAGCTGAACCCGGCCAAAGTATTACCCAGAATCACCGGTATGCCCAAAAGGCACCAGGCGGCTATTATCGCGCAGGCGAAGCTCATCATTATTGCCGAAGCCATGAATGATGGGTGGAAGCCGGACTGGAACAACTCCGACGAATGGAAGTATTACCCCTGGTTCTGGATGAATGAACCCGGCTTCCGGTTCGTCGGTTCGTACTGCACGTACTCGTTTGCGCACGCGGGCTCCGGCTCCCGGCTTTGCTTCAGAACGCGGGAATTGTCTGATCATGCCGGAAAGAAGTTCTTATCGCTCTGGCGGGATTTGATGGTCCTCCCTGCCCCGGCTAAACGGAAAAAGAAATAGGACCTCGGGTGGCGCGATGCAGGAGGGCCGGCTTCCAGTTCAACGATTCGAACTACACGAACACGAATGCGAACACGGGCACCAGCTCCCAGCAATTGCAAGGATTTAACAGCATCGCAAGTCCTGCCAACATGGCAAAAAATGACTCAATAATAAGAGGCCTCAGTAGGGTGAATGCCCGGACGGGACTTTTAAAAAGCAAAGGGAATGAAAAGGATAGGTGGATTATGGGAGAGAATTATAAGCCTGGAAAACCTTCGGGAAGCTGACCGCCGCGCCAGGAAGGGTAAGGGCAACCAGCCTGGAGTAATTGCTCATGATAAAATCAGCGAATCCAATCTGCAGCAGTTGCATATCATGCTTCGCGACCAATCCTACCGTACCTCTCCTTATACTGTCTTTCCAATTTGGGAGCCAAAAGAAAGATTGATCTACCGGCTTCCATACTTTCCGGACCGTATCGTCCATTGGGCTGTCATGCTCGTTCTGGAGCCTATTTTCATGGCCCATTTCACGGCAGACACTTATTCATGCGTGAAGGGTAGGGGCATTCACGGGGCAGCCAGGGCGGTTAAGCGGGCACTCCGGGATGAAGCAGATACTCAATATTGCCTTAAGCTGGATATTCGGAAATTTTACCCTTCGGTCAATCACCAGATATTAAAGAACCTACTTCGCCGAAAATTAAAAGACGAAAGGCTCCTGTGGCTCCTTGATGAGATTATCGATAGTGCCGATGGCCTACCTATCGGGAACTACCTAAGTCAATATCTGGCCAACTATTATCTAACAGCATTCGACCGCTGGTTGAAGCAGGATAAGCATATCCACTTTTATTTCCGGTACGCCGACGACCTGGTGATCCTGGCTCCCGATAAACCCTCTCTTCATCAGCTTCTGGCTGAGATCCATGAATACCTCTGGGCGAAGTTAAAGCTCCAGGTTAAGGATAACTATCAAATCTTCCCGGTTGCCGCCCGGGGGATCGACTTTGTAGGCTATGTTTTCTTCCATACATATACCTTATTGCGTAAGGGCATAAAGCAACGAATGGCCCGCGCTCTTGCTAAAAAACCTTCCATACAAACTTTTGCCAGCTATTACGGCTGGGTCAAACATTGTAATGGCAACAACCTATTAAAAAAACTTATCAATGAAGAGTTTCAAAGACATGGGGATCCAAGTGGCTTCCCGCGCCTTCACCGGCGACAGCATCAAAATAGACCGCCTATTGAATAAAGAAATTAAGGTTCTGTACCATAAGATCGAGGATTCGACTAAAAAGCAAGGGACCAAATGTCTTTACCTCCAGGTCGAATTCGAAGGACAGAACAGGCTTCTCTTCACCGGGGCACAGGCCTTACTTGAAGCCATCCAAAAAGTACCTCCTGAGAACTTTCCATTTACGACTACCATCGTAAAAAATGACCGATACGAGTTTACGTAATCCACCCTCACCGCGCACAGCTCCAGGAGCGCCGCGTTTAATCCGTCACCCCGTTGAATTCTGCCCTTGGCAGGGTTGCGGGGTATTTTTTTAGTCAATCAAAAAAATAACAATAATGGAAAAGACTATGTTTTCGGATGTGCCGGTAAACCAAAGGGTTCAGGTCCTGATGGATAACTGCGCGGCACATGAAAAAACCAGCTATCTCAAAGACCTGACGCCTGAAGAGATCGATGTTAAGAATGAAACAATTTCCGCGAATTGCATTCAGGTTTTTCGCCTGGAGGAAAAAAAGAAGGAAGCCATTGCCGGCTTTAAGGTTCAAATCGACCCACTGAAGGAGCAAACGCGAACACTTTGTGAACAGGTGGAAACCCGCAAAGAAGAGGTTAACGGTATGCTATTCCACTTCCCGGATCATGAGCTTTCCATCATGAATACCTATGATGAGTTGGGCGAATTTGTATCGTCCCGCAGGTTAAGGCCGGAAGAGAAGCAGGCCCGGCTGTTCGTGGCCCACGGGAAGACAGGGTCGGCGGAATAGGCCTGCAATTTTCCTGAAATATTTTTTATAATAATCTTCAAATTATTTGCATGAAATCAGAACTGACCATTACACCCAAAGGAGATACCATCAGTATCCTGGAAGGTAAAGCGCTGGAACCTAAACATCCAATACCACTTGGAATAATAGGCCAAATCGAGTCCGTTAACGCTTACCTGACAGCCCGGCGGGGCACACAGCAACTTCCTGGTGCGCTTCAGCATATTGATAAGGACCTCGCTGTCATTACAATGGATGAGGCAAATATGACAATTACACTCGACGTTGATCCCAACAATCCATTCGGCACGGAAGTGGTTGGTAAACTGGAATTCAACCCCGACCTCCTCGCATGGTATATCAATAAGGACAAAAAGTTTACACGGGAGCAATTGATCACCATGCTCAAATTCAACCGCCGTTTCTTTGCCGACCCTGGCCAACATCGCATCATGCTCGACGCCTACCAAAGGCTGAACCTTACGGGTCAGACAAATCTAAAAAACGAAACCGACGGTCGAGGTAACAAGGACCTGGCTTTCAAAAAGACAATTGACAGCAGCACGATCCCCACTGATTTCACCCTGGAGATGCCGGTTTTCAAAGGTCAGCCTGCCAAGAAGTTTCGAGTGGAAATCTGCCTCGATGCAACGGATGCATCCGTAATGTTCTGGTTTGAATCGGTGGAACTTATTGAGGTCATCGAGGTTGATAGAAAGAAAATATTCAATGACCAGGTAGCCGGCTACACAGAGTTCGCCATTATTTGGAAATAACATCCTTTCCGGTCTTTACAACCGGGGAATACCCCATACAATACCCCAAGCAGATGATCCCCTACGAGCAATTTTTAAAGAACAAGGTCAGGCTCGCTCAAAATGAAGGACACGATCTGGAACTGGACCAGGTGAACCCGGCATTGAAGCCTCACAATAAGCTCATGGTAAAATGGCTGGTCAATGGTGGTCGCCGCGCCTGCTTTGCTTCTTTCGGCCTACATAAGACAGTTACACAGCTGGAGGCGGTTCGCTGCACATTGCTTCATACCGGTGGCAGGGGTCTGATTGTCTGCCCACTGGGTGTCCGGCAGGAATTCTCGAGAGATGCCGTGAACATTCTGAAGTGGGAGCATCCGCCGAAATTCATCAGACGCATTGAGGAGGCGGACGAAACGGGGATATATCTGACGAACTACGAGACCATTCGGGATGGTAAACTGGATCCACGTCTTTTCCAGGTTGCATCCCTTGATGAAGCCTCTATCCTCAGAGGCCTGGGAGGCTCTAAAACCTTTCGTGAATTCATGCGCCTGTTCACGGGTGATGCCGGCCCGAACGGCGATCGCAGGGGGACGCAGACGGTTCCTTATCGCTTTGTAGCTACCGCCACACCATCGCCCAATGATTATATCGAGCTCTTGGCTTATGCGGACTTTCTTGGAATCATGGACGTGTCTCAGGCAAAGACACGGTTCTTCAAAAGAGATTCCACACAAGCGGACAAGCTCACCCTTCATAAACATAAGGAGCAGGAGTTCTGGTTGTGGGTCGCCAGCTGGGCGCTCTTCGTTACCAAACCCTCGGATATCACCGGCAACCTGGAAGACGACCGGGGATATGACCTGCCCCCACTGGATATCCGCTGGCACGAATTGCCTTCCGATCATAGCAATGCTGGCGTGGAGAAATCTGGCCAGGGCCGCATGTTCAAGACGGTTGCGATCGGACTCCAAGGCGCCGCAAGGGAAAAGCGAGATAGCCTACAGGCTCGTGTCGGCAAGATGTTGGAAATACGTCAAGAGGATCCTGCAGCACATCGAATTATTTGGCACGACCTGGAGGACGAACGCCGGGCCATTGAAAAGTATCTTCCAGGTTGCGCCACTGTCTATGGCAGCCAGGACCTGGAAAAGCGAGAAGAGATCATTTTAGGCTTTTCCAATGGGGATATAGCGGAGATCGGCGGCAAGCCATGTATGATCGGCTCCGGTACCAACCTTCAAAAATATTGCTCCTGGTCTATATATCTTGGTATAGGCTTCAAGTTCAACGACTTCATACAGAGCGTCCATCGCCTGCTGAGATTCTTACAAACCAACCAAGTACGTATCGATCTAATTTACACCGAGGCGGAGCGGGAAGTCCGCAAGCAACTGGAAAAGAAATGGCTTCAACACAATCAACTCGTATTTAAGATGACGGAAATAATTAAAGAGTTCGGTCTCAGCCAGGCGGCGATGGCTCAGTTATTGACCAGAGGAATGGGTGTTAAAAGAAGGGTAATTGAAGGGAAAAATCACCGCCTGATCAATAATGATGCGGTATTAGAAGCCGAACGTCTGGACGATAATTCAATCGGACTGATCTTGACATCAATCCCATTCAGTACGCAGTACGAGTATTCCCCCAACTACGCTGATTTCGGCCACTCTGAAAACAACCAGGAATTTTTCGAGCAGATGGACTACCTGACGCCGAATTTATTTAAGAAGCTGATGCCGGGGCGCATAGCTGCAATACATGTAAAGGACAGGATCATCCCCGGCGGAATGACAGGCCTGGGCTTTCAGACGGTTTATCCTTTTCACTTACATTGTATCAATCATTACACCAAGCACGGGTTTGGCTATATGGGAATGAAGACGATAGTTACCGACGTGGTGCGGGAAAACAATCAGACCTACAGGCTGGGCTGGACAGAGCAATGTAAAGACGGCTCTAAAATGGGCGTCGGCATGCCAGAGTATTTGCTCCTATTCCGAAAACCTCCAACCGATAGCAGCGACGGGTACGCCGATATCCCGGTCCTGAAATCAAAAAAGGAATATACCCGCGCCCGCTGGCAGGTGGATGCCCACGGTTTTGCCCGTAGCAATGGCAACCGGGGGATCACACCTGCAGAGATGGTCGGTCTCGAACACAAACAGATCTTCCGCATCTTCCGAGACTACAGTTTGAATAATCTCTATGACTTTGAATATCATGTAAAGGTGGGCGAAGAGCTTGAGGCTGTTGGAAAGCTACCACCTGGGTTCATGCTGTTGCAGCCCCAGTCTTGGACAGAGGACGTATGGACTGATATCACCCGCATGCTGACGCTGAACGGCAGCCAGTGGAGTAAAGGGAAGGAGATGCACCTATGTCCCATGCAATTCGATATTGCGGACCGGGTTATTGGGCAAATGAGCAATGAAGGCGATGTCGTGCTGGACCCTTTCGGCGGCCTGATGACGGTCCCTTACCGGGCAATTCTTAAAAAGAGGTTCGGCATTGGCTTCGAGTTAAGTCCCGGCTACTTCACGGATGGCGCCGCTTACTGCAGGGCTGCTGAGGAACAAATGAGCATGCCGACATTATTTGACCTTTTAGAAGATGATGCCGCATGACACGCCGATCCTCCATATCGATTGGCTACGCTGACCTTATAAAATGGATCGGCAAGCAGCAGGTATTTGCAGCGCAACGTACGGCTGGTGCCCGTGAGAGAGGGGTTAATAACCTTGAGGCCCTGACCCATGATGAGGAATGCGCGAAGATATTAATGAAGATGTTAAAGAAGTGCGAGCCGGGGAAGCAGGCAGATTTGTTTGAACTTTTTAATCAAGTAATTAAATGAAAGACCCACTTTTTATAGTCATTGATCTTTTTTGCGGTTTTGGCGGCACGACACTCGGCTTTGAATTGGCTGAGCTAGAGAGTTTGAAAATAGCCGAAGTATTCGCATGCGTCAACCATGATCCTAAGGCCATAAAATCCCATTGGCTCAACAATAAGAAGGTTAAGCATTTTAACGAGGATATTCGAACGCTGGATTTGACCGAGCTGATCGCATTGACCGTCAAGTATCGGGCACTGTACCCGAATGCAAAGCTTATTTTATGGGCCTCCCTTGAATGTACAAACTTTTCCAAAGCTAAAGGCGGCTTACCCCGCAATGCCGATTCGCGCACCCTCGCTGATCACTTGAAAAGGTATATGGCCGCACTAAATCCAGATTATACGAAGGTTGAAAATGTTGTGGAGTTCATGAGTTGGGGGCCTCTGGATGATAAGGGGCGCCCAGTCAGCAAGAAAAGCGGGAGCGATTGGCTCAGGTGGAGGAATGAATTAAAGGCCATGGGTTACGTGGACGAATGGAGGGAATTGAACAGCGCGAACTTCGGCGCATACACCAGCCGTAATAGGCTATTCGGAGTCTTTGCTAGGCCAGAACTTCCAATAGTATGGCCGTCGCCCACACATGCCAAGGTACCGTCTAAAATGTCCATGTACGGTGATATGAAAAAGTGGATGCCGGTAAAGGATGTGCTGAACTTTGAGGATGAAGGAGAAAGTATTTTCACCCGAAAGAAGCCGCTTTCTGACAATACATTGGAAAGAATTTACGCCGGTCTGGTGAAATATATAGCCAAGGGGGATACAGCCTTTATCAGTAAATATTTTTCCGGCAAGCCGGCCGACAAGAATATTTCTGTGACGGGTCCAGCGGGAACTGTCAAGACGAGAGACGGGCAAGCGCTGGTACAGGCCGCTTTTCTTACTAAGAATTATTCCGGAAAACCTGAAGGGAAGAATATACCGGTGGACGGCCCGGCCGGGACAATAACAACGTTCGGAGGTAGTCATGCCCTGGTGCAAGGGAAATTCTTGGTGAAATACAACAGTAAGGGTAAGGACGGCGGCTATAACCCGCCATCGATAGAAGATCCCAGCCCGGTAGTATCGACCCAGAATCGGCTTTATTTGGCTCAGACCGAATTCATCGTCCAGCGGAATAGCGGGAACCCCGATGCAAAACTGGTGGACGTAGAAGGTCCTGCCAGGACATTGACAAGCACTGGCGGCAATCAAGAACTTGTACAGCCTCAGTTTTTGACCCATTATTATTCTGGGGGCGGTCAGACGTCTTCCATTGAAGATCCATGCCCAACAGTTACGGCTATGGACGGGAAAGCCTTGGTACAACCAGAGCCTTTCATTATGCCTACCGCATACCGGAACCAGCCGAAGTCTGTGGACGAGCCTGCACCAACCCTCACCGCCAGCCGCCGACACCATTACCTGATCAACCCTTCGTGGGGCGGCAATCCTGGAAGCATCGAGGAGCCATGTTGTGTCATCGTAGCCCGCCAAGATAAGGCGCCGCTATACTTCGTCCAGGTAGAACAAGGGCCGGTCTCTATAGCCATCTATGACAATGACAGCCCTGTTGCAATCCGGATCAAGCAATTTATGGCAGCTTACGGGTTGGTTGACATAAAGATGCGAATGCTCCGGGTGCCTGAACTGCTGAAGATCCAAGGCTTTCCGGAAGATTATCAGATGGTCGGTAACCAGTCCGATCAAAAGAAGTTCATCGGTAATAGTGTTGTTCCGCATGTCGTCAAGGCCTGGGCTGAGGCGATGGGAAGAAGATTGCTTGAGTTGAATCAAAAGGTAGCATAGGGGGTAGTTAGAAAAAATCTATTTAAAAGGCCATAGAATGACGAAGGAGTATTTTTCACATGATTACGGTACCCGACATAAGAAGAAACTGGCAGCACTGGTCCATGAGCATAAGATGCGCGGATACGGGCTTTTCTGGGTGATCGTGGAGATGCTCCATGAGGATAGCACCAGGTGGATGGATCTCGATGATCTTACTTATATATCTATTCAGAGAGAATCTGGCGAGTCGGTAAATTATATAAAATCATTTATTGATCAATGCATCTGCAGGTATAAAGTTTTTCACCAGGAGGATGGTCGCTTCACTACGGAACGGGTCTTGCGGAATATTGATATGAGATTGGAAATTAAGGAGAAACGTGCGCAGGCTGGTAGGATATCCGGAGAGGTAAGACGAGCCAAAGTTTCACCAGATGAGCAAGTGTTGAACAAAAACGAACAAGTGTTCGACAATGCTGAACAAAACGGAACAAAGGAAAGGAAAGTAAATAAAAGTAAAGTAAATAATTACTTAAGACCTAAAGGTCTTACCGCCTCTTTCGAGGCGGACCCTGCCGAACTGAGAGCAAAAAAGGGAGAGTATAATTCTCTCATAGAATCCTTGGACGGTAGTGAAACTGTTGACAGTTGGAATGCAGTAAAAGGATTTATCACAGATAGGAAGCCTGAATTTGTTGAACCTTATATAGACCTATGGAACATGTTCGCTCTTACTCAGCGGCTTATTAAACAACCGATCCGGATTACAGATCATCGCCGAAAAAAGCTTGAGACCCGGGTACGGGAGCCCGGATTTGATTTCGTGGCTACCCTGGCAGCCATCAAGAAGAGTGATTTCCTGAGAGGGAAAAACGACCGGGGATGGACAGTAGATTTTGAATTTATCATTCACTCCGAAGAGAATTATACGAAAATTTTAGAGGAAAAGTACAAATGAGCGATAAGACGAACAATAGATTCTACCGCGAAAAGCCAAAACTGGACCTGTCCACGATGGTCTATGGCAAGATTCCGCCGCAGGCTATTGAACCGGAGAAGGTAGTTCTGGGCGCTATCATGATTGAGAAAGGGGCACTTGCTGAGATCCAGGATATATTGACTGATACAAAATTTTATGTGACCGGTCACCAGGTAATATTTAGGGCCATTTTGAACCTGGACGCTAAGAGTCAGCGAATCGATACGATAACGGTTGTTGAAGAATTGAAGGTCATGGGTAAGCTGGAAGAGGTGGGAGGGGCATATTACATAACCATGCTTACCAGGGACGTCGTATCATCTGCTAATATCGTAACTCACGCCATGATCATTGCCCAAAAATGGATGGCGCGGGAAGTGATCCGGGTAGGTGGAGAAATGGTTGGCGGTGGGTATGACGATGAAGTGGATCCTTTCGATCTACTGGACGAGGCGGAGAGGAGTATTGCTGGGATCATGGACAGTAATGACCGAGGCAAGATCGTGCCGGTAGATGCGGCCATGGCCAGGGGCCTTCAGCGGATAGCCATGCTGAGGCAGCAGGATAATGATATTACCGGCATCCCATCAGGTTTTGATGCCTTGGACAAGATTACACATGGCTGGCAGGATACGGACCTGATCATCCTTGCTGCCCGCCCTGCCGTAGGGAAGACCGCCTTTGCCCTTAACCTGGTCCGCAATGCGGTCATGCGCAAGACGCCTGCCGCATTCTTTTCCCTGGAAATGAGCGAGAGTCAGTTGGTCGAAAGGTTGATATCTGCTGAGAGCGGTATTTACCTGGACCAGATCAAAACCGGTAGGTTGGATGATGAGCAAATGAGAGCCATTCACGCTGCAGCTGGTAGAATTGCCCAAGCACCACTTTTTCTTGATGATACACCAGCCTTGAACATCTTCGAACTACGAGCCAAATGCCGCCGGCTTAGGAATAAGCACAAAATAGGTTTCATCATCGTGGACTACCTGCAGCTCATGGCCGGGGCCTCCAAGAAAGGAAATAGGGAGCAGGAGGTGAGTGAGATCAGTCGGGGTCTCAAAGGGCTGGCTAAGGAGCTAGGGGTTCCCATCATTGCCCTATCGCAACTTTCGCGGGGAGTAGAGGATCGGCAGGTAAAGACCCCGGAATTAAGGGACCTGCGTGAATCAGGTGCTATCGAGCAAGATGCCGACATGGTGATGTTTCTATACCGGCCCGAGTATTACGGCGAGATGGCAAATTCCGAAGGAGAATCCACCCGGGGGGAAACTCATGTGAAGATCGCCAAACACCGTAACGGATCTCTGGATACGGTGAAGCTGACTGCTAAATTGGAAACACAATTATTTGTGAACTTTCAAGGCGGAGCTTTTACACTGCCGCCTTCAAACTTCCGGCCGGTTAGGATGCCCTACAACGATGATAAAACTCCTTTTTAACCCATGAACAGAGAACTATTCATTTCAGACTATCACCGCCTTAGCCGCCTCGTAGGCTCTGAAGAATTGCCGGAAAGGCTGGCTGATTATGTTCAGCAAATGCCCTTTAATCCAGATCATTCCCTGGCGGAAAAAACTGTTAACAAAGACGTTGTGATCGGACTATGTTGCCAACACTTTAAAGTATCTCTAATCGACATGATCATACCAAGCCGCAAGGAAGGAATAAGGCTCATACGTCAGATGACTATATATCTTTTGGAGACTCGTACCAGGATGAACCAGCAAGCTATTGCTGACCTATTCCACCGTGACCGGTCAACTATAGCCAGCACAAAGAGACGCATCCAGGATCTGATGGACACCGACCTGGCGATAAGGGAAGAGATAGCCCTACTGAACGCTCAACTATGACCATGGACCTATATTATAAACTCCAAGTGATGAGAGACATGATAAAAGAGAATCCGGAGGTAACGATAGGGGAGTACCACCAAACCCTGGCAGAGATTGAATCCGTAGAGCATAAGACAGAAAGCGTGTATTTACAGACAACCGCCGGGATCATTGAGAAGCAACCGGGACAGGTTCCCGAAGACCCCAAGGAAAATATCTATAAAAAACTGGAAATAATTGTCAACCAAAAAGCATCATGAAGAACCAGGGCCATAGAGCAGGAGCCAGGCCCTTTTTCAAAAACATCAAAACAAATCATCATGAAAATTTACATCGCATCAAGTTGGAAGAATCAGCACGGAGTCGAAATGCTTACCGCTCTCCTGAGGGAGAAAGGACACGAGGTTATTTCATGGGTAGAAAACAATTATGGAGAAGATCATAACCATGTGACAAAGCAGTTTTCGTTCGAAGAATGGGTAATGAGCCAAGAATCCGAACAGTCGTTCGAATTCGATACCAAGGGCGCCACCGAAAGCGATTTGGTCATCTACTACGGGCCTGCCGGAAAAGACGCCTGCGCCGAATTAGGAGCTGCATGGGGCGCAAAGGTCCCTATTATTGGACTCATGGCTAAGGGTGAGGATATCGGTTTGATGCGGAAGATGGCTATGACCTGGTGCCACCGGTACAGCGAAGTCCTGCAGGTTGTTGAGGCAATGAGCAATTTAAAGCAAACAGCGTGACAAACTACAAATACCTCGGCGATCGTTTCACGGATCTGACCTACAAGGGACAGGAGTGCCAAGCAGTTCGCCGGCCGGATGGCAAATGCATCCGGGGTAAGAACGGGAATATGCTGGTTTCATTCAATGGCAAGCTGGTGGTAGTTATAGCAAGATTACTCAGAAAAATAAAAGCTTAATATGAGCGAGAACAGCAAAATAGAATGGACCGATCATACTTTCAATCCATGGTGGGGTTGCCATAAGGTTTCTGAGGGCTGCAAGAACTGCTACGCCGAGACACTGGACAATCGCTGGAAAGGCGGCCATTGGGGACCAGGATCTGACAGGAAGCCTATGAGCGATAAATATTGGCAAGAGCCGATCAAATGGAATGAAGCCGCCAGGAAGGCCGGCAGGCCAGCCAAGGTATTTTGCGCATCGATGGCTGATGTATTCGAAGGGCATCCTGACACAAGCGCCCACCTTGTGAGACTTTTTCGGCTCATCCTGGACACCCCCCATTTGACATGGCAGTTGCTCACAAAGCGCCCGGAAAACATCATGAAACTTATCCCAAGGGCCTGGCAGTTTGATTTCCCATCCAATGTATGGGTAGGCACGTCCATAGAAAACCAGAAGGTGGCCGATGAACGCATCGCTCATATTTTACAGGTGCCTGCAACTGTCCGTTTCCTTTCTTGTGAACCACTGTTGGGTCCGGTGGATCTTATGTATCCAAAAATTATTTGGCCAGATGGTCCTCAGGCATGCTGCAGCGGAAAGGATTGCGGATGTATGGGACTGCCTATCGATCCTCCACTTTTTCACGGCATCAGTTGGGTAATTGCTGGCGGAGAATCTGGCCCTCATGCTCGTCCAATGCATCCTGATTGGGCGAGATCGCTTCGGGATCAATGTCAATCCGCTGGCGTCGCCTTTCACTTCAAACAATGGGGAGAATGGTATACGAATAAAATCCTGATCAATACTGGCGAACCAACCTTCAAGATGTACCGTAATTACGATCATTTCGCCGCAAAGGACTGGGTAGAGAAGGGCGACGCCTGTATCAGTGTTGACGGTACCAGGTGCAAAATAGGTTCTGACTTCATGAAGTGCGAGTACCCAGTTGCCATCATGAATAAAGTTGGCAAGAAAGCGGCCGGTCGCCTCCTGGACGGAAGAACACACGATGATTTCCCCAACATTAAAACCCCTCAATAATGGCAAAGAAAGGAGTACAAGGTAAATACGGTCTTGAACTCAACATCGTTGGAGATGGCCGAATCTTCTTAAACTTCTGGGATTCCATTCACGGGAATGATGTTGTTGCCCGGGTTGTTGGCGACCGAATTTATATCGATGGTAAGAAGTCGTCTATAAAGGAATTCGTCGCGCTGGTCAAAAAATAAGTTTCGGAATATCAACCGGTAAAATCTAAATAATTATGGCACACCTATGTCCTGAATGCGGAATGAAATGCCACTGCGGTGGAGATATTGATGATCTATGTTTTGACGTGTCGGCAAAATATTGTTGCCATTGCGACAACGATGACTATGATCCTGATTTTGAAAAGGAACCTGAAATTGATTTCGACGAAGCAGCTGAAGACAATAGCTCTAATGATTCCAGGAATTTATAAACATTAAAAAAAGTACAATGGAAGTAGATATGCTCACGGAAGAAAAAGAAGCAGCGACCCTTAAATATAAGGAATACCTGCAAGCGTCCAAGACGTGTCGTGACAAAACTTATGACGACCTGAAAAAGGTGTACAACCAAATCAGGAAAGGAAAGTCGGTCATCGATATAACAGACGCTATCCGTCGCGGAGGTGTTCGGGAAAACTTTCATCCAAATCTGGCAATTGCAAGGGCTAATTCCAAAGAGGTGAGGTGTATCTATAGCCGGAATGGAGATGTTCAATATCGTTCCTCAGATAATGTATGGAGGTTCAGAAAATCGGATGTGGAGATTAAAGACTGTCTTAAGAAATGGAACGGTAGTCCCTGGGAACTGGATTTAAAAGCACCGACGCCAATTATCCCGCCGCGTCTCAGGCCGGTCAGCCTCACAGAAGATTATTATATCCTTTGGGAAGTTGACACATGGACCCCAATGCCTTCTCGCGACCCCTACCTGCTCAAGCGGATAACCAAGAACCTTTTTGTTGTGTGCGCGGCCTGGGATCTGACTGATATTGAAATGCGTGTAATGGCTGGTAGGATCAGCTCATAATATCGTCAAAAATGAAGTTCATAAAGCACATAGTTCCGGCAATGGATGAATCCATGTTCCAGCGCTGTCTAATCTGCGGGGCAATCGTAAATGACCGAAGAGGGATGGCATGCGCTATTGGATCAGAACTATCCATCGGATTTCCGGCCGGCGAAGTTTATGTTACGGCGTCTGGCAATCCGAAAATCACCACCGTCCAGGAACCATCTGAATTTAACATCGAAAATTGTAAACCATGATCTCCTGCATCACACCTGAAGATAGAGAAACCTGGGACAGGAAAATGAAGGAGCATTCCCGAAGACTGAAGAGGCAGGGAAATGTCTCTGACGCAAAGAAGACAGTCCTTTTGCTCATTATGATGATCTCTATTATCTGGCTGGTCTGTGTTACAATCAAAGCCTGCAGCAAGCCCTACACGCCCCCACGGATTCCGGACCAGGTAGTGGAAGATACGGTGAAGATAAGCCGTAGGAAGATGCCCGTATACGATAGCACCGGCATTACAGGTTGGGGATTCCAATGGGGTCATCGAGTAGATCGCAAGACAACCTATGCAATAACTTTTGATTTCGGGACTGTGGCTTGGGCAGTCGGTCTAAAAGGGAAATGGCATGTTGTCGATACCTGTAGGTGGGATGCTTTCAATGACCTGGTGAAAAGCTATAAGGCTAAGCGGCCAAAAGCGAGGGTAAAATTATGAAACAAACACTAATAGCCTTATTACTGCTGGTTGCTATAGCCAGCAGGGGGCAACAAACGATCTTATTTCCATCGATGGAGCATCACCCCTGCGGAACGTGGGAAAGACAGCCCGAGGACACAACGGCATGGCTCACCGTCGACACTCTCGGCAAAAAGGAGAATTTTTCACCTGAACGGCATTGGATATATGATACTTGGAATGAAAGGCCTTTTTCGGGGTGGACTGATGCAGTGTATCGCCCGTGCGGCTGGGGAGATCCCTACATTATGCAGCAGTACCGCGTCTGCTCTATTACCGGCATCAGGCAGATAAGGGAGCGGTTCACGGCATATAAATACATTGAGGCGCCTATTACGGAGTATGAACGCGTGAGGGATTCTCTAAATGCAACCGTTAGCCATCTTATCCATTTTTCGGACACTATTGTTGTTGGTCACCTTGGCCGGTCTGTAAATGCGGGCGATTCCATAATATACTGGGGAGGAAGTATAGTTAAGCCTGCCCAAAAGAAGAAAGCTAAATGAAGGGCTGGACTTTAAAGCATGCGCAGGACCTGCTGAAAACCGGCAAGATCCGGGGGCTGAAGATGTTGGAAAAGTCCAACGAATCGGAGCCCGGCGGCCGGAAGGTAGGTAAGCACTTCAAAAAGGCTCATCCTGCTAAGGACTGGATGGGAGAGCAGCTGCTAAGCTGGTGTCAGGAAAGAGGAATGGTGTTGCATGAGGAATACAATTTCAACCCCCTGCGCCGCTGGCGGGCGGACTGGTGTATTCCCGACATGAAGATCCTGATTGAATATGAGGGACTGAGCGCGAAGAAAACAGGGCATACTACCAGCGAAGGATATACGGGCAATACAGAGAAGTACAACAGCGCTCAGTCCTTAGGATGGAAGGTACTCCGATTCACCTATAGGAATTATACAGAGTTGATCATCGAACTAAATAAGCATATATGAGAACCCTGAACTCTTAAACCCATGACTATTACCGTTAACGATATACAGCGAACATTCAATGCGCCAAGAATCTCCTTTTCTCAAGTGGCACTGATGGGGCTTTATCAAATCCCGGTTCATGACCGTATTAATCCAGAGGTCACATATTCGTACAAGGACGGAGATGTAAAATGTGCCGGAGTAATGGCTCCCCGGAATTCTTTGGAAGTAAGGCCCGGAATGTCCTTCACTGTGACGAACGGTAAAAAGGTGGTCTCTGCTCCTGGACCGATAAAAGCCGCTGATCTGAAGGACTTTATTGTTCCCGAAGCTCCCCGGATCAGGGTAAAGCCGGAGGCAATAGAACGCCGGAAAGCGGAATTCGCCGGGAAGGGCCTGGATTGGCCGCCCCGGATGACGGAAGACCAAATGGCAGCGGAGACTGAAAGGGTCCGCCAGCTGATGGCGCCGCACGAGGCGAGATATCAGGCAGCACAGGCAATGAAAAACAATGGAGAAATGGACGCCCGGCTCAAAGATGCGTACATCATCATTAACCTGCTCTACCAAGAGTCGGTAGCCGCCGGCAGGATGACGCCAGCAAGGCGCATGGCCGGAACCCTGCTGTATTCCGCAGGATATCAGGAAATAGTAAAAAAACTTGAATCAAGCCAATAGGTAGGCAAGAAATAAAATTGTTCCACGAATCCCAATAATGTTCCACATGCGGATCAGGATGCCAAGAGGGAAAAGAAAAACGACCTGCAAATGCGGCAAACCCGCAAGAGCCGGCCAGCGCGATTGCCTTGATTGTCACGCTGAATCGATGCGGAAAAATAGACATACTAAATCCATTAATAATGAACGCAACAATCCAATTCCGGGAAGCATTTGCCCGCAAGATCATCAAACTTCGCAATGAGAAGGATGTCACGCAAGAAGAGTTTGCCAAGGCAATAGGGATCACTCGTAGCCGATACGCAGCCTATGAAGAGAGGAGGGCTGAGCCCGGGCTTCCAGTCCTGAAGAAAATGGCAGAATTTTACGGCAAAACCCTGGACGATCTGGTGAATGTCGGCTAACTTCGAGGCCTTATGGCCTATGTAGTCACCCTTCATTTCGACGAAGAATCTTTTGAGGACCAGGTAAAGGACATGACCTATGACCAGCTGCAGGCGGCCATGAAAGCTGCTGCTGCCGATGGAGATTATGACAAGGTATTGGTAATCAGTATTGAGATAAAAAGGAGGAAAGATGGAAAATAACATTATTCCATATCAGCAGAACCAGCACGCGAATGCTGAATTGCTGGACGAAGGCGAACCGATCACGCCCGGCTACCTTCACGAAAAGGGTTTCATTCCTTGGACAGAAAGTGAGCATCTGTACGATTTCGACTATCCTTTCAGGCCTGATCTCGGAGAACTTCTTTTTATACAAAAAGAGTGTGCCCGGCAGATGTTCGCGGTTATCCTGCGCCCCGAAATCTATGAAGATCGGCAGTGTCACTACGGCTTCGATGTGATAGTTCGACATAATATCGGCTGCGGGTTTGTGCGAATCCCCAACCAATTCAGTTACATGCCCATCAAATATTTTGAAATGCTTTACGAGGCAATAAGGAGGGAAAGGTTATGATAAACGCCAAGGAGCTATGCTGCGGCAACCTGATACAATTTGCAGAAAAGATGCAACCACACGGTGCCTACGGTGACCCTGGGCCATATATGACGGTATACGGCACGGTCGAGGAAGTGAAGGTGTATTACGGAATCCTTCCGAACGAGCCGCCATTGGAAGAGATAAGGCTTTATACCTTTATGGGGCCATTCAAGCCGGAAAGGCTAAGTGGCATCCCTCTCACGCCCGAGCTTCAAAATTTGTTTTTCGCCCTGTCCGGAGAGGAACTGGAGGTAAAGCTATAATCATGGGACGCAGACGCAAAGATTGCGATCCGGCGGAAGAATATAGGATAAAAAAAGCGGCAGTCGTTGCCAAAATAGAAAAATACAACGAGCTAGAGAGGCTCAATAAGCTTAACAATTTAAGTTTGGAACCGCCTGCAAAAATAAAGGTTAGGCGCAGTTTTGATAAATCACTTCCGCCTAAATACAAAAGCTATCTGATGCGCGCTCAAGATAAAGAAATGGTTTTCGACCTTACAATCGAGCAGTTTTATAGCATTCTTGAGCTTGACTGTGTGTATTGTGGAGACAAGGCGGAGACCATAGACAGGAAAGATTCATTGGACGGATATACCATTGCAAATTGCGTCCCCGCCTGTAAGAAGTGCAACATGATGAAATACACCTACCCGGTCAATGAGTTTTTGAAGCATATTCAAAAAATAAAAAGTTACCAACTAATTGTAAATCAATAACAAAATTACTTCGTCTATACATGAATACTGCAAAATTTGACGCGGCTGAAATGGAGCAATTGTTTGCCCTTTTAGAAAGGCATCCAAAAAGTATCTATATTCAAAAATTAAGCTCTTCTACTTATGTTGAGGACTGTAACGACTTGAAGGGTAGAGATTTACCATCTCATTTTGGACTCTCTAATGGAGATCAAAATAAATGGAGGGTCAAGTTAGCAAGGATTTCGAATTGGCAGTATTGTAGCATACTGAAAGAGGTTTTTGACATTCTGGCCACAGGGGTTGTAGACGGGTTATGACATATAGGAATTATTCCCTATTTTGTTGCCATGAACCGTATTATCCTCCTTCTTTTGCTTGTCGCCCCAGCCAGCCTTTTGGCTCAGTCCCCGATGTTTGGCCTATATGGCTCCTACCACTTGCAGACCGTTGGCACAGACGGGAAGCTCCAGCGGGTGAACAAGCCCCTCACCATCATCTACAACCGGGAATATTGCTGGTTCTTCACACCCAATGGGGATAAAGTAGCTTTCCGCACCAGGTCCTATACGAGGGATGTCAACTCCTCCACCAAAAGCATTCACGAAAGTTTTGTCAACCAGGATAGCCGAACCGCAGGGGACGCCTTTTATCACATCATCATAGACCAGACGGACAAAGGATGGACGTTCCAGGTATCGACGCCAACGGGCACCCTGGTCGTGCAAGACGCCCAGAGATTCAACGATAACGGCAAGGTGCCCGGAATGAAGATCGACTGGACGGCCGTAAAAGCCGGGGAAAGAAAAGCGGATAGTCTGCAGGCTGTCGCTCTGCACCGTGACTCGCTGGCCAGGAGTTCCGTCATGACAGAAAAAGCTCACGACGTCAAATATCATGATAGTCTCATCACGGTTGCCCGGCAGCTCAATATTTTCTTCCGGGATGATCCTCCTAACTCCTGGTTGCGTTCCATGATAAATTCTAAAAAGGTAAATTCCCAAAAATGACTGAACCGTCAAAGATCGCCTGTCCTAAATGCGGATCAGACCAGCTATATGCGGGGAAAAAAGGGTTCAGCGGAAAGAAAGCAGTTGCAGGTGCGATCCTTACGGGCGGAATAGGGTTGCTGGCCGGAACCATCGGAAGTAACAAGATTTTGATCAACTGCCTTAATTGCGGCCATCAGTGGAAGCCGGGGCAAGCCGGGCGACCAGCAAAGGGAAAATTCATTCCGACAGATAAAAGCAAAAGACTCAACAAGATCATCCTGATTACACTCGCCATTATCATGGCTTTCATCATCCTCATTTGTTGCCTGTAGCTGAATTGCTAAATAAATAAGCAAGTTTACGAAATCCGTAAATCAGATGGTATTTTTATGCCAAATATGTAACAATTTGGAAGGACCCCGTAAAATATCGAAGGCAAAGGGTGTGGAAATTTGCGGAAACCTTATGTTCTCAGGTGCGAAACGTAAGGAGATTGTGCAAGAATGTACCGAAAAGTACGGGGTTTCTGTTTCCGCTGTTGAGAAATGGATGGTAGCGGCTCGTCCGATTGTAGAGGAGCGGCAAAGAGAGGCGGAGCGTATACAGGCGAGGGAGATGGAAGCTGAAATTGCGGCCTCTGCCAAACGGCTTAATTTGACCCGTGAACGCGTTCTTGAAGAATACGCAAAGATTGCTTTTTTCGATATTCGGACCATTTTTACGGTAGATGGCGGATTGAAGCCCGTTCAGGAACTGAGCGACGAAGCCGCCGGCGCCATAGCCGGAATAGAAAGTTTTGAAGAAAAAACCACCATCAAAGATGATGGCAAAGAATTGGACAGCGTCACGCAAGGTACCAACCGAAAGATAAAAATCACCGAAAAGACAAAAGCCCTTGACAGTATTTGCAGGGTACTCGGCTATAATGCTCCAGAAAAGCAGGAGGTAGATCATACAACCAATGGACAAACAATCCATACCACCTTCGTCATCAAGCGCCGAAGTGATATTGATAGAGCGGGAGATTGAAATGTCTGACCCCCAGGTCGACGTGATAGAAAGTCGGCAGCAGGTAAATCTCTTTCTTGCTGGACAGGGGTCCGGTAAAACGCATTGTGCGGGCATAGTGTCCGGCAAGTTGATTACCGAATTTCCAAAGGCCCACGGATTCATCGGCGCTAACACTTACACGCAGTTATCGGATTCTACCTTATACCGGATAAGAAACGTCTGGAAAGATATTTTCGGATGGACCGAATACAGCAAAGCCAACAAAAAAGGCAACTACGTCGTAGATGTGCAGCCGCCCGCACATTTTAGTACAGAGGGGCATGAATACGATAGTTACCATGGAAAGATTTGCTTTTTAACTGGGACCGTTGTTTACAAAGGAAGCCTTGACAACTACAAGGCGCACGATGGAAAGGAATTCGCGTGGGCCATTCTGGATGAAACAAAGGATACGAAAGAGGAGGCGGTGAAGGAAGTGATCACCGGGCGGTTGCGGGAGCCAGGCATGTGGGTGAATGCGACTGGAGAATTGACGCAAGATCCTGCTGGCGTTCCTTTTAATCCGCTTTACATATTCACCAGTCCAGCAAAGGTGCCCTGGATAAATGAGTGGTTTAAACTCGACGACTATCAGGATGAAATAACCCAACTCATATATTCCAAGAAAACCTATTTCCTAAAAAAGATCGATAATAAACTGGCGGTGATCAGCTCATCTTACCACAATGAGCTCAACTTGCCGAAAAACTTCATAGAGAATCAAAAGCTCAACCTGCACACGGCATTGCAGGATATGCTCATATACGGAAATCCATTCAGCCAGTCAGGCGGGGAGTTTTACAAATGCTTCAACCGCACCCGGCATGTAACAGATATTACACTGATCCCTGGATTTAACAGCAATGGCAGGGCATATAATAAGAATCTTGCACTCCATGTGACGTTCGATTTCAACGTATCGCCTTACATGACCTGCTGTATATGGCAGATAGTTGGCAAAAAAGCCTACCAGATCGATGAAATATGCCTGGAGAATCCCCGCAACACTACGCCCGATGTATGTAAGGAGCTGGTAAGGCGTTACCAAGGCCATACCGCCGGCATGTTTATCTATGGTGATCCTGCCGGAAAGCACGAAGATACCCGGCAGGAAAAGGGATCCAACGACTTTACGCTGATCCTGCGGTCGTTATCGGTCTTCAAGCCTTCGCTTAGAATAACTTCCGCAGCGCCGCCTGTTGTTATGCGCGGCAATTTTATCAACACGATATTTGAAAAGGGCTATGCTGATATTGAAATCATCATTCACGACAAATGCATAAAATCAATTGCGGACTACAATTATCTGAAAGAGGCCAGCGATGGGACGAAATTAAAAGAGAAGGTTAAGAATCCAGATACCGGAGTTACATATGAGAAGTATGGTCACACATCGGATGCCGGAGATTACTTTCTTTGCATGGCCTTCGCCAATGAATTTGTGCAATATCAGGTAGGAGGAGTGAGTGGTAAAACCGCCTACGGAAAAAATGCACCGACCAAACACGCGTATTGATTGCGCACTAATTTAGCATTATCCTAATTATTTTGGTGTAAGAATTATCTTCGGTTGCAAATTATCTCCGGGATGGCCTATTTAATTCTCAACGACTTTAAAAAGCTGATCCAGCAGGAGAATCTATCACAAATCATCGGCAGCGACTACTCAATCCTCGATAGTCTTGCCCTTTCGGCCGTTCAGACCGCCACATCCTATCTCACTCAGAAGTATATCACCGCCCAAGAATTTCAGGATACTCAGAAATGGGATGCAACGGTTGTGTACAAGGCAGCGAACCGTGTATATCTGGATGCACCAGCATATAACGCAGCGGGGACTTATATTCTTGGAGCTCTGACACTGCAGGCTGGCAATGTATACAAATGCACTACGGCCATCACAGTGGCAGAGGCATTCAATCCGGCGCACTGGGGGTTGCTCGGTGTGCAGTATGCATTGTTCTATGCAAAGTACCCGAACCCTCTTTTCGTCCTGACCAACAATTACAATATCGGGGACCTTGTTTTCTGGGGGACTAGCTCCTGGCGCTGCCTGCGGGCAACCGACCACGGATCTCATGAAGGCGCTCTGCAGGCGGTGTATTCCCAGCAAATACCTTTCAACAACAACTTCCCTGATGCGATCGGGCAAACGCAATGGACTGCCATAGCACCTATCCCCTATACCGTTCCCGTAGCGACTGATGTCCTGAACACGACATATTGGACGCCAGGGGATAACCGAAACCAAGAACTGCTCAACTACACGATCGACATTGCATTGTATCGCGTTCATAAGAGGATAGCGCCGCGAAATATACCCGACCTGCGGGTGAAGGCCTACGACGATGCGATCAAATGGCTGAAGGATGCCGGCGCTGTCAACAATAGCGGGATCACAGCTGATCTGCCGCGCATTCAACCAAAGAGCGGGGCCAGGATCCGCTGGGGCGGAGATGTCCGCAAGCAAAATAACTATTAACCATGGGTCTTAACGACTATATACAAAGGGCTAAAAATTATCTTGTTCCTACCATGGGCGGACCTAGAAAGCCGCCCAGTAGCAATACGCCGCCCACCGTAGATGTGCCAGCTGAGCCGCCAGGCGATCCCACCAAGAACTTGCGAAAGTACGTCTCTCCTGTCCAACTGGCCCGCATCGTCACTGATGTGAATACTCTGAATCAGGCCATCAATGAGATGGAGAACGCCTGGTACCCCCAGCGCGTAAGGATTCAGCAGCAGTTTCTCACCACTATTCGCAACGGACACGTATCAGCCTGTATGGATCGGAGGATCAACCTTACGAAGCTGAAGGATTTCCGCCTGATAGATGAATCCGGGAATGAGGATGAGGATGCAACGAAGACCCTAAAATCTGCATGGTTCAGGAACCTCATGCATTTTGCCCTGGAGGCGAAGGCTTATGGCTATTCGCTCATTACTTTGGGCAACTTGATTGACGACGCTTTTCCAAATCTTTCCATCATACGCCGGTTCAATATCTCTCCGGACCGGCTAAATGTCACACAGTTTGTTTATAGCATATCAGGCGCCAAGTTCATGGAGCCACCGTATGTTGATTGGCATATTTGGGTACCGACGCCTACGGATGTGGGTGTAAGCTTGTGCGGATATGGGTATCTATATAAGGTCGCGCTATATGAAATCTTTTGCCGCAATACCCTTAGTCAGAATAGCACGGCGGCAGAGCTCTACGGTATGCCTATAAGGGTGGGTAGCACGTCCAAATCGGAAGAAAGTGAAAGGGCCGAATATGAAAATGCCCTCGCAAATATGGGCGCAGCCGGCTACATCCTAAAGGACCTGACCGATGAGCTGGAGTTAGTTGAAAGCAAAGGGGTAGGAACTGGCTATAAGATATATGAGTCCCTTGAAACCCGCTGTGAAAAGAAGATCAGCAAGATCATTCTGGGCCATGCCGATGCACTGGATAGCACGCCCGGGAAGTTGGGATCCGGCCAGGATGGGGAGGATAGTTCTCCTGTAGGGGCAGCCCTCCGCGATACAGCTACAAACGACATGACTGATTTCGTGTTTCTCATGAACGATGTTGTCCTGCCAAAGCTGATCAACCTTGGTTTTTCATCCTTTGCCGGCCGGACGTTCGAGTTTGGGAACAATGACGAACTGGCCGAACAGCGGCAGAAAGAAGATACCGCCAACCTGGCCACGGCTGAAATATTTCAGGCAATCAAAAATGCGGGCGGTGATCCGAATTGGAAATATTTCACCGAACGTACCGGAATCCCGGTAGAAGCAACACCTCCTCCTGCACCGCCGGTTATTCACCAGGTGCCAGGAATGGGTAAGCCTGAGCCAAAACCCGGAGAAAAGCCGTTGGACGATAAGGTAAAGAATAAACTGGCAAAGTTGTATGGCAGGTGATAATACGATATCACAGGTCCTCAACAAGGACCCTAAGACCAGCCGACTGCCTGCCAAGAAGCTGAACGATTACATCGAAGGGATTTTTTCGGGCGACATCACCGAATACGATCTTCCTGAAGACGTGTACGAAGCGATTGTGAACTATCTGAAGGCAGGACTTTACAAAGGGTTCGGTATGACACTGGAAGAGGCGGAAGGGGTCGATTTGGAGCTGTTGACAGAATTACGGGAGAGTGTATATATGTTCGGAGCGGCCAAGACCTACCAGCAGACCAAGGAAATGACTGCTCTGCTCTTTGATGAAGACGGTAAGTTACGGACCGCCGAAGAATTTAACCTGGTCGCCCGCGAGACATATGACAACTGGACCGACAATTGGGGATTGACCGAATACAATACCGCAGTAGGCCAGGGGAGCGCCGCGGCAAAGTGGAATGAGATTGAAAAGCAGAAAGAGGTATTGCCTTATCTACGATACAGTGCGATAATGGATGCCAATACGAGCGAGATCTGCGCCCCCTTAGACGGGATCATTGCTCCGGTAGATGATCCAATATGGAACAGCGTAGCGCCTCTGAATCACTTCAATTGTAGATGTGTGCTCTTGCAGGAGGATAAAGAGGCTGAGCCGACAGCGAAAGGAGAAAAGGACGATGCAGTGGAAGCGGTTGAAAAGGAAATGTCGGAAACGTTCAAAGGGAACCCCGGGAAGGACGGAATGGTGTTTACGAAGGATCATCCCTATTTCGATGTGGCAAAGGCTGATCGGGATTATGCAAAAAGGAATTTCGATTTACCAATACCTGACGAGGACTAAAAATGGAAGATAAGTTCAAATTTGGCATTTTGAAAGAGAACATCGCGAAGATGAAAACACAACTTCCGGTGATTCTGGGTAACCATGCCCAAAATTTCTTTACCGCGTCCTGGGAAAGGCAGGGATGGGACGGTAAGCCGTGGAAAGACGTTAAGCGGCATGATGAGAGCACCAGCGAATATAAGTACCCGATCAAGTTGCGAGCCCGAAAGCTGAGTTCTCCCATACTGGTGGGGGTATATACAGGGCGGTCCGGGGGCGCATTGCGTCGGGCGGTATCCAGGTCTTTACGATCAACCACTTTCCAATCCGTTCGTTTGGTAGTGGATCTGCCTTACGCAGCGGCTCAAAATGAAGGCGATGCGGAAAAGAACTTACCAGCACGGCCTTTTATGAAACAGTCACGACAGCTGACTAAAGAACAACGAGAGAAAATCAAATTATTCATGGACGGGTTATGGCAGGAATAAAAGCTCCCATACAGGACATACTCGCCAAACTGGCAAATTTACAGGTGGTAAACCGGGACCAGCAGACCGTTGCCCTGTATGCCCGTGTCTGGAATAATCAGGTTCAATATGAAGATCAGGGTAAGCTGTACGACTTTCCAAAACCCGCTGGATTTCTTCAGGTCATCAGTCCTGCGACCTACCAGGTAATAGGACAATATTACCGGAACAGCGATATCTCCTTCCGTATCCACTTGGTCCATGAGTTCTACGATGCCGGCGACGGAACGTTTGAGCAGGACCTTGAAATATTCGACCTGCGGGATGCTGTGATCGCTCTATTGTCAGGTTATACCCCGACAGGATGCGGCCCCTTGAACTGCATGGTAGAGACGCAGGACGATGTGCATACGAACATCTACCATATGATGCTGGATTTTGTATGCAATTTTACTGATAGCAAAGGCAGCCCGCTGGATCCGGATCGAAATGTTTATACTCCAGCCGTGCCGCCGTTGACCCTGGAAGTTGATACGACCACAGGAAAAGGGGGTGGCCAAATGACGCAACAAACTTTTTTAATCAATAATCCATGACCGATCCATTGACAGAACTGGCAACGATCACCGGCATGGCAAAGCAAAGCCTTATGTTTTTTAGCCGTAATAATGCCGTATCCTATGATATGATGAAGGCTTGGTATATGACAAACGGCAGGCTACCTACGGTTGCAGAATGTTCACAATTAAAAGCTAAAGTAAATGGCTAGATCTGTAGACGAGATCAACGATTATATAGTTACTGCCCTGGTGAGCAACTTTGCTGCAATTGGCATAACGATCAACCCGACTCTATGGAGCAAGCGCAACCTGATAAGAGCGCTATGCTACACGGTAGCCATTGCTCAAGCTCTCATGGAGCAGCTGCAGGATATTTTCATGTCGAATATCGAAGCGGTTGTTGCCACTGCGGCGGCAGCCTCTCCAAAATGGGTACAGGCTAAAATGTTCGAATTTCAGTATAGCGCGACGGATCCTCAGGTTATCGCCCTGATCAACACGGTACCGGTTTATCCGACCGTCGATCCGACCCTACAGATTATAACCGCTTGTTCTGTAACCTCTGATATTTCGAATGTAGTAGCAGTAAAGGTTGCCAAAGGAAATCCCTTCGTTGCCTTATCCTCTTCGGAAAAAGCAAGCGCCCAAGGATACATTAACACAATAGGAGTAGCGGGTATCCAGTATGAGGTCATTTCCTTAAACCCGGATAACCTGTATATAGCCGCTGATATATATTACCAGGGGCAGTATGCATCCGTAATTCAGGCGAATGTTATTGCTGTGATCAATCAATTCTTGCAAGATCATTCGGTCAACAACTTTGATGGTAAGTTGAAGATGTCAGACCTGGAAGAAACCATCCGGGACATCGCCGGAGTCAATGACGTAGTACTGAAAAACGTTCGAGGCAGGGCAGATAGCGACGCCTTTGCCGCAGGGATAGATCTCATCCTTGGAACAGCAGTTATTCAAAGGCAATGGTCAACGATCGCCGGATATATTATTTCTGAGACAACGGCAGGTAAGACCTTGGCGGATTCGTTAAACTTTATAGTAGAATAATATGACAGCGCACCTTGTAACTATGACAGATAAGTCGGATGGCGGTAAGGATTTCAGGACCATACAGCCGACCCCTGCACAGGCGGAGCAGATCGCCAAGCTAAGGGTTGAATTCGAAAAAAGCTTCGGCGTCGATCAGGTGAGCCGCACGCCAGAACAATGGAGCAATTTGGTCCGTGTCTATGGTATGGAACAGGTGTGTAAAATTGAAAAGATGAAAGAAAAACAAATAAAAAAGAAGATGCGTGGCTGATCTCTTTGATATAGATATGAACCAGCAGGCGGTTGATATCCTTCCTCCTGATAAGCGGGCACCGGGCATCCTATCGCTGCAGCGGGCGCTCCTATCTGCCTGTCAGTGGAGCCGAGACCTGATCCTGGGATCATACAAAAAGGGCTCGCCTGCGCCTCCCTATGCCGGAGGAACCTACAATAAGTACGACCAGGTTGTTTTCAATAAAGCAGTTTATTATTCCCTGGTAGCGAACAATTCAACCCTGCCGACCGATACTTTATCTTGGCTTAAAATACAGGAAAATTTTATCGGGGCCGACGAACGGGTAAGGTATAATGGCCAAAAGGTCGTACTGGAATACGCCTTGAACCACCGTTTTGGCGGCACATTCCGGCCGCCAGGATCTTCCAGCTTGTCGGATATCTATATCAACAATGTTGGACCTGTAGCGGTGGGCTTCCGAATAGGCAAGACGATTGGCAGCACTGTGGGACAGACGACATCAAGCGATTTCATCGGCCATCGATATCCATTCGTGCAAGTGAACAATTTCAATATCAACTTTTTAAACGGTCTCTATATTTTGACCAATGAGCAAGCGGTCCGAGATTTTGTAGACCCAATCATCCCGAGCTCATTGCGGTACATAATAACGCCTTACTAAAATGAAAATACTCGACATAACCCCGATCACTGATGCCAGCGAATTTCCAGTAAAGAAGGGAACGCTCCAATTTCTGCAGGATGCCTATAAGGAATCAGTTGCGGCTGCCCTGCAAGGCCTTGTTGGCCCTGGATATGACCCAACGGTTGTATATGTTCTATACGGTGTGACGAATTCGGGCACCTACCCAGTATACAACATCGCGGCCGGAGCAGTATTTTATGCAGGAGAAGTTTTTATGGTGGATGCTGCTGCATTCACGGCTACGGGGTCCAATGTGGGTGTTTTTCAGATCGTCACTACCCAATATACGGTAGATGCTGACCCTGTTACATTTACCGATACGACCGTCCGGAATGTGCATAACATCCGGAAAATTCAGATAGTCCAGGGGTTGACAGGATCCTCGCCACTACCTGATTACTCCCAGGCCTTCTTTATGAATTTTGTGATACCCCTGCAGTTGAATTTGACAGCTCCGTCATCCGATGCTTTTACCGGTAATCTGCTGCAACTGATCGGCGCATATCCAAACATAGAGCTTTTCGTGCCTCCGTCTTTAAACCCCAATCCGATCTTAGCAGCTGGCACTCTAAATGTTGGGGATGTTGGCGGCGGCGGAGCCGACTTTACAGTAACGATCCCCGGAGGTCCTTTATCTACAGCTGCATACTATGTTGCGGGAACATTTATCAGCAATGGCTCATCTGTCCGGGTTGACAGCGTGGTGCAGTTTAGCATACGTAACAGGACAACGACGACATTCCAGGTACATTTTGAGGAATTTAGTGCCGGGGTTCAGAATATTGCATGGGAATTCATTCTCTTTAAAAAATAATCTATGAGCCAAGTAACGTGCGAAGCAAAGATATTGGACCTGACAAATTATGAGAGGCAGGGTAATCTCGCCATTGACATGGTAGCCAACTGCATTATCCATTATAGGGCCCATGGCATCAATCCTAAGGCTGTATATCTGAACCCTTCTTACTATGGGCTGCTGCAAAAATGGGTTGAAGAAACATATGGGGAATATGTGGCTCAGCAAGAGTTCTCTTTGGATGGGGTGGAGATCCGACGGGAGACTATCATATCCGGAAAAATATTGAATGTTGAATTTTATCCCAAACCAAAAGCGGAGGCATAAATGAGCGAAGAAATAAATAAGAAACCGGCGTCGTCCTCAAACGAGAGGCAGGTTGTGGGGTATTTGCGTCCGAGCCTGGCTGTAAAATTTGAAAAGTATGTCCAAAATAAAGGATGTAGCAAAAGCGAGGCAATAAACGATGCCGTTCAAAAACTATTGGAACCCATGGGGCCACAGCAGATCTTTCCCAAGTAAAGAACTTCATGCGAATAGTGCCCTACTTTCCCCCTTCGACGTAAGGGGGATTTTAGTTTTACGGGGATATGTATACTGTCCCTTCATCTTTGAACACCGACGAACCGATAATGCTTATCAACAGAGCCATCGGTTACGATCCTGACGAAGGGATGGGAATTGACGGCGCCGCGTTCCAAGAAGAACTCCTGCACCTGGACAACCAGGGATATAAGGCAATCAAGGTTTACATCAACTCTCCCGGCGGCGTGGTTATGGATGGCTATAACATCTACAACGCCATTCTCAAAAGCAAGACGCCCGTTGACACATACAATGTAGGCATAGCAGCAAGCATCGCCGGCGTGATCTTCATGGCCGGTCGCAGGCGCGTTATGGCGGATTATGCTCAGCTGATGATGCACAACCCTTTCGGAGGATCTGACAAAAAACAGCTGGATGCCATGAAGGACAGCCTGGTCACAATGCTGTCTGCAAAGGCCGGAATTAAACCAGCCGATGTGTCCTACATGATGGACCGGACCACCTGGATGAATCCTGCGGAATGCCTTGAAAAGGGATTCTGTACCGATATCGAAGTTACCAACGACCATAACCGCAAGCATATGCCCGCCACCGGCGCCAGAGCGATGTGGAATGAGTCCAATAAAATTCTCAATAACATTTTTAAAACTGAACATATGGCAGACATCACTCCCCAGGGTAAAGCCCTTGGCATTTCCTTGATCGCCAACTATCTCGGCTTAAACACCGATGCTACTGAAGGTTCTGTGCTTACCGAGGTACAGAATAAGATTAACTCAGCCATTCTGGCTAAGACCAAAGCAGAGGAGGAGATCGAAAACAAGAAAAAGGAAATCGAGAAGATGCAGAAAGAGCTCGATAAGATGAAAAAGGATGCCGAGGATGCCAGCAACAAGTTCAATGAAAAATGTAAAGAGCTTGACGCGCTGATCGCAAGCAATAAGGCAGAGGCAGATGCCGCAAAGAACAAGCTGGAAGCCGCTGAGAAGGAAACCAAGGCTGTAGCCGCTAAGGCGATGGTCGAAGGCTTTGCCAAGGTTGGTAAGATCAAGAACGATCCCAAGGTGATTGAAAAATGGGTCAACCTGGCCGTCGTTGATCATGACGGTACCAAAGAGATGTTGGAGGCTATCCCGCTGAACAAGCAGGCAGCTGTAATCACAGTCGGCGTGCAGAATAAGGACCAGGGTGGAAGCGGAGATACGGTCGTAGATCCGAACTCCACGCCAGCATCATCGATGCACTACATGGCACGTATCCAAGCAAATGTAAACAACCGTCAAAAGGCAAGCTAAAATCCGAGAACGAGATTCTTATAAAAACTTAAATCGAAATCATCATGTCTTTAGTAATTAACGATACTTCATACGCCGGAACCTTCGCCTCCTATTTCTGGCTGCCGGCAACCTTTGGAATGGACACCATTCAGAAGGGTGTTGTGTTTGTTCAGGATGGCATCAAAAAGGCCCACACTATCGGCAGGGTAGATTTTGCCAATCCGTTGCAGCAGCGTCAGGCGACTCCGACAACCAGCGGCCAGTTCACTATTGATGGCCGGGTATTGAATCCCAACGACATGATGTTGTATACGGAGTTTAACCCCCGCGATTTTGAACAGCACTGGCTGGCCGAACAGCTCAGCCCCACGCTGCTGGCACGGGAACTTCCCGTAACAGCCGAGAATTATATGATGCAGATTGGCCTTAACCGGGCCTTTGAACAGGTTGAGCTCGGTTTGTGGCAGGGCTCTACCACCTACACTGCGCCCATTGGATCGGTAGGTAACGGCCAGCTGAAATTCTATGACGGGTTTATTAAAAAGATGGTAGCCGATACCGCCGTCCTGAAAGTGGCCAGCCCGTTCCCGCTGACTGCTGCCGCCTCTGATGGGTCTACGGTTTACAATATCGTGGATGCCTTCAATGCGCTCCTTCAGTTGGCCGCTACGAACAAAAAAGCATTGCTCAGCCGGACCAGCCGGTATAAGAGATTGAAATTCCTGGTATCGGTTAATACCGAACAGATCTACCAGACTTTCATCACAACCACGTTGACCTTCAAGGGCGTGAACACAACTGATGAAGGGATCAACAAGTTCAAGGGTTACGAGATCGTTCCCCTGGCCGGTATCCCTGACAACACCATCGTGTTTACTGAGTGTCTGCCCGATACCAGCTCTAACCTGTATGTCGGCATGAACAGCACGGAGGATAACAACTTGCAGTTGCAAAGGTTGCAGGCGAACAGCGAACTATTCTTCCTGAAAGGGTTGATGAAGTACGATGTACAGTACGGCTTCTCCGATCAGGCGTTCCTGTTCACCACGCTGACTTCGAGCTCGTTCAACGTATAATCCATTCGACCACCTTTTTAATTAAAATACTATGTCCACATCTCCAAGGTTTACCGGCGCAAAAAATACGGACAATACGGGCCGTGCTGCTCAGCGCGACTACCAGGCTATTGCAACGGCCGCCACGATCAACCTGAAGGTTATTCCCAATGCGGCATATACCCTCTTTGACATCGCCCTGGCTACGGCTACGCCGACCATTAATATCAACGTGGGCGACGCAAGCAATCCGCCATACAAAGGGGATGAGATTCTGTTGTTGATCACTCCCGATGCTACTACCCGGGTAATTACATGGGGAACCGGATTTATCCCCACTGCAGCAACCCTTTCCGCAACCGCCTCGAAGATCACTACCGCAAATTTTGTCTTCAATGGCACTGGCTGGGTACAGCGCGGATCGGCTACGACTGCATAATAAGCGGTTGGTTATTTCGAATTGTTCAATACAAAATATTCTGTTATGCGGGGATTAATAAAGCATCTGAAAGCCAATCCTGAGATAGAAAAAGTCTATCTGAACGCTGAAGGTGGATGGCTTTTCGATCCCAATAAGCTCCACCCAATTGAGAAATCACGGGAGGATATTCTGGCATTGGAAGGCAGCCTGCCGGCGGAAGAAATCACCAAAGACGACCTGGCCTCCATCAAAGAGGAGTATGCCTTGCTGAGGGAAAAGGCTGAAACGCTGGAAATTGAAATCCAGATTTTGAACGAAGGGAAAGACAAGGACACGGAAGATTGGGCAAAGGAGCGGACCGCATTTCAGGAAAAGATCCAGGCCTTGGAAACCCAATTAGCAACAGTCTCAGCTAAAAACAAGAAATTCAATGCCACTACCTGATATATCATTCATCAAAGGGCAGGGGGGATTAGGGCGCCCGTTACCGGGGCAGGATTTCATTTCCGCCCTTATTTTTTATACGGGCAATTTACCCAGTGGATTCACATCCACCGCCAGGATCAAGGCTTTATATGCACCCAGCGATGCGATTGCCGCCGGTATATTGAATGATTATTCTGACGGTACAGCAGCCTCTGCAACCTACCTGATAACTACCTTGGGGGCAACAGGAGATACAATCAAGTTTGTTTCCAATGATCTGAGCGCCACCGGAACACCGCAGGCGACAATCCTTTGTCAGTATACGAAGGTGGTCGGCGATTCGTCCATCGCACTCCTGGGGGCCAGCATTGCCGCCGCGATCAACGCCGGAACAATTACCCACGGGTACACGGCATCTTTTACAACGGCTACGCTTACCATCACGGCCCCGAAGAAATACGGGGTGTTTTTGAATACGGGCACGCCCTTGGTTGTTACCATTACTGGCACTATCGCGGGTACACTGACGACTTTCTCCGGAGGGGTTGCCTCTAAATTTGCTGTTTATTATTACCACATAAGCGAATTTTTCCGACTGCAGCCGCAGGGGATCTTATACGTCGGGTTCTTTGCAGTACCCGGCTCCTATGATTTCACCGAAATTACGCTGGTTCAAAACTTCGCCAACGGGACCATTCGCCAGGTTGGGATTTTAAAAGACTCTGCGAGCGCGTTTTCTTCCGCCAACCTTACCACGATTGACGCAGTATGCAAGGTCAACGATGCGGCTCACAAGCCCATCAGCGCTCTATACGCTGCCGATCTTTCTGGAACGGCAGATATAAGCACCCTTGCTGACCTGTCAACGCTGACAGCCAATAAGGCCACAGCAGTGATTGCGCAGGATGGCGGCGGCCAGGGGTATTTCCTTTGGCTTGCAACCGGGAAATCTGTTACAATTCTCGGCGCCCAGCTCGGGACAGTTGCGCTGAGCAAGGTGAGCGAATCCATAGCATGGGTAGGAAAGTTCAATATCAGCGATGGAGCCGAGTGTGAGGTCCTGGCATTCGCCAATGGACAACTGTTCAGCTCTACAGCTATCACCGACAACCTGCTGAGCAACCTGAATGACAAGCGGTACACCTTCCTCCGGAAGTTCGTAGGTCTTTCCGGCTCCTACTTCAACGACAGCAATTGCGCGATCATCTCATCCAACGACTATTCCCAGATTGAAAACAACAGGACTATTGATAAGGCCACAAGGGGGATTTATTCCAGCCTACTGCCCTCATTAAATAGCCCCATACAATTGAATGCAGACGGAACGCTCAGCGAAACGACAACCGCATACCTGGAAAGCCAGGCAGGGGTCAATCTGGATCAGATGGTCCGGGATAGTGAACTCAGTGCGTATGCTGTCACCATCAACCCGGCCCAGAATGTCCTTGCTACCAGTAAGATCATTGTGGTAGTCCAGCTGCTGATCAACGGAGTAGCCAGACAGATTTCTATACCAATCGGCTTTGTGCCTAAAATATCATAATCATGCCGACACCTATCGTTAATGGCATCAATTATTCCTGGAGCAATGTCTCCCTGATTCTCTTCGGTACGCCGGTTGTCGGCATACTGGCCATTGACTATAAGAGGAAACAGAAAAAGGAAAATAATTACGGCGCCGGCCCCCAACCCGTCAGCCGCGGTTATGGTAACTACGAGTATGAGGGTTCTATTGAGCTCTATACGGATACCTGGAAGGCAATCATCGCAGGATCCCCTAATCGGGACCCGTTGCAAATTTCCCCCTTCGATATCCCGGTGACATTCACCGGCACAGGCGTAACCACCACGAAGGATGTCCTCCGGGCGGTGGAGTTCATGGAAGATCCGCTGGAGACGAAATCCGGTGACACAAAACTGACAGTGAAAATCCCTTTAATCATAGGAGGCATTGACCGATGAGCGAAGAAACAAAAGTAGACGCAGCACTGACAGCCGTAAAGGTTGACCGCTCCGAGCTGTCCGACGCCGAAAGGGCCGAATATGCCGAAAGGGCCGAAGCGCTGGCTAAGCAAAAGGCCGTCTCAAAGGTTCACCCCGTCGTACAGATCGATCCCGATACCCTGGAAAGACATGTGTGCTACCTAACCGAACCGTCATATTCCACAAAGATCAGGGTGATGGATAAAGCCACAACCCGCGGTATATATACCGCAGCGGACGAATTACGACTCGCCTGCCTTATCTCTGAAGCATCCGATCCAATAACCTATGGGGATAGCCCCGAATGTGACCGCTATAAACTGGGCGTCACCGATTACGCGCTGACCATGGTTACCAGGCTGCAAGATCAGTTTAAAAAAAAATAGAGCAGTTCGAAGTAAGTAATGAACGCAGTAGCGTGGAGCGGATGTCCGCATTCATTCGCTGCGTTTTGCATTTGGACCCGGAAGAGTTGACAGAGGATGAGTGGCATCGTGCATGGGGACAAGTGAGGTTCTATTTGGAAATCGTTCATCAGATCAAATGGGAATAAATGTCCGATCGGGTAGTACAATATGAACTCAGCTTAAAGGATGGCCTTTCCCCGAAAGTGGATGAGGTTACCGGCCATGTCAATAGATTGGAGCATGGTCTTCATTCTGTACGGGAACGCGGTATGGAAATGCTGACCGCTCTGGGAGTTGGCTTTGCTATTTTCAAAGGAATTGAATTTGTCCACGAGGGGGTTGAAGCTATGCACCAGCTGGAGCAATCGGTAGCTCAGGTGGAGGCCGGCCTGAAATCCACCAAGAATGCGGCCGGTTTAACATTTGAGGATGTTGAGAAAAGCGCAAAAAGCCTGGCGAAGGAATTACCCTATAGCAGAGCCGCTATCCTGGATATGCAGGCCCAGCTTCTCACTTTTCCGGCAATAACAAAGCATTCGTTCAATGAGGCCAGCGAGGCAGTGCTCGATATGGCCAGCAGGACGCACAGGGGAGCCAATGAAATAGCCATAATGCTTGGTAAGGCCTTGCAGGATCCTGAGCATGGTATTACAGCCATGCGCCGGGTAGGCGTGAATTTTAACGATACACAAACCGCCATAATTAAAAAAATGGTGGAGACGGGCCATACGGCTCAAGCACAATCGGCAATCCTGAAAGAGCTCAGTCTGGAATTTGGCGGTAGCGCCAAAGCTGCGGCTGAGGCTGACCCTCTTTTCAAGTTCAATAAACTTATGGGCTCCATAAAAATGGAGGTTGGTGAGGTAGCCATGAAATTACTCCATGAATTGACCCCGGCCCTGGAGGCTATCGCCAATGGCTTTAAAGCAACGTTTGAATGGATGAAGGAACACAAAGACCTGCTTAAGGCTATAGCAATTGGAGTGGGAGTGGCTGCAGCTGCATGGGTAATTTATGAGGTTGTTACGAATGCATCGACAATAGCCACCAATATTTTCACTGCCGCTCAAGCTGCGTTAAATGCCGTCATGGCTGCCAGTCCGATAACATGGATCATTATAGGATTAGGGGTTCTTGTAACAGCAGTGGTCTACTGCTACAACCATTTTGCAAAATTCAGGGCCGTACTCTGGGGAGTGTGGGAAACCATAAAAGAATTTGGACGCTTGGTGGGTGACGTGTTTATGGGGGTTGGTAAAGTAATAGCAGGTGTTCTTACCCTGAAACCATCTTTAGTTACCGAAGGCTTCCATCAAACGCTCGATGCTATTTCGAATGCCGGCAATCGTCTGGGAAGTGCCTTTAAGAAAGGGTATGATGATGGCATGGCTGACTTCACTAAAGAACAAAAGGACAAAGAAAGTTTAATTCCGAAAAAAGTTGCAATAGGAGCTGCAGCCGCTACTGGAACAACAGCCAAAGAGCCTAAGACAAAAGCAACCGGCAGCAAGTCGGTAACCATCAATGTAAGCATTAAGGATCTTATCGGGGTCCAAAATATAAATACCACGAATCTGAAAGAAGGGGCGGCCAAAATAAAAGACCTGGTTGTTCAGGCCTTGTCCGGAGCCGTAAACGACTTCCAGATTGTGGCAGATCATTAAAGCAATGGCAGGACAAAACACTTTGAATCAGATTAGACAGGCCTTCGCCATCCCGGATAGCGTATTGATCGTTACCGGGCCGTCTATTTTTGCGCCCAGACCATCTAAGCCTGCCGCCTCTCCACATTTTAACATTGATAAAACTGATACGCGGGATCAAGAATTATATCGATCGTTGCTCGGTACCCCAGTTTATACGAATATTGAATTCCTCGAAGGGCAATACGAAACAAATACCCCCGGCGTCTTCAAGACTTTTGGACCCTTGAAATACGAGGCAGTGATTATTACTGTCAGTCAGGCAAAGAAGATAATCCGAACCGAAATACAAGGCCGAAATGGCACTGTAAAGGAATATATAGGAGACGACGATTATGAGATAGGGATTAACGGGATCATTACTGGCCCGAATGGTCACTATCCATCGGACGAGGTTGCTGACCTGAAGGCTGTATTGGATGCTCCTATCGCCATCGAGGTAGCTTGTTCCTTTCTCCAAAATCTCGGCATTCATTCTGTGGTTGTAGGCAACTACCAGGTAGACCAGAAAGAGGGAGGATACTCTTACCAAACATTTGCTATTTCTTGCATTTCCGATATCCCGCAGGAGCTCCGGTTGACATCTATCTGATGTACCGGTGTGTTACAAATATTACTATTACCCAACTGCCTTCAGTTTCTTTTCCCAACAGGAAGACGGTCCTGGGATTTGATTTTGTGAACGAATTCGAATGTTCGGATAGCTGGCGGGATCTCACCAATAAGGGTAAAATGGTTCTACCGAAGAATCTCTACTTCCGTGATCAATTTGGTAAGCTGCAGCCGCTGCACGGAACCAACATAAATATCGGCGGCTTCAGCAGCAATGCACCTCTGCTCTTGAGGGGGGACAAGATAAAGATCGTAGCCGGGTATAAGTACTTCGACAAGGCTGGTCGTGAAATTACTGATACTGCTACCATGTTCGAGGGATATATCAGTAAGGTTGGAAGCAAGATCCCTATTGAGTGTGAGTTGGAGGATAATATGTGGTTACTAAAACAGACTCCTGTAGGATTAAGGACGTTTAGCAAGTCGGATAAGCTGTCAACTATTTTGGCGTTCATTCTGCAGGGGACGGGATTTACTTACAATGCACTCACCGAAACAACCTTTGGAGCGTTCTCCGTTGGCAATGAAACAGCCTGCCAGGTCCTACAACGACTACAGAAGACCTACGGATTTGAAAGCTACTTCAGGGGTAATGAGCTCCGTTGCGGCGCCATTATATATATACCTGGTGAAGGGACAACTCAGAATTTCTTTTTTCAGCAAAACATCATCTCAGACGAACTCGAATATGTCCGCAAGGATGATATTACCCTGAGTGCGGTTGCTCACAATTATATCGAAGAATTGACGGGTAAGCATACCAAGGACGGGCAAGCCAAAACAAAAAGGACCCGTCTGGAAGTCCTGGTGACTCTCCGCAATGGCGTCAAGACAATAAAGGAGATCAAGAAAGGCGATACAGTCCCCTCAAACAACGAGGGAGAACGCCGGACTCTCTTCTATCCAGGAGCAAAGACTGTTTCCGAGCTGGCTGACCTTGCTTTTAAGGAGATCGTGAAGTATTACTATACCGGTCTCAGGGGGAAGTTTACCACGTTTGGCATTCCATTCGTGCGGCAGGGGGACGTTGCCAATATTCAAGATCCGATCCTGCCGGAGCGCAATGGGCTGTATAAGATCAAACAGGTGGATTATACCGGCGGGGTAAGTGGACTTCGGCAGGAGATATCCTTGGATTTCAAATTAAACACGAACTAATGTCAGATAGATCCATACGCGAATCCATTCAATACCTGGCGGGAAACCACCAGACAGACCATGTGATCCTTGTGGATGCTACGGTGGAAAGCGTGGATGAGAATGGAAGGACGTGTGAGTGCATTTCGGTTACGGGGTCGGTTGGTAGTCCCATACCTGGAGTCAGGTTAATGGCCAGCGTAGACGATGGTGTACTGATCATACCAGCGATTGGAAGCACGGTTGTTATCGCTCAGAGCATATTTACTGATCCGATCGTCGTCAGCTATAGTGAAATCGAAAAGATCATCCTACGCGGTGGTGATCTCGGAGGCCTGGTGAAAGTTATTGATCTGACCAAAAAGTTAAATAACCTGGAAAACCTACTGAATGATCTGATTAATAAGTTCAATATCCATACGCACAATGTGACGAGCACAGGAGCGCCGACCGGGCCAAACCTCCTGCCGGAAGCTCAGACGTTGACGCCAACGGTGAGGAAAGACATTGAAAACGAAAACATCACCCAAGGATAATGGACCCACGATATGACATACAACTGAATGGCAACAACGACCTACGGATAGTTAATAGCGATTTGGTATATGATATATCTGATGAGCAGCATATTGAGGATACGATCAACGCCAGCCCGGGATGGTGGAAAGAGAATTTTGCGGATGGGGTGGGGATTAGGTCCTATCTAAACTCAGACGGACAGGAACAGGTCCTGGCCAGATCGATAAAGATCCAGCTGGAAAGCGATCTGTATTCGGTAACAAATCCGGCGATTCAGTTTGATGCCAATGGAAAATTAGTCATACAACCCAATGCCAAATGATACAGGAATTCAGAGCTGTGGATCAAAGTACAATTTGGGATGTGGTTAACAATACCTATGGGAGCGTTGATTTTATCGTGAAACTGATGCAGGACAATGGGTTTGTGAATGTGAATACCTATCCAGAAAACGGACAGATATTTCTCTATGACGATACACTGGTGGTGAACCAAAATATTAAACGGACGATAGTAAGCCCTGTAAAATATGCAACGAGGGAGCGAACGACCACAAACTTAGAAAACATGATATACTACGAACAGGTATGGAAAGACGAATACACTGCGGCGGCAGATGGGGAAACCGTCATTGTCCGGCCTGCTCTTGTCGGGAAGCGCATTGTGGATATCGAGAAGGAGATCTTGCCGCTTAAAAACTCCCAATACCTGTTTAATGCCACGACCGGCACGATCACCCTGGTTGGTGGAACTACCCTGGACGCAGGGCAAACCCTATTTACTCTTTACGCAGAAATTAAGACATCATGAGAAGGATTATAATATTTGCTCTCTTATTGGCAGGATTGGCTTCGCAGGCTCAGACTTATACACCAGTTGCAGGTCGCTGGCAATATGTATTCATTAAAGTCACCGATGGATTTGCGCCGCCACAAGACACTTTGGCAACCGCGCCGACAGGGGCTATAGCAGTGAAAAACGGGGTGATGTATGTCAAGGGCGTCACTTGGGTACCCATCTCTGGCGCCGGCGGTAGCGGTGTCTGGGGGTCTATTACAGGTGTTATCGGCAATCAGACGGATCTCATGAATCTGCTGGGTACAAAATATGACACATCCAAACGGAAGGTAGATACACTCTATGCCATAAACGATACCACTTTCGCGTATTATATAAATAGCCAGTTCCGCTCTTTCAAAGCATTGGGGGCCCTTAAATCATTCAATGGGCGGAATGGAGCCATAGTGTTGACTCAGGCCGACGTCTCTTCTGCGCTGGGATTCTTACCAGTTGCCCCCGCCGATACAGTCGGGAGGTGGGTTGGGTCAATAGCAAATAATGCGACAAATGACAGTATTATATATTACATAGGGGGGACCCGGCATGCAATTAAAGACAATGGAGGCGGCGGTAGGTTTGGGTATCCTGCAGAAGACGACGCTCCGGCGCAAGACAGATCGGTAGATTTTAGCGGGAATTTGCAGATGACAATGACTAATTTAAGAAATCTATTTTTGTTTGCAGATTCTTCTTCTTCCAGTACTGGCGTAGGAGTTTTAGACTTACACAAAATCAATAACTCAACGACTCTAGCAACAGAATATAGGACAGGAAATCAAAGAGCCGGAGTTAGGTCGTCGTGGAATTTAGGGAATATGTTTGGGCAACTGTTTAGCTCCGATGCCAGTTTGAACGAGAGTTATTGGAGAGCGTACAAGGACTCTCTGGTAGTAAGCCTCTATAATAACGCTATCCCATACTATATACACGGGCTAACGACGACAGGAGACACAAGCAACTGGAAGCCGCTGGGCATTAATCCAGCAACAGGAGAGGAGAGAAGAATGACTTTCTGGCCGGGAAGCGGCGGAGGAAGTAGCTTTGACTCTGCAGCTTCACAGGGAGGAGGATTTCATACACAACCTTATAATGACGCCAGGTACCTGATCAAATCTAACAATCTGTCAGACCTGCCCAATGCAGGAACAGCTCGTATAAACCTTGGGCTGGGAACGTCGGCAGTCAAAGATATTCCAGCTTCTGGAGATGCGTCCACATCGCAGGTTGTTTATGGGACGGATACAAGGCTTACGAATTCACGTGCACCGTCGGGCTCTGCGGGAGGTGATCTTACCGGATCCTATCCCAGCCCGACCATAGCAGCCAACGCGGTCACCTACGCAAAGATGCAGGCCACATCCGGGCAGAAGCTACTGGGTTCACAGTCTGCCGGAGCGGTAAGCGAAATATCGCTCGGAACTAATCTTTCGATGACAGGGGGTGTGTTGAATGCGGCCAGCGGCGGATCCCAAACAGAGCAGCAGACATACGACCAAGGGACAACTATGAATAAAGTCAACGTCCATACCCTTGCTGGTTTTCATCAGGACTATTTCGGCGGTAAAATAAACCTGGATAGTTTCGCCATTGCCAGGGCTTTACAAATAATAGGAGATTCCATTGTAATATTTGATAATTCCATTGGATTTGGTACGGGATCAACGTCAAATCTTTTCAGATATACTTCGATCCTAACGGCAAAATATCGGAGTAACGAGGATAATTATTCAGTAGGCGGAACAACGATGCAGGTAGACGGCCTGGCAAAAATACCATTGATCCCCAATGGTGTCACTGCTAAAATACGGTGGTTTATAATCGGGTATGTGGAGAACGACATTATTAACGCCGGAAATAATGCTACATGGGATACAGCCCATTGCGGGCCCATATACAGACAGTTTGTTGACAGTGTTATAGCAAGAGGGACCTTAGCATCGCATATTATCCTTCGATCGCCTGTGCCAATATCCTCTACAAACTTTCCTAACGCTACCTCTGCTCGACAAGTGGCATACTTTGCCATGGTGCAATCTGTAGCAACATCAAGAGGGTGTGTTTTTGTAGATGTCTTCAACCCGATTAATTTTAGAGGTGGTGTCGATGTGGCTATGTACGACAAGGTTCTACATCCAAACGATGGAACATATTCGCTTATCGCTGATCTTATTTACAAGGCAGCTGGCGATAGTGTACGTTCTGCTGGCCAAGGTATAGAAAACAACAGGGTGACCTCTATACGTCAACTTGGATACCACGGTAATGATACGGTGAGCAGTAAGGCGCAAATATTGGCAGCGGACACAAATGGAAAGGTGGGGCTAATCCCACTGGATGATGTGATCAGGAGCACCGCCGGTAGATCTTGGCCACAAGCCGCTTCAATTGCCATAACGGGAACTGCAACTTTTGGTAACGCATTAAATACAGCTATGCCGGGCGGCATCTCTCTTTACACCCCCGGAAGTGCCTATTTCGGATCGATGAGGATCACTGCTACGCCGCCAACGGGATGGGCTGGAGCCGGTGGTAATTTCAGTTTTAACGGTACGGGTTTAAGTATATTCAATAAGAATTATACGAGTTCTGTAGATGGCCCAATTTATTTAAATCAGTTTGGCGGGGCTCCTGTTTTGGTGGGTACCGGTACGGTAACGGGGTCAGGTGCAAATTTCCAGGTCAGCGGTAGCGCGGAAGCCGGTTCATTTAGGGCTACGTCAACATGGAGTGGGGCGCGTACTGGCGTTGGCGCAGAGATCGGCAGCAACGGCACTGTGGGATATATTACGGCTTTGAATTCTGGCGGTGGGGTTAATTTAAATATTGGGTTCGGACTCTCTCCACTTATTTCGGTAGGCGCAAACACTTTTACAGGAACGTCTTTGTTTCAAGTAAACGGGTCGCAATATCTTTCTGGCAAATTAGGTATTGGTAATAGTGCGCCAAGTGCTCTATTGCAAATATCAGGTGCTATTTCTTCGCCTACAGCAGGAAGGAGGGGCACTTATTTTAGTTCCGATACCGCAACAATTACATATAATCAGGACCTGGCGCTTGATATAACACATTTCCATGGAAGGAAAACAATTAATCAAACTACAGCTCATACTATTCTTGACCATTGGAATACAGTCATAGAAAAAGACACTGCAGGAACAAACTCAACGATAGTACGCAATAGATCCTTGCTAATAAATGGCCCAACAAAATTGATGGACAGTTTATTGTTGGGGGGATTAAAAACTGGTTCGTCATCAGATTCGGTACTTGTATGGAACTCTGCAGATAGCTCAGTCAAGAAGGTTTTGCAATCCTCAATAGGAGGCAGCAGCCAACCCTTCCCTGACAATACGGCTCTGATAAAAAACAATTCTGATGCGACAAAAACCATGCGCATAGATTTGTCTGGCCTATCGACGGCGACGGCCATAGTAGCAACGCCGCCCACCAGCAGCTTCACCATGGCCAGGACCGACGCAGCGCAAAGCTTTACCGGTATACAGACGTTCTTATCTGCGCCTAAACTCAACTCCGTTGCAAGCGGTTCCACAATTACGGACAGCGTGTTGTTGTGGAATCCAGCTACCAAATCTGTGGAGATGGCAGCTGCACAGTCACCGGCGAATGTTGACAATGTGGGTTCAGGAACGGGCATTGTTTTTGTGAGGAATGACAGCCTTTTAGGAAAGTCAATTCTGTTGAATGGACAAGCTCCGGCGACGAATACCGATAGTACTATAAACCTTATTTCAGGCCCCTGGTTTAACCAGACGGCCGATGCGACCCTAACCAATAGTACGAGCAACACCAGCATTGTAGGGACAGGTGTCGGATCCATGACCTTTGCAGCTAATACCTTAGCCGTGGGACAAAGGTTTGTTTTAAAGGGTATAGCCTATCTTTCGACAGACCCATCTTCAGCGCCTACCCTGGTGCTGCAACTCTCCAATTCATCATCTTCCACGGCGCTTACTATGAATGCCTTGGTAACCACCTCAATGAACAATGCAGCTGTAGAATTTGAATATTACCTGACCGTCAGGTCAACTGGGGCAAGTGGGGTAGTTGAAATGAATGGATGGTCGGCGATTGGTGGTACAAAAATATACACGTCTGTCAGTAGCGCTTTTCTTCTTAATACTACTGTCTCTCAAACCATTGATTTTAAGGCTCAGTTCGGTACGGCATCCACAAACAATACTATCGTAAGCAAGCAAATATCCCTGGCGCCATGAGGAAAATAATTATCATATGTTTACTGCTACTGATCGCCTTCTTTTTACTGAAGAGATGCAAGCGCGAGCCGGCGCCCGTGCCTGTCCCGAAAGTGGACACAGCCATTGCGATTAAGCCAGCAATAAAGGACCACAAAAATGACTCTCTCATCCGGGCCATGGTCGCCAAGTTCTATCCTACCATAAGAAACAGGAAGGTCGGCCTTCGAAAGTTCGGCATCAGCGGAGTCTCGGTAAAAGCTGCAATCCCAATGGAATATCAATGCCCTATCTGGGGGTCAAATGACACGATGTACGCTTGGTATGGCGGTAGTGGCATGGTGGCAAATCCGCTGCCCAACGGAGAGACGATAATATCGGCCTACGGCGGTTTCAATTCGGTGTATGCTGTGAGTAATGTCGGCAGACTATACGTGAGCTCCGCCTATAACTCTGGGGTACAGACCTGGACCAGGATCACGACAGATACGACAGGCGCCACGATCTCAGATGCCTTGTATGTGACAGCCTGCGGGGGAACATATGGTTTCATCCGAGCGGACGGCTCTTTCTGGTACGGGGGCGATGACGATGCCGGGCGAGTGCTCCATCCATCAGGGACGGTAAACCTTCGCCCCATCCAACTATCGCAAGCAGGGCTGCAATTTCAAAAGATCGCCATTGGCAATGTCCGAAGCGTGGGGTTGACCATTGACGGAAAGATCTATGAGGTCAAGGCAGGCGGAGGTACCGGTGCTATGGTCCAGCGGACCTTTACCGGCCGGGCAATGGATATCGCTGTGGGTCATTTCGATGCTGCAGCCTGCATCGTTCGCAACTCTTCAGGCGATACTACCGAAGGGAAAATCTATTGGTGGGGTACCGGCTGGGGGATACCTGGCTTTTCCAGTTCATCTTCGGCAACCAACCCAACGGACATATCATCCATTTGGCCAGGAACAAACTGGAAGGAGGTGGGAATATCCTGGAATACCATGCAGGCAATCGACGATGCCGGCAGGATGCTCAGCTCCGGATATAATGTCCAGGGAGAGGTGGGAACCGGAGTTGAGTTCGTGAACAGGTATAATTACGGCACTTGGCATGGATACGGATGGGACTTTGCTGACTTCGAAAACCCGTCTGCCCCTCCAGTGCAGATTGGCGCATCTATCACCTGGGCACACTTATATAAGAACCCCTTCTTCACTTTCTATACCTACGCCATGGATGCCTCAGGCAATCTGTACAGCTGGGGTAGGGGGAAGACTTCTGTTCTGGGTAATGGAGTTGGCATTACGGCGGATTCCAATGCAGCTCATCCGAACTATGGCGACGTTCTTGTACCAACGCTGGTGACGCCGCTTACGGCTACATACCGAACTTATACGTACAAGCAACCCACGAGGGGTATTTCAGTCTCCAGCAATGGCAATAGTCCCTTTGTAAAGAATTCGGCCATGACCCTGACATACGCCGGTACGCCGCTTTACCTGATCAATGGAACGGACACGTTTGGCTATAGGATCAGCACGTACAATTATACTCAGATATCGGGGCCGAATACAGCCACGATCACCAATGGAACGGCGAAAACTGTGACGATCTCAAAACTGACAACAGGTACTTATATTTTTCAACTATTGACAACCGACGCTAATGGCGGACAGGATACTTCCCGCGTGACTATTTACGCGACAGTAAACCAACTGCCCAGATGTACTGGTTGTCGAATGAAATTCCAATAAAACAACGCAAATGAAAAAATTAGCCATCTTCCTTGTCGCTGCCGTTTTGCTGAACGCCTGCGGCGACCAAAAACAGCCGGAGCAAAAGCCTGGATTAAAGCGGTTCGGCCTGTCTGCCGCGCCTGAGATGATCACGTACGATACGATCATCAAATTTGCCTACAATGCCTGGGCAAACCTGCCATACCGTGTACGGATTACCCGTCCAAAATACGACACCTCTCTGAATGAAGGAATATTCATGACGCCGGGTAAGGGGGAGATGGATACGACGGCAAAGCTCAATAACTGCGGAAAATTTGGACCCCACTACTGGCTTGCCAATGGATGGAAGGGCGATGTCCTCCTGGGCAACGGTACGCATTATCCGACCTTATTTACGATCATACAGCACGGGTCAAATGATTTCTCCATGCCAGGATACTATTACGTGGTGAACTATTTGATCAAAACCTACCATATTAAGCCCAATGCGGCTTACGGTACGGGACTCAGCATGGGATCCTGGGCCGTCACATCGATCATGAGCTACGAACTGAATAAGGGCGATGAGGCCGGGATGAAGCTGTTTAAAGCAACGGCCCCGCTGTCCGGTGCTGCCAGTATCACTGGCGATTACAAGATGATCGGCCATTGGGCAAAGAAATACGGCGGAAAGGGATTTTTTGCGGTGGGATACCTGGATGGTGCGAACGATATGAACCCGCCACTGGCTGCCAAGGCGATGAACGATAGTGCGGCCGGCTCAGCCTACTATGCGCATTACACCTTCGCCAGCGGAGGACACGGCGGATGGAATGACGAATACAATCCCGCCAACAACCAGTTCTGGACAGGATCCTACATCGTTAATAAAGTCTCTCCTGGTACTTACAAGGACGGGTCGAACTTATTCCAGTGGCTGCTTAGGCAGGGGGACACGTCTCTTTCCACATCGTCGTCGATCATTATACCTCCGCTGAATGTGCCGCCAGTAGCGGTCCTGGCTCCGGTTAGTCCCATAACCCTGCCCATCAATTGGGTCACCTTGGACGGCACCGGCTCCTATGACAAGGACGGTACCGTTGACAGTGTGGCCTTCAGCCAGGTATCCGGTCCGAATACGGCGAAGCTAATATACAACACCTGTAAACCAGAGGGCGCGGCCGTGGGCCTGATAGCCGGAACATACGTATTCAAAATGCAAATCTGGGACAATCAGGGAGCGAGTGCTATACAATTGGTAACCGTGATTGTGAACCCGGCGCCGGTGACTACCGTGGCATCGATACCGCTGTCATATACAGTCTTCGGAGTGACTACTTCTAAAACAATAGTTGTAAAGAGTGACGGCTCATATATAATCCAATGACAGAAAACCACCATAGCGAATGGACATTAAATACGCTGAAAGAGCACCTGACGGCGATCATTGAAGCAAATGACAAACGCTATGTGCAGGACTCGGTTAATCAAAATAGGGCCGTGCAGGATGCGTTAGCGGCGCAAAAAGAGTTGACCAGCGCCGCGTTTGCTTCGAGTGAGAAAGCCATCGTAAAGGCAGAGGAGGCGCAGCGGGACTACAATGTGCGAAGCAATGAATTTCGGGGCCAACTTGATGATCAAGCGCAAACGCTGATGCCGCGCACAGAAACCACTGTACTGATAAAATCGACTGAGGATAAGCTATATGTGTCCAGCAAAACAAGTGCCGATAAAATGGAAGAGCTGGCAAAAAAAGTGGAAAGCCTTTCAATTCGGCAGACAACTATTGAAGGCAGAGGTAGCGGGGCCAATTCGATGTGGGGGTATATTCTTGGGGTATTTATGGCTATAGTCGCAGTGGTAGCATTATTTAAAGGATTCAAATAAGTAACAATCTAAAAAATAACAATTCAGCCTGCTAAAAATCCGACAAGATGGAGAATGAAAAAAACACGGATCGATCCGCGCTCAACAAGCTCAACAGCGTCCTATTAACAATTTGTACAAGCGGCATCCTATGGATTGCGACCATGGCTACAAAGTTAGAGACCCGGATGACAAGCATGGAGAACCGAATGACCGGGACCGAGACCGCCTTCAGCTTACGTATAGCGGAATTCTCGGAGATGAAAAATACGCAGATTGAGCACACGAAGGCGATGTCCGACTTCGCTATACGTCTGACCCGTTTGGAAATTTTATTGAATGAACAAAACAAAAAATGAGTATATGAAAAAGTTTTTCAACGACAACAAAGTTTTGATATTCGGCCTGTTGGCCGCGGTAGCAATGACCGTTCAGCAATACACCGAGGCCGGGCCCGTAGACTACAAAGTTCTTGCACTGGCTGCCGTGATTGCCGCTATTGGCTTTTTGGCAAAGAACCTACGCGGCCAGTGGGCGACGATCCTCCTTTCGGTATTGCCTTCACTGGGCATCATATTGACAAACGTGCAATCTCACGTCCCGATCTCCTGGTCACAGATTATTGCCAGTGCGGCTATCGCTATTGGTGGAGTATTCGCCCCGCCGACCAAATCATTGAACTATGAGAAAGCACCTGAAATCGTAGTTGCCAAGCAACAGGCCGCGGCGTCAGATGCTGCTGAAAACAAAACACCCCCAGCAAGCAAATGAACAAAAACGACAAACGAGCCCTACTGACGATTCTGGGCATGTTCGTATTGTTCGTGCTTTTGGCATGGGCTATAAATTTTCTTATTCATTAAAAACAAGTATATGCGACTATTATTTTTCTTGGCCTTCTTGGCAATCTCCGGACAGCTTTTCGCACAGTCTATTTTTAAGCCGCTGCCCAAGCTGCAGCATACATCCGCCGGCCGCTTCGGCCTATCGACTGGTGATAGTTCCTTTACCGGTTTCCGGCCTGTTATTTCTGCTGCCGTTTATGGGTATACACCTGGACAGTCTGGTGGTGCACTAATGACTGGCGCCGGTATCAGTTGGGAAAAGGATACTTATCATGCAGCTACGGATAAATGTTACACGGACTTTTCTATAGGGTTCTTGGGCTATCTGGGTGGTGCATTAGCGCCAACCAATCCCAGCATGGTGACAGCTTTTGGTCCTAATATTTCTTTTTTCAATAAGCTAATATCTGTTGGTGGTGCTTATAATCTAAATCCGCCAACCATAGATGATAAGAAAAAGCCGTGGATGCTATTGATCGGATTCAGCGTAAGCCTTAATAACTGATCCTATGACCAGAAAATACGCATGGACCAGGGAGCCAGAAGATTACCGGGATATGAAAATGGGGCTGGGCCGCCCTTCAAATATCTCAATCCCGCCGGCTGCTGATCTGGAGCAGCTGCTACCACCTGCCGACGACCAGGCTGACACGAACTCCTGCACTGGCCATGGAACGGCGGCAGCAATAGCCAGCGCGGCCCATCAGGCAGGCATACCGCCGATCAAACCATCGCGGCTATTTATCTATTGGGGTGCCCGGAAGCTGGAAGATTCGGTGAACCAGGATGGCGGTGCTTATATCCGGGATGCCGTCAAATGCCTGAGCAAATTTGGTGTTGTAGATGAAAACCTATGGCCTTTCGACCGTTCCAAGGTGCTGATCACTCCACCGGCAGCAGTGCTTACTGCAGCTGCCGGCAACAAGATCACCCATTATGCCAGCATGACCGGAGCCTCCATTGAAAGCATAAAGCTCACCATTGCGCATGGCCGCGCCATTGCCTTCGGCTTTGATGCTTATAGCTACTTTGAAAGCCCGGAAATGGCCAGGACTGGGGTCCTTCACCTGCCGACCAGCAAGGAAAGGCCGCTCGGAGGTCATTGCGTGGCCCTTGCCGGGTATGATGATAAGCGTGGAGCCTTCAAGGTACGTAACAGCTGGGGGGCTAATTGGGGGCTCAATGGCTATTTCTGGATGGATTACGAATATGTAATGTCAAAATACTCCGACGATTTCTGGGTAGTTAAAATGTAAATTATGACACGACCCTCTCTTTCTCTCGGTCAGGTGGAAGGCGTACTGCCCGACGGATTATATGACGAGATCCTGCTTTTGGGCGTTCGCGGTTTTGGAATTAATGGCTTCCAGCCATCCAACTCCAACAAACTGGGTATATACGACGATGCTATTTTTCTCATCACACCAGGTGAAGTATTGGGCTATAATGCCAATACAGATCCATCCAGAGCATTGAAAAACGTGGCTGTGCTACAACCAGGTACATACTGGTATACGGAGGACCTGCACGGCATTCGTCATTTCGCTGAGCTTAAAAAAGATGATCGGGAGAAAGTGGCAGACTACCTGGCAAAAAACAGGGGCAAGGATTATCCGGATCCTGTCACAAATGCCGAAGGAGAGAAGGCTATCCTGCCTTATTATGCCCTTCGCCAGGATTCGCCGGTTACGGTAAAGAGGGAAGGCTCCGCTGTGTCTGAGACCATCCAGGCCCGGGCCAACTGGCCATGGATAGACATCCACAAGGGCGGCTACAATACGACCAGTTCAGCCGGCTGCCAAACGATTTATCCGGATCAATGGCTGGACTTTCGGAAGAAAGTATATGCGGCCATGGACAAAGCTAGAATAAAACGAATTTCCTACACATTGGTAAATCAATAGAACCCGGGGACAGGGGATTTCCTGAACGCAAATAACATGAGCCTTACAACAGATCCTAATGATCCAGACATAAAAAGGTACACGGGTCCGGAAGATCCCGGTCCTCAAAACACTAAGTACCTGGTTCTGTCGGAAGAGGAGAGGGCAAAGGGTTTCGTTAGACCTGTCCGGAACGCGTATGTTCACGATAAATGCGGATCGGTGACAACGATGGGAACCGCATTGTCCGAGACGTACGCCCGCGATCCAAAGTTCTACGGCGCGACTTATTGTTGTGCCTGTCGCGCTCACTTCCCGGTTGGCGAATTTGTCTGGGACGGAACAACCGAAAGGGTGGGCTCATGAAAAAGATCGGCATAGTGGTAGACAATTATAAGCTCGACCGGTTTAAAAAGGAACTGGGAAAAGCCGGGCTTAAAGATTTTGACGTTGTTCCGTTTACGGAAGATACCTCGACAATCAAAGTAAATACGCCCAAAGATAGAATTGCGGATGTTAAAAGAATCTGCCAGTCTGTGGAATTGCATTTTAAACGATCAAACTAATGACTATGACAACCGTCTTTTTCATAATTATATTGTTCGTTGCCTTTGTTTTGGCCGGAGGCAGGCGCCTTTTCCATATCCGTCGGTCAGCAAAAACTCGTCTTGTTTTATCAACCATTATTTATAAAAATCTAAAAGTAAAAGGAGAAATTACCATGGCCGAAGTATTAGTAAAAGAGTTCCTGAAAGGAACCTTGAGCATCGTGAACCACGTAACAAGCGAGGTTATCCCTGCCACATTTGCGAATGAAACGTTCGTATCTTCCGATGAAGGCATTGTGAAAGTCGTAGTCGATCCGGATGACACTTCGGATACGGCCGTGATCGACTTCCAAGGCATCGCAGTTGGCACCGCTGAATTAACTATCGAGGTGGACGCCACCTATGTGGATCCCAGCGCGGGAACTGTGACCAAGCATAAGACCGTAAAGGTTACTATGACGGTCACGCCTGGCGAAACGGAAACCGATCTGGTGGTCAACTTCTCAGCTGCGGCGCCAATCCCTACGGAACCGGCCGCATAACCTTACTGTCTCGGGCGGCAGTTGTTTGTTGCTGTTGTTTTTATAAAGCTCTGGGGTGTGGCTCACCCTGGAGCTTTTTTTGTGCCTTTACGGGTTCCCGTAAAATAATGTCGCAAATAGTTTCTATCCTTGTTGCATGAAATGCAATTTGATTGTAGGGTCAAACGAGGTCACTGTAAGGGATTATACCATGGTCGAAGACAATGGCCTGATTGGCCTGACGCACATCCGGGCGGGAATAACTTTCGAATACGAGGACGATGAAGAAAGAGCCGGGAAACATATGCTGGTTATAAGGGGCAGCAGCCTCGATGCGTTGCTTAGGTTTTTGTCGTTCATAGAGCTACCTGTCAATATTATTTATTAAAAGCAGAGACCGGCTTAGCGGTCCATATTATACAATGAATTCAAATGATCTAACCGGGCTCCACATCCAAAATGGAAGTTATGTCGCCCTCGAGGCTGCCCCTGAATTAAAAGGGATAGTAGTCAAAACGCACCTGCCTTTGCACGGAGACATCACCTATGATGTGCAAATAAGCTACAAGGCGTCCGAGACGTGGGACAATCCCGAGGTCATGCGACTGAGGGACATACCCTCCCGCTGCCTTATTAAATTGGATAATCCGTTGGACAAATCCGATTAGTAAATGAGTTTTTATTGGTTGAATTGCAAGTTAGAAGCGCGCCCCCGGAGTAGCTACCGGGGGCTTTTTAATTTGGAGGGTTGAAAAATATTCCTACCTTTAAACTGTGAAGTAGAGCAGCGGTAGCTCGTCGGGCTCATAACCCGAAGGTCCTGGGTTCGATCCCCAGCTTCGCAACAAAATCAAGCGAGATATAGCAATGATTATTTGGATGTGACGACATCCCGTAATGCTGAAATTACGCAGACTATTTAAGTACGCAGCAGCCCCGGCAAATTACCGGGGCTATTTTGTTGCAACTCTTTCCTTTCATCCTCTTCCATCAATTCTTTGAGCCGGGCAAGATACTTGTCCAGCGCCTCCCGGTTCTCCCAAAGATATTTCCAGGCATGATAGTGCGGCCTGAGTTTCGGCGTAAATGGTTCATGTCTCATACATAGTATAATGCTTTCAGGTTACTTTTTTCCAGGAAGCGAGCGTTAAAAGGAACAATCGGGAGCAGGAAAGCCCGTTTTTGGTACTAAATCTATTAGCAAAAACCCTTATCTTTGCCTTGAAAACCCTGTTGCCATGTCTACCGCGCCCACTTTGAAAGGAATCGATCATCGCTATGGGTACGTTCGGATCATGTACGAGGCCGGACAGCTGCCTACATTTATGGATATCTTTAAGCATGTCCCAAGGACCGTTGTTGCCAGGGACATGAACATGAAGGTGGATGTCTTTAATAAGCTTTTACAGTTCCCGGACCGGTTCTCCCTGGAGCGGATCGACGAGCTTGCCCAGCTGGTGGACCTGGATCTGGATGTAATGGTCGCTATGTGGTTGAAGCATTACAGGGTGTGGAAAGAGGCTAAAACTTCCGGATGAAACGATACACAAACGGACCAAATCATTTATTTAAAGCTATATTCGACTCCCCTCAGCTCCACAGATATTTAAGCCGCTGATCTTCAGCGGCTTTTTATTTTTTTAAGCTATTTTATTACTTTTGCATAAATGATCTCCCCGATGACATCCGAAAAAAACTTCAAAATATCATTCGAGGAGAACTCCAGGAGAGGAGCACTGATTCTTGCACAGCAATCTGAAATCTCCTTTGCAAAAGCTTTGGCACAAGTCCAACTGCTAAAAGCAAATTCGAAAGTAAGGCAATCATCAAAGAAGAGCAGATCAGCTTCTTAAGATCTTTCGCTCAAAAAGAAAACTTGCGGCTGAGATCTTTACCCCCAAATAGTCAATATTTGACTTATACTCAGGCCGCCCTCGCCAAGCCCTTACGGTCGAACGCGGATGATCGTCTTTCCCTTGATTCGCCCAGCCGGGTTGAAGGCCGCAACAGCATCATCAAGAGTCGTCATGTTGCCGATGTTTGTTCGCAGCCGGCCGTTTCGGACCCGTTGAACGACTTCACTCAATTGAGCGCGATCGGATACGACGACAAAGTCGATAGTCAGGCCGTCAGTGGGCCGCGCCTCGGTCGGGCCGGCGATGGTAACCAGGGTTCCTCCGGCACGAATCACGTTCGCAGACCTCTTCGCGATATCGCCGCCGAGGACATCAAAAACCAGGTCGATCCCGCTGACATCCTCCAGGGCGTCGTTATCTAGGTCGACGAACTCCTGCGCGCCGAAGTCGAGCGCAGTCTGACGGCTGGCAGCGCGACCGGTACCAATGACGTACGCGCCTGCCTCACGTGCGAGTTGGGTCGCCATCGATCCGACTACGCCGGCCGCACCGTGAACGAGAACGCTTTGCCCCGCACGAAGGCGGCCATGCTCGAACAGCCCCTGCCACGCAGTTAAGCCTGGCATCGCGAGGGCCGCGCCAACCGTGAAGTCAACGTCGCCCGGCAGTGGCGCCAGGTTGCGCGCCTCAACGGCTACATACTCCGCCATTGTGCCGTTGCGGTACCAGTCTGTGAGACCGAACACTCGCTGTCCCACCGACAGCCCCGTCGTTCCATAGCCAAGCGCGGTGACCACACCGGCCAACTCGTGGCCGGGGATCGATGGCGTCCTGTCACGGCCGACACGATCTATCCAGGTCGAAGGCCACGACAGCTCATCCCCTGTTATTGCCGATGCATGAACCTGAACGACGACATCATCGATCGCTGCCTGCGGCTCCGGCCGCTCCACCAGCTTCATTCCGGCTGTTCCCGCAGCCTGGTCCGTTACAACGATCGCTTTCATAGCGCCCCTCCCTTTTTGCCGTAAACTACTGTTTGCAATATTGTGTGTAGCATGATCGTAATATTTAAAGTTGTACAATGACTCTTAAATGTCAGGATAAAATTATGATTTAATAGGGTTGCCTTAGGGGGCCAATTATAAAATATATAGGGAGCCAGTTACCGAGATGTGTAGAAAGAACCTGTATACGGAAGAATGGCATTTTTAACGTATTTTTAAACAAATCTGCCAAACATGAGAAAATTAGCTCCCTTTTACAGGTGGGTCTGCCTATCCGCATGTACCGTATTCACAACTGCACTGTACGCGCAAACCAAAACTTACGACAGCGCAACCATCGCCTCCCTGAAAAAAGAAGTGTTTTCCCTTGTCGCCACGAAGGAGAAACCCATACAGGAAATGATCGACATGATCTTCAGCTTCGGAGAGTTGGGCTTCCAGGAAGTGGAGACATCCCGATACCTGACAGAGGTTTTGAGTAAAAACGGTTTTGCCATTGAAAAAGGGATCTCCCGGATCCCCACTGCCTGGTTTGCCACCTGGGGCAGCGGTAGTCCTGTCATAGCACTGGGCAGCGATATCGACTGCATTCCTAAAGCCTCACAAAAACCGGGTGTTGCCTTTAAGGACCCGATCGTGGAAGGAGCGCCGGGCCATGGGGAAGGGCATAATTCAGGCCAGTCGGTAATCATATTTGCCGCCCTCGCCGTAAAAGAGCTGATGCAGAAATATCATATGCCCGGCACCATCATCATCTGGCCCGGCGTAGCAGAAGAATTGCTGGGCAGCAAGGCCTGGTATATAAGAGATGGCTATTTTAAAAATATAGACGCATGCATATTTACGCATGTCAGCAGTGAATTTGCTGCCAATTATGGCGACAATGGGTTCAATGGTCTTGTATCCGTAAAATTTTCTTTTGAAGGCGATGCGGCCCATGCGGCAGGAGCTCCCTGGAGAGGTAAGAGCGCTCTCGATGCAGTTGAACTGATGGATGTCGGCTGGAATTTTAAACGGGAGCATCTTAAGCCGACCCAACGTAGTCATTATGTCATTACCGATGGCGGTGACCAGCCGAATGTAGTACCCTCGAAAGCGTGCGTCTGGTATTACTTCCGGGAAAGAAATTATGAGGACATCAAAAGCATGTATGATGCAGGTATCCATATGGCACAGGGGGCGGCGCTGATGACGGATACAAAAATGTCTTATCAGTTGCTGGGCACCGCCTGGCCCGGGCATTTCAATAAAGCGCTGGCGGAAGCATTTTATGCAAATATAAAAACGGTGGGCATGCCCCAATGGTCGGCGGAGGACAACCAACTTGCCGTCGGCGTGCAGAAGCTGCTGGATGCCCCGAAAAAAGACTTTTATGGCAGGGACATCAACGGCCTCAGGACAACGATAGATAGTATCCGCGGTTCGGTACCCTTTTCCTGGGGGGGCGGTTCCGATGATATCGCCGATATTTCCTGGAATGTCCCTACCGTCGTGTTAGGGTACCCCGCTAATATCCCCGGTACAAAAGGCCACCACTGGGGAGATGCTATTGCGATGGCGACGCCCATTGCACACAAAGGTTCGCTTGCAGGCGCAAAGGCCACTGCGCTGACATTGATTGACCTGTTTACCAAACCGCAGGTGTTGGCCGATGCCAAAAATTATTTTAAGAATGTGCAGACCAAAGACGTGCATTATATTCCTTTCCTGTCTGCCGGCGATCCGCCCCCAACTTATCTTAATAAGGAAACAATGGATAAATACCGGCCACAGATGCAAAAGTTCTATTACAATCCTGCAAAATATAAAACCTACCTGGAACAACTGGGTATTACATACCCCACTCTGGTGAAGAAATAAGGCTTAGCGGTTGAACCAAAAGTTCGATACCAACCCCTTCAGCTCCGCTTTTTTTAAGCCGCTGATCCTCAGCGGCTTTTTTTGTTGGCATGTGACGAATAATCGAAGCTGGTAGCCTGGGAAAATTGCTTTAGAATTGAATTTGACATAAAAATAGGTATCGTTTTATATCTCCAATATTCAAATGAATATAAGCTGTATAAGAGTGATCCATGCTCTGCTATTGCTTAATGCTTAATAAGATATCCAAAAACACCGTCTGTTTCACTGGCAGGACCTGCTGAGAAGTACAGCCTGCCTGGATCGGTGGCGCCGGCGGGGGGGAAGGACAGCGACCACAGTCCTTCGATCACGATCGGCTGTTGGTGTGATTGAAGCTGACCGAGATAGTCTCCATTGGGGGTAAATACGTTGATGTGTCCATCGCCAAAATTGCCAACCAGGATCACTGGGGATTTGCGGTCGAAGCCGCCGTTCTGGCTGTTAGCTGTGACGTTACCGTAGCCGCCATGCCCTTCACCACCATTATCCACATCTTTATCTTCAAGGAAGGAGGCCGGCGCCATTGTCACGCCCCATGGAGCGTTCAGGGTGCCACGGCTTGCCAATCTCTTTACGAATTGTCCATTGGTCCGGAAAATGCTTACAAAACCAAAACCTGCGCCGGCCACGGGATGCCCGTCCGATCCCAATTTGGCATAGACGACGTAGATCGAATCGCCAATCGCCTGGACGTTATAAGGAGAGTAGTCCTGTGGTAACGTGGGGTCCCGGAAGGCCAAACCGTCTGGCTTAAATGCCGTATCCCAAGCGTCGATCCTCTTCAGTTCAAAATTAGCGCCATAGACAAAATTACGTCCGTTAAAAGTACCAATGGCCATACCTGTATAACTGCTCCTGACGGGTTGACGGATAAATTTGGCATTGTTGCCGGAAGCCGCATTCCAGGCTGACAGTACGCCGTCAAAGCCGGTGAAAGCGAACAGGGAAGCTCCACCGCCATTTGGCAGGTTGAAGCCTTTGCCCGCGGTGAAGACGACGCCGCAGGGAAATCCCTGTGCGGAATCCGCTATATTATTGGAAGAAGGGATATTCACGGCCCTTACTTTTACACCTTCCACGCTATAGAGCTCACTGACATGACCACCCACGGAGTTCACCCAGGCAGTACCGCCTGAAGACCAGGCGACGCCAAAGCCATTGATGAGGGTCGGGTCCAGGGGCTGGACGGGATGGTATTTTGCTTTGTTGGCTACAAGGTTGATCACATCGAAATCCCGCAGGGGCTTGTCATCGACATGACCTTTTTGACAGCTGAAAGACAGTGCTGCTGCCGTTGCCATTAACAGAGAGCTCGCACAAGAGCTCCATCCTACAGCCGTAAATTTTTTCGCGTACATTAGGAAGTTTTTAATGTTATTTGGTAATGCTTTCGCAAACCTACATCCTCTTCCGGCCTGTTCGGACCGGCATCTTCCTAATGGCAAAACCTGACTTCCGAGTGGCGGCTAGTGATGGGTGTTGATCTCCATCGTGTGGTAGATAAAATGATACGCAGATATCCATCTGGGTCGAACCATCCTGTCAGAACATTTGTAATGGCAGCCTATAGCCTACCCACTGGCTTGTTGATGATAAAAGTGATATGAATAGTAGTGCTGATATTTATGCCTCTTTCAGTGCTCTGTCCAATACCCTTAAATTGCCAATATATTCCTGCGCATGCGGCCATTCCGGCGATAATTCGGCCCATAAGATTTGGCGGTCAATGGCAATTTGAATAATTTCCTTATTGGGGGGCTCGATGATTCCTTCGTCAACTAACTGTCCAAAGCCAGTTGCAATGACGGAAATATCCAGTGTATAGATGTATTGCTGGTCATCAAACTCCTTATCTTGTAATTGGGATAGGATTTTTTCTTTATTGACTAGCTGGTAGTTGTAGTCAATGAATTCCATCTCGCCTACATTTGTTATCGTCCATACAAGGCATTGTAGCGTAGGAACCGCAGGATTCGCTTGCCGCCAACTTCTGAATTCGGCCAGGGCGGTGTCACCTTCGTCTGAGCCAAATGGTGCCAGTTCATCTATACAGCTCCAAAAAAAATCTTCCGGGATGAGATCTTTGGCTTTTGGGTGTGCATGGTCAATATCAATACCGTATTTTTCGTTTTCCATATAGTTTGTAAATGTATCATTTTCCCTGTCGGTTCTTTCTAAGGTATAGGTTATTGTTACAATTATTTATAGACGAGCTAATTTTATTTATTTTGTAAAGTGCTGATAAGCAATATAAGTATGGTGAAGGTGTATTGTCCGCTATTTTGATTGCTCCAATCAATCAATCCCAAAAGGGTTAACGACCTTTTTTAGTTGGTACTGAATATGGCTAAAGTTGACGGCATTACTCTGCGTGCCTGGTGCCTGAACAAAAAAACCAACCAGCAAGGGGCTCGTAAAAACATACCGCAGACGCCGGGCCATATACCAGCTATTCCCATCCTGCGAATAGTACAATATAATCACATTCCCGGCTTTAGCCATTTTCAAAAATACATGATCAGTTGGGAGAGCTACTGCATTGCAGTCATCGGAGTACTCGTTGGTCACTACGCTCACTATTCTGTGCGCTCCTGTATTATCCCTTTCAAAGCACAATTTTATCCAATGTGCGCTGTCAGCCTCCATCATAATACCCCCTGCATTCCATTCACCGGCAAAGGCATGCCGGACATCTAAAGTGAGAATGAAATTGCTATCCGCCTGGAATAGTAATCTTGGGGCATTATTGGGTAAATAGGAGCCATAGGAATCCCTGTATACGTCGGTTCCGCTACCGGCTTCAATGGTAAGGTTGTCTCCGGAGTTTGAAAACCGGAGCGGTGGCCTTTCCCAAAACAATTTATGCGGAATCGTACTCAATGAGAAAGAATCGGATGTCTGTGCTGGAACTTGGTAGGGAAAGAGGATGATACAAAATAGAGTTGCAAGCTTCATGGAAGTCGTTTTTGTTATTCTGTCTTTAAACTTTTCACAGGATTTGACAGCCCGGCCCTTATTGCGTGGAAACCGATCGTCGCCAGCGCCAAAAAGGCTGCAATAATTGCAGACGCGGCAAATACCCACCAACTTATCGAAATTTTATATGCAAAACTTTGCAGCCATTGATGCATAAAGAAGTAGGCGGCAGGCGTTGCCAGAATGAAGGAAAGGCATATCCATTTTATATACTCTTTTGAAAACATCACTACGATATTATAAAGCGATGCGCCAACTACTTTCCTGATAGCAATTTCTTTCGTTCGCTGCTGTACGGTTAATAAAGTAAGTCCGGTTAGTCCCATAACTGCAACGAGTATGATAAAGGCGGTAAGTGCGTTTAGCACATGGCTCAGAACAGCTTCTGTGTTGTACAAATTGTTTATGCGGTCGTCTAAAAAATGATACTCGAAAGCTCCGCCCGGCGCGAACGAATTCCAAAGGTTTTTGATGTATGCAATGGTGGCTGGCAAATTGCCGCCGTTTAGCCTGATAGCTATATAAGTTCCTTGATTATTGAGGAAAATGGCAATCGGGCGGATGTCTTTGTGCAGTGATTGAAAGTTGAAGTCTTTTGTTACACCGACAATTTCATATCGCTTAGTCCTGACGGCAAGTGCATTCAGGTATTTGGTGTCGATGATTTTATTCACCGGCTCATGAATGCCAAGCTCCTTTACCGCAGCTTCATTCAGAATTATTCGTTGAACGGTATCATTGTCTGCCTGGGGGTTGAAATCCCTGCCTTGCACCAGCGGAATTCCAAAGGTTTTGAGGAAGTTGTAGCCTGCGCTGAAGTTGGCCAGAAGGTGATCTTTGGTCCCTGCGATATACTTCGCTGCGATAGGGAAATTGTCCAGACCGCTGCCGGGATAGTCGATACACGGATTGGCCGAAATAACGTTTGTATTCTTTGTAAGTTCCGCGATAAAAGCTGTTTCTTTTTGCCCTAATAACATAGATGGGTCTTCCAGCACCAGAATATTCTCTTTAACATAACCAGGCGATTGGCTGCGCAGGAGATTTAATTGTTTATCGACAAATATGGCACAGGATATAAGCGCTATGAATATAAAGAATTGTAATACAATCAATGTGCTCTTAAAGCTCATGATCTTCCTACCCGTTTTTATTGTTCCCTTAATGGCTTTTACTGCGTTGAACGAAGACAGGTACAATGCAGGATAGATGCCCCCCAGGATACTCACCGAAAAAAATAAGACGATGAATATTATCCAATTATCACGACTTAGAAAGGTTGACGCGGGAAGCTCTGTAGCCATAATTTGCTCAAATGGATGAACCAGCAATATTATGATTGCCACGGCTAACAACCACGCGATTAAACTTATAGCGACTGTTTCGGTAAATACGAGTCCGATCAGTTTTATTCTTGATGACCCCAAAGTCTTTCGAATGCCTATTTCTTTTGAGCGCTGTATCGAATTGGCGGTGGTAATATTCGCGTAATTGATACAAGCCATTAAAAGTAGGAAAACGGCCGCAGTGCCTAATATATACAAATTGCTGAATGCAACGCCTGGTTCAAGTTCTCTTTCAAAGTCTGAGTGTAGATGAATGGATGTAAGCGGCTGTAATTTATATTCCCAATAGTTGCCTTTATTCTTCAGGCTGTCATAGCTTGTGTTAAAGTTGGCTTGAAGCTGCGGGTCGACAAAGGATTTAACGGCATGTGAAAGTTTACTCTCAATAACACGAGGGTCAGTTCCATTTTGTAGCAGTATGTAAGTATAGTATGTATTATCAACCCATACCTGTGATCGGTTCCATGGGTCGGAAACGTTGGAGAATATAATTTTGTAATGAAAATGTGCATTCGGCGGCACATCTTCCGTTATGCCGGTTATTTTGCACTGAAAATTTCCCCATCCGCCAAACTTAAGCATCAACGACTTGCCGGGTATAGTCCCGTTATTAAAAGCGGTTTCTCCGAAATATTTGACGGCGGTAGATTTCGTAATAACCACAGTGAAGGGTTTCGTCATCGACTCGTGTGGATCGCCTTGTAGAAATTTATAGTCGAATAGGTCGAAAAACGTGGAGTCTGCCTGGTATACCTCTTCATTAAAGGTTTTGTTTTCTCTGCCATTTTCTTTATTACTTACGGTCAGATTGTTGTATTTCCAGATCCTTGTGGTGGCTTTTACTCCCGGAATTTCACGCTTCATCAAATCCGCAAGCGGCGGCGGAGCCATTGAGGAAGTGAAATTATTCCCGTTCATCAGTATATGCGGATAGACACGGTAGATGTTGGACGCATTACCGTTAAACTGGTCAAAGCTTAGCTGGTATCTGATCCATACCAAAATAAGCATGCACGCAGAAACGCTGACTCCCAGGCTGAACAAATAGATCAATGCAAGGGTTTTATTTCTTGTCAGATTTCTGAAAGTAGTTACCAGGTAATTTCTAAACATAACATGGAATTATGCCCGTTGTGGGCATATTAAAGTAATTTATACCATGTCTTCCCGTTTACCGCTTTTCCAACACCAAGGGCCTGAACGTGAGTGGACCTGGCAGTTTTCTATGCACCAAGATAAACCACCGTCTTGGAAGAAATCCTTAAAACATCTTTTTGCCTTGCACGAATATTGTATTTTTATGTAGTATATATTTAATTTGCTGATAAATAAGAATAAAGAAGACGTAAGAAGGAACCACCCGTTTAATGCCGCCCTCAGAAATGGGTACCTCAAGCTGTTTAGCGGATGGGCGGTGGTGTTGTGGATGGGGTGCCGGGGACGACCAGTTCGTAATCGCGGGGAAGGAGGTTGGCGATGGTTTCTGTTTTGCTCCAGTTGCCTTTGGAGAGGATGGTGGGTGGATAGTAACTGCCGTTCTCGCCGATCTCGATGGAGACGGGTTCCAACAGGTTGATAGCGGATTCCTGATAGGCGATGCCTAATCTTCCATTTCCATAGATCACCGTGCAGTCTCCCAAAAAATACATTGTCTTTGTCTGATCGGGATGGATCGTGAGCAGATCGTCGGTGCTTTTTATTTTCTGAATAAAGAAGTCGGGTTGTCTTAGTACATCCCAATAAAGGTGCAGACTATCGATGGGGATGCTGTCTGTCTTGGTGATGTTGGGCTTATAGATGTTCTTTACCCTTTGCTTTTCGATGTTGGGCACTTCTATCTCGTGTTCGACGATGAACCCTTCCTGATGGAGCAGTCCTTTGTACAGGGTGCGCAGGAAGTGCATCTCGGAACCGAGGTAGGCGTATCTGCGGCGTTGTTCCCATTCCAGCCTGGTTTGGGGATAATCGGTGGTCATTTCTCTAAAGAGAGGATAGCCGAAATAAGAGATGATATTGGTGCTGAAGTCACATTCGAATCTTTCGAGACGATACTCGAGGTCATAGCCAAGGGCTTTGTTCTCGATGATGAGGGGATCGGTGGCGGTGACGGATAGCTTCCTGCTTTTGAGGTAATAATGAAACCGAAGGACTTCCTTATTCTTTAGCTTACAAGAGGAGGCGTTTTCGGTAGTGCCGATGAAGTTATCGATAAAGAATTTCCCATATTTCTTCCACCCGTCTTTCATATAGGGCTCTATGACGATGGCAGTTAGTTCGGAAGCTTTTACGCGGAGGGCAACTTTTAGATCGGCAGGCAGGTTGCGGGTGCTGATGGCGAGATTAAAGGTCTGGTAACCGACGGCGGAAATGATGACCTCGTATCTTCCGGGGGCAATGCCGCCGAGGGTAAAGGTGCCGTCGGCCCGGGTGACGGTGCCTTTGGAGGTGCTGTTGAGGAATACGCTCACGCCGGGCATGGGTTTGCCGGTGGCGGAATCCCGCACAGAGCCGGACAGGACGGTGCCTTGGGCCAGAAGTTGTATATAGGTCAGGAAGGAGGAGAGCAGGAGGAAAACAACCTTTTTCATGGGGGATTTTAGACCCGCAAAATAAGATAATAAAGCGATCTTGCTCAAAAAGAAAAGGCGGAGTGGGATATTTTTGCGGTGAAATGACCGGGGTTGACCGTTATCGATCTGGGTAGAACCGGCGTGTCAAAACACAGACGTCGAGCCTGGCTTTGCCTATAAGTTGGTAGCAGGTGTTGGAATATGACTTATCGGAGCTCGAATAATTTATCCTACAAGTTCGTATTTTGGAACATGATATCCCGATTGTTCAGAATAAACTTTTGACTTTTTAAAAAATCGCCTTTTACATTTGGCATCAGGTGATCGATCCATTGCGGTGATTCTTCACCCCGCAAATTTGCGAACAGTGCCAATGCATACCCCCACTGCGTCTGGGACAGGTAACCTTTGGATCGCCAGCCGTGAGAGTCAAAATTCCTGAACGTTTGAAAAGCCTCATTTGCGTTAAAAATACCTAGTCCAAAAAAGATCGTCGTCAGATCGGTCAAAGGCTCGTTGTTGACGGCTATCCGGTTTTCACCAAGCAATTTGATATGGGCGATTTCGTGAGCTAGGGTGGCAACCAAACCTTCCGGTTCAGTCAGGTTCCCGCGATTCAACCAAATTTCGTATTTGTCATCTTCTGTACGACCCCAATAAAGGCCAGCGGCATTTTGATCGTCTTTCTCCGATTGCAGAAAAATTCGCCCACCAAAGGGACTGCCTGTCGATACTTCGCGTACCCCGTCATCGTAGTAACCAAGTATGATCCTATCAAATGGTACTTCCATCTGTGCGGCCACAATTTTCAGGGTTTCATTGGCAGTTTGCTCCGTTCCATTATAGGAGATGGGAAAGTGTGAAAAATGCGGTATCAGTACTCGTCTGTGTTGGGTATTTTCTTTTCCGAAAAATTCCAATAGTATAAGAAATGCCTCCTCCAGCCTGAGCCGGCTAATTTCCGAAACAGGACAGCCGTCTCGTTGAGGGACATTAACAATTGCCTCCCTTTCAAATTCTGAGAGATTCGTCGTTAAATACGTTGCATCGGCCGGAACCTTTGACAACATTTCCCTATCTACGGAACCTGATCCTTTACAATAGGCACAAGTGCCTGTTTTCCACTTACCGTGTTGTTTTAGCCGAATTATATCATCTTTATCCACGTGACCTTTACCCAAACATCTCGGACAAGTTAAGAGACCTGGGGTTTGAGATCGCTTAAATAGACGGGAGAAGAGGCTCATTCCGCCAAAATACTGAAAAAATTATCCTCGCGCAAATAGCAAAAGCAGAAGCTATGTGGCACAGATTTGTTGAACTACCCGCTCGCAAAACTGCTGGATTTCAGACCTTTAATTTAAATATGAATACACAAAGCGTTCTCAAGGGTTCGATTGGGCTCCCCTCAACTCCACGAAATGTATAAGCCGCTGTAAATCAGCGGCTTTTTATTTTCATTCATTTTTTTAGCTTTGTACAAATGATTTCAATAGCTAAGGGTGAGGTTCTTTTTTTATAGATACGGTATTCTATATAATGTTAAAAATATGTGCTTCACAATATATCTTGGTGCATCCATCATGTTGCCTTTACTCGAGTGGAACAAAGACCAACCCGGCGTTCATGCCACAATACTGCAAGATTATGAACTGGCAGTTTTAAGCCGCTTTACGTTGCCCCACGTATTATATATAGGCTCCGATCAGGGTTGTGGATGTGGTTTCAGGCATGCTCTTGCTGAAGGAAAAGGTTGGTTACCTGTGGTCGAAGATGACAAAGATGCTCAGAATGTGATACAGAAAAATCATATAGATTTATGGCAATACCTTGCTGGCAACATGGCGGCTGGAAGTGTTGAAATCTACGCATGTTGGAACAGCGATGTAAATGATTGCCCTGATTGTGTTAGTGACATTAGAATAGAGGATATTGCTAATGAAGATTTCTATTTTAAAGAAGGATGGCTATATAATGTGGCTATTTAAGTGACTTAGACATTCCCATCGGGAACATGACCCCATATTCACTCACAAGAAGGTTACTCACTTCTGTTATATTGGGTGGCGCATTCATTTTGCAACTACCCGGTAGGAATCCACCGACGGGAAATATGTTATGGCTATCAGTTAAGTATATGCGTGATAATTTTTGTATAATTATTGCTTCGGAAGTGGGCGACATAAAAACACGATCCCCGCAATTTAGTATAACTGAATTTCGTTAAAATGGATGGCAAGTAATTATCAACCCTAAAACCCAATGCATGAAAAAAAAATCAAAAGTTGTCCTGTATGTTTTTCTAGGTCTTGTTGCCCTTGGCGTAATCGCCAGTCTGACCGGCGCCAAGGACGCAGGTAAAGCGGCCGTAGCCTCTGCTTCAATCAATGATTCCACTGAAGCGAAACTAAAGAAAACCTATACCTATTCGGCCAAACAACTGATGGCCGAATACATGGGCAATGAAGTAAGGGCGGACGAAAATTTTAAAGGGAAAGTTTTCTGGGTCACCGGCACCATAAAAGACATCGGTAAAGACATTTTGAACAAACCCTATATTACGTTGAAGTCGACCGATCTTATTCGAAGCGTTCAATGTTATATAGACGATAAGCAGGCATTGTCATCTCTGGAAAAGGGTGCGCAGGTAACGATAAAGGGCACCTGCAAAGGGTTGATGGTAAACGTGCTGATGAAAGACTGCGAAATAGTGCCCAACTAAACCGGTGCCGAAACAGCCGCTGTAAATCAGCGGCTGTTTATTTTCCTGGACGATCGAAACTAGCGACAACAGTTCTGAAACCAATGATGATCTATTCCATAAAGTCGATACCCTTTTCGGGTTTCAATAAAATCGAATTGAATTACTGGTGGCGAATTACCTTCTGTGCTGCGTGCTACCATGACCTGTCGGAATCTATATTTCTTACCGGCTTTCACGATTTCCTTCTTGGCGCTGGATCGCATATTTTCAAAGTTTACTTCCACCCATGTAAAGGCCTTTCCTAGGGTATCATCAATTCTTCTGACTACTGCATCGTCTATTACTTCGGTAAAACACCTTTTAATAAAGTTGTTTGTGCTAAGTAGAGTATCGCATATCAATAGGCTGTCCAGTGCGATATCCTGAAACTTCTTAAGACTTGGCTCCTTAACCGAGGTGGAAAAAGTTTTCCAGAACGCTATAAATTTTAAGTCATCTGCGTTATAGGGGCATTTTACATCTTCTAATACTGCCTCTTGCAACGCCAATTCTTCCTGCTGCTCCGTCTTATCAAATAGTCCCCTGGCGGTAAGGACACCGGATTTTTTTAATGCAAAAAGGTCTTCTATGTAGTTGCCATAAATGGCAATCGCACTGTCGCCTTTTGTTATATAATAAGGGGTGGGATAGGACACCGTATATTCAGTTCCGCCTTGACCTTTAAAATGCAGCGGATATTTCACTGTTTCAACAAAGTCAATAATTGCCGGTTTGATAGTGGTATTTTTATTATATAGATGGTTATAGTCATCAGCTTTGTAGGGGCTGGCCCATCGTCCATTCCTGGTCTTGTATACATCAAAAAACTGGTACTTTTCGTGATAATACTCGCCTCGATATTCAGACACAAACAACAGGACATTTTTGAACGATGCAAAAGCCGGCCAGCCATAATGATCGAAAGCGGTAAAGTCAATTTTTTCGCCCGAATAGGAACCATAGACCGGCACCAAAATTTTGTATTTTGCCCGAAATCCGTTGTCCATTGATCCTTTTTCGTCCGGCAATGGTTGTACTTGCACCTTTTCTCCCACAAACACAAAAAGCGTATTCTTCTTTTCAATTGCACTGGTGTCCGATTTGGGAACTAAAGGCGCTGTATTCCTGGTGCCGGAGTTCTGGCAGGCACATAAGGATAAAACACAAAAAGGTGCCAGCAGGAAAAGAAAATATCTCATTTCGGAATAGAATTGATTATGGATTACGTTCGCTTTTCAACAGCGTTACCGCTTATAGTCGACCGGCGGCAGTGGTATAGGCTGAGCAACGATGCCCGCTGCTTCCGTCATCTCATGACCAGGGAGGGCTTGACCTTGCCCGTGAACTGGACAGCAGGGCATCCACCTCGCATTTTTCAAATATTGCTTTCAAGGCCGCAGATCTGCAGTTGCCAGAAGGTCCTCGAAATCCTTCGGTAATGTTGTACGTTTCTTTGCCATATTAAAGGACAGTTTCACGATTGGAAAGATACAATGATCGTGCAATACCAGCAATTCTACCTAATGTAGATTGGATACCCGATGAGTACCCTGTTCGGAGAAATTGTTGTATTTTGCTTTCGCAGACACAACGGGCAAGATTAACAACGAATAGTAAAAAGGAACGCATAACCCCTTTGCTCATTTAATATATTGTCTATGAAAATAGCCCCTTCGCGCAAGCGGCCCCGGGCCATTTGGCTAGGTATCAGTATCGCGGTCATTCTTTTGGGCGTTTGGTTACTCACCAGAACATATGTGATGGCAGCTTATAGCCTACCCACTGGCTCCATGGAGAAAACCATCCACGTGGGGGGTAAAGTACTCGTAAACAAGCTAAGCTATCTCCCGATCTCGAGGGGGGATATCCTCGTGTTCCATTTCCCGGTGGGAGACACCGTCATCGACCTGCCGGAGTACCAATCCATGCGGCCATACTATGACGTTATCCGGGAGATGGGGCGCGGAAATGCCGATGCCGGCAGGCAAATCGTGCTGGGTGAACCGGATAACTATCCACTCTCCATCCGGCCGGTGTCTAAACGGGAAGTGTACCTGAAACGCTGCATCGCTATTCCGGGTGATACACTTCAGATGCGGGATGAGCTCCTATATATCAACGGGCGTAGGCAAGCCTGGCCGCCGGAGGCAGAGACCTCTTTCCAGGTTGTCACGGACGGCCGTCCGCTTGACGAAAGGGTTATGAAGACGCAGTACGGCCTGGATATCTCGAACGCGGAAGAAATTCGGGCGCTCGACAGTGCGGGTGCATACGATATGCTGCTGACCTACAGTGCGCGCGAAAAAATGCTGAAAGACGGTTTCGCCCGGCAGATTAGCCCCGATATCGATTCATCGACCGAAGGCGTATTCCCCAGTGATGAAGTGCATCACTGGTCGAGAGACAATTACGGTCCGCTCTGGGTCCCTAAAAAGGGTGCGTCGATTGGGCTGACACCGGTGAACTATCCGATCTACGAACGCATCATCCGCACCTACGAAGGCAATAAACTGGAAATGCGCGGTGGCAAGATCTATATCAATGGGCAGGAAGAAAACAGGTATACCTTCAAAATGAATTATTACTGGATGATCGGCGACAATCTTCATGGGTCCCAGGATTCCCGCTACTGGGGCTTTGTGCCGGAAGATCATCTGATCGGGAAAGCCAGCGTGGTCTTGTGAACCGGAGGAGGGGTTACTCCGACCCCTTCCCGCTCGTGGTAAAGTCTCCAACTCCCTTCAATTGTTGCCTGGGCGGCACTATTTTACTTAAAGCCAGGATTTGAAGTTTTTATGGTTTTAGTGTATCTTTTCCATATGCTTAAACGATATCTCCTACTGATTTTCGCCGCCTCTCTTTGCCTGGCAGGGTATGGTCAGAAATTCCTGGTAAGTTATCCGGCGACCGCTGTGAGTGGACCATTTAGTGGAAAGGTAATCCTATACCTGAACAAGGAGAACAGGAATCCAAAGAATGCCATGGCCGATCTGGAGCCCTTTCCCTGTTTTTCCATCGATGTACGGGACGTAAAGCCGGGTACTTCCGTCACGTTTGACGATCGGGCAGCGGCCTATCCTGCCAGATTATCCGACATAGAAAGGGGCGAATATTATGTGCAGGCCGTTTGGGACAGGAACCTGGGAGGGCGGGCGATTGCGGAGAGCCCGGGTAACCTTTATTCATTACCCCTAAAGGTCAAGCTGACGAAAGATACCAATGCGTCGTTCCGCCTGAGTTGCGATCAAATTGTGGCGCAGTTGACATTCATCGATACGAAATTTGTAAAGGAGCTGAAGGCGGCTTCGCGGCTTTTGTCGAAATCCCAGGGAAGGACGATGACGGTAGATGCTGCTGTCTTGTTGCCGCGGGAGTATTATTCTCAGCCGCAGCGGCAATTCCCGGTGGTGTTTGTGGTGTCCGGCTATGGCGGGGATTATCACCGGTATTCGGGCGATACGGCGGCCTTTAGCAGACCTTTTGATACAGTCTCCTGCATCACGGTCTTCCTGGATGGCAATTGCGCCGGCGGTCATTCTGTATATGCCAACAGCGATAACAATGGTCCGTGGGGAGATGCACTCACCACCGAGTTCATCCCGCAACTGGAAAAGTCCTATCGCTGTAATGGGGCGAGGCTCTTAAAGGGACATAGCAGCGGGGGCTGGACAGTGCTCTGGTTGCAGACACACTATCCCGATGTGTTTACGGGTTGCTGGTCAAGCTCGCCCGACCCGGTGGACTTTCGGAATTTTCAGCGAGTCAATCTGTATGAAGAGGATAATATCTATTATAAAAAGGATGGAACTTCGAATGTCGTCGCCACCATTGCGGGATATTTTCCGGTGGCGACGATGAAACAATGCTACCAGCAGGAGTTTGTGCTCTACCGGGGCGAGCAGATGCATTCGTTTAACCAGGTGTTTAGCGCAAAAGGAGCGAATGGTCAGCCGATACCGATATGCGACCCTGTGACAGGGGCCATCGACAAATCCTGTTTTGAGCATTGGAAGTCTTATGATATCTGCGCTTATCTCCGCAACAACTGGCCGGCCCTTGAAAAGGGGTTGCAAAGCAAGATCCGGGTATCGGTAGGCAACCAGGACAATTTTCTTTTGAACTATGCCGTGCACATGCTGGAGGACGAAATGAAGAAGCTGGATACGCGATTTGTCTTTGCGTATTATCCGGGGGATCATTTTACGTTGAATACACCGGAGTATCAGACAGCAGGAGCTACATTCCTGGCGGAACGGAATGCGCATTGGAATATGCAGCATTAACAGCCTCTGGCCAAAATACGTTATAACTGCGCCTGACTATTTAAAATTGTTCTCCAAAAAGTCAAACACTTTGTCAAAATGGTTTAACGGTGCACTATGCGACCCTTCTATGGCAATGTGCTCATAGTAAAATCTGAATTTTTTATGCCTAAATCTGGTGATCATGTTTTCGCACATGGGTGAGGAAGGGCATACCTCATCTTTATTGGCTGATAGTAATAAAACTGGCCCGTTGATCCTTTCCACCTTTATAACCGCCTTTTTAAATGCAAGCGAATCCTTGAGCATAATCTCAAATGCAGACCTCAAATCATGTTTGATAAGCGCGGGTACGGCCTCTTCCGACACAGGCACAAAAGGAAGTTCTATGCCTTTGTACGTCCATGCTGAAGTAGTCAATTCATTCGTATTCCCGGGAAAAACGGCATTACTTGGCACAATGGCCACTACGCAGCGAATGTCTTTATAAAAAGAAGCGATCAGCAATGCGAGGTCTCCGCCTCTTGAACCACCTATGATGGCTATTTTCCTTTTATTGACCTGCGGATTTTTCGCAGCTTCAGCAATGGCGGCATGCACCTGGTCTATAGAGATCTTATTGAGTGTATCTGGTGTGCCTTTTGCCTTGAAATAACCAATTGCTAAAAATGCATAGCCTCTCTTCAAAAATTCTTCTCTTTTATTCTTCCAGTAATTGCTTGCCCATGCGTTACCGCCTTCCGAACCGCCAAATCCAACGATCAGCGGCTTGTTAACTGAAGAATCACCGGTATATAATTTACTCTCAACGTTGGGCGTATTCAATAATATTTGGGAAGAAGCAGTCTTACAGACCAATAGAAATATTACGGTAGTAACCAGCGTAAACTTTTTTAATGTTTTCATGCAAAGTTTCTCTTTTTATAAAAAGTAAAACTATTGCAATCCGTCTGGCAAACTTTTGACCTGGATCAAATAATTACTTTTCTGCCCTCAGTCTGCTTAAAGTTTCCTGTGTAATACCAAGGTAGGAAGCTACCATACCAAGTGGTATGCGAGGATAGATATCAGCGTATGTTCTATTAAAGTGCAGGTATTTATCTTTGGCAGTTGTAAAGCGCATTGAGATGATCCGTTCAATCATCTGATAAAACAATGAACCCATTGAAAGTCTGGCGTATCGTTCCATTTCAGGAAAGTTGTCAAATAAATATCCGAGATCGGCCACATTTAGTGTGAAGACCTCAGTAGGTTCAATTGCATCTATATAATAATGATCAACTTCCCTGAACATAAAGCTCCGGGGGGAATTAATCCATTCGCCCTCACTGCAAAAATAATCACTTACTTCTTTACCATCCTTTAAAAAATATAAACGCAATAAACCGGTGGTTATAAAATGGCTCTGCGTACAAATATTACGGGCATTATGTATCATCTCGCCTTTCCTGAATGACTGTGGAATTACCCGGTTGATTATTTCCGTCCTTAATTGATCATTTAATTTAATGTACTGCGAAAAGTGTTGTAAAAGCGACTGCATCCGTAAAAATAAGTAAACCTCCCGGGTTAAATCAAGGAAAAAAGAGCGGATTGATGGAAAGTCATCCGGGCAAAACTTTATTTAACTTCTTTTTTAGTTTCCGCCAATTATCTTCATCCGGACATTAAGGAATACCATTCTAACGACAATATTCACTTAGCCCCCGCTAAACATGGCCAGACATGCTGCTTTATCAGTAACCGTGGTTTTTGCCATACCCGTTTTCTTCACTTCCTGCGCCACTTTATTGAATGGGCCGGCACAGAATATTCGGATCGGCACGGATGAGCATATCAGACGGGTTTCCGTGGAGAATGCACTTTTTGAAGATAGCTTCGCACGCCAGCGGGAGGAGCCCGGGACTTATCTGGTCCGGAGAAGCAACAAGACCCTGGTTATGCATATACAGCTCGATTCGGGCGAGAAGATTATCCGGATCCGGCCGCGTAATTCTTTAGCCTATTGGCTGAACATTGAAAATTATGGCATAGGCATGCTGGTCGATAAGGATCATCCGAAACGTTATGGCTACCGCTGCTGGACCTACCTGTTGCTTAAAGATACTGCCATTACTTTGCGACGGTTCGCGCCTGTTCCAAAGGGAACGACGCGCTTCTTCCTGTCTGTACCCCTTATTAATTCCTTCAGCATTAAATCACCGGAAGGTCGATCCACTCAAACAGGTCCTTTCGGGTTGGAAGCCGGAGTTGACTATTTTTATAAGAAGGATCACTATATTTCTTTTTCTGCTGGTGCGGGAAGCAGCGTATTTGGTCATTATTTTGGCAAGGGATATTTCACGACCGCGCACACTTTTTTTGGCAGTATCAGGAACAGCCATGTCATCGGCAGCTTCGATCTGGGTTACGGGCTCAGTTTCTCAGACCTTCACTGGTCGAAAGTCACTTTTGGCGATACGGTAAACCTGGATAGGTCAGCAAGGAGCACGGGGATAGGATGCAGCCTTTCCGCGCAATACCGGCTTAGCAGGTGCCTCAGGTTCGGCATACTTTACCAGCCTACTTTACTCACAGCCAATCTCACGCCGTCGTTCAATTATCAGCATTATATCTCGGTGGGTTTAGCCTGGAGATGGCCGTTTTTTTAATACGAGTCCGGGTAATATTGGATATTTGATTAAATTGCGCAAAGACCATTCTGCCTTCATCCTCTCATTTTTGTAATACAGCATAACTGCAAAGACTTATTGCCAATCGATCCTATCCATATAGATGAGAAAGCGCTGTTAATTCGTATATCCGAGGGCAATGAAGCTGCCTTTGAGGAATTATACCGTCTATATGTCCCCCAGCTTGCGACGTATCTGCAGCGTTTGTCCCAATCCGGGACTGTGGTGGATGAAATGATCCAGGAGACGTTCTTACAGGTCTGGCTGCACCGGGACAAGCTTCCGGCGGTGGAGCATCCCAAGGCCTGGGTATTCAGGATAGCCTCCAATATTACATTCAATTACCTAAAGCGGGTGCTGACAGCAGAGAAAGTGATACGTGAGAGCGGGGAAAGGTGGCGCAACGACCAGTCTCTCGCCGGGAAGGAAGCGGAGGACATATTATACGTCCAGCAGCTGAGGCGGGCAATCGGCAGGGCTGTGAGCAGGTTATCTCCCCAGCGGAAGAAAGTATACCAGCTTAGCAGGGAAGGCGGTCTGACGATCCCCGAGATCGCTGGCCAGCTGGGCCTTTCGGCCAATACGGTAAAAAATACGCTGGTGAGCTCCCTCCAGTTCATCCGGGAGTCGCTGGAGCAGGAAGGGTATGCAATCAGCCTTTTCCTGATATTATTAATTTCCTGAGAAATTTTTATTAACTCATTAGTCCTGTTGCAGGCCTTACTTTACTTATGTACGGCGGCGAGGGACAAATCCCATCATCAGCATGCAGGAAACCGATATCGACAATCTAATACAAAGATGGACTGATGGCAGTCTGACGGCAGCGGAACGATCGCAGCTGGCGGAGCTGTTGGAAGATCTCAACCATAAGGACATGGTCATTAATATATTGCAGCGACACATGATGGAGGGAAACGCGACTGCTGCGTTCGATGAAATTCGTTTTCTGCCGCTCCTGAGAGAGGTGCTCGGTGCGGACAGGGGTATGGAGGAGACAAATAAGAACGCGGAGGCCTTGAACGAGGATGAAGGACAGAATGAGATCGTGGTCAGGCCGGTCCGGTGGATGTGGATGGGATGGAGGGTCGCGGCGGCTGTGCTGATGCTGGCCATGGGAACCGCTCTGGTAATGATGATAAGGCGGAAGGGAACTGTCCGGGATGTTGCGGAGCAAAGGATATCGGTGAATGATGCGTTGCCAGGGAGCGATAAGGCAGTATTGACGCTTGCAGATGGGACCAAGGTCATCCTGGACAGCGCGCACAATGGTATATTGGCGGAGCAGGGAGGAACTAAGATCGTGAAGCCGGAGAACGGCAGGGTCCGATATGACGCGGGTGCTCATAGAGAGGTAACGGAAAACCTGCTGGTGACACCGCGGGGCGGGAAATATCAGGTCACCTTACCCGACGGAACACAGGTATGGCTGAATGCAGCCAGCTCGATGCGATATCCGACCGCATTCACCGGCAGGGAGCGCATCGTGACCATTAGGGGAGAGGTCTATTTCGAAGTAGCGAGGGAAACCGGCAAGGCCTTTATCGTGAAAGTAAACGACTTGTCGGTGGAGGTACTGGGCACTCATTTCAATGTCAATGCCTATACCGATGAGGTCATGGTACGGACCAGTCTGCTGGAAGGGGCGGTACGGGTGAAGGATGGCGCCGGGCAGATGGTGACATTGAAGCCGGGTCAGGAAGCGCAGACGCCGGGTAATCAACAGGTGATGCGGGTGGTCGGTGGAATTGATACGGCGCAGGTAATGGCGTGGAAGAACGGATTGTTCCAGTTCAGGAATACAGACCTGGCGTCCGTGATGCGCCAGCTGGCGAGATGGTATGACCTGGATGTCGTATATGAAGGCAAAATACCCACAGACCGGTTTGACGGGAAGATACCGAGGGATGCCACCGCCGCGCAGGTGCTGGCCATATTACAGAAAAACCAAATCCATTTTAAAATAGAAGGTAAGAAACTGATGGTTTTGCCATAAGGAAAGTGGTATCCAAACAAAAGCCGGAAATGGTGGAACATTTCCGGCGGGCGTCTGGGTAACCATGAACAAATTTTAGTCGTCGCTGACTGCTTATTCATTTCACCCAAACCATGCGAAAGTATGCAAAAAACTGCTTATTGTAGCCGGCCTGCCCGTGCATTAATTGTGAAAGCGATGAAACTGACTGTTCTGTTCCTTACGGTAGTCCTGGTCAATGTGTCTGCGAAGGGATTATCACAAAAAGTCTCTTTTTCCGGCAGTGACATACCACTGGAAAAGGCTTTTTCCGCCATCGAGTTGCAGACGCATTACACATTTTTTTACAAGTCCGGCTTATTGGAGAAGGCGCGGCATGTTTCGGTGGACTTCCGCGACAAACCTTTGACGGAGGCGCTGGATATTTTATTCGGCGAGCAACCCTTTACCTATTACATCAATGGCAAGATCATCACGATCGATTACCGCAAGGCTGTGATGCCGGTGGTCGACACGTCGGAACTGGGGTCGAAGGCCGGGATGCGTACGATCTTTGGCTATGTCACCGATGAGAATATGCTGCCGTTGTCCGGTGTTACGGTGGTTGCGAAGAGCACCCAGAAGGGCACACAGACGGATGCGCGTGGGATCTTCATTTGTAAGAGCGTCAGGGAAGATGAGGTGCTCGTGCTGTCATTCATAGGGTATGAAAAGCTGGAAGTGCCTGTGAAGGACAGGAACGAATTCATGTTGCACATGAAAGTAGCAACCAGCGAGCTGGATAAGGCGGTGGTGCAGGCATATGGCACAACGAGCCGCCGCTTCGCCACAGGCAATATCACGAAAGTTACAGCGGAGGAGATAGAGCGGCAGCCGGTGATGAACCCACTGCTGGCCTTGCAGGGGCGAGTGCCGGGGCTGCTGATCACGCCGATCAGCAATTATGCGAGCGGCACTGTCAGGACCGAGATCCGGGGAAGGAGCTCCGTTAACCCGCAGTTCACTTCGGATCCTTTATTCATTATCGACGGGGTGCCGCTGACGGTGTTGGAATTGTCCGCCAGCTCCAGCTACATCGATGGTTCTGCCGGGTTTCTTCAAAGCGGAGTGCCGATGCCGGGAGGACAGAATCCATTATTCAGCATCAATCCTTCCGATATCGAGAGTGTGGAAGTGTTGAAAGATGCGGATGCGACGGCCATTTATGGTTCGCGTGGGGCAAACGGGGTTATCCTTATCACGACGAAGAAGGCGAAGGCGGGCAAGTCTAAATTAAATTTGAATATTGCGCAAGGTATCAGCAAGGTTTCCAGGAATTGGAAGATGCTGAGCACTAAAGATTATCTGCAGATGCGTCGGGATGCGCTCGCGTTCGATGGGCTGACGCCTGACGGTTTCAATGCGCCGGACCTCGTATCCTGGGATACTACCCGGAATGTGGACTGGCAGCATGAGATATGGGGCGGAGTGGGTAAAACGACTGATATCCATGCAGGTCTTTCGGGTGGAGATCAGCGGACGATGTTTAGGATCGGGGCTAACTATAGCCGGCAAACCGATGTGACCAAGCGAAGCGGGTCGACTTACAGGACAGGTTTTTCTTTTATGGTGGGGCACCATTCCCTGGATCAGAAATTAAATGTTTCGCTCAACGGTTCCTATACATATTCACATGTAACGACGATCTATGGCCCTAACGCTTCTATCATTCCACCTGATACACCGCCGATCTATGACGAGAATGGCAACCTGAATTATGCCCCCTGGAATGCGGCGGGCCTGGGTAATAACTTCCCATTCGGCCAGATATTGAACCGGGCAAGGTCGGGTACGAACTTTCTCACTGCATCACTGCTGGTGAACTATGAGGTTATCAAAGGGCTACAGTTCAGCACCCAGGCGGGTTATAACAATAGCAACGGCACCCAGGACCTTATATTTCCCATGGCAGGTGCGAACCCGATCTACCAGACCGGTGGCTCGGCTATATTCGGCGTAAACCGGAATAATAACTGGATCATCGAACCTCAGCTGACGTATAATGCGTTCGTGGGGAAGGGTAAGCTCACCTTTTTGGCGGGTGGCAGCTTACAGTCGACGACTACCGACGGACGAAGTACCTACGGTTTTGGGTATACGGACGACGCCTTTCTCAATTCCATTGCGGGCGCAAGCTTTATAGGAGCAAGCCAGAACTATGGCGAATACAAATACATTGCCGGATTTGGGCGAATGACTTATAATCTCACGAACAAGTATATCCTGAACCTCAACGGGCGAAGGGATGGCAGCTCACGGTTCGGGCCGGGTAGGCAGTTTGGAAATTTCGGATCGATCGCAGCCGCCTGGATCGTCACCGAAGAAGAGTGGATGAAGCGGATTGCGCCTGAATGGATGAGCTTTATCAAACTGAGAAGCAGCTATGGGGTAACGGGAAGTGACAAGGTCGGGGATTATCAGTACCTCTCTCAGTATGCACCAGGCACGGTCATAGGCGGTATGCCTCTTTTCCCCTACAACGGGATTGCGCCGTTGATAAATCAACATGCCGTAAACCAGGAATACCAATGGGAATCCACCCGTAAAATGGAGGCCGCGATCGATATAGGTCTGGGAAAGGAAAATCGCTTCAACCTGGGTATTTCGTGGTATCGTCAACGCTGTAACAACCAGCTGACGCAATTCCCCACGCCTTTATTCAGCGGTTTTGCTAATGTCACCGCCAACTGGCCGGCGACGGTACAGAACCAGGGATGGGAGCTTAAGCTGGATGCAAAGCCCGTACAACAAAAAGATTTCTCCTGGGACCTCAATTTCAATATCAGCATCAACAAAAATATCCTGCTCGCTTATCCGGATATTGAGCGGTCGCCCTATTTGACGAAGTATAAGGTTGGTAAGGCGCTCAATACGCAATATTTGCTGCATAGTACCGGCATCGATCCACAGACCGGCGATCATCAATACGAGGACAGGAACCGTGACGGCCGGATCACGGCCAACTACAGCGTACAACCAGGATCGGGTGATGACGACAGGAGTAGGGAGATCGATCTCAGCCCGGTCTTCTTCGGTGGGTTCGGCAGCGATATACGTTACAAGGGCTTTATGTTGAATGCGCAGTTCAGCTATGTCAGTCAGAAGGGGCAGAATTCATATGCCGTGGCAAATGTTATCGGAACGATGAACAACCAGCCTGCTGCGATCGCGGGCAATTACTGGAAGAAGCCTGGTGATAATGCCCAGTTCATACGGCCAAGGACCATTGGCACAGAGAGTGACAGCTATTATAATACTTCGGACGGTGTGTACACGGACGCCAGCTTTATCAGGCTGTCCAATCTGAGCATCGGCTATAATCTGCCGGCCTCCCTGGCGGCTAAAGCAGGAATGGAGAGCTGCAGGGTTTTTATCCATACCAACAATGTGTTTGTGATTACGGGTTACAAAGGGCTTGATCCGGAGACGAAAAATTTCGGCATACAGCCTATTCCAAAGATCTATGACGCCGGCATTTCATTGAACTTTTAAATATTGTGATCATGCGAATCAATATATATTATTTTTTGTTGGCGGCTGTGGTGCTGGCCGGGGGATCGTGCAGGAAGCTCATCGCCATTTCAGACCCCGTCAATACGATCACGAGCAAAGCTGTCTTCAATACAAATGAGAAGGCTAATTCGGCTATGGCCGGCATCTATACGAAGATGATCAACGGCTTGAATCCTTCAAACAACAGCGCTTATTCTTATTTCAGTGACGGCCTGACTACGCTGCTGACGGGTTTGTCGTCGGATGAGTTCACCTTCAGGAACAGTGCCTTCTATTACACTCTTTTCAATACCAACAAACTGTTGTATAACAGCGCGGGTTCGGAACTCTGGACTACGGCATATGATGCTATCTATGGCGCCAACGGGGTACTGGAAGGTATTGCCGCGTCTACTTCCCCGGCGCTGACCGACAGTGTACGTAAGCGACTGACTGGTGAGGCGAAATTTATAAGGGCTTTTTGCTATTTCTATCTAACGAACTTATACGGCGATGTGCCATTGGCGCTGACGGTAGACTTTAATAAGACGATCAGGATGGCCAGGACGGCGCAGGCAAAGGTCTACGAACAGGTAGTCGCCGATCTGAAAGATGCACAGGGGTTACTGGCCTCGGACTTTTCGGCCGGAGGAGGTGAACGTGTACTTCCGAACAAATGGGCTGCCACTGCCCTACTGGCAAGGGTCTATTTATACCTGGGACAATATGGCGATGCGGCCACTGAGGCCAGTGCAGTGATTGGCGCGTCTTCGATGTTCGGGCTGCCCACCGATCTTAATTCCGTGTTCCTGGTCAACAGCCATGAAGCTATCTGGCAATTGAAACAAAGTACTGATATGCCGGGTCTTGGGACTGCGACGCCGGAAGGGAGCGTGCTGCTGCCGAACATGGTGGGTGGTTTCCCTACTCTTTTTGGCCTCTCCGATCAGCTGATGAATGCATGGGAGGTGGGTGATGGGCGGCGGGCCGCGTGGGTGGGCGAGGATAATACGGTGACAAGCCTGCCCTTTTATGCTTATAAATATAAGACAGGTCTGGACAATTTTCAAGTGGGTGTGCCTCCGGCTGAATATTATATGGTGCTTAGGTTGGCAGAGCAATACCTGATCCGGGCCGAGGCGATGGCGCACGGCGCGGCAGGCGGCGCCGCGGCCGCTATTGCGGACTTAAATGTTATCCGGCATCGTGCAGGGCTGGGCGATCTGGACGCATCATTGAGCGGAGATGCACTCCTGGCGGCTGTCGCCCATGAGCGGCAGGTCGAGCTGTTTGCCGAGTGGGGACATCGCTGGCTTGATCTAAAGCGGACGGGCAAGGCGCATGAGGTCTTATCGCAGATCCCGATGAAGCAGCCATGGGCAGGGGACTATCAATTATTATATCCCATTCCTTTTACAGAGATACAGAACGATCCACAGCTAAAACAAAACGAGGGCTACTGACATGAACACTATTTTAAAAATTGAGCGTCTTTCCCACAAGTATAGCAGCACCTGGGCGATACGCGACATCAACCTGGAAATAAACCAGTTCGGAGTCGTCGGTCTTCTGGGGTCCAACGGCGCAGGTAAGTCCACCACCATGAACATCGTATGCGGTGTACTTAACCAGACGGAAGGCAATGTCCTGATCAATGGGAAAGACACGCGACATGATGCGGAAGCGGCTAAGCGGGATATCGGCTTTCTGCCTCAGAACCCGCCATTGTACACCGACCTCACGGTAGATGAATACTTAAGCTATTGCGCGGAGCTTCGATGGATCGGGAAAAACAAGATAAAGGCGGCGGTAGATGAGGCCAAGGAGCGTTGCGGGATCACTCATTTCAGCAGCAGGCTTATCCACAATCTGTCGGGCGGTTATCGCCAGCGTGTAGGGATAGCGCAGGCGATCATTCACAAGCCGAAGCTGGTGGTGATGGATGAGCCTACCAACGGGCTTGATCCCAATCAACTGATAGAGGCCCGGAAACTCATCAAAGAAATAGCCATTGATCATACGGTGCTGCTTTCGTCTCATATCCTTTCCGAGATCCATCTGCTCTGCAGGGATATAGTGATGATCGAAGGTGGGAGGATTGTCTTCTCCGATACGATGGATGCCTTCAACGGCTATGCGCACGCACAAAGTATACTGATAAGGATGGAGAATGTACCTCCGGTGGCTGATCTGCTGCAAGTGCAGGGCGTTACAAGGATTGAACCGTTAAGTGAGCGGCAGGTCCGGATCTACTTCGATGGCGATGACGAAGTGATGGAAAGACTGGTGGCGGCCAGCGTAAAAGGAGAGTGGCGTCTGAAGGAGATCAGTCTTGAAAAGGGACAGCTCGATGATATTTTTAAGCAACTATCTGCTCAAACTGTTCGATAAAATTTATTCTTCCCAATGATATTTAAAATCGCAAAAACGGAGCTTCGCAATCTTTTTTATTCTCCCGTTGCCTGGTTCCTGACGATCGCCTTTTTGATACAATGCGCTATTTATTATTCGTATGCACTGCAGCCTTTGGTCAAATGGCAGGAGATCCTGGCGACGAACAATCCAAAATTCAGGGATTTTGGCGTATCGCTGACACAAACTTTGTTCCTGGATCCCAATGGGATCTTTGCGAACGTGCTGCAGAATTTATATCTTTTTGTCCCAATGCTCACCATGGGTCTTATCAGCAGGGAGATCAACAACGGCACTATCAAACTGCTCTTTTCATCTCCTGTGAAAACGCGTGATATCGTTTTTGGAAAGTACCTGGCTATCATGATCTATAACATATTGTTGTTGTCGATCGTGGGTATATTTATGGTTTCGGGATTAATTCATGTCCGATCGGCCGATTATGGTATATTGTTGTCCGCCGCCCTGGGATTCTACCTGCTGGTATGCGCTTATACGGCCATCGGGCTTTTTATGAGCAGTCTGACTACTTACCAGATCGTATCGGCTATCGGCAGCTTTACCATCATTTTTGCCCTTTCTCACATCGGCAGTCTATGGCAGAAATATGATTTTGTAAGGGATCTTACCTACTTTCTCTCCATCTCGGGGCGGACGGCAAAGATGTTAAAGGGGCTTATCGTCAGCAAGGATGTAATTTATTTTGTGCTGATCGTAAACATGTTCCTTGCCTTCACCCTCATCAAAATGCGGGGAGGCCGTGAGTCGAAACCATGGTATATAAAGGCCGGTCGTTATATCTCGGTGATCGTGGTGACGCTGCTGATCGGCTATGCCAGTTCCCGGCCGACGCTCACCGGCTATTGGGATACGACGTACGGCAAGATCAATACACTGCACGAGAATACACAAAAGATCGTCAGGGAGCTTGGCGACGATCCGCTGGAAGTGACGCTTTATTGCAATCTGCTCGGCCAGGGCGTAATGCAGGGATTTCCCGAAGCCCGCAATGAATATTTGTCGGCACTTTGGGAGCGTTACACCCGTTTCAAGCCCGATATCAGGTTCAGGTATGTTTATTATTACGATGTGGGCGACAGTGCGATCTATAAAATCTTCCCCGGGAAAAATTTACAACAGATAGGGCAGCAAATGGCTGATGGCTATGACGCCGATTTTTCAAGATACATAGGCCCTGCGGAGATCCGTAAAATGATCGACCCGGAACCTGAAAATTACAGGCTTGTGATGCAGCTGAAGTACAAGGGGCATACAACTTTTCTGCGTACTTATGATGATGCCATATTCTGGCCTGAGGAGAAGCATGTGGCCGCCGCTTTTAAACGGCTGCTGCAGGCTAAGCTGCCCAAGGTCATTTTTGCAACCGGTGATCTGGAACGTAGTATTTATAAGAAGGGGGAACGGGAATTCTGGGGCCATTCTATCGCAAAGTCATCACGCGAATCGCTGATCAACCTGGGTTTCGATTCGGATACCCTGGCGCTGGCCGATCATAATATCCCCGCGGATATTACTGCGCTGGTCGTTGCCGATCCTAAAACCGAGCTGAGTGCCGACAGCAGGAGGAGAATCGCCGAATACATGGACAAGGGAGGAAATATGTTGATCCTTGGCGAGCCGGGCAAACAGCAGATGCTCAATCCTGTGCTGCGGCAACTAAGTGTACAATTGATGGACGGTACCCTGGTACAGCTTTCTAAGGATGAGATGCCGCATATGTTGATGCCATATGTAACAGTCGCCTGCGCGGATCTCGCGCAGGAGGATGCGTTGCTGCGATTAAAGAATCCGGACAATGAGGATAGCCTGAAATGGGTTATGCCTGGCGCAACGTCGCTGGCATATACCGACACGGGCGCTTATGTGATAAAGCCCTTGCTGATGACGGTGCCGGGGCGCACCTGGCTGAAGATGGGAGAGTTGGTGACGGATTCCGCCGCTCCGGTGTTCAGTCCGCAGGAAGGGGACATAAAAAAGCCGTCGTTCCCTGTTGTAGTGGGTCTGACGAGGCAGATAGGTGGTCGGGAACAGCGTATTGTCGTGGGTGGTGATGCCGACTTCATGAGCACGCTCAGAATGGGCGGAGACTTTATAAGCAGGGCTTTTTATAGCTGGATGGATTACGGTGCATTTCCTATTTATACTCCCCGGCCCAAGCCCAGGGATAATAAATTCAGGATAGGCGCGAACGGCGCGGCAACGATGAAGATAATCTATATCTATGTGCTTCCTGGTCTGGTGCTATTGCTGGGAACTGTCTTGTTGATCAGGCGCAAGCGAAAATAAAAAGACATACAATGGATCTATATACAGATGAACAGACGATCGATGATCTGAGGATTTTTGGCAAAAGAGACACCAGCGGGGTTTATGATCTGTATAATCATACGCATACGCGGGGGGGAGAAAAGATCCTGGAGGAGATGTTTCGCCGCCCTCTGTCAGACAGGGATGCCATTAATAACCGGTGCAGCATTATCGAGCAGTTTTCCCGGCTGAAGGTAGTTTTCCCATTCGATGCGACGTTGTTCGATATGGCTGAAAAGTATCTGGCGAATGCAGGGGAGCTTTGGAAGAATGGGAGCCGTAATGCCACACTGAGTGAAAAGGAGATACACAACGGTGTTACTGCAGTGATCGATCTACTCCTGCTGCTGCAAAAATTCATCCGGTGCAAGGAAGCCACGGGCATAGCTGCTTATGGTCATGAACGCGCGGAAATCGCGGTACTGCTGGCTGACCCGGTATTTGCACCGGCGCTGCAGGAGAAGCCGAAAGCCAGGTTATCGTATGGGGCCGTTGCGGCATACGATAATCTTTTCCGGGTCCGGGAGCGTGATAAGATAGAGAAGCTGATGGGCCATGTGTATTATCTGGATGTATATCTGTCTGTGGCAAAGGTGGCATCGGACAGGAATTTCATTTTTCCCAGGGCTTTGGAAAAGGGCCGCTGCATGCTGAAGCTGGAGGGTGTCTATCATCCCGAACTTACCCGTCCCGTGGGCAATTCTATGGAGATGGATGCAGGTAAGAGCGTAATTTTTCTCACGGGGGCCAATATGGCAGGGAAGTCTACTTTTTTACGGGCTTTGAGCACGGCGGTTTATATCGCGCATATGGGGTTTCCCGTGGCCGCCAAATCGATGGAGTTCTCCGTGTTTGATGGCATTTATACGACGATCAATCTACCGGACAACCTGGGCATCGGCGCCAGCCATTTCTACGCAGAGGTTTTAAGGGTGAAGAAGATGGCTTCGGAGCTGAACAGCGGCAAGTCGCTTTTCATCATATTCGATGAGCTCTTCCGCGGCACCAATGTAAAGGACGCACACGAGGCTACAGTGGCTGTTACAAATGCTTTTGCCGGGAATAAGTCGAGCCTCTTTATCATTTCTTCTCATATCGTCGAGGCCGGTGACGAGCTGAAACGGCTGCCCAATATCGGTTTTTGGTATCTGCCAACCCGAATGAACGGCCATACGCCGGAATATACATACAGGCTGGAGCGGGGTATTACGGCGGACCGCCATGGCATGGTCATCATCCGGAACGAGGGGATACTGGAGACCCTGGAGAACGGACAGAAGCGAAACCATGGGAATGGAGGAGGTGGTTTTCATACGGACAGGCAGACGGTGGATGAGCTGAACCTGCTGGGTAAGTTCCGGCCCGGATCGGTATACCATCTTTTCGGACAGGTGAAGACCAGGGGCGGGGAGCGGCTGCTGGACGATATGTTCCGTTATCCTCTGGAGGATGCGCAGGCAATCAACACGCGCAGCGAAATTTTTCAATTCTTTCAGCAGGCAAACCCCGGCTTTCCTTTCGATGTGCAGCAGCTGAATATGATGAGGGAGTTTCTGGATACGAGCACAGCAAGGAACGGTTTGCTGGTGCTAACGGGAAATCTTATAAAGAAGGCCCTTGCGGGTTTGACGCGGGACGAGCGGTATAGAAAGAATGTGCAGGGCCTGCAGGCGGCGATCGTTACGCTGAACAGGTGTTATTCTTTTATAGAAACTGTTCGAGGCGACGACGGCCCATTTGCCGGGCGGATCCGGTCTATGAGGGAGCTATTGTCCAGCCGCCAGCTGGAGAGGCTGCGGAAAATAGATATTTACAAGGCTTTGCCCCTGAGAACGCTGGCTTACTATGAGCATTTGTTAAAGACTAAACTATATAAGGAAATGGAGGCAGTGCTCGAATTTATTTCCGAGCTGGATGTTTACATTTCAGTGAGCGACGTGGCCCGCTCCAGGGGATTCGCTTATGCGAAGGCGTTCCCACGGGAGAGAAATATGTTGTCGGCCGCCAGTCTTGGCCACCCATGCATAGCCGGCGCTGTGGGTAATGACCTGTCGATGGATGAGGACAGTAATGTGGTGTTCCTGACGGGAGCGAATATGGCCGGCAAATCCACCTTGATGAAATCCGTGGGGATCGGTCTGTATATGGCGCATATGGGCTTCCCTGTCGCTGCAAAGGCTATGGCTTTTTCTGTACGGGAAGGTCTTTATTCGTCTATCAACGTATCAGATAACATCGGTTTGGGATACAGCCATTTTTACGCCGAGGTGGTGCGGGTCAAGCAGGCTGCGGAAGCGGCCAGCAGCGGGAGAAGGCTTTTGCTGATGTTCGACGAGCTGTTCAAAGGGACGAATGTGAAGGACGCATATGACGGTACGTTGTCCGTGACGGAAGGTTTTGCCGGATACAGGGATTGCCTGTTCATCGTTTCGACTCATATTATTGAAGTGGGGGAGGCCTTGAAAGGCCATAAGAATGTTCATTTCGTGTATATGCCTACTGTTATGGAGGGCAGCCGCCCGAGGTATACCTACAGGTTGAAGGAAGGTATTACAGAAGACCGGCAGGGGATGATGATCATCAGGAACGAGGGTATCCTGGAATTGATCAACGTTCCTCCAGCCAGTTGAGGAAACCATGTGCCTTTTCTTTGTTGATCAGCAGTTTTTCGGGGGTGTCTATAACCAATTTCACATAGAGCTTCCGCATGAAATAGGGTTCTATCTCTTTTATAGCTTTGAAATTCACCAGGTACTGCCTGTTGACGCGGAAAAACTGCGTGGGCGAAACGACATTGGCTATCTGGTCCAATGACTTATTGACGCTGTAGCTGTCCTTGTCGAAGCATACGATTACTGTCGCGTCATACCTGATGTAGAAGAAGGCAATATTCTCTACCTGTACCGTACTGTATTTTTGGTTCCTGAACACCAGGAAGCTTGTTTTGGTGGCAGGATAATTCAGTTTCGACAGTAGTTCGTCCAGATTGGGCATGGATTTCTGCTGAAAGAAGTTTTTTAGGTCATCCACCTTATTGAGCGCGTCTTTTATATCGTCCTTTGAAAAAGGCTTCAATACATAATCCACGCCGTTGTTCTTAAATGCCTCCAGCGAATATTCATCGAAGGCTGTGCAGAAGATGACGGGGCAAGTGATCCTGACGGATGTGAAGATGTCGAAACAGCGCCCATCGGCAAGCTGAATGTCCATAAAGATCAGGTCCGGAAGGCTAGCCGTCGATAGGGCCGCTACGGATGCCGCCACGCTCTGGTATTTGCCCACGATCTTCGCTCCGGGGCGGAGGCCCAAAATGATATTCTCCAGCGATTTGGCCGTTTTTACCTCGTCTTCAATGATGATGATATTCATAAATGAGGGGGAGCTTTACTTTGAAATGTTGGTTGTCGTTGCTAATGGTCACCTGTTTGTCGAGTAAATGGCCATATCGGTGAAGGATGTTTTTAAGTCCTACGCCCAGGGAACTGTTCTCTCCTTTCTTTTGCCGGATGGGGTTCTCGACAACTATTTCTTCCTTATCCTCGTAAATCCGTATGTGCAGCGGATGTTCAAGGGAAACGATATTATGTTTGATGCAGTTCTCCGCCAGCAGCTGCAGGGTAAATGGGGGTATCAGGGTTTGCAAGGTTTTCTCGCTGAGCATGCTTGTAAAGGATACGCCATTGTCAAACCGGGCCTTTTGTAAGAACAGATAGGCATTCAGGATCTCCATTTCTTCGCGCACATGGATGAGGTCCTGTTTGCGGCTTTCCAGCGTATAGCGATAGAAATTTGACAGTTTAAGGATAAAATCCACGGCCTCCTCATCCCCGGATTCGACCATTGCTTTAAGCGTATTCAGGCTGTTGAAGAGGAAGTGCGGATTGACCTGCTGTTTCAATAGTTCGTATTGGGCGCCGAGATTGTCGTGTCTGATCCTTTCCAGCTCAATATTTACATGCTGATTTTCATAATTTTGCTGCAGCAGCTGAAGGAACATATAAAATACCAGGTTGATCAGGATGCCCCGGACCTCCACCATGAGCATGGTCGGCCCGAAATTGATATGGGACAGGATGAGCTGCTGTACCCAGGCCAGCAGGAACATTACCACGAGCCCGAATACCAGCGTGCGTAAAAGATTGGGATAAGAAATGCTCTGCTTCCTGGATCTGGCGGGTTTCCGTGACAACATGAAGATATTGAAATACCACATCAATAGTGCGAAAGCAGTGGTGATACCCGCATTTACTATTGCCTCCGGCGCATTAAGATCATGTGCCGCCAACTGCGGCACGGAGGATAAAAGTCCCAGGAAGATGGAACTGACCCAAATGGTGGTCCGGGATATGCTGAAAGAAGTTGATCTCATCAATGACAGAGCGCGATGCTTTTAATTGATCGACGAAATTAAGCGATATTATTTAATTAGACCTTTCGCCTCGATGACGGCATCCGCAAACGCCCCGGGAGCTTCCTGCGGCAGATTGTGTCCAACACCACCGGATATGGTATGATGTACATAGGGGCCTTTGAATTTTACCGCATATACCGATGGGGCAGGATGAGGGGCGCCATTGGCATCACCCTCGAGTGTAACCGTGGGTACGGTGATAACAGGGGCAGTTGCCAGTTTCTTCTCATACTCATCGTATTGGGGCTCTCCGGCGGCAAGCCCCAGCCGCCAACGATAGTTGTGGATGACGATGGCTACATGGTCCGGGTTGTCAAATGACTTTGCCGATTGCCCGAAAGTTGTATCATCAAAATGCCAATCCGGAGAAGCCGTCTGCCAGATGAGTTTATTAAATTCCCGGCGATTGGCATCGTACCCGGCAACGCCGCGGTCGGTGGCAAAATAGAACTGATACCACCAGGATAATTCAGCCTTCGGCGCAAGAGGCGCTTTATTCGCCTGCTGACTGCCGATCAGGTAGCCGCTGACGGAAACCAGGGCCTTGCATCTGTCCGGCCACAAGGCGGCGATGATGTCCGCAGTACGTGCTCCCCAGTCGAATCCGCCGATGATAGCCTGTTTGATCTTCAGGGCGTCCATCAGGGCAACGATATCCGCAGCCAGCGCGGATTGCTGACCGTTCCTGGGCGTCTCCGGCGATAAGAAAACGGTGGTCCCATAACCCCGCAGATAAGGTACAATGACCCTGTAGCCCTTACCCGCCAGTATTGCCGACACTTCAGTATAACTATGGATGTCGTAAGGCCAGCCGTGAAGGAGGATGACAGGTTCGCCATTAGCCGGTCCCACCTCCGCATATCCTACATTAAGGACGCCGGCTTTGATTTGCTTTACGTGGTCAAAGTCAGCCCGGACATCCTGGGCTTTCAACGGTGTTCCCGCAAAAAGTTCGACAAAGGCGGTGAGCGCGGCGAGACCTAAACAGCGGCGGTAACTAAAACTTGTATTCCTTTTCATTATTTTTTGATTAAGATGTTTTACTGGTTCTTTGTTCCTCAAAATTACGCACCTCCCGCCGGATAGAGAACTTCGGAACCTTTGAGTCAGACAAAACAGGCCGTGAATCAGACAATAGCCCATTCGGTCATAATGGACCTGCCAGCAATCTGTTTTGAACCTTATAGCAAAGTGCCTTAGGCCAATGGGGGCTAATTTTGCCCTAAAGAGAAACATGAAAAATATAAATAAGATTTACATCGACGGCGGTTTTGTAACCCCGAAAGGTGTCGAAGAAGCAGATATTATCAGCCCCATCGACGGCGCTGTGATCGCCCGAATGACATACGCCAACGAGGAAGATACAGTGTTAGCCATCCGGGCTGCGGCCAGGGCATTGAAAAGCTATTCCCAAAGCTCCATCAACGAAAGGAAAGGTTATTTACAAAGGATCCATGACGAGATCATGAAAAGGATGGATGAGCTCATCGAGGCGACCATTCGGGAATATGGGGCTACCAGGGAGCGGGCAAAATGGTCGAACATGCTCGCCGCGACGACGTTTTTAAGCTATATACCCATTATCGAAAGCTATCCATTCGAAAGGGCTGTCAATGAGTCCAGGGTGGTCATGGAGGCTGTGGGTGTGGCCGCGCTCTTTACTCCCTGGAACTCCTCCTCAGGCTCCATTGCCGTGAAAGTTGCGCCCGCACTGGCCACGGGTTGCACCATCATCCTGAAACCGAGTGAGTTCAGCCCCTTGCAGTCTCAGCTCATCATGGAAGCTATTGATGCGTCCGGGTTACCGCCTGGCGTTGTGAACATGGTCAATGGCCGGGGGGATGTGGTCAGCAAACCCATCCTGGAAAGCATGGATGTTAGAAAGATTGCTTTCACAGGTTCCACGCAGGTGGGAAAGCTAATTGCCAGGCAATCCGTCGAAACCATGAAAAGGCTGACACTGGAACTCAGCGGCAAATCCGCCAATATCATCCTGGACGATGCAGATCTGACCGCCGCCATTCCCATGGCACTGCAGTCGGCTTTTATGAACAACGGCCAGGCCTGTATCGCCGGCTCAAGACTCCTGGTGCCCTGGACATGCCTGGAAGAAGTGAGGAAGATACTTTTGGATACAGCGCCGCAGTTCACCGTGGGGGATCCCGGCAGGCTTGATGTCAAACTCGGGCCGGTGGCAAGCCGTAAACAATTCGATCGTATCCAGCAGTACATCGCCGCAGGAATGGCCGAAGGCGCCGAATTGATCTATGGAGGGCCCGGAAGACCCGAAGGCATCGAAACAGGTTATTATGTTAAACCGACCATTTTTATGGGAGTGAACAATGACATGCAGATCGCACGGGAAGAAATATTCGGCCCGGTTCTCAGTGTCATCGCCTACGGGGACGAAGCGGAGGCGGTGGATATTGCCAATGACACTTCCTATGGGCTGATGGCTTACATTAGTTCAAAAGATATAAAAAGGGCGGAAAAGCTGGCGCCACAGCTAAAAGCCGGAAGAGTGCTGATCAATACCCTGAAACATGATCCCCTGGCGCCATTCGGTGGTTATAAGCACTCCGGCATAGGGCGTGAGAACGGTACTTTCGGCCTGGAGGAATATTTGGAAGCTAAAACGCTTATTGCGTAATTTGCCCTGAGGGTAAAATGACTGAATGAAATGGGATCCTCCAACCTCATATATACTTGCTATTCCGGTGTTGACCGCTCAGGAGAAAACCTGGTGCGCGATCATACCCTGACAATGGTGATAGCAGGCCGGTCCCAGGCCTGTTTCAATGGCGGCGAGATAACGACAGAGGCTGGAGGCTTCCGTTTCATGAGAAGGAACAGCCTGGTAAAGTTCATCAAATATCCCTCGCCCGGTGAAGGGTACAAAGTTTTGTCCGTAGTGCTGGAAGGCGAGACGCTCAAAGAATATAGTCGCCAGGTGGATCCCGCCCTTTATAAAGGCAGGATACCGGGTGGCATTTTGAACCTGCAGCCCAGCGCCGTACTGAAAAGCTATTTTACTTCCCTTGCTCCATATCTGGATGATAAAAGCTCCCGGTTCCATCATATCAGCAGGATCAAGGTCATGGAAGCTGCCTCGATCTTGCTGGACATCGATCCCGTTTTTGGAAGCGTCCTTTTTGACTTTGCCGAAGCCGGAAAAATTGACCTGGAAGGATTTATGCAGGAACATTTCAGATACAATGTCAGTCTCCCCGATCTTGCACGGCTGACAGGCCGTAGTATTTCCTCCTTTAAGCGCGATTTTAGTAAAATTTTTGGGACAACGCCCTATGAGTGGTTGAAGGACAGAAGACTTGAGGAAGCGTATTACCTGATAGATAAGAAGCATTTACCCCCTGGCGATGCAGCCTTCCTCTCCGGGTTTGTCAATTACAGCCATTTCTCCCGTTCTTTCAAAGAAAGGTATAGCATCTCTCCCTCCAGTCTGGAGAAATAAATTTTCCCTGAAGGACCAGTACGGCTTTATGCGATAGCTGCCTGCTGATAGGCGGCTGGATAGAGCTTACGATACATGAGGTATGTTACGGAAATAATACCCAGTGCGATCATCGCGTCGATAGTGGCCGGAAAACCCAGGACGGAAATTTTGGAAAAGAATGCAAAAAGTATATCGAAGAAGATCCCCGCGATCACCCATTCTTTAAGCCGCAGCAGCTTGTTGGGGATCAGGAGAACTATTACCCCGGCGAGCTTGGCCACACCGAGAATATAGATGAAGTGCGGCGGATACCCCAGCTGGCGGGTGATGTTCCAGACGATGGGATTGCCGGTGAGTTCGAAGAATCCGCTTGATCCGAACCATAATGAAATGAGGGCGGTTCCTGTCCAATAGATGGCTTTTGTTATTTTCCTGTTCATGATCTTGGTTTTTTTAAGTGATTTAATGAGGCAAAGTTGTCTCAAATCACACCGGGAGCAATCTGGAAAAGACGTGAAGCCGACAAAGAAGACCGTGGATTAGACCATTGGCTCCCCGACCAGGTAGTTTGACAGAACGGCACAGGCGATTATCTAATTTTATCGGGCTGTCATACTCCTGACTGCATCTGGTTAAAATTTCATATCATATACGTAAATGCCGACACCTAAATCTCCGCATATCCTCAATGCCGCCAGCAACCTGTTAGGTTTTTGCCTGGTCGTACTGACGTCCCTGAATGTCTTTGGCAAGACCTTTTTTATCGATCCGAAGCACTGGTAAAAAAGGTCAATTGTTGGAAAATATCGCTGACCCGTCTAAAAAAAAGACCTTTTTATAACCCAGTAAGCCGCTGTCGATGCTATAAGTATGGATGACGGATACACAACGAATTTCCTGTACCATTTTCTTTTTCCGAAAGGGATGATCACCAGCACGAAAACGCAGGCAATAACGATCACCTGGCCGATCTCCACACCTGCATTGAAAGAAAGTATGGATGTATAGAATTTATTCCTGGGAAGACCAATTTCATTCAGGGCGCTTGCAAAGCCCATACCGTGTACCAGGCCAAAGAGAAAAACGATGGCTATTCGCCATGGCTTTAGCTCGCTCAACAGCATGTTCTCAATGGCTACGAACATAATTGACAGGGCAATGATCGGTTCGACGATAGCGCCGGGGGCAACGAGAACGCCTTTCATGCTTAAGGCCAGCGTAACGGAATGGGCCACGGTAAATGCCGTTGCCTGCCAAAGGATGGTTTTGATACGGGTACTAAGCAGGCAAAGGCTTATCACAAACAGGATATGGTCTGTTCCAAGAGGGATGATATGTTGAATGCCCAGCTGAAGATAAAACCAAACGACGTGCGAGGCAGGCGCCTTTTCCAAAGCATAGTTGATGGAATGCCCCAGCACAGTCATTGGAAGTAACAGGAGGGATACCAACAAGATGTTGTATGTATTGCCTGGTTTCATAATTTTATTTGGATGTAAGCTGGCGATCTCCGGTACTGGCATAGATCAAACCCGCGCGGTGAAGCAATACCGGGTTCTTGCTGTGCGTCTTCAATGCTGCCTTGAGATACGGCAGCGCTTCTGCATATTGTTTTTTGCAATAATACATCCAGGCCACCGTCTCGTTGACGTCAATATTATCCGGCCGGCGGTTATATTCCAGCAGGGCATGTTCCAGGGCTTTGTCGTAATTATTGAGCTTCAAGTAGGCGTAGGCTAATTCCCGGTCGGCATAATGGCCAATATTATCATTACGCTGGCTGCTCTGCTGGTCCCTGCTGAGCTCCTTGATAACTATGGCCGTGAGCGAATCAGCGCTTTCTTTTTTGCCGGCAAGCGCATAGGCGTCTGCCCATTCTTCTTTGATGGAATAGTCGTTGATCATCGAATCGGATGTTCTATAATAATCAATTGCCTTCGGATAATTTTTATTGGCAACTGCCACCCTGGCCAGGCCAGCCAATGCATACGCATAGCCAGGTCTTTCGTCCAAGGCAATTGTATAATGCATTTCGGCGCTTTTAAGGTTCCCGGTATGCTCATACAATCGCCCAAGCTGGACCCTTGACCATTCGGTCGTCTCATCGCCCTGACCGCCTGCATCCACCGCCATTTTCATGGCTTCGATCGCTCCCTGGTAATCCCCATGGATCTCCCGCAGATAAGAAATGCGTGAATAGGATCGTATGTCCGGCCGAACGGATACCATCCTGTCGGCATTTGCAACCGCCGAATCGTATTGACCCATTTCCACATTTCCATCCACTAACAATCCAAAGATGAAAGCATTGAAGGGATTGATCCGGTGTGCTTTTTCGGCCAGCGCCAGCCCATCGGCAAAATGATGCTGGGATAAGTAGATCAGGGATTTGAATGTTAAGGCTTCACAATTTAAAGAGTCCAATGTCAATACCTTACTTACGCACTTCAAAGCAGCCGCATCATAATACATATAGTTGCCGGTGATACGCGCCTCCTGGATAAAAAGCGTGGTAAGGGCAAGGATCGACTTTATATCCGTTGGATCCTTTTTGATCTTACTCCGCAGCGCTGCAGCATAGTCCCGCCGAATGGTCCATTCATTTGTTTGAGGGAATGCTGCGCTTCTTTCCAGCAGCGCGTCTAATTGATTTCCCCGCGTATTATACCCGATAGCAATGATAGCTATCACTAAGGCAATAGCCCCCAGGCTTATTGCGTACCGATATTTCTTTTGCATGGCAGTGATCATTGTAATAGAAGCAGGCCAGCGACTGACGCGCGGCCTGCTTCCGATGTGATTAATTATTCTTTAACGACGCGAATGGTTTGTCTGGCACTTCCGTTCCGGACGGCATTTATGAGATAGACGCCCTTCGCCATACTGGCTGCATTCCAGGGTATCGAATAAGTACCCGGCTGCATATTGCCGTCGGCCAATACTTTGATTAATTTCCCGGCTGCATCATATATTTCGATCTTCACCCGGGAGGCGGTCCCGACATGGTACCGGATCGTATTGTTATCGACAAAAGGATTGGGGGACGCGCTCAGAAAAATATCCGGCGCTGCCATGTCCAGCGAACCCGGGGTAGGGACTGATCTATAGATATCAGTCTCATCCAGGGAATTTGCCACCTTATTGTTCATATTATTCTCCGCTGGAACGCCGCAGCAATTATTGGATCCTGACCAGGGTGTCTGTACATAGGGGAACGACATTTTAAAGGCGGTGTCATTGGTGTTCACGCCGGTGTTATAAGTCAGCACATTCACCAGGCCGCTGGTGACGGGATTTGCGCCTCCCTTATAGTCGTCATACCATAGTCCTATGGCTGCAAGCACCACACCGCTGACCGCCTGGAGCTCGATCCTGGTAACATCGTCCTCTAACCTTCTTCCATTGGGAAAGCCATCCATGTTGGGAATAAATTGAAGGGAGAGGTTCTTATTATAAAGGGTGTCGGTCAATCCTAAAACAGCAGCCTGCACCAATCCGAGCGCACTGAATTTCGGATCATTTCTCAGAGTGGGAGGGACCGCCATATTCAAACGAAGCATATCTCCTCCGTTGGGCAGAAAATTGCTGATAAATGGTTTTCCCGCGGCCAATGGATTACCTTTTTTGCCGGTAGCCAGCTGATAAGGCCTCAAATTAGGCACACCTGTATGGAAGATGGGCCACAGGTCCACGGAACGGGGAGATTTGGGCGCCGGCAGCAGCAATTTCCCGAAAGCGGCATCATCCAGCGCTGTACCCGCCAGGGATGCGCTTCCTTTCAGGCCGTACAGCCCGTTTTGGTTATTCCCAAACCCAAAAACACCCAGAGAATTCCGTTGGATACGCAAAGCCTTCAGCGCCGGAACGGCGCCTCCGAAGTAAGTGTCATCCATATACAAGGCCAGTTCCGGGTTGTAAAAATAATTCCCGAATGTTTTCAGGTTGGGCAGGTCTTCATATGGCGTCAGGAAATTCCAAAGGTCCTTTTTGCCGATGGGGATCACCGCCTCATTCGTTAAAGGCATACCTAATCTTGAGATCTGGACCCATGGCCCCAGGGAAGATTCAAGTTTGCCGTCATTATCATCCCAGTCGTGGTCGTATCGGTCATCTCTATCATATTTATCCCATTTGCGATCGTCTTCGATCCTTGGCTTGTTAAGCGTCCTGATCTTCCTCCTGCTGGCGGAGGCCCATACACCGATGACATAATCCGGGTCCAAAATATTCTTAGCCTGAGAGACGGATTTCCGGTCCTTTTGCAGGTCGGCAATATCGATCTGCAAAGCAATTACAGACACATTTTTACATTTCAATGCATCCATAGGTTTTGTGCCCGTGGTCCGGGGTGCATCCCCCAGGTCGAAAATCCCTCCCAGGTCGACGAAGAAAGGATCGTCTGCGGTGCCGCAGAAAACCTTCTCGCCTGTGCTGGCCGTGGTAATGGCATTATTAATTAATGTGTTGTAATCACCTACATTGAGTCCCACCGGCGAGTTGATGGAACGGGGACCGATGTTGGGCGGGGGCACGATCCCATTGCGGACAATGGTCTCAAATCCTCTCCCCGATTCCCGGCTTTTCTCCAATGTATAGGTAGTTTTCAGGTTCTGCTTCCCCAAACGGATATTAAAGAAAGTGGTAGGGTCCTGGTTGGTTTTGTGAAACGTGAACCGGTAAACAATATCATCCCCCCGCGTGGCGACATCGTTGTCAATATGGATCTCGTAACGGATATCTTCGCCGAATTGATAATAATTGGGGCCATTAAAGGGTAATTGGGCTGGAATATAATTGGCGAGGATCGTTATTTTGTCCGGGTGGTCCGGACTGCGGAACGCATACAGGTCCGTATTGTCGGCAAGCGGATCATTGGCGATCATAGGCGCTTCGCGATGACTGGAAGACATCAGCATGCCGGCAATAGCCAACAGACCAATAACGGCCATACAGCACATGACCCTTCTTCCAGTTTTAAATTTCTGATTCATAAACTGATTTTTACTTTAAGAAATAAATGACAGAAACCTGAACGGGGTATGAATTATGAAGTTTGTTTAGGTAGGACGTGATAAGCCGAACTATGCATAGACCACTTAAATACGATAAATAAGGACGAAGAGATTTTACCCGGATATATATTTCTGAAAATCTCTTCCGGTGTTTAGTACGTAAGTACTTAAAAATGACAAAAGCTTTACTATACCTTTTGTTCTTTACTGTAATGCAGCCGGTGGCCGCACAAACCGCCCGCATTACAACCTTTAAAGGAAATATTACCGATGCTGTTAGCATGCAGCCGCTGGAAGGGATCAACGTGACACTGGTACCCGGAGAGAAAACAGCAATAACAGACCAGGCTGGTAATTTTAATTTCAGGAATATTAAGGCAGCGCCCGAAAAGATCGTGATCTCTTCCATTGGCTACGGAACAAGAACAGTATCCTTCGCAGATCTTAAAAGCCCGGATCTCCAAATTGCCCTTAGCCCCCAAAACATAACATTAAGTGCCGTAACCGTCTCCTCACAGCCAGGAGACCAATACAGGCCCATCAGCAAAACTGACATTGCGATGCGCGGTATAAACAATTCCCAGGAGGTCTTACGCATCATCCCGGGGGTAGTGATCAGCCAGCATCAGGGCGGGGGTAAGGCAGAGCAGATATTCCTCCGGGGATTCGATGCAGATCACGGTACTGATTTCAGGGAAGACGTAGATGGATTACCCATTAATATGCCTTCCCATGCGCATGGCCAGGGTTTCGCCGACAGTCATTTCATTATACCCGAAACGATCGAAAGCGTGAATTTTAAAAAAGGTCCTTATACAGCCGCAAAAGGAGATTTTTCTACAACGGGCTTTGTTGATTTTAGTACCAGGAATTCTTTGCCCGGCAATAGTATGAAAGTCGAGGGTGGAATGTTCAACACTTATCGTGTTTTGGGTCTTTTCAACCTGCTGCCTCAAAAAACCAGGATCCTGCAGCAATCCTGGTATATCGCCTCGGAATACCGGTATGCAGAAGGCTATTTTGACAACCCCCAGCATTTTTCACGCTTCAATTTATTTACCAAATACTATGGTAAGATCTCGGAACAGAGCTTTCTCTCCGTCACCGCGGCCGCCTTCCGAAGCAAATGGAATGCATCGGGACAGGTCCCCGATCGTGCAGTGAAGGATCATATCATCGGATACTACGGGGCCATCGATCCTTTTGAAGGGGGCGATACTTACCGTACCAATATCAGCGTACAGCTCACCACTTCCAATGGAAATGGAGACCTCTTTTCGAACCAGGTATACTATTCCAATTACCATTTTGACCTGCATACTAATTTCACTTTCTTCCTGGCGGATACGGTGAATGGAGATGAGATCAGGCAAAAGGAGGGGAGGGACCTTTTTGGATATAATGGAAGCTACGAGCACACCGGCTATATCGGTATGACTAAAGTCACCACGGAAGCCGGGATGAATTTACGGACGGACCTTGTCCATCACTCAGAATTATCCCATACGGTCGACAGATTTATCACGCTGCAGCAGATGAAACTGGGAGACATCAGCCAGACAAATATTGCGCCTTATGTAAGTGAAACGTTCGGCTTTAACGAGCGCCTTAGTATCAATGCGGGAATACGGTTCGACCAGTTCTTTCACGAATACAACAACAAGCTCCTTCGTGATACCACGCTGCCAGGGGTCGGCGTCTATAAAGCAAAAGCACATGCATTTAGCCCAAAGCTTAACTTTTATTATCACCTCAATAATAAGACCCAATTATACCTGACCACCGGAGGGGGTTTTCATTCCAACGACACCAGGGCGGTGGTGGCGGAGAAAGGTTTCGCTATTCTGCCCGCTGCATACGGCGCCGACCTGGGTACGATGTTTAAGCCGTGGAAGAACGTCCTGGTCAATGCATCGCTGTGGTATATCTATTTACAGCAGGAATTCGTATATAATGGAGATGGAGGTGATGTAGCCTTTAATGGTAATACCCGCCGCGTGGGATTCGATCTCTCCGGGAGATACCAGCCGGCCGGGTCGGTGTATATCGATGTGGAGCTGAATTATGCACATGGACGCACGCCGGGCAACCCGAAAGGAGCTGATCATATTCCCCTGGCGCCTGTATGGACAAGCACCGGAGGGGTGACTTATGCCAGCAGGCACGGATTTAACGGAAGCCTGCGGTACCGGTACATTGGCGATCGACCAGCCAATGAAGATTATAGTCTTACGGCAGTCGGTTATTTTATTACCGATGCCGTCATTAATTATACCAGGGCGAAATACGGGATTGGCCTTGTGATCAATAATATCTTAAATGCAAGGTGGAAAGAAACCCAGTTTGATACCACTACCCGATTAAAAGGGGAAGCGCGGCCTGTTGATGAAATATGTTTTACACCCGGCACCCCTTTTGCGGCAAAATTGAGCTTCGCATTCAATTTTTGATGGGAGCCCGGTGACTTCCAATCCGGCATACTGAGCTAAGACTGCAATTTTCTTTTTAAGACCGCTGTTTTGCCGGCCAGCCTCTCATATTCGGGTGAGGACGGCGACATGTCTTCCACTGCCATCAGCAGGGCACTCCTTTCGTCGGCCTGCAATTCGTCGATGTCATAGAAATAAGTGCGGATGGTAAACATAAAAGCATTGCGGGACGGGATGCCGACGATGACCTGACGTTCCACACGGAGATATATTTTGGAATTACTGTCTTCAATGCTTCTGCCTTGCCAATCATCGATGTGGACACCCGGAGGTGGTATGGGATGGTGGTTCAATCGTGTGTCTGTCGATATGTCCCAGGCAAACCTTATGAAAGGGTCTTTTTCCATGCCGGGAACGACCGAATGTACGATGCCGAACGGCCTTCCGATCTTTTCTGCAGGCGACCAATGATTAGGGGCCGAAAGGTGAATGGCGGCGAGCCAGTCTCTTTCATTTTCAAGCTGACATATGGCAATATCTTCTTGTACCTGGCTTGATAATGCGTCAAAGAGGGAAATATAGGACCAGTGCTCAATGGCTATCCAGTCATTCTGCCATTCCAGGGTCCCGCCTGTAATTTTATTATGAAAGGCATAATGCCCTTTCTGCTCGGTCAATACAAAATCCGCAGGATATTCTTTCACGAGCTGGCCGGCCAGCAGCTTGTTAGCCTCTATGAGGGTATCCGGATAGAGATCCTTTTCCAGATAATATTTATCGATGGCCTCTTTACGGCACTCAAATTTATTGTTAAGGTATGTATGGTATTGATAATCCAGCTGGAAGATGGTCTGATCCGTCGAATTTTGCCCATCGAGAAAAGGTAAGTACTTCATATCTAAGGGATAATATACAAAAAATTACATCCCGGAAGAAATGATTTTATCCCTTACTTAGGCTTAACTTTAAGAGAGAAAATACCTTACTATGGCGAAGTCATTACTCCTGCTGTTTTGCTGCGCCTGCCTTTCGCGGGCACTTTGGGCGCAGGCGCCCCGGCCGGATACGGCCATCCCTCAGAAATTGGAGCTGAAAAAAACCGGTCCCGGCCTGACGGGCCACCCGGCATACTTTACAAAAAAGACGCCTGGGGTGGGGGGCGACAGCGCCCGGAGCCTCATGTATATGCGGCCCGCAAGGCGGGATTCGCTCCAGCTACGGCTGCCCGCACAGAAAAACAAAAAAGTGGAGGTCAAGGCAGGTCATCAGGAGCCACTTTTCCGGCGGCAATAGAACCCTATGGGGAGTAAACATAAGGGAAACACTTAATTTTAAAATTACTCCTTAAAATTTTCATTTTCAACAGTTAGTATCGCTAGCTTTTACGTTCTTGTAGTAACAGACCCAAGAAACTTCCCCTTAAGCGTCGCATTCCCGTCCAATCAGGAAAAGATTATGCATGAAACAACACTATCAGCTATAAAAAATAGCTTTAAAACGCTATTATTCAGGATAAATGGGTTTAAGTCACTCTGCATGGCATCCCTGTCACTAATACCGCTCTCAAAAGTCAAGGCGCAACATGAGACGGACTATAAGGTACATGCCAACATTATTTACCGGTTCACAAAATATATTGAATGGCCTGTCAATAAAAAAACAGGCGATTTCATTATTGGGGTAGTGGGAGAGTCACCGCTGTATGATGACCTGAAGACATTAAGCGCCAACAAAACAGTCGGGAGTCAGAAAATAGTTGTCGTTAAAATGTCCCCTTCGGCGAGCTCCTACAGCTGTCACATTCTTTTTATCGCCGATGAAGAGAGCAGTAGTTTAAAAAAGATCGCCGGTCTTACTGCGGGAGCCGCGGTCTTAATTATTTCCGAATCCGACGGCCTTGCCCGTAAAGGGTCCTGTATAAATTTTATTACGGTGGATGAACGCCTGAAATTAGAAATAAATAAAGGGAATGTTGAACAAAGGAATTTGCATATTGCTTCTGAACTCCTTGAATTAGGGACAATTGTAAAATAGAAATGAACGTCTCTTGCCAAGACCATAGAATGCCATGAAAATGAACATCACCATCAGGACGAGAATATACTTGAGTTTCTTACTCCTGGTATCCCTGTTTGTGATCAATGGTTCCATCACTATAGTTATCTTAAACAACAATAAAAAGTCAACGGCCGGGCTAAGCGAAGTAATTGATCCCTCTCTTCAGGCCATGGATGATTTTAATAAAATGATGCTTGAATCAAAGATGTATGTTACCAATTGGGTGTTTTTGAGATATAAGCAGGAAGATAAGGAATTGTTAAAAAAACTTCACAATTCGGATTACGGAGAATTGAAAGCCAGGATAAATAGCTATGCCAGATATTGGACGAATAAAGCCTGGGTTGACAGCTTAAATAGAGTTTATGCCGGCTTTGAGCGGCTGCTTGCCATGGAAAAGGATATAATGGGTTCTTTGAAGGAGTTTAAGGATTATGATGATCCCGTCATCAAGCTTGAAGCTGAACGGGAAATTGAAGAGGAAGTTCTTCCGAGGACTGCTGCTTTGATGAGCTCTTTAAGTAATATCAATGCCTATGAGCAGGGAATAAGGCGCCAGGTTAATAGCAGGCTGGGACGAGATTCCAGGCTGCTGAGAAATATTATTGTTGTAAAATCCATCACCATCATTTTAGTCGGTTTTTTCCTCTCCATGTATTTGGCCAGGGCGATCATCAGGCCCGTCAATAAGCTGAAGATCATAATAAATGACCTCGGCAAAGGGATCACCCGGAAAATAGAAAATGTAACGAGCAGGGATGAGATCGGGGAAATGGTGGGGTCCGTGAATAATCTTTCTGAGAAGCTGATGGGAACAGCCACTTTTGCGCATGAAGTAGGCATGAGGAACTTTAATATGCCCTTTCAGCCTCTCGGAGATGAAGATACATTGGGCAAGGCCCTTATTTCCATGCGCGATAATCTGAAGACCAGCGAAATGGAGCTGCTGCAGAGTGCTGCAGATCTTAATAAGAAGGAGCGGCTTTTGCAGGCAGTCGGTTCGGCAACTCACGAACTTATTAGTAACAATGATTTTGAAACTGCTATTGGCAACGCCATCCGGTTGTTGGGTCTGCAGATGGGCGTCGATCGGGTGGAGACCTACTGTAATTATACAGATATCCATAAAAATAATATACATACCAGCCAACTGGCAGGCTGGAACAATCTCGCCGATGAAGTGGAATTTCACTCGCCGGCATTCCAGGAGGTGCCCTTTCATCTTATGGGCGCTATAGAACAAACGCTTTTGAAAAATAAGATCTTTTACAGTGCCGTATCTGACCTGGAAGATCATTATGCGAAAGAATGGTTTGCAGGAAGGGAAGTAAAATCGGTAACTATTTTCCCCGTATTTGCGGCGGATAAATTATGGGGATTCGTTTGTATCCAGGACTGTAAAATAGAGCGTGAATGGACCCTTGCCGAACTCTCTGTACTCGAATCGTTTTCCGGCACATTAGGATCAGCGATCGACCGTATAAGGATAGAGAAACAAAGGAACAATGCAGAAGCAGCCAGTATCGCCAAAAGTGAATTTATGGCCAATATGAGCCATGAATTACGCACGCCGATGAACGGGATCATCGGGTTTACAGAGCTTGTTTTAACAAGCGATCTTAAAAAAGTGCAAAGGGAATATCTGCAGAATGTAAATAAGTCTGCGTACAACTTACTGACGATCATCAATGACATACTGGATTTCTCCAAACTGGAAGCCGGAAAGCTGATCATCGACAATACTACTTTCAGGCTCGATGAATTAATTGAAGATACAATAGATATTTTATCCATAAAAGCCCAGGAAAAGGATCTTGAACTGGTCTGCAATATCGATCCCCGCATGCCTTGCCAGTTCTTCGGTGACCAGGTGCGGATAAGGCAAATATTGGTAAACCTCATCGGCAATGCCATAAAGTTCACCGCCAAAGGAGAGGTTTTCGTAACGGTGGAGCAGCAAACTCCTCTCTATGAAAAAGACAACAGGAAATTCATGGATATTGCTGTGTCAGTACGGGATACGGGGATTGGCATTGCTAATGAAAAAATAGATGCGATCTTTGAAAGTTTTACCCAGGCCGACTCATCCACCACCCGGAAATTTGGCGGCTCCGGCCTGGGGCTTACCATTTCAAAAAGCCTGGCGGAATTAATGGGTGGAACGCTGCAGGCAGAGAGCGAATATGGCAAGGGCAGCGTCTTTACGCTCAGGCTTACCCTGGAGATCGCCAATGAACATCCGCGCATTGAATTTCCTTCAAAAGGGTCGCTGCGAAATGTATTGGTAATAGATGACAATATAACCAACTGTAAATTGATGGAGGGAATATTCAGATACCTGGAGATCCCCTGTAAAAGCTGTTATAGCGGTGCGGAAGCATTGCAGGTCATCGAAACGTCCATTAAGAACAGCCGGCCCTTTGATCTTATAATCACGGACAATCAGATGCCAGAAATGGACGGCATTACATTGGCGCAGAAGATCAATGAACTGATAGGAGGACATGCTCAGCCTTTCGTATTGATGCTCTCGTCCCTGGAAAGAACCGTATTCCAGCAGAAGGCGGAGATCATCGGCATCAACAAATTCCTTTCCAAGCCGGTAAAGCTGGGCGATCTGATGAGCCTGTTGTCCCTGCATTTTGGGAATTCTTATTTGAATAAAGACCTCAAAATACCAACCACCGGGAAAGTGTTCCAAAAAAGTAAGATCCTGGTGGCGGAGGATAACCCTATGAATATGCTGCTCATTTCGGAAGTGTTGGGTAATATGGGGCTCGATGTGATCAAAGCCAACGACGGGGAGGAAGCAATTGCCATGCTGATGCAGCACGATCCTGAAATGATCTTCATGGATGTCAATATGCCTGTAATGGATGGCTATACTGCGACAAAGAAGATCAGACTATTGCCCCAGCCATATTGTAGTATTCCTGTAATCGCCTTAACGGCCGATGCGATGGAAGAGGATAAGGAGCGGTGTATGGAAGTTGGAATGAACGACTTCATTTCCAAACCATTTCGTCTCAAAGAGATAGAGGCGATCATGGATAGTTATTTAAGAAAAATATAGGCATTTACTTATAGTAACCTGGTCCAAAGTTTTAATTTGTGAACAAACAAGCCGTATTGTTTGGCTGCTGATATATAACAGGGCTACCTTGGACGAACAAAAGCATTAAGCACCCTGTATAGTTGCAATAGAAGTTGAACATTCCCGTAATCCGCAATAATCCGCCCGGATGATTTATCTCATCTTTCGACACTAGCCCTCGTTCATCAACAATCGAAAACTGACAAGCTAACAGGTCGCCGTATGCAATTACTCCAAGCGATTTTAGTATCAAGCATACGGTATGAAAAAAAGTACTATTGTTGAGATCATTTCCGCCTTATTGGTTTTTTTATTTATCTATGCTGCCCTGAGCAAACTACTGGATTTTGGCAAATTCAGGTATCAGCTGAGCCAATCTCCTTTTATGACCAGGTTTTCCGGGTTTGCAGCCTGGGCCATTCCATTGGGTGAAATAATAATTTCCGTTTTCCTGATCACCAGGCGTACAAGGATCGCCGGCCTTTACCTGGCATTTTTCTTAATGCTGCTGTTTACGGGATATATATTCATTATGCTGAAGTATAGTTCATACCTGCCCTGTTCCTGCGGAGGTGTATTGTCCAGCATGTCATGGAAGCAGCATTTCGTTTTTAATCTTGTGCTCACCCTGTTGTCATTGTCAGCTATCATTATGCAAAATTTACACTCACATATAAAACACCTAGTAAAATGAAAAAATCAATTTCTGTAGTAGCAATCGCAGCTTTGTTCGCAGCAGGTTCCGCATTTACAACCAGGTATCAGGCCGGGGATTGGTGGAATGTCACTAATCCAATAGCAGGTAGAACTCCGGGTATTTACTATTATACACAGCAACAGATCAAAGATATCTATTGTCCCGGTTTGAATAATGTGGTATGCGCCTATTTGATAAGCAATACCAGTGTGATCGTTAAGAAACCTTAAGCATCTATTGCCTGTTATATGAAAAGCTATCAGTATCTGCTAATCATTGCCTTATCGGCTTTTGTTATCATCCTGATAGTTTTTCATTTCGGCGATATCCCCAATCAGCATAATAATGGGTTTAGCAGAAGATATTTCCAAAAGTCAATTACCGAACTGCAGGTAATGGATCTTCAGGACACTTTGCACGAGATTGTGGGGGCGACCCGGTGGAATGTCTACGTCTCAACTGCAACACCCGGAGAAGTCCTTGAAGTCAGCAAAAGTTCAAACAACAGTATAAGGAGAGTCAAAATTCCTTTTTTTGCCAGGTATTATGATAGCTTGCAATTCGGCAGCCTCGCCATTAAAATTGATTCTCCGCATATTTATCTTTTTGCTGAAAACAAACCGGCAATTATTAAGACTAATCTTGATTCTGCGTTATTTGATGTAAAGATCCTTCCGCCGGGTCCGTTTACCCGGGAAGCAATGGTGAGCGCGGATTGCTTTATACTTAGAAAGATCGAACCCGGGCTGGGGGATCAGATATTCGTTCGTTATGATCTTAACGCAGGATCATTGAAAAAAGAAGATGGTATTTCAGAATTACACGGTGATGGCGGAATTGTCACAGACGGGCAATTGCATGTCGATGCTGCAACGAATAAATTGTATTATATCTATTATTATAAAAATGCACTTCTATCTTTTGACACTTCGCTTAATTTCGTGACAAAATTCTCCTCAATAGATACAATAAGCTCATTTAAAATAAGAACCGCGGTAGTTAATAAGGGGGGCGCCGCGGCCTATACAAATATTACTCCCGCGAATATAATTAACAAAGTGAGCTATATACAAAATGGGCTTCTTTTTAACATGTCCACATTAAGAGCGGATAATGAGACCGATCAGTTCTTTTCCGGTCATTCAATTCTCGATATTATAAATTTAAAAGACGGGAAATACCTGGGGAGTATCCATTTCCCGGTCTTTAAAGGAAATAAGCTGTCGAAATTTATAATTTCAGATAACAGGTTGATCGCCCTGTATTCAAATAGTATAATCATCTACGATCTGCATTTACCTCCGGACGGGCAAGGTCAGTAGCCCTTATTTTGCGTCAGAAATGGATTTGCACTTCTTTGCACCTGCGGAACAGGCCAAAGCGCAGCATCTAAACGCCAGGATGCCGGCTTCAGCGCCCCGATGACCGGATCGACCTTGTTGGTCCGCCGCAGATCGAGCCACCGGTGGCCAAATTCTGCAAATAATTCTATCCTTCTTTCCTGCTGCAGGGCTGCGGCTGCCTGATCCTGGGTCATCGATGTCGACAGGGGAGCCAGGCCGGCTCTATCACGGATCATATTTAAATCTGCAATAGCCCCGGGAATTTTACCTTGCTGTATCCTGGCTTCAGCTCTTATCAGATACTGCTCTGCCAGACGAAACACAATATGATACTCACTAGCAGGACTTCCCCCGGTAATTTTATATTTATAGGGGTAGTAATATACCTCACCACCGATGTCCGTATTGCCCGTCCAGACAGTAATTCTGTTGTCTCCGGGCTCAAAGGCATTAACGAGGTCGTTGGTCAAAGGATAAGTTGGAATTTGCGTTGTCGAACCAGGAATGAAGAGCGCTGCTTCCTGTGTATTGGAATACGGGTTCACCGGCATCAATTGCCATATTGTCTCGGTACTGGAAGAAGTGAAGACATCAGCAAGGGGCGACAATTCGTATCCACCCAAGTTAATAACAGCGGAAGCTTGCGATTCGGCCTCCGTCCATTTATTTGTGTATAAGTAGGCCCTGGATAGCAGGCAAGTCACTGTCCATAAGTTCGGGCGTACTCTTTCACCGGTGGGGTAGTCGGAACTTAGCAGCGTTTGTGCGTATAGCAGGTCCGAAATGATCTGTTGATATACTTTGAGGGAAGGGGTTCTGCGTACGGTATCATTTATCCGATAGTCTGTCGAGGTCACCAATGGGACATCACCGAAGAGATTAACCAGGTAAAAATAACAAAACGAACGGCTAAATAGCGCTTCTCCCAATAATTGATTTTTCGTCCCGGGCGACAGTCCCCTGGAGTTTTGAATGCCCTGTATACACGAATTCGCCTGATATACATACGAATAAATGGCCCAAATGGCGGCGGCATAGGGATTATCCGGCATATATGTATTAGAGGCAAAATCCAGGTAACCTTTATCACTCGTGGTAGAGGTAAGTTCATCCGCGCTTAAGGCCGGAAGCAGGGTCAGATAGGCGCTTATAGATGAATTAAATTCCATGTCACTGTACATGCCGATGACTGCCGCGGTGGCGGTCTTATCATCAGTGAACACCCTGTTTATGTCCAGCTGATTGGTTGGCGAAGGTACTTCCACAAACTTTTTGCAGGAGGACAACGCGACCGTAAGCAGAATAAAGCAGGCGATCCGGAAGTATCTATTTGATCTCATGTAAAGTGATTAAAAAATGAGTTGAATGCCCGCGGTGAATACTTTCAGCGGCGGTAAATTGGAGACGTTCTTAATCTCGGGATCTCCGCCCTTATATTTCGTCCACGTGATCAGGTTCTGCCCCTGCAGATAGAATCTGATCAGTTCAGCCTTGGCCTGTCTGCTCCATTTCGCGGGTAAACTATAGGATAATGCGGCATTTTTCAATCTGATAAATGAGGCATCACTGACTGCGCCATCGGAAGCCGAACTATAATAATAGTAGATGGCTGATCCGGGATAGGTGGTAGTGTAAAGCTGTGTGTTGGTGATATCTCCGGCCTTTTTCCAACGGTTTAGCACCGAAACCGACTGATTGGTCATACTGCCGGGCGTAGTGCTATTGTATATATAATTAAATCCTTCCTGCTTTACAAACTGGAAAAGCATGCTTAAGCTGAGCCCTTTATATTGAAGCCGGTGGCTAAGTCCACCATAGAAAGACGGCGCCAGGTCCTTGATCACGGTGTAATCGTCCGGGAAGACAGGTGTTGATGTATTACCTCCGTTCTTATCCGCGAACTGAAAATATCCTGTTTGTGGGTCAACGCCTGTTGTATGCACCAGTTTTAAAATGTTTAAAGGTTTTCCGATCTCATATTTGTCGGCATAGGCGGAGGAAGAAAGATTGGGGAATTCCAATAATTTATTACGGGCAACAGTCAAATTGAATGAGGCATCCCAGGTAAAGCTTTTGGTTTTGACAATGGTTGCATTCAGCTGATACTCCCAGCCTGTATTTTGCACAAGTGCCGGGAAGTTCCGGATGATCCCGTTGAAGCCCGTTTGGATGGGCAAAGTAAAGTTAATGAGCTGGTTTGAGCTGCGATTATTGTAGTAACTGACCATTGCAATGATCCTTTCATTCAGGAAGCCAAGCTCAAGCCCGATCTCTGATTTTCGATTGGTTTCCCAACTGTATTCCGGGTTGTATAATTGTGTCGGCACCAGCCCTGTTTGATTCTGGTACGGGAACACAAACGAACTATAAGTATTGAGATACTTGTAATCACCTATTTGATCATTACCTGTTACGCCAACGCTCCCTCGTAGTTTTCCATACTTTAATGCCGGAAGCATGTCTTTTATAAAAGCTTCTTTCGAAAAGATCCAGGCTGCTCCAATGGCCCCGAAATTGGCAAATTGCTTGTTCGGCCCAAACCTTGAGGAGCCGTCCCTTCTTCCTGTGAGGTTCAATAAATACTTATCGCTCCAATTTAAATTGATCCTTCCGAATACCGCCTGGTAATGATATAATGTGCTGCTATTGGTCACGGAAACATTTCCCGCGGCTGAAGGTGATTCCAGCAGCGCATCACTGCTGAAATTACTGGCATACGCAATGCTCCCATTGCTTTTTTCCTGTTGAAAGCTGGTACCCAGCAGGACTTCCAATTTACCTTTGCCCCATGTATTCTGGTATTCAGCCTGGGGTTCAATGATCCAGCTTTTGAAATTATTATTGCTGTATTGTGCAAACCCTGTGAAATTATAGGCGGGGTTCAATGAGGCTCCCGGGAATATAAAAACCTGCTCAAGCCGGATACTGCTGTATCCAAGGTTTGCTTTCAGATCCAGCCCTGGCAGTAACTGGTAGCGCAATACCAGGTTGCTCATCAGGTTATCGGCAGTTGCAGTCGACTTTTGCAATAAGAAAGCCAATGGATTGGAATAGCTGATCCCTCCCTCGCTCCAGTTCAATTTTCCGGTGGAATCATAAAGGGCCGGCGCGTTGGGAGATAAATTTATGGAACTTGTCAGGTCCTGGCCTATTAAATTGATCTTATCGGTACTGTAGCTGGCGGTAAGGACCGCTTTGAATTTGTTATCCGAAGTGTTATGTGTAAGATTAAAATGAAAAGATCCCCTGCTGTCCCTGGAATCGCCGGGGAAAACGGTAGTCTCCCTGTGGAAGCCCGAGCCCAGCAGGAATTGCGTCTGGGCATTGCCTCCGGATAGGGAGGCCTGCGCATCGGTAGTTGCCGCTGAGCCGCCTATCAACAATTTTTTCCAATCCGTATAGCGGGATGTATCCCAGGCTACCAGGTCAGGCGCGCCATAAAGATCGGGTGTGAGATTGTCATTTTTGAAGGCCTCCCGGCGCATTTGAATGTATTGCTGCGTATTTAAGAGATCTATCATCCTGGTGATCTTTCCGGCGCCCGTATATACGTTCAAATCCAATTTTGTCTTGCCGATCTTTCCTTTTTTGGTAGTGATCAGCACTACGCCATTCGCACCTCTTGAGCCATATATTGCCGTCGCATCTGCGTCTTTCAGGATCTCAATACTTTCAATATCCGCCGGATTCATACTATTGAACGGACTTTGAGAGCCGTTGGCAGAGATCACTCCAAGGGAAATGCTTTTGTTTGTAAATGGGACACCGTCGATCAGGAACAAGGGATCATTGCCGTTTAAGATCGAATTCTGCCCCCGGATCTTTACAGCGAAACCAGCGCCCGGCAAACCATTGGATTGATTTATCGTTACGCCGGGAGCCCGTCCGCTTAAAGCGGCTAAAGGGTTGCCTACAGGCTGTTCGCCTATTTCAATCCCTTTGATCGTGCTGACATTGCCTGTGTTCAGCTTTTGAGTGGTGGTATAATATCCTTTATTTACTACTACGGTGTTTAGCAGCGAAGCCAGGTTCAGCTCAAGCACAATGGTCAGGTCATGGACAGTACCTATTATGACCTCCCGGTCCTCATATCCCGCATTCGCAACGACCAGTGTATGGCCCTCCTCCGCCTGAATGGTAAATTTTCCTTTGGATCCTGTAGCCGTCGATCTGGATGTTTCCTTCACTGTCACAGTCGCCCCGGAAAGAGGTTTACCATTTTCATCTACTACCCGTCCATGTATGTCATTATGTATTGAGGGTATATTGCCGGACCCGGTTGGGGTCTCTGCTTTTTGTGCAAAAGCGACGGCGCTGATTTGCAGGCAGACTGCAACAGCTAAGGCAAGAGTGGGTTTCATAAGCAACAAGTCAAAATGTCATTTTCAAAATTGAAAAATGTACAATTCGTGTTGCGAGGGTTGTGGGTGAGAGTGTAATATATGTCTTTTTGTTCAGATCAAAAAAACCAAATGGGCAAAAGCTACCCTGTTATCCCGGAGGGGATAAAAAATGGCAAAAAACAGATAGAATTATCCCAGGGGTAATTCGAAGATCAAACGAGCGCAGTGAATCTATGAAGGAATGAGGTCGCTTGCATTGAATGTCAATAAAGATGCTCTTGACATCTGGATCGTGATCTTTTTGTCGTGCATAAAATTCCTGACGAGCACGTCGCCGTTGAGGACACTGAAGAGGTCTTTGCCCATTGCGGGAACTGCCATGCTGTTCTCCACTTTTCCATTCAGGATCTCCAGATCAAACGAAAAGTTGACGTTCTTCCTGTTATCGATGGACTGCAGCTCCATTTTACTCAGCGTGATCTGCTGCTCCTCATTTACCGCTTTTTTCAGCATAATCCTGAAAGCAGGTAAATATTTCGTCCAAAGAGCCAAAAACTTTCCATCATTCATAATAATCAGAGTTAAGTATATTTTTACAATGGTACGCTATATTCGGGGCAATGCGCCCAAAATTGAACAAATTGTGCTAAAAACGTTGAAATGCAGGATGATTTTCAATGGAATGTGTAGATCCAGGGTCACATTTATTTCAGCCTTCGCGATCAAGGTTTCCATAAATAGAACGCATAAAACCGAATATTCTTATGAAAAAGAGGCTCTGATAATCAATCTGTTGAAAAAATAATAAATTAATTTTCCCCGTTAATGGGTTTATTAACCCCCTGATTAATGCCTTCCCGCTTATTTCGTGGTATACTCTTAACGAAATACTGCTGTATGAAAAATTTTCCCCCGGGCTCATCCCCATTGCCATTTTACAGGCGACGATCTTTCTTCCTTTTCTGTATTCCCGGATGCTATTAAATTTTATTTGAGATGAAAGCATTGTATTGTATGCGTGCTATAATCGTCATGATTATAGGGTTTCCCTCCGTTTTGTCCGCACAAGGCAGCCGAGTAAAATATATAGATCCGAGGATCGGGAATGTGGGCCAATTGCTGGAACCTACCCGCCCGCTGGTGCATCTTCCCAACCAGATGATACGTATGGCGCCTGACCGTAAGGACTATTTTGACGATCAGATCACTTCTTTTCCGCTCAGCATCGTTTCCCATCGACTGGGGGAGGTGTTTTCTCTGAAACCATCCATAAAAGAGGTTGTACCCGGCAGCTGGCAGGGGGGCATGACCTGGGACCATGACCTGGAAGTTAATAAGCCCTGGTATTATTCCACTTACCTGGTCGATGAAGGGATAACAGTAGAGTTTACGCCCGGCAAGAAGGCGGGCTTTTTCAGATTCCGGTTTCCTGCATCGGGGGCGCCGGCTTTGTTGCTGGGTGTGTACAACGACGGTCCGGCGCAATGGAAATTCTTGTCCGACACGGAGGTCAGTGGTATGGAGACGTACCATGGAGATATCAAGGTATATATGTATGGCAGGTTTAGCCGTAATGCAAAGCCGGGTTTGGAGGGGAACAGGGCATGGATCAGCTTCCCAAAGGGGACGGGCCCGGTGGAGTTCAGGTATGCCGTCAGCTATATCGGTGCCGATGAGGCGAAGCGCCATTTTGAAGCGGAGCTGGCTAACAAAGATTTTCAGTCGCTGGCGGATGAAGGGAAGCATACCTGGGAGAGGGTGATGGACCGGGTGAAGGTGGAGGGGGGGACCGAGGCGCAGAAGAGAAGCTTTTATACGGCGCTGTACAGGTGCAGTGAGCGGATGGTGAACATTACGGAAGATGGGTCCTATTACAGCGGCTTTGATAAGCAGGTGCATAAGGACAGCCGTCCATTTTACACGGATGATTGGGTTTGGGATACTTACCTGGCCCTGCATCCCCTTCGAATGATACTGAACCCATCGCAGGAAGAAGATATGCTGCAGTCTTATGTGCGCATGTATCAACAGGGAGGCTGGATGCCCACTTTTCCCGTATTGTTCGGAGACCATGCCTGTATGAACGGGTTCCATTCCTCCATTGTTTTTTTGGATGCTTATCGCAAGGGTCTGAAAAATTTCGACGTGGGGAAAGCATTTGAAGGGATGAAGAAGAACTCGATGGAAGCCACCCTGTTGCCCTGGCGGAATGGTGAAAGAACAGCGCTCGACAATTTCTATCATACAGCGGGCTATTTTCCCGCCTTGCATAAGGATGAAAAGGAGACGGAGGGCAAGGTGCATGCGTTTGAAAGAAGACAAGCGGTGGCGATCACGCTTGGCGCCAGCTATGATGACTGGGCCGTGAGCCAGCTGGCAAAGGACCTGGGAAGAAAGGATGATGAGACCTTGTTTGGGGGAAAGGCAAAGAATTACAGACATCTCTGGAATCCCGCGAAGCAACTCTTCCTGCCAAAGGACGAGCAGGGGAACTGGATCGACATAGACCCAAAATTCGATGGAGGCGCCGGCGGGCGTGATTACTATGATGAGAACAACGGATATACCTATCTATGGCAGGTGCAGCAGGATATCCCTGCGCTAATCGACCTGATGGGAGGAAAAGCCGGCACTGAAAAGAAGCTGGACCAATTGTTCCGGGAAGGGCTGGACAGACCGAAGCCCGAGTTTTGGAGCAAGTTCCCCGATGCGACGGGGTTAGTGGGACAATTCTGCATGGGCAACGAACCCAGTTTCCATATTCCTTATTTATATAATTATACGGATGCACCCTGGAAAACGCAGAAGCGGATACGGTTCCTGTTAGACGCCTGGTTCAAGGACAATATTTTTGGTATCCCGGGAGACGAGGACGGTGGGGGGATGAGCGCGTTTGTCATATTTTCTTCCATGGGTTTTTATCCTGTTACGCCCGGACAGCCTGTGTATACCATCGGAAGCCCCCTGTTCAGCAAAGTGACCATCGATCTTGCCAGCGGGAAACAATTTTCGCTCACGGCACACAATTGCTCTGTCGTCAATAAATATATCCAGCGTGCTATGATGAATGGTGTCGAACTAAGGACACCCTGGTTTACCCATGAACAGCTGATGAATGGAGGCCGCCTGGTGCTTGAAATGGGCCCCAAGCCGAACAAAAGCCTTTTTGTAATTCCTAAAATCTAACATAACAAATGCTATGAGATCAAAATTAACGAGATGCTTGCTTATGCTGCTTTTTATCCTCCCCATCTGGGCAGCTGCACAGCAAAGAACGATCAGGGGAAGAGTGCTGGACGCCAAGGACAATAGTCCATTAGCCGGGGTGACGGTGGCTTCAGGCACAGGTACGGGCAGGGTAGCCGCTACTACCAATGATAAAGGGGAGTTCACCCTCTCTGTGAGCACGGATGTAAGGGAGCTGACCTTTTCCTATGTGGGGTATAAAGATGTAGTGGAGAAGATTACTGGCAAGGGGCTGGTGAATGTCACCATGAACATCGGTGGAAAGGATATGGGAGAGGTGATCGTGGTGGGTTACGGAACGCAAAAAAAGGTCACCCTGACGGGATCGGTGGTCCAGCTGAAAAACAGCGAGATCGTCGTAACGAAGAACGAGAACGTCGTAAACATGCTGACCGGTAAAGTTCCCGGCCTCCGCATGGTGCAAAGGACAGCAGAGCCCGGCGCCTATGAGAACAGCTTCGATCTCAGGAGCTTTGGCGGAGCGCCGCTGGTTGTTATCGACGGGATACCCAGGGGCGGCATCGAGCGGATGGACCCTAATGAGATCGAGAGCATTTCTGTTCTGAAGGATGGATCTGCCGCGGTGTATGGGGTACGGGGCTCGAATGGTGTTATCCTGGTCACCACCAAAAAGGGCAGCAACAGGAACGGCAAGTTCGATTTCAATTATTCCGTCAACCAGGGCTTTCAGCAATTCCTGGGTATGCCGAAAGGGGTCGGCGCCGTGGACTATATGATGCTGACCAATGAAAAGGTGAAACGGGATTTTGCCGGTAATTTTATCTCCAACGCCCCTCCCGCCTATACGTACGAAAATATTAAGCCCTGGCTGGACGGGACCTTTGCCGGGGCCGACTGGATCGGCAGTTCCTTCAATACCATGGCGCCGCAGGTACAGCACAATCTCAACATCAGTGGCGGAAGCGACAAGGTAGGCCTGTTCTTTAGCCTGGGATATATGAAACAGGGAGGGGTATTGAAATCGAATGACCTGGACTACGACCGGTGGAATGTCCGGAGCAATGTGAATGTAAAGATCACGGACAGGCTGCGGGCCCAGGTATTGGTAGCAGGATACCTGGATCAAAAGAACCAGCCTTTCCAGGACCTGTGGACCATCTTCAAATACGCCTGGAACCAGATCCCCATCAACCAGATCTATGCCAATAACAACCATGATTATTTGAACGTGATGCCGGACAATGCGAACCCGGTGGCCATTACGGATGCCTCGAAGGTCGGGTTTAAGAAGGCAACGGGCAAGAATCTGCAAAGCCAGCTGAGCCTGGAGTATGATATACCCGGCGTCAAAGGGCTGAAGGCGAAGGGTATGTTCAATTATGGATATAATGTCAACGACAATACGGCTTACAGGAAACTGTATAACCTTTATGCCTACGATCCGGCTACGGATGTCTACAATCCGTCCCTGGTCAACGGGGTGAACGGGAAGGGAACGCTCAACCGTACGTATGGCACCAATACGTCCACGCTTAGCCAGCTGTCACTGAGCTATGCCAATACCTTCTTTAAGGACCATAATGTAAGCGCGCTGGTATTGTATGAGCAGAGCCATTCCAAGGATGACAACATCTTTGCGCAGCGCTATGTGCTGTTGCCGGTGGATTATCTCTTTGGCGGTGAGAGTACGGACCAGCAGGGAGGTACGAACCTCAACGGCGTCAATGAGATCGCTACCCGCGCCATTATTGGCAGGGTGAACTACGACTATAAAGGAAAGTATTTAGCAGAGTTCAGCTTTCGCCGGGACGGTTCCAATAAGTTCAAGCCAGGACCCAGTCAGTGGGGCTTTTTTCCTGCCTATTCCGTTGGCTGGAGAGCCAGTGAAGAAACTTTCTTCAAGAACCTGGTCTCCCCCAATCTGGTTAGCAACCTGAAACTAAGAGCATCCTACGGCATCATGGGTGACGATGGGAACACCGCCTTCCAATACATACCGGGCTATTCTTATCCTTCTGTCGATCCTGCCGATAATAAACCGTTGGGCTATATGTTCAACGGGCAGTTTGTCAACGGGGCCATCAGCCGTGGTCTTGTAAATGATGATCTGACCTGGTATACTGCCTATATGACCAATATCGGCGTGGACTTCACTGCTTTCAAAGGAAAGATCGATGGTACCATCGAAGTTTTCAGAAGGGACAGGAAAGGCATCCTGGCACACAGGCTGGGTGATCTGCCGGGAACAGCCGGTGTCACGCTGCCTTTTGAGAATCTGAACCAGGACAGATCGGAGGGATGGGAGCTGAGCCTTACGCACAAGAACAGGATCGGCGACCTGGGGATCTCTGTCACGGGTAATTTGTCCTACTCCCGGCTGATCAACCGGTTTGTCACAGAGAATCCGCAGGGCAATGCTTATCAGCAATGGAGGAACGGACAGTCCGGCAGGTACACGAATATCTGGTGGGGCGTGGACTATGGCGGACAATTCACCAGCTATGACCAGATCTATAACTATGGCACCAATACAGGTGGCGGAAATAATGCGGTACTGCCGGGCGATTATTATATGCAGGATTGGAATCATGATGGTGTGATCAATGGAGATGACTATCATCCCATCGCCACGTATGATCTTCCGTTGATGAACTTCGGGCTCAATATCAACCTGGCGTATAAAGGGTTTGACCTGACGGCTCTTTTCGCAGGCGCCACCGGCTTCTGGACGGAATACGCCGAACAATACGGGGAACCGCTGATGTATGGCAGGAGCGCGCTATCGAAATTCCTGGACAGCTGGCACACCGTCAATCCGGATGACAATGTGTACGACCCGAATACACAATGGGTCAGTGGGAAATACCCATCGATGGGATATAACTACGGGCAGATCAACAACAGCACCAAAGGGGTGCTGGATGCGACCTATGTAAGATTGAAGACTTTGGAGCTGGGATACTCTTTACCTCGTGTCCTCCTGAGCAAGGTGGGAGTGAAGAATTGCAGGGTATATGTCAACAGCTACAATCTGTTTACGATCACGGGCCTGGAAGGCGTCGATCCCGAGCATCCCGGTCAGCTGCCCAACGGAGACTTCAACTTTGGCTTAGGCGGTTATAAATATCCCCTGAACAGAACCTTTAATGTGGGAGCAAATGTTTCCTTCTAAACTTATGAACATGCGACATATGAATAAAATATTTTCGATTGCAATAACAGGTCTTGTCTTCCTCACGTCCTGTCAAAAGCTGGATATAAAGCCACCCAATGTACTGAGCGACGACCAGGTCTTTGCAAACCAGGCGGGCATCGATGCCTACCTTGCGCAGGTATACCGCAAACTTCCTGTCGAGGATTTTACTTACAGGCCGGCGGGCAGGGATGGCCAGGGGTTTAATATCCATCATGAATGGGAGCATTTCTATCATGCGGGAGGCGCCTGCGGCGAGATGGTAGGTCCTTATGGCGGAATGGACATCGGCGGCGGATTTGGCTACTGGCCTTATGCGGATATCCGGGATGTGAACTATTTTATGGAGACGCTGCCGAAATATGCGAAGAATTTTGCGGGCAATGCAGTGAATGAGCTCATCGGTGAGGCGCATTTCCTCCGGGCATACTATTACTTTGCGCTGGCCAAGCGATACGGCGGCATTCCTATCATAAAGAACGTGCAGAACTATCCACAACAAACGATCGAGGAGCTGCGGGTCCCCCGCGATAAGGAAGAGGATCTGTGGAATTTCATCGGGGAAGACCTGGATTCGGCATATAATGCGATGCCCGAGACCAGCGTATCCGGAAGGGCGAATAAGTATGTGGCGGCGGCCTTGAAATCCCGCGCGATGGTATATGCAGGCAGCATTGCAAAATATGGTTCCGTGAATTTTGTGGATGGGGATGCCCGTGCGCAGGGATTTGTAGGTATTACTGCCGACAAGGCAGCCGGCTTCTATCAGAAGGCGATAGATGCAGCCAAGCTGCTGGATGGACATTACACGCTGTACAGGAAGAATGCGAACAAGCTGACGAACTATACGGACCTTTTCCTGGATGTCACCAGTCCGGAGAATATCCTGACGCGGGATTATTATGCCGGCGAGCCCGAGCGGATGCATTCCTGGGATGCGACCATGTCCCCCAACAGCGGTATGAACTATATGACGGGTGATGGTCTGTCCAGGTGCTATCCTACATTGGAAACGGTAGAGCGTTTCGGCACGCTGGATGTTACGAACCCGGATGGGACGCCGCGGCGCTATAACAGCCTGGCCGATCTCTGGCAGGGCCAGGGGCTGGAGCCGCGCATGCTGGCTACTGTTTATTTCCCCGGCGAGACATTACGGGGCAAGCTGTTCGACATCCGCAGGGGGATCTATCCTACTTTCAGCGGTACGGCTGCGGCGGAGGTAGCGAAGACGACCCGTACGTTCCTGCCTTCCGGTGATCATAGCACGACATATCCGGGAGATGCATCATTGGTCATCATCGGCAATGCAGGCATGTATCCTTCTTCGGGCAGCGATGATAATACCCGTACGGGCTTTTATGTCCGCAAGTACATTAATTACAAAGAGACCGATATCAAGAAAATAGGTCTTTTCTCCAGCACTACGCACTGGATAGAGCTCCGTTATGCCGAAGTTTTGCTGAACAGGGCTGAAGCGGACATTGAAACCAACCAGCTGGATGACGCGCTGCTCTGTCTTAATGACATCAGGGACAGGGCTGGTGCGCCCGCATTGACATTGGCGGATATGACCCCCGATGTGGTACGTAATGAAAGGTGCAAGGAGCTGGCATTTGAAAATCACTATTGGTGGGATATCAAAAGATGGAGGATCGCGGACGTCCTGCTGAACAATGCCCGATTTAAAGCCCTCATGCCTTATTTCATTTATGATGAAAAGAAATACATCTTCCTGAAAGAACCAGAGAGCTTCCAGCGGAATTACAATTTCGACAAGCGATTTTATTATGAGCCTATCCCCGGAGGGGAGCTGGCAAAGAATCCTAATCTCTATCCCAATAATCCAAATTACTAGTACAAAAAATTTTGATATATGAAGCTGCAAATCACCACCATCTTCTTAGGGGTGTCGATGCTGATCGCCGGAGGTTCCTGTATTAAAAAGGACAATTATCCGGGCCCGAATGCTTCCCTTGAAGGGAGCTTTTTCCTGGACGGCACATCCTCAAAGACAACCGTGCAGACATGTACGGGTAATTTCACCGTAAGGCTTGAGCAATTGAACTGGAGCGCAACGCCGACCCCGCAGGACATACCTGCCAAATATGACGGTACCTACCAGAACACCGAGCTTTTCAGCGGGCATTACCGTGTTTCGTTGAAAGGAGGCGCTTTCTGGCCCGTGGCGCCGACGGAGATCGATATCAACAAGGGAGCGAAGCTGGATTTCCAGCTGACTCCTTATTTGCTGCTGTCCAATTTTACGGCCGACCTGGTGGATAGCACTACCCTCTCCTTGCATTTCAATATGGAAGCGCCTATCGACGGCGGTATTCCTACCATCATCGAGATGCAGCCCTATGTGAACACGACCAGGATCGTGGGACCGGGCGCCTCTATTTTTGACTTTTCCGACGCAAACAAGAAGCCCATCAACAAAGAGTGGGCGGACATGACCGCGGGGGACAGGGCGCCGGAGATCATCGTCAAAAACCTGATCAAGGGACGTACCTTCTTTGTAAGGGTGGGGGTAAGGTTCAATAATGACGACAAGAGCTCCAATCTATCCGAAGTAATCAAGATCGACGTTCCAAAATAATTCAGATCAACTATGAAGTTCAGTAAGCTCGTTTTTTTTCTTGTTATCTATATGTATACCGCGACGGACTGTTCGAAGGCCAATAAAGATGGCGGCCCTGCGGACCCTCCTTCAAAGGACTATGTCTATGACACGACAGGATTAATGTATAATTCCTATACTAACCTCGTGATGGCGGGCTACCAGGGATGGTTTGCCGCAGCGGGAGACCAGTCGCAGCGGGGATGGTACCATTACCAGGGACCGGGCGGATTCTTTCCTGGCAACACCAACGTGGATCTCTGGCCCGACATTACAGAGTACACAAAGCGGTACGTATCGCCCTTCAAATTTGCGGATGGCTCCGACGCGTTCCTGTACAGTCCTTATGATGAGGAAAGCGTAGACCTGCACTTTAAATGGATGAAGGATTATGGCATCGACGGTGTGCACATGCAACGTTTTGTAGGGGAGATAAAATCCTCAAATGCTGCCGGCAAAAGGCATTTCAACCAGGTGCTGACCAATGCCCTGAAAGCTGCAAAAAAATATGGTCGCGCCATCAGCGTAATGTATGATCTCAGCGGATGCTCCGGCACGGATGTCGCCTATGTTGAACAGGACTGGAAGGAATTGCAGACGCTCTTTAAGCTGTCGGATAACGAGGCCAATCCCACTTACCTGTATCACAACGGGCGGCCGCTGGTGACGATCTGGGGGGTAGGTTTCAATGACGGTCGAAAATACACGATCGATGATGTCAGCAAGCTGGTGGACAAGCTGAAAGGATCGGACAACAGGTATGCCGTCATGCTGGGCGTCCCCTATTACTGGAGGACCCTGGGGGATGACACGGAGAAATCGCCGGCGCTGCTGGACCTCATCAAAAAATGCGATATCGTTATGCCCTGGGCAGTGGGGAGGTTCGACAGTAAGTCTTACAACCCTGCGAATGTGTACAACGATCTCCAATGGTGTAGATCGAATAAGGTCACCTATGTTCCCCTGGTATTCGCGGGTTTCAGCTGGGGCAACATGCATAAGGATCCTACTATCTATAATGCGATCCCCCGTTTGAAGGGCGACTTTCTCTGGCAGCAGATCTCAGGGGCCAGGGATGCGGGCGCGCAGGCCTTGTATGTAGCCATGTTCGATGAGATCGATGAAGGGACGGCCATCTTTAAAACGCTGCTGGAAAAGGATGTGCCTTCGAATGGGGACGGAGGGTTGAAATTCATCGGCATAGAAAACGACCTGGCTACGGATTACTATCTGTGGCTGACAGGGCAGGGCGCAAAATGGTTCCATGGTACGCCGGGATACGGAAGGATAAAACCGGCGCGATAATTTATTAAATCTTAAAAGTAAAGAATATGCAAATAATAAGATCGATGGCGGTGAGTGTTGTCCTGGTTGGGCTGATCATCGCCGGCTGTAACAAAGAAAAGTTCCCTTCCAGGGATACCAGTAAATTAAAGCCGACACCACCTCCACCGCCGCCACCTGTCGATCCGACACTGGTGGTATTCGATGCGGCGGATAAATTGACTGACTGGGAGGTCGTAGGCGGGGGTGTGGAAGAAAAAGCAGGCGCCAGGGAAGGCGTGGCTTATTTAAAGTCCATCATACACACCGGGGACGACTATATGCACTTTATAAAACACAGGCCAACAGCCGTCGATCCCAAACTGTCTGTGGATGACGGGCAATTTGTTTTCTGGTTTTATGTGTCCAGCGTCACGGACCTCAAGCTGGACGGGCAGATCGAGCTCACCAGTTCCGGCAAATCGGATGATCATGAATATTCCTGGAACCTGGCTGACTATATCCCAGGTCTGAAAGTCGGTTGGAATGAAATGAAGCTGAATTTCAGCAGCGCGGCCAAGTCCGGTGATGGCGGTCCGGATATTCATGCTTTCAACTTCTTCCGGATCTATTTCTGGACAAATGACAAGGCTTCTCACGGAGACGTCACAGTGGGTGTAGACGATCTGAAGTTCCATGCCCGGACAAAGATCTCCGAATCTTTCAATACCTGTGATGTCATCGACAATTGGGAGACGGCGGGCAATGTCGGCACCATCGACAAATCGTCCAAAAAAGAAGGCTTGGGCTCGCTAAAAGCGCCCATCGCGGATGGAGGGGATTTTCAGCAATTTATATTCAGAAGTCCTTTGGTTGTTAACCCCGGACTGACGATGGACAATGGACAGCTGCATTTCTGGTTCTATGTCAGCGATCCTACCCAACTGAAGGTGGACGGGCAGATCGAGCTGACCAGCTCCGGAAAATCAGATGATCATGAACTGGACTGGAATTTGGGTGATCTCATTCCCAACCTGAAAGCCGGCTGGAACGAAATGAAATTGAATTTCAGTGATGCAGGCAAGACGGCGGATGGCGGCGCGGATATCACTGCCTTCAATTACTTCAAGGTGTATTTGTGGACGAGCAGCAAGACGCATCCTGAGGTAGTGTTAGCCCTGGACGATCTGCGGCTGACGGAGAAATAGCATATATAATTAAAAAAATAGTTACATGGTTTGTAAGAAGTTTTTTTTAAGCGTTAGTATTTTATTTTCTATGGTTTGTTTTGGGCAGACCGGCAACCCTTTTATCAGGGATATATATACGGCGGACCCATCAGCGCACGTCTGGGCCGACGGCCGGGTGTATGTGTATGCTTCGCATGATATCGCTCCTCCCCGGGGCTGTGACCTGATGGATCAGTATCATGTCTTTTCCACCGATGACATGGTGCACTGGAAAGACCATGGCGAGATCCTGCGGGCCACCCAGGTTCCCTGGGGAAGGAAGGAAGGTGGATTTATGTGGGCGCCCGATTGCGCTTACAGAAAAGGGGTGTATTACCTGTATTTTCCTCATCCCAGCGGGACCGAATGGAATTCCACCTGGAAGATAGGCATCGCCACCAGCAAGAGCCCGGCCGGTGATTTTAAGGTACAGGGATATATCCAGGGACTGGAATCCATGATCGACCCTTGTGTATTCGTGGATGACGACGGACAGGCCTATTTCTATTATGGCGGAGGAGGGACCTGCAAAGGCGGGAAGCTGAAGGATAATATGATGGAGGTGGATGGAAGTATGGCGCCGATGACGGGCCTGGTGGATTTTCATGAAGCTTCGTGGGTGCATAAGCGCAATGGGCTGTATTACCTTTCTTACTCGGATAACCATGATTCGGCGGGACAGCACAACCGGATGTGCTATGCTACGAGCAGGAGTCCGCTGGGGCCCTGGGAGTACAAAGGGATCTATATGACGCCGACAGACAGCTATACCAATCATGGGTCTATCGTGGAATATAAAGGGCAGTGGTATTCGTTCTACCACAACAGTGCGCTGTCGCATTTTGACTGGCTGCGGTCCATCTGCGTGGATAAGTTGTATTACAATGCGGATGGGACTATTCAAATGGTGCGGCAGACATCCGGGGTAAAAAAGGATACCGCCGTCAGTAATTAAAGTGAACCTTCTATGAACAAAAGTAAACTGTTGCTTGCCATGCTCGGGATCGTGGCTTTAGCGGCCTGCTCCTCCAAAAAGGATCAGCCGGTGGTTCAGCAAAAAAAGCCGTCCTTCTTTGATACGGAGCATAAGAATCCTTTCGTGACCAGTATCTATACCGCCGACCCGTCCGCTCATGTATGGGCTGATGGGCGGCTGTATGTATATCCCTCCCATGATATCGATCCGCCGCGTGGCTGCGACCTGATGGATCAATACCATGTTTATTCGACGGATGATATGGTGCACTGGAAAGACCATGGGGAGATCCTTCGGGCCAACCAGGTGTCCTGGGGCAGACCGGAGGGCGGATTTATGTGGGCGCCCGACTGCGCTTATAAGAATGGCGTGTACTATTTTTATTTTCCGCATCCCAGTGACACTGATTGGGGCAGTTCCTGGAAAATAGGTGTTGCCACGAGCACGGGGCCTGCCAGCGATTTCACCGTGCAGGGTTATATCCAGGGACTGGAATCCATGATCGATCCATGTGTATTCGTGGACGATGACGGGCAGGCGTATTTATATTTTGGGGGAGGCGGGACCTGTAAGGGAGGCAGGCTAAAGGACAATATGATGGAGGTAGACGGGAGTATGCAGCCAATGTTGGGCCTGGTGGATTTTCACGAGGCATCGTGGGTGCACAAGCGCAACGGCCTTTATTACCTGTCTTATGCGGATAACCACGATGTGGGTGGAAAGCATAATCAAATGCGTTACGCTGTCAGTAAAACACCCCTTGGCCCCTGGACGTATAAGGGGATCTACATTGATCCGACGGATAGCTATACCAATCACGGGTCTATCGTGGAATATAAAGGGCAGTGGTATGCCTTTTACCACAACAGCTCCATCTCACATAATGACTGGCTGCGGTCTGTATGTGTTGACACGCTGGGGTATAACACCGATGGCAGCATTAAAAAGATCATCCAGACAAAATAACTACTAATGAAAATCATACGATTAATTGTAATAGTCCTTGGGCTTACAGGATTGACGGTCGCTTGCAAAAAAAGTAATTCAGGGCAAGCGCCGCCGCCTCCCAACAATAACAAAGTGTGGCCTTCTCCCAAGGGGGATGTTGTAGGCAAAATAACCGTAGGCTACCAGGGATGGTTTGCCTGTAAGGGAGATGGGTCTCCTATCGACGCCTGGTGGCATTGGTCCACGGATTGGGGAAAGACACCCACTCCGGCATTAAGCGGCATCAAGTCATGGCCCGATGTAAGAGATTATCAAAATACTTACGCCACGGGATTTGCCGACCTTGGCAATGGCGATCCTGCAACACTATTCTCTTCTTTCAGCGACCAGTCGGTGGATGTGCAATTTTCCTGGATGCAGCAATATGGCCTGGACGTTGCTGCTTTGCAGCGGTTCAACCCCAATGGCATAGAAGGTCCTGTTCGCGATGCGATCACGGCGAAGGTGCGGACGGCTGCAGAGAAATACAGCCGGAAGTTTTACATTATGTATGATGTCAGCGGCTGGACCAATATGCAATCGGAAGTAAAATCGGACTGGACGAATAAAATGAAGAAGTACACGGCTTCCACTGCCTATGCCAGGCAGAATGACAAGCCTGTCGTATGCATCTGGGGTTTCGGCTTTAGTGATAACAACCATCCGTGGTCTTCTTCCGCGTGTACGGACGTCATAAAGTGGTTTAAGGACCAGGGGTGTTATGTGATCGGAGGTGTGCCAACCCATTGGCGTGACCAGAACAGCGACTCCAGGCCGGGATTTATCGAAACATACAAGGCGTTTGATATGCTGTCACCCTGGATGGTAGGGCGCATCGGGAAGATCATGGACACGGATAATTTCTATGCTACGGTGAATACGGCCGATCTTGGCTTTTGCAAAGCCAACTATATAGATTATCAGCCTTGCGTGCTGCCCGGCGACCTGCAGGAGAAGCAGCGGGTTCACGGGGATTTCATGTGGCGGCAATTTTATAATATGAAAAGGCTGGGAGCACAGGGGATCTATATATCTATGTTTGATGAATATAACGAAGGTAACCAGATCGCCAAGACGGCGGAGAATGCATCCATGGCGCCGGCGGGATCGGGTTTTGTTACGCTGGATGAGGATGGAACAGCCTGTTCCTCCGACTATTATCTAAGGCTCAGCGGTGATGGAGGGAAAATGTTCAAGGGAGAGATCGCACTGACAGCGGTGCGGCCGACGGCGGTGAAATAGGCGTGTTTTTGGAGGTTGTTTAGTACATTTAAGGAATTTTAGAATCATTAGATGAACTGAACAACCTATGACCAACAGACTAATGTTATTATTCGTTGCGTATTTTTTCGCAACGGGCCGTGTCTCATACGGGCAGGAGAACTGGAAGCTGAAAAGCAACAAGGATGACATCGCGATCTATACAAGAGATGTCCCCAACAGCCGATTTAAAGGGATCAAAGTAGTATGTGAGCTGAACGCTTCACTCTCGCAATTGGTGGCCGTCGTTATGGACGTGAATACCGCGGTAGAATGGGTATACAGCACCAGGTCCGCTGTAGTGCTGAAACAAGTGTCGCCTTCCGAACTGTATTATTATTCAGAGGTAAGCGTGCCCTGGCCGGCGAGCAATCGTGATTTTATTGCCCGGCTGAAGGTGGACCAGGAACCGCATACCCGGGTGGTCACTATCCTGGGCCCTGTCTTTCCCGATTATATTCCCGAGAAAAAAGATATCGTAAGGGTGCGGCATTCCGAGGGCAAATGGGTCATTACCCCCCTGGCTAAAGGCCGGATCAAGGTGGAGTATACATTAAACATGGACCCTGGCGGCAACATACCGGCCTGGCTGGTGAATATGTTTGCTACGAAAGGGCCATCCGAATCATTCAGGAAGCTGAAGGTCCAGCTGATGAAGCCTGCGTTTGCTCATGTACATCTGTCGTATATCGTTGACTGAGTTGAGCATCTTTCCCTTTTTGCAAAAATTTCTCCCAATAGTGGAACGGCAGTAGGGGTAATATTGTTTGTATTATATTGATAATCAATTTATAAGAGTTTTGGCCCGGAGATTGATCTCTCTTATATGGTTTTTCATAGGATATTGGATTTAAAGACGGGAGAGTATTTCTATACACTCCTTTTTTTTTGCCCCTACTTTATTTCACGGTGTGTTAACATTAAACACCGAGGATTAACATAATGCTAAAGGTATGCTGTCGTACCTTTGTTCTGGTGATCGACGATGATCATCTTCTCACACAGAATTTGACAATTTTCTCATAAGCAGTTAGTTTTGGTTACGACCCGTGTTTCTACACGGGTTTTTTTATGTGCTTGAAAGTTATTTACTAAGCGCCATAATAATAAAGATCAGGATGATAATCCCCACAATCACAGCCATCGCAATCTTAGCTGCGCTGTAAGGCCGTTCGCCCACCACTTCGCCCGTGCAGGCATTGACCGTGAAGTGATACAGTTTATTGTTGTATTTGTAGGCGCTGATCCATGCGGGCAGCATGATATATTTTAACGCGAGGTTATTGTAGCTGGTGTCGACTCCATCGATGACCTGTTCATCTCCACCGATGTCGTTGATGATCGAATGCCGGATGATGGGCTCCATGCGTTGTTTGGCTGCTTCAAGGCCTTTTTCTGCATCTATCTGGAACAGCTCGGAGCGAAAGCCACTGACATATTGTTCATTGTAGTGGACCAGTGACTCCAGGCGCCAGGGTTCGAGGCGATTGGCCACATTTTGCGGCAGTGAGTTGCTGGCGGAAATAAGGATATCGTTGAATTCATTACCTACCACGCCGCTGACAGGGAACCAGGAGGTATGGCGTACTTCCCGGGTGCGTGTGACTTCTTCTCCATTCACTGTCTCCGTATAAGTTTCCGTGGTGTAATAGTAATCCCCACGGCTGCCGGAGTATTGGGAGGTGGTGTCTGCATCGTAGCTCCAGTGAGGTATGTAGATGCCTTTGAATTGCCGGGCGTCGGCGCTCACCATTTTGGAAAGGTCGGATGGGGCGAACCAGAGGCGTTTGAGCCAGGTGCGAAAGCTTTGCAGGGCCTCCGGCTGGGGCACCAGGAAGGGCAGGATATAATGGGGCTTTAGGATCTGCTGGTCTTTTGCATCGCTGATCACCAGCGGACTGGCGCAGAAGGCGCAATTATCCGAATTTACTTCCGGGGGCAGGGTGGTGGCCGCGCCGCAGTTCTTACAGGATACGACGCTGGCCAGCTGTGCTGTTGTTCCTCCATATTGCTGCGCGATGAAGTCGTGGTAGTCAAAAGAGATAACGGGACCGGCGGCAGTATCGGCGATCTCATTTGAAGAGCCGCAATAAGTGCATTGAAGATGATGGGTGCCGGGTGTGAAGTGCAGGGTAGCGCCACAACTACTGCATTGCAGGGTCGTGTTCTGGGCGACGGTCTGTTCGGTCTGTTGGATTTGTTCGGTCTGTTGGGTCTGTTCGGCCTGAGGCATGATAAAGGGTTTTTATGCGCCGGGCAGGGGCGGGGGTACGTTGTTGAATAAAGTCGACAGCTCTGGGACAGTGTTGGCGGCTGCCCATGCGGGCATGCCTTTTTTCCAGACCTGGCTTTGCTGGTTGACGGTGCCTGCCGCTGCCAGCTGTGTCAGCTGGTCGATGGTATAAGGGCCGGCCTGTTTGCCGTCGATAGCAACGAAGAAGGGGATGGCGCCGGGCAGTGGCGGAGGTCCGTCATTACCCTGGACCGCGTTGTTTTGAAAGACATTGCCTACCTGTCCGCCGATGGCCATTCCCAAGCCTGCACCGAGGCCTGCGCCGGCAAGACCGCCATTGGGATTTTTAGCGGCCTCTTCCATGGCGTTGGCTGCCTGGAATTGTGCGTATGCGCCGAGGTTGCCTACGATGCCCATGCTGCTGCGTTTGTCGAGCGCTGCTTCCACTTCCGGAGGAAGGGAGATATTTTCAATGAGGAACTTTGTCAATTCAAGGCCCAGCTCGTTGAATTCGGACCTGATCTTCTCGGTGATCCTTGCTGAAACTTCGTCATAATTGGCGGCGAGGTCCAGGACCGGGATCTTTGCTTCGGCGATCGCGTCCATGCCACGGGAGACGGCGAGGTTACGGAGCTGTTCGTTGATGCCTTCCACCGAGAATTCAGGGTTCGTAGCAGCTATTTCTTTTATGAATACGCCCGGATCTTTTACACGGAAGGCGAAGCTTCCGAAAGCGCGGAGGCGGACGGGGCCAAATTCCGCATCACGGAGCATGACGGGATTTCGGGTACCCCATTTTTGATTGATGAACTGTCTTGTGCTGACGAAAAACACATCTGCTTTAAAAGGACTGTTAAAGCCGTATTTCCATCCTTTGAGTGTTGTAAGGATGGGCATGTTCTGGGTGGTGAGGGTGTACATGCCCGGAGTAAAGACGTCTGCGATGGCGCCTTCATTCATGAATACAGCCCACTGCGATTCACGCACGGTGAGCTTGCTGTTCATTTTGATCTCGTTATGGTAACGGGGGAATTTCCATACGATGGTATCGCTGGTGGTATCCACCCATTCTATGATGTCTATAAACTCATTGCGTATTTTGTCAAAAAGTCCCATGGTTCAAATTTTTATGATGGGATGAAATTAATATTTATTGGTTAAGCCTGCAACAAAGAATATATTGCGCAGGTTAGACCATCTGTAAGAAAAAATATCCATATGACGGCAAAAAAGAACCCTGTAAAAGCTACTGAAAGATCGACAAAAAAACAGGCTGCTCCCGCGGCGGCGGGCAAGGCGCCGGCTGATAAGGTGTCGGTTGTCAAGTCGCCGGCGGACAGGAGCTCACGGGCACTAAAGGATCAGCGGTTCACCGGGCGAATGCTGGTGCGTCTGGACCCGAAGATCAGCGCCGCATCAGCGATACGGCAGGCAAAGACAAAGGGCCTGCAGCTTACAACGATGTCAGACAGCGGGGATGGCTTGTTTGAGCAGCTGCTCCAGCAATCCGATGGGATCATTTTCGAAAAATTAAGGATCGCCGTCGTCAACGAAGCCGGCGTCCCCCGGCTGCAGCAGCTGCAGGCATTACGCAATAGCCCATTTTTGTCCAGCGAGCCGGAACGATATCTGCGGGCGCTGCAGCCTGCTCCGAAAGGCAAAGGAAAGGGCGGAACACTGAAGGATACTACCGTCGCCACCTGGGGAGTACATGCGATCAATGTGCAGAACAGCGGTTACACCGGTAAAGGAGTCAAGATAGCTGTCCTGGATACGGGCTTTGATTTTACGCATCCGGATTTCACCGGCAGGACCTTGCATCGCAAGTCGTTTGTCGGCACAAGACAGGCAAAGGATAAGGAAGGGCATGGCACCCATTGCGCCGGGATCGCGGGAGGCGGAAGGAAAGGCAGGGATGGAGCCCGTTACGGAGTGGCCTATGGGTCGCGGTTATACATCGGGAAGATCCTGGATGATGCGGGTGAAGGAACGGATGGCCAGGCGCTGGCCGGCATCGAATGGGCATTGGAGAAAGGCTGCCAGGTGATCTCCATGTCTTTCGGCGCACCGGCGGAAGAGGCTCAGGCGCATTCTGTTGTTTTCGAACAGGTGGCGCAGATCGCCATGGCCAGCAGCTGTCTGCTGATAGCTGCTACCGGAAATGAAAGTGACCATACCGAAGGATTGGTAGCATCCGTCAATCACCCTGCAAATTGTCCTTCTGTTCTTGCAGTGGGCGCTTTAACACAGGGTATAGAAGTGGCGGATTATTCCTGTGCCGGTACGGACGTCGCCGGCGGCCAGGTGGATATTGCGGCGCCGGGAGATAATATCCTTAGCGCCAAGCCCGGCGGAGGATATCGCCGTGAATCCGGTACCTCCATGGCCACCGCCTTTGTTGCAGGGGTCGCGGCCTTGTTATGGGAGCAATACCCGCAGGCGGGAGCGGGAGATATATGGGCAAAATTGATGCAGCAGGCGAGGCGGCTTTCCCTGCCGGCATCGGAAGTCGGAGGGGGATTGGTCTATGTACGCTGAGGAAAATTTGTATCTTTGAGCAGATGGATTTTATAGCTAAAGTAGAAGATAATCAACGCTCTAATATTCAGGAGATTGCACAATCCCTGGAAAAAATGGGCATCAAGGTCAAACAGATCCTGCGGATCCCGGGTGTGATCACCGGGTCCAGCCGGCGTATGCCTTTGGCGCAGCTAAAGATCAAGGGGATCCAATCGGTGGAGAGGGATCGGCATTTGAAAGCATCCTAAAGAGAGGCCCCTTACAAGCTCCAATTAATAAACGGCAGTCTTCGTTTGCTATTGACATTCCACAATCCTAACTGTACTCCTTTCAGATTTTTGCAAATATTCAGTAAACTTATTTGTACGCCTCTCCCGTGAATGGCCCTATTGCGAAGGCCACCGATCTCTACTCCTTTAAACTCGTCGGTGATGTTCTGGAGTCCTGTTATTACGAGCCCTTTTGTCTCTGTGACAATGCAGGTGAATCCATTGATGCTCAGGCCTTTCATCACGTCGATTGCCAATCCGCCGCCGCTGATGCTTACACCAGTGACAGTGTCTTTCATGGCGGACCTGTCTACCGTATCGGGCATATTGATCAGGGAGCTGGTGGAACGGATACTGAGCACGGCATAAAAGCTTAAGAAGGCCGTAAGCAGGTCGGCATTGAGGTTTACGCCATTTATGGCAAGCGGCTTGTCGTCGACGTTCATGGTTTGCACTCCCACGTTGAGCCCCTTGATCTTATTAGCGCTGGAGGGTGTGAACCAGGCCCATTTCTTTATAACAGGCGGCGTCTTTTTGGCAGTGTCTTCACATGCCGGCTCACCTATGCCACGGTAATAATAGGTGATCCCATACTGTTGATAGAGCTGATCGAGTCCCTGGGCTGTCATATAAGGGACGACCTCATAGATGGTGGAGCGGGAGCTGTCCCTTGCATATACGGTGTCCCTAAGTGCCTGGAAAGCTTTTGGCTTGCTGTTCCTTTCGAATACATAGGTGCACCGGCGGAGGGAATAGCTATTGTACAGTCCCATGATCCGATCGCCAATCATCCTTATCTTTTTTATGCCGGTGGGATGGACGGCCCTGGTGTCCGGTGTAGCATTGGTGCCTGCCGGTGTCCGACTGATATACAAGGTGTAATAGATGGAATCGTTTTTTATATCGACCACCCTGGCAGAAACCTGTTTGCCATTCTTCAGGACCAGATCGTATACACAATTCCGATAAATATAGAAAGCATGTTTCCCGGGTTGAAAATCGGCCTTTTCAAAAGTGGCTACCCGGTCTTTTTTTACAAAATACAGGTTTTGAAAAGTGCTGTCCTGGGCGATGGCGGTGGTTGTTGTCAGGGTGCATAGAAGACAAAATACATGTAGGTTCATATCTGCGGTGTAGGTTGTCGCAAACTTATCCTGTAAGAGGAAGGATCCCAAACGGGAATCACGGGTGCTGGCAACGGTTATTGCAAGCCGTCATAAAAGAATGGTGGCCGGGGCTGCTGTTTATGGAATATCCGTTTTGGGCGATATTCTGGTCCTTCCGTTGGCGGAAATCCGTAAATAAATCCTCTTGTTTATGGATTTTCAGTAATTTTCTTTGATGGAGACAAAGCAGTTGCAACAGGAACTTTTTAACCATGTAAAAAGAACGTTACCGGCGCATCTTTCACTCGTGGATGAATTATGCAATTTATTAGACATGAGCGCTGACAGCGTATATCGCCGGATGAGGGGAGAGAAGCCTATTACGCTCAGCGAGCTAAAACATATCTGTGAACACTACCACCTTTCGATGGACCAACTTCTGCAGCTGAAGAATGATTCCGTGCTTTTCCGGGCCCCGGGGATTGCAGGCGGATCCATCTCTTTTACCGGGTATATGGAAGAGATGCTGGCCCAGTTCAGGTATTTCAACTCATTTAAGCAGGGTGATATCTATTATCTCTGCAAGGATGCGCCTTTCTGGTATTTTTTCCTTTTTCCCGAGATGGCGTCCTTCAAGACCTTTTTCTGGTGTAAGACGATCAATAATGAGCCTGCCCTTGCCGACGCATTGTTCTCGTTGCGTGAATTTCCTTTTAGTGAATGTTTTTCTCTTGGTCAGCAGATATTGGCGGAGCATAGCCGGCTGAATACGGTGGAACTGTGGAACTTGGAAAGTCTCAACAGCAGCATTAACCAGATGGCTTATTACAGGGACGCCGGAATCTTCAAAAGCAGGGAAGACCTGTTGGCCGTCGCAGACTCTTTTATCCGGATGCTGGACCATCTGCAGACCCAGGCTGTTCAGGGAAGAACATTTATGCCGGGGGGAAACGGGGGAGCGTCGGGGGAGATCCAGTTTTATATCAATGAGCTGATCCTCGGCAATAACACGATACTGCTGAACCTTGACGGTAAAATGACGTCGATGATCACCTATAGTGTATTCAACCTCCTGATGACACAGGACGAACGTTTTTCTTCGAAGGCATTCGAGACCTTTAATACCCTGCTGAGCCGTAGCACACTGGTGAGCAGGTCCGGTGAAAAGGACAGGAACAAGTTTTTCAACACACTGAGGGATAAGGTCAATAAACTTAAAGAAGGGTAGGAAAGGGTATTTTAATCAATATGTTACATCTTTCAGCATTTAGGGAATTACCTCCTTTTGTCTGCGAAATTCTTCCTTCCATAACTCTGTCATGATATCGAGGTTCATATCACAGAAAGTGCCGATCAGCACGATGTCTTCCAATGTAAACTTTTCTACTCTTTTCATCAACTTGGTAAAACGATCGACCTTGGTTCCCAGGTTCTTTGCAACAACGGTCTTGGGGACATACCGGAAAATATCATTGAAAGACCTGACGTGTCCTTTCTCGTACATACTCAGGACAAGGTGATAACGAGGATCACGGTTTACCATGACATAAAGAAATAAAATATCCGTCTTCCTCTATCAAAAACTCCCAAATAGTTACTTTTTAGGTCCCGAAAAGGCAATATTAATGACGGTGTTGCCTTCAGGCGGATCAGGGTTTCAGCTCGATCCACACAGGCGCATGATCACTCGTTTTCTCCCAACCTCGTACGTCCCGGTCCACCCCCGCGGCGACCAGCCGCTTTTTAAGCGGCGCATTCAATAAAAAATGATCGATCCGCAGGCCCGCATTACGGCCGTAAGCATTGCGGAAATAATCCCAGAATGTATAGATCTTTTCGTCGGGATGGAGGTAACGCAACGCATCCGTCCATCCCTGGGAAGTGAGCTTTTTAAAGGCCTCGCGCACCTCGGGTCGAAATAAGGCATCGTCCTTCCAGCTTTCCGGTTTGTAGACATCCAGGTCGGTGGGCATGACATTATAATCGCCCACCAGGATCACCGGCTTTTTGGAAGCATAAAGCTCGGCGCCATGGGCGATCAGCCTGTCGAACCAGCGCAGCTTGTAGTCGAATTTCGGACCGGGGGCCGGGTTCCCATTGGGCAGGTAGAGACAGCCGATCTGCAAGCCATCCACCACCGCTTCGATAAAGCGGCTGTGAAGATCCTCTGGATCGCCGGGCAGGGCCCGCCGGACTTCGGCTGGTTTTCCAACACGGGACAGGATGGCGACACCATTCCAGCTCTTCTGTCCATGCCAGATGGCTTCATATCCTGCGTCCTGTATCGCTTTTTCCGGGAATTTTTCCTGGGGCGCTTTCAGCTCCTGCAGACAAACAATATCCGGGGCCGACGCTGACAGCCAGCGGAGGAGTACGGGGAGACGTCCGTTGACGCCATTGACATTATAGGTTGCTATTTTCATCTATACAAAATTAATTAGCAATATTATAAAAGGTCCTTTTTTAGCCTAAGGTCTAACAATGTTAGATTTTTTTGCCCAAAGCGTTTAACAATGTTAAATTTATTATGAACATTAAACGCCTATCAAATGACACGCACTCAATTACTCCCTCCTTTTTTATGGTCGTTGAGGGCCGCAGGCCGCTCTCTTGTCATCATTTTTCTTTTAAATAGCTGTAAAGAGAAAAGCGAAGCAGCCGGCAACGGGGCCATGCCTCCGCCTTCCCTGCCAGTGATTACAGCCGTGGCGCTGCCGGCCACCACCTATCAGGATTTTACGGCTTCGGTCCAGGGCAAACGGGATGTTGAAATAAGGCCGCAGGTGGATGGATACCTCACCAGTATTGCGGTGGATGAGGGCGCTTATGTACACAAAGGTCAAGCCCTCTTTCTCATCGACAGAAAGCCTTTTGAAGAACAAATGAATAATGCCAGGGCTGCCCTGGCGGCTGCCCAGGCTTCGATGGAAAATGCGAAGATCAACGTAGACAAGCTCAAGCCCCTGGTAGATAACAATGTAGTGTCGGACGTGCAGCTGAAGTCGGCACAGGCAACATACAATAATGCCAAAGCTGCTGCGGATCAGGCGCAGTCGGCGGTGGAATCTGCGCGCATCAACCTCAACTATTCCACTATTACTGCGCCCAGCGACGGGTTTGTGGGGACCATACCTTTCAAAACAGGAAGTCTTGTCACCAAGGGTATGGACGGCGCTCTCACTGTCGTATCGGAAACTAAGGATATGCGGGTCTATTTTTCCATGAGCGAGCCTGATTTCCTTTTGTTCAAGGAGAAATATGCCGGCAACACCGTTGCCGACAAGGTAAAGCAGATGCCGCCCGTTCAACTTGTGCTGGCAGACAATAGCGTCTATCCGCATCCGGGGAAGGTCGAGATCGTGGAAGGGCAGTTTGACAAAGCTGTCGGGGCCATTAAGTTCCGTGCGAGCTTTCCCAATGCGGAAGGATTATTAAGGAGCGGCAGTACCGGTAAAGTTAGGATACCCACGTCGTACAAGTCTGTATTGGTGGTGCCGCAGGATGCCACTTTTGAGCTACAGGGTAAAATATTCGTATATACGGTGGCCGACAGCAATAAGATCGTAACCAAACCGCTGAATATTTCCGGCAGGACCCCGAACTATTATTTCGTGGCGGATGGCGTGAAGCAGGGGGATAAAATTGTGCTTTCCTCTATGTCTACTACGATGATCGGCGGTCTAAGGGATGGGATGGTGATTGCACCGCAGATGATCTCGACCGATAGTTTGTTGAAAGCGAAGCCACTTTGATCCAACATTTTCAAACTATGATATATGTTAAAAAGATTTATAGAACGGCCTGTATTATCCACGGTTGTCTCCATTATACTACTCTTATTAGGCGGATTGTCTTTGTCTTCCCTGCCTATCACCTTGTTCCCTGAGATTGCGCCGCCGAGCGTACAGGTAACCGCCGTTTATCCCGGCGCCAATGCTGAAGTGGTAGCCCGCACGGTAGCCGTTCCGATAGAAGAAGCGGTCAACGGTGTGGAAAACATGAGCTACATGACCTCCAATTCCAGCAACGACGGCAGCATGAACCTGACCGTCTTTTTTAAACAAGGCACCAACCCTGATATCAATGCGGTGAACGTGCAAAACCGTGTATCGAAGGCCAACAGCCAGCTGCCGCCGGAAGTGATACAAGCAGGTGTGTCTACCCAAAAGATACAGAACAGCTTTCTCATGTTTGTGGGGCTGTACAGCGAAGACAGCGCGAAGTATGACGAGCTGTTCCTGGAGAACTATCTCCGGATCAATGTCATCCCTCAACTGCAACGTATACCCGGCGTAGCGCAGGCGCAGGTGTTCAGCTCGAAGGATTATTCCATGCGTATCTGGCTGAAGCCTGACAGGCTGATAGCCAATAGTCTTTCCCCTCAGGATGTGTTAAACGCCATCAAGGATCAAAACCTGGAGGCGGCGCCGGGGCGGCTGGGACAGAACAGTCCCGAATCGTTTGAGTATGTCATAAAATACAAGGGCAAACGGAACAAGAATGAGGACTATGAGAACATGGTGGTGAAGGCTAATAACGATGGATCCCTGCTGCGCCTGAAAGACGTAGCGCGCGTTGAGTTCGGCGCCTATACCTACATCTCGTCCAACAAGCTGAACGGCCATCCTACTTCGGGCTTTGGCGTTTTACAGACGCCGGGGTCCAATGCCAACCAGATCCTCACCGAACTGGAACGCCAGATAAAGGAGTTCGACGCGGCATTGCCCAGTGGCATGAAGTTCAAGATCATGTATAATGCCAAGGAATTCCTCGATGCATCTATCGGGCAGGTGGAGGAGACCCTTATCATCGCTTTCGTACTGGTGGCTATCGTGGTCTTCATTTTTTTACAGGATTTCCGCTCCACGCTGATACCTGTCATCGCCGTGCCTGTCGCCATCATCGGCACCTTTTTCTTCCTGAATTTGTTTGGCTTTAGCATCAACCTGCTGACCTTGTTTGCCCTGGTGCTGGCCATCGGCATCGTGGTGGACGATGCCATTGTGGTGGTAGAGGCCGTGCACTCCAAAATGGAGCGGGAGCATTTGCCGCCAAGGAAGGCGACCGTTCAAAGTATGAGTGAGATCTCCGGCGCGATCATCTCCATTACGCTGGTGATGGCGGCGGTGTTTGTACCCGTCAGCTTTGTCCAGGGGCCCGCGGGGGTATTCTACAAGCAGTTTGCGTTCACGCTGGCTACTGCCATACTGATCTCGGCAGTCAATGCGTTGACGCTGAGTCCCGCCTTGTGCGCTTTATTTTTAAAGAACCCGCATACGGAGCAGGAGGGAAAAAGAAAAGGATTAGCCGCCCGCTTCTTCACGGCGTTCAATACGGGCTTTACTGCCATGACGGGAAAATATATAAAAAGCCTGCAATTCCTCATCCGCTATAAATGGGTGCCTATAGTTGGTCTGTTGATCATCGTCGCAGGCTGTGTGATCCTGGTGAATAGAACTCCCTCAGGATTTATTCCCGATGAAGACCAGGGTTTCATTATAGCAGTAGCCCAAACGCCTGGCGGCAGCAGTTTAAGCAGGACTGCGCGGGCTACCGATGACATCAGCAAGATCGCCCTGCAGGATGGGGCGTCCAGCGACGTGTGGAATGTAAATGGAATGAATTTTGTCACTAACTCTTTTGCCTCGCCCAATGCCGTTGTTTTCTGCCGGCTGAAACCCCGGGACGAACGGGGGCCTGCAAAAGACCCTGCACAAATCACTGGCAGATTGATGGGGGAAACAGGCCAGGTAAAAGATGCGTTATCCATATTCGTGAATTTTCCTACCGTGCAGGGTTTTGGCAATGTCAGCGGTGTGGAGCTGATGCTGCAGGACAGGGCGAGCGGGCCCCTGGACAAACTGGGTATGACAGCCTGGGGGTTTGTCGGCGCCTTGTCACAACGCAAAGAGGTGGGCTCGGCTTTTACCACTTTCAACACCGGCAACCCACAGTACACCATCGAGGTGGACGATGACAAGGCGAAACAATTGGGCGTATCCATCAGCGAGTTGATGAACACCTTGCAAATATATTATGGCAGTAGTTTTGTTTCGGATTTCAACCGGTTTGGAAAGTACTACCGTGTCATGGCGCAGGCCGATGTTCCTTACCGGATGGATGTGAATTCGCTTAACGGTATTTATATAAAAAATAATGTGGGCCAGATGGTACCTGCTACCTCGGTGGCTAAATTTGTGCGTGTGTATGGACCTGAAACGGTGACCCGAAACAACCTGTTCAATGCCGTCACCATCAATATAACACCCAAGCCGGGATTCAGCACGGGTGATGTGATCAAAGCCGTTCAGGCGACAGCTAAGCAAGCTTTGCCTAAAGGGTATGCGTATGAATTCACGGGTGTAACGAGGGAAGAGATCAGGGCGGGCAATCAAACGGCGTTTGTATTCTTATTAAGCGTGCTGTTCGTCTTTTTCCTCCTCTCTGCGCAGTACGAAAGTTATATTCTTCCCCTGGCAGTGATACTCACCGTGCCCACGGGCATCCTGGGCGTGTTTGCCTTTGTCGGCCTTGCGGGCTTGCAGAATAATGTATATGTGCAGATAGGGTTGATCATGCTGATAGGATTGCTGGCCAAGAACGCCATCCTGATCGTGGAGTTTGCGGTGCAACGTAGACGGGCGGGCATGGGGCTGGTAGAGGCTGCGCTGGAAGCGGCCAGGCTAAGGCTTCGTCCTATACTGATGACCTCGTTTGCCTTTGTAGTGGGCATGACTCCCCTGATATTTACGAAAGGGGCATCGGCGCAAGGTAACCACTCCATCGGCTGGAGTGCTGTGGGCGGCATGCTTACCGGCGTGATCTTAGGCATATTTATCATACCGGTATTGTTTGTTATTTTCCAATACCTGCAGGAAAAAGTTTCTCCGAAAAGAGACGATGATACAGATGCGCAGCTGCACACAGCTGAATAAACAGTTGTCAATATCAGCCCATTACTTGTTAAAAAATGGGTGGCATTTTTTTTACAGTTGAGATAATTTTGAAAAAAAATTTTTATGACTGTAGAATGGAAAGGCGTTATGCCTGCGTTGACGACAAATTTTACATCCGGAGATGAGTTGGATCTTTCGATGTTTAACAAAAATCTTCAATTCCAGTTGGACGCCGGTGTTGACGGGATCGTGCTCGCTGGCTCGTTGGGTGAGGCCAGCACCCTTACATTGGATGAAAAAGAGATATTGGTAAGATCCGCTGTTGAATCGGTGGATGGCAGGGTGCCTGTGATCCTGAACATTGCCGAAGGCTCTACGCAAGAAGCGATCAACCAGGCCAGGCTGGCGAAAAAGTGGCATGCGGATGGGTTGATGCTCCTGCCCCCCATGCGTTATAAAGCGGATGCGAGGGAGACGGTGGAATATTTTAAAGCGGTGGCCCGATCGACGGACCTGCCTGTTATGTTGTATAACAATCCCGTGGAGTACAGGATCGAGGTCACGCTGGCCATGTTCGAAGACCTGCTGGAATGTGAGAATATCCAGGCTGTAAAGGAATCAACCAGGGACGTAACGAATGTTACCCGGATGATCAACGCATTCGGCGACCGTTATAAAGTTTTGTGTGGAGTGGACACGATCGCCATGGAGGAGATGTTGCTGGGCGCGCAGGGGTGGATCGCAGGACTGGTATGTGCTTTCCCTGCCGAAACGGTGGCGATCTACCGGCTTGTTAAGGCGGGCCAGGTGGAAGAGGCCGCGCAGATCTACCGTTGGTTCATGCCGTTGCTGGAATTCGACATCCGTCCCAAACTGGTGCAGTATATAAAGCTGGCGGAGACGCAGGTGGGCTTTGGCAGTGAATTTGTGCGGGCTCCCCGTCTGAAGCTGGCGGGTAAAGAAAGGGAAGAAGCGCTGAAAATAATCGAAACCGCGCTGGCGACAAGGCCCGCATTACCGGAATATCTTTCTATCTAGGCAGGCAGCTGAAAATACATCTTTTACCCGGCCGGGCATCCGAACAACGGATCCGGCCGGGTTTCTTTTTTGCGGGATGTTAAATAAGTATACATTTTAGGATGTTAAAAAAGTATACACATTGAATGGATTATTGAATATTTTTTCTTTGTTAATTTTCTAATTTCGGTTTATTGAAATGAAAATGGCTGGCGTAGACCATTAATTTATCCTAATAGTTTTATCCTCATCATTCAGTATGGTTCACTAATGATCGCGGGTGTGATCACCGCCCGGGAAAGCTTTGCCTGTATGATAATAATAGCTTTTAAACAACCAAAACATAACAACTTATGCGTGTAAAAATGCTTTGCATGTGCCTGCTCCTGGGCTTCATCGGAAGACTGATGGCGGCTCCTACAGAGACCATCCGCGGGCGGGTAATGGATCAACAGACCGGTAAGCCGCTTGCAGGTGTGACTGTGGCCATTAAAGGTAAAAGAGGCGGTGTTACTACTAATGATGATGGCTGGTTCACTTTGAACATTCCTACCGACAAGGCCATACTCGTCATTTCTTCTATTGGATATACAACGGTCGAGCAGCCTGTGACTGCGGGGGCTTCGAACATTACCGTTTCGCTCGTGCAGGATCAGAAGGGTATGGGGGAAGTGGTGGTGACGGCCCTGGGTATTCAGCGGACTGCCAAATCGCTGACCTATGCGGCGCAGCGTGTAGGCGGAGACCAGATCAATGAGGTGAGGGATGCCAGCTTTGCCAATACATTATCAGGAAAGGTCGCAGGCCTTACCATCACGCCTTCGGCCAACGGGCCCGGGGGCGCCACACGTGTACTTTTGCGCGGCAACCGGAGCATTCAGGGTAATAACAATGCACTGATCGTTGTGGATGGTGTGGCTATCGATAACCAGAGCATTTCCGGTGAGGTGAAGGATGATGCGGGCTCAACGAACCAGGGTCAGAGCGGCAGTGATGGTTTGTCTAATATCAATCCGGACGATATCGAATCGATGTCTGTATTAAAAGGCGCTGCCGGTGCGGCCTTATACGGCAGCCGGGCCGCCAACGGCGTGATCATGGTCACTACGAAGAAAGGCAGGGCAGGAAAATTGAGCGTGAACCTTAATTCCGGCGTCACCGCTGACAGGGCTTTCAGCATACCTAAGCTGCAAAGCCAGTACAGCCAGGGTACTGATGGAGCATATAGCACGGCCACAGGCAATAGCTGGGGAGCAAAGATATCAGGCCAGTCAGTAACGGACTGGAGAGGTAAGACGGTGAACCTGCAGGCCTATCCCAATAATATCAGGGATTTCTACCGGACCGCTGTGTCTACCAATAATGCCATCGGTGTGACGGCCGGATCGGATAAGGTGCAAAGCTATCTTTCCTATGCCAATAACAATGCCACGGGCATCGTACCCGGCAACCGGCTGATGCGTAATACTTTCAATGGTCGCTTTAGCATCAATCTTTCCGACAGGCTGTCGGCGGATGCGAAGGTGACCTATATCGTCCAGGATATTTACAACAAGCCCGGCGTAGGCGGGGATGGCCTGGTTGCAGCCAATGTATACAGCATCCCTACCACCGTCAACCAGAAGGACCTGAAAGATTATAAGACTGTGGATGTTGCGGGTGTGGAAACGCCCACTTTCTGGACTGCCACCAACCCGGTGATCATGAACCCTTACTGGACGGTGAACAATACGCATCGTGACGAGAACAGGAGCCGGATCATCGGTCTGCTGTCCCTGAAATATAAGCTTACGGACTGGCTGAATATCCAGGGAAGGGTAAGCTCGGACAGCTACAATGATTTCAATACGTCAAGATATGCCAATAATACGGTGAACTATGCCCGACAACCGGGAGGCTATTATTCTGAGGAATATAATTTTGTGTCGGAAAGGAACTTCGACGTCCTGCTGAATGGCAATAACAATATCACCCGGGACCTGAAAGTGACCTACAATATCGGCAGCGCGCTGCTGGATAGAGGAAGCAGGCGTCGTATCATGGCCGCCGATGGACTTCTTTACAATAATAAATACGACCTGAAATATGCCAGCACATTAAAGGAGACGGATTTCACCGTCAAACGTCAGCTGCAGTCTGTCTATGGTACGGCGCAATTCTCCTTTAAGGACCTTATCAACCTGGACATAACGGCCAGGGAAGACTGGTCCAGCACGATCCCCGAACCCTATCATTATTTCTATCCTTCCGTTGGATTGTCGGCTATCCTGTCGGACATGTTGACCATGCCATCCTGGATCAGCCTGGCAAAAGTGAGAGGGTCGCTGACGCGGGTAGGTAATGACGCCGATCCTTTTTTGCTGGCGCAAACGTACAATTTCATACCTGGCGGTTTCGGAGGCTATATTGCCAGTCTGAATTCCCAACTGCTGCCTACATTGAAGCCTGAGATCACCACGGCGCTCGAAGTAGGGACAGAATGGCGTTTCTGGCAGGACAGGCTGGGCGTGGACCTAACTTATTACAAGACGAATTCGAAGAACCAGCTGCTGGTGGTAACAACGCCCGCCTCATCCGGATACTCTTCGCAATATATAAACGCAGGGAATATCCAGAACTCGGGCTTTGAAGTGGTATTGAACGCACAGCCGGTAAAAACACGCGATCTCAGCTGGAATGTATCGCTGAACTATGCCTTGAATACGAACAAGGTGATCTCGCTTGCGGACAAAGTACCCTTTATTTACCTGGGATCGAATGACAATGTCCGCACGGCCACTCCCCGGGTAGCAGTGGGCGGCTCCTACGGAGACCTGTATGGCTACAAATGGCAGCGTTCCCCCAAGGGGCAGCTGGTGATGGATAGTGCCACCGGCCTGCCGGCCTATACATCGGTTATTTCCAGTGTAGGTAACTTCAACCCCAACTATACCATCGGCTTCAGCAATACTTTCAATTACAAGGGATGGAGCCTGGGCATACTGGTGGATGGTAAGTTCGGCGGGGTGATCGTTTCCGGTACTGAATCGCAGCTGGCTTACACGGGTATGTCTGACTATACGGCAAAATACCGGGATGGTGCAACCTTGGTCCTTCCGGGAATAAGTGGTGTGAATGGTGGGACCAATACCAAGGCCATCAGCGCACAGCAATTGTGGCAAAGCGTGACGCAGGGCAATTATGCAAAGGCCGAGTTCTTTACGTATGACGCGACCAATGTGCGCATTCGGGAGCTGACGCTGGGATACGATTTCAAGCGGCTGCCGTCCTTCCTGAAAGCCGCCAAGCTGAGCTTTGTCGCCAGGAACCTGCTCTTCCTTTACCGGGGAAAATCCACCCTGGAAATTCCTGGCATCGGCAAGCGGAAGCTGGGTATCGATCCTGAAGCCAGCTTTGGTAACAGCAACTACCAGGGCGCGGAATATTTCAACCTTCCCACGACGAGAAGCATGGGCCTGAACCTGAAACTTTCATTCTAAAAATTGCCGACTATGTTTAAAATAATTAATATTCGAAATATGCGGAACGGGTTGTTCTTTCTCTTTCTGGCTGTCAGCCTGGGTGGATGTACGAAGAAGTTTGCGGAAATGAACGCAGATCCGTCTACCATAGCGCTTGTCACGCCTGCGCAGTATCCAAACATGTTCGCCTATGCGCAAATGTCTCCGACGCTTAGCCCTGACAATTTCGAGATCGGGGAGGGGACGATCGCCAGCGTATATTCTCAATTCTTTGGCCAGGCAGCCCAATCTTTCCCTACGGACCGGTATGTCGTCGTTCCGGCCTGGATGCCTGCCTGCTGGAACCCTGCCTATGTTGCTGCGGCGCCTCAACTGAGGACGATCCTGGCCGGCACGGATGCCGCCTCTGCCGAAAATGCGCTGGCCAATATCTGGTGGGTATGGGTCTTCCATCGTATCACTGATTATTTCGGACCTATCCCTTATTCCCAGGCGGCCAATGGCAAGCGCGTCGTAGAGTATGACCGCCAGGATTCCATCTACTATGATTTTTTCAAGAAGCTGGAGGCTGCTGTGGCGGTGCTGAAGAATCATGTGGGAGACAAACCTTTCGGGACCTATGATCTCGTATATGGCAAACAGGCCGACCCGGTGTCGGCATGGATCAAATTTGCCAATACTTTAAGGCTCCGGCTGGCATTGCGGATCTCTGGTGTAGATGCCGCTACAGCGAAGACGCAGGCGGAAGCTGCGGTTGCCGGCGGAGTAATGACCGATATTACCACCGATGCCTATATGCCTAAGTCAACGAAGACGTATAACGAATATAATGGACTGGCCGTTATTGCAGGCTGGGAGGATATCCGTGCCAGCGCGACCATGCTTTCCATGCAAAAAGGATACAATGATCCCCGCATGCCTATCTTCTGGCAGCCGTCCACTGCTGATGGAAATTATAATGGTCTCCGGAACGGGCTGTATGTCAGCGAAAAAGTGCTGTTGGGCAACACCCGGCCTTACACCTCCAATATGGGTACCCGCTGGTGCAGCTATTCCAATGGCGTTTGGAAGACGGTTTATGACGTACACCAGGATATCATGCATGCCGCGGAGGCCTATTTCCTGCGTGCAGAAGGCGCGCTCAACGGATGGAATATGGGTGGGAGCGCCCAGACATTATATGAGACGGGCATCCGCACTTCCATGGCGCAATGGGGTATCACGGACCAAACGGCCATCGACGATTATGTCAACAATACTGCTACGCCCGCGCCTCCCGGTGACCTGATGGGCTCTCCTGCCGTCAATGACTATCCCGTGCTGTGGGATGCCGATGCAACGATGCAGCGCAAGCAGGTAGCGCAGCAGAAGTACCTGGCATTATGGCCTGATGGCATGGAAGGCTGGGCGGAGGTCCGCAGGACAAATTTGCCGGAACTATACCCTGTGCTGCATAGCGACAACCCCGACGTACCTGTGGGAACCACGATCAAACGTATGCCTTACCTGGATCCTGAGAAGCAGACAAACGCGGACGCGGTGAACAGAGCGATACAGAAACTGGGAGGACCTGATAATTGTGCGACGAAGCTCTGGTGGGATGTTAATTAGGTATATTTAAAGAAAAAAGTTCATGTTGAAAGCGTCATTCACAATAGGATGTTGTTTAGTGATGATCAGCGTGTTTGGAAGGGGGAGCGACACGGCTATGCGGCCGGCGGTTATCCTGGATTATATGAAGCGGGTGGCGGACTGGCAGATCATGGAGTTCAAGGCCGGGCGTAACCCGTACGTGAAGAACGAATGGGAAGATGCTTCGCTATACACGGGAATGGCGGCATGGGCAAAGCTGAGCAATGAAGAAAAGTATTTCCGGTGGTTGTATGAAACAGGCGAGAGCAATGGCTGGCAGACGGGCGGGCACCGGTTGTTTGCGGATGACTATTGTGTCGGGCAGATGTACTCCCTCTTGTATATGAAATACAGGGAGCCGAAGATGATCAAAAATTTCAAGGCGCAGGCGGACACCATTGTTGCAAGACGTTTTGACGAATCATTGGCCTTTAAGAATAAAGTTTATCTGCACGAATGGGCATGGTGTGACGCACTGTACATGGGTCCGCCTGCACTTGCCTATCTTTCGACAGCCACCGGCGATATGAAATACCTGAAGAAGGCGGATAGCCTGTGGTGGAAGACCTCTGGTTATTTGTTCGATCCGGGCGAAAGCCTGTATTTCAGGGACAGCACCTTTTTTGGCAAAAAGGAATCCAATGGCGCCAAGGTATTCTGGTCGAGGGGGAATGGCTGGGTGATGGGGGGACTGGCAAGGATGCTGGAGAATATGCCTGCCGGCTATCCGGGACGGAAAAAATTCGAGCAGCAATTTCAATCGATGGCCGCCAGGATCGCGGGGCTGCAGCAGCCCGATGGGACCTGGCATGCCTCCCTGCTGGACCCGGGAGCCTTTGTCAGCAAGGAGACCAGCGGTACAGGCTTCTATTGCTATGCCTTGACCTGGGGTATCAACCACGGCGTGCTGCCGCGGGAGAAATATATGCCTGTCGTCCTGAAGGCCTGGGAGGCGCTGACCAGCTCGGTGCACCCGGATGGTAAGCTGGGCTATGTGCAGGCGGTCTCCGACAGGCCTGACCAGGTGGATTATGAGAGCACCAATGTATATGGCGTGGGCGCTTTTCTGCTGGCCGGAGGCGAGATCTACAAGCTTTCAGGAGGCGGAACAGTGGCGCCACGGGCTGTGCTGCTGCCCGCGCCGCAACATATTACGTATGGAAAAGGGCAGCTGGCGCTGACAGGTCTTTCTGTGCCTGTTCCCGCAGGCATTCCGGCGGATGTGAAGTATGCGCTGCATGAGCTGAAGGAAGTGATCAGCGAGCGGACCGGCAAGGGTGGTGGGAAGGTGAATGGGTTACCGTTTCGGTGGAAGATAGAGGCTGGAAAGGACGCTGATAGTGAATATTACAAACTGGTGATCGATGAGAAAGGAATATCGGTGAATGCCCATACTTCGGCCGGTCTTTATTATGCAGTCCAGACCATCCGGCAGCTGATGACGGAAGGAGGATCATTGCCCTATGTTGAAATCGAGGACCAGCCTGCGCTGCCTTACCGGGGCGTGATGATGGACTTTGCCCATGGCGGATTGCCGACGGTGGAAGAGATCAAACGTCAGATAGCCTTCCTGTCGAAATGGAAAGTGAACCAATATTATTTCTACAACGAGGTGAGCATTGCCATGAAGGGATATGAGGGGATGAACTATGGCGCAGCTTATTCACAGGAACAGATAAAGGAGATCATTGCCTATGCCAGGGAAAGACATATGGATGTCATTCCTTTTGTGGCTTTTTACGGTCATTTGCACGATCTGCTGAAACAGGAAAAATATGCCGCCCTTGCCATCGGAAAATATGGCGAAGAGCTGGATCCCCGGAACCCGCAGGTAAAATTGGTGCTGCAGGATTGGATAAAACAGTATACACAGCTGTTTAGCAGCCCGTTTGTGCATGTGGGTTTTGACGAGACCTGGGAGACAAATCGGATCTCACAGGATGTGGACAGCAGCATTCACTCCGAACAGCTATGGCTGCAGCACCTGGATTTCGTGCAAAGCGAATGGAAGAAGTATGGGAAGACGGTGCTCGCCTGGACGGATATGAATACCTACTATCCGGACATTATGTCGAAATTCCCTAAGGAGGTCATTCCTGTCATCTGGGAGTATGCTCCCGATACAGCGGCGATCCATCAATATCTTGATCCGGTGTTAAAAGAGAAAAGAGCATTTTTTATTCAGCCTGCCGTATCGGGCTGGGGACATATCTATCCGTCAACGGACTATACCTACGACAATATCGATCTCACGCTGAAAGCGGGCATGGCGCACCAGACATTGGGTTTTATCACCTCGGTATGGACCGATGCCGTGGAGCCTTATGTACGTCCGTCATGGATGTTCATGGCCTATGGGTGCATCGGCGCATGGCAGGGGACGGCGCCGGACAAAAGAACTTTTACTGAGCATTACAGTAACATTATGTACCCGGCGGCGAGCGATGAGCTAAGGGAGGCATTGTCGGGTTTGGGCCGGACCATCGATCACCTGTCTAAATGCCTTGGAAAGAATACATCCAACCTGCCCGGCGGCACTATTGTAGAAAGCTGGTCGAACCCTTTTTCACCGTATTACCTGGCGAATACCCGGACCCATATCGAAGATCTTAAAAAAGCCCGCAGGGAAAGCGAAGAAGCGCAGGCCTGGTTGAGCAGGGCATTGGAAAAGGGCGGGAGCAGGGACAGCGCCTTTATCCATTCATTGCTGGTCTCGGCGCGCTTGCTCCACTATACGGCCACCCGTTTTATATGGGCCAAGGTCATCTGCGATCGCTGGAACGAAGCCATGCTCGGAAAGAAAAAGAATGATTTTGTGTATTACGATATTGCTTATCTCTGTCATGGATTTATCCAGGATGTAATGGATGAGAGTGGTGGAATTGAAGACGCTTACAGGGAGAGCTGGCTGTCGGAGAACATGCCTTACAGGCTGAATACCATGGCCGGCAGGTTTAATGTGGAATATGGCCTTTGGCAGAAATTGCTGCTGAAAGTGCTGGATTACCGGATCACGCATGAGCGCGCGCATGTGGCCAATCAGTCTTTTGAAGAATTATTCAAGCCGGATTTTTAGATATGAAAAGGATCGGTGCTTTTGTTTTTTCGATCGTGTTCATCCTGCGACTGCAGGGACAGGAGCATGTCATCGACACCCTGCCCGTTGTCCCCCCGCATCCCCGGCTGTTGATGACGATGGGGGATGAGCAAAGGATCCGTGAGGCGGTCGGTTCCGACAAGACCTGGAAAGAGGTCCATCAGGCCATCCTTCATCAATGCGACTCCTTACTGACCCTGCCGCCATCGGAAAGAGTGATGGAGGGGATCCGGCTGGACGCGAACCGGTGGTGCTTATACCGGGTGTTCTACCTCAGCTATGCGTGGCGGATCACCCATGAAAAAAAATATTTCGATCAGGCTGAAAAAGAGCTGATGGCCATCTGTGGCTTTAAGGACTGGAACCCTTCCCATTACCTGGATGTGGTGGAGCTGACGATGGCGGCGGCCATTGGATATGATTGGCTGTATAACGAACTGGCTCCTTCTTCACGGGAGGTGCTGCGAAGCGCTATCATTAACAAGGGCATTCTGACTTCCTATGATACGAGCTACCACGCCTACCGGAAATGGCTTTCCGTCACGAACAACTGGAACCAGGTGTGCAATACGGGGATCAGCTATGGCGCCATGGCCATTTACGATACGGACCCGGTCTTTGCCAAACAGGTGATCAACCGGAGCCTCAAGAGCATTGTCATCAGCATGAAGGACTATGAGCCGGACGGCGCTTATGCGGAGGGCTACAGCTACTGGGGATATGGCAGCACCTACAATGTAATATTCATGGATGGGCTGCAGAAAATGTTTGGACATGATTTCGGGCTCGGCAGGCAAACGGGTTTTATGAAGTCCGCCGCCTATATGGAGCATATGATCGGGCCCTCGGGCCAGGTGTTCAATTACTCTGATGCGGGCGCCAAGGCGACCTTGCAGCCGGCCATGTTCTGGTTTGCGCGGAAGTCCGGCGATCTGTCGCTGTTGTGGCAGGAGCGCCGGTTTGTTGCAGGTGCTGCATTGAAGGCGCAATTGTCTTACCGGTTCCTGCCGCTGGTGCTGTTGTGGGGCAGTGGTGTGGATGTTGCGCGTATTCCGGCGCCTGCTGCGCGGACATGGGTCGGTGCGGGCAGAAATCCTGTCGCGCTGATGCGCACCTCCTGGACGGATCCGGATGCCATCTTTGTCGGCGTGAAAGGGGGCTCGCCTTCGATCACCCATGGACATATGGATGCCGGATCATTTGTGATGGAGGCGGACGGAGTGCGATGGGCCATGGATGCCGGCTACCAGGACTACAACTCGCTGGAGTCAAAGAATATCGATCTGTGGGAGGACCGCCAGGGCGGCCAGCGCTGGCAGGTGTTCAGGTATATTAACCAGGTGCATAATACGCTCACCGTTAATGGGCAGGAACAAAGGGTAAAAGGAAGCGCTACGCTGTCAGGGTGTAAAGGTGACGGAAATTTCACGGGTGCCCGGGTTGATCTTTCGCCTTTGTACCGAGGGCAATTAGCCCGTGCCGGCCGCGGCATTGCTATTTGTGACGGACGCTATGTGGTCGTACGCGATGAGATAAAGGCTGGCGACAGCGCGGCCACCGTCCGGTGGTCTATGCTTACTCCGGCATCGGTACATATTACAGGCCCGGGCCGTGCGGAGCTTACGCAGCATGGGAAGAAGCTGTCTTTGATAGTGAAGGGTACCGGGCCGGTGGAAATGCGGACATGGGCTTCGGACCCGCCGCCGCATGATTATGATACGCCGAACCCGGGGACGGTGATCGTTGGTTTTATTACCCATTTGCCTGCGGGTGGGAAAGGGGCTTTCAATGTATTTTTAATACCGGGTGACACAAAAGTGAAACCTGTTAAATCTTTACAGGAATGGAAATGATCAGCCCGATAAATGGAGATATGCTGCATGAAAGGGACGGTGTGGTGACGGATGATGGCCTTGTCGTAAAAGTGACCGTGGCCGGCGACCCCGGGAGTGAGATCCGGGTGGGAGGGGCCAAGGCTATCTATGGGAATGGGGTATTTGCCGCGCCGGTCGTCCTGACGGGATATGAGAATAGGATCGAGGTCAGCAATGAAACGACAGGGGAGAAGATATTTCTCACCGTCTACCGGCTGCGGAATTTTGCCGGCGGATATCGTTTGTCCATCGATGACAATATCTGGTTCTTAAGGGATATTCATAACAATGCAGGAAAATACCGGTCGATCTTCGACAACCCTTACCTGGCTTTTCTGAAGCAGGTGCATGAGACCTATGGCACCAAGGTGCATTTGAATCTTTTCTACCAGACGGATGGATTCAATCTCTCGCAGCTGGGCGATGCATTCAAAGAGGAGTGGAAGGCCCAGGCCGGTTGGTTAAGACTGAGCTTTCATGCTTTGGGAGAGTTCCCTGACATGCCGTACAAGACGGCGGGGTATGAAAAGGTAAAAGAAGACGGCGAGCTGGTGATAAGGGAAATCCGGCGTTTTGCCGGCGAGGAAGTGACGGGACCTGTGACAACTATCCATTGGGGTGAGCTGACGGTAGCAGGGGCCCGGGCGGTGAAGGACCTTGGTTACAAGGCACTCCTGGGCTATTTCAACGTGGATGATGACCTGCCGGCGGTGAGCTTTTATCTGGGGGTGGAAGAAAGGCGGCATATCAAAAAGAGATTTGTCTGGAAGGATATCAAGGAGGACCTGGTGTTTTTCCGGACCAGCATCGTCATCGATAAAACGGACCTGGATAATATCCGGCCGCACCTGGACGGTTACAGACAGCGGGGCGGGCTGCCGCCTTATGTGGACCTGCTGGTGCACGAGCAGTATTATTATCCTTTCTATTTCAACTATCAGCCGGATTTCCGGGAGAGGATATTGACAGCTGTGCGATGGGCGCAGGAAAATGGATATACACCCAGATTTTTAGAAGAATGTCTATTATGAATATGAAAAATAACCGCCGGGATTTCTTAAAGATGTCGGGACTTACGGGACTGGGGGTCGTCGCCCATTTCCTGCCTGCCTATGCGGGTAGTGCGGAAGAACTGCACCAGATCAGGCAGCAGGCAGAGCAGGCGCCACCCAAACAGCGGTTTAATATGAGCGGCTATGCCGCTCCGAAGCTGGAGACGGTGCGGATGGGATTTGTCGGTATTGGTAACAGGGGCTATGGGGCGGTGGAGCGGATGACGAGGATCGAAGGGGTGCAGATAAAGGCTTTGTGTGATCTCCGGCCTGAAAGAGTGGAGCTGGCGCAAAAGCTGGTGGAAGCATCGGGCCACCATCCTGTTCTTTATTCGGGAGGTCCGGAAATATGGAAAAAACTTTGTGAGCGGGATGACCTGGACCTCATCTATATACTTACGCCCTGGGCGCTGCATACGCCCATCGCAGTCTTTTCCATGAACCATGGCAAGCATGTCTGCGTGGAAGTGCCCGCGGCTAAGAGCATTGCTGAAGCCTGGCAGCTGGTGGAGGCGTCGGAGCGGACGAAGAAACATTGCATGATGACGGAGAACTGTTGTTACGATATGTCCGAGATGCTGACCCTTAATATGGCCAGGCAGGGATTCTTCGGCGAGATCGTGCATTGTGAGGGGGGATATATCCATAATTTACAGGAGCTGATGTTCTCGAAAGAACATTTTTACCAGATGTGGGAGCTGGAAGAAGCATACAAAAGGACGGGTAATCTTTATCCGACGCATGGGTTGGGGCCTTTGTGCCAGCTGATGAATATCAACAGGGGCGACAAAATGGAGTACCTGGTATCCATGTCGTCCAACGATTTTATCACGGGTTCGCTGGCGGAGAAGCTGGCCGCTACCGATGCTTTCTATAAGCAGTATGCAGGCAAGCATTTCAATGGGACAATGAACACCAGCATGATCCGTACGGCGCATGGAAAGACGATCATGGTGCAATTCGACGTATCCTCTCCCCGGCCTTATTCACGCATCCAGCTGGTGAGCGGCACAAAGGGCGTGGGGCTTAAATATCCGGAGCCGGCCCGTTATGCCCGGGGGCATGAATGGCTGAGCGCCGCGGAATACAGGGAGCTGGAAGAAAAGTACATGCCGCCCCTGATCAAAAAGATCGGCAGGGCTGCGAAAGGCATCGGCGATCATGGCGGTATGGATTTCATCATGGACTGGCGGACCATCGACTGTCTGCGGAATGGGCTGCCCCTGGATCAGAATGTCTATGATGCGGCGCTTTGGAGCGCTGTCGCTCCATTGAGCGTATGGTCGGTGGCCAATCGCAGCAATTCCATCAATGTCCCCGATTTTACTGCCGGGGCGTGGAAAAGCAATCAGCCAATAGACATTTCGATGGAAAAAGGGGGTGACACAAAAATATTATGACCATGGAGAAAAGTAACCGGCCACCTTCTTTTATACCCCGGCGCGCAGCCAGCTGGTGGACGACCTTTGAAGATATTCAATGGCCGCAGAAAAAAATTGTCGACAAGATCAGGCGGAGGGCTGAGGGCTTTTCAAAAGCGGGGATCGATACGGCCATCAATTTCGGATTCCATGTCCGGTTTGACTTTTCGAACTATTTCGGGCAATTGCACGGATATTTTGCCAATGTTTGCGAAGAGCTGCACAAATATGACATAAAATTCATGGAGCACTATTCCTGCAATCATGTGGAAAGGCCCAGGGGGGATCACCGCCGGAAGGAGCTGATGAGGACCAACCGGCACCATGTATTGTTGTTCCATGATGCTTCGTCTGCCGCCCTTGCGCAATATGAGGGCTATTATTTCAACGATCTCTGCGAGGTGGATATTCGTGACGGCGGCAGGGGATATGCGGACTATTATGAGCTGGACGTATTTTGCCACAACAATCCCGGCTTTCTTGACATGCATATGAAATACCTGCAAAGGCTTATGAAAGAAGTACCTTTTGATGGTATAGAGGTGGACGATATGTGCGATTATGCCGGCTTTACTACCTGTGGATGCATGTATTGCCGCCAGCGATTGAGAAGGGACTATGGTCATGAGATCCCTCCGTTTGGCGAACGGTCTTTTTGGGGGGATACCTCTCTGAAGGACAGATCTGCATGGGGCAATTATGACAATCCCGCTTTCAGGGATTGGCTGCGGATGAAGTCGGATTCGGTGGCCGATCACCTGAAGATGATCAAGCGCACTATCGGCGAGCTGCCCCTGATGACCTGCTGTTCCAATGCAGGCCCGATCGTGCTGAACTCCATCGCTCTCAACCTGGAGAAGATGGCGCCTTACCTGGATTTCTTTATGCTGGAGAATGTAGGTATCAATATGAAGATGGTGAATTGGATGATCATGGATGCGGAAGCGCTGTACCAAAAAGATGTTGCGAAGAAGAAGGGGAATGCGCCGGCCATCACGATCAGCTATATGATCTGTGAGAAGGGGGGCTATCTTGGATGGTGTTTAGGTCGTTTCTGGGGAGTGGCCAACTGGAGCAGCACGTTGTACGGAAGATTGGAAGAAGACCCCGCGGACGCAATGGAAGTCGAAGATATTATGCGTCCTTACAATGATTGGGACATTCGCAACAGCGATCTGAAGGATATGGAGAGCGAAGATGTGGTGGAAGTCAGGCTTGTCACCAGCAGCTATTGCAGGGAAAATGGGTGGCGGGATGCGGATGGGCTTGAGCAATGGGACAGGGTCAAGGCCTGGTCGGTCCGTTTGCTTGAGCATAATGTCGGCTATCGCCTTGTAAGGTCCCAGGAGCTTTCCGACAGCAAGACCCTGAACGAAGCGCACACGCCCCTGATCCTTGATGGCGTGGCTTGCGTGTCTGACAGCCAGTTCGGGGCCTTGCTGTCCTTTCTTGCAAAGGAGGGTACGGTCTGGCTGGCTTTGCCATTTGGTACGCATGATGAAAAGGGGTTCCGGAGAAACACACCCTTGTCGGAGGAATTGAAAAGAACACACTGCAAACACCTTATTATCATTAATTCCGCCACGACCTCAGATCCGCTGAATGACCTTATCCTCGAAAGAAAATTCAAACCCTTGCTGAGACAACTATCCGGCAACAGGTCGTGGGCGGCGAGGATAAGGAAATATAAGGACGGCGCCGCCATTCATTTTTTGAACAGGGGATTGGAAGCCGTGGCGCATCCTACTTTGAAGGAGGGCTCAGGCACGCCTATCTTACAGGATTTTCATTCGGATGGGAAGGATAATATCCTGGAATATGCGTTTGACGACAGCAGGGTCAATTTCCAGGTACTGACCGTAAGAAGCCCTGAAACAGGGGATCAGCGGCGACCTGTTGTCGTAAAGAAGGTGATCCGGATAGACCTTACGGGGATCGAAACATATGCAGTAGCACAACATTAAAAATCGACAGGACCATGGGACATCATTTTAGTCGAAGAAAGTTTATAGCATCAGCGTCAATGGCAGGCATCGGGCTGGGACTGACAGGATCAGCCGCCGCAATGATCATACATAAAGGTCAAAGAGATCCCATTCCCGGCAAGCGGGTAGGCATCATCGGGCTGGACACATCCCACAGCACTGCATTCGCAGAGGCGTTGAATGCAGACGCGCCTGATCCGGCGTACGACGGCTACAGGATCGTGGCTGCCTATCCCTGGGGCAGCAAGGACATCCGGAGCAGCACCGAAAGGATCCCATCGTATACGGAAGAGGTAAAGAAGAGGGGAGTGGAGATCGTGGATTCCATTGCGGCATTATTGGAAAAGGTGGATGTGGTGTTACTGGAGACCAATGACGGCCGGCCACACCTGGAGCAGGCGTTGATCGTCATGAAGGCAGGTAAGACATTATTTATAGACAAACCTGTTGCGGGTACGCTGGCGGAGACGGTGGCTATCTTCGAAGCGGCACGGAAATATAAGGTGCCTGTCTTTTCCGCCTCATCGTTGCGCTATATGAAGGGCATGCAGGACATCGCGGACGGGAAGACGGTGGGCAAGGTGCTGGGCGCCGATGCCTTCAGCCCGGCGCCGCTGGAGCCGCATCACCCGGACTTTTTCTGGTATGGCATTCATGGCGTAGAGACGTTGATCACCGTGATGGGAAGAGGATGTAAGGAAGTGGTCCGTGTTTATACCGAAGGCACGGATGTCGTGACGGGAGTCTGGGGTGACGGCCGCATCGGTACATTCCGGGGAACCCGCACCGGCCAGCACGAGTATGGCGGTACTGTCTTTGGCGAGAAAGGAGTGGTGCGAGTCGGACCCTATTCGGGGTATGAGGCTTTGCTGAAAGAGATTACCCGTTTTTTCGGAACGGGCATATCGCCGGTGAGCGAAGCAGAGACGCTGGAGATCTATGCTTTTATGGAAGCAGCCGATGAAAGCCGCCGGAAAGGCGGTGCAGCTGTCGGCCTGGCAGCGACCCTGGAGAAGGCGCGCCGGGAGATGAAGTAAAATATTAAGATCTAAAATTATGAACATGAAAAATAAAAGCCGGAGGGCCTTTCTCAAATCAACGGGGATCGCAGCGGCGGGGACCTTACTTACGCCTTCGATATTGTCAGCGGCCGGAAGACCGGACCCGGCGGTGCTGGGCGGATCACCCGTGCGGACAAAACCCTGGCCGGCATGGCCCATCTGGAACAAGGACACCGACGAGAAGCTGGTGGTTGACGATCTGCGCAGCGGGATCTGGTCCAGGGCGTCGCTGGTCACACAGTTCGAGCAGGAGTGGGCGGCCTATATTGGAACTAAAAGGAGCCTCACGGTGGTGAATGGGACCAATGCCCTTATTGCTTCCCTGCTGCAGATGGGTATTGGGGGCGGGGATGAAGTGATCGTGCCCCCCTATACTTTTATAGCCACGGTGGCGGCGGTGCTTGCTACAGGGGCCATGCCCGTCTTTGTCGACACTGATGTGGCTACCTGGCAGATAGACGCCGGAAAAATAGAGGCGAAGATCACGCCCCGGACCAGGGCCATCATACCCGTGCATATCCTGGGATTGCCCGCCGACATGCTGCGGATCATGGAGATTGCTAAAAAGCATGACCTGGTCGTCATCGAAGATGCCTGTCAGGCCCATGGCGCGGAGATCGATCACCGGCGTGTCGGCAGCTTTGGACATGCAGGGTGCTGGAGCTTCCAGAACTCCAAGAACCTGGCCATCGGGGAAGGGGGGGCGATCACCAGCAACGACGAGCAATTCATGGATAAATGTTATTCCTACCACAACTACGGCAACCCATATGGATCTGTCGTCGGGCAGGTGAATGCGGGTACGCTGATCGCCGGCAACAAGCTGCGGCTGACGGAATACCAGGCGGCCATCGGACTGGGACAGCTGAAACGATTGCAGGGGGAGACGGAGAAAAGAAATGAGAATGCGGCCTATCTCAGGGGCAAGCTCAGTAAGATCCCCGGCGTCATTCCCTACAAGCTATATGACAATGTTACCAGGGCGGCTTTTCACCTGTTCCCGTTCCGGTACGAAAAGGAAGGCTTTAAGGGCCTGCCCAGGGCCGCATTCCTGAAAGCCTTGAATGCGGAAGGTATTCCGTGCAGTGAAGGATATGCGCCGCTGAACAAAATGCCCTACCTGGAGAATGCGTTCGGGTCGAAGAATTACAGGAAGATGTATGCCGCGGCGGAACTGGATATGCATGCTTTTAACGAGCGGAACAATTGCCCCCTGAACGACAAGCTCTGTAATGAAGAGGCTGTTTGGTTCTATCAGTCCCTGCTGTTGGCCGATAAGCCGGATATGGACGACATCGTCAACGCGATTGAAAAGATACATGCGAATGCGGACAAGCTAAACAAAACGAAATGAAAATATTGACAGGATCATTTTTAATGCTGATGATGACAGCAGGATTTGCACAGGGACCTTCAAAGAAGCTGCTGGCTACAACGTATAACTCGGGGTTTGACATTGCTCATGATACGTATAATGCTATTTCTTCCGCCAGTGACGGAAAGATCTACTATGTGCTTAGCTCTCAATCCATCGATACGGGTGGACAGATGTATTCCTTCGATCCCCGGACGGGGAAGGTCCATCATTGCGGGGATATTACGGAAGCTTGCGGTGAGAAAGGCCTTAAGACCATTGTACAGGGCAAGAGCCACGTACGCTTTGTGGAATCCAACGGCAAGCTGTATTTCGCCACGCATGTGGGTTACTACAGTATGGTGGATGGGATGGAGAAGATGGGCATACCGCCGGCAGGGTACAAGGCTTATCCCGGCGGCCATATACTGGCGTATGACATGAAGACCGGGAAGTTCGATGACCTGGCTATCGCGCCCCACCAGGAAGGTATTCTCACGATGAATATGGATACGAAAAGAGGTTTGATCTATTGCATCACCTGGCCCACCGGTTATGTTTTCCGGTATGACCTTGGAAAAAAGGAGCTGAAGGAGATCGGTCCTTTGTCCGGCGAAGGAGAGAATGGGTCCGGTAAAAATTTCCGGACCTTGTGCCGGAGCCTTGCCATCGATCCTGCGGATGGGGCTGTATATGCCACGACATCGGAGGGCGCTATCTTCCGGCTGAAGCCTGGCGGCACTGCGCTTGAGCCCCTGGAGGAGGATATGAAAAAAGATTATTTCGGAATATATGATCCCACTTCGGCCGGACATATGGGATATAACTGGCGGCAGACCGTCTGGTATCCCGGGAATCAATCCGTGTATGGCGTGCATGGTAATTCCGGCTATCTTTTTCGGTTCGATCCACGTGCCGAAAGGGTGAATGTCATCGATCGCATCACTTCGGAGCCTTCCAAACGCAGCGGGATGTTCGACCAGTTCAGCTATGGGTACCTGGGATTCATATTGGGCCCGGATCAGCATACCTTGTATTACCTTACAGGGGGACCTGTCTACGTGGAAGGACATCGTGTGAAGGGGAAGAGCAGTACGGCGATGGGGGAAGCGAAGGGATTGGAGGACCTGCACCTTGTGACCTACGATATTCCTACGGGCAGGTACCGGGATCATGGCGCTATCTTCTATGCGGACGGGCAGCGGCCCCTGTACGTCAATTCCATTGCGGTGGGAAAGGATGGGACTGTGTATACGCTGGCAAGGGTGACGGAGAAGGGGAAGACCCGTACGGACCTGGTAAGTGTTGTGGTCGATAAATAAATGTATGATGATAAAATGGAAGATATTATTATGCCTGGTCGTTTGCAGCCGGCTGGTATGGGCGGCGGATGGACCTGTCCGTGCAGGTATTGCAAGGGTGAAGATCACGCCCGAGGGGCCGATGTGGCTGAATGGCTATGCGGGAAGGGACGAGCCTTCGAAAGGGGTGCTGCACGACATCTGGGCAAAGGCGCTGGTGGTTGAAAGCAGCCCGGGGAGTCGTATCGTGATTGTGACGACGGACCTCCTGGGCCTTTCACATGAGATCTCGGAAGACGTCATTCGGCAGGTGGATAGCCTCTATGGCGTCAAGCGGGAACAGCTGCTGCTGAATTCCTCGCACACGCATTCGGCGCCCATGATCTGGCCCTGTGTGGAGATGATCTATGATTTTGGCGAGGATGACCAGCGAATGGTGTCGCTGTATGACCAGCAGCTGACCGTGAAGCTGGTGAAGCTGATAGGCGCGGCACTGGGCAGCCTGGCGCCTGCAAAGCTGTATACCGCAAGGGGAAGCGCGGATTTTGCGATCAACCGGCGTGAGAAGCTTTTTGGCCCCGGGCCTGTCGATCATGATGTGCCTGTGTTGAAAGTAGTGGGGATGGATGGCAAAGAGCTGGCGATCCTTTTCGGCTATGCGTGCCACAACACCACGCTGGTGGATAATAACTTTCTTATCAACGGCGACTATGCGGGATTTGCGCAGGCGGCGCTGGAGCAGGCCCTTCCGGGCGTGCAGGCCATGTTCCTCATGGGATGCGCGGGCGACCAAAACCCCGCACCCCGGGGGACCGTGGAGTTCGCACGTACGCATGGCCAGGAACTGGCGGATGCCGTGCAGAAAGTATTAGCGGGGGTGATGCATGATGTGCGGGCGCCTGTCTACACTGCTTATACAAAGGTGGACCTGCCTTTCAGGCCTTTTGACGTCAGTATCTACCAAAAAGATATCGTTGGAAATAATAAATTCCTGCAGCGCAGGGCAAAGCTGATGCTGGAGGCCTATAACAGGGGCATGCAGCTCACGCATGTCGCCTATCCTGTGCAGGCTGTGCGTTTTGGGGATGATCTCACCATCCTTGCCCTCAGTGACGAGGTGGTGGTAGATTATTCTTTGCGGGCCAAACGTGAATTCACCGGGGAGAATATTTTTGTGGCAGGCTACTCCAGCGAGGTGATGTGTTATATCCCTTCGGAGCGGGTGTTGAAAGAGGGTGGATATGAGGGAGAGGAGAGCATGATCTATTATGGATTTCCGGGACCATTCGCTGCGGGTGTGGAAGACAGTATTTTTAAGGCGATCAGAAAAGTGATGGCGGTAGCGGGAAGCCAGGGCGGGCTGCGCGGCACATTAGGTACGTATGCGTTCCCTCCCCGTGATAAAAAGGGAAAAGTGGATCAGGCCTTGCTGATCCGTCAGCTGAAAGAGCTGCATGCCAACACCTATCACTGGCTGGCCTGGGGAAAAGCGAATGATGTAAAAGCCCTCGCCGATTTCCTTCCTGTTGCGCGGGAGGCGGGCATCAAAGTCTGGGTGACACTGGTCCCGCAGTCGGAATCGCCGCCTTTTCAAAAAGATTATTCGGAACCTTACCGGCTTGATTTTAAGAAATGGGCTGTCGAGCTGGCGAAGCTCAGCCTGAAGGAGCCGAACCTGGTGGCATGGAGCATCGATGATTTTGTACACAACCTGAAGTTCCTTACGGCGGAATATGTGAAAGACCTTCAATCGGCGGCCCATGCGATCAATCCCAGGCTGGCATTTATTCCCTGCTGCTATTTTGAGCAGGTCACCCCGGCTTTTGCAACGGCCTATGGCGGCCTGCTGGATGGCATCTTATTCCCTTACCGGAATGAATCGGCGTCGGCCAACCTGCAGGACGCCACACATGTGGAAAGCGAGATCGCCGCATTGCGTACGAGATTCCCCCCGGGATTCCCTGTTTTTTTGGATATTTATGCGACGGCGCACAGCAGCCTGGGAGATCCTGCGCCGGAATATGTAAAAGAGGTTTTGGAGAGAGGGATAAGGTCCGCGGATGGCGTACTGATCTATTGCCATCAGGACCCTGAGCGGTTCCCTGCAAAATATAAGGTCATCAAAGAAGGGTTTGCAAAAGACAATTAAGCTTGACAAAGAACATTACTATAATCGGCATTCTTTTCTTTGTATTTGGGTTTGTCACCTGGGTCAACGCCATTTTGATCCCTTATTTCAAGATAGCCTGTGAGCTGAATAACTTCCAGTCATACCTGGTGACTTTTGCTTTTTATATCTCTTATCTGTTGATCTCGTTGCCTGCCGCCTGGTTGTTGCGGGTGATCGGGTTCAGGAAAGGCATGATGGCCGGGTTTTGGATAATGGCGTTGGGCGCCTTTGTCTTTATCCTGGCGGCGCTGGGCAGGACCTATGCAGGGTTTTTAATGGGGCTGTTCGCCATTGGCGCCGGGCTGGCGATCCTGCAGACGGCGGCCAATCCGTATATTACGATCATCGGTCCAAGGGAGCGGGCGGCACAACGCATCAGCATCATGGGGGTATGCAACAAGGGGGCGGGCATCCTTGCGCCGTTGTTGTTTGCCGCAGTCATTCTACGTCCTACGGATAGCAAGCTGTTCAGGAGCCTGCCGCTGATGGGTGTGGCCGAGCGGAATGCAGCCCTGGACGAGCTGATCAGGAGGGTGATCGTACCGTATGCCTGTGTCGGTGTTGTACTCCTGCTGCTGGGATGGATGGTGCGGTATTCTTCATTGCCGGAGATCGATACGGAGCATGAGGATGAGACGGTGGCGTCGGCCAATATGGGTAAGACGAGCATATTTCAGTTCCCCCATCTGATCCTGGGTGCGCTGGCCATTTTCCTCCATGTGGGGACACAGGTGCTGGCGATAGATACGATCATCGGGTATGCGGCCTCCATGGATATCCATTTGCCTGAATCAAAGGTCTTCCCTTCCTATACCTTACTGGCGACGATCACAGGGTATATTGCCGGCATCATCAGTATTCCGCGCTGGATCAGCCAGGCGAAGGCTTTCCTGGTATGTACGGTGCTGGGCATCCTGCTGTCGCTGCTGATCGTGCTTTCTGGCGGCAGGGTGGTGTTCGGGGGCCATACGGCGGATATATCGCTCTGGTTCCTCGTGCTGCTGGGGTTTGCCAATTCACTTATATGGGCGGGTATCTGGCCGCTGGCCCTGCGTGATCTGGGGCGGTTTACAAAAACGGGAGCTTCCGTCCTGGTGATGGGGCTGTGTGGAAATGCGATCCTGCCGCTGCTGTATGGGTGGCTGGCCGACAGGTCGGGAGTGCAGCAGGCATACTGGATCCTGCTTCCCTGCTATTGCTATCTATTTTTCTATGCAGTGTATGGCCACCGCATCAGAAACTGGGCTAAATTTAAGTTAAAGCGAATATAATGGGTGGGGCTTCGATGAAAATAATAAATGGACGGGTACTTACTCCTGGTGGGATCATCGAGGGTGGGGCTGTTGTAGTGAAGGAAGGGGTCATCCTGGAGGTAGGCAAAGGCGGGTTGCAGGCTCCGGGCGCGCGTGTCGTCGATGCACGCGGGATGTATGTGTCGCCCGGCTTTATCGACCTGCATGTGCACGGGGGCGGGGGCTTTGATTTTATGGATGGTCATGAATCCGCCTTTCTGGCCATTGCGGAAATGCATGCCCGCTATGGGACTACGGCCATGTTGCCTACAACGCTCACCGGATCCGGGGAAGAGATCCTGCATACGCTTGCCACCTATGAGCGGGCGCTGCCGAAGAACAGCCAGGGCGCCCGGTTCCTGGGCATGCACCTGGAAGGGCCTTATTTTGCCATGAACCAGCGTGGCGCCCAGGATCCACGGTATATCCGCGATCCGGACCCGGTGGAGTACCGGCGGATACTGGAAAAGGCGCATCTTATCAGGCGGTGGAGCGCCGCGCCGGAATTGAAAGGCGCCATTGCTTTTGCGCATTATGCGCGTGAGAAGGGGGTGCTGGTGTCCATGGCCCATACGGATGCCGTCTATGAGGAAGCGCTGGAAGGGTTTAACAACGGCTATACGCTGGCGACCCATCTTTATTCCGGGATGTCGGGCGTGACGCGGCGGAATGCATACCGCTATGCCGGAGTGGTGGAAGCGGCTTTTCTCATCGATGATATGGACGTGGAGATCATCGCCGACGGCGTACATCTTCCCCGGCCTTTGCTGCAGCTGGTGTATAAGATAAAGGGCGCTGCGCGGACGGCCCTTATTACGGATGCCATGCGTGCTGCCGGTATGCCGGAAGGTGACAGCGTATTGGGCAATATTCATCACGGGTTGAAGGTGGTCGTGGAGGATGGCGTGGCGAAGCTGCCGGATCGCAGTGCTTTTGCGGGCAGTGTGGCTACGGCTGATCGTTTGGTGCGTACGATGATCCGGGAGGCGGGTGTCACACTGCCGGAGGCCATTCGGATGATGACGGCTACACCGGCTGCCATACTTGGCCTGGCAGACAGCAAGGGAACCCTGGCGCCGGGAAAGGATGCCGACCTTGTCATTTTCGATGAAGAAATAAAAGTACATGCTACAATCATAAAAGGAGAATTGGTGTATGAGAATAAATAAACTGTCGGTGCAGGTGTACCATACCCGGGTGGAGATGGGGTCAGCGGCCGCGCTACGGGTGGCTGAGCAGATCAATGAACTGCTGAGGGAACAGGCCGCCGTGAATATGATATTTGCCGCGGCGCCCTCCCAGGAGGAGTTCCTGCAAGCCTTGCGGCAGGCCCCTATCGAGTGGGGACGGATCCGCGCCTTTCATATGGATGAGTACATCGGACTGCACCCCGATGCGGTGCAGGGTTTTGGAAATTTTCTCCGGGAGAGGCTATTCGATAAAGTGCCTTTTCTTGCCGTGTATTACATCGATGGGGATGCCGTGGACCTGAAGAAGGAGTGTGAAAGGTATGGGACTTTATTGCAAAAATATCCTCCTGACATTGTGTGCATGGGCATCGGAGAGAACGGTCATATCGCATTCAACGATCCTCCCACGGCAGATTTTGACGATCCGTATGCGGTGAAGGTAGTAGCCCTGGACCAGCCCTGCCGGCAGCAGCAGGTGAATGACGGTTGCTTTTCCGAGCTACAGTCCGTTCCCACACATGCCATTACGTTGACCATCCCTACGCTGATGTCGGGCAGGTTCATCTATTGCATCGTCCCGGGCAGGTTGAAGGCCCAGGCAGTGTTCAATACATTACACCGGGAGGTGGTGGAGGATTATCCTGCGTCCATACTTCGTAATCATGCATGTGCAATATTATTCCTGGATGCATTAAGCGCCGAAAAGGTGGATCTTTAAAAATAATGATCATGAAATATTTATTGGGAGCTATGATACTACTATCCGCTTGCGGACAAACTCCGGAACCGGTCCCGGCGAAAAGCAATTTTCCCATACGCCTTGTTACCCTGGACCCGGGTCATTTTCATGCGGCCCTCGTGCAAAAGTCAGGCTATCCTGACATCGATACGGTGGTACATGTATATGCACCCGGCGGCCAGGAGCTGAAGGCGCACCTGGCATTGATCGAAAAGTACAACACCCGGAGCGATGATCCCACAAAATGGAAGGAAGAAGTGTATGAGGGGGGCGATTACCTTTCCCGTATGTTCAGGGAAAAAGCCGGCAATGTGGTGGTGCTCGCCGGCAACAATAAGAAAAAGATAGATTATATCAGGGCTTCCGTGGATTCGGGGTTGAATGTTTTCGCAGACAAGCCGATGATCATCCAGCCGGGGGACCTCTCTAAGCTGGAAGAGGCATTTGCTGTCGCAAAAAAGAATAAGGTGATCCTGTATGACATCATGACGGAGCGGTACCAGATCACTACGGTCCTGCAGCGGCAGCTGTCTTTCATGCCAGAGGTGTTCGGGCATTTGGAAAAGGGAACGAAGGAAGATCCTGCCGTCACGAAGGAAAGCGTCCATCATTTTTTCAAGCTTGTTTCCGGCAAGCCGCTGATCCGGCCTTCCTGGTTTTTCGATGTGACGCAGGAAGGGGAGGGGATTGTGGACGTCACGACGCACCTGGTGGACCTGATCCAATGGGAATGTTTTCCGGACACGGTGCTTGACTACAAGAAAGACATAGAAATGTTGTCTGCGCGCAGGTGGCCGACGGTCCTGACCCCTTCGGAGTTTTCAAAGTCCACCCAGCTGGATAAATACCCGGATTTTCTGGCGGCTGACGTCAAGGACTCGTTATTGCAGGTGTATGCCAATGGGGAAATGGATTATACGCTGAAAGGGGTGCATGCGCGGGTGTCTGTGAAATGGAATTTTGAAGCCCCGGAAGGGGCGGGGGACACGCATTATTCCGTATTGCGGGGCACGCTGGCCAGTCTCGTTATCCGGCAAGGGAAGGAACAGGGATATAAGCCCGTTTTATATATCGAGCCGGTAAAGGCTTCTGCTGCTTTTGACAGCGCCCTTTACAAAGCTATTGATCATCTGACGGACCGCTGGCCCGGCTTGTCCCTTGCCAAAACGCCCAAAGGATGGAGTGTGATCATTCCCGACAAATTTAACCTGGACCATGAGTCCACATTCGCCGAGGTGACAAAAAAGTATCTGGGTTACGTGAAAGCGGGAACATTGCCTGACTGGGAGGTTCCCAACATGCTGGCTAAATATTACACGACCGTGAAGGCGCTGGAAATGGCCCGTAAAAGCGTGAAATAGCCGTGTTGAAAAAGTATACATAACTGACAGATAAATACATTTATCGTCTGGTGTTTACGGCTAATTTTATAAAATGACAATTTCGGGAGATATGTTATACTCTTCACTGGATTATGTAACGATCGGCAGGGAGGCAGAGGAAAAGATCGTCATATTGCCGTTGGGCGCGATCGAGCAGCATGGTCCCCACCTGGCAGTCTCCACCGATACGGATATTGTATCACTGGTGGCCATTGCGGCGGAGGAAAAAATGCCCGACAGGGTAGTGCTTTGTCCGACGCTGACTTTCGGGTCCAGTCATCATCATTTGTCTTTTGGAGGTACGATGAGCCTTTCGCCGGCCCTGTATACGCAGGTGATCGTCGAGCTGGTGAGCTCCCTGCTGCAAAATGGCTTCCGAAGGGTGGTATTGCTGAATGGTCATGGAGGCAATATTACGCCGGTGAAGCAGGCGCTGGCATTGTTGAGCGGCAGCTATGATACGTATCTCCAGCCAAATATTGTTCTTGCGACCTATTGGGAGCTGGCGGGAAACGCTTTTTCCGGCGCGGCTCCTATGGAAAGCCCTGCGCTCAGCCATGCCTGCGAGTATGAGACGAGCCTGATGCTGCACCTGTTCCCGGAGAAGGTGCATATGGAGAAAGCTGTACGGGCTGAGCGACCTGAAAGCAATGGCTACACCGGCTGGGAGGACGACGAGCCTTACCGGGGAATCTCCATATTCAAACAGACCGCTTTTATCTCCGATAATGGCAGCAGTGGTCAGCCGCAGCTGGCTACAGCCGAAAAGGGGCAGCATTTGTACAAGCATGCCGTACAATCACTGGTGACCTTCCTGGAATCATTTTCCACCTGGCCATTCCTGCAAAATTTAAAGAATAAAGATGGGAAAGAAAGAAATTAAGCATCCTGACAAATTTGTGTCGACGGGCGCCTATTCCTCAGGCGTCCTGGCGGGCGGGCTGCTGTTTGTCAGCGGGCAGGGGCCATTGGACCTGACCACAGGGGAAGTAAAATATGGCACCATCGAGGAGGAGACCTTGATGACCCTGGCGCATGTACGTAAGATCGTGGAAGCGGCGGGAGGAACGGTAGATGACATCGTGAAATGTACGGTGCATTTAAGCGATATCAAAGATTTTGACAGATACAATGCGGCCTATGCTTCTTTTTTCACGGGTGTTCTGCCGGCGAGGACGACGGTGCAGTCCGTATTATCGGACGGGATCAAGGTGGAGATAGATGCGATAGCTGTCATAGGATAATACCAAAACTAATTCATGAGAAAAAAGATACCTATCGGAACCGTGGGGTTGGGATTAATGGGTAGCAGCATCGCCACCTGTATCCTCGCAGCCGGTCATACGGTGACCTCCCTGGTGAAAACCATGGACCAGGCGAAGGAAGCGCGTCAGCGGATATTGGGATACCTCGAAGAACTGAAGGAAGAAGGGATGCTGAATGAGAACCCCGCGCTGGCGCTGGCGCGACTTACCATCACGGATGATGTAGCCCAGCTTGAAGGATATGAGATCGTTATCGAGTCCATCATCGAGAGTGTGGAGGGAAAAAAAGCGCTCTACAGGAAGCTGGAGACTGTACTGCCGGCCACGGCCATCATCGGCAGCAATACTTCCGCCATACCTGTCACGATCCTGCAGGAAGGGCTGGAGCATCCTGAGCGGCTGTTGGGGATCCATTGGGCTGAGCCGGCGCATATCACCCGGTTCATGGAGGTCATCTGCGGCGGACAAACAGACATCACTTATGCCCATATCATCATCGACATGGCGGAGTCCTGGGGTAAGGAGCCTTCCCTGCTGAAGAAGGACATCCGCGGCTTTATTACCAACCGGATCATGTATGCCATGCTGCGGGAGGCCTTTCACCTGGTGGAGAAAGGGTATGCTTCCGTGGAAGACGTGGACCGGAGCCTTCGCAACGACCTGGGCTATTGGATCACTTTTGCGGGACCTTTTCGGTTTATGGACCTGACGGGCATCCCGGCTTATATGACTGTCATGAAGGACCTGTTTCCCGACCTGGATAATTCCACTACAATGCCGAAGCTGATGGAACAGGTGGTTAATGGAGGTGCATTGGGTGTAAGCAATGCCAAGGGATTTTATCCTTATTCGGAAGCGAGCGCGGAGCATTGGGAAAAGACATTCATAGAATTCAGCTATGACATAAGAAAGCTGGCTGAAAAATATTCAAAGAAGATATGAGCACGACAGTCATTCGATCTATCAGGGCGACGGAGGTCATCGTACCGGCGAAGCCGGGCAGCCTCAATTCGGAGAACGTGCTGGATAAGGATGCTGCCTTTGCACAAAGGCATCTCACGGGCGGAAGCTGGACGGAATTTGCCAATCAGCCCAAATGGATCGTGGAGATCACCCTCCAGAACGGACTTACGGGTATAGGGGAGACCTACCGAAACGCTTCGAAGGATCTTCTTTACCAGGCGATGGTGGAGTTTGCAGGGATGGATGTGCTGAAGATGAACTGGCGGGCATTGCCTGTCGTCGACCAGCGGATCTATGAGGCTTTCGAGACGGCTGTCCTGGACTTGGGGGGGCGGCTGTTGAATGCGCCTGTTTACCAGCTGTTGGGAGGCGCTTTTCGTACTGCCGTAGACTGTAATGGCTGGACGGGCCGCCGGACACCGGAAGATGCCGCTCAAAAAGCTTTTGAAGCGATGGAAAAGGGGCACAAGGTCTTTAAGTTCAAATGTTCTGATGAAGACCCTGTACGTCTGTGGACGGAAGCCATCAGGCAGCGATGCGGCGACAGCATTAAGATCATTCTCGATCCCAATCAGCGGTGGAATGATGTGGATACGACGCTGCGGCTGATGGAAGGGGTGAACAACGGCATTATGCTGGGACTGGAAGATCCCATCCCGCATGCGAACGTGGAAGGCTATCGCTATTTGAAGGAAAAGCTGGGTATCCCCCTGTACAGGCATATTTCGCTGCCTTATACGCAGGATATTACCGATATGATACGCTTTGTGCGGGCGGATGCGGCAGATGGATACAATTTCAACGGAGGCGCTTATAACTGTCTGCTGCTGGCGGGTATCGCCCGGCTGGAAGGGAAGTCCTGCTGGCGTGGATCGGAAGTGGACCTGGGCATCTCGGAGACCATGGGGCTTCATATTGCCGCGGCCAGCGCCAACTGTAGTATTCCTTCCGATATTTTCGGGGAGCTGGTAAGGGAGGACGATCTGATCACATCGCCTATCCGGTTTGAGCATGGAGCCGCCATCGTACCACAGGGAGATGGACTGGGTGTGGAACTGGATCGTGAAAAATTAAAAAAATACAAGACAGGACAGCACTTGTACATCACCGCTTAAAAAGATCTATGAAGAAAGGAATCATTGCCTGGATCACCTTGTTGTTCTGCAACCTGATATGGTCGTTCCATTTCACCAGCATCAAGCTTACGCAGGACCAGGTAGGGCCCTATTTCACTGTATGGGCGCCTATGCTCCTGGCGACGATATTTTTATTTCCTTTTGTCGTTAAGGATTTCAGGAAGAGCAGGAAGAGGATAAAGGATGTGCTGGTCTTTGTCCAGCTGGGCGCCCTGGGGGCCTTTCCTTCGCAGGTGTTCATGACCTATGGCACCCAGTATTCCCTGGCCAGCAATGCGGCAATCCTGGTCCTTGCATTGCCCGTGATCACGGCTGTCTTTGCTTTTTTGATCCTGAAAGAAAAGATGAATAAGATACGTTGGGCCAGCTTTGCCATCGCCATCATCGGCGTTGTGCTCTGCAGCACCAATGACATCCGGCAGGTGGACCTCAGCTCGAAATATGCGCTGGGCAATCTCCTCATTTTCCTGGCCATCATCGGCAATGCATATTACAATGTAGGGTGTAAGAAGGTGGCGGACAGGTTTACGGAAATGGAGATGGTGTTCTATACTTACCTGGTGCTGGTGATCATGCTGACCCCCATGGTGCTGTACTATGAGCCGGGGATGTTCGCCAAGGTGCCTCATTTCACCACGAAAACCTGGCTGGGCATGGGGTCGCTTACCCTTTTCCATAATTTCCTTTCCATGCTGCTGTTCTTTAAAGTATTGAAATTCCTGGATGCGACACAGGTGGCGTTGTCTAATTATATGATCACTTTTTTAGGATTGCCTATCGCCGCCATATTCCTGGGAGAGACATTGAGTTTCCAGTCGGTGGTCGGCGGTGTGCTGGTATTGATAGCTACCCTTATCCTCACCATTGTGGACCATCGCCAGTATAAAAATAATATGCTAAAACTGAATACATAAACTGTATGATCATGGATAAAAATGAAAATGAATTGTTTGGAGTGGTGCCGATCGTGCCGACACCTTTCACTGAGGATGAGGAGATCGATGAAGAGGCATTGCGCAGGCTGATCGATTTTGCCATTGCAGGTGGTATCAGGGCCGTTTGCCTGCCGGCTTATGCCAGCGAGTTTTACAAGCTGTCGGATGATGAGAAGCTGCGAGTGGTGAAGATAGCCGTGGAGCATGCGGCGGGCCGTCTGAAGATCGTTGCGCAGTCCAATCATCCTTCTTTGAAAATAGCTGCCCGCCTGGCGCAGGCCAATGTGAAGGCCGGGGCCGATGTCATCTCGCTGGCAGTGCCGCGGATCTTTGGCTTGCCGGATAGCTCGCTGGCAGCGTACTTGTCGGGATTCTTAAAAGCCGTACCGAATACCCCTGTGCTGATACAGGATTTTAACCCGGGTGGTTCCTCCATCAGCGTTCCCTTTATCAAAGAGCTGATGGACACGCATCCGAACTTCAAATACCTGAAGCTGGAAGAGCCGTTGTGTGCGCCGAAGTTCGAGGACATCATCCGTACGACAGGGGGAAAGGTGGGCCTGTTCGAAGGATGGGGTGGATTGTACATGCTGGAATTAGTGCCGTTGGGCATTGCGGGAGTCATGCCCGGTCTGGCAGTGGCCGACATCCTGCAGAAAGTTTTTGTCCTGCGGAGAGAAGGTCGGCATGATAAGGCGTTTGACCTGTTCGAGAAGGTGATGCCGCAGATATTCTTCTCCCTGCAGAATATGGAGCTTTTCCATTATGCAGAGAAGGAGCTGCTCATTGCGAGGGGAGTATTGCGCAATAGCGTTGCCCGTAAGGCGGCTTATACGCCGGATCCTTCCAGCGTCAATTATATCAGGGAGCTGAACAAGCGGGTTGTGGCGCTGGTGAACGATAAAAATTTTTAATAATAAACTTTTTTCAAAATGGAGGATTTCAACGGGCAGGTGGCTATTGTCACGGGTGCGGCCTCGGGTATCGGGTTGGCCATTGCGCATAAGCTGCTGACAAAAGGTGCGCAGGTGGTGTTGCTCGATCTCAATATCAAGGGGCTGCAGGATGAGTTTGGCAAATATGGGGAAGAGAAGGCCCTGCCTATTTCCATCGATGTTACGGACCAGGGCCTGGTGGAAAAGACCGTGCGGGATATCGCGGCCCGGTATGTAAAGATCGATATTCTCGTCAACTGCGCCGGTATTACGGGCCATACCAATATGCAAAGTCATGAAGTGGATAGCGAAGACCTTCATAAGGTGTTTGAGATCAACTTCATGAGCAGCTTCTATACTTCCAGGGCCGTGCTGCCCCATATGATCTCGAAAGGTTACGGACGTATCTTGCATATCGCCTCCATTTCGGGAAAGGAGGGCAATGTGGGGATGCTGGCTTATTCCGCGTCGAAGGCAGCAGTGATCTGTATGGCCAAGGTCCAGGGAAAAGAGTATGCCGAGCGGGGCATTACCGTCAATGCGCTGGCTCCTGCCGTTATCAGGACGCCCCTGGTGGACAATATGCCTGAAACGCAGGTGAAGTACATGACCGACAAGATACCCATGAAACGTTGCGGGACGCTGGAAGAAGCTGCCAATATTGCCGCCTATATCGTATCTCCTTACAATAGCTTTTCCACCGGCTTTACCTTCGATCTCTCCGGCGGAAGGGCCACTTACTAAAACAAGTACATGAAACTGTTATACTTCAGGCGCAAGGGAAAGCTATGTATCTTTGGAGTATGACAAAAAATGATGTAATAGATGAGCTGAGCCGGCACTTTCCGCAGGAGAGGCTGAAGACAAGGCTTATCGACCTGCATGCTTATTCCTCGGATGCCAGCTTCTATACATTGGTTCCCAAGGCGGTGGTTTTTCCGGCTTCCGTGGAGGAGATCCGGACCCTTTTCGGGATAGCGCGGCGATGTGGCACTTCGGTGACCTTTAGAACGGGGGGCACCAGCCTTTCGGGGCAGGCTGTCACGGACGGCATCCTGGCGGATATCTCGAAACACTGGCCGCTGGTGAGTGTGGAACGGAATGGAGAATTTGTCAGGGTCCAGCCGGGAGTCACGGGTGCTGTCGTCAATCATCGTCTCAGGTCTTTTGGCCGCAAGATCGGTCCTGATCCTGCCAGCATCCAGGCTGCTATGATGGGCGGCATCTTAAGCAATAATTCCAGCGGCATGTGCTGCGGGGTAGCTGACAACTCCTATCATACTTTATCTCATATAAAATTTGTGCTGGCGGACGGGGCTGTGTACGACACGGGAGATCGTGCGGACTATGCGAGGTTCGAGGCGACGGGTCTCTTTAAGGGCATCAGCGATCTGCGGCGGCGGGTATTGGATGACGCGGAGCTGCTGTCCCGGATCAGGCGCAAGTATAAGCAGAAGAATACCGTGGGGTACAGCCTGAATGCCTTTGTGGATTTCGAACATCCGATGGATATCCTGGCGCACCTGCTCATAGGAGCGGAAGGAACCCTGGGCTTTATAGCCGAGGCGGTCCTGCGCACTTTGCCGGACAAGCCTTTTAAGAGTGCGGCGCTGCTGTTCTTCGATTCTCCCCGGAGCGCCTGTGATGCGATACCTGCGTTGAAAGACAGCGGAGCTGAAGCGCTGGAGTTCATGGACAGGGCGGCCCTTCGCAGTATCGAGCATCTGGCTGTGGCGCCTGCTTTTTTAAAAGATCTTCCTATAGAGGCCTCCTGTATCCTTTGCGAATATCAGTCAGATAATATGGAGAGGCTAGAGGATAAATTGTCGGCGGCCAATGTGATCCTTTCTTCCTTGCCGCTTTTATACCCGGCGAATTTTACTTCCGATGAAAAAGAGCGGGCGATCTACTGGCGGCTGCGTAAAGGGATGTATCCTTCGGTGGCTGCCGTCAGGGCAAAAGGAACTTCCGTCATGCTGGAAGATATTGCCGTACCGCTGGAGCGGCTGGGGGAGGCGATCGGATCATTGCAGGAGCTGTTTGTAAGATTCAATTATGAGCATGCGATCGTATTTGGTCATGCAAAGGATGGAAACCTGCATTTTGTCGTTTCGCAATCGGTAGCCACGCCGGCGGAGATCGCTGCGTTCAGCGATTTTAACGATGCGCTCGCGGATCTGGTGATCAATAAATACCAGGGGGCTTTGAAGGCGGAGCACGGCACGGGCCGGCAGATCGCTCCGTATGTCGAGGCTGAATGGGGTGTTGCGGCCTACCAGGTGATGAAGGATCTGAAGCGTCTTTTGGATCCGGAGGGTATTGTGAATCCCGGTGTTATCCTGAATGAGGATAAAACTTGTCACCTGCAGCATCTCAAATCATTGCCCATAGTGGAGGAAGAAGTGGATAAATGTGTGGAGTGCGGCTATTGCGAGCAGAGCTGTCCCAGCAGGGATTTTACGTTGACACCACGGCAGCGGATCGTATTGAGAAGGTCTTTGTCCCGGCTGCGATCGGCAGGCGATACTGCGACGTATGATGCTATCCTGAAGGATTACGCATACGATGGGATGGCCACCTGTGCTGTGGATGGCATGTGCGCTACCAACTGCCCCGTGGATATCAACACGGGCGAGCTGATCAAGCGGTTGCGCCGGGAGAACCATTCTTCGTCGGCCAATGCGATGGCGCTGCGGGTTGCCCGGAATTTCAGGTTGATGGAGTCACTGGTCAAGCTGGGACTTCGTTCCGGAAGAGTGATCAATACTGTTCTTGGCTCACGTGCTATGACGCGGCTCACCAATGGCGTCCGCCGGATCCTGCCATCATTCCCGCTGTGGACTTCACAGCTGACCGGGCCTGTGCGGGTGCGGGCTCATCATGCTGCTGCACCGGAAGCTGTCTATTTTCCCACTTGTATCACCCGGATGATGGGGCGTGATAAAGAGAAGAAAGATTCTATTGCCGATGTGCTGCTCCGGCTGGCGGGCCGGGCTAAAATGGAGCTGCTGATCCCGCCAGGTCTCGCGGGGAGCTGCTGCGGGCAGGCTTTCTCTTCGAAAGGGTTTGTCCCTGCTTACCGGCATACGGTGAATAAGACGATCGAAAAATTATGGGAATGGACCAGCGGGGGCAGTATCCCCGTGGTGATCGATATCAGTTCGTGCAGCCAGTCCCTGCATACATGCAGGCCCTATCTGACTGTTGAGAATCAGGTACGTTTTGATGGTTTGAAGATACTGGACAGCCTGGAATTTGCGGTGGATGTGCTGTTGCCAAGGCTGGCTATTAAGAAGATGAGCGGGAAGGCGGTGTTTCATCCTGTTTGCAGCCTTCATAAGATGGGGACTTATAAGAAGCTGGAGGAGCTGGCTGCCAGGACGGTGGAGGTCCCGGTGATCCCGTTTACGGCCGGATGCTGCGGGATGGCCGGTGACAGGGGATTTTATTATCCGGGGCTTACGGCGTCAGCTTGTCGTGATGAAGGCGCCGAGGCGGCGGGGGAGAAAGGGTTTGGGTATTATTCGACGGGCAAGACCTGCGAGATGGCTTTGTCGGAAGCGTCGGGGGCCAACTACAGGAGTATTTTATACTTGCTGGATGAGGTTTCTGCAGATGGATGAGGTTTCGTCAGACAGGAGAGGTTTTGTCATACGTGGGAGCCCAGGAGGAAGCGCCCTTTGTATTCCTTGGGGATGAGCCCCGTATGCTTTTTGAAATGACGGTAGAAATTGGAAAGGTTTTCGAACCCGCTTTGATAGCAGATCTCCGAGATGCTGTAATTGCCTTCCATCAACAGCCTGCACGCATGGCTTATCCGGATCTCCGTGACATAGTTGGAAAAAGTTTTCCTGGTGTGGTGTTTAAAATAGCGGGAGAAAGAAGCAATACTCATATTTAATTTCTCGGCTATCTCTTCGATGTAGATCTCGTTCTTATAATTCTTTAATATGAACTGGAAGACGGTGTCGATCTTGTCCGTGTCATTGGAGTTATTGGCAGTGAATGCCCTGGATAAGATGGGTTCCAGCTCCTTACTGGTGGACAGGTATACCAGGATCTCCATTAATTTGATCAGCCGGTTGGCCGGCGGGATGGTCTCCATTTCCTTTAGTTTTCCTTTGACATATTTATTGGCCTTGCCTACGATCTCCAGGCCAAGGGAGGACTTGTCCAGGAGCCGGCGGACGAGCTTCATTTCGGGCAGACGGAAGAAGGCGTCGCCCAGGAAATCATCCGTGAAATGAATAAAGCTGGACCTGGCGACGATGCCTTTATTTTGATAGTAGTCTTCTGTATTTCTGTATAAATGAGGAATATTTGGTCCGATAAGCATCAGGTCGCTCTCCTTTATAAAACTGACCTTATCCCCGATGAAGCGCGTGCCTTCTGTTTTGTCGATCAGCACCAATTCATATTCCTTGTGGAAGTGCCAGGCCTTATCAAAGTAATTACATTCCCAATTGATATAAATAAAGGAGGAGTCCGGAGATAGTGGAAGCTTATGTAGCTGGGGCCTCATGATTACGGATGTATTGGTTAGAGCCTATTGCGTGTCAATTTATGGATTTTTTTGATATTAACCGGTTTTTGGCCCCGGAGAAAAATTATGGGATATTTGTCTCATGCATAGAAGTGGTTCCGCCGTCATAAGGATCTTATTAATTGTCCTGGGTATAAATTTTCTCCTGGATTGGTATGTGCTGAATGGGTTGAAAAGTCTTCGGTCCGGACGACGGTGGCCCCTGATCAAATGGGGGTATCTCATCATGTCATTGGGTGTCACGGTGCTGTTCGCCGTGGGCATACCCAGTTACAGGACGTCGCAGGGCATGACGCCTTATCATGAATGGATGCTCAGCCTGTTCATCACTTTTTTTATTACGAAGGTATTTTTTGTTGTGGTGATGTTCCTGGGAGATACAGGAAGGTTGTTCTATGGATTGGGCCGAAAGTTGAGTGGTGGAGAAGGCCCGTTGATCCCCGGCCGCCGGCGGTTTATCAGTCAAACGGCGGTGTTGTTTGCGGCTATTCCTTTTACAGGATTCCTGTATGCCATGCTGAAAGGCAAATATGATTACAGGGTGCACCGGCAGACTGTCTTTTTCGATGATCTGCCCGAGGCTTTCGACGGATTTACCATCACGCAGCTGTCCGATATTCACTCCGGTTCCTTCGACAATACCGCAGCCGTGCAAAAAGGGATCGACCTTGCCAAAGAACAGAAAAGCGATCTGTTCGTTTTCACCGGGGACCTGGTGAACAACGCGGCCTGGGAGATCGAGCCCTATATCAGCCACTTTGGGGAAATTAAGGCGCCTTATGGACAGTTCTCCGTGCTTGGGAACCATGATTACGGCGACTATATTGAATGGGACAGCCCGCAGGAGAAAGCCGCCAACCTGGAACGATTGAAGGAACATCATAAAGCGTTGGGCTACCGGCTGCTGCTGGATGAAAATGTGGTGCTGCAAAAGAATGGGCAGAAGATGGCGCTTATCGGCGTGCAAAATTGGGGTAGGGGATTTATACAGATCGGCAATCTCGACAAAGCTTTGTCAGGTGTGGATAAGGATGCGTTCAAGATCTGCCTTTCGCATGACCCCACTCACTGGGAAGAACAGATTAGACATCATGATACAACCATTCATTTAACCCTGGCCGGGCATACGCATGGAGCGCAGTTTGGTGTAGAAACGGATAAGCTGCGATGGAGCCCTGTAGCGTACCGGTATCTCGACTGGGCCGGTCTGGCAAATGAAAAAAACCGTTTTCTCTATGTGAACCGCGGTTTCGGCTTTCTGGCATTTTCGGGACGCCTCGGTATCTGGCCGGAAATTACGGTGATCACGTTGAAGAAAACGGTTTAGATCATTAAGCGCCTTTTGCTTTAGTAGCGGCGGTCATGACGGTCGCGGTCATTGTCACGGTCGCGGCCATGATCGCGGTCTCTATCCCAGCCTCTGCCTCTATCCCTGTCATTCCTCCGGTCCCAAGCCTGGTGATCAAAGTCCCTTCCGCGGAAATAATGCCTGTGCTCTCTATGGAACCTGCGACGGTAGTGTTCGTAGTACCAGCGATCCTGATAATGGCCGCGCCAGGCGGGATAGGTGTAATAGGTGTAGCCGGGGAAGTCCCTTTCGAATATGCCAAACTGCGCTTCGACACGGACCTGGGAATAAGCGGAATTAGCAACCAGGCTTCCGGCTATGATCAGGGTGGCGATGAATAACTTTTTCATAAATAGAATTTTTGTTAGGAGATGAAATGCTATTTATACCTTGGAGTGTATCAGGCGCCGGAGGATTACTAAAGTGCTGTTAAAGAGAGATTAAAAGGGAATTAAAGCGGCGTGTTCGGGTCCAGCGGGAATGTTGCCGGTTTTCTTTTGTTCAGGAGTACGATGAAATACAGGCAGGTGCCGATCCAGCTAAGCCAGAAGAGATAGAATGCGGTGTGGAATCTTTCTTTCAGGAGACGGTGTGTATAGGTGTGGAGGAAGTCCTGAAAAGTGATGTAGAGGCCTATGACGCCTAATAGGAGTATTGCAGCGGTAATGATGGCCGCAATCTTTTTCGGGGATCTCTTTTCAATGATACTTAGCGTTATGATGATGACGACCTGGATGCTGAACAGGAGGAGGAATGTTTTCCAGCCGGAACGTAAGAGGCTGTATTCCCGGTGGACGGTGGCGATGCCTACTTTGCCGATGAAGGATATTTTGGAGACGAGGTAGGTTTCTACCAGGCATAGGAGGGCTTGGGTGAGGATCAGGAGGGATTGGGGGGAGCGAAGGGGCTTCACTTTTGGGGTATCTTAATTGCGGAGGTCTCTAGTGTTTACCCGTGCGAACTTCTTCCACGAAGGCTACAGATACGCCTGTTATTGCGGCGATCTTCTCGGTGGAAAAGTCGGTACCAGACAGGAGATTTTTGACCACGCTGATCTCCTTGGCTGTTCTAACCTTTTCACTGATCTCGATGATCTTTTGTTCTTTTATATACTCAATTATACCCATGGTATTTTTTTTACCAGTAATTTGATCTAACTCTTCCATAAAGATACGATTAAATTTGGGGTCTGCAAACCGGATGTAATTGTGTAGGAAAGTAAGCAGTGCGTCTATCTTCTGTCTAATGAACCCTTTATGATAGAGGGATTTTGCAATGATCAGCTTTTGCCGCAACAACTCCGAGTCAAGGTCCTTACCTTCCAGAAGAGCTTTTTTTGCTACCCTGACAACCCATGCAAAAGGATTATTACTAAGCTCCAGCTCTTCATCAGTAAAATCCAGGATACACAAAGTGTTGTACTTGTAGATCAGATCCGTACCCTGAAACCTGCGCTCATATCGATCAGGAAGTTTTTTCCCGTCCTTACCTGTAAAGATGGCGATTGCTGTCAAAGGCCGATCGTAACGATCAAAGATCCGGCAATAGTATTTAAACATCCGTTTTGCAAAATCCGGATCATGCTGCCCTTGGACCTCCACATGGACGAGTATCCATTCATCTGTGCCGTCACGATTGTATACTTTTACGAGCTTGTCTACAAACTTTGTTTCCTTTGCCTTGTCTGGCTCGGGATACATTTCGGCCAATTCCTTATCAAGGAATTCAAACCCTCGTTCGAGGTCAAAGACCTGGCGGGCTTTAGGGAAAAGAAAGGTCAACAGATCGTCGAATAAGTTAGAGATGATTTAGACCCAAAAAAAATAAAACTGAGGCTTCAAAAATGAAGCCCCAGTGATGGTCATGAAAGGTGAATTACACAGACTTAATAATTTTGATCCAACAGCTCACTGGAAGTTTTTAACGAACCAGCCGATTCTTTCATCAGCCGGCTGAATTTTTCGTCGGTTGACTCCTGGGCTTCCGCAGGCTTGTTCTTCATCACTGCATAATTGACCATTGACGCCGGGGCAACGGGAGGTGCCGCTGCCAGGCTATCGGCCCGCTCGAAATAATAAGCGGTGGCGATGAATCTTTTTACATGCTGCCTGGATTCGGCGGGCAAATAACGCTGGAGGACCCAGAAATTACGGCTATGTGATTTGCGGATAGCTCTGTAGACGGGTCTGGGACCACCATTATATGCAGCCAGCACCAGGAGCCAATCCTTGAATTCCCTGTGAAGGTCCTTCAGGTACTTTGCGGCAGCTCTTGTGCTTTTGTAATAGTTGATACGCTCGTCTGCGCGACGGTTGACTTTCAATCCGAGCTCATGCGCGGTGCCGGGCATCAATTGCCAGGGGCCTTTGGCGCCTACCCGGGAAAGGGCTGTAGGCTTCAGCTCGGATTCGATCACTGCCAGGTATTTCAGCTCCAGCGGAAGACCATAATGGCCGAGCACAGAATCAATGATGGCGAAGGGGCCTTCGCTTCTGTGCTTCACAATAAGCAGGTCATCGTCATTATTCTTAATGTAGGCGCGTACAAACTTCATCTGCTGCTGGTCCGGAGCAGGCATAGAGAACTTACTCTTTTTTGAGGGAGCTGCCGGGCTTTTTGCAATGGATGTATTTGCAGGAACAATGAATACATTTCTTACAGGAAGCACTTTTGCACGGCCGGAGTTGGCGGCTTGCGGCGTTGCTACGATAAATGCTAAACTACAAACGAAAAAGGGTACTTGTGACTTCAACATCGTTTTAAATTAAGGTAAAACAATGCCGGCCCCAGGTTTGGATTACTTCAACGAAGTGTTTAGCATAGAATATTGGGGGGATTTGCAGCCTTCTGTCGGGTACGGTTGTATGGGTTTTTCATTTTGCAGAAGACTGTAACGATAGGGTCAAAGATACTCATCACAAGTGGGATGTCATAGGGTATATTACGTAGGAAATGTACGATAAAATGCCTGCTGTAAATAGTTGAGTATAAGGGTCTTTGTTATATGATGGACTATTTCTATCTATAGTGACCTGGGAATGCGATTTACCACTGTCTTTTACCGTGTTTTAAGACGGTGCTGTTATTCTCTTTCTGAACGGTAAACCAATTGAGGTACTCTTTTCCGTCCTCCGTTGTGACGAAAGGATTGAAGACATGCTGTATGTTGGTATTGTTCTTAAATGAGAGATAGATCATATAAAAATAAGCCCAGTCCTTCCCATCAGCGCTGACGAATACCTGCGTACCACCACCGGAAATATTGCGCTGGAAAGGTACTCCGTCGACGTAAAAGGTTTTGGGCTGTATTTCTATGAAGTGGCGGCCTGAGATGTCGAAGCTTAGCCGGCTTTTCTTCAGGACCGTGAATGTTGTATTGTCATTGAGCCAGACTTTGCGTGTGAGGTCGGTGGTGCGCATTTTTTCAAAGAAAGCCACCTGCTGGTCGCGGGGCATGTTGTTTACCTGTTCTATAGACGGCGCCTGCTTATCGGCCAGTACAACGGCCGCCCTGGACAGGTCCTGGTTGGTGATGAGGTTATCAGGCTTGCCATCCAGCAGCGTTTTCTGGCCTTCGGAATTGATAAAGAAATGCTGTTTTTTATCGTCTGCTACCACAGCTACGAAGCGATTGCCCGATTCCCGCATGAAAAGAACTTTGCTATAGGCGCCATTGGCCAGCAGCTTGCTGTATCCTGTGTAGGATTCTTTTGGAACTTTATTAGGGTCTGCGTTTGGACATGTGAAGGATGAGGTCACCTGTTCGCGGGTGAGGTTGTCTTGCCTGGCGTTGTTGGTGATGGTGGAGAACGTTCCGTTTGATTGCTGGATGACAATGTGCGAGGGCGCGGCCTTTTCGTCCGGTCGCCAGCAGGTGAGCAGATCGTTTATCTGTTCCCCGGGATTGAGCTTTACGATCGTACGGTATTCTATCCTGGAAGATTGGGCGGAGAGATTGGTCAGGAGGCAGGATGTGCAAAGTGCAAGGAGAAGCATCTTTTCCATGAATCGTTTTTCATGTAAAATTATCTGCATGAATCAGCAGAAAAAAGACAAAGAGGGATGAAGTGAGGGAAAATATGTATCAGTTGATATTCTTCTTAAAGAAGCCAACGGCCAGACTGTCTACCTGTAGATGCACTTCGTGCCTGTCTACCGGCGACTCGTCTGCGAAATAGGTGGCGTAGGATCTTTTGACTTCATCAATGGCTTCTCCCAGCATCACATAGTGTCCGGTCTTGCCAGGGAATTCGTAATAGCCCGAGTTACTGATCAACTGATGATAATGTCGGGCATTGGTATTCACGGGTGCAATGCTGTCGCTTTGTGAGCCGGTGATAAAGACAGGGATTGTCAGGGCCCTGAATTGTCCTTTGCCGGTGAAGCCAGGTCCGAGGGCAGGTGAGATCGAAAAAGCAGCCTTGATCCGGCTGTCTTTCAGCGGTGGGAGGGATCTCATCGCATGCATAAGGGTGGCAGTACTGTCGGCCAGGTATTTTGGAAGACCGGGGAGCTCGGGTATGTCGATCTCTTTCCGTCCGACGGTCTTATAATAATTCACCAGCGTGATGTAATCCACTTCGCTGCCGGCAAGCGCCAGGACGGTGTAGCCGCCGAAGGAAAAGCCGATGGCTCCTATCTTTTGCGGGTCGATCACTTTTTGCAGGTCCTTATCCATTAACAGGGAGGTGATCGCAAAGCTGATGTCCAGGGGACGCTCCCATGGTTTCAGGAATTCAAGGGGGATCTTATTATCGAAAGTATTGCCATAGTGATCGACGGCAGCAACGATATAACCGCTGTATGCCAGGGCCTGGGCCAGCCATTCGAGGGTGAGCCTGCCGCCTCCGGTGCCATGTGAGAGCATGATCAGCGGCAGCTTACCTGCCGGTAGCTGGCCGTTGCGGACAGTAGGATTGCGTTTAAAAGCAGAAAAAGCCTTGTCACTTTCCTGAAGGGTGTCGTCTGTTGGATACCAGATCTCAGTGACCACGGGACGATGCCGGTCAGTGTCTCTGAACTCGAAGGTACGCTGGCCTAAGTTCCGGGGGGTAGAAGATTGAGCAAAGGAGTAATGATGGATAAGGAGGAAGATCGCGATGAGAAGTTGCCTGTACATGCTTTTTAAGTTTAACTATACAAAGCAACGCCATTCACGGCTGAAAAACGTTGACAATAGTCAAGAAATCACTTCCTGGATTTCAGGCGGCTGAGGGTTTCCTGCGAGATGCCCAGGTAATCGGCTATGATCCTGGCTGGAAGCCTTAGGAGGAGTTCGGGTTGATCGCGTAGCAGGTGATTGTACCGGGCTTTGGCGTCCATGGTGATAAGGCTTTCTATCCGTTGGATGGCGTCGATATAATCCAGTTCCAGTCCTATGCGGTCCATGGTCTCCCATCCGGGTATCGTTTTGAGCAGGGTCTGTCTGTCAGTATAGCTCAGCATCAGCAATTCCGAGGGTTCGAGGCTTTGAACGGCTGCTACGGAAGGTTTTTTCAATATAAAACTTGGGAAGGCTGTCCCGAAATGGTCATTAAATATGAGAAATCGTGTTGATTCGCTGCCGTCCTCACCTATGAGAAATACTCTCAGACAGCCTTTGATGACAAAATAGATATGCCTTGCGATAGCGCCTTTCCGGACCAGGAGCTCGTTGCGCCGCGTGGATCTTGGCTTAAAGCAGCTGCCGACCAGCTCTTCCTGTCCGGGGGTAAGGACGATCTTGTCTTCCAGGTGTTTTTTTAAAGCGGGATGCATCATTCCAGGCTGTCTAATGAAGATAATAAAAATGATTATCAATTCATTCACAGTTCGGAGCACGTTTTTGCCGATTTTAACGTTACATTACATCCAAACCCATTAAAGCATTGCATGTCCATAATTAAAGCATCCGCACCTACAGAAATACAGAAGAGAAATAACCTGATGGATCGAGTACTGGAACAACCTTCCTACGGGTGGCAGGACCAGGAAAGCCGCCTGATCATTCCTTCGCCCCGGCAAATGTTGAAAGAGTTCTTTTTCCGTTTGAATATTTTCAGGACCAGGAAGAACTGGCTTGCTTTTACCAGCTGGTCCAGGGTGGCTTTGCTGATCCCATGCCTCTTCATCTTTGTGTTCCAATACTTTAATTTTTACCTACTGGGGGTGGCTTTTCTTTACAGTATGATCGTAATGGGCACGCATGGCACCGTCTGGCATCATCGGTACTGCACACACAACGCATATACCTTCAGGAACAGGTTCTGGCGATTTGTCACGAAGAACCTTACCATCAATATTATTCCGGAAGAGATCTATGTTATTTCCCACCATGTGCACCATGCGAAGTCGGACGAACCGGGAGATCCGTATAATGCGACAGCCGGATTCCTGTACTGTTTCCTCGCGGATGTCAATCATCAGCCGATAGCCGTAGACCTGACGCAGGACGAATATGCCCGTGTGGTTAAATTGATGGAACATACAGGTATCAAGCCGAATACGTATAAGCAATATCTAAAATGGGGCTCTATTTGCAACCCGGTCCGGGCTATCGGGGGCTGTTTGCTTAACTGGGCTTTCTGGGCTACAGTGTTTTGCCTGATAGGCGGCCCGGCCCTGGCTTTTACCTTGTTCGGGGCAGCAGGTTTTTGGGCGATAGGCGTCCGCACCTTCAATTATGAGGGCCATGCCAAGGGGAAGGTTGATAAGCATAAGGACGGGAGTGACTTCAACAGGAAGGACCTTTCCATCAACCAGATCTGGCCCGGTTTCGTGGCGGGCGAATGGCACAATAACCACCACCTTTTTCCTTCCAGCGCCCGTAGCGGCTTTTTAAATTACCAGTTAGATCTCGCCTGGTGTTATATCAAATTCATGAATATCATCGGGGCCGTTAGCACTTACCAGGATTCGAAGAAACTGTTCCTGTTGAAGTACCATCAGCCTTATCTTGAAGGCAAGAAGGCGCCCGTGGTCGAGGTCGGATGATCATTCCTTTGAAGGGTTGTTATGTAATTTGGGTTCTCCCGCATCTCATGAGAAACCCTTCCCTTATGTCTAAACCTTTACAGCT